>Ga0073932_1000107_pt1 | contig 209923 bp, 147 predicted proteins | sample DewCreD2012metaG_FD_76967 | JGI IMG/M metagenome (GOLD analysis project Ga0073932, IMG submission 76967) | Hot spring sediment bacterial and archeal communities from British Columbia, Canada, to study Microbial Dark Matter (Phase II) - Dewar... ... | reverse complement strand
TCGAAGCCCGCCACGGCCCCCGGCCGGACGAAGCGCTCCGGCCGAGGCGCGCGCCGGCGAGGATCTCATCGTCACGACCGGTAGAACCAAGAGCGCCAGGCGCGGTTCGTCAGCGGCCTCGGATCGCGGGTTTGACACCCCGCGCAGCGACCGCCTACAGTGCGATCGATGCCGGCCGCGGGCCACGCCGCGCGGGGTGTCCCGGTGGAACTGCCGGGATACCGCATCCTCCGGGCGATTGCGGCGGGGGGGATGGGGAGCGTCTACGAGGCGGAGCGCACGACGACGCACGAGCGTTTCGCGGTGAAGTTCATCCGCAGTCATCTGCTGGGCGACCCGGTGTACTACGCGCGGTTCGAACGGGAAGTGAAGGCGCTGCGCTCGATCCGGCACTCGAACGTCGTCGACATCTTCGACTGGCACCTGCCGCCGCCGGACAGCGGCGAGATCCCGTTCGTCGTGATGGAACTGCTCAAGGGCGAGTCGCTCGAAGCGCTGCTGCGGCGGGTCGAGCGTCCGCCGCTGCACTTCACCGTGCAGATCATGCTCCAGACGCTGGACGGGCTCGCGGCGGCGCATTCCGTCGGCGTCGTCCATCGGGACCTCGGCCCGTCCAACATCTTCCTGATTCCCGAGAGTCCCCAGGAGATCCACGTCAAGCTGCTCGACTTCGGTCTCGCCCGCCCGCTGGAGGAGGGCAGCGCGCACGTCGGCGTGACGCAGGAGGGGACGTGGATGGGGAAACCCGCCTACGTCGCGCCCGAACTGCTGCTCAACCTGCCGCTCGACGAGCGGGCCGACGTGTTCGCCTGCGGGATGGTGCTGTATCGGATGCTCGCGGGGCGGTTCCCCCACCGCGAGACGAAGTCCCAGCTGCTGTGGATGGAACGCTACGGGGAGCGGGAGCACCCGCCGGCGTATCCGCCGGTCAGCCGGTTCGTCCAGGACGTGCCGGAGCGGCTGGTCGAGATCGTGGCCAAGGCGGTGGCCAAGAAGCGGGAAGAACGGTACGCCTCGGCCCGGCAGATGCAGTCCGATCTGCTGGAATTCGAGCGGAAGTGGGTCGCCGAGACCTCGACCGAGACCTCGTTCCCCGCGCTGCCCCTGGTCCGGCAGGAGCCGACGGGAAGTTCGGTGATCGCCGGCCGTTCGTCGGCGATCCAGCCGCCATGGTCGAGGCCGTGGCTGCGCCCGCCGGTGGTGGCCGCCGCGATCATCGGCGTGGCGCTGGTGATCGCGCTGGCGATCGTGCTGGTCGGGCGGTCCGGGCGGGGCCCGGCGGCGCCGGGCGCCGCGACCGACGCTTTCGTGCCCGTACTCGCCGCGGCGCAGGATGCGGGCTCCGCCGTGGTGCGGACGGAGGCCGGCGGCGGGCCGGAGCGCGACGCGGCCGGAGCCAAGGTGTCCTCGGGGGACTTGCACGGCGGCGAGGACGCGGCGAGCCCGGCCGGGGACGTCGCGTCGGCGACGGCGGCGGAAACTTTTGCCGCGCCGGACGCGACGGCGGGCGCGGCGACGGTGCGCTTGACGCTCGCCGGCGTGCCGCCGGGGGCCGAGGTGCGGGTCGACGGCGCGCTGGCGCCGCAGTCCGATTTCGTGGACCTGCCGCGCGCGACACGACCGGTGCGGCTGGCGGTGACCGTGCCGGGCGGGCGCTATGAGCCGTGGGTGGAGAGCGTGGTGCCCGCCGAATCGCGGACGGTCGAGGTGCGGTTGCGGCGGACCCGGCGGCCGGAAGGGCGCGACGGCGGCGGGCGCCGCGGCGACGCGGGATTGCCGGGCCGCTTCGGCACGGTGTTTTCGACCGAGTACGAGGACGAACCGTGAAACACGCGATGCTGGTTCTGCTGCTGGCGCTCGCGTCGGCGACGGCGGCGGGCGCCGAGCCGACGCGGGCCGAGCGGCGCGAGGCGCGCCGGCTGTTCGAGCAGGGGGTGGAGGCGGTCGGTCGCGAGGACTACGTCGCCGCGCTCGCGGCGTTCGAGGAGTCCCACCGGTTGAGCCCGAAGGCGGTCACGCTGTTCAATATCGGGATGTGCCAGCGTGCCCTGGCCGACCTGCCGGCCGCCCTCCGCACGCTCAACCAGTACCTCGAAACCGCCGCCGACGACGCCCGGGCGCGCGTCGAGGAGGCGCGGCGCGTCGTGGCCGAGATCGATGCCGTGCTGGCGCGCGTGACGGTCCGGGCGGATCGCGCGGAGGCGGAACTGGTCGTCGATGGTCTTCCCGCCGGCCGCGGGGCCGTGACGCACCCGCTGCGGCTGATGGCGGGCACGCACGTCTTCGAGGCGCATCTGGAGGACCGGACGGTGCGGGAGGTCGTCGACATCGCGCCGGCGGAAGCCGTGGAGGTTCGACTCGAGTTCGGCCCGGCGCCGGTCGTCGTTCCGACGCCCGAAGAACCGGCGCCGGAGGAGGGCGGCTCGAGCCTCGTCGAACAGTGGTGGTTCTGGACCGTGATCGGGGCGGTGGTGGCCGGCGGGGCGATCACCGCCGGCGTGCTGCTGGCGCCCGGCGAGGAGCCGCTCGCCGCCGACTGGACGATCGAGGGCAACTGAGGCGGGTCAGCATCTCCGTTCGCCCGGGGGGAGCGGGACCGCCTGGCCGCACGTCCGCCGGGAAAGCACAGGTCGTACCCGGGGCGGACGCCGCACTCCCCCCGGATCCCCCGCGCCTCGTCTCGGGCAAGACCGCTCGACGAGGCGCCGCTTGCTGCTCCACGCCGCGGGCGAGGCGTGAACGGTTGCGGGTCAGCGGTCGAGGCGGCCCTGGCGCAGGTTGTTGGCGCGGCCGGTGGGCCAGAACAGGCAGTTGTCGGCGCTGCCCGGGACGTCCCAGATCTGGACGCCGCCGTCGCCGCCGCCGAGCGTGTCCTTGAGGGAGACGATCAGTTCCAGGTCGCTGTCGCCGTCGAGGTCGGCGAGGGTCGGGGCGGCCATCGAGCCGCGGCCGAACAGTTCGACCCGCCGCAGCTCGACGCCGTTGTTGTTCAGGATCACGAGGTGGGCCGGCGTGTCGGGTTCGCGCGGCGCGCCGGACGACCAGGTGCAGAAGGTCACCTCGGGCACGCCGTCGCCGTTGAGGTCCGCGATCAGCGCCTCGCTCGCGCCGGTGAACGGGTCGGCCGTCCGGCCGAACGGGAAGCGCCACTGCCGCGTGCCGTCGGCGTCGAAGGCGTAGAGGTAGCCGTCGTAGGACGGCGCGAGGATCTCCAGCCGGTCGTCCTCGTCGAGGTTGCCCAGCGACGGGGCGGGCTGGACGGGGAGGATGTTGGGGCCGAGGTCGGCGTCGTAGACGACCGGCGGGTCGCCGTCGATCGGCGGGTCCCAGCCGGCGGGACGGGTCAGGTCGGGGCGCAGGACCCAGAAGGTGTTGCCGCGGTTGGTCGTGCTCGCGGAGTGCTCGTGGTCGCCGACCAGCACCAGCTCCAGGTTGCCGTCGCCGTTGAGGTCGGCGATCGCCGGGGGCGAGTCGGTGAACTCGGAGCGGTCGCCGGTGCCCCAGCCCTGCTGCGACAGCGCGAGGTCGTGGTAGGCCTCGACGGCGGTCACGACGCGGTCGGCGAATCCGGGGGCGGTGGGGAAGGGCGACCCGTCGTCGTGGAAGATGCCGAAGCCGATGGCGTCGTAGGTGGAGACGACGTCGAGGCGTCCGTCGCCGTCGAGGTCGGCGATGCCGACGTTCTGGCCGTAGCCGCCAAAGTCCCAGCACGCCTCGGCGGGGGGCGGCGGGTCGCAGGTCGCGTGATTCACCTGGGGCCAGCCGGGGCGCAGCGTGCCGTCCAGCTCGAACACCGCGGTGGTCGGGCCGTCGCTCGTCTTGTTGACCACGATTTCCGCGAAGCCGTCGCCGTCGAGGTCGCCGGCGGCCAGCGCGCGGATCTCGGTGTCGCCGAATGCGGTCGGCCAGCCGGGCAGCAGCGCGCCGGTGTGGTCCCAGACGGCGAGGTTGGTGCCGTCGTCGTCGGTGTGCGCGCCGGCGGCGATCTCGAGGTCGCCGTCGTGGTCGAAGTCGCCCACGGCGGGGGAGGCGTAGATGCGGGTCGAGCCGTGGTCCTCGGGGTCGGAGGCGTCGTGGCCCCACGCCGCGCGCCAGCGCCGCGTGCCGTCGGCGTTCCAGACGTAGAGCACCGAGTGGCGGGCGGCGACGATCTCGTTGGTGCCGTCGCCGTCGAGGTCGGCGACGGCCGGCGCGGCGAGCCAGTTCTCGTCCCAACTCGCCGGCAGGGTGGCGCGCAGCACGGGAGCTTGAACGTCGCCGGTCGGGCCGCCGGGCAGCGGTTCGCAGGCCGGGCGGGCGTCGCGCGCGCAGCCGCCGCTCCCGTCGGGGTGCCAGCCGGCGGCGCAGGAGCGGCAGGTCGGCCCGAGGTATCCCTCGCGGCAGGTGCAGACCACCGTGCCGCTCGAGGCGTCGCAGCGGCCGCCGCCGTGCGACTCGTTGCACGAGTCGGCGCCGCAGGCCGCGGGGAAGCAGGCCCCGTCGCGCGCCACGTAGCCGCTCGCGCAGTCGCGGCAGGTCGGCCCCGCGTATCCCTCGCGGCAGGTGCAGACCGCGCGGCCGGTCGAATCGTCGCACGTCCCCCCGCCGACCGCCTCGTTGCACGTGTTCGGACCGCAGGTCGGCGGCGGCGTCGCCTCGCCGTCGCAGGCGGGGAGCGCCAGGAGCACCAGCAGCGGGACCGGACGTCGCACGCGTCTCGACATCGGACACCTCACGGCGTCCCGCACAGCGGCGGGCGCGGGCCGGCGAACCAGGCGGCGGCGTGGGCCAGGAAGTGGCCGTCGTCCGTCTCCGGCGTGGTCTGGCACGCGGCGCCGGCGCCGAAGGCGATTCCCAGGCCGCCGGCGTCGGCGTACTCGTCCGGATGCGCGAAGAAGTAGTCGACGCGGTTGTCCTGGTAGCGGTCGCAGACGTTCTCGAGGGCCAGGTGGCCGTACGGCACCTGCCACCACAGGTGGGCCAGGCCCAGCGACGCGGACAGCCGCCGGACCCAGCCGATGGCCTGGTGGAAGTTGGGCCGGGTCGCGTTCGTCTCGTCCCACCAGTCGCCGTCGAACGCGGCGTCGCGATCCGACTGCTCGACGACGACGAGGTCCGAGGCGTCGGCCCCGACCGCGCGCAGGAAGGCGGCGGTCTCGTCGGCATGGGCGTCGAGATCGACGCCGGGGTCGGTCGTGGTCATCGCGTCGTGCCCGGCGCCCCAGGCCGAGGCGTGGAAGGCGACCAGGGCCTGGGGGGCGCGGGCCCGCGCGATCGCCACCAGGCAGCGCCCGAAACCGGCGAAGGTGTCCGGCAGGCCGGAACACTCGGCGATCCCCGCCCCCGACACCGCCGCCGGGATCGCCGCCGGGTCGTCGCTCCGCTGGTGCCCGTAGCCCCACAGGTCCGGCTCCAGATGCACGATCACCGGTACCTCGGGCGCCTCGGACAGCACGTCGCAGAGGAAGGCGAAGTCGAGCAGGTACGAGCGGAGGCGGGCGGGGTTCGCCAGCGTCGTGATCTCCGCGGCGCCCTCGTCGTACCCGGAGACGGCGAGCCAGACGTAGTAGGTGATCATCGGGATCGCGCCGGCCTCCCGGGTGTCGCGGACGAAATCGGCGACGTAGCGACCCGGCGGCAGCGCGTCCCACTGCCAGCAGCCCCACCACTCGCAGCCGGCCGAGTTCGCGCATGAACTGCCGTGGACGGTGCAGCCCGCGGCGCACGACGCGCACGGGCCGTCGGCCGGCACGGCGCCGGCGAGGTAGCGGTAGCGCAGGTCGAACGGCGCCGCGTCGAAGCTGTCGTCGTCCATCGAGCCGCCGAGCAGGAAGCGATCGCGGCCGAGCCGCGCGCCGAGGGCCGCGGCGGGGCAGGCGGCGTCGGCATCGGCATCCGAGCCGGCGTCGGCATCGGCGTCCGGGCCGGCGTCGGCATCGGCGTCCGAGCCGGCGTCGGCATCGGCGTCCGGGCCGGCGTCGGCGTCGGCGGCGTCGACAGCGGCTCCGTCGTCGGCGACCGCATCGTCGTCGCCGCAACCGGCGGCGAGAAAGGCGCAGATCAGACAGCATCCCGTCGCGAGTCGTGCTCCCGTGTGGCGCATGGAGCCATCGTGCCTCGTTCCGGACGGCGTCGCAACCCGCGGTCGCCGCGCGAGGGTCGCGGGCGGCCCCGCACGCCGCCGCGCGACGGCGCTACGCCTCCCGGAGCACGAACTCGTCGTACTCGGTTTCGAACCGCAGCTTGTGGTTGGCTTCCTCGATCGCCAGGGCGCGCAGCGTGCCGGCGAGCCGGGCGTCGTCGGTCGTCGCGGCCAGGTCGCTGTACATCTTCCAGGCGGCCTTCTCCTTCTTCATCGCCACGACCAGCGCCTCCTGGTAGCTCATCCCGGCGTGCGGCTCGGCGGCGACGAGGTAGTCCGAGAGCCGGAGGTCGAGGACCTTCTGCTGGACGGGAAGGAGGTGCTTGCCCTCCCGGACGCCGAGCAGTTTCTCCTTGTGCCCGAGTTCCTCCCGGGCGAAGTCCAGCAGCGCCTTCTTCATCCAGGGCTTCTCGACCTTGCCGGCCAGCTCGACGTAGAAATCGTGCGCCTTCTGTTCCTCGGCGATGGCGAACTCGAGGACCTCGTCCACGGAAGAGAACTTCTGCATTCCGCACCTCCTGCGACGCTCGTGGGTAGCACACGCGACACTGGCCGGGCAAGCGCGGAGGGGCCGGGGTGCGTCCTGCGTCGCCGGCATCCGGGGCGGCTCGCCTCTCGTGCGCCCTTCGCATCGGTATGCTACCGTCGCGCCGCGGGCCGGTGGGCAAGCCCGGACGGGATTCCCGCGGCGGGCGGCCCGGGAGGAACGGATGCGCGGATGGAGCCTCGTCGCGGTCTGGGCGCTGCTCGGCGGAACGGCCTGTTCGCCCGGCGGCGGCGCCGAACCGCCCGACGACGGCGCGACGGAAACCGCGGACGCGGCGCCGGACGGCGCTCGCGCGGACCGGCGGGACGCCAGGGACTCCGGGGCGGACGAGGCGGACGCGGCCGACGGGTCGGACCGCGAGACCGCGGCGGACGCGGTCGAACCGCCGGAGGACGCCGGCCTCGAGGCGGGCGACGCGGTCCCCTCGTGCCGAACGATGGGCGGAGTTTGCCGCGCGGCCTGCCGCGAGTCCGAGATCGCGTTGCCCGGGACGGATTGCTACCCGGCTCCGTGCTGCCGCTACGCGGGCGTCCGCGACTGCACCGCGGACGGAGGGCGGTGCGCGTCGGCGTGCCGGGCGGGCGAGTCGCGGAGCGATTCCGCGGAGTGCGCGCCCCAGTCCTGCTGTCGTCCCGCCGCGCCGGCCGACTGTGCGGACGCGGGCGGTCGCTGCGCGGCGTGGTGCGGGGCGGGGGAGGTCGAGACGACGGCGGAGGAGTGCGGGCCGGAGGCGTGCTGCGCGCCGGAAGAACCGGCCGACTGCACGGACGCGGGCGGACACTGCGCGGCGTGGTGTGGGGCGGGGGAGGTCGAGACGACGGCGCGGGAGTGCGGGCCGGAGGCGTGCTGCGTGCCGGAAGAGCCGGCCGGATGCGCGTCGGCCGGCGGACGGTGCGACACGGAGTGCCTGCCGTGGGAGGACTGGGGCACGACGGCCGATTGCGGCGGCTGGTGCTGTCGGCCCGGCACGGTCGGCGCTTGCGCGCGGATGGGCGGGGTCTGCGGGACCGGAAGCTGCGGCGCCGGGGCGACGGCGGCGAGCGCGGTCGACTGCGGGACGTCCCCGTGCTGCATCCCGTCGGCCGACTGTACGGCCTCGGGCGGCGAGTGCCGTTCGCGCTGCGCAGCGGGAGAGACGGCGTTCGGCTCGGTGGAGTGCGGCGGCACGTGTTGCGCGCCCGGCGACTGCACGGCGGCGTGGGGCTACTGCGACGCCTGGTGCGACCCGGAGTACGACGTCGCCGTGCCGTCGCGGGAATGCGGCGCGGACGTCTGCTGCGTCTGGTCGCTGGGGGACTGCGCGGACGTCGGGGGCGAGTGCGCGGCGACCTGCGCGGCCCCCCGCACGGCGCTCGGGAGGGCGACCGTCGAATGCGGGTCGGCCCGCTGCTGCGTGCGGCTCGACGATTGCGACCGCGTCGGGGGGATCTGCCGGGCGGAGTGCGCGGAGCGGGAGACGTTCGTGCCGTCGGCGCAGTGCGGGACGCGCGTGTGCTGCGTGCCGCTGGCGGAGGACTGCCGGCGCTGGGGCGGATGGTGCGCGGACCCCGGGTGCGGCGCGCCGGACGCGACGACCTACCCGTCGGCAAGCTGCGCGAGCCGGATCTGCTGCGGGTGACTCAGGCCTTCTCGGCCCACAGCCGGACCAGGTGCACGGCGGCCTCGGCGGCCTTCGCCATGTCCTGCAGCGTGACCCACTCGCGCAGGCTGTGCACGTCGTGGAAGCCGCAGAAGATGTTCGGCGTCGGCAGGCCGCGCTCGGTGAGGCGCGAGCCGTCGGTGCCGCCGCGAATCGCCTCGGAGAACGGTTCCACGCCGCAGCGGCGGACCGCCTCGAGGGCGTACTCGACGGGGCGGAAGTCCTGCTCCAGCCAGTAGCGCATGTTGCGGTACTGCGCCTTGACCTCGAGGTCGAAGCGCGCCCGAGGCTCCTCGGCCCGCAAACGCTCGATCAGACCTTCGAGCAGCGTCCGCTTGGCCGCCAGGCCGTCCAGCTCGAAGTCGCGCAGGATGAATTCGATCTTCACGCAGGCCGCGTCGCCGTGCATGTCGTCCGGATGGACGAACCCCTCGCGCCCCGCCGTGTGCTCGGGCGACATCTCCTTGGGGAGGGCGGCGAGGAGCTGGCCGGCGAGCTTGAGCGCGTTGACCATCACCCCCTTGGCCCAGCCGGGGTGCGCGGCGACGCCCGTGATCGTGAGCACGGCCTTGTCGGCCGAGAAGGTCTCGTAGTTGACCATCCCCAACCCGTCGGCGTCGAAGGTGTAGGCGACGTCGGCGGCCAGTTCGTCGAGCGTGATCTTCTCGGAGCCGCGGCCGACCTCCTCGTCGGGGTTGAAGCAGACCCGGACGATGCCGTGCGGCACCTCGGGGTGCCGGATCAGGTAGCGGACCGCGGCCATGATCGCGGCCACGCCGGCCTTGTCGTCGGCGCCGAGGAGCGAGTCGCCGGAGGCGGTGATCACGTCCTGGCCGATCTTGTCCTTGAGCGCCGGCGTGTTCTCGACGGTGAGCACGATGTTCGGGTCGCGGGGCAGGACGATCGGCTGGCCCTGGTAGTCGCGGTGGACGATCGGGACCGCGAGCCCCGAGCAGCTCTGGGCGGTGTCGAGGTGTGCCAGGAGGGCGATGCGCGGGACGCGCGGCTTGGGGGAGGTGGCGGGCAGCGTCGCCAGCAAGTAGCCGTACTCGGTGACGCGCACGTCCGCCAGTCCGAACTCCTTGAGCTCGGCCTCGAGCTTGCGGACGAGCACCCATTGCTTCGGGGTGCTGGGCGTCGTCTGCGAGTGCGGGTCGGAGCGGGTGTCGATCCGGACGTAGTCCAGGAACCGTCGGAGGAGGTCGTCCGTCTCGATGGCAATCGTCGTCATCGCGCATCCCCGCGCCCCCCATCCCCCGAAGCTCCAGCCACGGGACCTTACCGCAAACGGCCTTCCCGGGAAACCCCCCTTCGTCCGGTTCGGCTTGCGCGGGGTCGCAGGTTGGGCTAGCAACGCCCCGAAATGGATGCCACGAACGCGTCGTTTCACCAGATGAGTCGAGAGGGGGTGGCCGAGCGCTTCGACGTCCGACCGCTCGAGGGTCTGGAAGAGCGAAGGGCCCGGGAGGAGTTGGCCCGGGTCGGGCCGAACGAACTGCCGAAGCGCAAGCCGCCCCCCGCCTGGAAGGTGTTCCTCGCCCAGTTTCTCAACCCGCTCGTCCTGACCCTGCTCGCCGCCGCCGTCGTCGCCACGACGTCCGCCGTCTGGCACGCCGAGCCGGGGGTCGGCTTCCTGGCGCGGTACTCGGATGCGCTCGCGATCCTGCTGATCGTGGTCCTCAACGCGGTGATCGGCTACGTGCAGGAACGGAAGGCCGAGCGGGCGCTGGAGTCGCTGCAGGCGATGCTGACGTTCAGCGCCCGGGTCGTGCGCGGGGGTGTCGAGCGGGTGATTCCGGCGCGGGAGGTGGTGCCGGGGGACGTCGTGATCGTGGAGGCGGGGGACCAGATTCCGGCGGACGTCCGGCTGCTGGAAACCGCGGACTTCCGCACGGACGAGTCGCCGCTGACCGGCGAATCGACGCCGGTGGAGAAGGACGCCGCGAAGGTGCTGGAGGCGTCCGTCACGCTGGCCGACCGGGTCAACATGGCGTTCATGGGGACGACGGCGGTGCGGGGCCGGGCCCGGGCGGTCGTGACGGCCACCGGCGTCGCCACGGAAATCGGGCGGATCGGCAAGCTGATCGGCGAGATCGCCGCCGGGAAGTCGCCGCTCGAGAAGCGGTTGGCCCGCTTCTCCCAGCGAATCCTCTGGGCCTGTCTCGGGCTGTCCGGCATGCTGTTCGCCGTCGGCCTGCTGCGCGGGGGATTCGAGATCTGGACGCTGCTGCTGCTGGCGGTTTCGCTGGCGGTTGCGGTGATTCCCGAGGGACTGCCGGCGATCACGACGATCACCCTGGCCCTCGGGATGCAGCGCATGGCCAGGCGCGGCGCCCTGATCCGCTCGCTGCCGGCCGTCGAGACGCTGGGCAGCGCCACGGTGATCTGCACGGACAAGACGGGCACGCTGACGCTCAACGACATGCAGGTCCGCGAGCTGGCCACGCTCCGGCGGACCTACGGCTTCGTCGAGGGAACCGGGATCGGGGACGGGACGCTGACGCGCGACGGCCGGCCGGCGCGGATCGAGGACGAGACCGACCTGCGCGAGCTGGTCCGCGCCGCCGTCGTGCCGAACACCGCCACCGTGCGGTCCGGACCAGACGGCAGGCTGGTCGGCGACGGCGACCCGACCGAGGTGGCGATCGTGATGTGCGGCGCGAATCTCGGCCTGCCCCGCGAGTCGATCCTCGCCGAGCTCGCGCTGGTCGGCCACAACCCGTTCGATTCCGACCGCCGTCGCATGTCGCTGGTCTTCGAGCACGCCGCGTCGGGGACGACGCGCAGCTTCGTCAAGGGCGGCGTGAACGAGATCCTCGAACTGTGCTCCACGGTCCTCGACGGCGGCCGGAACCGGCCGCTGAACAGCGAGGACCGACGGGAAATCCTCGACCGCGCGGAGGCGATGGCGGAACGCGCCCTGCGCGTGCTGGCCGTTGCGCGCCGGCAGGACGCCCGCGACGCGGTCGCGGAGGCGGAGCGCGACCTGGAGTTTTTGGGGCTGGTCGGCATGCAGGACCCGCCGCGGCCCGAGGCGATCGCGGCGGTGGCCCGGTGCCGGGCCGCCGGCATCCGCGTGGTGATGATCACCGGCGACCACGCGGTCACCGCCCGCGCCATCGCGCGGGAGATGGGTTTCTGGGAGGACGGCGACGAGGTCGTCACCGGTGCGGAACTGGAGCGGCTGTCCGAGGAGCAGCTCGCGGAGCGGATCGAACGCGTGCGGATCTTCGCCCGGGTGACGGCGGAGCAGAAGCTGCTGATCGTCCGGGCCTGGAAGCGGCGCGGCGGCGTCGTCGCGATGACGGGCGACGGCGTCAACGACGCCCCCGCCCTCCGCGAGGCGGACCTCGGCGCGGCGATGGGCAAGGGCGGGACCGACGTCGCCCGCGAGGCCGCCAAGATGGTGTTGACCGACAACAACTTCGCCTCGATCGTCGCCGCCGTCGAGGAAGGCCGGACGATCCTCCGCAACATCCGCAAGTCGATCGTGTTCCTGCTCTCCTCGAACGCCGGTCTGGTCGTCACCGTGTTCTTCTCGATCTTCTACCCCGGACTGCTGGTCCTCGCGCCGCTCCAGATCCTGTGGATCAACCTGGTGACCAACGGCGCCCCCGCCCTCGGCCTCGGCGTCGATCCGCCGGAACCGGGGCAGATGGCGCAGCGGCCGCGGCCCGTGAACGCCGGACTGCTCGACCGCGAGGACCTCTGGTTCATGCTCGCCTTCGGTCTGCTGATCGGCGTGCTCGGCGTGTTGTTCTACCTGATGCCGTCCTCGGTCCTGCCCGATACCGCCACGCCCGAGGGAGCGCGGACGCTGGCCTTCGCCGGCCTCGCGTTCCTGCCGCTCGTGCACGCCTTCAACTGCCGCGCCCGGCGCGCCAGCCTGTTCTCGGCCGCGCTGCGCCCGAACCGCTTCCTGTGGCTCGCCGTCGCCGCCTCGCTCGGCCTGCAGCTGCTGGCGCTCGCCGTGCCGGGCCTTCACGCCGTGTTCCGCGTCGTGCCGCTGTCGCTGCAGGACTGGCTGGTCCTGGCCGCCATCTCGCTCGTGCTCGTGCCGGTCTGGGAGGCGGCGAAGGCGGTCCTGCGGGCCCGCGAGCGGCGCCTCGCCTCACGGTGACGGGTCGAGCGACGCCCGCCAGGCCGGATGCGCCTCGAATCGGCCTTGCCAGCCCGGCGTGACCCGGATCCGGACGCCGCGCGGCGCCGACGGGTCGGCCGCCACCAGGATCGCCTCCACGCCCGGCGTGCGCCGGACGAAGGCCCATCCCTCCCGCTCGCCCAGCACCATCACCGCCGTGGCCAGCGCGTCGGCGCGCGCGCCGTCGAGCGTCCACAGCGTGACGGCGCGGAGCCCCGCGACCGGCCGGCCGGTGCGCGGGTCGACGATGTGGTTGTAGCGTCGTCCCCCGACGTCGTAGCCCCGTTCGTAATCGCCCGAGGTCACCACACTGCCGCGCTCGACCCGCAACCGGCCCAGCAGTCCGTCGGGGTCGTCCGGGTCGCGCACGCCGATGCGGAACGGTTCGGGTCGCGGCCGGTCGTCGTACAGCGCCAGATCGCCCCCCAACTCGACGAGGCCGCGACGGATGCCGGCGGCCCGCAGCCGGGCGAGTCCCAGGTCGGCGAACCAGCCCTTGGCGATGCCGCCGAGGTCGAGGGTCGTGGGCGGGTCGAGCCGCACGGTGCCGCCGGCGCGCTCGTCGCCCTCCACGTGCACGCGCTGCGCCCCGACGCCGGCCAGCGCCTCGGCGAGCCGCGCGGCGGACGGCTCGACGCCCGTCCGGGCGGCTTCCTTCCAGGCGTCGAGTAGCGGGCCGACCGTCGGGTCGAAGGCGCCGCCCGTCTCCGCGGCGCACTCGGCTGCCCGCCGCAGCAGCCGCAGGGTGTCGCCCGCGACGGCCACCGGCGCCCCGCCCGCGCGGTTCAGTCGCGACAGGGTGCTGCCGGCGCGGTGGACGCTCAGGATCGATTCCTGCCGCTCGACCTCGGCCCGGTACTCCTCGACGACCCGGCCGAAGACCTGCGGGTCGGCGTCCCAGGCGCGGACGTGCACGGGGATTCCGCCCAGCGCGAGGAACTCCGCCTCCAGCTTCGGCGCGGGAACGGGGGGCGGCGCGGCGTCGCGGCGACAGGCGGGGCCGGCGGCCGCGGCGAGCACCAGGGCCAGGGCGAGGAACCGCCGTCGGGCCGGGCGGGCGGCGCAGGCTCGCGACGCCGCGCAGGCGCCGCGAGCGATGCGCGGGACGTCGCGGTGCACGGGTCTAGGAAGCGCCCAGGCCGGCGAAGCCCATGAAGGCCATCGCCAGAATGCCGGCGGTGATGAGGCCGATCGGAATGCCGGCCAGGCCGCGCGGCACGTTGCGCATCGCCAGCCGTTCGCGGACGCCGGCGAACAGGATCAGCGCCAGGGCGAAGCCGGCGGCGGAGGCGGCCGAGTACACGATGTCCTCCACGTAGCCCATCTTCTTCTGGACGGCGAGGATGGCGATGCCGAGGATCGCGCAGTTGGTGGTGATGAGCGGCAGGTAGATGCCGAGGGCCTGGTACAGGCCGGGGGCGGCCTTCTTCAGCACGATCTCGACGAACTGGACGAGCGAGGCGATGACGAGGATGAAGACCATGGTCTGGAGGAACGACAGGTCGAGCCCCGGGGCGAGCGCGTCGGGTTCGAGCACGTAGCGCTGCAGCGGCCAGGTGATGGCGCCGCAGAGCGTCATGACGAAGACGACGGCGAGGCCCATGCCGATCGCCGTGTCCTGGCGCTTGGAGACGCCGAGGTACGGGCAGGTCCCGAGGAACCGGGCGAAGATCACGTTGTTGACGAGGATCGCCCCGAGGATCAGCGAGAAGACCGAACCCTCAGACATGGCGCTTCCTCCTCTGGTCCAGCTCGTTCATCAGCCACAGCATGCAGCCGAGCGACAGGAAAGCGCCCGGGGGCAGGACGAAGATCAGCACCCGGGGCACGTCGGCGGCGAACAGCGGCACGCCGAAGATCGAACCGCTGCCGAGAATCTCGCGGACGCAGCCCAACACCAGCAGCGCCAGCGTGAAGCCGACCCCCATCCCCAGGCCGTCGATCAGGCTCGAACCGATCCCGTTCTTCGAAGCGAACGCCTCGGCGCGCCCGAGGATGATGCAGTTGACGACGATCAGCGGGATGAACACCCCGAGGCTCTTGGAGAGCGCGGGGAAGTAGGCCTGGAGCACCAGATCGACGACCGTGACGAAGGTCGCGATGACCACGATGAAGATCGGGATGCGCATCTGGCTCGGGACGATCCTGCGGATTGCCGAGATCACCGTGTTGGAGCCGACGAGCACGAAGGTGGCGGCGGCGCCCATGCCGACGGCGTCGGTCGCCGAGGTGGTGACGGCGAGGGTCGGGCAGAAGCCGAGCAGGATGCGCAGGATCGGATTCTCGCGCCACAGTCCCTTCGCGAAGTTCTGCCACTGGTTCATGGCGCACCTCCGCCGCTCGCGCCGGTCGTCCGCTCGCGCATCAGCAGGAGGGCCTGCTCGATCGCGCCCGCCACCGCGCGCGAGCTGATCGTCGAGGCGGTGATCGCATCGACCTGGCCGCCGTCCTTGCGGACCCGGAAGTCGAACTCGCCGAGCCGCCGGCCGGCGAACTGGAGGATGTACGGCCGGTCCGGCGCCGCGATCGCCGCCGCGTCCTTCCAGCTCCTGTGTCCCTCGACGATCTTCGCCCCCAGCCCCGGCGTCTCCTGGTGCCCGAGGATGTAGACGCCCGTGACGGCGAAATCGGCCGAGCAGCCGACGAGCAGGTCGATCCGGGGGCCATAGCCCTTGGTGGTGAACGTTTCGAGCGCGTAGCCGACGGGCCGACCGTCCCGGGTCGCGGTGTACATCCGGCGCAGGCACTTGTCGTCCGGCGGCGCGCCGTCCGGCTCGACGCAGCGCAGCGTCTCGAGGATCGGGTTGTCGAACTCCGGCAGGATGTTCGCCAGCGCCGCGATCTTCTCCGGCAGCTTCGCCGCCTCGATCCGCGGCTTGGTCTGCCGGTAGACGAACCCGAGCAGCGCGCCGGAGAGCAGCGTGACCAGCGCCACCGTCGCCACCATCTTGATCCCCTCGGCGGCGCTCCCCGCCTCGGGCACCTTCTCCGCGGCCGACGGCGGCGCCGCGGCGGCGTTGGCGGCCGGACGCTCCGGAACGGCCGGTTCCGCCGCCTTCCCGGCCGGGGATTCGGGGGCGGGCGCTCCGGCGGCCGGCGTGCCCGACGGGACCTGCGGATCCTGCGTGCTCATGCCGCGGCCCTCCTCGTCTCGCCGAACTTGCGGCCCCTGGTGTAGCGGTCGATCAGCGGCACCAGGGCGTTCATGATCAGGATCGCGAAGCTCACGCCTTCCGGGTACGAGCCCCACAGGCGGATCACGGCGGTGATCAGGCCGCCGCCGGCGCCGAAGATCACCATGCCCAGGCGGGTGACCGGCGAGGTGACCATGTCGGTGGCCATGAAGAACGCGCCGAGGATCAGGCCGCCGCCGAGCACGTGGACCAGGGGGTTGACGTAGACCTCGGGGTTCACCGCCCACGCGATGCCGGTCACCAGGGCGGTGGCGGCGACGAAGGTCAGCGGGATGTGCCAGGTGAGGATGCGGCGCCAGAAGAGCAGGGCGGCGCCGAGGAGCAGGGCGAGGGCGGAGGTCTCGCCGAGCGACCCGCCGGTGCGGCCGAGGAACAGATCGAGCAGCGGGTAGCGCTCGGCCGCCTCGGCGCGGAGCGCGGCCAGCTTCGCCGGATCGGCCCGGTTGCGCAAGGCGTCCTTCAGCTTGCCCAGCGGCGTCGCGTAGGTCTGACCGTCCAACTCCGCCTTGTCCTGCTCGATGCGTTCCGCGGTCGTCTGCCCGAACGAATCGACCGGCGACGACCAGGTGAGCATCTGCGTCGGGAACGAGATCAGCAGGAACACGCGGGCGACCAGCGCCGGGTTGAACGGGTTGTGGCCCAGCCCGCCGAAGGCATGCTTGCCGAGGCCCATGGCGACGAAGGCGCCGACGAGCAGCATCCACCAGGGCGCGGCGGCGGGCAGGTTGAGCGCCAGCAGGACGCCGGTGACGATCGCGCTGCCGTCGAGCGCGGTGCGGCGGACCTCGCCCCACGAACGGCCCCGGGCCCGCACCAGCAGCGCCTCGAAACCGACGCAGGCCAGGACCGTCAGGCCGATCACGACCAGCGCGTCGAGGCCGAACAGCCAGACCGCGGCGGCGCAGGCCGGCAGCAGGGCCAGCCAGACCGTGTGCATGATCCGCGGCACGTTCTCCGGCGTGGCGAAGTGAGGCGAACTGGTGACCAGCAGCTCGTGGGTCGCGGGCTCCGGCGCCTTCGCCGGGGCCGCCGCCGCATCCGCCGTGGGAGTCGTGGATTCCGCCATCGCGCGCTATCCCTTCTTCTGCAACCGACGGAACTCGCTCTTGCCCAGCCGCAACAGGTGGACGAGCCGCCGGTGGGCGGGGCAGGCGTACTGGCATGAATCGCACTCGACGCAGTCCATCGCATCGGCCAGCCTGTCGTACAGGCCGTGCTCCGCCAGGTCGCCCAGGTCGCACGGGACGAGTCGCTGGGGACAGGCCTCCAGGCAGCGGCCGCAACGGATGCAGGGGAACTCCTGCACCGCCGCGGCTTCCTGCCGGTCGAAGAACAGGATCCCCGAGGTCGACTTGACGACCGGGACGTCCTCGTACCGCAACGCCTTGCCCATCATCGGGCCGCCGAAGATCAGCTTCCGCAGGTCGTCGGTCGTGCCGCCGCAGAAGGTCACGATCTCGCCGAGCGGCGTGCCGACGCGGACCCGCAGGTTCTTCGGTTCGCGAATCGCCCGCCCCGACACCGTCAGCACCCGCTCCACCAGCGGCTTCCGCCGCGCCACCGCCTCGAACGCCGCGAACGCCGTGCCCACGTTCTGCACCACGCAGCCGACGTGCATCGGCAGCTTTCCCGGCGGGACCTCGTGGTTGGTGATCGATTGGATCAACTGCTTCTCGGCCCCCTGCGGGTAGCGCGTCCGGCACACCACGACCTCGACGCCCAGCACCCCGGCGAGCGCCTTCTTCATCGCCGCGACGGCGTCCGGCTTGTTGTCCTCGATCCCGACGAACGTCCGCTCGACCTTCAGCACCGCGGCGAGGATTTGCAGCCCCGTCGCGATCTCCGCCGCGTGCTCGACCATCAGGCGATGGTCCGCCGTGAGGTACGGCTCGCACTCGGCCCCGTTGAGAATCAGCGTGTCGACCTGCGCGTCCTTCGGCGGCTTGAGCTTGACATGCGTGGGGAACGCGGCGCCGCCCATGCCGACCAGCCCGGCCTCCGTCAGGGCGGGGAGGAAGGCGTCGGGCTGCGAGAAGTCGACGTCGGAGCCCGCCAGGTCCACCCCCTCGACCCACTCGTCCTTGCCGTCCGACTCGATCTCGACGCACAGCGAGCGGGCACCGACGGCGGTGGGGAAGAGGTCGACCTTCTTCACCGTGCCGGAGACGGAGGCGTGGACGGGGGTGGAGACGAACCCCTTGGGTTCGCCGATCCGCTGGCCGGTCTTGACGGCGTCCTTGGGCTTGACCGTCGGCTCGGCGGGGGCGCCAAGGCACTGGGCCATCGGGATCACGACCCGCTTGGGGAGCGGCAGCGTCTCGATCGGCTTGCGCTCCGTCCGCTGTTTTTCCTCGGGGGGGTGCACCCCGCCCCGCCTGAACGTTCGCGCCATTCCTGCTTCGCTCCGTGGCGCGGCTCCGCCGTGGCGCGGGCCGCCGCCGTCGCGCGTTCCGTCACGCCCCCGCCGCGGGCGGCGCGGCCGCCGCGGTCGGTTCCGCCGCCGGCTTCTTCTCCTTGGGCGGCGGATGGGCCTTGGCGTGGGCCTCGCCGGTGAGGCCCACCTCCTCGATCACCTTCTGCGGGCAGGTGCCGACGCACGCGCCGCACGCGGTGCACTTGTCGTGATCGACGCGGGCGAGGTTGCGGTCGAACTGCATCGCGTCGAACGTGCAGGCCTTGACGCAGCGCTTGCAGCCGATGCACCCCACCTTGCAATACTTGCGCACCGCCGCGCCGGGGTCGTGCGAAACGCAGGCCACGTACACGCGGACGCCGCGCGGGGCCATGCGGATGATCCCGCGCGGGCAGGCCGCGACGCAGGCGCCGTCGCCGATGCACTTCTCCGGGAGCACCACCGCCACCCCGTCGCGGATCTCGATCGCGTCGTACTTGCAGGCCCGGACGCACGAGCCGAGCCCGACGCAGCCGTAGGGGCAGACCTTGGTCGCCCCATCGACCAGCGTCGCCGCCCGGCAGTCGGCGAGCCCCGCGTACTCGCCCGCGTAGTTCGCCACGCCCCGCGAACCGCGGCACAGCACCACCGCGACGGGGGGATCCCGGCCTTCCACCTGCAGGCCGAGCAGCGCGCCGACCTTGGCGGCGGTGTCCTTGCCGCCCGGCGGGCAGAACATCTTCTCGTCCCGCGTCGCCACCAGCTTGCTCGCGAAGTCGTGGCAGCCGGCGAACCCGCAGGCGCCGCAGTTCGCGTTCGGCAGCGCCGCCTCCACCGCGGCGATCAACGGGTCCTCGTAGACCGCGAACTTCCGCGCCGCCACCAGCAGCACGACCGCCAGCAGGCCGCCCAGGCCGCCCATCACCGCGGCGGGAATCAACACCGCTTCAAGCACGGTCCGTCTCCTTCGCCTCCGCGAGCGCCGTCCCCGCCGGAAGCACCCCGGTCACCCGCACCTGGAACGACGGCCGGCGCGCCAGCCGCCGGCCCAGCACGCGCACGGCGACCAGCGCCGCGAGCAGGAACGCCGACAGGAACAGTCCGGCCGACGCATCGCGCCCCAGCCCCAGGAGCGCCGGACCCGCCAGCGCTCCGAGCGCCGCGCCGGCCAGCACCGCCGCCGCCGGAATCCCGTACAGCACCCCCGCGCTCGCCGCCACCGCCCGGGGCGCCACTTCCAACGAGACCAGATCACCGACGCGCGCCCCCGCCTCGTTGCGGGCCGCCACCGTCCGCGTTCCCGACGCGCCGAACAGCGAGTCCCCGCAGGACCCCTTCGCGTGACACCCGCCGCACATCGGCAGGGCCGCGGCCCGGACGATGACCCAACCGTCCTCCCGCAACTCGATCACCTCGGCGCACGCGTGATCCATCACGACTCGCCCGTCACGACGCGACCCCCGCGCGAGCCGGGCTCTTACCACTTCCGCACGCGAAGTCAATGATTCGGGGACGCCCGGAATCGCTTCGCGGGCGGTCGTCTCCGTGTTGGAGCGGCGCGGCGCGGCACGGCGGCGGGCGAGGCGGGAGGTTCCCGGCCGGTCAGCGGCGCTGGCGGGCCAGCAGGTCCTGCAGCAGCGCCACGTGCCGCAACTCCTCGTCGACCAGCGCCTCGATCTTGTCGCGTCCCAGCCGCTCCGGCACGAGACGCCGCATCGACCCGTAGACCACGACCGAGTCCTTCTCGAAGCCGATCGCCGCCTCGAGCGCCTCGGCGGGCGTCCTGGCCCGCCGCGCCAGCGCGGCGGGGTCCTTCTCGCGCGTGAAGATGTGGGTGTCGGCGACGGCCTTGAGGTAGCCGGCGGTCTGGTCGAGGCTGTCTTCCAGGCCTTCCGCCGGGGCGCCGGTCGCCGCGGCGCGCAGTTCCTCGAACGCCGCGACGTGCTCGTTCTCCCACCGCGCCAGGTCGGCGAACAGCTTGCGGCAGGCGGGGTCGGCCGCGCGGCGCGCCGCCTCCTCGTAGAACGTCCGGCCGTTCTTCTCGATTTCGACGCCGATGCGGAAGATCTCGTCCGCGGAGAAGGTTTCGCCCATCGCTCTCGACTCCTTCGGCTCGTCGCGGTCGCCGGCCCGTCCGGCGCGCGGACCCCGGCGCATCGTGCGGTCGCCCCCGGCACGTGTCAAGGGACGCCGCGCGCCGCCGCGCGCCGGAATCCGATCCCTCCGCGCCGCGGAGGCGGAGGTGTTTGACCGGGCGAGGACGGAAGCCTATCCTACCGCTGCGGGTCGGGGGCCCCAGGAGGCGAGCGCGATGCGGACTCTTCGGGCGGGCCTGGTGCTGCTGGGACTGTTCTTCGGCGCGGGGTGCGAGCAGGACGGCCTGCCCGCGGACTGGGTGTCCCGCTACCCCTGGCCGATCGTCGATGGCTATCGCGAGACCGGCGAGCTGCCGGTGGTGATGATCTACAACGACCGGGGCGCCGGCTGCACCGCCAGCGTCATCGCCCCGCGCGTCGCGCTCACCGCCAAGCACTGCGTGCTGGGCATGTCGGCCTCCGGCTGGCACGTGCTGGTCGGGGGCAGCATGTACGCCGTGGTCGAGGAGTACCGGGTGACCGAGACGCGCACGACGCCGGGAACCTCGATCGAGGAGCGGGACATCGCGGTGCTGATCCTCGACCGGGACTTCACCCACGGCTTCAAGCGCTGGGAGTTCCTGCCGTGGCCCGGCGTGCGCGCCGGTGCCGAGATCACGGCGATCGGCTACGGGCAGACCGACCCCGACAACCCCTACAGCGCCGGCACCAAGTACCGCCGCAACGGCAACATCGTCACGATCCTGGGCGCCCTGGAGTTCATCACCCGCGGCGAGAACACCTGCCAGGGCGATTCGGGCGGCCCGATCCTGTTCCAGGACGTGGTGACGGGAATCGTGAGCCGCGGCGAGGAAGGGTGCACCGGGATGGGGATCATGACCCGCGTCTCCGGCTTCGCCGACCTCGTCCGCCAGGCGCTGATCGATACCGGCGCCTGCGTGCCCGTGCAGTTCGAGGTCTGCAACCGGGTGGACGACGACTGCTGGAACGGCCCCGACGACGGCCTCGGTCCGTTGTGCGCCTGCAGCGACGGCGCGCCGCCGGCGGGCCCCGAGGTGTGCAACGGCCGGGACGACGACTGCAACGCGGCGATCGACGATCTGCCGAACTGCGCCTGCACCGGCGGCGCCGCCCCGGGGACCGAGACCTGCAACGGCATCGATGACGATTGCAACGGCGTGATCGATGACCCCTGCCGCCGCCTCGGCGAGAGCTGCACGACCGACGGCGACTGCTCCACCGGCCTGTGCGCGGACCTCGGCGCCGGCCGGGTCTGCACCGCGAACTGCTCCGCCGGCGGCGCCCCTCCCTGCCCCGACGGCGGCTACTGCGACGCCCCCGCCTGCGGCGCCGGGCTGTGTCGCCCCGCCGGCGACGGCGGCGCCGCCCCGCTCGGCGCGCCCTGCGCCGCCAGCGGCGAGTGCGCGTCGCGGTTCTGCGCCCCGCTGCCCTCCGGCGCGTCCGTCTGCGCCCACGCCTGCACCCCGGGAACCCTCTCGTGCTTCGCCAGCGAGGTCTGCCTGGGGTTCTCCGGCGGCTGCGGCGCCTGCGTCGAGCCGGCCGCTGCTCCGCCGCCGCGGGGCTTCGGCGAGCCGTGCGCGGTCGATGACGACTGCCTGTCCGGCCTGTGCTTCACCGACGGCGACCCGACGCGCTGCGGCGCCGACTGCTCGTACCGCTATTGCGCCGAGTCGTGCGGGCCGGCGGGCGAGTGCCCCGAGGGGGCGCATTGCCGCGACGGCGTCTGCGTCCGCGGCCCGCGCTCCGAGCTGGGCGAGACCTGCGTCGCCGACGCCGACTGCGTCGCCGGCATCTGCGAGCCCGCCGCCGACGGACTGTACCGTTGCGTCGACTGGTGCACCCCCGAGGGCGCCTGCAACCCCGGCTACGCGTGCCTCGGCGGCACCTGCTGGCCCGACGCGCTCCATCCCGGCGACCCCTGCGGCGCCTGGGAGGACGCCTGCGAAGGGGGGCGGTGCGTCGAGTACGGCGGACGGCTGATCTGCGTCTCGGACTGCGCCGACTCGGGCGACTGCGAGTCCGGCCTGGCATGCGTTGCGGGCGCCGACGGCGCCGGGATCTGCGTCCCGCCGTCGGTGACCGGCGGCGGCGGCGACGGCGGCTGCAACTGCGCCGTTCCCGCCCGCGACGGCGTCCGCGCCTCCCTGCTCGGCCTGGGCCTCGCCGGCCTCCTGCCGGCCCTCCGCTTGACCCGCCGCCGCCGCTCGCGGTAAGAGTCGCTTCGCGTCGCAGGCCCCGCAAGGGCGCCTGCCGGGAGTTCGGCCGGCGAAGGGAACCCCGTGCGAATCGGGGGTGGACCCGCCGCTGTGACCGGGGACTCCGCGCCGCATCGGGCCACTGCCGGCCTCCGGCCGGTGGGAAGGCGCGGCACGGGGGTGGATCCGGGAGCCAGAAGACCTGCCTGCGACGACGCCGGACGTGCCTCCGCGGAACGGGGCACGCGCCGGGTTACCCCAGGGGACGAAGCAGGGGCCTCCCCGGGTCGTTCGCGACGCGGAGGAGTCGTGCCGGATCTTCGTTCCCGGGCCGCGGCCGCGGCGCTCGGCGCCGCGCTCGCGACCGCTTGCGTCGCCGCGGACGACGACGTCGCGCCGTGCGACCCCTTCGCCGTGCGCGTCGTCTCCTTCACCCCCGGACCCGGCGCCGGTTTCGGCGCCGCGTCCCTTCCGGGCGTCGTGCTCGGTCCGCCGTCGGGAGGCGGCGCCGAACGGGGCGGCACCGACGTCGCGTCGCTCGGCGTCGGCGGCGAGATCGTCCTGGAACTCGGTGGCGCCGGGATCGTCGATGGCCCCGGGCCCGACCTGATCGTGTTCGAGAACGCGTTCTACGCCGGCGGCGACCCGCTGCGGCCGTTCGCCGAACCCGGGGTCGTGGCGGTCAGCGCGGACGGCACGACCTTCGTCGAGTTCCCGTGCGACGCCGCGGCGCCGCCGTACGACGGGTGCGCCGGCCGGACGCCGGTGTACGCGGCGCCCGGCAACGGGATCGACCCGGCGGACCCGGCGGCGGCGGGCGGCGACGGGTTCGACCTCGCGGACTTCGGCGCGCCGTTCGCCCGTTTCGTCCGGATCCGGGACGCGGGTCTCGGACCGGCCTTCCCCGACACCGCGGGGTTCGACCTCGATGCGGTCGTCGCGGTCCACGCCTGCGGCCGGTGAACGGGATGGGCGGCGCCGCGGGACGGTTCGCTTCCGCAAGCGCCCGCGGCGCGCTCGTGCTGCTCGCGACGGCCGCCTCGGTCTCTTCGCTCGCGCCCGCCGTTGCCCAGCCCGCGGCCGCCGACCCGGAGGATGTCGTCGAGCTGCCGCCGATCGAGGTTTCCGCCGCGGCCGAAACGCCGCCGGCGACGGCGGAAAACCCCTCGCGCTTCGTGGAAGTGATCGACGCCGCGGCGGCCCGCGAGGGGACCGGGTCGGTCGCCGACGCGGTCGAGGACGCGGCCGGCGTGCGCGTGCGCCGCTACGGCGGCCTCGGGTCGTTCGCCACGATCTCGATCCGAGGCGCGGCGCCGTCCCAGGTGCCGGTGTTCCTGGATGGGGTGCCGGTGGCCGACGCCCGCTCGGGCGTCGTGAGCCTCGACGACCTGCCGGCGGGCGAACTGGAGCGGATCGAGATCTACCGCGGATTCGCCCCCGCCGCGCTCGGCGAGGCCGGGATCGGCGGCGCCCTGCAGCTCGTGACGCGCGCCGCGCCCGAGCACGGCGGCCTGCATCTGGCGACGGGGCTGCTCTCCGGCTCGTTCGACACCTGGCGGGCCTGGGCCGCCGTCTCGGGCGCGGCGGGGACCGTCGGCGACGCCCCGGTCGGCCTGCGCCTGCACGTCGCGCACCGGCGCAGCGCCGGCGACTACCGCTTCCTTTCCGACCACGGCACGCCGCTGGAGCCCGCCGACGACGAGGTGCTGCGGCGGCGGAACAACGACGCCGCGCAGACGGTCGCCTCGGCGCGCCTCGCCGTGCCCCTCGACGCCTGGCGCCTCGACGCCGCCCTGTCGTTCGTCGCCGTCGATCAGGGGCTGCCGGGGCTGGACTACGACCAGGCCGAGGCGGCGCGGCTGTCGGGGACCGACGGCCGGTTCCGGTTCGCCGCGGCGGCCCCGGCGCTGGCCGACGGCCTGCTGGCGCTGGAACTGGGGGCCTTCGGCGCGGTGCGCCGGGACCGCTTCGCCGACCCGCTCGGCGAGATCGGCGTCGGCCGGCAGGTCGAGAACGACCTGGGCGGCGGCGGCGGCTTCTGGGCGATGCTGCGCCTCTTCCCCGGCGACGGCTCGCACCTCGTCCGCCTGCGTGTCGAGACCTCCTACGAGACCTTCCGCGCATCCTACGAGCTGCCGGCGGCCGCGGACGGCCCGCGGCAGGGGCGCTTCGTCGCGCGGGCGGCCGGAGGCTACGAGGTTTCGCTCCTCGACGACGAGCTGGTGCTCCTCGCCGACCTGCGGGCCGACGCCCGGATCGACGATTTCTCGGGCGACGCGTACTTCCCCGAGCGACCGGACGCGGCGGCCGGCGGCGCCCGGGACGTCCTGTTCTCGCCGTCGGCCGGCGTGCGGTGGGTTCCGCTGCCCGACCTCGAGCTGCGGGGCAACGTGGGGTGGTTCCACCGCGCCCCGACGTTCGCCGAGCTGTTCGGCGACCGGGGAACCGTGGTCGGCAACGCGGGCCTGCGGCCCGAGTCCGCGGTGGACCTCGACCTCGGGCCGTCGTGGAGCGCGCGCGACGCCGGCACCGGCCTGCGCGTCGCGCTCTCCGCGGCGTTCTTCGCGTCGTTCGCCGACGACCTGATCGTGTTCGTGCCGCAGTCGCAGAGCGTGTTTCGCGCCGAGAACATCGGCGCCTCCCGCACGCTGGGCCTCGAGACCTCGCTGCGTGCCGGCTGGGACCAGACCGTGGGGCTCGAGGCGGCCTATACGTTCCAGGACGCCCGCGACACGGGCGACGCGCCGTACTGGTCCGGCCTGCGGCTTCCCGGACGCGCCCCGCACGACCTGTCGGCGCGGCTCGCCCTGCGGCGCTGGGGTTTCGAGCTGTGGTACGAGGTCGACTGGCTCGCCGAAACGCCGCTCGACCGCGCCAACCTGCGCGCCGTGCCGGGTCGCGTGCTCCACGCGGCGGGGCTCGGGTACCGCCTTCGCGCCGGCGACCGCAGCCTCGCGGTGACCGTCGAAGGACGCAACCTGTCCGACGAGTGGGTCTACGACGCGTTCCGCTACCCGCTGCCCGGCCGTTCGGTGTTCGCGTCGTTCGTGATCGAGATGGGGGCGCCGGACGCGGGGGACGACGAACGGTGAGGCGGGAAGACGGCCGGGAAACCGGCGCGCGAGAGGAGCCCGGAGGGAGGACACGGTGACGAACGGACGGATGGCCGGGAGCTGGCGGGCGGCGGCATGGTGGGTCTGGGCGTGCGTCGCCGGAGGGTGCGGGGACGAGCCGCGGCGCGATCCGGTCGGCGCGGGGACGCTGTTCGTGCTGACGACCGACTTCGAGACGGGGGCGTTCTCGATCATCGACCTCGAGACGCGGAGTGCCGCGATCCACGTGGGTCTGACCCACTCCGATGCCGTGGCGCGCGTGCGCGGGTCGCGCGTCTACGTCGTCAACCGCCTCGGACAGGACAACGTCACCGCGCTCGACGCCGCGGCCGGCTTCCGGACCCTCTGGCAGCGTTCGACGGAACCGGGCTCCAACCCCCAGGACATCGCCTTCGCCTCGGACGAGAAGGCCTACGTGCCGCGTCTCGAGCGGCCGGGCGTCCTGGTGCTCGACCCCCGCGACGGCAGGCCGCTCGGCGAGGTCGACCTCTCCGCGCTGGCCGACGCCGACGGCGTGCCCGAGGCGTCGTGGGCCGTCGCGCTCGAGGACCGCGTCGTCGTCGCGGTCGGACGGCTCGACCGCAACGACGCATACGCGCCGACGGGTCCGGGGGCGCTGGCCGTGGTCGACCCGGAAACGGACGAACTGGAGCGCTCGATCGAACTGGAAGCGATGAACCCGTGGGGCGACCCGGTGGTGGCGGCCGACGGCCGGCTGCTGGTGGGGCTCGCCGGCCGGTTCGGCGCGCTCGACGGCGCGATCGAGGCGATCGATCCGGCGGCGGGGACGGCCCTCGGGCCGGTCGTGACCGAGGCGGAGCTCGGGGGCGACGTGCTGTCGTTCGTCGAGGCCGACGATGGTGCGCTGTGGGTCCTGGTGTCCGACGCGGCGAGCGTCGCCGCGCTCGTGCGCTGGGAGCCGCCGGCGGGGCCGGCGCGGACGATCCGGCGGGGGAGCGGGTTCACGCTGGCCTGCGTGGCGCAGGTGGCGCCGGGCCTGCTGGCGGTGTGCGACCGTGAGCGCACCGCGCCCGGCGTGCGGCTATTCGAGACGCCGACGGGCGTGGAGCGGACGGAACGGCCGATCGATGTCGGCCTGCCGCCCTGGCAGGTGCGGGTCCTGGAGCGCGACTGATCCGCGCGGAGACCACGATTCCGCCGCAACGGTCCTCCGACCGGTCGGGGAGGGCGAGCCGCCGGAGGCGGCGAGTCCTCCCGCCCTCCGATCCGCAGGGGAGCGCGCGGCGTGCGAGGCGCGCAGCGCCGCCGCGCGCAAGTGCGCCCGCAGGGTCCAGCGCACCGCGCGGGCGAGAACCGTGGGCGCCCGGGCTCGACGCCTTCGTCGGCTGTGCCACGCCCGTGCGCGCCTCGGGCGGCGCCCCCGGCCCGGGCTTGCGGCGCGATCCGGGGGAGAGGGCGCGCCTTGTCGCGGGCCGGACCGCCGCGTACACTCTCCGGGTCGGAGCGGGGGACGAGAGGAGGTTCGCGATGCGAGTTCCGCGATGCGCCCGGCCGGTGCTGTGGGCGCTGGCAATTGCCGGCGTCGGGTGTTCGGACCCGGGGGACGACGGCGTCGATGTCGGCCCCGGCGATGCGCGGGACGTCCCGGACGACGCGGGCGGCGAGGACCGGACGATTCCGGACCTCTCGCTGGACATGATCTGCGACGAGCAGGAGTTCGGCCTGCACCACGAGATCGTGCGGGTGATGATCCTGCTCGACCAGTCGTCCTCGATGGAGGGGTCGCGCTGGCGCGGCGCGACCGACGCGCTGCGGGAACTGCTGGGGAACCCGGCGTTCTACGACATGCATTTCGGCCTGGACGCCTTTCCCGACGGCTACCCGGGCGGCTGGAGCGACTGCAATTCGGCGATGCTGCCGTGCATGAGCTGCCGCGAGGACGAGTGCGGGACGCTGTTCCCGCCGCAGGTGCCGGTCAACATCAGCTACCTCTCGGCGCCGGACATCATCGCGCACATGGACGACCCGGCGTATCCCCAGTTCTGCACCTTCACGCCGCTGGTGAACCAGCTCGAGTACTACGACACGGGTCCGGGGCCGACGGATGCGCCCGAGATCTACTCCCGTGACGGCGCGAACTACCTGGTCGTCGTCTCGGACGGCGAGGATACCGGCTGCTTCGACGGCGACCCGGTTTCGGCGTTGCGGACCCACACGGCGAGCATCCTGGCGACGCACGGGATCCGATCGATCGCCATCGGGTTCGGGTCCACCTCCGGCGAGATGGCGGCGGAGCTGAACGCGATCGCGGGCGCCGGCGGGACGCGGTTCACGACGTTCCTCCACGCCGAGGACGGCGCGGCGCTGGCCGCCGCGCTGGAATCGATCGCCTCCTCGATGATCACCTGCCGCTACGTCCTCGATGCGGTCGAGCCGACCGCGGATCCCGAGCAGGTCAACTTCTACCTGGACGGCGTGGTCGTGCCGATGGACGAGGACTGCACGGAGAGCGCGGGCGCCGGCTGGCACTGGTACGACCCGGAGCACACCACCGTGGAGTTCTGCGGCACGTACTGCGAGCAGATCCGCTCGGGCACGATCGGCACGATCACCGCCACCTTCGGCTGCCCGACGATCCTGATCTGAACGAGCCGGGGTCCCGGCCCGGCCGCGGCCCCTACAGACGCGACAGCAGGGCGGCGACGAGACGCGCCGCAAGGTCGCGGGCGGCGAGCGCGAAGGCGGAGGTCTGGGCGCGGTCGTCCGCCGCGGCGCCGGCGCCGGCCGCTTCCGCCGCGCACGCCTCGAAGTCGCCGAGGTCCTCGGGGGCGCCGCCGCCGCGGCGCAGCGCGGCGCGGGCCGCCAGCCGTACGTCCCACGCCGCCGGCGCGAAACGGCCGGTCTCGTCCTCCGCCGGCAGCGCCGGCGTCTCGCCGGCGTGCCGCACGACCACCTCCAGCTCCGCCGCCGCGTCCTCGGCGACGAGCCGCAGCCCCTCGTCGCGCAGCCGCTCGGCGAGCGCCTGCCCCACGGCGGGCAGCGCCTCGGGGTGCAGCGGGCCCTCCGCCGCCAGCGCCAGATGCACCGCGCGGTCGGTCGGGACGAGGTGGTAGCCGCAGGCGGGGGCGACGGCGACGAACGCGACGACGGCCGCGGAGGCCGCCGGCCGCAGGCGATGGCGCATCCCCCGGGGCACCTCGCGGCTCCTACTTCACGACGAAGTTGACCAGCTTGCCGGGTACGAAGATCGTCTTGACGATCGCCTTCCCCTCGAGGAACCGTGCGACGTTCGGCTCGCCCTTCGCGCGCTCGACGACCTGGGCCTCGGTCGCGTCGGGCGGGACGGCGATCTGGCCGCGCAGCTTGCCCAGCACCTGGACCACCACGGTCACGACCGGGTCCGCCGCGACCGCCTCGTCCCACGCCGGCCAGCCGGCCTCCAGCACGGTGCCGGTGCGGCCGACGCGCTGCCACAGCTCGTCGCACAGGTGGGGTGCGAACGGCGAGAGCAGTCGGAGCAGCGTGAGGACCGCCTCGCGGAGCACCGCGGGGCCCGGGTCCGGCTCGGCGGCGCAGGTCGTCTTCACCGGGTCGGCCGAGGCGGCGACGGCGTCGGCCACGGCGTTGGTCAACTCCATGATCGCGGAAACGGCGGTGTTCAGGTGGAACCGCCCATCGATGTCGCGCGTCACGCGCCGGGTCGTCTGGTGCACGAGGCGCCGCAGGGCCTGCCAGCGGGGTGGCAGATCGCCGGGCGGGATCGTCTCGGGCGCCGCGCGCACCGTCTCGGCCGCCTCGATCGTCACCCGCCAGACGCGCGCGAGGAACCGCCAGCACCCCTCGACCCCCTCGTCCCGCCACTCGAGGTCCTTCTCCGGCGGGGCGGCGAACAGCGTGAACAGCCGCGCCGTGTCCGCGCCGTAGCGCCCGACGAACGCCTCGAGCCCCACGACGTTGCGCTTGGACTTGGACATCTTCTCGACGCGTCCGACGGTGATCGGCGCGCCGTTGAGCCTGCTCCGGCCGTCGACCACCTCCTCGGGGTAGTGCCAGACGGGGTTCCCGTTCTCGTCGGGGGTGAAGTAGGTTTCCTTGCAGACCATGCCCTGGGTCAGCAGCCGCGCGAACGGCTCGTCGGGGACCGAGGCGGGGAGGAAGCCGAGGTCCTTGAGCACCATGTGATAGAACCGGGCGTACATCAGGTGGCCGACGGCGTGCTCGATGCCGCCGATGTATTGATCGACCGGCATCCACGCGGCGACGCGGTCGTGGCGCACGGGCCCGCCGTCCCAGGTCGGGTCGCAGAAGCGCAGAAAGTACCACGAGGACTCGACGAAGGTGTCGAGGGTGTCGGTTTCGCGGCGTCCGGGCCCACCGCACTTCGGGCACGCCGTCGTGGGGAACGTCGGGTGGCGCGCCAGCGGGTTGCCGCCGCGGACGTCGAACGCGAGGTCCGGCGGCAGCAGGACCGGCAGCCGGTCGTCGGGGACCGGGACGACGCCGCAGGCGTCGCAATGGACGACCGGGATCGGGCAGCCCCAGGCGCGCTGGCGCGAGACGCACCAGTCGCGCAGGCGCCACGAAACGGTCGGGCCGCCCAGGCCGCGTTCGGCGAGCCATCCCGTGATGCGCCTCATCCCCTCGCGGTTCGGCAGCCCGTCGAACGGCCCGGAGTTCACCTGGCGCCCCTCCTCGACGTAGGCGCACTCCATCGCGGCCGGGTCGAGCTTCGCGCCGCCGGGCGGCTCGATCACGACCTTGATCGGCAGCCGGAACTTCCGCGCGAACTCGAAGTCGCGCTGGTCGTGCGCGGGGACCGCCATCACCGCGCCGGTGCCGTAGTCCATGAGAACGAAGTTCGCGATGAAGATCGGCACGCGTTCGCCGGTGGCTGGGTTGACGCAGTGCGCGCCGGTGAACACCCCGTCCTTGGTCAGTTCCTCCGCGCGCAGCCGCCGCAGATCGTTGCGGGTCTTCTCGATGAAGCTCCGCACCTCGGCCTCGCGGTCCATCCCGCGCGCCAGCTCGAGCGCCAGCGGATGCTCGGCGGCCAGGCTCATGAACGTCACGCCGAACAGCGTGTCGGGCCGGGTGGTGAAGACGACCAACTCGCGCGCGTCGCCCGCGGGCCGTTCGAGCGCGAAGCGGATCTCGGTGCCCTCGCTCCGGCCGATGCGCGCCCGCTGTTCGAGCAGCACCCGTTCGGGCCACGCGCCCGCCAGCGCCTCCAGCCCCGCCAGCAGCCGCTCGGCGTACGCGGTCGTGCGGAAGAACCACTGCTCCAGCTCCTTCTGCACGACGGGCTCGCCGAGCTTGTAGTCCCGGCCGTCGATCACCTGCTCGTTGGCCAGCACCGTCTGGAGCGCGTCGGACCAGTTGACGAGCGACTTCTTCCGGTAGGCCAGGCCGCGCTCGAACATCCGGGTGAAGACCAGCTGCTCCCAGCGGTAGTACTCGGGAACGCAGGTCGCGAACTCGCGATCCCAGTCGTAGGACAGGCCGAGCAGCTTGAGCTGGCGGCGCATCTCGGCGATGTTGTCGAAGGTCCACTGCTTCGGATCGAGCTTGCGCTCCATCGCGGCCTGTTCGGCCGGCAGGCCGAAGGCGTCCCAGCCCATCGGGTGGAGCACCGCCTGGCCGCGCATCCGCTGGAACCGGGCGGCGACGTCGCCGATCGCGTAGTTGCGGACGTGGCCCATGTGCAGGCGGCCGGACGGGTAGGGGAACATCTCCAGCAGGTAGAACTTGTCGGCAACGGGTAGGTCGGGTGCACGGAACAGGCCCCGCTCGGCCCACGTCCGCTGCCACTTCGGCTCGATCTCGCCCGGCACGTACTTCTCGGCCATCGAACCCGCCTCCGCGCCCGCGCCCCGTCCCCCGGCGGCGCGGCGCGCGGAACCTAGCACCGGCGGCCGGGACTTGTCGAACCGCCGGCGAGCCGCCAGAATGCCGTCCATGATCGTCCGGCGGATCCTCCTCGGTCCGATGGCCAACTTCGGCTACCTCGTCGGCGACGAGACCACCGGTCGCGCCGCCGCGATCGATCCCTCGTTCGACGGCCGGCCCCTCGAACGGGAAGCGCGCCGGCTCGGCCTGGCGATCGATCTGGCGCTGGCCACCCACGGGCACCCCGACCACGTGCAGGACCTCGAGCGGTTCGCGCGGGCCGTCGGCGCGAAGGTCGGCGCGCACCGTCTGTCGCCCGTCCGCAAGGACCTGGAGCTGGAGGACGGCCAGCGGCTGTCGCTGGGAGGGGTGACGATCGAGGTGCTGCACACGCCGGGACACACGCCGGACGGCGTCTGCTACCTCGCGGGCGACGCGTTGTTCACCGGCGACACGCTGTTCGTGGGCGAGTGCGGCCGGGTCGATCTGCCGGGGAGCGACGTGCGCGCCATGCATCACAGCCTGCTCGTGCGGCTGCGGGGCCTCCCGGATCACCTGACGGTCTACCCGGGCCACGACTACGGCCCTGCTCCGACGGCGAGGCTCGGCGACCAGAAGCGCGACAACCACACCCTGCGGCCGCGAACCTACGAGGAGTTCGCGCGCTTCATGGGCGAGCCGTAGGGGGCGTTCAGTCGTCCTCGACCAGCGCGAGCAGCACCTGGTAGTACGTCCGCGGAAGGTCGGCGCAGGTCATTTCGTGGTAGCGGTGCGCGACGCCGACGTGGACCCACAGCCGGCCCCGCGTGCCGACCGTCCCCTGGTAACCATCGAAGACCCGCCCGCGGTCGGCGCCGAAGGAGACATCCAGCGCCTGACGCTCGCGCGTCCCGCACGGGTCGGGCAGCACCGGGCAGACGCCGCCCGCCAGCTCGACCGAGTAGGGACGGTACCAGTCGGAAGCCGCGACGCCTTCGGGGCTGAGATTTCCGGAATCGCCCCCCGCCAGCAGGATCGCCCCCGCGGCGTCGGTCTGCCGGAGCAGGAAATACCGGTCGGCGCTTTCGAACCAGGGGTCCGCCACATGATGGAAGTACACCCGGCGCCCCGCGAGCGGCGCCAGCGGCGGGTGGGGGTTGGCGCGGACCCGGATCGCGTGCAGCGGCGGCCCCGACGGGTCGTCGCAGCGCAACACGATGTTGGACACGTCCGCCGCCGGACGCTCGACCGCCTCCACCTCGCAGTCGAGGGCCAAGTCGATCGCCGCATAGGGGTCGTCGTCGACGGAGAAGGAAAGCCACGTGCCGTCGCCGGGCTCCGGCGGGCACTCCGGGAAGGCATCGGCCTCCGAGGCGGCGTCCTCCGGACCGGAGTCCTCGGCCACCCCGTCCTCGGGCCGTGCGTCGTCCCGGGCCGCGCCGTCGGAGAAGTCGATGTGCGCGTCGCGGGCGTCCACGAAATCCTCGTCGCTCCAGCTCCGGTAGCAGCCGAGCAGCGCGAGCGCGATGCAGGCGGGCGCGGGACCGGCGGAACGCGAGAGCCATCTTCGTCGGTGCATCGGCCGCCCTCCTCACGCGTTCGTAGCATCGCCCGGCCGGCCCGTCCAGGCTTCGCGGCATCCCCCGAATCCCCGCCGTGGCGGTCTCCCGCCGGCAGGGGAGCCGCGTAGCGCGCGAGGCGCCGTGCGCCTCGGCGCGTGAGCGCTCCCGCGAGGCCCGTTTCGCCCGGCGGGTGAGTCCACGGGCACACTCGCGCCGCCCCAGCGGTCGAGTGCGTCGGCCGCGGGTCGCGTCCACCGGAACCCGGTGCGTGCGGGCTCTGCGTTACGGCGGAATCCGGGGCATCCCGCCGGACGGAAACCCAGGATGCGGCGGGAATCCGGGAGCGGTCGGGCGTTTCCTCCGCCCGCCCGGTCGTGCTACCCATTCCCGCTTGGGGGGTGAGGTCCGCGGATGGACACCCCGACGTTGCTGTTCGCCTACGGTCTGTTCTGCGCGCTGCTCTCCATCAACGCGCTCCGTCCGCTGTACCGCCCCGCGCCGGTGGCGGTCCTGTGCTTCTTCGGCGGCTGGCTGGTCGGGGAACTGGCGCTGCACCACCTGTGCTTCGAGTGTCTGGTGGGCGGGCTGTTGATCGGCGGGGGCGCCCTGCGCGGGCCGCTCGGCTGGGCCGGCTTCGGCCTGCTCGCCGCCGCCCAGGCGCTGCTCGTCGTGCTGTGGACCCGGGGAGGCGACGCCGGACCGGCCGTGGAGCGGGCGCTCGCCGAGGCGCTCGGGCCCGGCTGGCGGCGGGAGATCCCCCGGGACCTCGCCGCGCGGCTGCCGGCGGCGGTGGAGCCGAGCCGGTGGGTGGTGCCGTTCCGGACGCGGCGGCCGGGGGTCGAGGTCCGCCGGGGCCTCGAGTTCGCCCGGCTCGACGACGGCACCGTGCTGCGCCTCGACCTGTTCCGTCCGGCGCGGCGGACGGGGCCGTGTCCGGTGCTGGTGTTCGTCCACGGCGGGGGCTGGGTCATCGCGCACAAGGAGTTCCAGGGCCTGCCGATGCTCTACCACCTCGCGGCGCAAGGGTGGATCTGCGCCTCGATCGACTACCGTCTCAGCCCGCGCGCGACGTTCCCCGACCACCTGATCGATGTGAAGCGCGCGCTGGCGTGGGTGCGCGAGCGCGGAGCGGAACACGGGGCGGACCCGTCGTTCATCGTCGTCTGCGGCAACTCGGCCGGCGGGCACCTGGCGGCCCTCGCGGCGCTCACGCCGAACGACCCGGCGTACCAGCCCGGGTTCGAGTCGGTCGACACCGCGGTGGCCGGCTGCGTCGGGCTGTACGGCGTGTACGACTTCGTCGACCGGGACCGCCTCTGGCCGCACCGCGACGGGTTGTGGCTGGTGCAGCGGCTGGTGATGAAGACGACGCCGGAGCGGGACCCGGAACGGTACGCGCGGGCCTCGCCGATCGCGCAGGTGCGGGCCGACGCGCCGCCGTTCCTGCTGCTGCACGGGACGATCGACAGCCTGGCGCCGGTCGCGGGCGGGCGGGCGTTCGCGCGGGCGTTGCGCGCGGTGTCGCGCAGCCCGGTGGTGTGGGCGGAGATCCCCGGCGGCCAGCACGCGTTCGAGGTGTTCCACTCGCCGCGCGCCGACCACGCGCTGCTCGGGGTGTTCGGCTTCCTGGCCTGGCTGCGCGGCCGGGCGGCCCGCGGAACGGTCAGTCCAGCTTGAGGGCGCGGGCGAGGTAGCGGCGGACCTTCTCCACCCGCTCGACCTGCCCCCGCGCCGCGAACCGCTCGTAGAAACCGTCGCGGCGGAAGTCGTGCACCAGCTCCGCCACCGGGGCGAGGCGGGTGTCCAGCAGGTCGAAGCGCTCTTCGGTGTCGCCGGGGGTCAGATCCTTGCGCCAGGCGGCGGCGGCGTCGCCGGCGAGCCGCACGAGCGCCTTGATCGTCACGTCGCGGGTGATCATGTACCGCTTGTTGTCGCCCCACGCTTCGCCCACGTGGCGCCGCACCGTGTCGAGGAAGTCCCGCAAATAGCGATAGGCCCGCTCGCGATTCCACCCGCGGTTGTCGCGCACGAGACGCTCCAGCTCCCGGCGCTGGACGAAACGGTGGACCTCGGCGAAAAGCTGCGCCTGGTTGATCCAGAGGTCCTGCCGCGAGCGGCCGCCGAGCATGTTGATGTGGTAACGCAGCGGCGAGTCGCTCTCGGCGTACAGCTTCTTGATCACGTCGGCGGCGACCTTCTTCTCCTCGTCGGTCCCGAATTCGATGCGGTCGTACAGGTCGATCAGGAGCGACTTGTTGATGCGGGTGTGGGTCGAGTTGATGATCACGAACATCTCGGTCGCGAACTCGGCCGTCTTGCCGTCGAAGACCACGCACGGGACATCGATCCGCCGCTGCGCGTCCGGCTCGGAAAGGTAGAAATGCAGGCCGGCGAGGCGGTGCTGGCCATCGATCACGAGGAACCGGCCCTGGGGCTCGTCGAGATCCCCGGTCCGTTCGTGGTCCCGCAGCGGGTGGAACTGCAGTTCCTCGGCGGTGAACAGCAGGACGGCACCCGGAATCAGCGGCTGTCCGGTCTCGTTGCGGAAGAAGTCGCGGATCTGGCGCACCTTGCGGCGGTTCAGCTCGCGCTGGAAGGCGCCCGTCGAGCGTTCGATCGTGCGGATGAAACGCTCGACGTCGTCGGGCTCCTTGGCCGCCTCGCCGCCCACCGTCTCGCCGCGTTCGCCGTAGAACCGCGAGACGAACTGGACCTTCCGCAGCAGGTCCTCCGCGGGGTAGCTGACGAAGTAGAACTCGGCGTCCTTCTGACGCATGCGCAGCGCGAGCATCCGGTCTCGACCTCCTTTCCGGCGGCGATGATCGACCGTTGCCGCGCGTCGTGCAAGCGCATTCGCACGCCCCGGCGGGCCGGGGAAGGACGGCCGCAGCCTCCACGCCGCCGTGGACGATTGCGGTCCGCCGCCCGCGGGGCTACGGCGGTCCCGGGATCGCGGCCGGCTTCGCGGCGACGGGCCGCGCCGGGGCCGGGAGAACCCCCGGCGGGGCCGGAGCCGCCGGGACCCCGGCGGCCGGATCGTCGATGAACGTGAGCTGGTCGGCCAGGATGTGGCCCCAGCCGGCCCGGCTCGCATCGATCACCTGGACCCGCACCTGGTCGGCCGGCCGGTCGCCGAGGTCGGCGACCAGGGTCTGGAGCGTCTCGTCGTCGTCCGGGGAGGTGAGGCGGGCGAGCGTGGTCCACTCCCCGTCGAACAGGCCCTCCACCGCCACGTGGAGCCGGCCGGCGTCCCGGCCGCCGCCGACCAGCGCGCCGAACCGGCGGCCCTGCCACGGCAGGGGACCCCAGATCACGGCCGCCGTCACCTCGTCGCGCCGCCGGCCGTCGCCGTAGGTGTTGATCAGGTTGCCGCCGTGGCCGCCGGTGATCTCGCGCTGGTTCCCGTGCGGCCGGCGCATCGGCGTGGGGCGCACCGTCCCGCTCCCGTCGTCGAGGAAGCGGAGCAGCGGGTCCCCGGGCCGCTCGAAACTCTGGCGCACGACGCGCGGTAGAACGGCGTCCGGCACGCGGGCGCAGTCGAGGCTCGGAGCGACCGCGTCGGGACGCAGGCCGAGGCGGCGGGCCGCGGTGCAGATCGGGCCGGCCAGTTCGGGACGGTCCGCGCCGAGCGCCAGGCCTTCGAGCAGCGCGTCGCTCCACCGGCGTCCGGCCAGCAGCAGCCGCAGCGCCGCGGCGGCCCGCGCGGGATCCTCGAGCGACCCGGCGAGATCGGCCCGCGCCCACGCGTCCAGCACCTCGTCGAACGGCTCGTGCGCCGGGCGCGTCTCCTCGAGCAGGACGCGGGTCGACAGCCGCTGCGGGAGGCCGAACTCCAGCGTCGCGGCCGCGGCCTCGTAGCGGTCGTTCGGGTCGTCCGCCCGTTCCGCCGCGCGCATCGCCCCCTCCCGCCACCGTTCGGCCGGTCCGGGCGCCAGGCCGCATGTCCGCGCGACGAACCCGGCGCCGCGGGCGCGGTCGATGTCGGCTGCCCGCGGGTCGAGCAGGCGATCGGGGTCGCAGGGCCCGGCCGGGAGTCCGGCGAGGCGCACCAGGGGCACGCGGGACAGCGCCGCGGCATCCTGGTCGCCGGCGGCGGCGACGGGCCAGCGATCCAGCCGCACGGGGGCCCCGTCGAGCTTCAGCGGGAGCGCGGCGTCCGCGGGGAGGCGGACCACGGCGACGACCACCGAGCCCTGCGGACCGGCGGTCCGGAGCATGAAGCCGGCATGCCAGTGGGCGACGTACCGGCGCCCGGCACCATCGATCCAGACCGCCGGCGCCGGCCGCCCGTCGGTCGCCTGCCGCCCGTGCAGCGCCAGCACCGTTCCACCCTCGACCGGCAGCGCGGTCACGCCGGTCAGGCGCACGGGGCCGAGGGCGGCGGCGAGCGGCGCGGCGGCGGCCGCGGGCGGGTCGAGCAGGTCGGCGCGCACGGCGAGCAGGCCGCCGATGTCGAGGTCCCGCAGGTGCGACTCGGCCAGCTCCCGGTACAGCGTGCGGAACGCCGACAGCTTGTGGTACGCCGTGGCGTGCAGCCAGCTCGCCTGGAGGTGGAACAGCTCCGGCCGCCGCTCGCCGAACAGGTAGTCCGGCCCCACCGCCGGCCGGCGCGCGCGGGCCAGCGCCATCGCGCGGTCGGCGAGGCCGGCGACGTCGAGGATTTCCAGCCCGGAGCGGTACGAGACGCCGCCGATATCGATCTCCGCGATCAACGGGTCGCGCGGAAGGTGCAGCGCGGCGATCAGGCGCCGGTAGCCCGACACGCGGCGGCGGACATCCCGCAGGTCGACGTCGTGGCTCGCCGCGATCTGCTTCCGCCGCTCCTTCCACTCCGGGGCGTTGAAGGCGAGGGCGGCGCCGAGCGCGAACACGGCGAGGGCGACGACGACACGGCCCACGCTCCGCCGCAGCCGCCGCTCGGCGCCCAGCACCGCCAGCAGGCCGATCGTCGACAGCACCGCCAGCGGGCCCATCATCGGCTGCATCAGCCGCCACTCGCCCATCCAGTCCCCGCCCGCGGTGACCGGGAACGACACGGCGAAGACGAGCTGGCCCGCCGCGGCGACGGTGACCGCTCGGCCGCCGCTCCAGGCCGGCGCGGCGGCCCACAACGGCAGCGCGAAGTACCACCCCCGCTCGCGCAGGAAGCCGGCGAGGTACACGCGGCCCGGGCTCTCCTTCTCGCTCAGCATCCACCACAGGTCCCGCGCCGGCACCTTTGCCCAGTAGGTGTTGGGGACCAGGTCGCGGAACAACGCCCAGCGCAGACCGAGCAGGACGACCACGAAGGCGCCGAAGAGCGCGGGAGCCAGCCAGCGGCGCCCTTCCCGGCTCCCCAGCGCGCGGACGCCGACGGCGATCGCGCCGTAGACCATCCCCTCGGGCCTCGTCCACGCCAGCAACCCGGCGCTCACGCCGAGCGCCGCGTCGGCGGCGGGACGGCGCGGCGCGAAGTGCACGGCCAGGAGGGAAACGATCTGGAGCCCCGCCAGCAGGCCCCCCTCCAGGCCCGAGGCCACCCAGTGGTTGAATCCGCACCAGTACACCGCCAGACCGAGCGGGACGACGGCGAACAGCCGCGCGATCGAGCGCAACTCGCCGTAGGCGAAGGCGCAGAGCAGGGCGAGGGCGGCGGCGAGCGCGCCGATGTTGATCCACTTCGCCGCGGGGTCGACGTCATCGACGAGCCGGGCCACCGGCGCCAGCAGCAGCACCTCCAGCGGGTTGGAGAACCCCTCCGTGGGCGCCTCGCCCGGCGTCAGGCGCAAGCCGTCGCCCGAGGCGAGGTTCTCGGCGTAGGCGTAGGTGATCCCGGCGTCGTCGACGGTGTGGGCGCCGTAGACCCGCTTCACGTGGAGGGCGTACGCGACGGCGGCGGCGGCGATCCCGGCGAGCAGCAATCCGTGCACGGCCGCCGGCAGCGCGCGCCGCAGGCGCGGATGGGCCGCCCGCCACGCGTCGAGACGCGCGGCGAGGGCCGCGACGCGCTCGCGCGCCGACCGGGCGTGCGCCGCCGCGCGCCGGGCGAGGTCGCGGAAACGGCGGACGGCGGCGGCCAGCGTTCCGCTCGCCGCCCGCCAGGCCCGTCCCGCCCGCGTGTCCGTCGGACCCACGCCCTGCGTTCCTCCGGGGCGCGGGACGTCGCCCGGCGCCCCCTGTTCCTTGCGCCCCGCCGCGCGGCCTTCCGCCGGCGGCCGGCCGCTGGCATCCGGAGTCCCGGATCGCCGCGCGCCGGCGGATTCTGCCCGGTCGGGGTGCGGCATTGCAATCGGTTCGTGGCGCAACGGCTGCGGCGCCGGCCGCAGGGATCGCTCAGACGGGAACCTCGCGCGGGCAGCGGGCGGCGATCACGCGCGAGACGTTCAGCCACCAGACGAGGTCCGGGTTGATCATCGGCTTGCCGTTGTTGAGCAGCGCGACGGCGATGTCCCGTTCCGGGTCGGCCCAGACCAGCAGGTTCGTGAAGCCGATGTGGCCGAACGCGCGCGGCGCCCGCGGCCCGAACAGACTCGCCCACTCGTGCCCCAGCATGAATCCCATCCCGTAGCCGACCGGCAGCCACATCGTGAAATCGAAGGCCAGGTAGGACTGCGCGCCGATCGCCCGCCGCACCGTGGCCCGCTCGAAGACCCGCACCCCGTCGAGCTGTCCGCCGTTGAGCAGGAGTTGGAAGAAGCGCGACGCCTCGTTCGCCGTGCAGTGGATGTTTCCCGAGGGGACGACCGCCGTCAGGAACCGCGGGTCGTTGGAGAGCCGGACCGCTTCCTCCAGGCCGGTGCCGAGAGCGCGGCGGAGCAGCCAGGAGACCGGGAAGACCGGCCGCAGTCCGGTGCAGACGTTCTTCGCCGTGCGCCCGAACTCGGCGGGCGACACGCCGTAGTTCAGGTTGCGGAAGCCCAGGGGCCGCAGCACCTCGCGCTCGAGGAACTCCTTGACCTCCGCGCCCGTCACCCGGCGGATCACCTCGGCCAGGATGTAGCCCCCCGTCAGCGCGTGGTAGGCCAGCCGGCGGCCGGGCGGCGTCAGCGGCCTCGCGTCGCACAGCAGTTGCAGGATGCGGTCGGGGTCGGCGAGCAGGTCGAGGTCCAGCTCCACGTCGGGGAGGACCGGGATGCCGGCGGTGTGGGTCAGGACGTGGCGGATCGTGATCCAGTGCTTGCCGTGGCGGGCGAACTCGGGGATGTAGTCCGCCACCGCGTCGTCCACCCGCAGCAGGTTCCGCTCGCTGCACAGATGGACGAGCATCGCGGTGACCGACTTCGAGGCGGACATCAGGCTGTAGAGGGTGTCGGGGGAGGCGACGAGGCGGGGCACGTCGGCGGGCAGGTCGGGCTCGTTGCCGACCAGGTGGCCGATCGTCCGGTCGAGGACGACCTTGCCGCGGCGGCGCAGGCAGAGCGCGATCGACGGCTGGAGGCCGGTGCGGTAGAAGCGCACCACGGCGTTCCAGATCGCCTCGACGTCGGCCCGCGTCAGCCCCGCCTCCGCCGGGTCGCACTCCGCCTCGTTCCGGCGCGTGACCTCCTCCGGCGGGTAGACGCGGACGTGGCGGAACGGGTTACCGGGGAGCGGTTCGGAGGGCTTCATCCCGCCGATCGTGCCAAAACGGGGGCCGCCGGCGCAACGATTGCCGCCGGCCGGGGCGCGGCGTTTCCGGAACGGACCGTGTGCGGGTTGCCGCGGCGGCCGGAAAACGCTAAGGTCGCGGCGTTCGAGGGGACGGGGTCGGGCTCCCGCCGCGGCGGTTCGGGAGCGCGCCGGCCGGCGCGAAGGCGACCCCCCGGGAGGAAGGAATGACGAAGCGGACGATCGGGCTGGGACTGGCGTGCGCGGCGCTGGCTGCGGCGGTGAATTGCAAGAAGGACGACGGCAAGCAGGCCGTGCAGAAGTTCTACGGCGACTTCTCCGCGCTGCACGAAGACGGCGTGCGGAAGGGGTTCTTCGAATGCCTGTACGGCGAGCCGAACCTGCCGCCGGAGGCGGGGAAGTTCATCGAGAAGATCAAGCGGCGCTTCGACTCGGACCCGGCCGGCTTCATCGAAGAGAAGTCCAAGGGCTGCCGCGAAGCGCTCGAACAGGCGGTCGACAAGATCCGGCTGCTCAGCGCCCCGACGGCCGAACTGGGATCGGCGCGCGACGCCTACACCGACGCCGCGACGGCGATGGCCGACGCCTGGATGAAGGTGCACCAGGCGTTCCTCGATTATCAGACCGTCGATGACGCTCGCATCGAGTTCAACGGCACCTACGCGCCGCTCCTGGAGAAGGCGGGCAATCGCGGCTGGGCGATCATCCAGAAGTTCGAGAAGCCGGAAGAACTCCAGGCGTTCCTCGACCAGGACCCCGGCAACAAGGAGGCGCTGCTGGGCGCCTACCGCTACCTCAACTTCGTCCTGTGCATCCTCCGGGCTTACGATGTCGACCCCAACTCGCTGCTGATCGAGGACACCAAGGCGGCGGACGAGGGTCGCGCGTACCTGCTGGGGGTCAAGGCGCTGCGGGACAAGCTGACCAGCCTGTGCACCGGCGCCTACGGGACGCCGACGAACATCCTCGAGTGGGTGCAGCGGGTCAAGACGCAGTGCTATGCGACGCTCGAGGCGCCCGAGCCGGCGAAGCCCGATCTGTTCGAGAAGATCATGTTGTGGTGGTCGAGCGACGGGGCGCGGGACGCCTCGGGCGAGGCCTACTCGTCGTACGCCGCGATCGGCGACACCTGCCTCAAGCAGACGATCAGCCTCGACGAGCCGCTCAAGGAGTTCCTCCGGGTCTACGCCGAGTTCTCGAAGGCGGCCCAGGGGATGAACGAGGCGCTGGCCGCCGCGCGCTAGGCCGGCGTGGTCCCCTTCACTTCTTGCCCGTCTCGTCGCCGGTCGGCCGTCCGGTGGTCTGCAATTGCGTGGCGACGTGGGGTCCGAGCGACTCGCGGAGCAGGTCCTCGACCATGCGGTGAACGGCCAGGCGGGATTCCTCGGTCTCGTAGACGAACTCGATCCCCATCCCGGGTTCTTCGCCGGGCTTCTCCTCGCCGTCCTGGATCGTCCACTTCACGCGCCCGGACAGTTCGATCGGTTGCTCGAGGGTCGGGACGTGGAGGTGGAAGACGAAGGCGGTGCCGATGCCGAGCGGGTTGCGGGTCTTGATGAAGGTGCCGCCCTTGGAGATGTTGCGGGTGAAGTCGGCGAAGAAGGTGTTCAGCCGCTTGTACTCGACCTTCAGTTCGATCGGCTTGCGCGGATGCAGGCGCCGATTCTGGCTGCCGGTCATCGTCTCGCCTCCATTCCTGGGCCCCCCGGGGTCGCGCGTCGATTCCGGCGCGGTTTCCGTCGTGGACCGCCGGCAAGTCTATACGGGGGGCCGGGGAGCGAGTCAAGCGCGGTGCGCCCGCCGCCCAAGGCTTGAGTTCGCGGTTCGGGCAGGCTACATTCCCGGTTGCCGGTCTGTGCGGCGATGCGTACGAACGATTCGCTTCCCGTCGTTCCCGGCTACCGCTTGATCCGCGCGATTGGAGCGGGGGGGATGGGATCCGTCTACGAGGCGGAGAAGCTGTCGACCCACGAAACCTTCGCGATCAAGCTGATCCGGGAGCATCTGACGGCGGAACAGTCGTACCTGACCCGTTTCGAGCGGGAAATCCAGGTGTTGCGGGCGATCCGCCACCCGAACGTGGTGGATGTCTACGAGTGGTCGTTCGGCGACCCGGAGCAGGGGATCCGGCCGTACGTGGTGATGAAGCTCTTGGAGGGCGAGTCGGTCGAGCAGCTGCTGCGGCGCGAGAAGATCCTGCCAGCGCCGCTGGCGGTCGGGATCATGCTGCAGACGCTGGAGGGGCTCGCGGCGGCCCACGGCCAGGGCGTGCTGCATCGGGACCTCGGGCCGTCCAACATCTTCCTGGAGCAGACGCCGAGCGGCAAGTTGAGCGTGAAGCTGCTGGATTTCGGGCTGGCGCGGGCGATGTTCGGCGAGGATGCGGGCCGGGCGGTGACCCAGGAGGGCACGCTGATGGGCAAGCCGGCCTACGTGGCGCCCGAGCACTTCCTGTCGCAGCCGCTGGACGAGCGCGCCGACCTGTACGCCTGCGGCATCGTGCTGTTTCGGATGTTGGCCGGCCGGTTGCCTTACAAGGCGACGAACGCCCAGATGTTGTGGGTCGAGCGGTGGGCGGATCGCGAGACGCCGGCCGAACTGCCGTCGGTCCGGGCCTTCGTGGCGGACGTCCCGGAACCGGTGGCCAAGGTCGTGGCGCGCGCCCTGCGCAAGAATCCGGCGCAGCGCTATCGTACGGCGCGGGAGATGCAGGGCGAACTCCTGCAGGCCGAGGCGTCGTTGGGGACGGTCGCCGCCGCGCTGCGCACGCCGAGGGAACCGGCCGGGCGCGTGCCGGTCGTCGTGCGGCCGGCGGCTCCGGCGCCGGCCGTGGAGGCGCACTCCTCCACGGTGGTCGGCCGGTCGTCGGCGGCCCTCACGCATCCCGCCGGCGGGCGCCGGAGCGTCGCGCTGGCGGCCGCGCTGGTGGTCTTCGCGGCGTTGTCGGTCGTGTTGGCGCTGCGGTTCGCTTTCCGGGGCGACGAGGCGTCCGCTCCCGCGGCTCCGGCGGCGGGCGGGGTAGCCGTCCTGGCGCCGGCGGACGCGGATGTTCTCGCACCGCCGCCCGTCGAGCCCGCGAAGGCGGCCGATGCGGCGTCGCCGCCCGTCGAGTCCGGGAAGGCGGCGGACGCGGGGCCGGCGGCCGAAGAGGCGGTCGCGCCGGATGGGGTGGCGGTGAAGGCGGCGGCGCCCGAACCGTCGCCCGACGCGTCGTCGTCGTCGGCGCCGCCCGTCCAGCGGGTGCGGGAGGCGGGAGCGACCCGGCCGCCGCCGGCGCAGACCGTCCACCTGTCGTTCGCGGGTGTCCCCGCCGGGGCGAGCGTGAGCGTCGCCGGACGGGCCGTCGACCCGTTGCGCGGCGCGGACCTGCCGCGGTCCTCCGAGCCGGTGCTGGTGGTGGTGAATGTCCCCGGCGGGAGTTACGAACGGTGGACGGGAACTGTGCTTCCGGATCGCGACCGGACGGTGCGCCCGGATCTGCGCCGGCGGGCGGGCGCGGGGACGGGGACGGAGGCGGGCGAATCCGCGGCTCACGATGCCGGCGCGGCGGCGCCTCCGCCGGCGGAGGTCGGGACGGCGGCGCCTGATGCGGGGGTCCGGGACGGTCGGTTGGGAACCACGTTCATCACGAACTGGGGCGACTAGGGATGAGGCAGCGAAACAGCGTGGGGAGGTGGTGGCCGGGCGCGGCATCGCTGGCGGGGGCGCTCGCCGTCTGGTGCGCCGCGGCGGCGCCGCGGGCGGCGGAGGCCCAGGCCTCGGACAACGAGGCGGAGGCCCGCCGCTTGTTCGAGGAAGGGATCGCGGCCATCGACCGCGAGGACTATGCCACGGCGCTCGTGGCGTTCCAGCGGGCCCGGGAGCTGAGCGACCGGCCGATCCTGCTCTACAACATCGGCATGTGCCAGCGGGCCCTGCTGCGCTATCCGGAGGCGATCGCATCGTTGCGCCAGTACCTGGTCGAGGCGGGGCGGGACGCGACCGACGATCAACGGCGGCAGGTCGTGGAGCTGATCGCGGAGATGGAGGCGAGCCTGTCCCAGGTCTGGGTCCAGGTGAATGTCGATGGCGCGACCCTGTTCCTCGACGGGCAGCCGGCCGGCTCCACGCCGCTCGTCCAGCCCTTGCGGGTCGGCGCCGGCGCGCATGTCCTCGAGGCGCGGCGACCCGGCTACCGCGACGCGCGGGTGCCGTTCGACGTCATGGCCGGCGAGAACACGCAGGTACAACTCGTCCTGGAGGCGTTGCCGGCGATGACGGGGCGGACGCCCCCCGTGGAGACGCCCGTCGAGGAGCAGAGTTCGGTCGTGGAGTCGTGGTGGCTCTGGACGATCGTCGGCGTCGTCGTGGTCGGCGGGGCGGTGACGGCCGGGGTGCTGTTGTGGCCGGAGGAGCCGCCGCCGTCGGCGGACTGGGCGATCCGGGGGCCGTAGGCCGCGGCGTCGCGATCGCGGGGCGAGGTCGGGAGACGGGCATGGGGAAGGCGTCGTTCCAGGGAACCGGGCGATGGTGGCGGGCTGCGCTGCTCGGGTTGGCGCTGTGCGCGGCGGTCGCCTGCGACGAGGACACCGAGCGGAAGGTGCGGCTGACGATCACCTCCCAGGCGCAGATCCCGTCGCAACTCGACCGCATCCGCGTCCGCGTCGCCGCCGCCCGCCGCGACAACCCGGCCGACCCGACCAGCTTCCGGATCTGCGAGCCGGCACTCGGGGACTTCACGCTGACCTCGCCCGCCGACCTGCCGATCTACATCGATTACTTCCCCGGCCCGGACTACGACTTCTGGGTCGCGTTCCGCGTCGAGTTCTGGAGCGGCACGGCGCTGCGGAGCACCGACGAGTGGATGGCTTCGCTGAGCGGGTCGGGGGCGAGCGAGCGGACGATCGCGCTGGACGCGGCGTGCGCCGCCATGCCCGTCCCGTGCGACCCCGGCTACAAGTGCCTCGAGCAGAACTGCGTCGCTCCGGGCGGGGAGGGGCCGTTCGATCACCCGGAACTGGTCGATACCGGCGTGCCGTGCTCGCCGGCCGGTGGTCCGCCCGCCGCCGGCCCGTAGTGGCGCGGTCTGGGGAGCTTTGCTAACGTGCCGGCGATGCGATGCCCGTGGGGCTGGCTGGCGATGTTCCTGGCAGGCGGCGACGGCTGCGGGGGAGAGGACCGTGCGCCGGCCGACACGTTCGTGGCTCCGGCCGTGGCGACCGCGAGTCCTTCGCCGCTGTTCGAGGGGTTGCAGCGCATCGCGGTGGACTTCTCGGGAGCGGACTTCACGGGCGTGGTCGCGCCGCCCGTCGTCGAGGCCGTCTCCGGCACGCCGCCGCGGAGCGGGGATCTCGAGATCACCGAGTGGCTCTGCAACAACGTGCGCTGCGGCGTCGTGTTGCGGGTCGGCAAGTGGCTTCCGCCTCCCGGGGATCACCTTCCGTATCCGATCGAGGGCCAGCAGCTCCGCTTCCGGTTCCAGGGTGCGGCCGGCGAGATTGCGGCCACGGTGCTGATGCTCCCGTTGCACCGCGGGGGCGGTTCCTCGACGACCAGCCCGCCGTTCCTCCAGGGGACCTGGATGTTCGCCGCGTTCGATCTCGGGCCGGGCGTGCCGTTGACGGTCCAGCCCGACGCCTCCGGACTGCCGGGTCGGATCTTCGTCACCGGCGACGTGCGTCTCGGCGCCGGCTCCTCGGTCGAGGCGTCGGGGCTTCCCGGGGCGCTGCTCGCCGGCGGCCGGGGCGGCCCGGGCGGCGGCGACGGTTCCGCCGCGGGCGATGCGGCCCGCGCCACCGGCGGCAAGGGCGGCACGGGAGCCGGCGGCGGGGGCGGCGGCGGGTTCGGCGAACCGGGCGCGGCCGGCGAAGGGCATCCCGACCCGGCGGTGGGCGGCGGCGCCGGGGGGCTGGCCGGCCAGGGACCCGAACTCGACTGCCTCCGGCTGGACCGCATCGAGTGCGGGGGCGGCGGGGGCGGCGCCGGCGGCGGCGGGGCCGGCGGCGGCGGCGGGGGCGGCGCCGCCGCGCTGGTGTCGCTCGGAACGTTGCGCGTCGGCGAGAACGTCGCGTTCCGCGCCAACGGCGGCGTCGGCGCCGACGGCGCGGAGGGCGGCGGGGGCGGCGGCGGCGCCGGCGGGGCCCTGGTCGTGGCCGCCGTCGGCTGGGAAGGGACGCCGGTGCTGGAAGTGCAGGGGGGGCGCGGCGGCGCGGCCGGGACGGCGGGAGGAGCCGGCGGCCAGGGCGGCGGCGGTCGCATACGCTACGAGAACACGGGCGACCCGCCGACCGCGGTCGGCGTCGGGGCCGGTTCCTTCTGGCGCGGCCCGGCGGTGGACCTCGCGGCGCTGGACGTGCTGACGCGCGACGCCGAGATCGAGTTCCGCGGCCGGGGCGAGCCCGGGGCGACGGTGCGGGTGTGGAACGACTCGCTGCGCCCCGCCGGATGCAGCGAGACGACGGCGCAGGCGGACGGCACGTTCGCGGTGCGGGTGCCGCTGCAGGCCGGCCTCAACGACTTCCGCGTGACGCAGCAGACGGACGGACTGGAGGCGCGCAGTTGGACCGGGACGATGTTCGAACTGTCCGGACGCTCCGTGCAAGGCGCCCGGATCTACGTCGTCCGGGTGCCGGAGGTGGAGTGATGGTCGAGCGGCGACCGGGGGCGACCAGGGCGGTTCGGGGGCGGCGCGCGGCGTGGTGGCCGGCGGTCGCGGCGCTGGCGGCGTCGGCGGTCGGCTGCGACGGCGAGGAGGCGACGCCCGCCCGCATCGTCGCCCACGTCCTCGTGCCCGACGGCGTGAACCCGCTCGTCGGCATGGCCCGGCTGGTCCTCACCTTCCGCAAACCGAACGTGGCCACGTTCGTGGAGACGATTCCCGCCGACGTCGGCACGCGGACCGAACTGGTCTTCACCTACACCTTCCCGGAGAGCGAGGCGACGGCGGTGCTCGAGGTGACGGCCGAGGACGCGACGGGGCGCGTCCGGGCGAGCGGTCGATCGATTCCGTTCGACATCGTCTCGGGCCGCACGTTGAGCGTCGGGGTGCTGGTGTTGACGCCGGGCCAGTGGTCGGCGGCGCCGGCGACGCTGCGGCTGGCCACGGCGCGGATGCTCCACGGCGCGGCGGTGACGGGCGACGGCGGGCTGATGGTGGCGGGCGGCACGACGGCGACGGGCGTGACGCAGACGGTGGAGCTGTTCGACCTCAACGCGATGGCCCCCGTCCCGCCGGCCGACGTGCCGGTGCTCCCCGCGGCGCGCTCGCGGTTCGCGATGCTGGCGCTCAACGCCGACCAGGTCCTGCTCGTCGGCGGCGTGACGGCCTCCACCCAGGGCGACCTCTGGAACGGTCCGACGGCGACCTGGACGCCGCTGCCGCTGCCCGCGGGGGTGCCGGAGATCTGGGCCGCTCCCCGCTTCGCGACGCTCGGCGACGGCAGCGCCCTGCTCTGGGGCGGCCTGGACGGTTCGGACGCCCCCGTGTCGGTGTTCGTCCGGGCTGACGCCGCCGGGCTCCGCAAGCTCGACGGCACCGCCGGCCGCAACGACCCTGCGGGGGTGCCGGTCCAGACGCCCGACGGTCTGCGTTTCCTGCTGGTCGGCGGCAACGAGCCCGGCCTGCCCTTCGCGGCGCTGCTCGACCCCGCCACCGGCGCGATCGAGGACGACCTGACGCCGTCGGTGGTCGATGAGGTGCGGACGCGGCACACGGTGATCCGGGTCGGGGCGAGCCGCGCGGTGGTGGCCGGCGGCTACGATGCGACGGGGCGGCTGGCGACCTCCGTCTGGATCTTCGACGGCGCTTGCCTCGACCCCGCGGCCGCCTGCTCCACCTGGTCGACCGCGGGCCCGATGCTCGGGGCGGTCGGCGGGATGGCCGACGCGGTCGGGGTCGGGATCGACCCGGCGCACGAGGACCCCCGCGCGCTGCTGGTGGGCGGGGTGGACGCGACGGACCGGCCGAAGGCCGAGGCGGTGATCCTCAACACGGTCACCGGGATCGCCGTGCCCTACCCGCTGCGCACGCCGCGGGCGCAGGGGGCGGTGGTGCGGTTGCCGACGGGGCAGATCGGCTACGTGGGCGGGCTGGACGCCGACGGGAACCCGCTGGACACGATCGAGTTGTTCGAGCCGCCGGCGCGCTAGCGATCGGCGCACGTCAGACGGAGTGGTCGGTGATGAGGGGTTCGTCCCAGGGAACCAACGGCAGGGGCGGGGGCGGGGGCGGGGGACGTCGCGGGGGGCGAAGCGATGCGCGGCGCGGCCGGGGCGGTCGGCCCCATCCGCCGGCGCCGGTGTTGTCCACCGTGCGCCGGCGCGAGATGCTGTCGTCGGGCCAGGGCACGACCCGGCCGGCTTCGCTGCAGGTGATGCCGGTGGTGCCTTCCGGGCCGGCCGGCCTGGCGGAGAAGCCCGCCTGGGGTCCGCTGCACTTCGGCATGACGATCGAAGAGGCGCGCCGGGCGCTGGAGGCGGCCGGGATCGATTGCTTCGACGACCGGCTGCCCGACGGCACGCCGGGCCTGGGGCTCGAGTCGCCCGAGTTCGAGGGGGGTGGGGCGTACTTCGACAAGCAGCACGGCGGGCTCGGCCTGATCGTGCTCGACCACTGGCCGCAGCGCAGCGAGCCCGACGCGTGCGGGCTGGTGGCGCGGATCGAAGGGCGTCGCGGGGCGCCGTCGGGCGGCGCGCGTCCGGACCCCGAGAAGCCGGGGGCGACGCTGCACGAGTGGGTCGAGGACGGGGTGCGGCTGGTGGTGCGAGTCCTGCGGTTGGACCTGGCCGGCGACGCGATGTGGCGCGTGCGGGAGGAGTACACGCGGGCCCCGACCTGACCCAGGTCGTTTTTCGCTTGCTTTTCGCGCCCCGGATCGGTAAGTAGCGCCCCGGACAGGTAGGCGCCGCTTTGCGATGCGAGGCGGACCTCCCGACGGGCGGTCCGCCTTTTTTTTGGCGGCGGGGTGGAGGATGGACGACATCGGACGGCGCATCGAGGCGTTGGCGCGGCCGATTGCCGCGGCTTTCGGCTGCGATGTCGTCGGAGTGCGCTACGGTCAGGGGCGCAAGCGCGCCGTCGTCACCGTGTTCCTCGACACGATCCAGCCCGAGCCGACACCGGAGCAGTGGCAGGCGGCGGAGCGGCCCTTCGATCCGCAACGCGACCCGGCGCCGCCGCCGTACGCGGGCAGCAGCGTGTCGGTCGATGCCTGCAGCCGGGTGTCGCGCGAGGTCGGCGCGGCGATCGATGCCGAAGGGGTCGTTCCGGGGTCGTACGTGCTGGAGGTGTCGTCGCCCGGACTGGAGCGGCCGCTGGTGCGGCCGGCCGATTTCGTGCGTCATCGCGGGCGGCGGGTGGAGGTGCGGACGGTCGAGGCGGTCGAGGGTTCGCGGCTGGTGCGGGGGATCCTGGCGGCGGCGGATGCCGAGGCGGTGTGGGTGGTGCCCGGCGAGGCGCGGGGCGGCCCGGCCGCCCCCCGGCGCGTCCCGCTCGCCGCGATCGCCGCCGCACGGCTGTTGTACGAGGTCAAGGCGCCCGTCAAGCCCGGGCGTCCGGGAAGCAAGGCGAGGAAACGATGAGGAAGCAACAGGCTCCGGCGGCTCCGACGGTCACGATCGATGCGATCATCGATCACGTCAGCCGCGACAAGGGGATCGACCGGAAGGTGCTGATCGAAGCGATCGAGGCCGCGATCCAGAACGCGGCCCACAAGGCCCTCGGCCCCCTCCGGCAGCTCGAGGCGCGGTACAACGCCGAGTCCGGACAAGTCGATCTGTTCCAGTACATGAAGGTGGTGGAGCGGGTGTCCGACGACGTCCGCGAGGTGTCGCTCGAGGAGGTCCGGGAGGCCGGTCTGGAGGCCGAGCCCGGCGAGGAGCTGGGGTTCCAGATCTTCTATCTCGAGCACGAGCGGGAGCGGCGGGAGGAGCAGGAGAAGAAGTTCGGCAAGCTGCTGCGGCTCGGCGACCGGATGATGGGGTTCGGCCGCATCGCGGCGCAGACGGCGCGCCAGGTGATCAACCACCGGATCCGCGATGCCGAGCGCGAGATCGTGTACCGCGAGTACAAGGACCGCAAGGGCGAGCTGGTGACGGGCATCGTGCGCCGTTACGAGAAGGGGTCGATCATCGTCGACCTCGGCCGCGCCGAGGCCGTGCTCGATCCGGCCGAACAGGCGCCGCGCGAATCGTACCGCATCGGCGACCGCGTCCAGGCCTACGTGAAGGACGTCGATCGCGAGGCCAAGGGGCCGCCGATCCGTCTTTCCCGGGCCGACATCGGGCTGTTGATCAAGCTGTTCGAGCAGGAGGTGCCGGAGATCTACGAGGGGATCGTGCGCATCGTCTCCGCCGCCCGCGAGCCCGGGTCGCGCTCCAAGATCGCCGTCGCCTCCCGCGACGCGGATGTCGATCCCGTCGGCGCCTGCGTCGGCATGAAGGGCGCCCGCGTCCAGGCCGTCGTCCAGGAGCTGCGCGGCGAGAAGGTCGACATCGTCGAGTGGGACAAGGACCCGGCGCGTTTCGTCTGCAACGCGATCGCGCCGGCCGAGGTGGCGCGGGTGATCATCGATGAGGCGGAGGGGGCGATGCAGCTGATCGTCCCGGACGACAAGCTGTCGCTGGCGATCGGCCGTCGCGGCCAGAACGTCCGGCTCGCCTCGCAGCTCACCGGCTGGAAGCTCGACATCGTCGGCGAGAGCCAGTTCGCGCAGCAGGAGGAGGAGGCGATCGGCCTGCTCGCCGCCGTCGACGGCGTCGGTCCCGACCTGGCCCGCAGCATGTACAAACTGGGGTTCCGCACCTTGGAGGACCTCGCCGAGGCGGAACCGACCGAGATCGCCGCGATCCCGGGCCTCGGCGGTCCCGAGGCCGCGGCGCGCATCCTGGCGTCGGCCGAGCAGAGGTTGGACGAGCAGCACCGGCGGAAGCTCGCCGACGCGATCGCGCAGGGCCGGCGTCTGGGCGAACGCGAACGGCTGGGTCTGGTGCGCGGCCTCGGGCAGCGCGCGATCGACAACCTCCGTGCCCTGGGCTACGCCACGATCGACTCGATTGCCTCGGAGAACCCGGACAACTTCGCCCTCCGCACCGGTCTCGGCATCCGCAAGGCGCGGCAGATCGTCGCCGGCGCCCAGCAGATCCGGGAGCTCGAGTCGCAGATGCGGCGCGAGACGGGAGCGGCGGCACCCGGTTCGTCCGCCGGGGAAGAGCCCGAGCCGGCCGCCGAGGAGACGCCTTCGGCCGTGCTGGCGCCCGGCTCCGTCGTCGCGGACGGCGAGGCGGAGGCGGAAGAGCCGCCGGCGTCTCCCGTCGAGGCGGCGCGCCAGTCGGTGACCGATCCGGACGAGATCGAGGGCTGGGACGACATCGAGGACGAACTCGACGAGGCGCCGGACGGCGCGCCGCCTGCCGGAAGCCGGCGCTCCGGAGGGGGGAAGTCGTCGTGACACCGCGGCGGATGTGCGTGGCGTGCCGGCGGCGCCTGCCGGCGGACCGCTTGCAGCGCTGGAGCGCGGGACCCGGCGGGCCGGTGCCCGGGCCGGGGCCGGGGCGCGGCGCGTACGTCTGCCGGGACGAGCGATGCGAACGGAAGGCGCACGGGCGCGCGAGCGTGGCCCGGGCGCTGTCGTGGGTTTGGCCGCCCGTCGCGCCGCGCGCGGCGGCGGGAACCGGGGATTAGGCGATGCTCAAGCGACGCGTCTACCAACTGGCCAAGGAGCTCGGCGTCGAGAACGCCGATGTTCTCGAGGCGTGCCGCGCCCTCGGGATCAACGTCCGCAACCACATGAGCGCGATCGAGGAAGAGCAGGCGGGCGCCATCCAGCGCCACGTCGAGAAGTCGAAGCGCGAGTCGGTGGTGGAGGAGCGGATTGCCCCGACGGTCCTGCGCCGCAAGCCGCCGCGTCCGGCGGCGGAGCCCGAGCGGCCGGCGGTGGTCCGGCGTCCGGCGGCGGCCGCGGCGGCGGCGGGTTCGGCGGCGGGTTCGGCGGCGGGTTCGGCGGCGGCCGCGCCCGAAGCTCCCGCACCGGCGGCCTCCGAGGCTCCCGCGGCGGCGGCGGGTTCGGCGGCGGGTTCGGCGGCGGCCGCGGCGGCGGCCGCGCCCGAAGCTCCCGCACCGGCGGCCTCCGAGGCTCCCGCGGCGGCGGCGCCGCCGCCGGCCGGCGGTCCGGCCGTGCCGACGTTGCCCGAACTGCTGGCGGGGGTGCGGGGCGAGGCCGAGCGGCAGCGCGAGGGGGCCCGCGCCATGCCCACCCCGCTCGGAGCGCTCGGTCCCCGCCGGCTCGAGGTGATCCGCGGCCGGGACATCTACGCCGGCCGCGGCGCGGTCAAGCCCAGCCGCAGCAAGCGACGCAAGGCCGTCGCGGCCCGCCCCGCGGTGCGTCCGCTGGAGGCCCCGGCGACCAAGGCCGCCAAGCGCGTGATCAAGATCGAAGGCGGCGTGACCCTGCAGGACCTGGCCAAGCGCATGGGCGTCAAGGCCACCGAAGTCCTGTTCAAGCTGATCGGCCTCGGCATGCAGGGCGTCAACATCAACTCCACGCTGGATCCCGACACGGCCAAGATCGTCGCCGCCGAGTTCCAGTACGAGGTGATCGACACGGCGACCACCGAGGAGGACATGATCGCGGCGGCGGAGAAGAAGGTCGACGAGGTCGAGGCCGACGTCGTGATTCGGCCGCCCGTCGTGACGATCATGGGACACGTCGACCACGGCAAGACCTCGCTGCTCGACTACATCCAGAAGACCCGGATCGCGGCGGGCGAGGCCGGGGGGATCACGCAGCACATCGGGTCGTACTACGTCGAGACGCCGCGGGGCCCGGTGGTGTTCCTGGACACGCCCGGCCACGAGGCGTTCACGGCGATGCGCGCCCGCGGCGCCCAGGTCACCGACCTGGTGGTGCTCGTGGTCGCTGCGGACGACGGCGTGATGCCGCAGACGATCGAGGCGATCAGCCATGCGCGCGCGGCGAACGTGCCGATCGTGGTGGCGCTGAACAAGATGGACAAGGAAGGGGCGCAGCCGGACCGGGTCAAGCGGCAGCTCGCGGACCAGAACCTGTTGCCCGAGGACTGGGGCGGCGAGACGATCGTCTGCCCCGTCTCGGCGGTCACCGGCGAGGGTGTCGACAACCTGCTGGAGATGATCGCGCTGCAGGCCGAAGTGCTGGAGCTGAAGGCGAACCCGAAGCGCCCGGCGCGCGGCGTCGTGATCGAGGCGTACCTCGACCGCGGCCGCGGCGCCGTGGCCAACGTGTTGATCAAGGACGGTACGATCCACCCCGGCGACTTCCTGGTGGCCGGCGAGGCGTTCGGCAAGATCCGCGCCCTGGCGGCCGAGAACGGCAAGCCGGTCAAGGAGGCGGGACCTTCGCGGGTGGTCGAGGTGCTGGGGTTGTCGGATGTGCCGATGGCCGGCGACGCGGTCAACGTCGTCGCCGAGGCGAAGCAGGCGCAGGCGATCGCCGAGAGCCGCACGCAGAAGGCGGCCAAGGCCGCCGGCGGCCCCCAGCGGTTGTCGCTCGAGGACTTCGTCAAACAGAAGATGCAGGAGGGCGGTCCCCAGGATCTGAACCTGGTGATCAAATCCGACGTCCAGGGCTCCGCCGAGGCGCTCGCCGCCGCGCTCGCCCGCCTGTCCACCGACGAAGTCAAGGTGCACGTCCTGCAGTCGTCGGTCGGCGGCATCACCGAGTCCGACGTGATGCTCGCCGCGGCCTCCCGCGCGATCATCATCGGCTTCAACGTTCGCCCCACCGGCAAGGCCCGCAAGATGGCCGAAACCGAGAAGGTCGACGTCCGGTTCTACAACATCATCTACGACGCCCTGGACGACGTGAAGAAGGCGATGAGCGGCCTGCTCAAGCCGACGATCCAGGAGGTGTTCCTCGGCCGCGCCGACGTGCGGCAGGTGTTCAACATCTCGAAGGTCGGCACCGTTGCCGGATGCGTCGTCTCCGAAGGCAAGATCACCCGCTCGGCCCTGGTCCGCCTCCTGCGCGACCAGGTCCAGATCTGGGAGGGCCGGATCGCCTCGCTCAAGCGGTTCAAGGACGACGCGCGCGAGGTGCTGCAGAGCTACGAGTGCGGCATCGGGCTCGAGGGCTACAACGACGTCAAGCCGGGCGACGTGATCGAGGCCTTCGAGCGGCGCGAGGTGGCGCAGACGATCGCGTAGGCGGGCCGCGGCGCGGGACGCCGGCGCGGGCCGGAAGGTCGAGGAGCCGTTCGATGTACGTCGCCGTCGGCCGCGTGCGCCTGCTGCTTCCGGGCAACCAGTCCCTCAAGGGCAAGCGCCACGTGCTGCGCCGCGTGCTGGAGCGCGTCCGCGCGCGCCATCCGGTGGCCGTCGCCGAGGTCGCCGACCAGGACCGGTGGCAGGTCGCCGTCCTGGGGCTGGCCGCCGTCGGCAACGAGGCCCGCTTCGTCCAGTCGCTGCTCGACGCCGCCATCGGCGCCATCGGCGGCGTCACCGACGCCCCGATCGCCGACGTCGAACGAGGGCTGGTGGGGCCCGAGGCGTTGTCGCTGGAGTCCGCCGGCGCCTCGTTCGACCTCGCCGCGCTCGCCGACCGCTTCGACCTCGAGCCGGCCGACCTGCCCGAAGACTGGCCGCGCGAGGCCGGCCGGGCCGACCACCGCCGGCGCCGGTCCGACGGCGAGGGCGCGGGAGGTCGCCGGCGATGACCCAGGGATCGCGGACCGCCCGCGTGGCGGAGCTGATCCAGCGGGAGGCCGCCCGCGTGCTCCTCGAAGAGGCGTCCGACGAACGGCTGCGCGGCGTCACCGTGACCGGCGTGCAGGTCAGCCGGGACCTGCGCCACGCCCGGATCCTGTACACCGCCGCGGTCGGCCGCCAGGCGGAGCTCGAACGGCGCGCGAAGCGCTTCGAGTCGTTCCTCCAGCGCGAACTCGCCCGCCGCCTCCGGCTCCGCTTCGCCGTCCAGGTCACGCTGGCCTACGACGGCGGCGTCGATCACGCGATGCGCCTGGAAGAAGTGTTCGCCGAGATCCACCGGACGGAACGGGATCGCGGGCCGGCGACCGCGGGCGACGCTCCGGCCGGCGGCGAGGCGGCGGACGGCGGGCCCGCGGACGACCGAGACCGCGGCGGCGCCGGGCCGCAGGAGGGGCAGGGATGACGATGGCGGCCGTGGACGTGACGGAGGAGCGGGCGGCGGAACTGCTGGGATCGGCGCGCCGGGTGCTGCTGGGGATCCACCGCAATCCCGACGGCGATGCCGTGGGCTCCGCGCTGGGACTGGCCCACGTCCTGCGCGGCCGCGGGGCCGAGGTGGCCTGCCTCTTCGCCGAAGGGGTGCCCGAACCGTTCCGCTTCCTCGCCGGCGCGGACCGCACGGTCGATCGCCTGCCGGACGGTCCGCCGTTCGAGCTGGCGGTGGCGCTGGACTGCGGCGACCCTTCCGTGCTGCCCCGGAACTGGCCCGCCGCGACGCGCTACCGCGGCCTGCTGGTGCTCGATCACCATCCCGTGCGCCGCCCGTTCGGCGACTGGACGCTGCGGGACGCAACGGCCTGCTGCGTGGGCGAGATCGTCCTGCGCCTGGCCGACCGCCTCGGACACGTCCTCGACCGCCCGCTGGCGGAGGCGGTCTATGTCAGCCTGGTGACGGACACCGGGTTCTTCCGCTACCCGAGCGTCACGCCGGCGGCGCTCCGGCTCGCTGCCCGGCTGCTCGAGGCGGGCGTCGCGCCGTGGAAGATCGCGTTCCTGGTCGACGAGAACTACCCGGCCGCGAAGCTGGAGCTGCTGGGCGGGATTCTCGGGACGCTGCGGCTCACCGCCGGCGGCGCCGTGGCGACGCTGACGGTGCCGCCGGGGCTGCTGGAACGCCTGGGGCTCGGCAACGAGTACCTGGAGGGGGTGATCAACTTCGCGCGCGGGATCCGCGGGGTCGAGGTTTCCGCGCAGCTCCGGGTCAACGACGAGGGGCAGATCCGGGTCTCGCTGCGCTCGCGCGGGCGGGTCGATGTCGCGGCGCTGGCGCGCGCCCACGGCGGGGGCGGACACCACAACGCGGCGGGCTGCACCCTGGACCCGCCGCTCGAGGCGGCCCGGGAACGGATCGAGTCCGCAGCGGCGGCGGCGGTCGCCGCCCTCCCGCCGCTCGCCCCCGGCGACGAGAGCTTCTACGAGAGCTGAGCCGGCCGCCGGAGAGTCGCGGCGCAGCCGAGGACCACCGTGCTGCTTGGGGACGACGGCTTCCTCGAACCTCCGTCCCCGGGAAGCCCCTCGCGCGGAAACCGGGTCGCCTCGTCCGACAAGAAGGTGGCACGCAACCCGCCGTCTGCGCGACAATGCCGGCGATGACCTCGGGGATCGTGCTGCTCGACAAGCCGGCGGGTCTTTCGTCGAACCACGCCACGCGGCGCGTGCAGCGCCTGTTCGGCGCCTCCTCCGCCGGCCACCTGGGGACGCTCGACCCGTTCGCCACCGGCCTGCTCCCGGTGCTGCTGGACGACGCGACCCGACTGCTCCGGTGGATCGAGGCCGACGAGAAGGTCTATCGGGCCGAGGCCTGCTTCGGGATCGTCACCGAGACCCTCGACCGCGAGGGCGCGGTTCTCGAACGGCGCCCGGTGCCGCCGGACCTCGACGAGCGGCTGCGGGCGCTGCTGCCGTCGTTCGTGGGACGGCAGCGCCAGCGGGTGCCGGACTACAGTGCGGCGAAGGTCGGGGGCGTGCGACGTTGCGACCTCGTCCGGGCGGGGCGGCCGGTCGCCCCGAAGTTCAAGGAGGTCGTCGTCCGCTCGCTGCGGCTCCTCGATCCGCCGGTGGATGCGCCGCCGGGCGACGCGGGCGGGTCGGCCGGCGGGCCGGCGGCGCAGGGCGCGGCGGCCGAGACGGCGTCGCGGGTCGACTCCGCATCGCGGCGCGTGGCGCTCGAAGTGACCTGCGGGGCGGGGACCTACGTCCGCCAGCTCGTCGCGGACCTGGGCGAGGCGACCGGCTGCGGAGCGCACACGGTCGAGTTGCGGCGGCTGCGGGTCGGAACGTTCGACGTTTTTCTTGCGGTTTCACTGGAAGCAATCGCATCCATCTCTTCGGAAGAACGTAATTCCATATTCATCGATCCTGGCCCATACCTGCCGGGTCCGGTCTGGTCGGCGGGGGATGCCGCCTGGGAACGTCTGGAGCGGGGGCAGGGGGTGGAGTGGGCCGGCGGGGGGGCAGAGGACCCGGGTGTGGTGTTCGTGGAGCGCGGCGGGCGGTTGCGGGCGGTCGCGGAGCGAGAGGCGGGAGTGCTGCGGCCGCGGAGGGTGCTGCGTGAAGGGCTGGCGCTGGGGAGTGCGGGGCGCAAAACCGTTTGACATCCTGCGGTGACCGGTGTAGATACGCCGCCCGAGAAGAGCGAAGGGAGAGTCGTGGAGTCATGGCGCTGCATCAGGAGAGGAAGACCGAGTTGATCCGCAAGTATCGGACGCACGAGTCCGACACGGGGTCGCCGGAGGTCCAGGTGGCGATCCTGACCGAGCGGATCAACCAGCTTGGGGCGCACTTCGAGGCGCACAAGAAGGACCATCATTCGCGGCGCGGTCTTCTGAAGATGGTCGGGCAGCGCAGGCGGTTGCTGGACTACCTGAAGGCGAAGAACGTGGAGCGCTATTCGAAGCTGATCGAGCAGCTCGGCATCCGCAAGTAGTCGTCGCCGTCTCTGTCCGGCCGGGTCCGCGGGGCGGGCCCGATCGAGACCCACCGTCCTCTTCTCCCGAAGCGATCGACCGTCGGCGGCGGGCGTGCGCCCGCGGCGGCGGATAGGAAGGAAGAGCAGAGGAAGATGATTACGAGGGAATCTGCGCCGTACGGCGCGCGACCGATCACGATCGAGACGGGCCGGGTGGCGCGTCAGGCGGGCGGGGCGGTCTGGGTGCAGCAGGGGGGCACGGTGGTGCTGGTCACGGCCGTCGCCGCGCACTCGGCGCGGGAGGGGATCGATTTCTTCCCCTTGACCTGCGACTACGTGGAGAAGACGTTCGCGGCGGGGAAGATCCCCGGCGGGTTCTTCAAGCGCGAGGGGCGGCAGCGGGAGGACGAGATCCTGACGAGCCGGCTCATCGACCGGCCGATCCGGCCGTTGTTCCCCAAGGGGTTCCGCTGCGAGACGCAGGTGATCGCGACGGTGCTGTCGGTGGACAAGGAGAGTCCGGCGGACGTCCTGGCGGTGACGGGGGCGTCGGCGGCGTTGATGATCTCGGACGTGCCGTGGGACGGTCCGGTCGCCGCGGTGCGGGTCGGGCGGATCGACGGGCAGTTCGTGGCCAACCCGACGTACGCCGAGATGGAGCGGAGCGACCTGGACATCGTGATGTGCGCCTCCCGGGATGCGATCGTGATGGTCGAGGGGCAGGCGAACGAACTGCCGGAGGCGGTGCTGGTCGATGCGTTGTTCTTCGGCAAGGAGGCGGTCCAGCCGGTGCTGGAGCTGCAGGAGCGGCTGCAGCGCGAGGTCGGCAAGCCGAAGCGTTCGTTCGAACCGCCGAAGAAGGACCCGGCGTTGGCGGAAGCGGTCGCGGCCGAGGCTTCGGCGGGGTTGGATGCGGCGCTGGCGATCGGGGAGAAGCAGGCGCGCTACGCGGCGTTCGACGAACTGAAGGAGAAGGTGTTGGCGACGCTCGGGCAGCGGCCGGGCTGGGAGGACCGCGGCAAGGAGATCGCCGAGGCCTTCGACGCGCTCAAGCGCGACAAGGTCCGCCGCATGGTGCTCGACACCGGCCGCCGCATCGATGGCCGGCGGCCGGACGAGGTCCGCCCCATCACCTGCGAGGTCGGGATCCTGCCGCGGACGCACGGCTCGGCGCTGTTCACCCGCGGCGAGACCCAGGCGATCGTGACGACCACGCTCGGGACGAGCGACGACGAGCAGAAGATCGACGCGCTGACCGGCGAGCACTGGAAGACCTTCATGCTGCACTACAACTTCCCGCCGTATTCGACCGGCGAGGTGAAGTTCCTGCGCGGGCCGTCGCGGCGCGAGATCGGGCACGGGCATCTGGCGGAGATCGCGCTGCGCCGGATGATCCCGAAGAACGACTCCTTCCCCTACACCGTCCGGATCGTCTCCGAAACCCTCTCCTCCAACGGCTCCTCCTCGATGGCCACGGTCTGCGGCGGCACGCTGTCGCTGATGGACTGCGGCGTGCCGATCGCCGCGCCGGTCGCCGGCATCGCCATGGGGCTCGTCACGGACGGCACCAAGCACCAGGTGCTGACCGACATCCTCGGCGACGAGGACCACCTGGGCGACATGGACTTCAAGGTCTGCGGAACCCGCGCCGGGGTCACCGCCGTGCAGATGGACATCAAGGTCCGCGGCCTCTCCCGCCAGATCCTCGCCGAGGCGCTCGACCGCGCTTGCCAGGCCCGTCTGTTCGTCCTCGGCAGGATGCTCGAGGCGCTCCCGGCGCCGCGTCCCGAACTCTCGCCCTGGGCGCCGCGGATCGTCACGATCCGCATCCCGGTCGACAAGATCCGCGACGTGATCGGTCCGGGCGGCAAGGTGATCCGCGGCATCGTCGACCAGACCGGCTGCTCGATCAACGTCGAGGACGACGGCAGCGTGCAGATCGCCTCGGCCGACGCGGAGGCGGTGCGCAAGGCGGTCGAGATCGTCGAGGGACTCACCCGGTCGGCCCAGGTGGGCGAGGTCTACACCGGCACCGTCAAGCGGTGCGTCGAGTTCGGGGCGTTCGTCGAGATCCTGCCCAACGTCGAGGGGCTGTTGCACATCTCCGAGATGGACTACCGGCACGTGGGCACGGTCGACGAGATCTGCAAGGAAGGGGATACCCTGCAGGTCAAGGTGATCAACATCGATGGGCAGACCGGCAAGGTGCGCCTGTCGCGCAAGGAACTGCTGCCCAAGCCGGAAGGGTACGAGGAGCCGCCGCGCCGCGGCGACCGTCCCGGCGGCCGCGGCGGCGGCCGCGGCGGCGAGCGCGGCGGCCGCGGCGAGCGTTCCGGTTCCCGCGGCGGCGGCCGCGGCGGCGAGCGCGGAGCGCGGCGGGGAGGGCGCGAGGGAGGCGGGCGCTAGGGCCCGCGGCGCGAAATCCCGCGGGTCGGCGAACTTGACCGCGCGCGGCGCGCCGGGCGAGGATCGATCCCACGCGGCGCGGGAGGCGGCGTGGCTCGGGTGACGTGCAACGAATGCGGCAGCGAAGCCTCCGCCGGGACGGAGCGATGCCCGCGGTGCGGCGCGCCGCTGCCCGTCCTGTTCGGCACCGGCGCCGGCGTCGAGGTCACCGCCGACAGCGACGCCACCGTCGTCACCGCCTCCGTTCCGCGAGGCCCCGCCGAACCCGGCGACCGGATCGCCGGGCGCTTCCAGCCGGTCGGCGAGCCCCGCGCCGACCTCTGGGGCTCGTTCGTCCGCGCCCGCGACACCGCCCGGTCCGCCGAGGTCACGCTCTACCGGCTCGAACGCGGCGTGTTCCGCACGCGCGACGACATCGAGCGCTTCCGCGCCGCGCAGCAGGACCTGATCGGGCTGTCCGAGCCCGTGCTGGCCCTCCCGGCCGAGGTCGTCGATGCCGGCGGGCAGTACTACCTGGTGTACCGCGAGCGGCTGGCCGGGACGTTGCGCGACGCCGAGCCCGCCGCGCCGTTCCGCGGCACCGACCCCGAGCATGTCCGGCGGATGCTCGGCTTCCTGGCCGAGTACATCGCCGTCGTCGCCCGGCTCGGCCCCCGCGGCCTCCATCTCGGCCTGCGCCCCTCCGTCGTGTTCGTCCTCGGCCGCGAACTCAAGGTCGCCCAGCTCGGCTTCTGCACCGCGTTCCCCCCCGAACTGGTCCGTCGCCGCCACGCCCACGACGGCGAGGCCCGGTTCTACACCGCGCCGGAGGTTCTCCAGCAGGGCCGCGGCTCCACGCGCGCCGACCTCTACTCGCTCGCCCTGATCGTCGGCTACGCCATCTCCGGTCGCGAGCGCACGCCGCAACTCCGCGGCTTCCAGCCGCACCCCGCGTTCGCCGAGCTGTTCCGGAAGCTCGCCGCCGCCGACGAGACGCAGCGCCTCGGCGATCTCCGCGAACTCGCCGCCTCGCTCGCCTCGCTCGTCGCGCTCCCCACGGTGATCTCGGCCCCGCGCGGCGCCGCCGTCGACTCGTCGACCGAAGGAACGGCCGAGGTCGACGTCGGGGAGATCGAGGCGGTCGAGGAACCTGCCGACAACACCGGCGAGATCGTGGAGGCGGACCTCGAGGCGGTGGCGGAGGGCGAAGCCTCCGCGGACCGGACGGGCGAGATCTCCGCCGCCGAAGTTCATCCGGTCGAGGCGGGCGGCATCGCTGCCTCCACCCCGACCGACGACTCGTGGTCCGCGCCTCCGCAGCCCGCTCCGCAGGCCCCGGCGGCCCGCCGCGACCTCGGCCCCGGCGCCGTCCGGCCCGACGAATCGGACGGCTCGATCGACCCGCGACTCCTCCGCGCCGCCGTCCGCTCCGATGCCGAGAAAGGGATCGGAGCGAAGGCCAAGGCGGTGGATCTGCTGCGCCGCGATGCCGCCAAGGGCGATGCGCGCGCCCGGAAGCTGCTCATGGACGCCGCGGCCCGAATGCCCGCGCGCCCGTCGGCGGCGCCGCCGGCTCCGGCCGGCACGCCGCCCGCGGCGGCACCTGCGGCGCGAAAGACGCTGCTCGGCGTCCCTTCCGCACCGCCTCCCGCCCCGCCTCCCGCCCCCCCCGCTCCCGCGGCTCGTCCCTCGGCCTCCCCGATGCCGCCCCGCACGGTGCTCGGCATGCCGTCGCCCGTGGGAGCCCCTCCGCCCGCCGTCGCGCCTGGGGTCGCGAGCGTTCCGCCGGGCTACGGTGCGCCGTCCGTCGCGCCGGGGGTCGCGAGCGTTCCGCCGGGCTACAGTCCGCCGTCCGTTGCGCCTGGGGTCGCGAGCGTTCCGCCGGGCTACGGTCCGCCGCCGCAGGCGATGCCGCCCGCCCCGGGCATCCCTCCCGGATACGCCCCGCGACCCGGAACGGGCGGCCCTGCGGCCGGGTACGGCTCTCCGGGAAGCCCGGGACTCTATCCGGCGCCTGCGGCACCGCCGCCCGCGGTTGCGCTGCCGATGACGGTGCCTTCAACGCAGACCTTGCCGACGTCGCAGGTTCCGACGTCGCAGGTGCCGGTGCTTCCGGGTCCTGCGGTTTCCGCGCCGACGGTTCCGGTGGTGACGCCGCTTCCGGCGGCCGCAGCGGCGCGCGTCTCGACGCCCGCAGCCGCGCCGGGGTGGCCGCCGGTTTATCAGGGGCCGTCGCCCGCGCAGTCGGCGCTGCCGGTCGCGCCGGCGCCGGCTGCGCCGGCGAGTGCGCCGCCTCGGGTGACGGGACCCGCGCCGCTCGAAATCCCGTCCTCGGTCGTGGGGCCCGATCTGGTGGTCCGGGGCGGTCCGGCGAAGAAGCCGGTGGTGGCGATGGACGTCGACGATGCGGAGTCGCAGACGGGCCGGGCCGAGCCGGTGGCGCAGGGACCGCTGCCGGTCTTGGTGCGCAAGGTGCCGCGGCCGATGGTGGACGAGCAGGACCTGCCGCCGACGGAGGCCTGGACGCCCAGGCGGGAGGAGGAGCCGGCGCCGAAGCCGCCGGGGCGGGGCGGTTTCGCGCCGACCGCGCCGCTGTTCGACGACAGCTACAAGCAGACCGGTTCCGAGGTGTTCGACGAGCAGCAGTTGCCGCAGCCGGTGGACCGGTCGATGGACCTGATCTGGTGGTCGCTCGCCATCGCCGGAGCGCTCGTGCTCGTGGCGCTGCTGATCACGTTCAAGTGAAGCGGGCCGGGGTCGTGCGTGCTTGCGGCGGTCCGGTCCCTTCGCCGTCCGCGCCCTCCGGCCGGTCGTCGTCCCGGGCCGAGGCGGCAGCGACCCCCGCCGGTCGCGCGGCGTCGGTCGAGGATCTCGACGGGCACGCGGTGGGACTAGCCCAGGACCTTGTCCAGGAGCTCGGCGACCTTGGTCTTCGGGATCAGACCGACCGACTGCGCCGCGACCTTGCCGTTCTTGAAGATCAGCAGCGTCGGGACACCCCGGATCTGGTACGTCGTGGCGGTCTGGGGGCACTGGTCGACATCGACCTTGCCGACCTTCACGCGACCGGCATACGCGCCGGCGATCTCCTCGACGATCGGCGCGAGGGCCCGACAGGGACCGCACCATGTCGCGGTGAAATCCACGAGCACCGGAACCGTCGACTTCACGACCTCGGCGTCGAAGTCCGCGTCGGTGAAGTGAAGCACCTTGTTCCCGTCTGCCATGACGACCTTCCTTTCGAGCGATCGACGCCGTCGAAACTAGGGCCGCGGCCGGGCGTTGTCAACGCTGTTCGGCGTTCGCCGGCGTTCCCTGCCGGCGCCGCCGCAGCGGCCTTCCTGGCGGTCGTCGCCGCCGCGCTCCCGGCGCCGGCGGCGGCGGACGTTCGGCCCCGGTGCGAGGTCGAGGCGACGGTGCGGCCGGAGGAAGCGGCGGTCGAAGGCGAGGCCCGGCTGGTGCCCGGCGACGGCGCCTGTCCCGTGGCCGGCCCCTGTCGCCTGCTGGTCCGCCTCTATCCCCGGCGCTTCGCGCGCGAGCCGGACGGCTGCAACGAGCGGACCGCGTGGTGGTACTACCCGTCCGGCTTCGACGCGGGAGGGATCGACCTGACGTCCTGCCGGACCGCGTCCGGCGCGGAGTGCGTCCCCGAGCCCTCCGGGGACCCGGAGGCCGTCTGGGTCGAGATCCCCGCCGGGGAAGCGCCCGAGGTGCGCCTGGGGTTCCGGGTGCGGGTGCCCGAGCGGTTCGGCGCCTTCGGCCTGGTGGACGACGTGCTGGTCCTCGGCGGGGGCTGGCATCCGCTGCTCGCCGCCCGCGGGGCCGGCGGGGCGCCCGACCCGAACGCACCACTCGAGCGGACCGACTACGTGTTGCGGGTGACGTTCGGGCCGGGTTGGGAGCTGATCGTGGACGGGGAGGGACCGTGGGCCTGCGCGGCGACGGCGGGGGAGGGCTGCCGCGTAGAGCGGGCGTCGCAGGCGTCGGAACCGCCGTCGCTGGTCGCGGCCCCGCAGTGGCACGAGCGGTCGGTCGAGGCGGCGGGCGTGCGGGTGCGGCTGCTGTCGCCGGAGCCCTTCCGCGAGCCGGCCAGCTACGCGGTCCGCGCCGGCCGGGGCCTGGACCCCGGCTCGGTGCCCGACCTGGGTTCGGTGGATCGCTCCGGCTGGATGCTGCGCCGTGTCGCGGCGACACTGGCGGCGCTGGACGAGGAGAACCTGCTGCCGCCGCCGGAGCGGCGCGCGGCCGAGGTGACGCTGGTCGAGGCGCCGCTGCGGCTCGAACTGACGCTCGGCGTCTCGGGCGCAGTGCTCGTCTCCGATCGGGCCTACGAACTGTTCCCGATCGAGCCGTTCTTCCGCTTCCAGGACGCCGACGTGCAGCGCGCCGTGCTGGCCGAGCTGGAGCGGCGGGCGCTCTCCGACCTGCCGCAGGCCGAGGCGCGCTGGACGGCCGAAACGGTCGCCGCGGGCGCCGTGGAACGGCTGGATCAACGGGAAGGGGCGGCCGGTCGCCGGGCCCAGGACTGGCTGCAGTACGGCGCCTTCCTGCCGGTGATCGACCAGATGCTCTACGCCCCGACGATGCAGTTCCGCGACCTGTACTACGGCGGCGTCGAGGAGTCGGACGCGTCGCGCGACGAACTCTGGCGCTGGGGAACGTCCCTGCCCCGCGGCCGTCGCCTGTGGGCCAAGCTGCGGGACCGCTACGGCGCCGACCGGGCGCTCGACACGATCCGCGCCGTGGTGGCGGCCCGGACGGTCCGGCTCGCCGACGCCCTCGCGTCCCTGGGCCTCGACGCGACCGGCTTCCCCGAGAACTGGCTCGGGGACTATCCCTCCCTCAACCTGCGCCTCGACGGCTGGTCGAGCGAGCCGCTGGAGGGGGGCGGCTGGAGGGTGCGCGTGCGGGTGCGCTGCGACGGGGCGTGCGGGGCGGGCGAGTTCGTCGTCGTCCGGGTGCGCCTCGCGGACGACGCCGTGCGCGAGCTGAGCTGGGACACCCGGTCGCCCGAGACGGAGCTGGCGTTCGACGCCGTCGCGCCGGCGGCGGCGGTCGAGATCGACCCCGACGGTCGCGTCCGGCAGGACCCCGCGCGGACCGACAACCATCCGCGGGCCGACGACGTCTCCGATCTGCCCTGGCGGCCGCCCGTGTTCGAGAAGATCAAGCTCGGCCTGGACCTCACGACGATCGAGAACTCCGAAATCGACCTCGATTTCGTCATGCGCCGCCGCTACGACCTGCACCAGTTCTTCGGCGGGCGGCTGGTGCGGGACCTGTGGGGCGTCGGCGGCAGCGTCTCCTACGTGTACGGCTTCGGGCCGCCGCGCGACCTCAATCGCCCCACCTGGTCCGCCTCGGGCTACCTGCTCGTGTTCCACCACTTCGGCGGCTCCGGCGCGGCAGGCTCGGCGGACTGCGCGAACCCCGCGCCGGACGGGAGCTGTCCGGGGGACGAGCCGGTCACGACGATGGAGCTGGGCGGGTTCGTCGGCCACGACGACCGCTGGTTCGACCTCAACCCCGCCGGCGGCTGGTACGCCGGACTGCGGGCGGCCGGTGCCTTCCCGCTCGACCGGTCGTTCGACGACCCGGAAGCCGCGCCGCCGTGGTTCGTGGGCGGCGCGGGCCGCGCCTTCTACCTCTGGTCGCCGGCCCAGCACCATACCTTCGCGCTGTTCGGCGGTTTCGGCATCGTCTACGGCGAGCCGACCCGCGGCCAGCTCGAATCGCTGGGCAACCGCTACCAGCTCCCCGGCCTCGAACCCGACGAGGCGCTCGGTCTGGCCAAGCTCTACGCCGGCGTCGAGTACCGGCACGTCTTCACCTGGGACCTCGACGTCAACCTGTTCCACGTCGCCTGGCTGCGCGGGATCCAGGGCGTGCTGTTCGGCGGTTTCGGGACGGCGAGCGAGCGGGCGTCGCTGGGCGGGCTGTTCGAGCCCGAGCGCATCTTCCTCGACGCCGGCTACGGCCTACGGCTGTTCCTCGATTATGCCGGCGTGCAGACCGGCATCATCGCGCTCGACGCCGCCGTGCCGTTCGGGGTCCTCGACGGCGAGTTCGGCGTCCTCGGAACGGTGCGCGGCGACCCGTCCGACGAGACGACCTGGCGGCGGCGTCCGCGGCTGTTCGGCCTGCCGATGCGGGTGCACCTGACCTTCAACCAGACCTTCTAGGCTCCGCCGCGACGTTCCGTCCGCTCCCCGGCCTCCCGTTTTCTCGACTTCTTGGCCCGGCGCCGCCGGCTCTGGTAGATTGGGGACGGAGGGCGCGCGGACGATGGACGCCGAGTCGCTGACGCCGAAGCTCGCCGTGGCGTATCCGGCCGGCACGGTGCTGTTCCGGGAGGGCGATTCCGGGGCCGAGATGTTCCTGATCATCGCCGGCACCGTCCGCGTGACCAAGCGATCCGCCTCGGGCGAACGGACGCTGGCGGTGCTCGGCCCCGGCGAGTTCTTCGGCGAGATGGCGATCCTGACCGGCGAGGCGCGTTCGGCCACGGCGACCGTCGAGGAGGACGCGCGGCTCGTGCCGATCGATGCCGGGATGCTGGAACACCTGGTCACGCGCAGCCCGGAGATCTCGGTGCGCCTGCTCAAGCGGCTGGCCTTCCGGCTCAAGGCGACGAACGACCTGTCGGCGATCCTCCTGCACCGGGACGCGCGCGTGCGCGTGGTGCGCGGACTGGCGCTGCTCGTCGAGACGCAGGGGGAGGAGCGCGGCCCGGACGAGGTCTACGTCGCCGCGACGCCCGAGGACCTGGGCACGCAGCTCGGCCTGGCGCCCGCGGAGGTCGCGACCGTGCTCTCGCGCCTCGAACGCGGCGGCCTGGTCGTGCCCGCCGGCGACGGGGCGGGCTACCTGGTGCGGGACCTCGAGCGGCTGCGCGAGTTCGTCGATTTCCTGACGGATCGCGAGGCGTCGGGCGAACTGGAAACCTGAGACGGGGGGACGGACGATGCGGGTGGAGGTGCTGGGGGCGAGCGGCGGGGAGACGCCGGGCGACCCGATGACGTCGTTCCGCCTCGGCGATCGCCTGGCGCTCGACGCCGGCGGCCTCACCCGCTCCGTCCCGCTCGAGGTCCAGATCGCCCTCGAAGGAGTGCTGGTCTCCCACCCCCATCTCGACCACGTCCGCGACCTCGCCGTGCTGGCGGACACGCGCACGCAGCGCGGCGCGCGCCCGCTGGCGGTCTACGGGCTGCCGTCCACGCAGCGCGTGCTGCGGCACCACCTGTTCAACGGCGAGCTGTGGCCCGACTTCACGCGGATCCCGTCGGCGCGCCGTCCCGCGGTGCGGCTGCTCGAGATCCGGCCGGGACGCCCGTTCCGCGCCGGCGGGCTGACCGTCACCGCGGTGCCGGTCCATCACACGCCGGAAACGGTGGGCTTCGTCGTGGCGGGGCGGGGCGGGGTCGTGGTCTTCTCCGGCGACACGGGGCCCACCGACGCGCTGTGGGTCGTCGCCCGGAAGCTCGGACCGCGCCTCAAGGCGGTGTTCGTCGAATGCTCCTTCCCGCGCCGGCTGGCCTGGCTGGCCGACGTCTCGGGACACCTCTCGCCGGACACGCTGGCCGGCGAACTGCGCAAGCTCGGCCCGGCGCTGGGCCGGATTCCCGTGTTCCTCTACCACATGAAGCCGGGTTTCGCGGCCGAGATCGAAGCCGAGGTCCACGACCTGCTGGACGGCGTCGTGCTCGCCCGCGACGGCCTGGTCTTCCGGACGTCGTGACGTACGCCGAGCTGATCCGCGACCTGTGGGCGCGCGGGCACGCGCGGGGCATGCGCTTCGGCCTGGAGGCCGTCGAGGCGGCGCACGCGCGGCTCGGCCGTCCGGCGCACGCCTTCCCCGCCGTGCACGTGGCCGGCACCAACGGCAAGGGCTCGGTGGCCCACATCGCCGCCCGAGGGCTTGCGGCCCACGGCCTGCGCGTCGGCCTCACCACGTCGCCCCACCTCCACCGGCTCGCCGAACGGATGCTGGTCGACGGCGCGGAGCCGCCCGCGGAGGAACTGGCGGCGATCGCCACCGACCTCGCCGCGCGCCTCGGCGGCTGGCCGCCGCCCGCGCTCACCTTCTTCGAATCGGTGACCCTGCTGGCGTTCGAACTGTTCCGGCGCCGCGCGATCGATGTCGCGGTCGTCGAGGTCGGCCTCGGCGGCCGCCTCGACGCCACGCGCCTCTGCCGCCCCGTGGTTTCGGTGATCGTCTCGATCGGCCTCGACCACACCGACCGGCTCGGCGTCACGACCGCCGAGATCGCGGCCGAGAAGGCGGGCATCCTCGTGTCCGGCGTGCCGGTCCTGCTGGGCCCGGTCGATCCCGACGCGCGGCGCGTGGTGGCGGCGCGCGCGGCCGAACTGGGCTGTCCGTTGCTGGCCTGGAACCCGGACCGCGCGTGTCTCGAGCCGGCGGAGACGCCGGACCGGGACCGGCCGGATCGCGCCGCGACGCCGGCAGCGCCCGCCGCACCCGCCGCGCCGCTGCCCGGGACGCACCAGCGAGCCAACGCCGCGCTGGCGACGGCCGCCGCGCGGATCGCCCTCGAGACGATCGGTCGGACGCCGGATCCGGCGCGCCTCGTGCCGGCGCCGTTCGTCCTGCCGGGGCGGCTGGAATCGGTCCCGGGCCGGCCGCCGGTGCTGCTCGATGTCGCGCACAACCCTCCGGCCGCGGCGGCGCTCGCCACCCACCTCGCGGCGACCGGCATCCGGCCGAGATACGTGCTGGGGGTGCTGGCGCGCAAGGACCTCGCCGGCATCGTCGCCGCGCTCGGGACGCGACCCGGACCGCTGCACGCCTGCGCTCCGGACGTTTCCGAAGCCCGGCCGGCGGCGGAGGTCGCCGCGGCCTGGACCGGTCCGGTGGCCGGTTGCCACCGCTCGGTGGCCGCGGCGCTCGCCGCGGCGCGCGGCGCCGCCGCCCCGGGCGAGACCGTCGTCGTGACCGGATCGCACTTCACCGTGGCCGAGGCGCGGGTCGAGTTGCTCGGCATCGCCGAGTTCGATCGCCCGATCGCGCTCTAGGCGACGGCCGGCGCCGGTTTCAATCCGGGGCAGGTCCGCCGGCTCTCGAACGGACCTCGACCAGCATATGTTCGAGGCGGCGGCGGAGTCGCGCGCCGCTGCGGCCGGGCAGCAACTCCGCCCCGCGCAGCCGGTTGGCCTCGGCGAGCGACTCGACCGTGAGCGCGCCCTCCGAGGCGGCGATCCGCTGCTCGAGGTACCGGTGGAGCGCGCGGTCGTTCCGGGCGGACCACAGCCCGATCGCCAGGATGGCGACGGCCGTGCCCAGCAGACCGCCGGCGGCGAGACGCATGCCGTCGGCGGCGCCGAGGAGCGAGGCGAGGGCGGTGCCGAGGACGGCGCCGGCGCCGACGAGCAGCGGGGTGCCGAGCGCCAGCCAGCGCTCGCGGCGTGCCCACGGCCAGAGGCCGGCGATCACCAGCGCCGACCGCGCCGCGCGTTCGTCGGGAGTGAGCGGACGGCCGGCGTCGGGATCGCTCGCGGCGTGGAGCCCCGCCGGCAGCGTGGGCGCGCGCGCGCGGGCCGCGGCGCCCTCGGCGTCCGCTTCGGCGCGCTCCGGCGGCGGCGCCGCGGCGCCCGCGCCGGCCGTCGCGTCCCCGGTGCGGACGGCCGGCACGGTGTGGATGCGCTCCGCCGGCGAGCGGGACGTGTCGACGTCCGCATCCTCGCCGGCGAGCTGTTCGGGCGAGACGTGCCCCTGCCGCAGGCGGTAGGCGAGGCGATTGCGCAGGGTGGCCCGCGGGAACTCCTCGAAGTACCGCCCGATCACCGCCTGCTGCAGCCGGGTGTCGGTGTCGCGCGGCGCGGCCGCCTCGAGGCGGCGCAGGAACCGTTCGTGGCGCGCCCGGTCGCTCTCGTCGAAGCGGAGCAGGCGGTTGAGCAGCACGGTGCCGCTGGGCCGGGCGAGGATCAGATAGGTGTGGTCCTGCTGGAGGAAGTAGCGCAGCAGCAGCTCCGAACGGAACCCGGTGCCCTCGGGCCACGGGAATTCGAACCCGTCGAGCACGATCACCCGGTCCGGGTCCGGACCGCCGAGGCCGGCGTGGATCGCGAGGAAGGCGCCGGCGGTGCGCGTGAGCAGGGTGGCGTCGAGGGCGATCGGGACGCGGTCCGGGTCGGGGAGGTCGAGCACGGCGCGGGGGGCCGCGCCGAGCAGTCCGACGACGCGCTCGGCGCCCTCGCGGAGCGAGACGAGGCGGAGGCCGTCGATGTGGAGCAGCCAGCGCTGCATCAGCGGCTGCAACGCGCGACTCGCCGGGGACCACGGCGGCGAAAGGAACACGTGGCGCCACGCGGACGGGTGATCCAGCTCCGCCACCGCCTCGAAGTACGAAGGGTCGCGCTCGAGGATCATCCCGAGCTGTTCCCGGGCGTCGGCGAGGCGGCCGGAGAGCGAGATCGCGGCGGCGTAGATGCAGCGGAGGTTGAGGTCGTCGGGATGGGCCGCCACGACGGGGGCCAGCACCTCCGCGGCGCGACGCCCCACTTCGGGCGGGGCATCGATCCCCATGTGGCCGTAATCGACCCCTTCATCCACGATCCGCACCGCGTCGGCGATCGCCTGGGCCACGCCGGGGATCGAGTCGGTCATGCCACCCGTCCCGCCAGCGCCTGCAGTTCGAGCCGGGTCCGGGCGAAGTCGGCCTGCTCGTCGGGGCGCTGGCCGAGGAAGGCTTCGATGGCCGGAACGGCGGCGACGACCCGGTCGAGGGCCGGGTCGGAGCCGGGGCGCCAGGCGCCGAGCTGGATCAGCTCGCGCTTCGCCTCGTACCGCTCGATGGCCGCGCGCAGCGTCGCGGCGTGACGCCGGTGCTCGGCGTCGGTCACGGCGGGCATCACGCGGGACAGCGAGCGGAGCGGGTCGATCGCCGGCCAGCGGCCGCGGTCGGCGAGGCCGCGATCGAGGACGATGTGGCCGTCGAGGATGCCGCGCACCTCGTCGGCGACCGGCTCGTCGAGGTCGCCGCCCTCGACGAGGATGGTGAACACGGCCGTGATCGATCCGCGGTCGGCGCGGCCGGCGCGTTCCAGCAGCGTCGGCAGATCGGCCAGCGCGCTCGGCGGGTACCCGCGCCGCGCCGGGAGTTCCCCCGTGGCCAGCGCCACCTCGCGCAAGGCCCGGGCGTAGCGCGTCACCGAATCGATCAGCAGCAGCACGGACCGGCCCGCGTCGCGGAAGGACTCGGCGACGGTCATCGCCGCGCGGGCCGCGCGGATCCGGCGCAGCGCCGGCTCGTCCCCGGTCGCCACCACGACCACGGCGCGCGCGCGGCCGGTCGCCCCGAGGCACGTCTCGAGGAAGTCGTTGACCTCGCGACCGCGCTCGCCCACCAGCCCGACCACGATCACGTCGGCGGAAGCGCCGCGCGCGATCTGCCCGAGCAGCGTGCTCTTGCCGACGCCGCTGCCGGCGAACAGGCCGACGCGCTGCCCGACGCCGAAGGTCGCCAGCGCGTCGAGCGCGCGGACGCCGGTGGACAGGGGCGTGTCGATGCGCGGGCGCGACAGCGCGGGCGGGGGCGCCGCGCGCAGCGGTCGCGGCGCCCCGAAGAGCGGGGGGCCGTCGTCGAGCGGTCGGCCGAAGGCGTCGATCACGCGGCCGAGCAGCGCCTCCGAACAGGGCAGGCCGGCCGCGGCCGCCGCCGGCTCGACCGGGTCGCCCGGGCCGAGATCGTCGGTCGCACCGTACGGCAGGCAGATCAGACGCTCCTCGCGGAACGCCGAGACCTCCGCGAGCAGCGGGCCGGAACGGCGCCGGATCGCCAGCAGGTCGCCGATCCGGCCGCCGGGCAGGGCCACCTCGAGCGTCAGGCCGGTGACGGCGCGCAGCGTGCCGCGCACCGGCAGCGCCTCCGTCTCCGCCACGCGGCGCAGCAGCCCCGCCACCGCCGGCGACTCGTCCCGCGGGTCTCCTGCCGGGTCCCCCCTCGCCCCTCTCGCGCCCTGCTCCATGCCCCTCAACCGCCCAGCTTCTCCCGCAGCTTCTCGAACAGCCCCTTGCGCTCCCGCACCGGCCCTTCGTGCGCCCGCGCGCCGCCCCCGCTCTCGAGCGTCCGATCCAGCTGCTCCAGCAGCTCCCGCTGGCGCGGCGTCAACTCGGCCGGCACATCGATATCGATGTGGACGTACTGGTCTCCCTGGCCGTAGTCCCGGCGGGCGATCCCCTTGCCGCGCAGCCGGTAGGTCTGTCCGGGCTGGGTCCCGGGCTTGAGCCTGAGTTCGACCTCGCCCCAGAGGGTCGGCACCCGGACGGTGCCGCCCAGGGCGGCGCGGGGGAAGGCGACGGGCAGCACGATGTGGATGTCGTCGCCGTCCCGCTTGTAGATCGGGTGCTCGCGGACGATCACGCGCAAGACGAGGTCGCCGGGCGGCAGGCCGAGCGGTCCCGCCTCGCCGCGGCCTTCGAGCACGACGATCTGTCCGGACTCGATGCCCGCCGGCACGGAGATCGGAATCTCGTCCTCGCGCCGCACCGTGCCGGTTCCCTCGCAGGCCGGACACGGCCGGGACGGAATGCGGCCGGCCCCGTCGCATCTCGTGCACGGCCGGGTCAGGACGAAGAAGCCCTGCTGGAGGCGTTGCTGGCCGGTGCCGCCGCAGGCGCGGCAGGACTCGACCTTCGCCCCGGGCGCGGCCCCGCCGCCCCCGCACTCCGGGCACGACACGCGCCGGGCCACCGTGACCCGCCGCTCGACCCCCTTGGCGGCCTCCTCCAGGTCGAGCACGACATCGACGCGCACGTCGCGGCCGCGCCGCCGCCGCCGTTCGCGGCCCAGCCCGAACACGTCGCCGAAGATCGACTCGAAGAACTCGGTCACGCTCTGGACGTCGACATCGGCGAACGGCGAGCCGCCCCCGGTCGCCGCCTGGTGGCCGAAGCGGTCGTAGCGGGCGCGCTTCTCCGGGTCCCCCAGCACCTGGTAGGCCTCGGCCAACTCCTTGAACTTCTCCTCGGCCTGCGGGTCGCCGGGGTTCTTGTCGGGGTGGTACTGGATCGCCAGCTTGCGGTACGCGCGCTTGATCTCCTCCGCCGACGCGTCCTTCTCGACGCCCAGCACCTCGTAGTAGTCCCGCTGCCCCATGGCGGGCGGAGTCTAGCCCGGTCCGGGCCGCGGAGTCCACGCCGTCGCGCTCGACGACGCCCGCGCGCCACGGGAGGAACCCCGATCGCCGCCCGGACGCGGAAAACGGGCGAGGCGCGGGATCAGAACTCCCGGAAGGCAAAGACGAAGTGCACGACGAGGACCCAGAGGGTCGCGGCGATGATCGAGGTGGTGACGGCGCGGTGGACGTCGCGCACCGATTCCTTGGGCGTCGCGCCGACCTGATAGGCGATGATGCCGGTGCCGACGGTGCAGGTCCAGCACTTGGCCATCACCCAGCCGGTGCCGGCCCACAAGAGTCGCCCCGGCTCGCGCAACAGCAGGTGGAACGACCGGTCGAACGACCAGAGCGACTCCTCGGGGTAGCTCGCGGCGAACACGACGACCGACGCCCCCTTGGCCGCCAGCACCGCGACGCCGATCAGCAGCGGCGTCACCAGGAACGTACCCCAGACCACGCCGGTCAACAGGTAGGCCCACGGGCGGGCGCCCAGCGAGCGCATGGCGTCGAGCTGGCTGGAGTGCGAGCGGGCGGCGACGTCGGCCGAAACCGCCGCGCCCGTTCGCGCGGCGATCAGCAGCGTCGCGATGATCGGGATCAGGATCCGGAAATGCGAGAACCCGATCCCGGCCAGCAGATCCGACAGCACCAGCGGCTCGGTGTACTCCCGGAACGGCAGGTGCCGGAGGGTGAAGAACGTCGAGACGAAGCCGAGGATCGCGCCGGCGGCCGCGACGTAGAACAGGGCGCCGAGCGACGAGGAGAGCCAGGCGTAGTGCCGCAGGTAGCGCAGGCCCCAGGCGGGCGAACGCCAGCCGGCGAAGCCGGCGAACGCGCCGAGCGAGGCGACGAGGCGGCCGGCCCAGCGCCCGGTCGCTTCGAGAAAGGCGAGGGCGGCGCCGGCGGCGCGACCGGGCAGCGTCGTCGCGGTCGCCTCGGCCGGCGCCGGGGAAGCGCGATCCCGGTCGCCCTCGTCCGCGGAGGACGGCGGCGCGGGCGGCGCGGCGAGCGACGGCCGCTCGCCGGTCCGGTCGACCAGCGCCCGCCGCTCGGGGACGATCTCCACGATCCGGTCGCCGATCCGCTCGAGGTTCGCGTAGTCGTGGGTGACGACGACGACGGCCTTGCCGTGCCGCACGGCGGCCTCGCGGATCCGGTCGGCGACCGTGGCGGCGGCGCGGGGGTCGAGGCCGCTGGTCGGCTCGTCGAACAGCAGCACGGGCGGGTCGTGGGCCAGGGCGCGGGCGATCGCGACGCGCTGCTTCTGGCCGCCGGAGAGGCGCGCCACCGGCACGTCGCCCGGGACCCGCAACTCCTCCAGCAGCCGGTCCCGCCGCGCCCGCCGTTCGGCCGCCGGCAGGGGAGGGCGGCGGTGGTCGGCGGCGAAATCGACGTTGCGCGCCCCGTCGTACTCGTCGAGCAGCGCGTAGTTCTGGAACACGACGCCGATGCGGCCGCCCCGTCCCGGCCCGCGCGCCTCGACGCCATCGACCCGCACCGTTCCTTCGACCCGAATGCCCGGCCCGTCGTCGCCGGCCAGGCCGGCCACGCCGCGCAGCAGCGCGGTCTTCCCCGCGCCGCTGCCGCCGACCAGCAGCAGCACCTCGCCCCGCCGCACCTCGAACGTCGCCTCCTCGAGCAGCACGCGGTCGCCCGCCCGCACCGTGAAGCGCTCGACCCGCAGGCAGGCCTCCGGCGCGGCGGCGTCGGGTCGAGCGGGCGGCGGCGTCCCGGCGGCGTCGCTCACGGCAGCGGCCTCTCCCAGATCTCGGTCCGCGAACCGGCGTAGTCCTCGATCCGCAACCGGGTGGCCCCGACGACCGTTCCGGCCGCGGTCGGCCCGACGTCGCGCGGAGCGCCGGCTGCGGGAGGCTCCGCGTCGGGAAGCTCCAGCAGCACCCAGTTCCCCTCGGAGCCGATCCCGCGAACGCGGATCAGCATGGCCAGCTCCGGGTGCAACGCGCCGCCGGTCTCGTCGAGCACCAGCGCGCGGGCGAACGCCATCACGCGCGGCTCGAGCTGCTCGGCGAGGTCGAACAGGGCGCGGCGGAGGCGCGGGTCGTCGAACAGCGCGCGCAGCCGCTCGCGCAGGCGCGGGTTGTCCAGCACCGCCGTGGAGAGCGCCTGCGCGAGCAGGCCCGTCACCCGCGGGTCGCCCAGCCCGTCCCGGAAGAGGGTGTCGCGGAGCGCCTGTCCGACCCGCTCGTCCTCGATCAGCTCCCCGAGAACCTCGCCCACCGTCTCCAGCGCCGCCGGCAGGTACGACGCGACCTTCGGGATCGCCGTCTCGGCCAGGTAGCGGTCGCGCCAGCGCCGGATCTGGTCGGTCGGCAGCCGGTACTCCGACGGCAGGAAGACGTTGGCCACGGCGCCGCCGAGCGACTGCGCGGCGCCGGCGGCGATCTCGCCCCACGGCAACTCGCTCCACAGCTCTTGGCCGAGCCGTTCGGCCAGCGGTTGCAGGCGGTCCACCACGCGGGGCCAGACCAGCTCCCGCAGCAGGGGTTCCCAGCGGACGCGCGCGCGCTCCAGCACGTCCTGCCCGACCCGGCGGAGCTGTTCCTCGTGCGTCCGGAGGAAGCCGGACAGCTCGGCGAGGATGTCCCCGGCCACGCCGCGCGCGAACTCCTCGAGCATGGGGCCGAGCGCGTCGCGCAACCGGTCCCGCCCTTCCGTCGCCATCGCGCGCAGCTCGGCCGTCAGCCGCTCGCGGCGCTCCGGCGACAGCACGCGCCCCAGCGCCCACTCCAGCGTGGCGCGCGCGTCGAGCCGCACCAGCCGGGTGCCGGTGGGCAGCGGGTCGGGCAGCCCGGCGTCGGGGTACAGGGCGAGGGTGGCGGTCGCCCCGCCCACGGGACCCTCGACGCGCAGCACTTCGCCGCAGACCCGGAGCGCGCCGTGCCGGAGGCGGAGCACGCGGTCGCCGGGCGAGAGGCGCCCGGAGGGCAGGTCGGCCGCGACCATCCGGGGCTCGCCGGCGGCGAACTCGAGCGCGCGTTCGAGCGGGGTGGCGGAGCCGCGCCGGGCGGAGGCCCAGAGGGCGACGCCCGTTCCCGCGGCCAGCCACAGGCAGATGCCGGCGGCGAGGCAGGCGCGACGCGCGGGAGTCCAACGGCTGCGCACGGGCCGATGATGGGCACGGGGACCGTCCGCGCGTCAACGGTCGTCCGGCGTCGCGGACGGCGCCGGCAGATCCTCGTCGCGCTCCGGGGTCCGGCGGAACCGGTCCGACGGAAACTGCGCGCCGCGGCGGCTTCGTGCTAGGCTGCGTTTCGTGGAAAGGGGTGGAGACGCATGACGACGACCGATCGAAGGGCAGCCGTCGCGATCCGGCTCCTGGCTGCCTTGGCGTGGACGGCCGGGGTCGCGGGTTGCGGTCCGGCGGCGCCGCCGCCGGAACCGCCGCCGCCGGAACCGGAGGAGCCGGCCCCGCCGCCGGTCTCGCCGGCCTGCCGGGCGGCGGCGGAGCAGCCGCCGCCGAGCGACGTGATCGACCTGCGCAGCACCGGCCCGAGCGCGGTGGCGGGTCGATCGCGGCAGGTGGTCCGCGAGGCGCTCGAGGCGCGCAAGCCGCGGTTCCGCTACTGTCGCGACGCGGCGGTCCGGGAGGGGGCCGACCCGTCAGCCGGGATCGCGCTGCGGTTCACAATCGTCCCGTCGGGAGAGGTGTGCGAGGCCGAGGTCCTGTCGAATCCCTCCGGGAGCGACACGTTCGCCGCCTGCGCGCTGGCGGTGCTCCGGGGCCTGGAGTTCGGCGAGAACGCCCGGGTGGGCGAGAGCGACTACCGGCCCGCGGTGCGCGTGATCTACGCGTTCCAGGGCACCGGCGTGGACTGACCCGGATTCCGCGCGCCGGCGGCGCCGCGACCGCTACATCGAGGCGATGGCGGCGCCGAATTGCGCCCCTGGAACGCCGGCGGGGGGATGGGGAAGATCGAGCACGAGTCGCGGGGTCTCGGTCAGCCCCGCCGCCGACCCGTGGTACAGGCGCACGCGGCCGTGCCGCGCTTCGCGGGGGGCCCCGACCGCGAGGTCGTCGAAGCCGTCGCCGTCCACGTCGCCGACGCACGCCAGGCCGTCGCCGAACGCGGCCAGTTCGTCCGGCGACGGACCCCACACGATCACCGTCGGGGCGACCGCAAACCCGGTGTCGGAGCCGTACCACACGAAGATCGCTCCCTCGGGCATCGCGCTTGCCGCTTCGCGGCGTTGCTGGGGCGCCGCCACCGCCAGGTCCGCCCTCCCGTCCCCGTTGACGTCGCACATCGCGAGCCGCCTGCCGAAACCGACGTCGTCCGCGGGAGGAACCGTGACCGGCGGGCCGAGGCGCGACCACGGCGTGGTCTCCAGGCCGCCGAGCCCTCCGCCGTACAGGAACACCTCGCCGGGAACCCCGGTCGCGCCGACGGCGACATCCGCGAATCCGTCCCCGTCGATGTCGCCGCGAGCGAGAGAGAATCCGAAACCGTGCGCCGCCGCGGGCTCGGGATCCTCGACGACCACGAACGGCGTCGTTTCGACCCCGCCGGCCGCACCGGCGTAGGCGACCACGCGGCCTTCGTCCTCGAACGACCCGTCGAAGAACGGCGCGCCCACGGTCATCTCGCCGTAACCGTCGCCGTCGAAGTCGTCACCGGGGCCGATCGCCAGGCCGAAAGCACTGGCGGCCCGAGGCGGGGGATGGTCGACCACAGTCGGCGCGGCGATCAAGCCGCCGGGTCCGCCAGCGTAGACGAAAACCTGGTTGCCACCGTCGCTTGTGCGAGACGTGCCGGACGCGCCGATTCCCAACTCCCCGAAACCGTCGGCATCGAGGTCGCCCAGGCCCGCGATCGAAACGCCGAAGGCGCGACGGAGATCCGGTTCGTGGAAACTCGCGTCGGCAACGGGCCGGATGCCTTCCGGGCGGCCGAAGTACACGTAGACGTCGTCCCCGGAACCGAAACTGCTGCTGTTGAGGGCGCTGACCACCAGGTCGGAGAAGCCGTCCCCGTTCAGGTCCGAACCCGCAACCCGGAAGCCGAACCACCCCTGGGTATCCGGCACCTCGGGGTTCGTCAACTTCGTCCAGGTCGACTCGCGAATCCCCGCGGGGGAACCGTAGTAGAGATAGACGGCTCCGGTCTCCCAGCCGCCGGGCAGGTCGCCCGACGACCATGTGGGCGCCCCGATCGCCAGGTCGCTGAACCCGTCCCCGTTGAAGTCGAGCTCCGCCATCCCGACGTCGACGTAGCGCACGGAACTCCAGGCCGAGCAGGCCCCGGGGGCGCCGCCGTCGCAGGCGCGAACTCGCCAGTAGTACCGGCGTCCGACGGGTGGAACCCCCGAAACAGGGAGCGGGGTTTCGGGCGAGACGCCGGTGGCATCGGTGCCGGATGCCGAGAACTCGGGACTCGGGAACGAACACGAGGCGAACCCGGGGCTGGAGCACGAATCGTCCACCTGCAAGTCGTAGGTCGCCGGTCCGCAGGCGGCGACGGACGGCAGCCAGCGAAAGACCGGTCGCGGCGACGCCACGCGTTCGCCGTTGATCGGGCGCAAGGGGGTCGGAATCGTCGGCGCCGCGGGGGGTCCGCAGTCGCCGGGACAGATGCACGAGTCCTCGCCGACGTTGCAGCAGCCGTTGCCGCAGCCGACGGTTCCATCGACGTCGTCGGTCACGCCGTTGCAGTCGTCGTCCCGGCCGTTGCAGGTATCCGCCGGGGGCTCGCACGCGCCCCAGGAGCAATCGACGCACGACCTGCGGCCCGCCGAGTCACAGGCGGTGACGCACTCCTGCGGCGGGTCTCGGTCGCACTCCTCCCCGGGCTCCACGATGCCGTTGCCGCAACTCGGGCGGCCGACGTCGTCCGCGGCCTCCGCGCCCCGGTCCTCGCGAGCGCCGGCGTCTTCGTCGTTCGCCGTGTCGCGAGCGAGGGAGTCTGCCAGGTCGGCGTGAGACGCGTAACATGATATCGAACCGGTCGCGAACCAGGCGAGCACTCGGGCCATCACCAGCCCCCGCGCCCGGTTCGCTTGTGCGCCGGCCCGATGTCGTTCGCGCCGGCGGCGGGCCTCGGCGAGTCGTGCGCTCACGGCCTTCATCGCTTCCACCTGCCCGATCGCCTACGGCCACCCGAACTCCCAGGAGCGCGGCGGCAGGCAGAACTGCTCCTCGGCCCCGAGGCGGGCTCCCGCCTCGGATGCCTGGATCACATCCCCGCAGTCCATGGGACACGCCTGGCACTGCATGTCGACCGAGTCGACGGGTGGATCGCCGATCCAGACGCTGTACAGTTTCGGGGTGTAGTTGGCTCTCTTCATTCTCACGAGAACAAAATACGTCATGACCTTCGTATCGGCATTGCAGTCCGTCGTTCCGTCGTTGTAGTTGCAAATTTTGATGCGTGTGAACCCGGCCGACGTCACGTTCGCGTCCGTCGCGCTGCTCGCCGCATCCACGTATCCGAGGAGAGTCGAGCTTCCCCCGGTCGAAATCGAGGGCTGCGCGTAGAAGCTGGCCCTCACCAACTCGTCGCTGGACACCTGGTTGTACGCTCTGACTTTGATGGTATCGACGTAGGTGCCCTGCGGCAGCCAGACGGGACACCAGAGGAACACCTCCTGGTCACCGCCGGAGGCGAAGGTCACATACGCCCCGTACGTGTTGCTACCGTGCGCGATGTTGTCGAGCGCCCCACCGCTTCCGACCAGCGGCATGCAAGCGGGACCGGTCACGGACCATGCGTCGGCCGCTCTCGACGTGTGCGGCCAAAGGCCAGCCCCGAGGATCATCACCACCAAGATGACGGCCGACGAAACCCTCTCCGGCGCGGGTCTTCCGAGTACCATCGTCCTGCTCCCAACCTCGGTGCGGGGACCCCCGCACCTGGCGTCGGGTCCTCGTGACGACCAAGCTTCGCATCACGAGGACTCTTGTCCTTGTTGCGTTTCATGCGATCCACAACCCCACCTATCATCGACGGGAGGTCCGCGCGCCAACCCGCAGCCCCGGAAGCGACGAGTTGCTCGAGGATTCAGGGTCTTGCTGCAAAGGAAGACGCACCGTCGCCACCGCGGACCCCAGCGGGGGTGGCGCATCCAGGGAGCGGTGGTGGCGCGAGCGGGGGGGGGGGGCCGAGCCGGAACGATTGGTCGGCTGCCGAACGTCGCTCCTCGGACACCCGTCCTCGCGCGTGTGCGGGCCCGGGTCGACGAACGGCTTCTCCCCGTGGTAGGCCAAGAATGCCTGATCCGCGGCGGCGTACGCGACCCGCGCCGGGCGGGCGGAGCACCCGAGGCGCGACGCAGCCCCGCGGCGACACCACGGCAGGGTTTGACCGCCCGACGAAGCCGTCATCCAACGGACCGACTAGCACGGGTGCGGGACCCAAGTCAAGACGCGCAACCGCTTCGGTAGAGGTGGCCCAAGGCCACCCATCTCGCTGACGCTGCACAAGTTCGCAGGCGGACCGGCCGGTCGAGGTGCGGGTGGGACGGCATGGCTGCCATCGAAGGTCCGTCTGCCAGTTTTTTCACCGTTCGGCTGGATGCGCGCACCTTCGGGTGGGGTGGTGGGCGTGAGGGGGCCGACGCCCTGGCAAGGTACGGCCCCACTCACACCAGAAAGGAGGTGGGTGGATGGTGGAGCGACGGAGACGCGCGGTCAAGAAACTGTTGTTGAGCCGGAGGGAGGTTGTGACCTTCCACGGCGTGCAGGACCGACGGAAGCGCCGGGGCAGGCGATGGGCGCTGGCGCCGATCCTGGCGGCGATCGTGCTGGGCATCATGGCCAAGGCCCGCAGCGTGCGGGCCGTGCAGGACAAGACGGAGGACATGGGACCGCTCGGTTCACGGTTCGGTATTCGGCGGCGGGTGCCGCGGGTGGCGATCGGACGGACGGCGGCGCGCGCCGTGGCGCCGAGCGAGTTGCAGGCGCACCTGGGCCGGACGATCCGGGCGGAGCAGCGGCGCAAGACGTTGGCGCCAACGGAGTTGCCCGTGGGCTGCGTGGCGCTCGATGGCAAGGGGATCCGGTCGGTACACCGCAAGGCGGTCAATGCCGACTGCCAAGAGGTGCACCCGCAGGACGGGGTGCCGTACTACAAGTACCTGGTCTACCGGGCGGTGCTGATGTCGGCCCGGCCGAAGCTCTGCATCGGCCAGGAGACGGTGCCGGGAACGACCAACGAGATGGGCTGCTTCGCCAAGTTCTTCGGCTGGCTGCTGGAGTGGTACGGCCAGAGCGCGTTGTTCGAGGTGGTGTTCACCGACTCGGGCTCGACCTCCAAGGACAACGCGGCCCTGGTGCACGGGGCGAACAAGGGCTACGTGCTGGGCCTCAAGGAGAACCAGCCGGAGTTGTTGCGCGAGGCGAAGCGCCTGCTGTTGCCGCAGGTGCAGAGCAAGTCGCCGGAGGCGGAAACGCCCGGATGGGAGAAAGACCATCGCGGCCGCTGGATCAAGCGGCAGATGTGGCGGACGTTCGAGATCGCCGGCTACCTGGACTGGCCGCACCTCCAGCAAGCGATCGTCGTGCGGACGCTCCAGCGCGTCGGGGACCCGCAACACGGGCCGTGCAAGACGGAGGTCGTCGAAGATCGCTACTTCGTGTCGAGCCTCGCCGCCGGCCACCGGCTCAAGGGCGAAGCGATGCTGCGCGCCATCCGACAGTACTGGCAGGTCGAAGAGCACAACCGGATGATGGACGTGGAGTTGGAGGAAGACGACCTGCCCTTCACGCAGGTCGGCGACGGCGTGCCGGTGACCACGCTGCTGCGCGTCCTGGCGGCCAACCTCCTGGCGCTGCTGCGTGACGTCCATCTGCGGGCGGCAGAGAACCGGCAACTCCCGTGGCGACGCGTCTGCGACCTCGTCTGGCAGTCGCTCGTCGCGGACGTCCCGGAGCCCGACGAACTCGACGCGGCGGAGCCAACCGCCGCAAGCTGAACCCGGCGTCGGCGACCCGCGCCCACCACCCCGGGCGTCGCCGAACCGAGTCCCTCAACCCAGCGGCATCCCGCTCAGGCCCGACTCATCCCGAAGGTGCCCGCAACCGCGGCACCGCCGCCTTCCGCGGTACCCCGCCCGGCAGGTGGTGGCCTTGGGCCACCTCTACCGCTTCGGGTCGAAACCAACGTAGATGTCCGGTGCATGAGTACCTGCAGATGTCCGGTGCTGGGGGCCGACCGGGTACGCCGGAGGGATGAGTCCAGCAGAGCAGCAGTTGGCGGGGGAGGCGAAGCTGATGACGAGGGTCGAAGTGCCCCGGAGGGCGTTGGAGGGGCGAATCACGCGGTCGCAGGCTGCGGAGATCTTCCGGATCACGCTGCGGCACTCGTCGCGGCTGCGGGAGCGGTACCCGGCGCCAGGGCCGCGGGGCCGCGGGCGACTGGCGCGGGAGGCGGCGAGCCGCTATCCTGAGGGCCGTGCGGGACGGGCGAGACCATCGGTGGGTGTTGCCGCTGCTCGGCGCCGGGCTGGCGCTGCTCGTGGCGGCGTGCGGCGGCAAGACCGAGCCCTGGACCGACGCCGTGGCGGGGCCCGAGGTGCCGGCGCCGGAGCCGGAGTCCTGCGACGGCCTCGACAACGACCTGGACGGCGTCGTCGACAACGGCTTCCGCAACCCGGAGGACGGGACCTACGGGTTGTACGAGCACTGCGGCCGGTGCGGCGCGACCTGCGAGGGCGCGATCGCGAACGCCGCGGCGACCGCCTGCGAGGAGGTGCGCGAGCGGGTCTGGGCCTGTCGGGCGACGTTGTGCGCCGAGGGCTACACGCCGACCGCCGATCGCTCCCACTGCGTGCCGCTCGGGCCGCTGCTCTGCCGCCCCTGCGCCGACGACGGCGACTGCAACGTCTTCGGCGGCGCGTGCCGCGAGATCGCCGGCGAGTTGCGCTGCACGGCGACGTGCGGGGACGCCTCGCCCGACCGCCGCGGCTGTCCGGAAGGCTACGACTGCGACGACGGGCTCTGCCGGCCGTCCGGCGGCTCGTGCTGGTGCGGGCCGGGCGAGTTCTTCGCCGTCTCGTGCGACCTCCCCACGCCCGACGGCGGGAGCTGCCTCGGCCACGCCGAGTGCCGCGACGGCGTGCTGTCGGACTGCCGGGGGTCCGAGGAGATCTGCGACGAGGTCGACAACGACTGCAACGGCGTCGTGGACGATCCCTACGTGGACGTGCGCGGGGTGTATTCGGTCGATGTCCACAACTGCGGCGCCTGCGGAGTCGATTGCACGACGACCAGCCTGCCGGGGATGGAGCTGACCTGCGGCGGCGATCCGTACGCGCCCCGCTGCCGGATCCTGTGCGCCGACGAGGTCGACGGCGTCCAGGTCGGCGACCGCCTCGACGCCGACCTCGACATCGCCAACGGTTGCGAGTGCACCGTGACCGGGATCGACGACCAGGCCGGGCCGTTCGATACCTACGGCAACGAGCTGGACGTCAACTGCGACGGCGCCGACGGCGTCGTCGTGCGCTCGCTGTACGTCGCGCCCGACGGCGACGACGCCAACCCCGGCTCGCCGTTTTACCCGCTGCGCACGATCGGCGCGGCCGTGGTCCGGGCCGCCGAGTCCCTGGCCACCGAGCGGCCGCTGGCGGACGTCTTCGTCGCCGCGGGGACCTACGTCGAGGTGCTGCGGGTGCCGGACGGCGTCCGCGTCCACGGCGGCTACCGCAACGACTTCCTCGGGCTGGCGCCGGAGGCGTTCCTGACCGTCGTGATCAGCGACGACGCCTCCTCCGCCCCAGGCGGCGCCGCGCTGGTGCTCGACCGGGCGGGTGTGACGCGGACGGTCGTCGAGGGGCTGCACTTCCGGGGCGCGGACGCCCCGGCGGCGGGCCGGCCGGCCTTCGGCGCCTGGATCCGATCGCCCGGGCCCGCCCTCGAGCTGCGCCGGACCACGATCCGCGCCGGCCAGGGCGGCGCCGGGCAGCACGGAACCAACGGCGCCGCGGGCGCCGGGCCGACCGCGGAGCCGGCCGCCGGCGCGCCGCAGCGACTGGCCGTGGAATCGAGCCGGCACGAGTGTCTCCGCACGGCGGACAACGTCGTGCGCGGCGGCGCCGGCGGACGCAGCGTCTGCGGCGCGGTCGATGTCTCCGGCGGGCGCGGCGGCGACGCCGACTGCTCGTCGTACGACCAGCGCGAGGGAACCGGGGAGGCGGGGCGGGCGGGCGGTCCGGCCGCGCCGGGCGGCGCCGGCGGCCTCGGCGGCTACGGCGCGCGGGGACCGGCGTTCGGCGTTTGCGAGGAAGCCGTCTGCTGCGGCGTATTCTCGGTGTTGCCCGAGTACGAGCTGGCGGCCGACGGCGGGAACGGGGCCAACGGGGCGCCCGGGAGGGCCGGCGCCGGCTGCGCCGACCCGCTCGGCGACCTGTCGGGCGAGGTCTGGACGCCGGCGGCGGCGACGGCGGGGACGGCCGGCGGCCCGGGCGGTGGTGGTGGTGGCGGCGGCGCCGGCGGCGGCGTCGAACAGGACTGGTACGATCCCGACTGCCCGTGGCCCGACAGTCTCGGCGCCGGAGGAGGAGGGGGAGGCGGAGGAGGCTGCGGCGGGCAGCCGGGCACGCCGGGACGTTCGGGCGCGCCGTCGGTCGGGATGGTCATCGACTACGTGGACGCGGCGGCGGGCGTGCATGCGCCGCGGCTCGAGGCGGTGACGGTGGTGGCGGGCGCCGGGGGCATCGGCGGCGACGGGGGCGCCGGCGGCGACGGCGGCCCCGGCGGCCTGGGAGCGCCGGGCGGCGACCTGTCGTGGGAGGAGCGGGAGGACGCCCTGGCCGCCGCGACGCGGGGCGGGGCGGGCGGCAAGGGCGGCGACGGCGGGCCGGGCGGCGGTGGGGGCGGCGGCTGCGGCGGCTCGTCGGTCGCCGTCTGGGTGCTGCTCCACGGCGCCCGCGACCCCGGACTGGCGGCCGCGCTCCGCACCGGCGGAACCCTTCAGCCGGGCCGCGGCGGCGCCGGCGGGCGCGGCGGGGCGGGCGCGGTGCCGGGCGGCGCGGGCGCCGCCGGCGCGGCCCAGGACGTCGTCGTGGAGTAGCCGGGAGGAGACGTGATGCGCGGCGAAGACACTCGGCGCGGCAACCCGACGGGACGCCCACGCCGCCTCCCCTCGCTCGGCGCGCTGGCGCTGCTGCTCGGCCTCGGCCTCCGCCCCGGATGCGACTGCGACCGCGACGAATGCGACGGCGAGGAGATCTGCGACTGGCTCGACAACGACTGCGACGGCCTCATCGATGAAGGCTTCGTCGGTCCCGACGGGCTCTACTCCACCGTGGAGAACTGCGGCGGCTGCGGCGTGCGCTGCGCCGACGTGTTCCCCACGGCGTCCGAAACCGCGTGCGTCGCGGACGATGAGGGTGCCGGCTTCCGCTGCGTCCTGGTCGCCTGCCCCGCCGGCACGCGGCTCGGTGGCGCCGGCGTCTGCGTCCCGGACGTCGATGCGTTGTGCCTGCCGTGCGAGCGGGACGGCGACTGCGCGGTGTGGGCGGAGGGCGCGCTGTGCCTCGCCACCGATTCCGGCCAGCGCCGCTGCGCGATGCCGTGCCTCGCGGCGGTCGGGTGCGCGCCGGGGTTCGAGTGCGCGCCGGCGGCGTCGGGAGAGGGGAACGGCTGGTGCCGGCCGACGAGCGGCGTCTGCGGCTGCACCGCCGAGACGGCCGGCGTGTCGTTCGCCTGCCTGCGGGAGACGACCGGGGGGCAGGTCTGCGAGGGGGCAGCGCTCTGCGACGGCGAGTCGCTCGGGGCGTGCGAGGCGATGTTCGCGGAGCAGTGCAACGGGATCGATGACGACTGCGACGAGCGGACCGACGAGGACTTCCGCGTCGCGAGCGGGGCGTACGTGCACCCGGACCACTGCGGCGAGTGCAACCGGCCGTGCGTGCCGCCGGGGCCGCACATGGTCGCCGAGTGCCTCGATGGGCCGCCGATCGCTTGCGAGCGGCGGTGTGCCGAGAACTTCGTCGACCTGGACGGGATCCTCGCCAACGGTTGTGAGTGCGAGCGCACGGTGGGGACGTGGCCGCCGCGGCGCCTGGGGGTCGATGCCGATTGCGACGGCACGATCGATGATTCGAACGCCTTCATCTTCGTCACGCCGTCCGGCAGCGATTCCAACCCGGGGACACTGGTGCTGCCGATGCGGACGATCCCGGCGGCGCTGGCCCGCGGCGCGGCCGTCGGCAAGCACGTGCTGGTGGCCTGGGGCCGGTACGCGGGACCGGTCGAACTCGTGGCGGGTGTCGGGTTGTTCGGTGGCTACGCGCCGGACTTCTCGGACCGCGATCCGGCGATCTACCCGGTGGTGATCGAGAACGCCGCGGCCGACGGCCGGCCGCTGCTGGCATGCCGGGGAATCACGGACGCGACCGAGGTCGATGGACTGACGATCCAGGGGAGCGACGCGACGACGCCCGGCGCGGGCGCGACGGCGGTGTACCTCGATCGGTGCGGCGAGGCGGTGCGGTTGTCGAACCTGATCGTCTACGCGGGTCGCGGCGCCGACGGCGCCGCGGGCGCCTCGTCGTCGCAGAACCTGGCGCGGTGGGGCTTGTCGTCGCTGCGCGACCTGGACGGGCGCGCCGGCGCGGCGGGCCGGGAAGGGGTCGTGGCGAGGACGACCCGCTGCCGCGGCCTGCGGGTCGCCGGCGGGGAGCCCGGGCGCCGCTCCTGCCCCGGAACCGGCAACGTGCTCGACGGCGGCGTCGGCGGGGACGTCGTCTGTCCTGCCACCGGCTGCGTGGTCGGCGAGCCGTGCGGCAACGCCGGGTGCGAGGACTTCGAGGTCGACGGGGAATGCGACCGGGCGGCGATGCTGGCCGACGCGGTGCCCAATCCGCCGGCGGGCGACGGCTCGGGGCCGGGGGCCGGGGCGGCCGGCGAGCGGACCTACGACGCGATCATCCGCGAGTACACGATGCTGTGCATCGTCGGCGTCTCGCTCCCGCGCGTCGGCGGCAACGGCGGGCGCGGAGCGCCGGGCGCGCCGGGGACGGGGGGCGCGGGCTGCGCCGACGCCGCCGGCCGGTTCGACGCAGCGAGCGGCACGTGGTCGGCCGGCGGCGGCGGCAACGGCACGGCCGGCGCCGACGGCGGCGGCGGGGGCGGCGGCACTTGCGGCCACGGGGTCGACACGATTCTCGACGGCGGACCCGAGTTCACCGACGCCCTCGGCGGTTCGGGCGGCGGCGGCGGCTCCGGCGGCTGCGGCGCTCCGGGGGCGGACGGCGGCGGCGGCGGCGGCGCCTCCCTGGGCGTCGTGGTGCGGCTCGCCCCCGGCGCGACCCGCGGCCCGGCGCTCGAGGGGCTCCAGGTGCTGACCGCGCCGGGTGGCAACGGCGGCGCGGGAGGGCAGGGGGCGAGCGGCGGGGGCGGCGGTGCCGGCGGTGACGGCGGGCGCGGCACCTACTGGTGCGCCGCGCGCGGCGGGCGCGGCGGCGACGGCGGTCACGGCGGCTCGGGCGGCGGCGGCGGCGGCGGTTGCGGCGGCTCCGTCTCGGGGATCCACGTCGTCGCCTCCTCCGCCGCCGTGCGGAGCTACGTCGACGAGTTGGCGGCGGCGAACACGATCGACGCCCTGGCCTCGCCGGGTATCGGCGGCGCCGGCGGCTTCTCCCCGGGCGCCTCCGGCACTCCCGGCGCCGACGGCACCGCGGAGGCCGTGCGGCTGGTCGTCGAGTAGGGGCGCCGGGTCGGATCGGCGCCGGCCGTTCGCGGGACCGGTTCGCGAAGCGCCCGAGCGGGGTTGACATCGGCCTTTCTTTCGACTTTGCATCGTTCCCGGCCGGGACGGCCCCGGTCCGTTGACCCGATGGAGGAACCGTCATGGATCTCGAGAAGCTGCGCGGAGCCCGCGCAACCATGCAACTGCCGGAGCTGCCGGCCCGGGGTCGGTTGATCAACGTCGCCGACGTGCTGAAGGAGGTGGGTGCCGACGCGGCGGACGACCGGGTGGTCGAGGCGTTCCGCCGGATCGATGTCGTCTACCGCACGCTGTGCTCGATCCTCTACAACTACGTGCCGCTCTCCGGGCATCCCGGCGGGAGCATCTCGTCGGGCACGTTCGTGCAGGGAATCGTCCTCGGCGGGATGGATTACGACCTGGGCGACCCGCTGGCCGACGACGCCGACCTGCTGGTCTACGCGGCCGGGCACAAGGCGATGGGCCTGTACGCGATGTGGGCGCTGCGCGACGAGTTGGCGCGCATCGGCGACCCCGGGCTGCTGCCCAAGGAGACGAAGTTCCGGCTGCGGTTCGAGGACCTGCTGGGGTTCCGCCGCAATCCGGTGCAGGCGACGCCGCTGTTCCGGCGGCTGGAGGCGAAGGCGCTGGACGGCCATCCGACGCCGGCCACGCCGTTCGTCGCCGTCGCGACCGGCGCCTCGGGGGTCGGTGTCGCCTCGGCCTTCGGCCTGGCGCTGGGGACGATGGACTGGTTCGGCCGGTCGGCGCCGCGGGTGCACGTCGTCGAGGGCGAGGGTGGGATGACGCCGGGCCGCGTTTCCGAGGCGTTCGCCGCGGCGGCATCGGCGCAGCTCTCCAACATCGTGATGCACGTCGACTGGAACCAGGCATCGATCGATTCCGACCGGGTGTGCGCGGAAGGGGACCGGCCGGGCGAGTACGTGCAGTGGAACCCGATCACCTTCGCCGCGGTCCACGACTGGAACGTGCTGTTCGTCCCGGACGGTCGCGACTACCGGCAGATTCTGGCGGCCCAGGCGCTGGCGATCTCGGGGCTCTCGGACCAGCCGACGGCCGTCGTCTACCGGACGATCAAGGGCTACAACTACGGCATCCAGGGGCGGAAGTCGCACGGCGCCGGCCACAAGTTCTGCTCGCCGGAGTTCTACGCGACGCTCGACGAGTTCGCGAAGGAGTTCGGCGTGCCGTTCCCCCACCCGGCATGCCAGGAGGCCGACGATCACGAGTCGCTCGAGGCGGCGTTCTGGGAGATGCTCGGCGTGATTCGCAAGACGCTGGAGCAGGAGCGGGCGCTGGCGGAGTTCGCCGCCGGGCGGCTCGCGGGGTCGCGCAGCCGGTTGCGCGGCCTGCGGCGGACTCCGCGCCCCGGCGCCCCGCAGCTCGAGAAGATCTACGACGCGAAAACGGTGCGGGCCGACGCCCCGCCGCCGGAACTGGTGCTCAAGCCGGGAACCTCGACGACGCTCCGCGGCGCGGTCGCCGACGTGCTGCGCCACCTCAACCAGACGACCGGCGGGGCGTTCTTCGGCAGCGCCGCGGACCTCTACGGCTCGACGTCGGTCTCGAACCTCGGCGCCGACTTCCCGCAGGGGTTCTACAACGCGGTTTCCAATCCGCAGGCGCGGATGATCGCGGTGGGCGGGATCTGCGAGGACGCGATGGGGGCGATGATGGCCGGGCTGGGAACCTACGGCCGCCACATCGGGGTCACCTCGTCCTACGGCGCCTTCATCGCCGCGCTCGAACACGTCGCGGCCCGACTGCACGCGATCGGCCAGCAGATGCGCCAGGAGCTGACGGGCGAGCCGTACAAGCCGTTCGTGATGATCAACGCGCACGCCGGGGTCAAGACCGGCGAGGACGGCCCGACGCACGCCGATCCGCAGGCGCTGCAGCTCCTGTGCGAGAACTTCCCGCGCGGCACCGCGATCACGCTCACGCCGTGGGAACCGAACGAGGCGTGGCCGCTCCTGATCGCGGCGTTGCATCACCGTCCCGCGCTGATCGCGCCGTTCGTCACGCGGCCCAACGAGAACGTCCCCGACCGCGCGGCACTCGGACTGGCCCCCGCGAGCGCCGCCGCCGAGGGGCTCTACGCGCTGGTGACGCCCAGGGGCAAACCCCGTGGCACGCTCGTGCTCCAGGGCAGCGAGGTGGCGATCGAGTTCGTCCACGGAGTGCTGCCCGAGCTGCGCAAGCAGGGGATCGAGCTGTGGGTCTACTACGTGGCGAGCGCGGAGCTGTTCGACCTGCTGCCCGTCGCGCGCCAGCGCGAAATCTTCCCCGAGGAGCGGGCGCGGGAGGCGATGGGGATCACCGGGTTCACCCTCCCCACGCTCTACCGCTTCGTGACCTCGCAGGAGGGCCGCGATCGCTCGCTGCACCCCTTCAAGGCCGGCCACTATCTCGGCTCGGGCAAGGCCCACAAGGTGCTCGAGCAGGGCGGCCTGCACGCCAAGGGCATCCTCGCCGCCGTCCTCGACTACGCCCAGTCCCGCGGGTAGCGGGCGGGTCGCTCCGAATCGCCCGCCGGCCGGCGTTCATCCGCCGTGCCGTGCCGTCGGGGAGCGCACGTCGCGTCATGGAGGGCTCGGTTCCGGGCGACGCGCCGGGTGTCCGGCCACCGCCCCGCCTGCGATTCTCGGTCTCCCGCCCCGCCGGCGGCCGGGCGGTCCCCCGGGGACGGCTGCGCCCGGAGCGGCCTGCGGCACCTACGCGGGGAGCGGCTTCCCGCGCGCCTCCCGCGGGGCGGATTCGGCGGGGGAGGGGTCGGGCCGGTCGATCTCGCGGCGCCGCGTGCGCAGCCGATGGAACGCCCAGGCGAGGCTCCAGGCCAGCGCCGCGCCGGTCGTGCACATCAGCTCCTGGACCACCGTGATGCGGTGGCGCGCCGACGGGTCGAGCAGATCGCCGCAGAGGAACGCCGTCTGCAGGAAGACCTTGAACAGCAGCACGGCCGTGCCGCCCAGCACCAGGGCCCGCGCCGCCTTCCGGTCCGGGCAGCGCGCCAGCACGTACGCCGCGGGCACGGCGATGCAGCCGAAGTACTTGACCAGCGACAGCAGCAGCACCTGCAAGGCGCGGAGCGCCTGGACGGGCGAGTTCCAGATCACGGTCCAGGCGAAGGTGAAATCGATGCTGCCCATCTGGTGCGCCGGCACGGCGACCCACGCGGTGACGAACGCCAGCGCCGCGCCGAGCGCGGCCAGCACGAGGGCGCGGGCCCGCGGGGCGTCGTCGAGGGCGTCGGCGGCGAGCCGGGCCAGCGCGTCGGCCGCCAGCGCCAGGGCGACGAATGCGAGCGCGGCGCCGTAGGGGAACCGGAAGAACCCGGTCGCCAGCGCCGCGCACGCGGCCAGCCGGGCGGCCGAGCGATCGGCGGGAGAGCCGGCGAACCGCGACAGCAGCGCCGTCGCCGCCGCCGCCCCGGCCACGCCCCATTGCGGCGCGCCCGCCAGCGCCAGGGCGAGGCTGCCGCTCCCCGCCGCCAGCAAGAGCGGTCCCGCGGCGTCGAGCCGCAGCGGCCGGTCCCCGGCCATCGCGCGGGCGAGCAGATGCAGGGCGAGCGGGACGGCCCAGGCCAGCGCCGGCGACCCGAGCGGTCCGTTGCCGATCTCGACGATCAGCGTGTAGTGCCAGACCAGCGCCCAGGTGTGGTGCCAGACCGTCAATCCGGGGGCGAGCAGCGCCACCGCCGCGAGCGCCGCGCGCTCCCGCGCCGGACGTCGGCCCCGCGCCGCGAGCACCGCCGGCGCGACCGCCAGCGCGCACGGCACCAGCGTCCCGGCCCCGTAGTAGTACGGCCCCATGTACCCGAACAGGAGCAGCTCGGCGAACAGCGCGAACGGCACCACGATGCGCCACCAGACGTGCGGCTCGACGGAGCGCCGCACCAGCAGCGCCAGGAGCGCGGTGCCGAGCAGGCACAGGGCGGCGAACGAAAGGAAGTGGTGGACCTGCACCACGCTGCCGAAGTGGAAGAACGGCACGAGCCGGCTGCCGGTGGCGCCCAGGGCGAACGCGAAGGCTCCGGCCGCGAGGCTCGCCGCGAGCGGGCGCCAGGACGGGAGCCGGTCGCGCCAGACCCGCAGCGCGGCGTGGAGCGCCAACGCGCCCCAGCCCGCCGCGACGGTCGGGAGCGCCACCGCCGCCGCCCAGCCCGCCGCCGCGACGGCCAGCCAGCGCCGCCGGAGCGCGCCCGAGCCCAGCGCGAGCAGGATGCCGAGGGCCCACGGTAGCAGCGCGGCGAAGGCCGTCGGGAAGTCATCCAGCCACGAGCGGCGGAGGGAGAGCAGGTGGTCGTCCAGCCGGCGCTCGAGCCGGGCGAGGTCGGCGTCGGTCGCAGGGTCCGGCGGCAGTCCCATCCGCGCGGCGAGGAAGCGGGCGTAGGCGAGCGCCGGCCCGTCGGGATGCAGCAGCGTCACCGGCGCCTGGCCCTCGTACCCCGGCGGCAGGTCGAGCCCGAACGGCGCCGCCGCCAGCAAATAGAGCGAGGCGAGCCCCAGGTCGCGGCGGGCGCCGCGGGCGTAGGTTGGCCCGAGCGCCACGTACGCCGCCGGCACGTCGAGCCCCGGGATGTGCATTCCCAGTTCGTCGTGGCCGTGGTCTCCCAGCACGATCATGTGGTCCCGCGGCCCGAGGCTGGCGGCGATTTCCCGCAGCCAGCCGTCGGTCTCCCGGTACACCGCGTCGTATTCCGGCGTCCCCGGATGGAAGGCGTGCGAGATGCTGTCGGTGTGGATCAGGTGCAGCACCAGGAACGCGAGCGAGTCGTCGTCGAGCCAGCGCAGGAACTGCCGCACCGCCCACTCGTCCTGGCGCTCGACCGGCACCGGTGCTTCCTCGTCGTCCACCGCGTGATCCGCCAGATGTCCGTACAGGCCGGGGACGCTGTGATCGCCGATCACGGCGATCCCGACGCCGCGTTCCCGGAGCCGCCGGAACAGGCTCGGACCGTCCACCGCCACCGGGGTGAAGTCCTGCAGTCCGACCGCGAACGGCGGTTCGTACCCTTCGAACATCAACCGTACGCACGGGATCGTGAACCGGTTGGCGCACGGTTCCATGCGGCCCCACGTCCCACGGGCCCGCGCCTCGGCCATCCACGGCATCCGTTCCGGATCTTCCGCGGTTTGCGCGCGCAGGCTGTCCACGATCACCACCACGGTGCGGCCGCCCGGGGCATCGGGAAACGCCGCTCCCTCCGGCTCCGGTTCGGGACGGTCGCGCCCCGGCTCGACGAAGGCGTGCCCCAGTCCCGCGATCACGATCCAGATGGCGAGCCAGACCGAGCGCAACGACAGCCGTTCGAGACGGTCCTCGAACATGGAACCGTCCTGTAACAGAAAGTTGACATCCGCGAAACCGCGGACGGTCGGGCGATTCGGCCCGCGGCCCGCTTGCCCTGCGGGGGCTTCTCGGGCCATGCTTCGGTGGCATGGCGGTGTGGAGGCCCGGTCGGGCGGGGTGCCTGCTGTGGGCGGCGGTCGCCGCGGGATGCGGCGACGACGCCGCGCCGTCCCCGTGCGCCGGGGTCGATTGCTCGGGCCACGGCGTCTGCTTCGTGTCGGAGACCACGCCGTACTGCGACTGCGCCCGGGGGTACCACGCCGAGGGTCTGGCCTGCCTGCCGGGCGATCCTCCGGCGGCCTGCCGCGGCGTCTCCTGCTCGGGCCACGGCACCTGCGTCGCCACCTCGACCGGCGTGGCCGTCTGCGAGTGTTTCGCCGGCTACGTGCCTGCCGGGCCGACCTGCGTCCCCGCGCCCTGCGGCGCGGTCTGGCGGAAGACGATCCCGGGTCTCGCGGTCTGGGGCGTCGCGACCGCGCCGACCGGCACTTCGATCTTCGTGGCCGGGAACATGGGCGCGGACGCCGTCGTGATGCAGCTCGACGCCTGCGGCGGCCTCGTCCGGCAGCAACCGCTCCCCGGGCCGGCCGACACCTGGGGCATCGCCACGCGCCTGCTGTTCGTCGACGGGACGATGCACGTCTTCGGCAGCTACGAGCCGTGGAACCCGTCGGTGACGCCCACCGATTCCGGCGCGTTCCACGCCCGCTTCGACCCCAGCCCGCTCGAACTGCTCGAGCGCCGGGAGCTGTCGATCGGCGCGGACTGGTCGCGCGCGTGGTTTTCCAGCGTGGCGCGGGGCGCGGACGGGAGCTGGTGGATCGGCGGCTACCTGGTGCGGGACGACGCCGGAACGCCGCAGTACCACGCCCGGGTGGTGCGGGAGGACGCCGGCGGGACGTACTGCGTCGGCGCGCCGACGGCCGACCCGGACGCCTGGGTCGAGGGGGCCGCGGCGTTCGACGGCCGGATCTGGCTGTCGGGGGTGACGCCGACCGACTCCTACCTCCGCTCGTACCCGCCCGCCGGGGCGCCGGCGGAAGCGTCGTGCATCGGCGGCCCGGAGCGCGACTTCGTGCTGCGACCGCCCGCGCTGTCCTGGTTCTTCCCTTCCGCGATCCTGGAGGACGGCGACGGCGTGCTGCTGGTCGGCGAGGGGGCCGGGGCGCCGGCGAGCACCGTGGCGGTGCACCTGCGCTGGTCGGAGCGGGAGGGGTGGATCGCTCCGGCGCCGTGGGATCCGACCGCGGGCTACGACCGCTTCGCCGACGCGGTGCGCGCGCCGGACGGCGCCCTCTGCGCCGCGGGTGCGGGCGACTACACCAGCGAGACGCTGGAGGAGGACGACGGCCTGTTCGCCTGCTACGAACCCGGCAGCCTGGCGGTGCGCTTCGAGTACGACTGGCCGGGGACCGGCGGCTGCAGCCAGGTGGCGGTCGATGCGGCCGGCGGCCTGCTGGTGGTGTGCGGCGGGTGGGTCGACACCGAGCTGATCCGCTGCCGGCCGACGGGCGAGTGCCCGGCGATGTCGTAGACCCCCGCGTCCGGCGGGCGACCGGTCCGCCGTTTGACTTTCCGGCGTTCGGAGGCCAACCTCGATCCGGAGGCTGTGGCGCATGCATCGAGCGTCCGTTGGTTTCGTGGTGGTGGTGGTGGCGGCGGTCCTCGCGGGAGGCGCGGGGGCCGGCTGCGCCACGGAAGGATCCTGCGTCCCGGAAGTCTGCAACGGGCTCGACGACGATTGCGACGGCGAAACCGACGAGGAGCTGGAGGAGAGCTGTTCGAGCGCCTGCGGCGCCGGCACGCGGCGCTGTCTCGGCGGCCGCTGGGGAACCTGTTCGGCCCGCCAGCCGTCCGAGGAGGTCTGCGACGGGCTCGACAACGACTGCGACACGCAGACCGACGAGGGCGGCGCCCGCTGGTATTCCGACTCCGACGGCGACGGCTACGGGGTCGCCGCCGGAGCGCTGGAGGCGTGCCAGCAGCCGCCGGGGTACGTGTCGAACCGCGACGACTGCGACGACGGCGCGGCCGACGTGCATCCGGGAGCCGCCGAGACGTGCGACGGGCGGGACGAGGACTGCAGCGGGACGCCGGACGAGGGGTGCGCGTGCATCGCCGGCCAGACACGGCCCTGCGGCGACTGGGGCGACCGCGGACCGTGCGAACTCGGCCAGCAGACCTGCACGGCGGGAGCGTGGGGCGAGTGCAGCGGCGGGGTGCGGCCGGCCGAGGAAACCTGCAACGGCATCGATGACGACTGCGACGGGGCGACCGACGACGGGATGACCGGCGACGCCTACGAGGCCAACGACTCGTGCGAGGCCGCCCGCAACCTGGGCACGTTCCACGAGCAGGGCAGTCGCGATCCGATGGACGGGCCGGTCTCGCCGGTCTCGCTGTACAAGTCGGACGGCACCGCGGACGTCGATTGGTTCCGGGTCGATACCGAGGAGGAGTCGGGAGCCTGCGTGCCGTGGACCACCGAGTGTTGCTACCGCTTCGCGGTCCTGCTCTATCCGCCGCCGGGGATGCCGCGCGAGGACATCCGGTTGTGCCTGTACCGCGACGGCTCCTGCGGCGCGTTTCCGAGCGAACGGTGCCTGACCGGCGCCGACTGGAACGCGACCGAGGGGGCGTACGAGACCGCGATCTGCTGGTCCGGCTCCTGCGGTTCGGAGGACGGCAAGCCGTTCTGGCTCCGCGTCGATTCGCCCGTCGGGGCCTCGAGCTGCCAGCCGTACCGGCTGCGCTACAGCTTCTACCGCAACGACAGCGGCTGCTAGAGCCGCGGCGTCCCTTCCTGGAGCGGCGGCTCGGCCTCTCGTATACTGTCCGGTGGGCGCATCCCCGTCGGCGCGAGCCGGTGCCCCGGCGGCGTCGCAACGGGGAGGGGAGGTCGGGATGATGCTTCGTCGCGCGACCTGGGTGCCGGCTGTGCTGGCGGCGGGTTCGGTCGCCGCGTTCGCGGCTCGCGGATGCGATTGCGGCTCCGGTCGCGGTCCGACCCTCGGCGGACCCTGCTCCGGCGGCTTCGACTGCGACCCGGGGCAGGTCTGTTTCGACGGCACCTGCGTGTGGGCCGACGGCGGCGCCTCCGACGGGCGGCTCGAGGTGCCCGAGGGGTACGAGTCGTTCCTGCCCGGCGTGCACCTGGGGCCGGGGACGGACAACCCGTTCGCGCCCGACCGCAGCAACTCCGACGGCGTGGGGCTCGACGACCGCGGCGATCTGATCCTCTCGAGCGACCTGATCCGGATGCAGTACCTGTGGGTGGCCAACTCCGGCGAGGGAACCGTCTCCAAGATCGATACCTTCACCAACCCGCCGCGGGAGGTGGGCCGGTTCTACACGGGGCTGGACCCGAACAGCGCCGACCCGTCGCGGACGAGCGTCGACCTGGCGGGCGACGTGTTCGTCGCCAACCGGGCCCACAACTACCCGGACGACGCGGACGACGTCTCCAGCGTGACGAAGATCGCGGCGCTGGAGGAGCGGTGCATCGATCGCAACGGCAACGGGATGATCGAGACCTCCCGGGACTCCACTCCGCTCCCCCGTTCGGACGGTTCGGGCGGCGTCCCCGCCGGCGAGTCGACGGACGAGTGCGTCCTGTGGACGCGGGGGTTCGACCCGGCGACGGCGCGGGCGGAGGACGAGTCGGAGGCGCTGGGGTGCCGCGGGGCGCGGGCGGTGACCGCGACGCCCGAGAGCGGCGTCGATTTCGAACTCAACGGTCACGCCTGGGTCGGCTGCTACGACGACCGGCGGGCCTACAAGGTCGATGGCCGGAACGGCAACTTGCTGGCGACGCTCGACCTGTCCCCCTGCACGCCGTACGGCTTCCTCACCGGGGTGGAGGACATCCTGACGATCTGGGTGCTGTGCCGCGACATGGACGGCGGTCCAGAACGCTCCGTGCAGTCGTTCGACCCGCGCACCGGCCGCATGACGACCCTGCCCGACGTCCCCGGTAATCCGTACGGCTTCGCCCTCAATGCCGACGGCGACGTGTGGGTCACCTTCATGGGCCCCGACCCGTCGGCGGTCCAGCGCTATCGCCGCGCCGACGGCTGGGTGCCGCTCGCCGAACCGTCGGACGACTTCTTCGGCAGCATGCGCGGGATCGCGATCGACGAGGACGGCTACGCCTGGGCCGTAGCGACGGAGAAGGCCGAGGTCTGGCTGATCGATCCGGCGCGCTACCCCGCCGCCGACTCGATTCTCGAGGTGCTGCCGACGACGAACGACCCGCGCGGACGCCCGACCGCCACCTGCTCCGGCACCGCGATCGATTTCGACGGCAACGTCTGGGCCGTCTGCATGGGAGAGGGCGGCGCCGACGGGAGCAGCCCGGGCTGGGTCACCAAGTACACGGTCGATCGCACCGGCGGCCGGCCCGTCGTCGAGCCCGGAGCGCACCCCGAGCGGCTTCAGATGGTGCAGGTCGGTCGGAACCCGTACACCTACTCCGACATGCTCGGGTATCACCTGCGGCGCTTCACCACCCGCGAGGGATGGTACCGGCAGCGGTTCGAGGCCTGTCCGGGCTACTCGGTGCGGTGGAACCGCATCGCCTGGGAGGCCTACGTCCCCGAGGGCACCCGGGTGGTGATCCGGGGCCGCACCGGCGACACGCTCGAGGAACTGCACGCCGCCGCGTGGGTCACGCTGGCCCAGGAACCGCCGGACGAGTCGCCGAAGGACATCCCCACCGGCACGCCGCCCGACGGCCTGGACGAGGGGCATCACATCGAGCTGGAGATCCGGCTGTACACCGACCGGGACGGGCTGAGCCCGTCGGTGCACGCCGTGTCCTTCGACTGGACCTGCACGACGCCGATCTACTGACCGGGAGGTGGCATCCGGCATGGAAACGACGCGGTTCGGACGCCGGTACTGGCTCGCGCTGGTCGTCGTCTGCGGCTGCGCGGAGTCGCACGACATTCCCGAGACGACCGGCGATGCCGATGTCGTCGACGCGGCGGACGACGGCACGGTCGGGGACGTGTTCGACGACGCCGCCGAGGCCGAGGTGTCGCCGTGCCGGGCGGGGCAGGTCGAGTGCTCCGGGACGTGCGTCGATCCGACCTCCGACCCCGCGCACTGTGGAGCGTGCGGGCGCGCCTGCGCCGCGGGCGAGGTGTGCAACGAGGGGCGCTGCGCGTCCTCCTGCACGGGCGGGCGCACCAACTGCTACGGCGCGTGCGTCGATCTCGCCGTCGACCCGCTCCACTGCGGTTCGTGCGACACCCCTTGCGCGCGCAACGAGGAGTGCCTGGCGGGGGCGTGCCGTTGCGTTCCGGCCTGCACGGGGCGGGAATGCGGACCGGACGGCTGCGGGGGTTCCTGCGCTCCCGGCTGCGCTGCCGGCTGGAGCTGCAGCGCGGACGGACGGTGCGCCTGCGCCGGCACCGCCTGCGGCGCCATCTGCTGCGCGGCCGGCGACGTCTGCGGGCCGGGCGGCGGCTGTTGCACACCCGCCTGCGCGGGCCGCGCCTGCGGCGACGACGGCTGCGGCGGAAGCTGCGGATCGTGTCCGACCGGCCAGGTCTGCCTCGCCGGTGGAACGTGCTGCACCCCGAACTGCGGGAGCCGCGAATGCGGTCCGGACGACTGCGGCGGAAGCTGCGGCGCCTGTCCGACGCGGTTCCGCTGCGGCACGGCGGGGGAGTGCGTGGTCGAGTCCGCCTGCGCGGGGCCGGCCGCCCCGAGTCCCACCGCTTTCGGTTTCGACTACGCCGTGCCGGGGTACGTCGGCGCCTGGTACGGGACCGATTGGACGGCGGCCGAACCCGGCTTCCGCCGCGACCTCGAGGTGCTCTCGGCGTTGCGGGCGACCGTCGTCCGGATCATGGTCCTGCCGTACTTCGCCGGCATCCGCCTCGAGGAGGGGCGCGGCAACGTCGGCGACCCGGCGGCGTTCGCGGCGGCGGCGGCCAATCTGCCCGGGATCCTGCGCGCGTTCCGCGACCGCGGCATCGCCGTGATCGTGGCGCTCGGCCCGAACGCGCTGTACTGGAACGGACCGGCCGGCGACACGCGGCGCTGGTGGGAATGGGCCTACGGCTCCGCCGGCTGGTCGGCCTTCGTCGAGGACCTGACGACCTGGGCGCGGGAGTTCGTCGAGGCGATCGAATCCGGCGACGCGTGCGACGCCGTGCTGTACTGGGACCTCCAGAACGAGGTCGATTACCGCGTGGCCGGCATGAGCGCGCTCAACCGGGCGCTGCTCTCCCGGGTGCCGGTCCCGGACGCCAAGCGCGGGATGTCGGTGCTGCGCCAGACCGACGCCGCGGCGCTGGCCGCCGACGTCGCCGCCACCGGGCGGCCGCTGACCTGGGTCGATATCCACTCCTACCCGGACCGCTCGCACAATCCCGACCTCGCCGCGGCGCTGGCCGCCCTGCGCGCGCCGTTCCCGGCGGCCCGAACCCTCGTCGGCGAGATCGGCGGCATCTGGTGCGAGAACGGACAGGACGAGGACCGCCAGCGCGACACCGTCGTCGACCTGCTCGACCAGGCCGCCGCGGCCTCCGCCGCCGCCGTGCTGCACTGGATGCTCTGGGACTACGCGCCGGGCGCGACCTGCGACGGCTCCGACGCCGAACGGATCGGCTTCGGCTTCACTCCCGACGAGCCGCGCGACGTGATCGGGCCGGTGACCGAGCGCCGCTCGCGCCTCGCCGGCGGCGACTTCGAGACCTCGACCGGCGGCTGGGCCGGCGGCGGCACCGGCACGGCGTTCGAGGTGGTGCGCGGCGGTCCGGCCGAGGGGTTCGGCGGCGCTCCGGTCAACCGCTACTACCTACGCCTCACGATCACCGGCGCCGGCACCTACTGGTTCTGTTCGCCGGCCTTCCCTGTCCCTCCGGGACGCCTCGCCGTCACCGGCTACGTCCGCTCCTCGGCCGCCCGCGTCTATCTCGACGTCAACTACCACGATGCCCGCGGTTGGAACTGGGAGACCGGTCGCCCCGGCCTCAGCGTCGGGCTCGACATCCCGGCCGGCTGGCTGCCGCACCACGTCCAGCAGCTCACCGGCGGACACGCCTTCGCGCTGCCGTCCGGCGTCGACCAGGCGATCGTCTGTTTCAACACGACGACCACCGGTGCCGGCCCGACCTACATCGATATCGACGCGATCGGGGCGAACGTCTACTAGCGCAACTCCGTCCCGCCCGGTCCGGGTGGAACCCGACGCGGCGCGCCGTCGATTCCGGCCGTGGTCGGGGATCCCCGGTCGAGGCAACCAACCGAACTCCTCCTCCCTGGGACGAAGTCCCGGCGCATCCACCCAGGGTTGTTCTTGGACCTTGACCGGACCCGGGGAAGCGCCTTACAAGACGGATTTCGTCGGTTCGCCGTCCCCGCCGCAGGGTGGGCGGCGAGCGGCCAAGGGGAGGGAGCATCCTGGGGGGAAGCGGGAACCTCGGCGGTTTCATTGCCGGGGGGGGAGCGGCCGAGGTGGGGATCCTGTTCCGTTTCCAGTTTCGCCGAACCTGGTCCGTGCGGGTCGTGGGAACGGCCCGTGAGCAGCAGGAGCCCGACCGTGCGTCCGGGTTCGGAGGCGCGGCGTGTCGCGGGCGGTCCCCGGCGAGCCGTCGGGAAGGAGTGACAGGGCAGCATGGCTGAGTGCGCGCACCGGTGGGAGATGGCGAACGTGCGGTTCGGCTTCGTGGTGTTCGAGCGGTGTCCGCACTGCCTGGAGGTTCGGACGCACTTCGCGGACGAGGCGAACGCGCTGGACGAGTATCGAGAGGGGCGGTGCACCTGGCGCACCGTGGAGAACGCGCAGTCGCTGAAGTTCGACCTGCGGTGTCGGGCGTGCGGCCTGGTGGAGGACCTTTCGGAGCTGATGGGTCTGTTGTACTGCACCGAGTGCCTCGCGGAGTGCGGGGTGGGGCAGCTCCAGGCGGCGTTGCAGGCGGAGAAGACGTGGCTGGTGGTCGCCTTCGGGCATCTGCCGGAGTCGAAGCAGCGGCCGTTCGCTTCCGGGAAGCTCGAGGCGTTGACGGACTACTTCAACCAGCGTCGGGACGTCTCGCGCTCGAAGGTGAAGGTGGTGCCGTTCCACGACATGGTCCGGCACATCTCGCAGTGTCGAGGGGAGTTCCTGCACGACGTCGGGGCGCTGTCGCCGGACGTGGTGGTGGAGCGCAAACGCCTCCTGTGAGGAGGGCTCGTCTCCGGGTCGACGACGGAGGATGGGAGAGCGGCGATGAACACCAAGGACCTGATCGAGAAGCTGGAGCTGAAGGCGTTGAGCCGGTTCGAACACCGGGAGGCGACCGGGGTGTTCGTGTCGGACATGTTGAGCGACGTGATGGCGGGCGCCAAGTCCGGCAACCTGTGGGTGACGGTCCAGACCCACAAGAGCATCGTGCCGGCGGCGAACCTGGTCGACGTGGCGGCGGTCATCGTCACGAGCGGCAAGAACGTTCCGCCGGACACGATCGAGCTGGCGTCCAAGCACGGGATCGCGCTGCTGGCCACGCCGCTGCCGGCCTTCGAGCTGATCTGCAAGCTGTACGCGCTCGGACTGGCGACCAAGTAGGGGCGGTGATGGGGGGCAACGACCACGACCCGCTGGCCGGCGAGGTGCGTCGGGTCCCGGTATCGGTCGGCGTTCTCCGGGACGTGCTGGAGGCGACCGTCGTGGCGGGGGAGGACCAGCTCGCGACCCCGATCGAGCTGGTGTACGCGTCGGACCTGATGAGCGACGTGCTGGCGTTCGGCCGGCCGAACTCGATGCTGCTCACGGGGTTGGCGACGCAGCAGGCGGTGATCTCGGCCCACATGGCCGAGTTCAAGGCGGTCGCGTTCATCCGCGGCAAGAAGGCCAGGGATGGCTGCATCCGGGTCGCCCGCGAGAACCACCTCGTGCTGATGACCACGGAACTCGACATGTACGACGCCTGTGTGCGGGTCGACGCGGCCCGCCAGGGCGGGTCGCCCGGCGCGGCGCGGTTGTCGATCGTGCCGGCGGGGCCGGAGCGGATCCTGCTCAGCCGGGAGTTCCCGGTTCAGGGGGGCAACTTCGCGACCGCGGGGTTCGTGTCGACGGAGGTCAAGTCGATCCTGAAGAAGATCGGGTTCGACCCGCGGCTGATCCGCAAGGTGGCGATCTCGGCGTTCGAGGCGGAGATGAACGTCGTGATGCACGCGCGGCGCGGCATCGTGAAGCTGGACGTATCGCCCACGGTGATCCGCCTGGTCGTCGAGGACGAGGGTCCGGGGATCCGGGACATCAACCTGGCGATGCAGGAAGGGTTCACGACGGCGACCGAGGAGATGCGGGCGATGGGTTTCGGCTCGGGCATGGGCCTCCCCAACATCCGGCGCAACTCGGACGACATGGAGCTGTCGTCCGAGGTCGGGCGCGGCACGACGCTGAAGCTCCGGTTCGACTGCTAGGTGCGGTCCGGTCGGGCGGAGGGACCTCGCGGAGGCAAGGGGTAGGGCGATGGTGAACTTCTACCACGGCCATCGCGTGATCGCCGAGCGGTGCACGGGCGACCTGACGTGCATGCGCCACTGCCCGACGGAGGCGATTCGCATCCGCAAGGGGATCGCGCGGATCCTGGACGAGGCGTGCATCGATTGCGGGGAGTGCATCCGCGTCTGCCGCCGGGGCGCGATGGTGCCGATCACCGACTCCGTCTCCGGCTCGACCCAGACCCGCTTCAAGTACAAGGTGGCGATCCCCTCCTCCGTGCTCTATGCGCAGTTCGATCCCGGCATCCATCCCTACCTCGTCCACCTCGCGCTCCAACGGCTCGGCTTCCACGAGGTGATCGACCTCCACCGGGCTTCGAGCACGCTGGCCAACGCCCTGTTCCGCTACCTGCGCCAGTACCACGGCCGCCTGCCGCTGATTTCGTCCTACTGTCCGACGATCGTCCGGCTGGTCCAGGTCAAGTACCCCGACCTGGTCGAACTGCTGGTCCCGATCGAGGTGCCGCGGGAACTGGCGGCGTGGGAGGCCCGGCGCGAGATCCAGGCCCGGCTCGGCCTCGACGAACACGAAATCGGCATCTTCTACATCGCGCCCTGCTCGGCGAAGATCGTCTCGATCCGCCAGCCGGCCGAGAAGGCCCGGAGCTGGTTCGACGGCGTGGTGTCGATCAAGGACGCCTACAGCGTCCTGCATCCCCACGTGGCGCTGCTCAAGCAGGACTTCGACCCGCGCCAGGTGCCGAACGACTTCACCTTCAACCCCGGCTCCGAGCGCTCCGACTGCCTGACGAAGCTCGACCAGGCCCAGAACGTGCTCGCCGTGGCGGGCCTCAACGACGTGATGCAGATCCTCGACGACATCGAGAACTCCCGGCTGCGCAACATCGAGTTCATCGAGGCGACCGCGCACATGATGGGCTGCCTCGGCGGACCGTTCAACGTCGAGAATCCGTACGTCGCCCGCGCCAACAGCCAGAAGCAGCGCGAGCGCTACGGTCGTCCGGTGACGGTCGATGAGGCGACCGTCGAACGGCGCCTCGCGCAGGGGCACTACTTCCAGGAACGGGCGGTGCCGCCCCGCCCCCTCCGCTTCTTCGATACCGACCTCGAAACCTCGATCAAGCGGATGCAGGAGCGGGATCGGATCTACGGCAAGTTGCGGCAGATCGATTGCGGCTGCTGCGGGGCGCCGACCTGTCTGGCCTTCGCCGAGGACGTCGTGCGGGGCGAGGTGGACGTCACCGACTGCATCTTCCTGGCGCGCGAGGCGGCCGAGCGCGGGTGACGGCGGGCGCGACGGGGCGGCCCGACGGGAGGGCGAGGCATGACGGACGACGGGTATCGCGAAATCTTCGCAGGGTTCCGTGGGGCGCGCTCCGAACTGATCCCGATCCTCGTTCGCGTCCAGGAGCGGTTCGGCTGCGTCACGCCGGAGGCGGTCCGCCGGACCGCCGACTTCCTGCGCATCTCGGAGAACCAGGTGTTCGAGGTCGCCTCGTTCTATCCCCGGTTCCGCTTCTCCGAGCCGGGCCGCAGGACGATCAAGGTCTGCATGGGCACCGCCTGCCACGTCAAGGGCGGCCGCCTGCTCGGGGACGCCGTGGGCTGGCGGCTCGGGATCTCGCCCGGCCAGCGCACGCCGGACGGTCGGTTCGATTTCCAGCGGGTCAACTGCCTCGGGTGCTGCGCGATCGGCCCGGTGGTCCAGGTCAACGACCGGACCCTCGGACGGATGATGGTCACCCGGCTGATGAAGATCATGGACGAGCAGGACTGAGATGGAAGCAAGACGGCAGGCAGCGCTGCGCGAGTGGGAGGCGCTGGAGCACGGCGCCGTCCCGGTGGTCTACGTCGGCGCCGGCACGTGCGGCCGCGCCGCTGGCGCGCTCGAGGTGCGCGAGGCCGCGCGCCGGACGCTCGAGCGGATCGGCGTCCCGGCCCGGATCGTCGAGGTCGGCTGCATCGGCCCGTGCTACCTCGAACCGCTGCTGGACGTCCGGGTGCCGGGACAGCCGCGGGTGAGCTATGGCAACGTCACGCCGGCGCTGGCGGCCCGGATCCTCGAATCGTACCTGGTACGGCACGACCCGCTGCCGCAACTCGCCGTCGGTCACTTCGGCGACGGCAGCGGCGCGCCGGGACAGGCGATCGACGGCATCCCCCGCTTCTTCGACCTGCCGATGCTCCGGCCGCAGGTCCGGCTCGTGCTGCGCAACTGCGGATTCATCGACCCCGAGAACCTGGACCACTACCTGGCGCGCGACGGCTACCGGGGCCTGGAACGCGCGCTGGAGGTGGGGCCGGAGGCGGTGATCGCCGAGGTTCGCGAGGCGGGGGTGCGCGGCCGCGGCGGCGCCGGCTTCCCGACCTACCGCAAGTGGGAGCTGTGCCGCGCCGCGCCCGGCGAACCGAAGTACGTGATCTGCAACGTCTCCGAGGGGGACCCGGGCGCCTTCATGAACCGGAGCCTGATCGAAGGCGACCCGCACTGCGTGCTCGAGGGGCTGCTGATCGCGGGCTTCGCCATCGGCGCCTCCCACGGCTACGTCTACATCAACGCGGACTACCGGCTGGCGATCGCCCGCCTGCGCAAGGCGGCGCAGGACATGGAGGCCTGCGGGCTGCTCGGACGGAACATCCTCGGCCGCGGCTTCGACTTCGACCTCACGATCAAGGAAGGCGCGGGGGCGTTCGTCTGCGGCGAGGAGACGGCCCAGATCGGTTCGATCGAAGGCCGCCGCGGGATGCCCCGGTCGCGTCCGCCCTTCCCGGCGCAGGCGGGCCTGTTCGGCAAGCCGACGATCATCAACAACGTCGAGACCCTCGGTTCCCTGCCGAACATCCTGCGCAACGGCGCCGCCTGGTACAAGGGGTTCGGCGTCCAGGGCAACTCCGGCACCAAGACCTTCTCGCTCGTCGGCGCCGTCCGCCGCCCGGGCCTGATCGAAGTCCCGCTCGGCATCCGCCTCCGCGAGATCATCGAGAGCATCGGCGGCGGCTCCTGGAAACCCTTCAAGGCCGTGCAGACCGGCGGTCCGTCCGGCGGCTGCCTCTCGGGGGAGTTCCTGGACACGCCGGTCGAGTACGAGAAGATGACCGCCGCCGGCTCGATCATGGGCTCGGGCGGGATGATCGTGATCGACGAGGACACCTGCGTCGTCGACCTCGCCCTGTACTTCCTCCGCTTCACCCAGAGCGAGTCGTGCGGCAAGTGCTCGCCGTGCCGGGTCGGCACCTGGCACATGGTGAACATCCTCGAGCGAATCGTGGCGGGCCGGGGCGAGCCCGAGGACCTGGCCCTCTTGCAGCATCTCGCCGAGACGGTCGCGCGCGCCTCGCTGTGCGGCCTGGGACAGACCGCTCCCAACCCCGTGCTCACCACGCTGCGCTACTTCCGCGACGAATACCTGGCGCACGTGCGCGACCGGACCTGCCCCGCCGGCGTCTGCAAGGAGCTGGTCGAGTATCGGATCGATCCTGCCCGGTGCAACGGCTGCCGGCAGTGCGTCCCGATCTGTCCGACCGACGCCATCCACGGCGCCCGCTCGGAACCTCACGCGATCGATCCGTTGCGCTGCATCCAGTGTCGAGCCTGCTACGAGGTGTGCCGGCACGACCCGCTGGCCGCCGACGCCGTCGTCCTCGGACCCCGCCGGAGTGCAAGATGAGCGACGACCTCGCCACCGTTTCCGTCGTGATCGATAACACGCGCTACGCCGTCCCCCGCGGCGCCACGGTCCTCGAGGCCGCCCGCGCCCAGGGCATCTACATCCCCACCTTGTGCGCCCACGAGAGCCTCACGCCGTACGGCGGATGCCGGATGTGCATCGTCGAGGTGGACGGCTTCCGCAACTTCCCCACCGCGTGCACCACGCCGGTCGCCGAGGGGATGGTCGTGCGGACCGACACCGCCCAGCTCCAGGCGATGCGGATCGATATCCTGCAGCTCCTGATGAGCGAGCACACGTCGAGCTGCCTGGTCTGCGGCGAGAAGGACGAGTGCCGGCGCTACTCGACGACGATCCGCAAGGTCGGCATCACCACCGGCTGTCGCTTCTGCGCCAAGGACGGCCAGTGCGAGTTCCAGGAGGTGGCCGAACGGCTCGGAGTGCGGACGATCGATTACCCGGTGCACTACCGGGGGATGCGGGTCGAGGACGAGGACCCGTTCTACGACCGCGACCACAACCTGTGCATCCTCTGCGGCCGCTGCGTGCGCGTCTGCCAGGAAGTACGGGTCGCGGACGTCCTCGGCTTCAAGTACCGCGGCCGCCGCGCGGTCGTCGGTCCGGCCTTCGAGCGGACGCACGTCGAGGCCGGCTGCGAGTTCTGCGGCGCCTGCGTCGCCGTCTGTCCCACCGGGGCCCTGGCCGAGAAGGCCCGCAAGTGGGAGGGCAAGCCCGACCGCGAGGTGCACACGACCTGCCCCTATTGCGGCGTCGGCTGCCGGATGCGGCTGCGGGTCAGGGAGGACCGCATGATCGGCACCCTGCCCGACGCGGACCCGGCCGGGGGCGAGGGCCAGCTCTGCGTCCGCGGCCGGTTCTGCGTCTCGGAAGTCGTCAACGAGCCCAGGCGCCTCCGCCGCCCCTCCCGCGGCGCCGGCTCGATCGCGGCCGAGATCACGTGGGACGAGGCGATTGCCCGGGCGGCCGAGCGGCTGGCGGCGTGCGCTCCCGGCACGTTCCGCATGCTCGTCTCGCCGTGCCTGACCAACGAGGACCTCTATGTGGCCCAGAAGTTCGCCCGCGTCGCGCTCGGTACGAACGACATCGATTGCACCGCCCGGACCGCCTACGGCTCGGGCTTCCCGGCCTATCTCGACCTGCTCCGCGGCGGCGCGACGTTGGCCGACGTCCGGCGCGCCTCGGCGATCCTCTGCGTGGGGCTCGACACCCGCTTCGGCCGCAGCGTCGTGGGCGTCGAGTTGCGCCGAGCCGCCCGGCAGGGCCGGAAGGTCGTCACGCTCCACGCCCGCCCGCACAACCTGACGCGGATCGCCGAACGGTGGCTCCGCCCGGCGCCGGGCGGCGAACTCGCGCTGCTGCGGGACCTGCTGGCGGCCGTTGCCTCGCCCGGAACGGGCGGGGCGTCGCCGGCCGGCGACGTCGCGGCCGCGGCGGCCATCCTGCGCGGCGCGGAGGCGCCGGCGATCCTGCTCGGGTCGGAGCTGCTGCCGTACGACCGGAGCGCGGAGCTGCTGCAGACCCTCGCGGACCTGGCGCGCCGGCTCGGGGCGCGAATCGTGCCGCTGCCGGCCCAGAACAACCTGCGCGGCACGCTGGAGATGGGCGCCTACGCCGGGCTGCTGCCGGGCGGCGCCGCCGTCGCGGATGCGGCGGCGCGGAGCAGGCTCGAACGGCTGTGGGGCGTGCCGCCGCCCGCCGCCGTCTCGGGCTGGAACGCGGGCAACCCGGCGGCCGGCGCGCGCGGGGTGCTGTACCTCGTCGGCGAGACGCTCCCGCCCGAGCTCAGGGCGACGAGCGACCACGTCATCTACCAGAACATCTACCCGCTGCCGTTCTCGCGCCCGGCGGATCTCGCGCTGCCGGCGGCCGCGTTCACCGAGGTCGATGGGAGCTGCATCCATGCCGACGGGCGGGTGCTGCGCGTGCGTCCCGCCGTCGCGCCGCCGGCGGAGGCGCTGCCCGACTGGGAGATCCTGTGCCGGGTCGCCCGGCGGATGGGCAAGTCCGGGTTCGAGTTCGCGGACGCGGCGGCCGTCCGGGCGGAGATCGCGCGCGTGGTCGAGGGCTTCCCGGCCGGCGGGGAGTCGGATGCGCCGCGGCCGTACCGCGGCGCCGGCGCGGTGAGCGTGCCCCCGGCCGCGGCCCCGGCGGCCGAGGCCGGACCGCGGCCGTTCGTGCTGACCGCCGCGGCGCTGGAGCACGTGCACCGCGGCTTCCCCTTGACGACGTGGGTCGAGGGCGCGGAGCGCCTGTTTCCCGCCGGCGTCGCGGCGCTTCATCCCCGGGACGCCGCGGCCGCCGGCCTGTCGGAGGGGGACGAGATCGCGGTCGAGGCGCCGGACCTGCGGGGCGTGTGGCGGGTGCGGATCGATCCGGAACAGCCTGCCGGCGCGCTGCACGTCACGCTGCGCCACGGCGAACGGCTGTCGCGGAACCCGTGCCGGGTCGAGGTGAGGAAGTGCCATGTTTAGGGTCTTCGCCAGCCGGATGATCGTGCCGAACATCCACGTGCTGACGCTGGAGGCGCCGGCGGTGGCGTCCGTCGCGCGGCCGGGGCAGTTCGTGATCGTGCGGGCCGAGGAGGAGGGGGAGCGCGTGCCGCTGACGCTGGCGGACTGGGACGCCCGCGCCGGCACGATCACGCTGATCTTGATGAACGCCGGGAGCACGACGAACCGTCTCGCCCGCCTCGCGGCGGGGGACGCGATCCCCACCGTCGCCGGACCGCTCGGCAATGCCACGAAGATCGAGCCGCTCGGCACCGTGGTCTGCGTGGGCGGCTGCTACGGGATCGGCAGCGTGTTCCCGATCGCGCGCGCGCTGCGGGAAGCCGGGAACCGGGTGATCACCGTGCTGGAGGCGCGCAGCGCGTACCTGTTCTACTGGGAGGAGCGGTTCCGCGCGATCTCGGAGAAGCTGTTCTTCGTCACGCGGGACGGCTCCCGGGGCCTGAAGGGGCACGTCGCCCGCCTGCCCGAGATCCTCACCGGCCTGGGCGAACCGGTCCGGCGCGTGTTCGCCAACGGCTGCACGTTCCTGATGAAGAGCGTTTCGGAAGCGACTCGGCCGGCGGCCGTCCCCACCGTCGTGGCGCTCAACCCGATCATGATCGATGGCACCGGCATGTGCGGCGTGTGCCGCGTCCGCATCGGCGGCACGATGCAGTTCGCCTGCGTCCACGGCCCCGACTTCGACGGCCACCAGGTCGATTGGGAGGAGTTGCTCCAGCGGCGCAAGACCTACCTCCGCGAGGAGGTGCTGCCGTTCATGACCAGCCGGCCCGCCGCGCCTCCGCATCATCCCGAGACCGGCACGTGCGCCTGGAAGGAGCGGTAGGAGATGGCCGAGGAGAAGAAGAAACTCGACCTCGTCCGACGCGCGATGCCGAAGCAGCCGCCCGAGATCCGCCGCCACAACTTCGACGAAGTGGCGCTCGGCTACGCCGCCGAGACCGCCGTCGAGGAGGCCCGTCGCTGCATCCAGTGCAAGAAACCCGGGTGCGTCGCCAACTGCCCGGTGGAAATTGACATCCCCGGGTTCCTGGGGCGCGTCGCCCAGGGCGACTTCGCCGGCGGCTGCCGCATCCTCAAGGACAAGAACTGCCTGCCCGCGATCTGCGGGCGCGTCTGCCCGCAGGAGGAACAGTGCGAGAAGACCTGCGTGCTCGGGCGCAAGAAGGCCGCCGTGGCGATCGGCCGGGTCGAGCGATTCCTGGCGGACTGGGAGGCCGCGCAGGGCGACCCCGAGCGCCCGCCGATGGCTCCTCCCACCGGACGCAAGGTCGCGATCATCGGCGGCGGACCGGCCGGACTGACCGCCGCCGGCGATCTGGCCAAGGCCGGCCACGCCGTCACGATCTTCGAGGCCCTGCACCGGATGGGCGGCGTGCTGGTCTACGGCATTCCCGAGTTCCGCCTGCCCAAGGCGATCGTCCGCCGCGAGGTCCGCTACCTGGAAACACTCGGCGTCCGGCTCGTGACCGACTTCGTCGTCGGCAAGACCCGCACCCTGGACCAGCTCCTCGAGGAGTTCGACGCCGTCTTCGTCGGCTCGGGCGCCGGTCTCCCGTGGTTCATGAACATCCCGGGCGAGAACCTCAACGGCGTCTATTCCGCCAACGAGTACCTCACCCGTCTCAACCTGATGAAGGGCTTCCTGTTCCCCGAGTACCACACCCCCGTCAAGCGGCACCGGCGCGTCGCCGTGATCGGCGGCGGCAACGTTGCGATGGACTGCGCCCGCAGCGCGTTGCGCCTGGGCGCCGAGGCCCGCATCGTCTACCGCCGCTCGCGCACCGAACTCCCCGCGCGCCTCGAGGAGATCGAGAACGCCGAGGAAGAAGGGGTGGTGTTCGAGTTCCTCACGCTGCCCGTCCGCTATCTCGGCGACGAGAACGGCTGGATCCGCGGGATCGAATGCATCCGGATGGAACTCGGAGAGCCCGACGCCTCGGGCCGCCGCAAGCCCGTCCCGATCGAGGGGTCGAACACCGTCTTCGAAGTCGATGCCGCGGTCTGCGCGATCGGCAACAGCCCGAACCCCCTGATCGCCGCCACGACGCCCGGCCTGGAGATCGGCAAGCACGGCAACATCGTCGCAGACGAGGCGACCGGCCGGACGTCCAAGGCCTGCGTCTGGGCCGGCGGCGACGTCGTCACCGGCGCCGCCACCGTGATCCTCGCGATGGGCGCCGGCCGCAAGGCCGCCCGCAGCATGCACGAGCACCTGACGGGCCTCGACCAGCGCGCGGGCCGCTAGCGGACGGGAAGGGCGGTTCCGCGGGCGAGCCAGCGGCCGAGCCACGCCAGCGCGCGGCTCCACAGGTCGTTCCAGTCCGCGGCGCGCAGGAAGTGCCCGGAATCGGGGTACTCCAGGTACGCGAAACGGTCGGGGTGCGCCGCGTACAGGGGTCGCAGGACCTCGGCGAACGCCCGCGAGGCGGCCGGCGGCACGTTCTCGTCGCGGCCGGCGTTGGCGAGCAGGAGGGCCCGCGGCGGGAACCGCTCCGGCCGCCGCGCCGGCGCCTCGGCCAGCCACGCCCGGTTCGCCGGCGTCGGCTCGCCCGCCCGCGGCCGCCAGTCGGGCGACCCGAGGATCGACACCACGACCGACAGACGCGGGTCGTCCGCGGCGGCGGCCAGCGCCGTGTACGCGCCCATCGAGATGCCGACGACGCCGACCGGCCCGCCGAACTCCCGGAGCGCGCGGTCGACCACCGCCGGCAGCTCGGCCGCCGCCTCCCGCACGATCCGCAGGAACAGCTCGTGCGCCGGCGGACCTTGCGCTTCGCGCACCGCATCGACCAGCGCCGAGCGCCGGGCGCCGTGGTGCGGCGCCTCGACCGCGAGCGTCGTGAACCCGGCGGCGGCCAGCGCCGTCGCCTCCGGGTCGCCGGGACCAGGGGGCGCGGCGGCGAAACCGTGGAGCAGCAGCACGGGCGGCCCGGCGGCGCCGTCGTTCCGGCGGAACACGCGCAGCGGCACGCGCGCGACGCCGGCGTCCCAGGTCTGCGCGGCGGCGGAAACGGCGAACGGGTCCATCGGTCGCTCCCCTTCCATCCCCCCGGCCCCCGCCGTCCGGCCGGCGCACCCCCGGCCGTTCGTCCCGGCCGTCAGTACACTCCGCGGAACCCGAGCGTCGGGATCACGATGTACGGCACTTCCTGCAACCGCACATGCGGCTCGCCGGGCTCGACCCATTCGTCGCATTCCAGCGACAATGGCTCGGCGGTGAACGTGACGTTGATGAACTCGAAGTACAGCGCGAACCACCAGGTCTCGAAGGTCCACTTCTTGTCGACGCGCAGGTCGAGCCGGTAGAACGGCGGCAGGCGTCCGGAGTTGCGGGCGCCCGCGTTGCGGCAGACGCCCTCCACGCCCGGCAGGGCGTCGGGAACCCACTCCTGCGGTGTGTAGGGCCGGCCCGACCGGAAGTGGAAGCGTCCGCCGATGCGCCAGCCGCGGCCGACGTCCCACGAGAGCACCAGGTTGAGCACGTGGGTCTGGTCGAAGTCGGCGGTCGCCGTTCCCGACCGGTAGTCGCGCTCCGCGCGCGCCAGCGTGTAGGCGATCCAGCCGAAGACGCCGGCGCCGAGGCGCCGGCGCAGGAGCAGCTCGACGCCGTAGGCGCGGCCGTCCAGCGGCTCGAAGATCCCGCTCGCGCCGGTGTCGAAAGGGTCTTCGCCGCTGCCGAGGTCCGGTTCGGAGAGGTTGGCGAAGTCGGAGTAGTACGCCTGGACGTCCAGTCCCAGCTCCCACGGCAGGGCGATCTCCAGACCCTGGGAGAGCTGGTACGAGAACTGCGGGCCGCTGTCGACGACGAACGAGCCGAGGCCGGGCAGATCGATCAGGAACGACTGAGGCTGGTGGAATGTCCCGACCGACCCCTTGAGCCACAGCCGGTCGGTCAGCCGGTGGCGCAGCAGGACGCGCACGTCGAACCAGTTCTCGGTGTCGCCGGCCACGCGGTGGACGTCGTGGCGCGCGCCGACCTGGAGGTCGGTCGCCTCGGTCGGGCGCAGCGTCGCCTTGACCCACGTTCCCAGCAGCACCGCGTCGCGCTCGCGCGTCAGCGGCGTCAGGTCGTCGTCCTCCTCGAGACCGGGCGCCGGGAAGTGCCGCGCCTCGAGGTCGGTGCCGGCGGCGACGTCGAGCCACGCGGCGGGGGACCAGGTCAGCGAGGCGCGGGGGCCGCCGGCCCACATCGTCAGCCCGACGTCGTCCGCCTCGTCCATCGTCGTCGCGTCGTAGCCGAACCACGCGGCGAACTCGGCGCGCAGCTCCCCCCCGTGCCGGTAGCGGTAGCGCAGGTCGGCCCGGTGGAACTGGATCTTCGGACCATCGATCGAGCCGTCGTCCACCTCCTCGCCGGCCTGGTCGAACGAGCCGAAGCCGAACAGCACGAGGCGGTGTCCGGGCGCGGGGTCCCATTCGAGGCGTCCCTGGTAGTCCCAGAACTGCAGGTACGCGTCCTCCTCGAACAGCCGGATCAGCCAGCCGGTGTAGCTGTAGCGGCCCGAGGCGGAGACGCGCAGGTCGTCCGCGATCGGCACCTCGACCAGCGCCCCCACATCGGTCAGCCGGAGGTCCCACTCCAGCCGCCAGCGGTCGGCGCGCGGCAGGCGCGTCTCGGCGCGGACCATTCCCCCGACGTAGCGGCCGAGGTCGGCGGGGGCGCCGCCGGGGAAGAAATCGATCCGCTCGACGAGCGCCGGGTGGACCACCGCGGGGCCCAGCGCGAGGTGGAACAGCGCGGGGACGCGGATGCCGTCGAGGTAGAAGCCGGTGCCGGAGGGCGGGGCGCCGCGGACGAAGTAGTACGGCAGGCCGGTGAGCACGGGCGTGATCCCGGGCAGCGCCTCGATGGCCCGGAACGGGTCGCCCATCGTGCCCGGCAGGTTGTGGATCTCCTCGTCGGCCAGGCGGATCCGCGTCACTTCCTCCTCGTCGCGCCGGCCGTGGATCACCGTCTCGAACGGCCGCGCGTCGGGTTCGCGGTCGAGCCGCAGGACCAGTTCGACCCGCGCTCCTTCCTCGATCTGCACCGCGGTCCGCAGCGGCGCGTACCCGTCCTGCACGACGACCAGCTCGCAAGGCCCCGCCGGCAGGCGCAGCTCGAACCGGCCTTCGTCGTCGACGAACGCGACCTCGCCCGCCGCCTCCACCCGCGCGTCGGGCAGCGCGTCCCGCGTGCCTCGCTCGAAGACCCGTCCCGCGAGCAGCCCGGTGCCCTCCGTCGTCGCCGGGGCGTCGGGGGGACGGTCGAGGTCCTGGGGGACGGCGGGGGCGGCCGCGAGGAGGGCGGCGAGCGCGGCGACGAGGGCGGACCGCCCGTGCATCGGAGCCGCACCCTAGCACAGGCGAAACGGCCGCGCGGTTCGCGTCGCAACTTGCCCCTTCGACTTCGGGCGCCGCTGCGCTACAGTCCCGCCTCGGCCGGGCCGCCTGGGGACGTCCGGCCGCAAGGAGGAGACCATGCCGCTCGTTCCGATGCGTCCGTTGCTCGATGCCGCCAAGGAAGGCGGCTACGGCGTCGCCGCGCTCAACGTCAACAACATGGAGCAGATCCAGGCGATCATGGAGGCGGCCGTCGAGACCAAGTCGCCGGTCATCGTGCAGGCCAGCCGCGGGGCGCGCAAGTACGCCAACGACAACTACCTCCGGCACCTGATGATCGCCGCCTCCGAGCTGCATCCGGAGCTGCCGATCGTCATGCACCAGGACCACGGCAACTCGGTCGAGACCTGCAAGTCGGCCATCGAGTACGGGTTCACCTCGGTGATGATGGACGGCTCGCTGATGCCCGACGGCAAGACGCCGTCCGACTTCGAGTACAACGTGAAGGTTACGTCGGAAATCGTCAAGTATGCTCATGAACGCGGGGTGACCGTCGAGGGAGAGATCGGGACGATCGGCGGCATCGAGGACGGTCACGGCTCGGGAGGGAAGGGGCACCTGACCGACCCGGACCAGGCGGTGGAGTTCGTGGAGCGGACGGGGGTCGATGCGCTGGCGGTGGCGATCGGGACGAGCCACGGGGCGTACAAGTTCTCGCGCAAGCCGGACGGCGAGGTGCTGGCGATGTCGCTGATCGAGGAGATCCACCGGCGGCTGCCGAACACGCACCTCGTGATGCACGGTTCGTCGAGCGTTCCGCAGGAGTTGATCGAGATCATCAACAAGTACGGCGGCCGGATGAAGCCGACGTGGGGCGTGCCGGTGGAGGAGATCCAGCGCGGCATCCGCCACGGCGTGCGGAAGATCAATGTCGATACCGACAATCGGCTGGCGATCACCGGGGCGATCCGCAAGGTGTTCGTCGAGTCGCCGGAGAAGTTCGACCCGCGCGACTACCTCGTGCCCGCGCGCGAGGCGATGAAGGCGGTTTGCGTGGCGCGGATGACGGCCTTCGGCCAGGCCGGGCACGCCTTCGACCGCAAGTGGCCGACGCTCGCCGACATGGCGAAGTACTACGCTTCGGGCGGCAAGTAGCCCGTTCCGGCCGCGCGCCGCGGCAGTGGCGTCCTCGCGCCGTCTCGACGGCGGGCGATCCGGGCGCTCCCGTCTCGCAACCCTTCGAACGGACGTCGTTTCCCGGCGCGGTCGGGCCTCGCTCGGAACCCGTTGACTTCGGGGCCCCGATCCGGCCAGAGTCCCGACCGACGGCCGACGGGAACCGGCGATCCGGATCGTTATCGAACGCCGCCCGTAGGTGAGTGCGCCCGTGGGGCGGGGGGACTTGTGCCCGCGCACGCGGTCCCGAGGACGGAGGTTTCATGAACCGCAGCAACCTGGCCTTGATCTCGGCGGTCGCCGCGACCGCTGCCGCCGCGGCATGCCCAGCGCCGCCGCGCCCGACCGGGACGCCGCGGCCCGAACGGACGGTCGTCGTCGGCGCCGACCGGGTCGTCCGGGGCGAGCGGGGGTTCCGCGAGACGTATCTCACGGTGCTTCCGAACGACCTGGCGCTGGTCCGCGAGCGGCGCGAGGCGTCGTTGCCCGAGGGCGTGTCTTCGGTCGAGTACGCCGACGTGCTGGACTCCATCGTTCCCGAATCGACCCGCGTCCGGTTCCATCCCGCCGGCGGCGACCCCGAGGACGTGGCGTTCCTGGAGCAGCGCTACCGCTACGACTTGATCGAACCCCACCGACTGATGGAACTGTCGCTCGGCGGCACCGTGCGCATCCGCTGGACGCAGGAGCGCACCGGCGTGGAGCGGACGCTCGAGGGGGTCGTCGAATCGACCGACGAGGGGCTGTTCCTGCGCACGCCGGACGGGTCGTACACGCTGGGCGTGCCCGGCGGCGACGGCTGGTACTCGCGCGCGATCCTCGACGACCTGCCGGGAGCGTTGTTCGCGCGGCCGGTGCTGGACTGGATCGTCGAGGTCTACGACGGGGGGGCGGGGGTGCTGGAGACGAGCTACCTGGCGCACGGCTTCTCGTGGGAGGCGGACTACGTCATCACGGCAAGCGAGGACTTCGGCACCGCGGACCTGCTCGGGTGGGTCACGCTGCGCAACACCACCGGCGGGCGTTTCGAGGACGCGCACCTCGCGGTGGTCGCCGGGCAGGTCAACATCGCCGCCGACCAGGCCGGCAGCTACGGATGGCTGGGGGCCGGGATGATGGCGGCCGAGGGGGACGGCGACGGCGACTACGGGTACGTGGAGGAGGGGCTGTTCGAGTACCACCTCTACAAGCTGGACCAGCCGACCACCCTGCCGCCGTACTCGTGGAAGCAGGTCGCGTTCCTCGAACGCAACGGGATTCGGATCACGACGAAGTACCGGGCCGACGTCGCGTTGCAGGTCGGCGCAGCCGGCGGCTACCAGGGGACGAGCGACGAGATCCCGTCGCCGGCCCGCCGGGTGCTCAAGGTCGAGAACAAGGCCGGCGTGGACGGGCTCGGCATCCCGCTGCCCGCGGGCACCGCCCGGGTCTACGCCCGGAGCGGCGACGACCTGTTCTTCATCGCCGCGGAATCGGTGCAGGATACGCCGCGCGAGGAGCCGCTGGAGGTCGACGCCGGCGGAGCGCCGTTCCTCGTGGTCAAGACGAAGGTCGCCGACGTGCAGCAGTCCGACGCCGGGATGTTCGGCTCGTACACGGTGGTCCGCCACGAACTGAGCGCGGTGAACCGCGGGTCGCACGCGGCGACGGTGCTGTTCCGCATGACGCTGCCCGGAGCCGGCCAGCCGTACGGCTATCCCGGCTACGGCTCGTGGGACGCCCGCCTCGAGCGGGCCGCCGGTGTGCAGGGGCCGCCGATCGCCGAGGTCGAGAACGGCGTGTGGGAGATGGAACGGACCTTGGAGCCCGACGAGCAGGTCCGGGACGTGCTGGTCCTGCGAGTCCACCAGAGGTACTGAGCCGCGCGGCGGCAGGGAGGATGGAGATGAACGCGACGAGGCGGAGTCTGGGCCTGTTGGGGCTGGCGGCGGCGCTGGCGCTGCCCGCGGCGGCGGCGGCGCAGGACGGGCGGCGGGTCGTGACGGGAGCCGACGCCCGCCAGGGCGTCAACCTCACCGTCTACAACAACAACCTCGCGCTGGTGCGCGAGACGCGGCGGGTCGAGCTGCCCAACGGGACGTTCGTGCTGCGCTACGAGGACGTGGCGAAGGCGGTGCGCCCCGAGACGGTCTACATCCGCGACGTCTCCGACCCCGCCGCGGTCACGGTGCTCGAGCAGAACTACCGCTACGACATCCTCACCCCCTCGCGGCTGATGGAGCTGTACGTCGGCCAGGATCTGACGCTGGTACGCGAGAACCCGGCCACCGGCCAGGAGAGCCGCGTGCGGGCGAACTTGCTATCGACCGGGTCGGTGCCGCAGGCCAACTACGGCTACTACGACCCCTACAGCTACGGCGGCGGGTACTACGCCGCGCCGAGCTACGTCGACCCCGCCGGCGCGGTCTACCGCACCGACGAAGGGATCACCTTCGGCAACGTGGGCCGGGTCGTCTTCCCCGCGGTGCCCGACACCTTCGTCGCGCGGCCGACCCTGGAGTGGCTGCTCCGGAGCACGGGCGGGGCGCGGACGATCGAGGCCACCTACCTGACCTACGGCCTGTCCTGGCAGAGCGACTACGTGCTGGTGCTGACCGAGGACGAGAAGCAGGGCGACCTGGCGGGCTGGGTCACGCTGCGCAACGACGCCGGCATCACCCTCAAGGACGTCCGGCTCCAGCTCGTCGCGGGCGACGTCCAGATCGAGCCCCAGTACGGCGGCTACTACGGCTACGGCTACGGCTATGGACGCGGCGGCGGCTACGGCGGCGCCGGCTTCGCCGAGGAGGGCATGTTCGAGTACCACCTCTACACGCTGGGCCGGAACACCGACGTCGCCGACCGCGAGCAGAAGCAGATCCAGCTCCTGGGGGTCGACGGGATCCCGATCGAGAAGAAGTTCCGCCTGCAGGGCGACTCCTACTACTTCGTCGGCGAGTACGGGGCGCCGATGGAGAACCTGCAGGTCGGGGTGTTCGTCGAGTTCGTCAACGCCCACAGCGCGGGGCTCGGCGTCGCCCTCCCCGCGGGCGTGGTCCGCGTCTACAAGGCCGACTCCTCCGGCGCCCAGCAGTTCATCGGCGAGGACCGGATCCAGCACACGCCGCGCGAGGAGCGCATCGAGTTGCGGCTCGGCAACGCCTTCGACATCGCCGCCGAGCGCAAGCAGACCGACTACGAGATCCTGTCTTCGAACCTGTACGAAACCGCCTGGGAGATCAAGCTGCGCAACCGCAAGACGGAAACCGTCGTCGTCGAGGTGCTGGAGCCGATGGCGGGCGACTGGGAGATCCTCGAGAAGAGCCACGACTACGTGAAGGAGTCGGCGCGGCTGGTGCGCTTCGACATGACCTGTCCGCCGGACCAGGAGGTCGTGCTGACCTACCGCGTCCGGACCCGGTACTAGGCGGGAGGCGAGCAGCCATGCGCGTGCTTCCGCGTTCGGGCCCCCGGGCCCTGCCGTTCGCCGCCGCCCTGCTGCTGCTGCCGGCGCTCGCCGCCGCCCAGCCGCAGCCCGCGCGCACCACGGCCCGGGACCGCCTGTCGGCGTCCGTCACGATCTACAACCGGAACCTGGGGCTGGTGCGCGAGGTTCGCGAGTTCGACGTGCCGGCGGGCGCCGCCGAGCTGGCGTTCGAGGACGTCACGGCGCAGATCCGCCCCGAGACCGTCCACTTCAAGGACCTGTCCACCGGCCAACCGATCCGCGTCCTCGAACAGAACTACCGCTACGACATCCTGGCCCCGACGTCGCTGATCCAGCGCTACGTCGGTCGGACCGTGACCCTGGTCCACGTCGTGCCGGGCACCGGCGAGGTGCGGCGCCGCGAGGCGACCCTGCTGTCGATCGGCGACGTCGCCGGCGCGACCTACGGCGGCGGGTACGGCGTCGGCGCCGCCGCCTATTCCAACCCGTGGGAGTACGTCTACGACTTCGGCGGCGGCGAGATCAGTTTCGGCGGCGACTGGCGCATCGTCGTGCCGGCCGAGATCCCGGCCGGTTTCGTCGCGCGCCCGACGCTGTTCTGGGAGATCGAGGCGCCGGCCGCCGGGCGCCGCCGCGTCGAGGCCAGCTACCTCACCAACGGCATGAACTGGAACGCCGACTACGTGCTCGTCCTCGCCGGCGACGGCGCCAAGGGCGACCTCACCGGCTGGGTCACCCTGACCAACGACTCCGGCATCACCTTCGACGACGCCCAGCTCAAGCTCGTCGCCGGCGACGTCAACATCGTTCCGCCCGCCGGCTCGAACTTCCCGCTGCGCGCCGCGCGGCGCATCGTGATGGCGGAGGCGGCGGCGCCCTCGACCCCCGCCTTCGCCGAGGAGGGGATGTTCGAGTACCACCTCTACACGCTGCAGCGTCCCACCGACCTGCGCGACCGCGAGCAGAAGCAGATCGAATTGCTCTCCGGGTCGGGGATCCCGATCGAGCGCCACTACCGGCTCTACGCGCAGCCGTACTGGTTCGTCAGCCAGGTCAACGGCATCCAGGAGAACCTCCACCCCGACGTGTGGCTCGAGTTCGTCAACGCCGAGAACGTCGGCCTCGGCGTCCCGCTCCCCGCCGGGACGGTGCGGGTCTACGAGACCGAGGCGGGGCGCGCCGGCGGCCGCCAGTTCCTCGGCGAGGATTCGATCCGCCACACCGCCCGCGAGGAGCGCGTCAAGGTCCGCACCGGGCGCGCGTTCGACATCGTCATCGACCGGCGCCAGACCGACTACGACGTGATCGGCAGCGAGGCGGTCTCGACCGAGTGGGAGCTCAAGCTGCGCAACCGCAAGACGACCCCGGTGGTCGTCGAGGTGCGGGAACCGACCAGCGGCGACTGGGAGATCGTCTCCAGCTCGCTGCCGTTCGTGAAGGAGTCGTCGCGCGAGGTGCGATTCGACGTGACGTTGCCCCCGGACCGGGAGGTCGTGCTGACCTACCGGATCCGCGTGAAGTACTACTAGGCGGGAGGCGGCGATGAACTCCGGACGATGGACGATGGCGGCCCTGCTCCTGGCGGCGGCCGGCGCGGTGCCGGCGGCGGCCGACGAGCGGCCGCGGGTCGCGGTGGGCGGCGACGCCCGCTCCTCGGTCAACGTCACGATCTACAACGACGGACTGGCGCTGGTGCGCGAGGTCCGCGGGGTCGAGCTGCCGGCGGGCGAGTCGGTGCTGCGCTGGGCCGACGTGGCCGCCCAGGTGCGCCCCGAAACCGTGCACGTCGGCGATGCCGACGGCGCTTCCTCGTTCCGCGTGCTCGAGCAGAACTACAAGTACGACGTCCTCAACCCCTCGCGCCTGATGGAACTCTACCTCAACCGCCAGCTCACCCTCGTCACCGTCAACCCCGGCACCGGCGCCGAGGAGCGCGAGCCGGCCACGCTGCTGTCGACCCAGGAATACAACTACGTCTACCGCACCGACGAGGGGATCACGTTCGGTCATCCGGGGCGGGTCGTGCTCCCCGAGGTGCCGGACAACTTCGTTCCCCGCCCGACCCTCGAATGGCTGCTCGAGGCGAGCCGCGCCGGCCCCCGCACCGTCGAGACCGCCTACCTCACCTCCGGCATGCGCTGGAACGCCGACTACGTCCTGGTGCTCGACCCGGCCGACGCCCGCGGCGACCTGACCGGGTGGGTCACGCTGACCAACGAGTCGGGCATCGGTTTCGAGAATTCCCGCCTGCAACTCGTCGCCGGCCGCGTCAACATCGTCTCCCCGACCACCACCGCGTACGGCCCGCCGCCTCCGCCGGTGGCGACGCCGGCCGTGATGGGCGGCGATCAGCAGCAGTTCGCCGAGGAGGGGATGTTCGAGTACCACCTCTACACGCTGCAACGGCAGACCGACCTGATGGACCGCGAGCAGAAGCAGATCGAACTGCTCGGCGCGGCCGGCGTCGCCGTCCAGAAGAAGTACCGCCTCGACGGCGACTCCTACTACTACGTCTCCGAGTACGGCGGGGTGATGGAAAACCTGCCGGTCTGGGTCTGGATCGAGTTCCTGAACTCCGAGGCGAACGGCATGGGGATGCCGCTCCCGGCCGGCACCGTGCGGCTGTACAAGAGCGACGCGCACGGCGGCCGCCAGTTCCTCGGCGAGGACTCGATCGATCACACGCCGCGCGACGAAAAGGTCGAGCTGCGGGTCGGCCGCGCGTTCGACGTGGTGGCCGAGCGCAAGCAGACCGACTACGAGGTGCTGTCGTACACCCTGTACGAAACCGAGTGGGAGGTTCACATCCGCAACCGCAAGCCGGAGCCGATCGTGGTCGAGATGCACGAGCCGATGGCGGGGGACTGGGAGGTCCTGTCGTCCTCCCACGAATGGGAGAAGGAATCGGCGCGGATGCTGCTGTTCCGCGTGCCCGCCCGTCCCGACCAGGACGTCGTCGTCACCTACCGCATCCGCACCCGCTACTAGCCGCCCCAGGCCAAGGGGAAGGCGCGCCCGCCGAAGCCCGCAGGACGCATCGCATCGGGGCGAGTGAACCCGGCGCACGGGCGGGGGTCACCATCCGGGTGACCGTGCGATTCCTCCGACCACGACCACGTCTCCGGCGACGACCACGCCGCAAGCTGGCGACGTCGGAATCCGGACCGTTCCTCTCCTCTGGCCCCCGAGCCTCTTCCCGCGTACCATGTCGGGGCCGGGAGGTGGATCATGGCGCGAAGGTCGCGTGGAATCGGCTGGGCGGTCGTTCTGGCGGGCTTGCCGGCCGCGGCGTGCTCGCCGTCCGACGACGACACGGCCGTCGGCGATGTGCGGCCGCGGGACGACGGCGGCGGGGTCGAGACGACGACGGACGACGGGGGCGTCCCGCCCGACACCGTCGAGCCGGACGACGCGGTCGGCCCCGAGGCGCACGACTACGCCTTCGACATGGTCTGCGGCACCGAGGAGCTGCCGATGGAGTACGCGGTCTCCTCGGACGTGCTGATCGTGCTCGACCGCAGCGGCTCGATGGCCCTCACGCTCAACCCGCTCAAGAACGCCGTCAACCGCATCGTCGATGCCTCGGACGACCGGATCTGGTTCGGCCTGATGCCCTTCCCGTCGTCCGTGCCGCCCAACGAATGCCGGATGGTCGCCCCGGCGACCGAGTGTGCGGCGCCGGCGACGCCGCACGTGCCCCCGGGCCCGTTGCGGGCGCCCGACATCGCGGCGGCGCTGTCGGGGATCGCGATCTGCGGCAGCACCCCCACCGCCCGCACGCTCGCCAACGCCCGCTCGTACCTGGCCTCGGCCCCCACCGGTCACACCCAGTACGTGCTGCTCGTGACCGACGGCGTGCCCAACTGCAACTCTTCGCTCGACTGGCACACCTGCACCTGCCTCGACAGCGAAACCGGCTGTGCCGACCGGCCGGAAGCCTGCCTGGACGACGCGGCGAGCTATGCGGCGCTCGACGGCCTGCTCGCCGCCGGCGTCCAGACCTACGTGATGGCGCTCGGCCGTTGGGCGGGGTCCGACCGCGACGTGCTGAACAACATGGCGGTGCACGGCGGCACGGGACACTTCTACCCGGCCGAGGACACCGCCTCGATCCTGTCCACCTTCGAGGCGATCATGGGCACGATCGTGGTCTCCTGCACCTTCGACCTGCATCCGGGACCCGAAACCGATCCCACGCAGGTCAACCTCTACGTGGGCGACGAGCTGATTCCGCGCGACCCGTCCCGCGGCAACGGCTGGGACTACGTCGACGAGGACACCGTGGAGTTCTACGGGCCGTCCTGCGACGCGATCCTCGCCGGCGACGTCGGGGCGGTCCACGCCGCCTACGGCTGTCCGACGATCATCATCTGACGGAACCGCCGGACGGCGCACGCGGCACGTCGCCCCGCACGTCGCGCCGCAGGCCACCCGGACGGCAGCTACGGTTCGACGCCGGCGGCCTCCAGTCGCTCCGCGACGCACGCGCCGTACCCGGCGCACGGCGCATCGGCGCAGGCCGCAAGAGCCGCGGTCAGGGCGGCCTTCGGCTCCGCGACCAACAGGTCGCAGCCGTCGAGGAAGGCGCGGGTCGCGACGTCGGTCTCCGCCTGGCCGAACGCTCCGCCGGCGCGTTCGGCCGCGCATGCCAGCAGCTTTTCCACGAACGGCCCGCACAGGTCGGCGAAGGACTTCGAGGTCGGATTCCCGTCTGCAGCGAAGGAGGAGGCCGCGCCCACCAGTGCGCCGAGGTCCGGCGGTCCGTCCCCGGTCCCACGGCTCGCTTCGCGGGCCGCCAGAACGACGTCCGGTCCCGCCTCGCGGTTCACGCAGGCCGGGAAGACGTCGCACGGTTCGTCGCCGCAGGCCGCCATCACCCGCGCCGGCAGGTCCGGATCGCGACTGGCCGAGCGCATGCGGCGGCAGTTGAGGCTGGCGGCTTCCCGCACCCCTGCGGCGACCGACTCCGGCAGCGCTTCCAGCCCCGCCGCCTCGCGGGCGCAATCCAGCATCTTCGCCTCGAGGTCGGCGCAACGCGGCGGCGGCGCCGCCACCGGCTCCTCCGCCGGCGGTCCGCCGTCGCCGCAACCGGCGGCGGCCGGGAGCGCCGCCGCGGCGGCAAGCACGAGCGACCGGAACAGAACCATCGTTTTCCCCTCCTCGACGGCCAGCGTCCTCCGGAGGATGCCGCAAGTCAAGCCGGGTCGGCGTCGGGCGACCCGGCGCTGGAGGCCGGGGCGCAGCCCGGCGACCCGGAAGACGGGGATTCCCGGCGCGCGGTGGGCGGTCGAGCGTGGTGCGCGGGATGCGCGACGAAGCCGGCGCCCCGGGGCGGGCGGAGTTTGTAGCGCGGAGGCAACGCGGAGCCTGTGGCGCGCAGGCAACGCGGGCGATGAGGGACGGTGGTCGCGCCGGGCACCGGCGCGTCCCGTTCGGCGACAGCAGACCGGAATTCGATGCGGCGAAAGCGCTGGCGGCCGGCGGCGGGCCGGGCGCGGGCTGGCACGGGTCTCGTAAGACCGCAGGCCGGGACCGCCGGGCGCCGTGCGGCGGTTCCGGAGGGCGGAAGGATGCGACAACCGGGTGACGGGCGGGGCAGGGTGGTCGCGGCGCTCGCGGTGTGTCTCTGGGCGAGCGCCTGCTGGCCCGAGGACGACCCCGTGGTGATCATCGAGTGGGTCGATGCGGATCCGCCGGCCGACGAGGGCGCGGCGCCCCCGCCGCCACCGCCTCCTCCCCCCGCGGCGGACGCGGACGCCGATGCCCCGTGGAGCGGTCCGGAGGCCGCCGGCGGCGACGCCGACGGCGACTCGGACTGGGCGCCCGAGGTCGTTCCGGGAGGCGATGCCGACGCGGATGCCGGGTCCGGCGCCTGCGCCTGCGACGTCACGGCGAGCTGCGACTACGAATGTTCCTGCGACCTCGACTGTCCCTGCTCCTGCGACACGACCTGGTGGTGCACCGCGGGCTGCGGCTGCGATCCCGAATGCGACCCGCATTGGGGTTCGTGCGCGCCGGACGGGATCTGCAACACCTGGTGTCCCGCCGCCGCGGCGGATTCGGACTGCACCGGGTCCGATCCCGGTCCGGCGCCCGGTCCGGCGCCCGACCCGGGGTCGTGCGGCGGGTCGGTCTCGTTCGTGACATGGCCCGAGCAGCATCCCGAGTCGGGGACGGGGTGGGGCGCCGCGTTGACCGACGTGTTGCGGCATCTTCCGGCGTCGTACGGCACCTACTACCGCGACAGCGACCTGATCACGTCGGCGCACGAGACGACGCACGGCATCCACTCGCACCTGCGCGGCGTGCTCGCCGGCTGGAGCGGCAACGCGTTCTACGTCATGGAGAACCGGGCGTTGACGATGCCCGAGCCGCGCTGTCGCAAGTCGGACGTGGCGGCGTACGTGCCGGCGAGCCTCCGCGGCTCGCGCTATTCGCTGTACATCCTCGGGATGACCGACTGGGACGACACGCCGACGTACATTCTCGACGAGTGGGTCGCGTACACCAACGGCGGGGCGGTCGGGGTCGACCTGGTGCGCAGCGGCCTGTGGCACTACGGCTGGCGCGACGGCGTGATGGGCCAGCTCGAGTTCACCGTCTACTCCCTCGCGCTGGGCATGGCCGTCGAGGCGCGCGACCCGGCCTACTGGGCGCGCGAGACGCAGTTCCGCGAGTTTCTCCGGTGGCACGCCTGCCGGTCGATGGCGATCTTCCGCCAAGGATCGACGATGTCGTCGTTCGCCTGGGACACGCAGGATGCGTACGACCGCAATCTGCGGGAGGCGGCCGACGCGGAGCCGCTCCGCGCGTGGGTGCGGCGGGTCTACGGGGCCGAGTGGGCCCGCGAGGTGTTCGGTTTCTGAGACGCGACGGGGTCGAACCGTTCACCGGGGGCTTCGACGACAACCTCACGCGGTTGTCCCGGGAGGATGCGCCGTCGGCGGCCGCGCACGGGACTCGACGAACGCCCGCGCGGCGACGGCCCCGAGCACCACGGCGCCGCCGGCGAGGGACCAGCCGCCGGGGTTCTCGCCGTGCGCGAGCCAGGTCCACAGCGGATTCAGCACCGGCTCGACCAGCAGCAGCAGCGAGGCCTCGAGCGCCGGGATGCCCCGCAGTCCGCGGGTCAGGAACAGGTAGGCCAGCCCGATCTGGAAGACGCCCAGCCAGCCCAGCACGAGCCAGTCGGTCGTCCTGCCGGCCGGGATCGGCCAGGCCCACGGCAGGACGGCGACGAACGCCAGCAGGTTGCCGGCGGCGGCCGCCGCCAGTCCCTCGCCCTCCCCGGCGCGTTCGAGTCGCCGCAGGCCCATCACGGTCAGCGCCCAGGAGACGCCCGCGGCCAGCGCCAGCAGGTTGCCCGTCGCCGGGTCCGGAGCGGTCGCGCTCGCCGGCGCCGTGCCGGCGAACAGCGCGGTCAGCCCCGCCGCGGCCGCCGCGAGGAACCCCAGGTCGCGCGCCCGGAACCGTTCGGCGAGCAGCCAGGGGGCGAGCACCAGGATCCACAGCGGCGCGCTCGATTGCAGGAAGATCGCGTTGGCCGCGGTGGTCAGCTTGGTCGAGGTGACGAACAGCACGAGGGTGGCGGCGTAGGCGGCGCCCACGAGCCAGGTGCGGGGCCGGGTCCAGCCGCGGCGGGCGGCGCCAAGCAGGAGCGGCAGCGCCAGCGCGGCGATCCCCGAGCGCAGCGAGGCAATTCGCAGGCCGTCGAAGGCGCAGGCCTTGATCGCCGCGCCTCCCGTGGAGAACAGCACCGCCGCGGCCAGCACCTCCAGGCGCGGCGCGACCGACGGCCGCCCCGTGTTCCCGCCGGACGACACGCGAGCCTGCTACCACGGACGGCGGCCGCGCGCCAGGGATCCGGGAACCCCCAAAGCGCGCTGACAGGAAAGCCGGACGGGACGCCGCCTGCGGGTTGACCCGGGAGCCCGAATCGGCAAGACTCGGCGCGTCGAGGTGCCGGGCGGAGGTCACGGTGATGGACAAGACGAGCGGGTTCGCGTTGGTCGGTTTTCTCTGCATCGTGCTCGGGTTCGGCTTCGGCAAGGCGATGGCCGGAGGCGGCGGCGGCGCGGTGGTCGCCGGAGGAGGAGGAGGAGGAGGAGGAGGAGGAGGAGGGGACCTGTGCTCGGCGGCCGTCACGAGACTGCGGCAGTGCGCGGGCGAGATGCTGAGCCACGTGCCCGAGGCGTATCGGGACGAGGCGGCGGCGAAGTTCGAGGAGGAGATGGCGGACGCCTACGGGGACTGCATGCGCGAGCTCGAGCGCAAGCCCGAGTCGGCGGCGCGGGTGCAGGGCTGCCTGCAGGTTTCCAATTGCGAGGCGTTCTTCCGCTGCCTCTGACGCCCCGCCCTGCCGGCCTCACTTGCGGTCGAGCAACCGGACGACGATCGTCAGGCCGAGCAGCACGAGGCCTGCCTGGCCGAAGTAGCCGGCGAACTGGTAGAAGTTGCCGCCGTGGATCGTCTTGGCGAGGGTGAGGATCCAGCCCAGCAGCGCCAAGGCGATGCAGGCCGCAACGGCGACGAAGGTCAGCAGGCCGAAAAACCCCAGTTTCGAGAACTCGGACGCCTGGCCCGCGGCCGGAGCGCCGAACGACATGGCGGGCTGGGGAGGCGGCGCGGCCGGGGGAGCGGCCTGCGGTTGCTGCGGATAGCCCGGTTGCTGCGGATACGGACCCTGCTGCGGGGGATACTGCGGAGGATATCCTGCCATCTGTTCCGTGCTCCTTCGTTCGGAACGGTGCCGGTCGGTCTCCCTTCGATCAGGCCGCGCACGGCCGTCCCGCACTGGCGGACGGGGTTACCACAGGGGGACCGCCCTGTCAACGCAACGACTCTGCTTGCAATCCTCGCTTGCCGCTCGATCCCGCGCGGGCTATGCTGGTGCACGGCCGGGCGGGGCGTCGCGCGGGGTCCCCGGGGCGTCGCGCGGGGTTCCCGGGGCGTCTTCCGGGGCGGCGGGCCCGGCCGGGAGGAGAGGGCCATGCAGGGACATTTCGCCTGGTCGATGCTCGGTGTTCTCGGGCTCCTCGCGGGATGCAACGAGCCGACCGCCCGGCCGGATGACGGGGGCGCGGGCGACCCGGGCGATGTCCCGATTTCCGACGCCGAGGACATCCTCGACGGAGCCGAATCCGACGTCGATGCCGCCGACACCGCCTACGCGCGGTTCGCCGTCACGGCGGTGCGCCCCGACCACGGTACGTTCCAGGGCGGCTCGACCGTCATCGTGCGCGGGCGCGGCTTCGAAGAGGGGGCGGTCGTCTTCTTCGACGACCGGATGGTGCAGATCCCCGACACCCGCGTGCTGAACGACAACGAAATTGCGGTGGTCACGCCGGCCGGCCCGGTGGGTCCGGTGGAGGTGCGGGTCGAACAGGGGGACGAGGTGGCGAGGCTGGCCGACGGGTTCACCTACGACGCGATCGGCATCGCGCCGGCGTCCGGCTCGGTGGCCGGCGGAACGTTCGTGACGATCACCGGCAACGGCACGGAGTTCGCCGACGGCGACGCCGTGCTGTTCGACGGCCGTCCGGCCACGGACGTGGTGGTGGTCGCCGCGGAGACGATCACCTGCCGCACGCCGCCCGGCGCGATCGGCCCGGCGGACGTCACGATCCGCGGCGCGGAGACGGAACTGACGGTTCGCGGGATCTTCGCCTACTTCCTGGCGACCGACCCGAGCAACGGCGGTCTGGGCGGTGACCCGATCGGCGGACCCGGAACGCGCACGGACGTCTGTCCGCCGTCCGACGGCACGGGCGCCAAGGGCGGGTCCGCCAAGTCCGTCGGCACCGTCAACGTCACCGTCCTCGACGGCGCGACGCTCGCGCCCGTCCCCGAGGCCTACGTGATGCTCGGCCTCGAGGACGACACGACCTATCAGGGACCGACCGACGCGCGCGGCATGATCGTGTTCTCCGGCCCGGACCTGTCGGGACGCCAGATCCTGAGCGCCGCCAAGGAAGGCTACGAGACGACCTCGATCCAGTTCTTCGACGCCACCGACGTGACGATCTTCCTGATTCCGATCCCGGACCCGGAGCCGGGTCCGATGCCGCCCGGCCGTCTCGGGGCGGAGATCCGCGGCGAGCTGATCTTCGAATCGGCCGGCGAGTTCGCCCGCGGGCCGTGGGACATCGTGCCGAACCCGGGGCCGGGCGAACAGAAGGTCGCCTACGTCTACGTCACCTCGTGGGACGTCTGGAACGAACCGCCGCCGCCGTACTACGGCGCCGCGGACTATCGCGTGACGGAGGAGGATCCCGGAATCTACGGCTACTCGTACGAGGTGTTCGCACGCCCCGGCACGGTGGCGGTGGTGGCCCTGGCCGGGCTCGAGCGGCTCAGCGACTCGCACTTCACCCCGTACGCCATGGGCGTCGCCCGGCACGTCATCACCGGGCCGGGCGAGACGGTCGAGCGGGTCAACGTCTACGTGGTGCACCCGATGGACGTCCCGTTGCAGGTCGAGCTGGACGGCGCGCCGGAGGTCAATCCGTCGGGTGCGCCCAATACCTACCGCATCGATGTGTTCCTCGACCTCGGCGGCGACGGCGTGTTCTGGAGCCCGCTGCGGAGCCGCTACGTCACCGACGTCTCCCGGCCGGTCGTCTTCCCCGGGTGGGTGACGCCGAACGGCGAGCTGGCCGACGCCACGTACACGATCGTCGCCGGAGCCTACAACCGGACGACCGACGCCCTGGGCCAGATGATCGATGCCAATCCGTTCTCCGTCGTGATCTCGCCGGGACACCGGAACGTCTGGGAGCGCTTGGTGATCGACCGGTTCATCGGGATCCCGTACGCGATCAACCCGACCTACGGCGGCCTCGTCGAGGACGACCACATGACGTTCGGCTCCGACCCGGTCGATCCCGACTTCTGGCTCGTCCTGCTGCAGACGCTGGACCAGTCGCCGTTGTGGCGGATCCTGCTCCCGGGCTGCGTCAAGGAATTCGATCTGCCTCCGGTCGAGATGCTGGCGGGGATGGAAGGGCCACCGGCGGGCTACCTGATCTGGATCGCCTACGGCATCCGGTCGCCGGGATTCGTCTACGACGAGTGGAGCTACCGGTTCCTGTCGTCGCAATACTGGAGCGCGTACACCGCGGACGTGTTCCTGTTCCAGTTCATGGCGGAGTAGGGACGATGGGCAAGACCTGCGGATGGCTCGCCGTCGCGGTCGCGGCGGCGCTCGGCTGCACCAATCCCCCGGGAGACGACGCCGACGGGGGTCGCGACGGCGGCTACCTGCCGTGGTGTCGCGTGGAGGGCGACCTCCACTGTCCGAGCGAGATGATCGAGCAGCGGTGCACCTTCCCGGAGGGGAGCGAGTTCCCCGCGATCATCGAGCGGGAGTGCTATCCGCTGGGGATGCGCTGCATCTCCACGCCGGCAGTGCTCGGCTGCGCCGTCTGCTCGCCCGGCTCGCTCTCGTGCGACGGCAACGACATCGTCCGTTGCGCGGACGACGGCCAGGACTGGACCTACGTCGAAACCTGCGACGTGGCCCGCGGCGACCAGTGCGTCAACGGCCGCTGCGTCAACGGCTGCGCCATCGCCGACCGCCTGCACTCCAACGTCGGCTGCGAGTACTGGCCGGTCGACCTGGACAACGCCGTGACCCAGGGCTTCGACGCCACGATCCAGCAGTACGCCGTCGTCGTCTCCAATCCCACCCCGCTGCTGGCCGACGTGAAGGTCTGGGTCAACGATGCCCCGCCGGGCGAGCCGCCGGTGGAGCGGCTGGTCGACGAGATCACGCTCTCCACCGACGACCTGTTCGTGTTCCGGCTCGACCCCCGCGAGGTCGATGGGAGCAGCGAGTTCGGCGGCAACGACGGCAGCCACACCGCCTGGACCTCCCACGCCTACAAGATCACCTCCACCGCCCCGATCATCGCCTACCAGTTCAACCCGCTGGACAACGTCGGCGTGTTCTCCAACGACGCCTCGCTGCTCCTGCCCAAGAGCGGCCTGGGGACCGAGTACACCGTGATGGCCTGGCCCCAGACGATCGCGAACACCCCCGAGAACCCGGACACCGACATGCGCACCGACCTGCGCACCTTCCTCGCCGTCGTCGGCACCGAGCCCGAGACGCACGTCACCGTGCGGCTCAGCACCGACGTGATGCCCCTCCCCGATCCGCCGCCCGGGACCACGGGCGAGTGGTACGAGGGCGATACGATCGAGTTCACGCTCGGACCCTTCGAGGTGCTGAACCTCGAAACCGGCGACTTCAACGCCGACTTCACCGGCACCGTCGTCCGCGCCGACAAGCCGATCGCCGTGTACTCGGGGTCGGAGGCCTCCGACGTGCCCTGCTTCGCCGACCTGCGGACCCGCCGCTGCTGCGCCGACCACCTCGAGGAACAGCTCATCCCCGACTCGTCGCTCGGCCGCACCTACGTCTTCGCCCGCACCCCGGCGCGGACCCCCGAGGTCTACGCGGCGGGCGCCCCGGTGTCGATCGTGCCCGAGCCCGAGTACATTCGGCTGATGGGAATCACGGACGACACCGAGATCCGCGCCACGGGCCTCGATCGCGTCTGGACCTACGACGGTTGCCGCCGCTCGGAAGTCTCCCCCACCGACCCGATCTTCCTCGACGCCGGCCAGTACACGACGCGCGAGCTGTGGGGCGACGTCGTGCTGCACGCCAACAAGCCGTTCGGCGTCGGCCAGTTCGTGGCCAGCCAGGAGGTCACCGGGATCAGCAACGAGTACCCCGGCGGCGACCCGGTGTTCATCCTGACGCCGCCCGTCGAACAGTGGCGGTCGAGCTACGTGTTCCTGACGCCCGAACTGTACGCCTTCGACTTCTTCATCATCGCCGCGCGCGCCGGCGCCGTCCTCGAACTGGACAAGCGGCCGCTCCCGCGCAGCTGCCTGCGTTCCGAAGTGCTCGACAACCTGGTCAGCCCCGCGGTGACCTACGAGATCTACCGCTGCCCGCTGTCGCAGCCGGAAATCCTCGGCCCCGACATCGTCGAAGAAGGGGTGCAGAACGACGGCGTCCACGAGATCCGATCGGTCGACCCGGCGACCGGCCGCCCGGGCGACCCGTTCGGCCTGGTGGTCTACGGCTTCGACGCCTACGTGTCCTACGGCTACCCCGGCGGCCTGAACCTGATCGAACTCCCCGAGTAGGCGGGACGGTCAGGGCAGGATCAAGAGCTGGTAGAGCTGATCCGGGTTGCCCCCGGTGGCAATAGGCGGATCCCAGTCCAGCGTGACGTACGCCCGGCCGGCCCATCCCGGCAGGGACAGCACCGCGGGGTCGCCCGCGGTGCCCGCATCGCACGCGTCGTCCGACGGGGGAGTGCGCGAGCAGGACCCGGCCCGCAGGTACAACACGTGGTCGAACGGCGTGCCCGAGGCATCGACGAACAGATCGATGACGCCGGCCGGGTCGATCCGGAAGCGTTCCTGGTCGCCGTGGGCGGTGATGCGGAAGGCGCAGGAGCCCGCGTCGGTGTGTTCGAAGAGTTCGCCCGGGTCCGACAGGCGGCCGATGAACGTGCCGCCGTCGGTGGCCTCGATCGGGTGGTCGCAGTCCGCCTGGCCTCCGGCCGGCTCCACGCGGAAGTGCAGCGTGAACCTCCCGCGCTGGTCGGGCTGTCGCCCCGCCACCCGCAGCACGTAGAAACCGGGATCGAGCCGCCGGTGTTCGAACCGCGAGCCGGCTGCCGGATCGTGGTTCCGGTCGTCGTTGCAGATCACCTCGGCCGCGCCCGCGCCACAACCCTGGAACAGGCTGATCACGGTATCGAAACCAGAGTCGATCGTGTCCACGACCAGTCGCGAGGGGCCGGTGCGCTCCGTGAGATCGAGGTTCCAGTACACGGCCGGTCCCTCGAAGGCCGAGCCGGGGATGCACCACGAGTCGAGCGTCCGGGAGGGGGCGTCCGGCTTCAACTCGTCCGCCACCTGCGGGACGCGGTCGTCGAGCACCAGCGTCAGGGCCTGCTCGCACGTGTCGTGCGCCGGCAGGACGCGGCACGCGCTGTCCGGGTCGGTGTAGTCCGCGAACGTGTCGCAATCGTCGTCCCGGCCGTTGCGGCAGTCCTCCACGGCGTCGGGGCTGATCGCGGGGTCCGCGTCGTTGCAGTCGCCGCCGGGACACTGACACCGGCCGCTGACCGGGTCGCAGTCGACGTTCGCACCGACCGTGTCGCCGTCCTCGTCCGGCGGGTCGTGGATGCAGAACTCGCCGCCCGGCGCGCAGCGGTCGACCGTGCACGGCTCCGTGTCGGCGCACTGTTCGTCGTGGGAGCAGGGCGTGGTGTTCCGGCTCACGCAACCGAGTTCGGGGTTGCACGAATAGCCGAGGGTGCAGCGACCCGGAAGGACCGTGAGACAGGCCGCGTCGCTGGTGGGACAGTAGGCACGCGTGCACAGCACCGCGTCCTGCGGACACTCGTAGGGGCCCATCTCCACGCAGTGATGATCGACGCAGCGCCGCCAGCCGTCGGAGCAGGTCGGGTCGCCGCAGTCCAGATCGGATTCGCACTCGCCGCCGTCCGTCGGCGGACCGTCGTCCCCCGGGTCGCCGTCCCCGCCGTCGTCGCCGTCCGCCGGCGGCACGTCGACGTCGGTCGCGTCGGGCGGCGCGTCGTCGTCCCCGATGCCGGCTGCGTGGAGCGAACAGGCCGGTGCGGCGAGACCGGCGAGCAGCACGATCAGCCGGCCGGATCGCCTTTCCCGTTGTCTGCGCCTCATGGGCCGCTATAGTAGCCGGTCGCCGGCCTGCGGTCGAGAAGGCAACGATGCCCGACGTGCCGACCAGTCCGTTCCGCCCGGATGCCGCCGCCCGGCGGGCGCTCGAATGGCCCGCAGTCGTCGAGGCGCTCGCGGCACGCTGCGCCTCCGCAACCGCCCGGGCGCGCCGCTCCGACCTCGACGGGCCGGGCGACCTGCCGGCCGCCCGGGTCCGGCTCGCCGAGGTCGGCGAGGCCTGGCGGCTGCTCGACGGCCGGTGCGCGGACGACGGGAGAGGGGAGGACCCCGGCTTCGCGGCCCCCGACCTCGCGGCGCTCCCCGACATCGAGGACGCGCTGGAACGCTGCGCCCGCGGCGCCGACCTCGAAGCCCCCGCGCTGCTCGAGGTGGCGGCGCTGTGCCGGCTGGCCCGCGCCGCCGCGGGACCGATCCTGCTGCGCGCGGAACGGCTGCCGCGCCTCGCCGCCCTGTTCCAGACCGCCGGTCGCGACCTCGACCTGCCCGGCCTGTCGCGGCTCGCCGCCGACATCGAGGCGGTCGTCGATCCTTCCGGCGAGATCCGCGACGACGCCTCGCCGGAGATGGCCCGCATCCGCGGCGAGGCGCGCACGACGCGGGAGCGCATCGACCGCCGCCTGCGCGAACTGCTGGTGGAGCTGTCCGACCACCTCCAGGACCGCTTCGTCACCGAACGCGAGGGCCGGCCGGTCGTGCCGGTGAAGGTCGAGGCGCAGTCGCGGGTGCCCGGCATCGTTCACGCCGCGAGCGGCTCGGGGGCGACGGTCTTCGTCGAACCGCGGGAGGTGGTCGGTGACGTCAACCAGAGCCGGCTGCTCGCCGCCGCCGAGCGGCGCGAGACGCTGCGGCTGCTGCGCGAGCTGTCCCGCCGGGTCGAGAGCCTCCTCGGCACCGTCCGCCTCGCTTTCGCCGGTCTCGTCGCCCTCGACCACCGCCTCGCCGCCGCCCGCTTCGGCCGCGACCTCGCCGCCGTCCTCCCCGAGTTGGTCGAGGAGGGCGGACACGTGCTGACCGCCGCCCGCCACCCCCTCCTGGCGCTCGGCGGAACCGCCGTCGTGCCCAACGACATCGAGGTCGCTCCCGGCGAGGCGCTGGTCGTCTCCGGACCGAACGCCGGCGGCAAGACCGTCGCGATGAAGACCCTCGGCCTCTGCGTGCTGCTCGCCCACGCCGGGCTCCCCGTCCCCGCCCGCGCGGCGCGCATCCGCTGGACCCGCGACGTGTTCTGCGAACTGGGCGACGAACAGTCGCTGGCCCTGTCGCTGTCCTCCTTCTCCGCCCACGTCTCCCACCTCGCGCAAATCCTGCGCGCCCTGCGGCCCGGTGACCTCGTGCTGATCGACGAGCTGGCCGGCGGCACCGACCCCGCCGAAGGCGCCGCGCTCGCCGTCGCCGTCACCCGCCACCTGGTCGAGGCCGGCGCCGCCGCGGTGGTCACCACGCACTACGACCCGCTCAAACGGCTCGGCGAGCGGGACCCCCGCGTGCGCGGCGCCTCGATGGGCATGGACCCCGAATCGCTGCGCCCGACCTACCGCCTGCGGCCGGGGGAGGTCGGCACGAGCGCTGCGCTGGCCGTGGCCGAACGCTACGGCCTGCCGGCCGCGGTGATCGCCGACGCCCGGGGCGAGCTGCCCCGCGCGTACCTCGAGTCGGAAGAACGGCTGCGGCGGGTCGAGGAACTGCGCGCGCGCACCGAACGGGAGGCGGCCGAGGCGGCCGAGGCGAAGCGGCTCGCGGAGCAGGAACGCGGGCGGCTGGAGCAGGAACTGGCCCGCGCCAGGCAGCGTGAACACGAGGCGATCCGCGCCGAGGTCGCCGGCCTGTGGAAGACGATCCACGCGCTGCGCGAGGAACTGCGCACCGCCCGGAAATACCTCCGGGAGACGCGCCGGCCGTCGGCGGAAACGGTGCGGAAGGTCGAGGCGAGCGTCGAGGCGGCGGCGGAACGCCTCGCGCCGTCCGGGCCCGTGGAAACCGCGCTCCGCGGCACCCCCCCCGGCGAGGCGCTCGACCCGTCCCGCTTCGCCGAGGGCGACACGGTGTACGTCGTTTCCGTCGGCCGCGAGGGGATTCTGGTGGGCCGCGCCGGCGCGCAGGCGGTCGTCGCGTTCGGCTCGGTCAAGACCCGCGCCGACTTCGCCGACCTCCGTCGCGTGCGCCGGGCCGTCCCCGAGCCCGGCTCCCGCCCGGCGCCGGATGCGCCTCGCGGCGCGCCGGGTCGCGACGGCAGGCCGTGGAGACCCAAGGTCGAAGCCAACACGATCGACCTGCGCGGCCTGCGCGTCGACGAGGCGCTCGACCAGCTCGACGCCCGGCTCGACCGGCTGTTCCAGGACGAGGCGGGGACGGTGTACGTCGTCCACGGCCACGGCACGGGCGCCGTGCGCCGGGCGGTCCGCGAGCGGCTGAAGGGGCATCCGCTGGTGGCCGAGTGGCGCGCGGGCGAGCCCGGCGAGGGCGGCGACGGCGCCACCGTCGTGCGACTCCGGTAGCGCGCCGCGGCGCGCGCCCGACCGGGCCGGGCAACGGGACCCCTCAGTACGGCAGATCGAGCTCGATGCGGAACCAAGCGTCCTGCAACCACGTCGGCCGGTCGTCCCAGATCCAGTCGGCGCCCACACCCGAGAACTCCGGCGGCGACGGACCCCACGGGGAGGAGCCCCACTCCGCCACGTAGCGCGCCGGACCCCATGCCGAGTCGTCGTACGTCGCCATGCACCAGTCCGCCTGCGGATCTTCGTCGGGGTCCGGCGAGTACCGCCAGGGGGTCGTGTCCGGCTCCCCCGGCGAGATCCCCGTCGTCAGGTACGTTCGACCCGCGACCTGAATCCGCATCATGAACGCCGAAATCACCTCGTACAGGTCGACCCCGTGCACCCCCACCACGTTCAGCCCCGACTCCATCACCACCGTGTACGTCTCCGCCCGGAACCAGTCCCGCGAAGCCACCGGATCGATCGCCACGTCGATGTCGTTCACGCACAGCCGCTCGTACCAGTCGTCGACCGTGATCAGCAGCGTCGCGAGAAATTCCCGCTTCCCGTCGCAGTCGTAATCGATCCCTTCGATGTGTCCCGTCGCGCCCGGGTAGATGCGCGGATCCCCGTCGTCGCAGTCGCCGCTCCCCTCGGCGAATGTGTCTCCGTCGTCGTCGACCCAGAACGACTCCGGCGGGGTGTCGGCCGGAGTCCCGTCCACCGCCTCGCCGTCGCCGGTCGTGCCGTCGCCGGTCGTGCCGTCGCCGGTCGTGCCGTCGCCGGTCGTGCCGTCGCCGGGCGTGCCGTCGCCGGGCGTGCCGTCGCCGGGCGTGCCGTCGCCGGGCGTTCCATCGCCGGGTGCGCCGTCGGGAGATGCGCCGTCGATGGGCGGGACATCCGTCGACGCACCATCCCCGGTCGTGCCGTCGGGCCATCCGTCGCCCGGCGCGGAGACGTCGGTCTCGGTCCATCCGTCGCCGGCCGCCTGGCACCGCCCGCCGACGCAGATTTCGCCGTCGGGACAGTCGAGGGTCGTCGTGCACGTCGTTCCGGGAGTCCGATCTCCTCCGCCGCAGGCGGCGAGGGACGCGGTGAGGGGGAGTGCGATCCAGGCTTTCGTGCACATGGCCCAACCTCCGTCGGCTTGTCGCGGGCCGGACGACGTTCAATCTAGTGGACCATCGGCAGGGCGTCCACTTTGGCTCGTCCGCTGCGCTCGTCCGCCGCGTTTCCGGCCGGGCGGCGGTTTCGCCGCGCCCGCCGGTCAGCGGGGAACCTCCACCAGCCGTCCCGACGCGGTGAAGAGCAGGAAGGCGCGGAGCGGCTTGTCGAGCGAGTCGGCCAGCGGTGCGAGCAGGTCGAGGTAGCTGCGGAGCTGCGCGACGTACGCCGGATACGCCGCCTCCGGGGCATCCTCGACCGGAGGGTCGGTCTTGAAGTCGACCACCGTCAGCCGCTCGGCGTCCGCCGCCAGCAGGTCGACGAACCCCACCAGCAGCGTGCCGGCCGGGCCTGCTCCGGCGACCGGGTATTCCAGCCGGACCTCCACTCCCCGCGCGGGGAAGAGACCTTCCTTTTTCAACGCCTCGACGGCGTGCCGGACGTCCTCCGCCGCCTCGCGGAGGCGATCCGTCAGCCCGGTCCGCAGCACCGCCCGGCGGACCGCCTCGGCCGCGCGCGCCGCGTCCGTCGCGCGTTCCTCGACCAGCCGGCCGATCGCCCGATGCACGGTTTCGCCGAAGACCGGACCGAAGCGGCCGCGCCGGGCCTCGCGTCGGGACGGCCCGGCCGTTTCCGCGGGCGACTCGGTCTCCTCCTCCGGCCACGGCAGCGGCGGCTCGTGCGCCGACCGACTCACGCCGCACGGCCGGAATCGAGGCGCGGCCGCCTCGGCCGCGGCCCGCGCCCACCGCGCCGCCGGCGCGTCGCCGCCCCGCTCGTCGGCCGCGAGGCGCGGAACGGTGGCGGGCGGCGGCTCGGCGGCCCACGGAGCCCCGGCATCCTCCCGGTAGGCCTCCAGGATGCGCAGGGTGGACGGCGGCGCGTCCCGGACGAGTCGGCCCGTCACGAACCGATCGTTCGGCTCGAGCGAACGGCCGTCCCCTTCGTCGGCCACGGGCAGCACGAGCAGGTCGCGCGCCCGCGTCGCCGCCACGTACACGAGGCGTTGCCGCTCGGCGCTCCGGTAGTCCTGCTCTCGCTGCAGCAGGTTCCCGCCCGAGTCGCACTCGACGCGGTCGAGCGACAGCATCCACTGCCGGCCGTCCCGCGAGACGGCCCAGGCGGGGACGGCGGCACGGCTCTCGTCGAGCAGGGCGCGGCAGTCCCAGAGCGCGACCACGGGAAACTCGAGGCCCTTGGCCTGGTGCACGGTCAGAACCTGCACCGCCTCGGCGCCGACCGGATGGGGCGGGTCGAGCGGCACCGGATCGTCGACCCAGGCCCGCAGTCGGGCGCTCGCGGCGTCGAAGTCAAGGCGTTCGTCCGCGGCGAGACGCTCCAGTTGGGAACAGATCTCGCGGAGGCGCGCCAGACGTTGGGCGCCGTTGGCGGACAGGGCGACGGCGCGGGCGAAACCGGTGCGTTCCAGCAGGTCCCGGGCCGTGGCTGCCGGGGAGCGTTCGAACCGCCGCCGCCGCAGATCGCCGAGCAGTTCGCGGGCGTCCTTCAGGCGCCGCGCGGACGCGCCGTCCGCGTCCGCGCCGCCGTCCGCGGCCGCCAGGTGGTCGGCGGGGTCGAGGCCGAAGAACGGCGGGCGCAGCAGCGCCGCCTGCGCGGCTCCATCGTCGGGATCGGCCAGCGCTCGCAGCGCGAGCAGGAACCGCCGGTGCAGCGGGTCCCCGAGGAACAGGCGGCCGCCGCGGGCGGTCCAGGGCACGCGCGCCCGGTCCAGCTCGGCGAAGAGCAGCGGCAGATTCGTAGTGGAGATCGCGAGCACGGCCACGTCGCCAAAGCGGACCGCTCTCTCCCGGCCCGTCGAGGGGTCGGTGACCGTGACGCCGGAGGCCGAAGAGACGACGAGCCATTCCAGATAGGCCGCCAGCGCGCGCGCCTCGAGTCGCCGCCAGGTCTCGGCCCTCGGCCGTCCGACCGTCACGCGCAGCGGGATCACGTGCACCCGCGGATCCTCCGCGTCGCCCGCGCGTCCCGCCTCGAGTCGCTCGTGGAAGACGCGACCCGTGTTCGCGTCGAACAGACCGCCGTCCGGATCCCGGCCCAGCAGCGACTCGAAACGGTCGTTGAAAAATGCGATCAGGGAAGGCCGGCTGCGGAAGTTCGCGACCAGCGGCGCCACCAGGGGTCCGCCGCGGAGGATATGGTTGCGGACCTCGTCGTACATCGCAACGTCGGCTCGCCGGAACCGGTAGATCGATTGCTTGGGGTCGCCGACGATCGTGAGTCTCCCGGCGGCGAGTCTCGCATCCTCCCAGCGCCGCGCGGTCGCGCCGTCCTCGCAAAGAAACGCCGCGATCTCCGCCTGCAGCGGGTCGGTGTCCTGGAACTCGTCGATCAGCAGGTGATCGAAGAGTCGCTGGTACTCGGCCCGCACGCCGTCGGGGTTCTCGCGGAGCAGGTCGCGGAGCTTGAGCAGCAGGTCGATCTGGTCGAGCACGCGCCGGCGCGCCTTGACCCGCTCGTAAAGCGCCACGATCACCGGGTTGGTGCGCACCAGATGGCACGCGAGCCATTCGCGGAACGGCGCGAGGATCGCGTCGCGCAGCGCCGGCGCGCCCTTCTTCTCGCCGGTCTGGCTCCCGTTGAACGTCTTCCAGACTTCGTAACCCTCCGGGTTCCCGGCGAACTCCACGCTCTTGCGCGGCCGGCCGTTGTTCGGAGCGTGACCGAGAGGCCAGAAGATCTCGCGATAGGTCGCCGCCGGATCGGCGGTATCGCGGTGCTGTCGCAGCAGGTCCGACACCGTTCGCAGCCAGGCAATTCCCTCCGGTGCCGGGTCGGCCGGCAGCGCATCGACGAGGCCGACGAACTCGTCGGCCGCGGCGCGGAACGCCCGGTGGTCGAAGGCCCGCGGCTCGGGCTCCCGCGGCGGAACGTCGCGCCGGTTGACGAAGTCGGCGACGAGGTCTTCCAGGCCCCGCGCCGTGCGGTAGCGGAACACGCGCGAGCCGGCCTCGACGCCCGCGGCAAGCGCGTTGCGGACGGCGACGCACGTCTCCGCCGCGCGCGCCTCCAGCCCCGTGCCGTGAAGCATCTCGGCCAACGACCCGGACTGGACGCCGTACAGCAGGTCGTCCAGCGTCTCGCGGACCAGTGACTCGGCGTCCTCGACGATCTCGTACGACGGACTCAGCCCCGCTTCCACGGTGTGCTGCCGGAGCAGGCGGTCGGCGAAGGAGTGGATCGTTCCGACGTAGGCCGCGTCCAGACCGTCGAGCGCATCGCGGAGGAGGCCGCGCCGGCAGTCGGGGAGGTCGCGCCGGGCCAGTTCGGCGAGCAGTCGTTCCCGCAGCCGCAGCCGCAGCTCGCCCGCCGCGCGCCGCGTGAACGTCACGGCGGCGATCCGCCGGATCGGGATCGGCGGCGCGTCATCCCCCGGCGCGAGCAGCCGGACGAGGCGCTCGATCAGGATCGTGGTCTTGCCCGTGCCCGCGCCGGCGTCGAGCAGCACGTTCCGCCGCCGCTCGGCCACGGCCTGGTCGCGGTTCGGTTGGTCGGGGGCGGGAGGCCGGGTCCGGCGCGCGGTCACGATCAACCCTCCTCGAGGCGCAGGGCGACGTAGTCGGCCGCCGCGGTTCCGGCCGGCGGCTCCGCCGCCATTCCGCCACCCGGCGCCGCCTCGCCGCAGACCGCGGCGAACGGACAGTACGTGCAATCGTCCGCAAGCGGCGTGCGCGGGAACGCGCGCCCGGCGAGCAGCCGGGACGCGAGACCCAGCCACCGCAGCGCCGCCTCGCGAAGCTCCGCCCAGTCCTCGCGGAACGCCCGCTCGCGCGCCGGATGCCGCTCGACGTACGCATACGCCACCTCGACGCGCCGCGGCAGCCCCCACGCCTCCGCCAGACCCTCGGCCACCAGACCGTACAGCGCGAGTTGCACGTCGAGCTTCGGGAGCGGTCCCGCCTCGCGCTGCGTTCGCGGGTGCGCCGTTCCGGTCTTGAAATCCCGCAACAGCGTCGTCCGCCCCTCGATATCGATCCGGTCGATCCGCCCGTGCACGTACAGCGCGTGCTCCCCCGCCCGCAGCTCGAAGGGTGCCGTCCGGCCGTCCGGTCCCGGATCGCCGAAACGCCTCTCCACATCGAAGAACGTCCGCGGCTCGCCCTCGTTCCAGTCGTACTGCACGAAGGAGACCACCGTCGACAGCAGCCGCCGGAGTTGCTGCGCGCGGACGTCGGGGCCGGCGAGCGGGTACTCCTCCAGGAGCGAATCGAACTCCTCCCGGGCCAGCGCCCCGGCGACGGCCTTCCAGTGCTCCAGGTCGCGCCGGCGCCGGCCGAAGTCGGCGCCGTGCCGCCGCGAAAAACGCTCGGCGACGCGGTGGACCAGCGACCCGAAGGTCAGCGGGTCCAGGTCCAGGCCCGTGGGCGGCGCCGAGGGGCCTTCCCAGCCCAGCAGGTTCTCGATCAGGAAGCGATGGGGGCATTCCAGGAGCGCGCGGAGCGCCGTGGGCGACAGCGGCGCCTCGGGCGTGGTCCCCGGAACGACCGGGAACGGTGCGTCGGGCGGGAAGAGGCCCGCCGCCGGGCCGACGGCCGGCGCGGCCCCGAGCGCGAGCAGCCGCGCGAGGTCGGTTGCGGGCGAGCCGAGCCAGGCCGGCGGGACGCGCAGGGGCGCGACGCGGACCGCCGTTCCGGCGCCCGCCGGCGCGGTCGCGCCGGTCGCCGCCGCGGCGTCCTGCGCAGCGGTCTCGACCAGGGGATGCGCGAGCCGCCAGGCCCGCCGCCGCTCCCGGGCCGGCGTGAACCAGAGACGATCGATCTCGTCGAGGCCGACGACGCCCGCCGTGGATCGTTCGTCCCGCCGGTCGGACGGGGCCAGAGCGGACGCGACATCGATCAACAACGCGGACGGTTCGCGTTCGGTCCCATGGATGTCGGTCTGCGGCGAGGAAAGCGCCAGGCGGCCGGTGGTGTTCCGGAGGATGCGGTCGAAGGCGTGGTGCTGCGTCAACGCCCGGTCGGGCGGGTCGACCATCCCCGGTCGCAGCCGCCGGCGACGCTCGATGTCGAGCACCGGGTCGCCCTGTTCGGGGGAGGGAAAGTGGCCCTCGGCCAGGCCCAGGATGCGCACGGCGCGGAACGGGAGCGGTGCGGCGCCGACGATCGTCCCCACATACACCGCGGGGTCGCCGAACCGGTTTCCCCCGAGCCGCAACGACTCCAGCGTCGCCCGCACGAACTCCACCGCCTCGACGCCCCGCAAGGCGGCCACGACGTCGGCCGCCCGACACGCTTCGGCAACCCGGTTGGCCAGCAGCCCGGACAGGGAGAAATCTTCGGCCGCGGGAGGCAGCCTCACGCGGCGGTCGAAGAACTCCGCCAGCGGCGCGTGCAGTTCGGCCAGCGGATCGCCGTCGACGACCCGTCTTGCCAGGTCCGCCAGCGCCTCGAGCGAGGGACGGACGGCGATCAGGTTCCGCAGCAGCCGCTCGCGCCGCGTGCGGTCGCGCCGGTGCTCCTCCTCCGCATCGCGGGCGTCGCCGCGGGACCGGCGTCCCGGCGCCGCGAGGCGGGCCTCGATCCGCCTGCGCCAATCGAGGGCGCCGTGCGGCCGAGCGATGCTGCCGCCGACCGTGCCGAGGGCGTAGGCGAGCTCCCGGGCCTCGGAAACCGACAGGTGACCGTCCCGGTCCTCGAGCCGCAGCCAGGGCAGGACCTCGGCGACGCGACCCGCGGGAAGGAAGTCGGCCAGCGCGCGCAGCACTCCCGCGATGCGGACGCCGGCGGCGCAAGCCGTCGCCGGCAGGCCGCCCTGCACGTGCGCGGGGAACGCGCCGTCGGTCCAGGGGAGCCGCGCGAGGCGGTCGACGAGCATGCCGGCCAGCGGATCGAGACTCGGCACGAGCAGCGCGATCTCCTCCAGCGGCGTGCGGTGTTCGAGCACTTCGCGGGCGACCCAGTCGGCAGCCGCCTCGATCTCCTCCTCGATCCCCGCGTACCGCTCGAGCGACACGGTGTCGTCGAGCGGCGTGGCGCGGGCGGCGCCGCCGGACGCCTCGGCCGGCGCGAACAACCGTGCGGCCAGCCGCTCGCGGGCGGTGCTCCCCGGGTCCGGCGGCCGAGCCGCGCGCAGCGCCGCGGCGAGCGGTTCGCCGAACAGGGCGGCGAGGCGCTGGAGGTGCGAGTCGCGGAGTGGATGCGCGGCGAGAACGGCCGGGACGAGCCGGGGCAGGGCGCAGAGGAACCCCGCCTGGGCGGCGGACTCGTGGCCGGTGACCGCCGCGAGGACCGGACCGCGCAACGGCCAGGCGTCCGGCAGCCGCGCGGTCGCCTCGCGCAGGACGCGGGCGGCGGTCCAGGAAGCGCCGGCGGCGGAATCGATGTGCTGCCAGAGCAGCCCCAGGTCGGCGGCCCGCGGGTCGGCGGCCTCGAGCAGGTCGGCCGGGGTCCAGCCGGCGCCCTCCAACTCGTCGATCGCGCGGGCGAAGGCCTCGTCCCAGCCGGGCCTGTCCCGCAGCCGCTCCGGGCGGAAGTAGCGCAGGGCGGGCCGCTCCCGGAGCAGGGCACGGATCCGCAGCGGACGCAGCGCCTCCTCGCCGGTGAAGAACCGCACGCCGGCCGCCTCGAGCGTCTCGCGGGCCGCGGTGAACGGAGAGACGAAGCGCGTGCCGGCGAGACGGTCGGCTCGACCGAGACGGAGCAACTCGCGCCGCAGGGCGTGCGCGACGCGTTCGTTCGGGACGATCACCGTCGCGTCCGGCAGGGGTCCCTCGATCGGCAGAACCGCGACGGCGCGCGCCCAGTCGGCGATGGACCAGAGCACCGGCACGTTCCTCGCGGGCCGCGACCGTCGCGTTCCGGCGCGTTTCGCCGCCACCAGCGCACCTCCCGGCGCATCATCGCACAGATGCCGTGGGCGGGCCAGTCGCGCCGCGCGCGCCGGCGCCCGTCCGCCTCCGGGCTGCGGCGCCGCGGCCGGACGGGGCTCAAACGAAGAGCGGCGCGACGAAACGCAGCCCGACGGTGAGGACGGTCACGGTCGAGAGGGTGACGAGGGTGATCGCGACCGCGGCCTTCCAACCGAGCTCGCGGGCCAGGGCGGCGAAGGTCGCGAGGCAGGGGACGTAGAACGTGACGAAGAAGGTGTAACCGAAGATCTGCGCGAGGGTCATCACCGAGGGGACGTGCGCGGTGCCGAGGACGGCGAACAGCAGCACGAGGGCCATCTCCTTGCGGAGGATGCCGAAGAGCAGGGTGATGCCGACGGCGGGGGGAAAACCGAGCAGGCCGGCGGTGTAGGGGGCGAGGAAGCGATTGATCGGCTCGGCGCTGCCGCAGTGGTCGAGCACCTCCAGGACGACGCTGCCGGCGATCACGATCGGCCAGGCGATGACCACGAACTCCCGCAGGCGGAACCAGGTCTTCCGGGCCAGGGTCCGCAGGCCCGGCAAGCGGTAGCGGGGGATTTCGAGGATCATGCCCGGGCTCCCTTCGGGCCAGAGGCGCGACAGCACGCGGCCGGCAAGACCGATCAGCAGCAGGTTGGCGACGTAGAGGAAGACCGCGGCCTGCCAGGAGAGGAAGAACGCGACCAGGCCGAAGATGATCGTCATGCGCGCCGAGCAGGGGACGAGGGTGGTGAGGGCGGCGGTGATCAGCCGGTCGCGGCGCGACGGGAGGATGCGGGTCGCCAACACGGCCGGCACCGAGCAGCCGTAGCCCAGCAGGATCGGGACGACCGAGAGGCCGTGCAACCCGATGCGGTGCATGAGATTGTCGGTGAGGAACGCGATCCGCGGGAGGTAGCCGGTGTCCTCGAGGAGCGCGAGCACGACGAAGAACGGCAGCAGGTAGGGCACGACGATGCCGATGCCGCCGGCCAGGCCGGTGACCAGGCCGTGGAGGACGGCGTAGCCGAGCGCGGCGGTGTCGAGCTGCCCGGCGAGCCAGGCGTCGAAGCGGTCGAACCAGCCCAGGAAGAGCGGCTCGAGCGCGCTGCCGAAGCGGAAGACCGCCGCGAACATCGCGGCCAGGATCGCGAACAGGAAGACGTAGCCCAGCACCGGGTGCATCAGCAGCTCGTCGAGCTTCAACCGCAGGTCCTTCGCCGGCGCGGGACCGACCTTCGCCACCGCCTCGAACAGCTCGAAGGCCAGGTTGTGCCGCACCGCCGACATCACGAACTCGGCCTTCTGCTCCGTCGCCGCCTCGAACTCGGCCAGCCGCGCCGCGATCGCCGCGAAGTCCGCCTCCGTCAGGTGCGCCGCGAGCCGCCCGCGGACGCAGGCGTCGCATTCGAGCAGCTTGATCGCGACGAGGCGCGGCGCGAGGCCGGCGGGCAGGGCGCGGCCGCGGACGATCTCCGCCAGCTCCGCCAGGAGCCGCTCGACGTGCGCCGGGCCGGGCAGCACCGCCGGCACCAGCCGTTCGCGTCCCGCGCGCTGCGCCGCCCGGAACAGTTCGAGGATCCCCTCGCCGCTGCGTCCGACCGTCTCGACGACGGGCACGCCGAGTTTCCCGGCGAGCCGGCCGGCATCGATCGCGACGCCCTTGCGCCGCACCTCGTCGCTCATGTTGAGCGCCACGACCATCGGCCGGCGCAATTCGGCAAGCTGGAGCGTCAGCTCGAGGCTGCGGGCGAGGACCGAGGCGTCGATCACGTTGACCAGGACGGTGTCGGGATCCGCGTCGAGCAGGAACTCGACGGCGGTCCGTTCGACCTCGTTCGAAACCTGCAGCGAGTAGATCCCCGGCACGTCGACGACCTCGATGCCGTGGCCATCGATTTCCGCCCGGCCGTGCGTGTAGTCGATCGTCGAGCCGGGAAGGTTGGCCGACAGCGAACGGTAGCCGACGACCGCATTGAAGATGGTGCTCTTGCCGCTGTTCGGCTGGCCGACGAGCACCAGGCGCACGCGTCACTCCTTCTCGACCAGGATCTTCTCGGCCAGACCGTAGCCGATCGCGACCTCGGTGCCGTCGTGCGCGACGAGCAGCGGGCCGTGCAGCGGCGAGCGCTGGCGGATCTCGACGGTCTGGCCGACGTCGAGCCCCAGGTGGATCAGGTTGAGGGAGGCGCCGTGCCCGGCGTCGAGCTTGACGATCCGCACGCGGTCGCCCTTCCGGCATTCGACGAGGCGGACGGTCATGGGTTCTCCTCCGGCGGCGCCACGAGCACCGTGCGCGCCTCGTCCCCCGTCAGCCGCAAGTCGAATCCCCCCAGCCGCAGCTCGAACTTCGTCCCCCCCTCCGACACCCGCCCCACCTCGACGACCACGTCCGGGAGCAGTCCCGCGTCGAGCAGCCGGTCGCGCATCGCTCCGTCCGCAGCGATCCGCCGCACCCGAACCCGTCCGCCGGCGCCGACCGACGCCAGCGGCACCATCCGCAACTCCTCCTCGTCGGATCCCCTCCGGCGCAACGGACACTCGCCGCGACACACGTCCGGGGCGTGTTGTGCCACCGCGCAACCGTGGAACAGCTCGAGGAATCGAGCCCCTTCGGGACAGTTGTGCAGGAACTCGATGAACCGCACCAGGTAGTCCATCCCCCGCGCCGACAGGCTGTGCTCCATCGCGCAGGCGTCGTTCTCGGCCGCCTCCACCGGCATCCGCAACACCTGCTCGAAAAACCGCGTCAACACCTGGTGTCGCGAGAAGATGCGTTGCGCCTCCCGCTGGCCCTTCGGCGTCAGGTCGATGAACTCGCGCTTGGAGTACCGGACCAACCCCAACTCCGCCAGCCGCCGCATCGCCGGCGTCACCGAGGCCGCGCGAACACCGCGCTTCTGGGCGATGTCCCGTACCCGCGCCACCTTCTGATCGCGTACCAATTCGTAAATTGTCTCGAGGTAATCTTCCAGGGCGCCGCTGAGATGGTCCGCTGCAATCATCCTGTAGTTAGGCCTATCAACGGCAAGACTGTCTGTCAAGTAGAGATTGCGCTTCCAATGATGGCGCAGTACCTGGACGAAGCCGTCCAGCGATCCGCGATGGCAGCCGCCCGCAGTCGCCGAACCGACTCATCGCAAGACGGGGACGTGCGCCTGCGGTCGGCCGGGAAACCGGTCCCCGTGCAATCCCGGCCGGATGGTTGTTTTCCGCGGTAGCAGGATCGGAGGTTCGGGTTTCAGGCTGTCCTCCCGACGGGCGGGTTCGCCGTCGAGGGGTCGAGGGCGGCGGCGACGGCGACGAACGCTTCGACCGGATGCTGTTCGGGGCGGCGGTCGAGGCGCACGCCGGGGAGGTTGTCGAGGCCCGCGAGTTCGTCGGGCGAGAGGCCGCCGTGGCGAAGGGCGTTGCGGAGGGTCTGGCGGCGATGGCCGAAGGCGGCCAGGACGACGCGGCGGAAGGCGGCGCGAAGTCGCGGCGGGCAGATCGGTTCGGGGCGCGGTTCGAAGAGCACGACGGCGGAATCGACCTTCGGCGGCGGGTGGAACGCACCGGCCGGGACGCGCAGGAGCTTGCGGGCGGTCCACGCGGCGGCGCACAGGACCGTCAGTGCTCCGTAGTCGCGGCAGCCGGGGCCCGCGACGAGGCGGTCGGCGACCTCGAGCTGGACGAGGAACACGACGCGGTCGGGGCGCGGGTCGGCCTCGAGCGTCGCGCGGAGGAGCAGGCCGGTGAGGTGGTAGGGGATGTTGCCGGTGACGGCCAGGGGGCGGGGCAGGTCGAGCCGCGCGAAGTCGAGGTCGCGGGCGTCCGCGCAGCGGATCTCGACGTTGGGGCGATCGGCAAAGGCGGTCGCGCCGGCGGCGGCGAGGTGCGGGTCGGCCTCGACGCCCAGGACGCGGGCGGCCCGGCGGGCCAGCTCGGCGGTCAGCGCGCCGGTGCCGGGACCGATCTCGACAACCGACCACGCGGGGTCGGGGACCGCGGCCTCGGCAATCCGGGCGAGCCGGCCGCGGTCGGTGAGGAACGACTGGGACAGGGCGCGGCGGGGGCGGAGACCGAGCGACCGCAGGACGGCGCGCGGGTCGTCGTCGGGGCGGGGGGGCCGGGCGGTCAAGCGCGAGGGTTCCGGGTCGAATCCGGCGTCAGGACGTCCGGCAGACGCCCTCGAAGCAGTACTCGGTGTCGGGGTTGCAGGCGTTGCCGCACCGGCCGCAGTTCTCGCTGTCGTTGCGCAGGATCGTGCAGTGTCCGTCGCAGTACACCTCGTTGACGCCGGTGCAGACGTCGGACGTGCAGACGGCGTCGCCGCAGCGCTCGGTGACGCTGCACGCGCGCCCGCACGCGCCGCAGTGCATCATGTTGCTCCGGCCATCGACGCATCCGCCGCCGCACTCGAGCTGCGCGGGGAGATCGACCATCGGGCACGGGTCCGGGCACGCCGACTCGGCCATGCACTCGCCGCAGCAGCACACCTCGCCGCCGTCGCACGGCTGGCCGCAGGCCCCGCAGTGGCCGGCGTCGGTGTTGAAGTCGTGGCACGCGGCGACGCACTCACCGCAGCTGCACACCTCGCCGGCGCCGCACGCGTGTCCGCACTCGCCGCAGTTCGCCGGATCGGCGAGCAGGGAGGCGCAGACCTCGCCTCCGCAGTCGTCGTACGGGCCGTCCGGGCAGTCCAGCTCGCAGGCTCCGCCGCGGCAGATCTCGTTGGCGGCGCAGGGCTGGTCGCAGCCGCCGCAGTGCTCGTGCGACGACTGGGTGTTGACGCACGTCGTGCCGCACAACTCGGTGGGCGGTGCGCACGAGGTTCCCTCGTCCGTCGTGTCGCGGACGTCGCGGACGTCCGTGGCGTCGGTGTCGTCCGACGAGTCGTCGCCGCAGGCGCCGGCGGCGGCGAACCCGGCCAGCAATCCGATCGCGATCCCGATCCGTCCCGTCATCGTGCGTCCTCCCTTCGGCAGCGGGCGAGCCTACTTGTCGTTTCGCGGCGCGTCAACCGTCGTCGCCGGGGCGGGGCGGAGGACGACCGAGGCATCGACGGCGGCGCAGCCCCGGCCGCGTTCGCCGACCACCAGCGGACCGATGCAGACGGCGGCGACGAGCGCTTCGAGGTCGGCGCCGAGGCGGGCGAGGCGGACGAGGACTTCGACGAGCGCGTCGGTGTCGACCGCGGCGGCGGCGGCGGTGCCGAGTTCGAGTTCGGCGCACAGTTCGAGCGCCTGGGAGCGGCGGAGCGGCGCGGCACGAACGACCGCCCGCGGCTCGGCTCCCGCGCGGTCGGCGCGCCGGGCGACGACGAGCGGTCCGAGGCGGTCGTCGCGGACGACGCCGACCACGAGCCGCGCGGTGCCGGCGACCATGCGCATGACGGTCGCGCCGAGCAGCCGGTCGGGGGCGACCATCCCCTGCGCCCGCAGCAGCACCTCGTTGAACGCCGTGCGCACGGCGGCGTCCCCGTCGAGGTTCAACCGGACGAGACCGGCGGCGGCCTTGCCGGGCAGGTCGGGAGACGCCGCCTTGATCGCCACCGGGCCGCCCGCCTCCCGGGCGAAGCGCGCGGCGGCCGTGGCCGTCGGGCACAGCCGCCAGGGCGCCGTCGGCAGGCCGTAGCGCCCGAGCAGTTCCAGCCCGGCCGGCTCGGAGAGCGTACGCGGGGGACCGAGCAGCCAACCGCCGATCGCCGGCACGTCGACCTCCGGGAACGCCGGCAGCGGCTCGTCCAGGCGCCGCCGTGCCTGGCCGACGTGCAACGCCGCCCGAACCGCCGCCGCCGCCTCCGGCAGGCCCGCGAGGAACGGGTTCCCCTTGCGCCGCGGGTCGGCCGCCGGCGGCGGCAGCGGGCCGTGGAACGCGTGCACCGGAACCGCCAGCCGTGTCCGACCGGCGCCCTCGGCCAACGCCTCCGCCCACCGCAGGACGCGCGCGTCGGACGGGGCGTCGCCCCGCGGCGGCTGGCTCACCAGTACCACCACGTCGAACCGCTCGTCGGTCGCGAAGGCGCGCACGCGCCGCGCCCCCTCCCGCGGGTCCTGCACGGCGCGCCCGGTCAGGTCGAGCGGGTTGGCGGCGACCGGATCGCGGGCCCGCGCCCGTCGCTCCACCGGCTCGCAGCGCGGCACCTCCAGCCCGGCGGCGCGGAACGCGTCGGCGCACAGCCGCCCGGCGCTGGCCGAGAGCGAAACGACGCCGACCCGGGGACCGCGCGGCGGCGCCCGGTGGGCCAGCAGCACCAGCGTCTCGCCCAGCGCCTCCAGCGTCGGCACTTCCACGATGCCGTGATGCGCCAGGAATCCGGCGAGGCGGACGTCGAGACCGCCGGCGGCGAGCGCGGTCTCGGCGCGCGTTGGCGGGACGGGCAGCGCCGCCTGCTCCTCCGGCGTCACGCGGCCGCGCAATGCGACCACCGGCTTGCCGGCCCGCAGCGTCGCCGCCGCCGACCGGGCCAGCCCGGCCGGGTCCTCGATCGTCTCGAGATACAGGCCGACCACGTCGGTGTCCGGGTCGACGGCCAGCGCGGACAGCACCGCGGCCGCCCCCGGAGCGCTGCCGACACCGACCGAAACCACGTGGCTCCAGCCGATCCGCCCGCCGAGCGGCGCGCGCACCAACTCGACCGCCAGCGCCCCGCTCTGCGAGACGAACGCCACGCGCCCGGCCGGCGGACGCTCGAGCAGCCGGCCGACGAACGGGTACGCGCCGCGGGCCGGGGAGAGGAACCCGAGCGAACTGGGGCCGAGTGCGGCGATGCCGTGGGTCGCGGCGGCGCGCGCGATCGCCGCGACCAGCGTCCGTCCGGCCGCTCCGGCCGGCGGGTCGCCGACGACGACCGCCGCGCGCGCCCCCGCTTCCGCGCAACGCCCCAGCAGATCCGGCACCGTCTCGACCGGCGTCAACACCACCGCCAGGTCCGGGTCGAACGGCCGCGCCTCCAGCGACGGACAGGCGGGGACGGCGCCGGCCTTCCGCGCCTTGGGGTGGACCAGGAACACCCGCGGAGCCGGGCGGGCCAATCCCAGGTTGCGCAGCAGCTGGATCGTCCAGTACGAGTCCGGCGAACCGCCGAGCACCGCCACCGACCGGAACGACGTCCACGCCTCGAACGGCGACGCGGCGGCCGGTGACTTGCGCTTCCCTGCGGGCATGCCCGTCGAACCCCTCCACCGGTTGCTTGCCAGTCGGGCGAACGTCAGTATACTCGCTTCCGCCGTGGCCGTGCGCTTCTTCATCTCGCAGGACGTGCTCGACGCACTCGTCGCCGCCGACCAGGCGAGCATCGATGGCGAACGGCTCGCCGTGCCGTCGCGCCGGCTGGAGGCGCGGGTGGAACCGGCGGTCTATTTCGTGCGCGAGGTCGAGGGGAAGCCGGACCCGAACGGGCTGGTGGGCAAGGTCAAGACCGAGGAGGCCCTGGCCGTCCGCGGCGCGGACCATTACCGCAAGTCGGTCATCCTGGGCGACTCCGCCTACGACGTCGTCGAAGGGTATCTCGGGACGGCCGCCGAAGGTTGGGTCTGGCCGTCCGGCGTCGCCGAAACACCGCCGGTCGCCGCGCCCGCGCCCCGATCGGCCGGCGCCGTGCCGCTGCCGCCGACCCTGGCGCCTCCTCCGCCGCCGGACGAGGCGCCCGCGCCGCGGTCGGCCGGCACCGCACCGCTACCGCCGACCCTGGCGCCTCCTCCACCTCCGGACGACGACGAGGACATCCCGGTCGATATCGACCTCGACGCCGGACATCGCGAGCCGAACCCGCGGGAAGTCCGGGAGGCCGCCGCCGGAAGCGCCGCCAGGCGGCCGTCCCTGCCGCCGGATGCGCTCCGCCGCATCGAAGCATCCCCGGGCTTCCGGCCGCCGGCGGTCCCACCGCCCGAAACGGACGGGGACGATTCCAGCCGCCAGCCGCCCACCCGCCCGCCCGGCGGCCGCCCGAAACTGCCGACGCCCGCACCCGCCGGCGCACGCGGCTCCCGGCCGCCTCCGCCTCCCGGCGCCCGCACGTCCCGCCCGCCGCCGCCGTCGCCGCCCCAACCGCACGGCGCGGGACTCGAGTCGCCGGGCAAGACCGCCGACGAACTGGAACGATTGCTGCTCGAGACGATCAGGCCGACGCGGGGGAAGCGACGGTAGGTTCCGACCGCACGCAGGTCGTGCGGCGCAGGATCCGGCAGACCCCGCGCATCGCCCGAACCAGCGCCAGCGCGCGGTGCGAGGCGAGCCCGCCCGTGCCTACCAGGAACAGCCGCGCCCCGTCATGCTCGAAACACTGCACCGACACGTCCTCCCGTCTCGCCAACTCGCAGTCGGGAGGCAGAAGCTCCGGGTCGAGAGCCAGCGGGCCGTAGGCCGCGACCTCTTCCGCCTGCCGGGTGCTCGGCGACGACGCCACCAGCAGACCCTGGTCGTCGGCCAGCACCAACCCGTCCATCCCCGACTCGACGGCCGAAAAGGCGAGCTGGTAGGAGAGGGCGGTCCGGGTGTCGTCGCTCCGAAGACAGCGTCGCTCGTTCCTGCGCGGCATCGTCGACCTCCACGAAGCCTACTTTATCTTACATCTGACTACCCGTCAAGGAACCTTGCCGGGATGGGCGCGACGCCGGCCTCGGCAACCGTCCCTGCTGTCCGGCGACGGGCAGGGAAGGGCGACAGGATGCCGGCCGCGAAACCTGGAAACCCTCCCGACAGCGTGTGCGGGGCGTTCTTGCCGAAGGTACGCAGGTCCGGCGCACCTGAAGCGCTCCGTGGCAAGCGCGACGAGACGGGAGGAGTGCATGGATGCGGCGGCCAAGGAGAGCGGCGCGCGTGGGTCTACGAGGCCATGTGGCGGGTGGTGCGGCCCGCGAACGCCGCGGTGGTGACTGGATCCCGAGGCTGAATTGATCGTATGGGGGAGGAACCGTGCGGTGGCACCGGGGGCAGCGGGGCCGGACGGCGCGCGCATGGAAGGAGGCAAGCGGGAATGCGGAAGTGGTCGAAGTTCGGGTTGGTGGCGGCGGTGCTGGGCGGGATGTTGTTGCCGGCGTCGCTCGCGGGGTGCCGCAAGAAGGCGGAGCAGCCGCCGCAGGTGGTTTCGAAGCTGCCGGTGCAGCGGGTGGTCTTGTACCGCAACGGGGTCGGCTACTTCGAGCGGGCGGGGAAGGTGGAGGGGGACGAGATCCGGTTCAAGGTGCGCGAGTCGCAGGTCGGGGATTTCCTGGCGTCGTTGGCGGTGGTGACGCGGGACGGGAAGCCGGTGGAGTTCGTGAGCTTCCCGGTGCCGGAGAAGAAGAAGGAGAAGAAGGACGAGACGCCGGCGCCGCCGTACCCCTGTTGGCCGTACGTGCCGCCCGGCGCGTGTCCCGGCGCGCCTCCCGCGCCGCCCGACGCCGGCGAGGAGGAGGAGCCGGAGGACCAGGTCGAGGTGGCGGTGCGGTTGAAGTCGGGGGAGGGGACGGGCCACGACGTGGTCATCGCCTACGTGGTGGAGTCGCCGATCTGGCGGCCGACGTACCGGATCGTGATCGACGACAAGGGCGGCAAGGCGATCCTGCAGGGCTGGGCCGTCGTGCAGAACCTCTCGGGGGAGGACTGGGAGGACGTGCAGATGACGGTGACCGAGGGCGCGCCGCTCACCTTCCGCGCGGACCTCGGCAACCCGTTCATCCCGGCGCGGCCGCTGGTGACGGATCGGGGCGAGGTGGTGCAGGCGGCGGTCGCCTCCTCGGTGTCGGTCTCCGAGGAAACGCGGCGAATGCTGGAGCAGATGCGGAACGAGGACAAGGCGGCGTCGGCCGCGATGCCTCTCGCCTCGGCCGCGGTGGAGGCCTCGCTCGCCGAGAACGCCGAGGAGATGGGCGTCGCGGGACTCGGCCTGATGGGTTCGAGCGGCGGTGGCGGCGGCTACGGCTTGATGGCGCGGGCCCCACGCGCGGAGGCGGAGTCGGGTCCTGCGCGGGCGCGCCGCGCGGCCGACCAGCCGTGGGGAGGACCGGCGGGACGCCCCGGCGCGGCGGGCACGGGAGCGGCGGCCTACGCGACCGCTCCTCCGGCCGCGCCGGCCCCGCCTCCGCCGCCCCAGGGTCTCACCGCCGGGGGCGCGCAGGCGTCGCTGGCCCTCTTGGCGCTCGGCAGCCAGGAAGGCGGCATCACGTCCTATCGCTCGCTCGCGCCGGTGACGGTGCGCGACGAGGCCTCGACGCTGGTGGCGATCTTCAACGAGACCGTCGACGCCAGCGACACGCTGCTCTACCGGCCCGACCCCGGCGTCTCGGCGTCGTACCAGCACCCCTTCCGGGTGGTGCGGTTCACCAACCAGGCCGGTGTCACGCTCGAGCGCGGCCCGGTCGCGATCTTCGGCCACGAGACGTTCCTCGGCCAGGGGCTGCTCGAACCGCTCCCGATGGGCGCGACCACCTCGATTCCGTACGCCCTCGAGCGCGGCATCGCCGTGTCGCAGGAGAGCGGGAACGACGTCGAGGAGGCGACGCTGGTCAAGATCGTGCACGGCACGCTGACGATCAAGCGCTTCTCGGTACGCAAGACCAAGTACGTCGTGCAGAATCTCACCGAACGTTCCGGGAAGCTGTACATCCAGCACACGCGCTGGTCCGGCTGGGAGTTGAAGAACCTTCCGCCCGGCTCCGAGGAGGTCGACGCGCTGACGGTGATCGTGCCCGTCGAGTTCGCGGCGCAGGCCAAGACGGAGATCGAGGTGCTGGAGCGGTCGCCGATGGTCCAGGACGTGCAGATGCTCAATCCGGACGCCCGGGCCGCGGTGCGCCTGTACCTCTCCGGGCCGGCGGTCGATGACGCGATGGGCCCGACGCTGCGCCGGGCGCTGGAGGTGGCGGACGAGATCGGCACGATCGACACCGACATCCAGCGCTTCACGGAGGAGCGCCAGCAGGTCCAGACCTGGACCTACGAGGTGCAGAACAACCTGTACTCGATCGAAGGGATCGCGCGGGCCGGGCAGCTCCGCACGCGCCTGACGCAGCGCCTGAGCGAGTTGCAGAAGCGGTTCGACGAGCTGCAGACCAAGATCACGGACCTCACCGCGCGGCGCGGGGAGATGTACGTCGAATTGACCGAGCTGCTGCGCGAGGTCGACTTCAAGGTCCCGGAGACGCCGGCACCGCCCCCCGCTCCCGCCGCCGCCCGGCCGCCGGGCGCGGCGTCCCCGACGGCCGACGTCCAGGTCGCGTCTCCCGCGGCTCCGTAGCCTGCGCTCCCTGCTCCACCGTACCCCGCGCGGGACGGCCGCGGCCTGCCCCGCAGCCTGTCGTCGGCCGCGGCGTCCCGGCCGGCACATCGGCCGGGACGCGGGAAGCGGCGGGTCCGGACGGCGACTTGCAAGAATCCCCGGTCCCCGGCGAAGATACGCTTGAGATGCCGGGACGGGCGGGCCGGCGCACGGTACGCGAGGGCGTGAGCCCAGAACGAGGTGGAGGGATGCGGACGCCGAGCGGCAAGCACATCGTCAGCTTCGACGAGGACGAGATCGCATTCCTCAACGCCTTGAACGCGATCCTGCCGGCGGTGCCGGACTTCCGGCTGGCGGTCCGGCGGGCCGTGGCGGAGGCGGTCCAGGTGATCCCGTTCGACGTCTTCGCGGTCCTCCGCCCCGACCGCGGCAACGCGGCCCTCACGGTCTACTCGATCGGCGCGCCGTCCGGCCCGTTCCTCGCGGCGCTGCGGGCGGAGATGGAGGCGGCCGCGGGGCATGCGCCCGGTCCCGAGTCGGGGGTCGAACTCGAACTGATCGAGCTGCCGGGGGCGGCCCGCGCCGAGCATGCCGCGGGCGTCGGCTCGTCGCACATCTGCGGACCGGACGATCTGCCGTCGTTCCGCTGCGGCATCTTCGCCGCCGCCTCGCGCGCGTTTCAACGCAAGCACGCGCTCCTGCTCACGCTGGTCGCCACCTGGCTGCGCTCCTACCACGCCTTCTCCGAGGCCTATCGCCAGATGGAGGAGATGTCGTTCACCGACCCGCTGACCGGCTGTTTTAACCGCCGCAAGTTCGTCGAGGAGGCAGAGCGGGAGCTGGAGCGCGTGCGCCGCTACGGCTACGATCTGTGCCTCGGGATCGTCGATCTCGACAACCTCAAGCAGGTCAACGACACCTGGGGCCATCCGGCCGGCGACGCGCTGCTCCGGGCGCTCGGGGAGGCCTTCGGCCGGCGGCTGCGCAAGGTCGACGTGTTCGCGCGCTACGGGGGCGACGAGTTCGTCGTGCTGCTGCCACACACGCCGGTCGCGGGGGCGGTGCTGGCGCTGACGCGGGTGCTGGCGGCGGCGCACGAACTGGTGGCCGAGCGCGAGCAGGGGAAGATCGAGTTCTCGGCCAGCGTCGGCGTTTCGGCGTTCCGCAAGGGCGACGACCTGGACGGTCTCCTCAAGCGGGCCGACGAAGCGCTCTACGCCGCCAAGAAGGGCGGCCGGGGCACCGTCGTCATCGGGGATTGATCGTGCCTCCGGACGCTCCGCGGTCGCGGCGCAGTTCGATCGGCAGGTTCCAGAGGTTCTCGGCGCGGCGGATCGCCTCGGCGAAGGGCGGGTAGGCCTCGGGTTCGAGGCGCGCCGGGGAGATCCCGAGGGAGCGGACCAGCGTGCCGCCGCCGTCCGCGTCCTCGACGTGCTGTTCGCAGCGTACGCCGTCGTGGGCGACGTCGAGGCCCGGGGTGACGGCGACGTGCCAGCCGGGGGCGTGCATCCGGGCCCGCACTTCGATCTGCAGGGGCGGGAAGGCCACGGCGGGGTGTTCGATGCGGGGCAAGGGTGCGTAGCCGCGGCTCAGCATCTGGGGGATGATCGGCGGCAGCAGCAGGGTGCCGCCGCGCCGCACGGCCATTCCGTCGGCCGCCGCCGCGAAGCGCACGACCAGCGGCGCCTCGCGGTCCTCGAGACCCTCGATCGACACCGATTCCACGCCGGCGCCCGGGAAGGACGGCGAGATGAAGGCGCCGGTGAGGTCGCCTTCGCGGTCGGCGGGAGAACGCTCGAGCAGGCCGTCGCGCAGGTCGGCGGCGAAGCCGCCGCTGACGGTGAGCGATCCGGCGACGCGCACGTCGCCGCCGTCGGGGTCGACCTCGAGGTCGAGGTCGGCGAAAATGCCCTCCCGCAGGTCGGGTCGTTCGGGAAGCCGGACGATGTCGAAGGCGTCGCCGAGGGGGTCGTAGAGCGCGGCCGGCATGCCGCGGATCTCGGCCGGCAGGAAGCCGAACGGCGCCTCGTCGTGCTCGATGGTGAGGAACGTCCCGGCGGTCTCGATCACCGGGTAGTAGTAGCGGCCCGCCTCGGCGATCGACGTCTCGGTCCGGTCGCGCTCCAGCGAGGTGGCGAGCAGGAGGCGCGGTTGGAAGCCGTTGGCGCGCAGGAGCGCCACGAGCAGGCGGGAGCGCGAGCCGGACTTGCGCTGGTAGGTGGCGGCGAGCGACTCGCCGAAGTCGCCGGCTTCGATGTGGTCGAGGATCCAGTCGTACAGCGCGCGGGCGCAGGCCGGTTCGTCCAGGCCGGCGCAGGTCGTCCGGCCGAACTCCAGCACCTCGAGCGGCAGATAGTCGGCGCCGTACAACGCGTCGGCCAGGCCGACGAACATGCGTCGCCAGTCCAGGTTGCGCGCGACGCGGAGCGACGGCACGTAGGCGTCGCTCTGGACCGCGTACGGTTCCACGCGCAACGGCGCCACGTCGCGGTCGGCCCAGCGCCGCAGGCGCAACGGCCCGAGCTCCTCCCGCTGCTCCGCGGGCGGTTCCGCACGCGGCGACAGATCCAGCGGGTAGTCCGCGGGCGAGACGACGACGAACTCGGTGCGCGCCATCGTCTCGTCGGCGCTCTGGAAGTAGAACCGCCAGTGGTCCGTCCCGCCCTGCAACAGCGGACTCTGGTCCTCGACCCGGACCGAGAACGTCTCGATGTAGCAGCCGGGCGTCAGGTTGGGGAACGAGCCGACGCCGGCCTGCTGGATGTGCAGCGCGTTCGTCACCGAGCCGTCCGGTGCGATGGTGCGCGCGAGGAGGTTGCCGCCGCCCCCGGACTGGCCGTAGCGCTCGATCGCTTCCTGAGACGAGAGCTTGAGAATCGTGTGGGTCAGCATCGTGATCGTTCCGTCGTCCCGGATCCGGCTGACGGTATGGTCGAGGATCTGGGTCGCGGGCGCCTCCTGCTCGCCGCGGCGGGCCTCGTACGAGGCGATGGCCTGGACGGCGGGGATGAACAGCGCCGCGTACGGGTCGCGGCCGTCGAGCGCCGCGGCCAAGTCGAGGGCGTCGGTCGAGCCGGTGCGGTCGGCGAACTCCAGCCACAGGGCGCGCGCCTCGTCCCGGCGCCCCTCGCGCAGCAGCAGCGTCGCCAGCATCCCGACCCATCCCTCGTTCGCCGGCTCCTCCGCCAGACGCTCCCGCAGGAGCGGTTCGAGACCCGCCGTGTCGCCCTGCTGCAGCCGCAGCATCGCGCGGGCCAGTTCGGGAGCCCGCGGGTCGTCGTAGACCGGTTCGAGCCGGTCGACCTCCGCCAGCGCCTCGTCCCACCGCCATTGCGCCTGCCGCCGCTTGAGTCGGTCGAACGCCGCCGGCTTGCACGCGACGTACGCTTCGAGGGCCCGATCGATCTCGGCGGCGTCGCCGACGTCGTAGGCCAGCGCGAGTCGCATCCGCTTGACCGCGCAGCTTTCGGGCAGCGCGGCTTCGATCGCCTCCACCATGCGGCGGGATTCCTCGGTCCAGCCGCGCTGGCTGTACGCCCCGTGGAGCTGCTGCAGCAGCTCCGGGTCGCCGGGAAACCGCTCGAGCGCCGCGCGAAGCAGCTCGATCGCGTCGTCCAGGTCGCCGTCCTGCAGGGCCCAGAGGGCGCGCGTCGCGGGTACGGCGACGATGTCCTCGGCCAGCGGCCCGAGGGCGTCGAAGCGCGCGCCGGCGCGGCGGCGCGCCTCGGGCAGCGCCAGCATCGGGTCGCGCAGGTCGGCGAAGGCGGCGCGGAGCTGCACCAGCGGCTCCGCCTCCGCGCCGGGGGCGCCGGCCAACGCCTCGGCCATCCGCGCCGCCGACTCCTCCCGGCCGCGCGCCTCGAGCAGGTCCAGCAGCGGCAGCGCCGCCGCCCAGTCCCGCGGCGCCGGGAACTCCAGCTCGCGGATCGCGCCGAGGAACGCGGGTGGCGTCTCGACCGACAGGTCGGCCGAGGCGCGCAGCGGCACCGCTCGCCCGTCGCCATCGATGCCCAGCAGCGCGACCGAGAGCGTCGGCCGACCCCAGTTCGCGCCGACCTGCAGCTCGAGCCGGTGCCGGCCGGGCGGCGCCGACAACTCCCAGTCGAACGTGTTCCCGGTCGGCTGTCGGGCCGGGTCGTTGCGCGCCACGATCGAACCGTCGAGGCGCACCAGGAACGGGTCGCCCGCCTCGACGTGCAACAACGCCGTGCGCAGCCCCTCCGGCACCTCGATCACCGCGGCGATGCGGTGCACACCCGGCCGGGTCTCGTCCCGCCGGCCCAACGTCAGCCGGCAGAGGTAGGTTTCGGGCTTCCACGAGCGTTCCGGGCGCGACGGCCGGTTCTGGGGCGGACCCCACGCCGCGGGATGCAGCAGGTGTCCGTCCGGTGGGTCGCGCCACCAGTCCCACGTGCCGGTCGGTCCCTCTGGACCGGTGCCGGTCCATTCGAGCAGGCAGCCGGCTTCGGCCGCCGCCGCCTCCGCGCCGGCGCGATCGACGCGCTCGAGCTTCAACTCGCCGTCCAGCCGCAGGAGCTGCTCCCGGACGAGCAGCCAGCCGGCGTCCCGCAGCGGGACGCGGTCGAGCAGCCCGGTGGCGGGAGCGACCCAGGCCCGCGGCGCCCAGCCGGTCACGCCCCGGAGCTGCTCGATCGCGGCGAGCGCCACGACGCGCGCGAGATCGGTGGATTCGTCCAGCGCCGCCTCGAGCGCTTCGCGGGCGGCGAGCACCGACTCCTCGTGCCGGCCCGTACCGGCGGCGATACGCGAGCGCAGATAGGCCCGCAGGCTCGGCTCGGCCGCGGCGGGGATGCGGGCGACCAGCGTCTCGTACGCTTCTTCCACCGTCGGCGGCGGAAGGTCGGCGGTCGCGGCCTCCTCCGCCGGCGTGGCCGACTCGCCGGCGGAGGGAAACGCGCCGGCGGGCAGCGTCGCGCCCGCGAAGAGCAGGCCGGCGAGCGCGGCGACCGGCCATCCGCCGCGCGGCGGGAGAAACGGACGGGGGACTCGGCGCTCAGGGGATCGCATAGGTGATCGGCTCCGCCAGGGCCGCGTCGACCGCGGCGCAAAAGGCCCGGAACCCGGCGTACTCCGCGGCCGGGATGCGCGGGTCGGGCACGTGCAGTTCCCAGGCGACCCGGACCGTGTTGCCGTCGCGGGTCACCTCCATCACGAACGACCGGTTCCCGTCGTGCGCCTCGTGCCGCTCCGGAAGGTCGATCCCGGTCGCGGCGTCCGGCAGGCGGTAGCGGACGATCTGGGATTCGTGGATCGGCTCGTAGAGTTCGACGTCGAGCTGGCGGGTGGCGAGCCCGGCGTAGCGTCGCGCGAGGTCCTTGGGCCGCGCGGCACGGATGGAGAAGGTGCCGGCGCCGCCGCTGGCGAGCTGCGGAACGTCGGCGCGAGCGTGCAGGACGACCGGCTGGCGGAAGTCGTCCAGCCCGTCGACGGAGAAGTCGCCGAGCACCAGCCCCGGGTAGGCGGCGCCCAGCGCCTCCTCGACCCGCTTGCGGCGGGTCTCGGTGGCCTGCAGCCGGCCGCGCCAGCCCTGGGCGTAGGCGCCGCGCGCCCGGATCGCGAGCGTGCCGGCGGCGGCGCCGTCGGGCCCGACCTCGTGGCTGTACTCCGTCTCGAGCCGGTCGGGGCCCTGCGGCTCCTGCGGAATGATCGTCGTCCGCTCGTCGTCGGGACCCACGATCAGGGCGAACGCGCCCCGGTCCATCGCCGGCAGCTCGGTGTGGGACGCCAGGATGACCGTTCCGTCGAGGAACAGGTCGAAGGCGGGGACGTAGGCGATCATGTGATCGAATTGCCCCGGGCTCGGAAACTCGCTGACCTGCCGCCCGCGGTAGGCGCGCGTGCGCACCAGCACCAGGCGCGCCTCGATCCCCGCTGCGGCGAGCATCGTGTAGATCAGCGAGGCCTTGTCCTTGCAGTCGCCGAACCCGCGCGAAACCACCTCGTGCGCCCGGTACGGCTTCCAGCCGTGGATGCCGAACTCGAGGGCGACGTAGCGGGTGTTGCGGATGACCCAGTCGAAGATCCGCGCCGTCCGTTCGGCGGGATCGTCGGTGCCGGCCACGATCTCGGCGACGCGCCGGCGGATCGTCTCGTCGGGCTGGAGTTGGTCCTTGGCCAGGTTCCACCACCAGCGGGCCAGCGCGTGCCAGTCGGCGAAGGTCGAGACCTGGATCGGCCGCGCCAGCTCCGGGTACGGCGGCGCGTCGGGTTCCTCGGGGATCGCCGGCAGCGCCGTCGCCTCGTAGCGCCGCACCGTCTCGCCGTTCTCCGTCCGCTCGTCGGTGGTGATGCCGAGGCCGGGCGGGACGTGGACGAACAGCTGCTTCGTCTCGGGCGCGACCAGCGCGTAGAGGAAGCGGTCGGTCGGGTTGAGCCCCAGCACCGGCACCTCGTTGCTGTAGTGCTCGCCGAACTTGTTGTGGCGGCTGCGGCCGTCGATCCGGAAGCGCAGCTCGAGCACGTCGCCGACGCCCAGGCGCGGAAAGGCGATCGCCTCCGCCCCCGCGTCGGAGAAGTACGAACTGCCGCCGTAGGAGATCGGATAGTGCGTCTCGTAGTCCTCCGTGTGGCCGTCCGGCTTGTGGACCACCGCGCGCAGCAGCTCGAAGGTCTCCTCTCCGGGGGTGAACCCGATCTGGGCGTAGCGCGACTGCTCGGCCCCGTCCTCGGTCTGCACCAGCGTGAAGCTCTGCCCGAACCGGCTGGACAGCCCGTTGGCGTGGATCTGGTCGACCTGTTGGCGGAACAGGTCCCGGCCCTTGCGCAGCTTGTCGCGCTCCGCCGGCGTCGCGGTCTCGAGCGCGCGGCGGGCCTCGGCCACCCGCGGCGCCAGGGAGTCGAACTCGACCGCCCACCGCCGTTCCATGCTCTCGCGCTGCTCGAGGAAATCGAGGTACTGGGCCAGCGGCTGGTTCTGGGGCTCGAGGTCGAGGGCCCGGCGGTAGGGTTCCAGTGCCTCGTCCCGCCGGCCGTGGTCCTCGAGCACCCGGCCGAGCGTGTGGTGGAGCTGCGGATTCTGCGGGCACTCCGTCGTCAGTCGGCGGAGCAGGTCGAGCGCGTCGTCCGTCGCGCCGGCGATCTGGAGCTGGGCGGCGACGGCCTGGAGGACCGGGAGGTCGTCCGGGAAGTCCTCGGCCAGCTCCCGCCCCAGGGTCCGCACCGCCTCGGTCTCGCCGCGGGCCGCCAGCCGGCGCAGCCGCGGCAGACGCAGATCGGCGTCCGACCGATCCGCGGCCGCCAGCCGGTCGTCGAGCGCCGCGGCCTCCACCGCGCGCGACTCGGCCTCCAGACAGGCCCGTTGCTGCCGCAGCACCGTCGGCACCGCCTCGCGCGTCGCCAGCCATCCGGCGAGCAGCGCGGAGCACGCACCGGCCATGTCGCGGCTCCGCAGCACCATCGCGCGCACCGCGACCGCGTTCGGGTCGTCGGCGCCGCCCGGCAGCTCCAGCGCGCGCCGGGACGGCCCGTCCGCGGCACGCACCGAAACCGACGACAGGCGTCGCGCCGCCGCCTCGGACAACAGGAACGGATCGTCGTCGCCCAGCAGCGCGAGCGCGTCGGCGGCGCGCGCCGCCTTCACCGCATCGGTGCCGGCGCGCATCAGCCAGTAGTACGCCTCCGCGCCCGGCGCGCGTTCCACCGCCCGCTCGAGCAGCTTCTGGGCGGCGTTGTCGGTCACATCGATCATCCCCGAAAGCTGCAGCGTGCGCCCGGCGACGAGCTGGTCGGCCGCCGTCGCCTCGTCCGCCTCCCCCCGGGTCAGCAACTCCTCGTAGGCCGTCGGCACGCGCACGGGGTCCGCCGCCAGCGCCGCCGGGGTCGCGCCTTCCGGCAGCCGCGGCGCGAAGGTTGCCCCGCGCAGCGGCCGCCCTGCCGGGTCCGTCACGCGAAGGTAGAACGCCATGCCGGTGCGCTCGCCGCACACCTTGACCAGCAGCGGGACCGCACCCGCCGGCAGGCGCACGTCGGCCGCGAAGCGGTCCGGGAAGGCCGAGTAGTACTTGTCGGTGGCGAGCGCCGGGCGGCCGCCCACCCAGACCGCCAGCGACCCGTCGGCACCCGCCCAGACCCGCGCCGCGGTCGGCCGCGCCACGCGAACCGTCGCGTACGCGTAAGCGCAGGTGTTGTAGATCGGATACAGCCAGCGCTGGAACGGCACCCGCGCCAGATGGGCCTCCGCCGGGAGCCACGACATCGGACGTTCCTTGCCCTCGTAGGTGTGCTCCAGGATCGCCGGGTCGAGCGTCTCGGACTCGGGACCGTAGATCGTCGAGGTCCCCTTGCGCCCCTCGTTGTCGAACGGCCCGACCACGCTCCAGCGCTGCACGAAGCCCTGCTCGGCGAACCGCGGTCCGGCGGCCGCCGTGCCGGCCCTGCGCCGCTCGAGACTCGCTTGCAGGTAGCGGACCAGCAGCGCCGCCGAGGGATGGAGCCGCCGTGCGGCGGCAATCCGGTCGAGCGCCCGGCCGAAACGCTCGAAGCCGACGAGGTCGTCGAGCTGGTGCAGGCGGAGGACGGCATCGACGGCGCGGGCGTCTTCGGGAGCGGCCAGCGCGTCGGCCACGGCGGATTCGGCGCGACCCGCGGAGCCGCGGGGGGCGGTCCCGTCGCCGGCCGTCTGCGCCGCGGCGTCCGCGCCGACCCACGCCAGCAGCGCCAGGAGGGCCAGGGCGCGCACTCGACCATGCAGCAGGGGTCTCCTCATGGGGGGGCATACTAGCGGAGCGCGTTCCGGACCCGCAACAGCGGGCCGCCGGGGCGCGATGCGGTGCCCCCGGACGGGGCCCGCGGGACGGGGCACGGGCGCGAAGGGCGGGTCGGGGGCCGATTGACGTGGAACAGACCGCGCTGCTACCTTGGACGCCGTCGCCGGCACCGGCGCCCGGAAACCGCGACGGCGGCGGCGCCGGAGGAGCGAGCGGGGTGGACAAGCGTCTCACGGACGCCGCCGGAACGGAGCTTCCGGCGCGCATCGGCCGGTACCGGATCGAAGGCGAACTCGGCCGGGGCGGTATGGCCGTCGTCTACCGCGCCGTGCTCGACGGCCCCCGCGGTTTCGCCAAGCAGGTCTGCCTCAAGCGGATCCTCCCCGGCTCGGCGGACGACCCGCTGATGGTGGAGATGTTCGAGCGGGAGGCGCGGATCGCCGCCACGCTGCAGCACGCCAACGTCGTCCAGTTGTTCGACTTCGACCTGCATGAGGGAGCGCCGTTCCTGGTGATGGAGCTGGTCGACGGCCCGTCCTTGTGGCAGGTGTTCGGTGCCGCCTGCGCGGCCGGCCGTCCGCTGCCGGCCGACGTGGCCTGCGGCATCGTCACGCAGGTCCTGGCCGGATTGCACCACGTCCACACCCGCACCCGGGACGGCAAGCCCCTCGGCCTCGTGCACCGCGACGTCTCCCTGCACAACATCCTGGTGTCGCGGGCCGGCGAGGTGAAGGTGGCCGACTTCGGCATCGCCCGCGCCACGCAACTCGGCGAACGGACGCGGACCGGCGTGTTGAAGGGCAAGCTGGCGTACATCGCGCCCGAGTACGCGGCCACCGGACGCGCCGATGCCCGGGCGGACCTGTTCAGCGTCGGCGTCGTGCTGCACGAACTGCTGTCCGGGCGGCGGCGAACCCCGCCGGCGACCGAAGCCGAGGGACTCGGCTGGGTGCTGCATCCCGAACTGCAGCCCCTCGAGGAACTGCGGCCGGACCTGCCGGACGCGCTGGCCGCGGCCGTCCGGTCGCTCGTCGCCCGACTGCCCGGGGACCGCCCGGACGACGCCGCCCAGGCCGCCGCTCTGCTCGAGGCGGCGCAGCCGCCGGCCGGCGCGGCGGAGATCGCCCGCTGCCTGGAACGGCTCCTGCCCGCCCGTCCGGCGCCGCCGGCGGAGCCGACGCGGTCCGGTTCGCCGGAGGGCTCCAGTGGAACCCTGCCGACGCCGAGCCCGTTCGACCCGACCCTCACCCGCCGGCCCACCGGCGCCGCGGCGACACCGCCGGGTCTCCGCAGCGAGTTCACCCCCGATGCCTCGACGGCGGTGCCCGAACCGCCCGCTGCGGCACCGTCCCGCCGCCGTCGGGCGCTCTGGCTGGCGGGGGGCCTGGCGGCCGCCGTTGCGGCCGCCCTCGCCCTGTGGCTCGTTCCCGGTGCCGACGATGGCCGATCGCCGCCGGCGCGGGTCGCGTCGGGCGAGGCGGCTCCGTCCGCCGCCCGCGCCGTTGCCGCCGGACCGGCGAGCGCGGCGGTGCCGCCGCCGGTTCCCGCCGCGCGACCGGTGCCGCCGCCGTTGCCGCCGGCCGCCCCGGCCGCCGCGGCGTCGCCGGAAAACGGAGGTCGCGCGGCCGAGGCCGTCCCTCCCGGGCCGGCGCCCGCGCCCGCAACGCCCACCGGACCCGCGTCCGCCGCGGCGTCGCCGGAAAACGGAGGTCGCGCGGCCGAGACCGTTCCTCCCGGGCCGGCGCCCGCGCCCGCGACGCCCACCGGATCCGCGTCCGCCGCGGCGCCGCCGGAGGACGGAGGTCGCGCGGCCGAGACCGTCCCTCCCGGGCCGGCGCCCGCGCCCGCGACGCCCACCGGACCCGCGCCCGCCGCGCCGGGGCGGGGCGGCCGGACGGAGGGGTCGCGCCCGTCGCCCGCGGGGCGGGGCGGAGGAGGCAGCAACTCGCCCCCGGGCGCGGGAGAGCGCGGCACGCTGGAGGTGTTCGTCCTGCCGTGGGCCTACGTCTCGATCGACGGCTCCGCGCCCGAGGAGATGCCGGTGCGCGGGCGCGAGGTGACGGCGGGACGCCATCTGGTGGTGATCGACAACCCGAGCCTGTCCTGCCGGCTGGAGGAACGGGTCGAGGTTCCGGCGGGGGAGGTGGTGGTGGTCCGGCAATCGCTGCTCGAGCGGTGCGGCCGGGCGCCGGCCGCTCCCTGAACGGCACCGCACGTCGTTCGCCGGCCGGCCGGCGCGGGAGGTGACGGGCGCGGAATCGCGTCGCCGGCGGCGGCGGCGGCGCGGGTTGCCCGTCGTCCGTCCGCCGCGGAGTCCCGCCAGGCCGCGCACCGCGGCGCGATCGAGGTTTGGTGTTCCGGAGAACCTGGTCCCAAAAAAGTGCTTGACATGGTTCCATTCAATAGATTAGTTTCGAGCGCACAAGATGGAAGGCATCGCAAAAATGGACATGGTTGGCAACAAAGAGACGACGAACGAGGTACCGGAGAGCGCGATCGAGGCGTTCGAGGCGCGCTTTCCGTCCGGGGTGACCTCGGCGCAGGTCGTCGCCTTCTTCCAGGAGCAGGGGGTGCGGGTGAGCGAGGCGACCTTCCGGCGCTACGTGCAGCTCGGCTTCCTGCCGCGCTGCCGGCGCGTCGGGCGCCAGGGCAAGGGACGGCATCGCGGGTCCGAGGGCATCTACCCGACGAGCGCCGCGCGGCGGCTGTGCGAGGTCAAACGGCTGCTCGAACAGCAGCTGACGATCGAGGAGATCCGCGGCATGTTCCGCGTGCGCGAGGACGACGTGCAGGCGGTGCGCGAGCGCCTCGCGACGATCGTGGAGGCCGTCGAAGCCCAGCTTCGCGAGACGCCCGACGCACTGCTGGCGCGGGACCTCGAACAGCTCCGCGCGACGATCGCCGAGCTGGAAGCGGGCTTGCGCAAGGTGGCCGCGGGCGTCGCGCGGGGCCGGCTGGCCGCGCGACGCGCGATCTGAGGCGGAGGAGAACGGGCGCCGACGGGGGAGGGGAGTCATCGGCAGGGCCCGGTCGGGCGCGTCTGCGGTGGCCGCGCGGGACCGGGGAGGCGGAGCGGAAGGAGGAGGAGGGACCGATGAACGGGAGCAGCGGGGCACGGAAGGTCGAAGTCCAGGAGGACGAGCGCGGCGACGGGTGCGGCGAGTCGCAGGGCGGACGGAAGAGCCGGCGCAAGCGACAGGTGCGGGCGCGGACCGTCGCGATCAAGCAGATGCGGAAGGACGAACTGCGGCTCGGCGCCGTGCTCTACCCGCCGCGCGACGTGTCGCGGCCGCGGACCCGGGGCGAATGCCGGTGCATGGAGCGGCCGTGCCCCTTCGTCGGTTGCAAGTACCACCTGTACCTGGACGTCTCGCCCCGCGGCGGCATCAAGTTCAACTTCCCCGACCTCGAGGTGTGGGAGCTGCAGGAAACGTGCGCGCTGGACGTGGCCGAGCGGCCGGGCGGCGTGACGCTCGAGGAGGTCGGGACGATCATGAACCTGACCCGCGAGCGCATCCGGCAGCTCGAGGCGATGGGGCTGCAGCGGCTCCAGGAGGCCGGCCTGCTCGAACTGATCGATGGCGGACGGCTGGCGCGGGCGGCGGAAACGGGGCGGCGCCGCCGGCGGTCGGCCGTGGAGCCGGAGGAAGACTGGGCGCGCGCCGCCGGCGACGAGGAGGACTGACGCGATGCGCGCCGACCACGGCGGGCGCACGCGCGGCGCCCCGGAATCCGCCTTCGCGCACGGAGGTCTTGCGGCCGCCCCGTCCAGCCGGCTAGGGTTGTCTCCCGTACGGCCGTGCCGGAAGGAGACGCCTTGCACATCCTCGTGGTGGGTTCGGGAGGTCGGGAACACGCGCTCGCCTGGAAGCTCGCCCAGAGCCCGGCGCTGAGCGCGCTGTCGTGTCTGCCCGGCAACGGCGGAACCGCCGCGCTGGGCACCTCGCTCCCCGGGTCCGCCGGGGACGTCGAGACGGTGCTGCGCGCGGCGCGCGAGCGGCACGTGGACCTGGTCGTCGTCGGCCCCGAGGCGCCGCTGGTGGCCGGTCTGGCGGACCGGCTGCGCGCCGAAGGGATTCCGGTCTTCGGCCCGTCGGCCGCCGCCGCGCGCCTCGAGGGGAGCAAGGCGTTCTGCAAGGAGTTCCTGTCCCGTCGCGGAATCCCGACGGCGCCGTTCCGCGTCTTCGACGACCCCGCCGCCGCGCTCGACCACCTCGCCCGCCGCCCGGTGCCGGTGGTGGTCAAGGCCGACGGGCTGGCGGCGGGCAAGGGGGTGGTCGTCTGCGAGGACCGCCCGGCCGCCGAGACCGCCGTCCGGGAGATGCTCGTCGAGCGGTGCTTCGGGGCGGCGGGGGCGCGGGTCGTCGTCGAGGACTGCCTGGTGGGCGAGGAGGCCTCGCTGCTCGTGATCACCGACGGCACGCGCTGCGTGCCGCTGCGCGCCGCCCAGGACCACAAGCGCGTGGGCGACGGCGACCGGGGACCGAACACCGGCGGAATGGGCGCCTACGTCCCCGCCCCGGTGCTCGACGACCGGCTCCTCGGGCGCGTGCTCGACCGGATCGTCGAGCCGACGGTGGCCGGGATGCGCGCCGAGGGGACGCCGTTCACCGGCTGTCTCTACGTGGGGCTGATGCTCGTGGCCGGCGAGCCCTACGTGCTCGAGTTCAACGTGCGGTTCGGCGACCCCGAGACGCAGCCGCTGCTCGTGCACCTGGCGGACGACCTGCTGCCGCTGCTCGAGGGTGCGGCGCGCGGCGCGCTGCCGGGGCGGACCCCCGCGTGGCACCCCGGGGCCGCGTGTTGCGTGGTGCTGGCGCAGGAAGGGTATCCGGGCGAGGTGCGCAAGGGGGCGGCGATCGAAGGGCTGGAGGCGGCCGCGCGCGTGCCGGACGCCGTGGTGTTCCACGCCGGGACGGTGCGGGACGAGGCCGGGACGGTGCGCGTGGCGGGCGGCCGGGTGTTCGGCGTCACGGCCCGCGGCGCGGACCTGGCGCAGGCGCGGGAGCGGGCCTACGCGGCGGCCGATCGCATCCGGTGGGACGGCAAGTTCTGCCGCCGGGACATCGGCCGGCGCGGTCTCGGCCGGTGACCCGGCAGAGCCGATAGGAGGTTGCAAGGTGGCGGGACGACGTGTCTTGGTGCTGATCGGCAGCGAGTCGGACCTGGCGAAGATCGAGCCCGCGATCACGGTGCTCTCGCAGGTCGGGATTGACAGCGAACTGCGCGTGGCCTCGGCGCATCGCACGTCGGACCGCGTGGTCGAGCTGGTGTCCGGGGCGCGCGACCGCGGATTCGCCGTGGTGATCGCCGCGGCGGGGCTGGCGGCGGCGCTGCCCGGGGCGGCCGCGGCGCACACCACGCTGCCCGTGATCGCCCTGCCGCTCGCCTCGGGGACGCTCGGCGGGATGGATGCGCTGCTGGCCTGCGTGCAGATGCCGCCCGGGGTCCCGACGGCGACGGTGGGGATCGATGCCGCGCGCAACGCCGGCATCCTGGCCGCGCAGATCCTGGCGCTGGGCGACCCGGCCCTGGCCGCGAAGCTCCACAAGCAGCGGAAATCGATGGCCCGGGGGATCGAGGAGAGCGATGCGCGGGTCGGGAGCGGGCGGCGCTGAGGTCGCGGACCCGCTGGTGGCCGCGGCGCGCGACCTGCGCCGCGGCGCGCTGGTCGTGGCCGCGACCGAGACGCTGGTCGGGTTGCTCGTCGACCCGTTCCATCCCGCGGCCCTGGCGCGCGTCGCGGTGCTCAAGCAGCGCCCGCCGAACGAGGCTTTTCCGCTGATCGTGCCCGACGCCGGTCTCGCCGCGAGTCTGACCGGCCGCTGGCCGCCCGTCGCGCAGCGTCTGGCGGCCGCCTTCTGGCCCGGGCCCCTCACGCTGCTCGTGCCCGCCGCGCCGGGCTTGCCGCCGGAGATCGTCGGGCCGGAGGGGCGGGTGGCAGTCCGGGTTCCCGGAGCGGCGCCGGCCACCCGGATCTGCGTCCACTTCAGCGGCGCGTTGGTCGCCACCAGCGCCAACCTGCGCGGTCGGCCCCCGCCGCTGCGCGCCGAGGACGTGGAGCCGGAGATCGAGGCGGCGGTCGACCTGATCGTTCCCGGCGGGGCGCCCGCCGGCCGCCCCTCGACGATCGTGGCCTGCGACGAGGACGCCTACCGCATCGTGCGACCCGGCCTGGTGCCGGAGGAGGCGTTGCGCGCGGCGCTGCGGTAGTCGCCGTCCAGGAACGCCTCGACCGGCGCCGAAAACCGCCGTCCCGGTTCGTGGAGTGCCAGCGCCTCCGGCGCCGTGCCGGCCGCGGTCCGGCGTGCGCCCCCGGCCACCGCCTCGAAGCACACCGTCGTGGGCGGCCCGCCGTCGCGCGACAGATGCCGTCGTTCGCGCACGACGGTGAAGCCGGCCGCGGCGAGCGTTTCGCGGGCGAAGGCCTGTCGCCGCCAGCGGTAGATCAGCGCCAGGGCGCCGCCCGGGGCGAGCAGCCGGCGGGCGGCGGCGACGAAGTCCGGCAGTCCGCCCCGCAACTCGTGGCGCTGCGCGGCGCGCAGCGGGTCCGGCGAGGCCCGCCCCTCGGCCAACGGCAGGTAGGGCGGGTTGGCGACCACCAGGTCGCAGGCGCCGGCGAGCGAGCGGGGGAGGGGGTCGCGCAGGTCCGCTCCGAGCACTTCGACGGCGCCGGCGAGCCCGTTGGCGGCGGCGTTCGCGCGGCACAACGCCGCCAGTTCGGGCTCGGCTTCCACGCAGGCGCAGCGGGCGGCCACGCCCCCGCGGCACAGCAGCAGGGCGACGGCGCCGGTGCCCGCGCCGAGGTCCGCGGCGAGGTCGAAGGGCGGCCCGCCCCGCCGCGGCGGACGCGGCGGGCGGCAGGTGGCGGCGAATGCCGCGAGCAGGACGGCGTCGAGGTTGACGCGGTGACCTCGCGCGGGCTGGCGCAGCACCAGCCGTCCGTGGAGCAGCGTATCGGTGGTGAACGCCGGCACGGACGCGGGCCGCGCCGGACTACGGCGTCGGCACCTGGGTCGGGCGCGTGCCGCGGATCGTGACCACGGTCAGCGCGTCGGGGAAGACGTGCGCGTCCCACCAGCCGAGGTTGACGAGGTCGTCGCCGACCAGGGCCACCGCCGAGACGCGGGCCGGGCCGGGGGCGATCTCGAGCGCGGCGTACAGGCCGTCGCTGTTCGTCGAACTCCGCAGCGTGTCGGGATACGGCTTCGCCTCGACTCCGTTGAAGTACGCGAACGTGCCGGCCGCCGGGTTCACGCCGACCGTGGCGTTGTAGATCTTGACGTTGTCGCAGTCGTGGATCTCGCCCGCCACCGCGCCGTAGCCCGAGGCGATGCCGTCGAAGTCCCCCGCCGTCGCCGGAATGGCCCGCCAGTCGTCCACCGACAGCGTCTTCGCCCGGTAGAACACGTAGCCCTCCGCCGTCACGTCCTCGGGGAAGAAGAACACGTTCGAGTAGTACAGGTCCTTCCAGAACGCCGGGTTGCCGCGGGTGTGGAGGATCAGCGGCGTCGAGGTCGGGATGCCCGTCACCTCGTAGTACCACAACGCCCGGCAGTCGCCGCTGGTCGGCGTGCAGTCCTCCGTGTCCGGCATCAGCTCCTGGCACGGGCCGGGACAGCACGTCGCCTCCAGCCCCGTCTCGAACGGCGCCGGCAGCCGCGAGTCCTCGCACGCCGCCAGCGTGGCCTCGTCGGAATCGAGCAGTGCGCCGAGCGACCCGTCGGCGGCCATCCGGTAGTACTCCACCGTGATGTTCCCGCCGGCGGCGGAGTTGCCGTTGCCGTACACGTCCACCACGCCGCGCACCGTGACCGTCGGCGGATCCGGCGGCGGCGGCGCCGGGAAGCCGCTCGGCTGCAGGCACGCCGTGTTCACGGGATCCACCGGCGCCTCGTCGCAGTACTCGCTCATGATCCCGCACGCCGTGCGCCCGGCCCGGGCGGTCGGCGGGTCGATGCAGACGCAACAGGTCCGGATCTGCCCGCGCGCGCAGGTCGGCGGTGTCGCGCAGGTCGTCGGGCAGGTCTCGTACAGCACGCCGCTGCCGCCGCCGTCGTCCCCGCCGGTGTCGCCCGCATCGGCGTCCGGCGTCGTGTCGTCGTCGCCGCAGGCGCCCGCCGTCGCGAGCGCCAGGCCCAGGATCGGACCCGTCAACCACCGCATCACCACCTCCCCGCGAGGTCCGGACGACCCGCGCGTTCCGCCATCTTGCCCCGGAGCGGCCTTTCATGCAACGGCGCGCCGGAACGTGCCGCCGCCCGCCGTCGTCTCGCCGGGTCGCCCGTCGCCGGTCGCCGGGCCGGAAAGGCCGTGCGAAGCCGCACGAAGCGTTTCGGACCCGGTGGTCAACGTCCGGCAGCTGGTCTAGGTTGCGCCCGGGCCTGGAGGGCGCGATGGACGAGTCGGACGCTCGGGATCGGATCGTGGACGGGGTCGCCTGGGCCGAGTTCTGCGACACGCTCAAGTCGGCCGGCGACGTGATCCTGCACGGCAGCCGCCGCGAGGACGCGCTCGACCGCGCCGAGGGGTTCCGCTACCTCTCGCGGCTCACGCGCGCCGCGCTGGAGGCATTCGTCGAGTACGCGGACCCGCGCGCCCCGGTCCTGTTCCGCCCCGTCCACGAGACGGCGAAGATGGGAGCCGATCATCCCGACAACCACTACCTGTGGGCGGCGATCTCGGGCGAGTACGAGTATCGCATCCGCGGCGCGCGCAACACGGTGCACTACCTCGGTTTCGGGACCTATCGCGGCCTGTACGGCCAGGGCGGCGCGTCGGGGCAGACCGGCTACCTGGAGGGGACCGAGCTGCGGCTTGCGGCGGACGGCACGTTCGAGATCGCGGTGAGCCGAGAGCGGCGCGAGGGGAACTGGCTGCCGATGGAGGCCGACACGTCGTCGCTGATCGTCCGGCAGACGTTCCTCGACCGGCGCAACGAGCAGGCCGCGGAGTTGCGCGTCGAGCGCGTGGGGGGGGACGGACGCCCGACGCCGACGACGCCGGAACGCATCGAGCGCGGGCTGACCGCGGCCGGCCGGATGGTCTGGGGCGCCGCGATGATGTTCGCCTCGTGGACCCAGGACTTCCTGCGGCACCCGAACGAACTGCCGCGTTTCGATCCGGAAAAGTCGCTCGGCGCCCACGGCGACCCGAACATCGCCTACTACCACTCGTACTGGTCGCTCGCCCCCGACGAGGCGCTGGTGGTCGAGGTCACGCCGCCGGCCTGCCTGCACTGGAACTTCCAGCTCAACAACATCTGGATGGAATCGCTCGACTATCGCCACCACCGCATCGCGATCAACAAGCACGACGCGGTCTATGGTCCCGACGGTTCGGTGCGCCTGGTCGTGGCGCACGAGGATCCCGGCTGGCCGAACTGGCTGGAGACGGTCGGGCACCGGCACGGGACGATGTGCCTGCGCTGGGTGCGGGCCGAGTCGCATCCGCAGCCGCGGACCCGCGTGGCGAAGTTGGCGCAGGTCCGGGCGGAATGGGAAGCGGAGCGGCGCCGATGAGCGCGGGAGCTATGCCGTCCCGGCGCGAGACGTCGCGGGACTACGGTCGGCCGTATCGGCCGCTGCCCTTGAAGCTGGCGAACCGGACGTTGGGCTGGTTGCAGGACACGGGTCTCGGGGTGCCCGACCTCTCCGTCGCGGGGCTGCTCGCCGAGGCGCGCCGGCGCGCCGGGCTCTGGTCGCTGGGCGACGACACGCTGCCCGATCGGCTGCGCGTCCTGGTCGAGTCGGCGGGCGCCGAGGCGCGGCTGCATCCGCTGGGCGGCTGGGTGTTCCGCGAGAACCAGCTCCGCATCCTGGTCAACCGGCTGCGGATGGAGGACGACTGGGCGCGGCATCCGGAAATGGCGGAGCTGCCGATCCGGCGCCCGGTGTTCGTGGTCGGCCTCCAGCGCACCGGCACCACGCTGCTGCACCGGCTGCTCGCCGCCGACCCCGCCCGGCGGTTCCTTCCCTCGTGGGAGGCGGTGAACATCGCGCCGCCGCCGGCGCGCGGGAACGGCCGCGGCGCCCCGGACCCCCGGGTCCGCTCGGCCCGGCTCGCCGAACGGGCGGTGCGCTTCATGGCGCCCGACTTCTTCGCGATCCACCCGGTGGAGGCCGAGGCGCCCGAGGAGGACGTGCTGCTGTTCGACTACGGCGTCTGGAGCACGGTGCCCGAGGCGATGATGCGCGTGCCGTCGTTCTCGGCGTGGCTGGAGCGGCAGGACCACCGCGCGGCGTATCGGTTCTACGCGCGGGTGCTGCGCTACCTGCAGTGGCAGCGGCCCGGCGGGCCGTGGGTCCTCAAGACGCCGCACCACCTGGAGCATCTCGACGCGCTGCTCGAGGTCTTCCCGGACGCGCGCATCCTCCAGACGCACCGCGACCCGGCCAAGGTGCTCGCCTCGTTCTGCAGCATGATCTCGCACAGCCACGGGATCTTCTCGGACCGCGTCGATCCGCGCGAGGTCGGCCGCCACTGGTTCGCCAAGGCGCGGCGGATGATCGAGCGATCCACGGCCGTGCGCGACGCCGCCGACCGCGACGGCCGGTTCCTCGACGTGCACTACGACCGGCTCGTCGCCGACCCGCCGGCCGAACTGCGCCGGGTGTACGAGTTCCTCGGCGACCCGCTCACCCCGCCGGCGGAAGCGGCGATGCGCGCCTGGCGGCGCGACAACCCGCAGCACAAGCACGGCCGCCACCGCTACCGGCTCGAGGATTTCGGGCTGGACCGCGACGAGGTCGCCCGGGCCTTCGCCGACTATCGGGCGCGCTTCGGGATCCCCGACGAGACGTAGGCGGTCGGGACGGTCGCCGCCGCCCGGCGCCGCTCATCCCGGCGGCGGAAGATCGACGCCGGTGCGCTCGACGCTCCAGGCCCACAGCCGGCGCTCCGTCTCGTCCGGGTCGCGGCCGAGCGACGGCAGCCGACGCCGGCCGAAGCGCCAGTAGGATCCCGTCTGCCGGTCGAACAGCGGGTCGGTCGCCAGGTGCAGGGCGGTGCGGGCCGCCTTCTCCGGCGCCGGGAAGACCAGCGGCAGGAGCCGCGCGGCCAGCGCCGCCGCCAACCCCGGCTCGCGGTCGGCGATGCGCGAAGCGATCGGACCCGGGTCGCAGGCATTGACCGTCACGCCGGTGCCGTCGAGCCGCCGGGCCAGCGCGCGGTTGAAGTGCAGCAGCGCCAGCTTCGAGCGGGCGTAGGCCTTCCAGAACCAGTAGCCGCGGCGCACGTCGAGGTCGTCGAGATCGAGGCGCGCCGTCCGGTGGGCGTCCGAGGCGACGATCACCACGCGCGACGGCGCGTCGCGACGCAGGCGCGGCAGCAGGCGCAGCGCGAGCTGGAACGGGGCGAGGTAGTTCACCGCCATCGTCAACTCGGTGCCGTCGGGGGACTCCTTGCGGTCGCGGCTCACCAGCCCGGCGTTGAGGACCAGCACGTGCAGCGGCATGTTCCAGGACAGGAACTCGTCCGCCGCGCGGTCGATCGCCGTGCGGCTCGCCAGGTCGCAGAGCAGCGCGCGCGGCTCCCGTCCGACGGCGCGCGCGATCTCCCGTTGGGTCTCGCGGCAGCGGTCGGGGTCGCGGCCCAGCAGCACGACCTCGGCGCCCCGTTCCGCCAGCATCCGGGCCAGCGCGCGGCCGTGGCCGCTCGTGGCCCCCGTCACCAGACAGACCCGACCCTGCATGCCTTGTTCCGGCGCCTCCACGTCTTCACCTCCCGGCGACCGTTCCCGCACGCGCCGGCCGCCCGTAGAGCGCAGCCGGCCGGCCCGGGGAAGCGCCGCGGGCCCGCCCGGTCTTCCGCGGCGCCGCGGTTCCTCGGCCGGCGGGAGGGTCGCGCCGTGGGCCAGGCGACCCGCGCCTTCGTCTGCAAGCGCTCCCGCGAGGTCCGTTGCATCGGGCGCCTGCAGCGCGGGTTCACAGGAAGTCGGGGTTGGCGACGATGCGGAAACCCATCCCGAAGCCGTAGAGGTCGGCGTAGTCGCCGGCCACCGGGATGATCGCGCCGACCTCGCCCATCATCCACGGCATGAACTTCGAACGGACGCCGAAGATCAGGTTCAGCGACTGGAAGGCGTCGGCGTCCCCTCCCGCGTCCGCCCAGATGTGGAACCCGAGATCGAGGAAGCCGCCGATGAAGTCGAGCGGCATCACGGCCACTCCGACCGACGGCTCGAGGAACGTGTCGACCCGCATGTCGCCCTCGTCCGGCACGTTCATCGCGACCAGGACCGGAACCGACGCGTTGATCGAGATCATGTCGAGCAGCCGCAGGGCGAAGTGGAGACCGGGGTCGAGCCCGATCGGCGTGTTGTGCTCGAACTGGGGACCGGTCCCCGTCGGCAACCCGACGCCGAGGCCGAAGCTGAGGGTGTACATGTCGCCGTGGAGGAAGGCGAACTTGACCCGCGGCGTGACGAAGCCGAAGTCCGCATCGTCGCGGTCCCCCTGCGGCCAGCCGGTCGGAGCGTCGACCTTCCAGTACTGCAGGGCCTCGATATCGACGCCGACTTCCAGGACGTCGAGCAGCTCGAGGTGCCCCTCCAAGATCAGCCCGAGGACGTGTCCGGAGACGTCCCCGACCGGCGTGCTCTGGCTCTGCATCAGCCAGTGCAGGAGGACGCCGAAGCGCGTCTCGGGGACCGCGGAGCGCGGGGAGCCCAACCCTCCGACGCGCGGCGCCGGGCCGACCTCGAACGGCCCGAGCCCGTACGGCGCCGACGCGGCCTCCTCATCCTGCGCGGCGGCCGTTGCCGCGAACGTCAACGCCAGGGCGAACGGAACTGCGAACCGAAACCAGGACCTGTCGTGCATCATTCTGCCGCTCCTCCCTTGTCCCGCGCCGGTCCCGCCCGCCCCGCCGCCGCGACCGCGGCACGCCGGCGGTGCGACCGGCCGGCCCGGGCCCGATCCGCCCGGGGGACCGTCTGGTCGCGAGCGGGTTGCTCCCCCGCACGGTCGTCCTCCGGGCGCCACCGCCCGATTTCATACTCGATCTTCCGGAATATGCCAACAGCCCGGACCGGGGCGTCCGGTGGACGAACCGGGGCGTGCGCCGCAGCCCCGGCGCGAGCCGTATGCCTTGCGGTTCGGGCGGGCGCATCGCCCGTCCGCCGCTCGAACCGCCGGTGGTTCGGAACTGCTTCGTCCCGCTTCTCTCCCGCCCGCGTCCACCGCGCTCAGTCGCGGGACAGAACGTCGAGGACGCACCGCCGTGCCGAGGGCAGGAGCAGGTACGCGGAGTGCGTGAGACCCTCCCGTTCGATGTTCTCGGCTCCGTCCACCGCCGCGGAACGGGCCGGCAGGACGATCACGTCGGCGCGGCTCCACAGCGCCACGAGCCGCGGCTGTTCCGGCGGGCCGCGCCAGGGGACCTGGCGGGCCAGCCGCTCCAGCACTTCGGAGTCGGGACGCAGGTCGAGGCTGCGCGGCGTGGCGCCGTAGCGGGCCAGGTGGCTGCCCGCGTGCGGCGCGATCCGGGTCGCACCGCACCCCTTCCGGTGCGTCGCCGGATCCGGTAGCCTGCGGCGCCGTGTCGAGCGTTCCGAAGGGCAAGCAGGATACGCCGATGTTCCGCCAGTACCGGGCGGCGAAGGCCAGGTATCCGGATGCGATCCTGCTGTTCCGGATGGGCGATTTCTACGAGATGTTCTTCGAGGACGCCCAGCTCGTCGCCCCACTGCTCGGCATCGCCCTCACCTCGCGCAGCAAGGCGGCCGAGGAGCAGATCCCGATGTGCGGCGTGCCCCACCACGCCGTCGACTCGTACATCACCCGGCTCGTCGAGGCCGGGCACAAGGTGGCGATCTGCGAGCAGATGGTCGACCCCGCGACGGTGAAGGGGTTGGTGCCGCGGGAGGTGATCCGCGTCGTCACGCCGGGCACCAACCTCGACCCGGACGCCGTCGACGCCCGCAGCGGCCAGTACCTCGTGGCCCTCGTGCCGGCCGCCGGCGCGGGCGGCCCGTGGGGACTGGCGGCGGCGGACCTGACCACCGGCGAACTGCTGGGGTGCGTGCTCGACCACCCGGCGGCGGTCCGGACCGAACTGGCGCGGCTCGAGCCGAAGGAGATCCTGGTGCCGCGGGGCACCGCGGCCGCGCTGCGGGAGGCGGTTCCGGCGGCCGGCAACGCCCGCGTGTCGGAAGGCGACCCCGGGGCGGACGACCCGGAGCTGGCCCGGGCGGAGCTGGCGCGGCGGCTGGGAGAGGACGTGGCGGTCCAGGCCGAGGCCGAGCTGCCGCCGCCGGCGTTGCGCGCCGCGGGGCTCGCCGTGGCCTATCTCGCCGCGACGCAGCCCAACCTGCCGCTGCCCGTCCGCCGCATCGTCGCCACCTCGCCGGCCGAGGACCTGATCCTCGACGAGACCGCCCAGGCGCACCTCGAGCTGCTCCGCACCACGCGCGGCGAGAAGCACGGTTCACTGCTCGACCTGCTCGACCGCTGCCGCACGCCGATGGGGGCCCGCCTACTGCGGCAGTGGCTGCTGCGCCCGCTGTGCCGGGTCGAGCGGATCCGCCGGCGCCAGGACGTCGTCGCGGCGCTGGTGGAGGCGCCGGCGGCGCGCGCCGCGCTGCGCGACGCGTTGGGACGGATCCGCGACCTGCCGCGCCTGGCCTCCCGCGCCGTGCTCGGCGTCGCCTCCCCGCGCGACCTCGGCGCGCTGCGCGATTCGCTGGACCACGTCCCCGCCGTCGAGGCCGCGGTCGCCGAGCTGGCGTTCGCGCCCGACGTCGCCGCCGTCGTCCCGCCCGGCGACTCCTGCCGGGAGCTCGCCGACGAACTGGGCCGCGCGCTCGTCCCCGCTCCGCCCCACACCGCCAAGGACGGCGGCCTGATCCAGGGCGGGTACAATGCCGAGCTGGACGAGCTGGTCGAGCTGGCCGAGCACGGCAAGGACCGGCTGGCGGAGCTGGAACGGCGGGAACGGGAGGCGACCGGCATCGCCTCGCTCAAGCTGCGCTTCAACCGCGTGTTCGGCTACTACATCGAGGTGACCAAGGCCAACCTCCACCTGGTGCCCGGCGACCGCTTCCTGCGCAAGCAGACGATCGCGGGCGGCGAGCGGTTCACGACGCAGGAGTTGGAGGAACTGCAGTCGAAGATCCTGACCGCCGAGGAGCGCCGCAAGGCGCTGGAGGGCGAGCTGTTCGTCGCGCTGCGCGAGCGGGTGGCGGCGGCGAAGGGACGGCTCGACGCCCTGGCCGATCGTCTCGCGTTCCTCGACGTCGCCGCCGCCCTGGCCGACCTGGCCCACGAGCGGCGCTACGTGCGGCCCGAAGTGGACGATTCCGGCGTGATCGATCTCGAGGAGTCGCGGCATCCGGTGGTGGAGGCGGCGGGCCCGCAGGTCGAGTTCGTGCCCAACGACGTGAAGCTCGACATCGACGGCGAACGGCTCTGGATCATCACCGGCCCCAACATGTCGGGCAAGTCGACGGTGATGCGGCAGACCGCGCTGTGCGTGCTGCTGGCCCAGATGGGATCGTTCGTCCCCGCGCGCCGGGCGCGGGTCGGGCTCGTCGACCGCATCTTCACCCGCGTCGGCGCCTCGGACTCGCTGACCTGGGGCCAGTCGACCTTCATGGTCGAGATGGTGGAGACGGCGGCGATCCTGCGGCACGCCACGCGCCGGTCGCTGGTCGTGCTGGACGAGATCGGTCGCGGGACCTCGACCTACGACGGCATGAGCATCGCGGCCGCGGTGCTGGAGTACCTCCACGACACCGTGCGCTGCCGGGCGCTGTTCGCGACGCACTACCACGAGCTGACCGCGCTGGCCGACCGCTTGCCGGGAGCGGCGAACTACAACGTCGCGGCCCGCGAGTTCGGCCACGACATCGTGTTCCTCCGGAAACTCGCCCGCGGCGGCGCCTCCCGCTCCTACGGCATCCAGGTCGCCCGGCTGGCCGGGCTCCCGGCGCCGCTGATCCGCCGCGCCAGCGCGCTGCTCGAGGACCTGGAGAAGGGCGGCGAACCCGGCGGCCGCCGCGGCCTGCGCTCGCCCGCCGCCGCCGCGCCGGAGCAGGTGTCGCTGTTCGCCCCCCGCGGCCCCTCGCCCGTCGAACGCAAGCTGCTCGACGTGGACCTCGACCACACCACCCCCGTCGATGCCCTCGCCCTCCTCGCCGCGCTCAAGGCCGAAGCCGGCCGGCAGGGGTCGTAGCTCCCCGCCGCGCCGTCCCCTTGACCCCCCGCAGAGTCGGGCGCTACAAGCGTTCCTGGCGCGGGAGCGGAGTTGGACGACCGACGACGACCGATGGAGCAGACGGGCGCAGGATTGCCGCGCTGGATGCGCTGGGCTCCGGTCGTTCTGGGCCTCGCGATGGGCGCGGCGCTCGCCGGCACCCTCCTCGTCGGCTACTTGGGCCTGCGCGGCGCCGGCGACGCGCTGGCGCAGGGCCAGGCGGAAACCCTCCGCCGCGCCGCCGACCGGACGTTCCGGCCGCTCGGACGCCCCCCCGCCGCTCCCGAGCTCGCCGCGTTCCTCGAGGACCACCGCAACGACGGCGTGCGTTGGGTCGCCCTCGTCCGGGTCGATGGCCGCCCGCTGGCGGAGGCGGGCGAGACGACGATGGGACCGTTCCTGCCGCCCGGCCCCCACGGCGACCCGCTCACCAATCGCTCTGCCGGGCGCCGCATTCGGGTCGCGCTGCCGCCGCCTCTGCCTCCGGGCGCTCCGTTCCCGGCGCCGGCTCCTCCTGCACCGGCGCCGAACGGCTCGCGGCTGCCGGTTGTTCCTCCGCCGGCCTGGAACGGTCTGCCACCCCCGTCCGCTCCGGGAGCGGGCTTCGAGCCGGCGTGGCTGGTCGTCGAGTTCGAACCGGTGCTGGCGGGGCAGGTCGAGGCCGCGGGGCTGCGCACGCTCGTGGTGGGGCTGGCGGCCGCCGCGCTGTTCGTGCTGTTCGCGTTCGTCTTCGTGCGGGCGCAGCGCCAGCGCGCGGCGTTGGAGCGGCGGCTCGAACGGGAACGCCGCCTGGCCGTGCTCGGGGAGATGTCCGCCGTGCTGGCCCACGAGATCCGCAACCCGCTCACGGCGCTCAAGGGCCACGCCCAGCTCCTGGCCGAGGCGTTGCCGGGGGAGGGGGCCGAGCGGGCCAAGGTCGACCGGGTGGTGCGGGAGGCCGTGCGTCTGGAGACGCTCACCTCCGACCTGCTCGACTTCGTCCGTTCGGGCGAGGTGCGGCGGGAGGAGGCGTCGCCGGCGGACCTGCTGCGCGCGGCGGCGGAGGAGGTGGGTGCCGAGCGCTTCGACGTGCAGCTCGAACGGGCCCCGGTCCGCTGGCCGTTCGACCCGCACCGCCTGCGGCAGGCGCTGGTCAACGTCCTGCGCAACGCGGCGCAGGCGTCGCCGGAGGGCGAGCGGACGACGGTGGAGGCGGCGGAGCGGGACGGCCGGCTGGTGATCGAGGTCCGCGACCGCGGGCCGGGGATTCCGGCGGGGGAGGAGGAGCGGATCTTCGAGCCGTTCCACACGACGCGGATGCGCGGCACGGGTCTCGGCCTCGCGGTGGCGCGACGAATCGTGTCGCTGCACGGCGGGACGATCGCGGCGCGCAACGGGGACGACGGCGGTGCCGTGTTCACGATCGAATTGCCGCGCGGCGGCGTGAAGGCGGGGTAGGGGACGCGATGGGACGCATCCTGGTGGTGGACGACGAGGAGGGGATCCGCAGTTTCGTCGCCGAGGCGCTGGCCGTCGAGGGACACGAGGTCGCGACCGCCGCCGACGGGCGCGAGGCGCTCCGGCGGCTCGCCGAACGCGGGTTCGACCTGGTGCTGACCGACCTGCGGATGCCCGGCCTGGACGGGATGGAGGTCGTGCGGCGCGTCCGGGCCGAGCAGCCCGAGGTCGAGGTGATCGTGCTGACGGCGCACGGCACGGTCGACAGCGCGGTCGAGGCGATGAAGCTCGGGGCGTTCGACTACCTGCAGAAGCCGGTGGGGAGTCCCGCGGAGCTGCGGCTGCTGGCGGCCCGCGCCCTGGAGCGCCGGACGCTGCTGGCGGCCCGCGACCGCGAGACGCTCCAGGGGCCCGGCGAGACGCCGCTCACCTGGGGCGACCCGGCGATGGTCCCGGTGGTCGAGGCGTTGCGCAAGGTCGCCCCGACCAACGCCACCGTCCTGTTGCTCGGCGAGAGCGGCACCGGGAAGGAGGTCGCCGCCCGCGCGATCCATCGCTGGAGCGCCCGCGCCGCCGGTCCGTTCGTCGCCGTCAACGGCGCGGCGATCGCGGAGAACCTGCTGGAGAGCGAGCTGTTCGGCCACGAGAAGGGCGCGTTCACCGGGGCCCACGAGCGGCGGCGGGGACGGATCGAACTGGCCGCCGGCGGCACCTTCTTCCTCGACGAGGTCGGCGAGCTGCGACCCGAACTGCAGGCGAAACTGCTGCGCGTGCTCCAGGAGAACCGCTTCGAACGCGTCGGCGGCACCCGGACGCTCGAGGCCGACGTCCGCTGGATCGCCGCGACCAACCGCGACCTGCGCGCCGAGCGGGACGCGGGGCGCTTCCGGGAAGACCTCTACCACCGGCTCGCCGTCTTCCCGATCCGCCTGCCGCCGCTGCGCGAGCGCCGCGAGGACATCCTGCCCCTGGCCCGCGCCCTGCTCGCCGAGATCGGCGCGCAGCTCGGCCGCCCGGGCCTGTCGCTGAGCGCCGCGGCGGCCCGGCGCATCGGCGCCGCCGAATGGCGCGGCAACGTCCGCGAACTCCGCAACGCGCTCGAACGCGCCGCCATCCTGGCCGAGGGGACCGCGATCGACGAGCCGCACCTGTGGATCGAACCGGGCCTCGCCGGCCCCGCCGCCCCCGCCGCCCCCGGCCCCGTCCGGCCGCTCGCCGAGATGGAGCGCGACGCGATCGAACGCGCCCTGGTCGAGTCGGGCGGCAACCGCCGCGAGGCCGCCCGGCGCCTCGGCATCGGCCTCCGCACCCTCTACGACAAGCTCAAGCGCTACGGCATCGGCTGAACCGCGAATCGCCGGCGCGCTTCCCCCGCCGTCGCTTCGGCTTCCGTTGCGCGGGCGGCAGGGCGGCGCGGGGTGCGCGTCCCGCCGGCTCAGGGCGCGGCGGGTTCCGCCTCGACCGATCCCGGTTCCGGCGCCAGCAGGCCGCACGCGCTCTCGTCGCCCAGCTCGCAGGCGCGCCGGAACGCCTCTCGGGCGCCGGTGTGCTCGCGGTCCAGCACGTCGGTCCAGCGCAGCAGGCCCAGCGCCCGGCAGGCGGCGGCGCGTCCGGCGTCGCAGCCGGCGCGGCACGCCGGCTCGTCGCAGCATTCCGCTTCGCGCGGCAGGGTCGCCTGGAACGGCACGCCGTCGCAGCCGAGCCAGCTCGCGGTTCCCAGCCGGCAGGACGGGAACCCCTCGTCGGGCGGCGGGCCCAGCTCGTCGGCCATCTCCCAGCCCCCCTCGACCGGCCGGCGGATCGCGACCCCGTTGGCCCGCACCAGCAGGAAGCGCACCAGGCCGCCGCGCCCCGTCGCCGGCGGCGCGGGCGCGACCTCCGACCAGGCCGCCAGCCGCTCCGGGGCCACGCCGCGCGCGACCAGGGCATCGAACACCGCCCGCGCCCGGTTGGCCGCCAGCCGCTCCGGGCCCGGTTCGTCCGGGTCGGCCGTGCCCACGCAGGCCACCTGCTCGACCGCCGCGTTGGCCTGCATCGCCGCCACGACCGCGTCGAGCGTCGCGACGCTGTCGGGGCGCAGCGCGTCCACGCCCCGGTCGAACGACACGACCGGTTGCGCCCAATCGACCAGGATCATCAGGTCCCCGCAGTCCGGACAGCCGTCCTCGTCGTCGCGCCCGTTGCGGGTTTCGGCCTCGGCCGGGCAGGCGTCCGCCGTGTCGGGCACGCCGTCCCCGTCCGTGTCGGTCGGGGTCGCCGGCTGTTCGATCGCCGCGGGAGCCGCGCCCGCGCATCCCGTCGCCGCCAGGGCCGCCGCCAGCACCGCCGTTCGTCCGCGCATCGTCCTGCCCCTTCGCCGGCGCGGACCGATCACGGGGCGCCGCGAGATTCCGCGGCCGCCGGGACCCAGGTCTCGCGCACGGCGCCCTGCCGTTCCTGGATCGAGTCGAGGAACCCCACGGCGCCGGTGTTGATCTCCGCCGCGTTCGCCTCGTCCGTGTCGATGTGCATCGCCAAGCGGAAGTCGGGCGAGACGCGCACCAGCACGTCGCCGAAAATCAGGGCGCGCTCGCCCCGGGTGCGCACGCGGACCATGTCGCGGTCACGGATGCCGTAGGTCAGCGCGTCCTCGGGGCTCATGTGGATGTGCCGCATCGCGCAGATCGTCCCTTCGGCGAGCGTCACGCTGCCGCGGGGGCCGACGAGGGTCAGGCCGGGGGAGCCCTTGATGTCGCCCGAAGCCCGGATCGGGGCATCGATCCCGAGCCGGAACTCCTCGGTGCGGGAGATCTCGATCTGCGTCTCCTTGCGGGCGGGGCCGAGGACCCGCACGCGGTCGACGCGGCCCTTGGGACCGACCAGATCGACCGTCTCGGCGCAGGCGAACTGTCCGGGTTGGGAGAGGTCCGAGCGGCGGGTCAGGGTGTGGCCCGCGCCGAACAGCGCCTCGACGTGGGCCGCCGACAGGTGCACATGGTGCGCCGAAACCTCGATCGGGATCGGCCGCTCGGCCCGCGCCCGGATGATCGCCGTCACCTGGTCGTGCCCCAGCGCTCGCACCGCCTCGCGGGCGATCATCAGCTCCTCGTCCGTCGGCACCGCCAGCACGCGGACCGGCGAGCTCTCGGCCGAGACGTCGCGCACGCCCGTCCCGGCGGCGCGGTTGCGGGCTTCGTCGAGGACGATGCCGAGGCGGTCGAGGCCCTGGCAGACGCGGGCGCGCACGCCGGCCGAGTTCTCGCCGATGCCGGCGGTGAAGACGAGGGCGTCGATCCCGCCGAGCGCCGCGGCGTAGGCGCCGACGTACTTGCGGATGCGGTAGGTGTACATCTGGACCGCCAGCAGCGCCTGCGGGTCGCCGCGGTCCGCCGCCGCCTCGATCTCGCGCATGTCGCCGGTCCGTCCCGACACCCCCTTCAGTCCCGAGTCGTGGTTCAGGATCCGCTCCAGCTCGGCGGCCGTCATCCCCTGCGCCGTGATCAGGTGCAGCACGAGCCCGGGATCGATGTCGCCGCAACGGGTCCCCATGATCAGCCCTTCGAGCGGCGTGAAACCGGTGGAGATGTCGATCGAGCGGCCGTGATCGATGGCGCAGACGCTGGAGCCCGAGCCGAGGTGGCAGGTGACGAGCTTGAGCTCGGTCACCGGCCGGCGCAGCCAGGTCGCCGCGCGCAGCGCGACGTACTGGTGCGACGGCCCGTGGAAGCCGTAGCGCCGCAGCCGGAGCCGCCGGGCCAGCTCGTGCGGCAGCGCGTACTGGTGGGCGAACGACGGGATGGTGCGGTGGAAGGCCGTGTCGAACACGGCGACATGCGTCGCGTCGGGCAGCCGGCGCAGCGCCGCCTCGATCCCCGCCAGGTTGTGCGGGTTGTGCAGCGGGGCCAGCGCCGACAGCTCGCGGATCGCGGCCCGCACGTCGTCATCGACCCGCGCCGCCCCCGCGTACCGCTCGCCCCCGTGGGCCACGCGGTGGCCGACGACATCGATCTGCCGCCCGGTGCCCAGCGCGGCGAACACCAGTTCCAGCGCCGCCGCGTGGTCCGGCACCGCGACGGCCTCGCTCCGTTCACCGTCCGGCCCGCGGCGGCGATGCCGCGACCCCTCGAGGCCGATCCGCTCCACGATCCCCCGCACCTGCCGCGCCGGGTCCGGGCCGTCGAACAGGCAGTACTTGACCGACGACGAGCCGCAGTTGAGCACCAGCACGCGGCGCTCGCCGAGCGCCGCGCCCGGGTCGAGGCGGTACGGGTCGCGGGCGCGGTCCCAGGCGTCCGCCGCCGCGTGGCGTTGCACGGGGTCCTGCCAGCGCTGCCGGAGCCGCGCGGCCATCGCCTTCGCCAGCTCCGCAACCGCCACCGGGTTCGCCGCCAGCGTCCGTCCGTACACCGCCTGCGGGATGCGCAGGTACCGGCACGGTCCGACCGCCGCCACCTCCGCCGTCGTCACCTCGCCGGTCAGCAGCGACATCTCGCCGAAGTGGTCACCCGGCCCGAGCGTCCCGACCTCGACCGGCGGGGCGCCGGGCTCCGGCGCCGGCCGCCGCACCGTCGCGCGCCCTTCGAGCAGCACGCCGAGGTACTCGCCGGCGTGCCCGTACTCGATCAGCAGCTCGCCGTCGGCCGCCTCGGCCACCGTCGAGCTGCCGACCAGCTCCGCCAGCGACGCCTCGTCGAAACCCCGGAACAGCGGCAGCTGGCGCAGGCGACCGACGATCTCCATCGCGCAACCTCCTCCTCCAGGGCCCGCACCCGCAACGTCCGCCGCGGGTGCGGGGCGTTCGGGTGCCGCCGACTGCGCCTCACAGCACCGGCGGCTCCGGGTCCGGCGCCCCGGGACAGCCCAGCAGCTCGTTCAGCGAGAACCCGACCATCGGCTGTTCGGGGACGGGCAGCGCGCCCGCGGCGACCCAGAACAGCAGGTCCTCGGGGGAGAAGACGATCGCGTACATCGCCCCGTTCGTCGCCAGGCTGCCGTCGTTGTCGAACGTCCCGACCGGTGTTTCCGCCCCCGTGTACGGGTTGACCCGGTCGCGCAGCACCTCCGCCGCGACCCGGGGGTCGAACGTGCCGAAGCGCGTCGCCGACCCGTCGCGCGGAACGAGCTGCGCCAGGCGATCGAACCGCAGCACGCTCGAAGCCCCCGCCGGGTCGGCGTCGGCATCGACCGTCTCCGGCGCGACGAAGTGGTTCGTCAACCAGACCGCGCCGTCGCGCAGGCGCCGGACCCCGATCCGTCGCGCCGTCATCTCGAACGCCGCCCCCTCGCGGTGCGGGCCGTCGGCGAGACCGAACTGCTCCACCGTCATGTGGTCCTCCCCCCGGATCAGCGCCTCGGCCTCCGCCAGCGAATGCGCCCGCTTCAGGATCTGACCGAGCATCTGCACGTGGCTGCGGCCGAGCAGGTCGTGTTCCGTCGCGTTCACCGGGTCGCTTTCGTTCGATGCGCCCGAAAGCCCCGCCGCGTTCATGCCGGAGTACGGGCTCAGATTCCCCGGGAAGCCGACGTAGACGTGCGGAATGCCGTCCATCGGCTGCCGCACGAAGATCACCGGGTACCACAGCAGGAAGTCGACCTCCCCCCAGTCCAGCAGCCGGCCGTGGTAGATCCGGCCGTCGGCCGTCGCCTCGCCCGCCGCCACGAACTGCGAGCAGCCCGGCCGGGCCGGCGGCTTGGGCAGCAAGCCCGACAGGAACTCCACCAGCACGTCGCCGAAGTTCGCCAGCAGGCACAGCTCCATCGTCCAGCCGACGTCTCCCGCCGCAGCGACCATCCCCTCGCATTCCTCGATGATGTCCGGATAGGACTGGCTGCGCGCGTAGTCGTCCAGGCCGAGCAGCCGGGCGATGGGCAGGATGCCGAGGATCTGGGCCACGTACTCCGAATCCGCGATGCCGCGGGCCAGCTCCGCGTGCAGCAGCGTCCCGTGCTGGTAGCCCATCGCGTACGCGGAACCCTCGAGCCAGACCACGATGAACGGCGGCCGATCCTCGCGGTGCGACTCGACCCGGCCGCACACACCCGCCTCCGCATCCGTCCCGTCGTCGCCGTCCGCGGCGTCCGTCCCGGCGTCGCCGCCGTCCTCGCGCGGCTCGACCGCATCCTCCTCTGCGGCGTCCGGCGGATTCGGCACCTCCGACGCATCCTGCGCGACCGTGTCGGTCGTTGCGTCGCCGTCGGGTTGGGCCGGCGTGGTCCCGCAGGCGGCTGCGGCCGCGACCAACGCCGCGAGGCTTCCCAGGCCCGCCGTCCACCACGTCCGCATCCGTCCCGCCTCCCGCGCCGTTCGGGCGCGCCGCCCATCCTACCACGGGACGGGGCGGCGCCAAGGCGGAGAGTCCGCGGCGCGGCTCGTCCCCGCGGGCGGACGGACGCGCCGCGCGCCCGGCTCGCACGGTCGCCGCGCCGTTTCCGCCCGGCCGCCCCGGTTGCCAACCGCCGGGAGACGGACTAGACAGCCGGCTTCATGAGGCTCGGACCATTCGTGCGGGTGTGGTGCTGCCTGGGGCTGGTCGCCTGCGCGCAACCTCCCGACGAGGAGGCGGACGGCGGTGCCGAGGACGGCGGCTGGGAAGACCAGGCCGATCTTCCGCCGGACCTCCCCGCGGATCGGCCACCCGACGGCGTTCCCGACGAGGCGGGGCGCGACCTGCCGTTCGACATCCCTGCCGCGGACGTGCTGATCTACGCCCACTCCCGCGACACGCTCTACACCTTCTCGGCGGCGACGCTGACGGTGGCCGAGATCGGCGTGTTCCGCCTCTCGGACGGGACGGCCGCTCCGTCCATGCTCGATCTGGCGGTCAACGAGGCGGGCGAGGTGTACACGGCGAGCGAGACGCGGCTGTTCCGCTGCGACCCCGCGACCGCCGCGGTCTCCCCGGTCGGCGACTTCGGACTGGCGGCCGGGGAAGCGCTGTACGCCCTGACGTTCCTGCCCGCCGGCGTGCTGCGCTCGGACCGCGAGACGATGATCGGCGCGACCAACGCCGGCGCCTACTACGAGGTGGACCCGGCGACGGCCGCGACGACCCATCTCGGCCAATATCCCGACGGGTGGCTGTCGAGCGGCGACATCGTGTCGATCGTCGGGCTCGGCACCTACGCCACGCTCAAGCGCTACGACCACCCCGACAGCGACATGCTGGCGGAGATGACGTTCCGCGGCGACGGCTCGGTCGCCGCCCGCGTGATCGGTCCGATCACCGACGGTGCGACCGGCTTCCGCCAACTGTTCGGACTGGGCTACTGGGGACGCTCGCTCTACGGATTCTCGAACTCGGGACAACTCGTCGAGATCGACCGCGACACCGCCGAGGGCACCCTGGTGACCGCCGCGACGGGCGCCGACCAGTTCTGGGGCGCCGGCGTGACCACGGTCGCCCCCGTCATTTTCTGAACGTTCGGACGGGGCTCCGGCGTCCGCGGACCGTGGGCGCGGCGCTTCCCCACGGGCCGCGCGATGAGGCGCTCGCGGCGCAGGCGGGCGGCCCGCGGCCGCGCTTGACGGGAAGCGCGCCGGCGTCGTACGACGCGCTCATGGAGAGGAGCCGAACCATGCGCAGGGTGCTGACGTGCGTCGTCGTGTGCGGCTGGGTCGCGTCGGTCTGCGGGTGTCCGCCGCCGGCCGCGGGTCCGGGTCCCGAGGGTCCGCCGCCGCCGCCCCCCCCGCCGCCGGTGGCGCGCGACTGCTCGGTCGCTCCCGCCGACTGGGCGGCCTGCCAGAACGGATACCTCGGCTACTGCCGAGTCGTCGGCGACTCCCTGCGGGAGCGCCAGTGCTGGGCCGAGGCGGAGGAGCCGTACCGCAAGTCGTGCGATGCCGGCGACCTGCCGTCCTGTGCCAGCCTCGGCCACGTCCTGGAACAGGTCGACCGCGATGCCGAGGCCGAGCCGCTCTACGCGCGGGCGTGCGAGGGGAACGAGCTGATCGCCTGCCGGAACCTCGGCCTGATGCGGTTCGGCGGCGGGCGCGTCGCCGAGTCGGAGGCGCCGTTCCGCCGCGGCTGCGACGCCGGCGATCTCGGCGCCTGCCGCGCCCTCGGCGGCACCCTCGTCCAGCTCGGCCGCAACGAGGACGCCCTGGCGCCGTACCGCAAGGCCTGCGACGGGTCCGATGCACCGTCGTGCACCGGCCAGGGGATCGCGCTGGAGCGGCTGCAGCGGCTGGACGAGGCGGCGGCGGCGTACCGGCGCGGTTGCGAAGGGGGAGACCAGGGCGGGTGCGCCGGCGCCGGGACGCTGCTGCAGACCCTGGGACGCAAGGAGGAGGCAGTCGAAGTGTTGCGGCCGGCGTGCGAGGCGGGCCAGACGCCCGCCTGCGACGCCCTCGGCCTGCTGTTCCTCGACCTCGGACGGCGGGAGGAAGGACTGGCGCTCGTGATCCGGGCCTGCGAGAGCGGACGCGGCGCGATGTGTACCGCGCTCGCCGCCGCCTACAAGGCGGCCGGCAAGGAGGCCGAGGCGGCCACGGCGTACCGCCGCGCCTGCGACCTGGGCGAACCCACCGCGTGCACCGTGCTCGGGATCGAGTTGCAGACGCAGGGGCTCGGGGCGCAGGCGGCCGAGCAGTTCCGCGTCGCCTGCGCCCAGGGGAGCGCGGGCGCCTGCTACGGCATGGGCGCCGCGCTGCTCCAGGCCGGCCGGGCCGACGACGCGGAGGAGCCGTTCCGCAAGGCGTGCGAAGGCGGCGAGCCGGGCGGGTGCTGGGGGCTGGGTGCCGTGGCCCAGGCGCGCGGCCGGACCGACGACGCCGTCGCCCACTACCGGCGGGCCTGCGAGGCGGCCAACGTCAACGGGTGCTACGGCCTCGGCGCGCTGCTCGTCGAGCAGGGCCGGGGGCAGGAGGCGGTGGCCCCGCTGCGCGGGGCCTGCAGCTCCGCCAACGCCTCGATGTGCGCCGGCGTCGGCTACGCGTTCCAGCAGCTCGGCATGATCGATGACGCCGTCGCCGCCTACCAGCTCGCCTGCAATGCCAACGACGCCGGGGCCTGCACCCGGCTCGGCGCCGCACTCCAGGGCCTGCTGCGCTACGAGGAAGCGCAGGCGGCCTACACGAAGGCCTGCGACGGCAACGACGCGATCGGCTGCACGAACCTCGCGATGCTGCACCGGGCCGCGGGTCGCAATGCGGAGGCGGAGACGACGTACCGCAAGGCGTGCGATGCCCGCGAGCTCAACGCCTGCAACCAGCTCGGCGCGATGCTGCGCGACCTGGGGCGCAACGCCGATGCCGAAGCGCCGCTGCGCCGGGCCTGCGAGTCGCGCGACCTGGCCGGCTGCGGCAACCTGGCCCAGGTCGTGCGCGCCCTGGGCCGCGGCGCCGAGGCCGACCGGCTCTTCCGGCAGGCCTGCGACGGCGGCCACGGCCCCTCGTGCACCGAACTCGGCCTGGCGGCGCGCAACGCGAATGACAACGCATCCGCCGAGGCGCTGTTCCGGCAGGCGTGCGTGGCCAACGACGGCGCCGGCTGCCGCTCCCTCGGCGCCCTGCTCGTCGACCTGGGCCGCGGCGGAGAGTCCCAGCAGTACTACGTCCGCGCCTGCCAACTCGGCGACGCCTCCGCCTGCACCGTCGCCGGACCGTAGGACAAGAGTCCCGGATGCCCCGCCCGGCCCACCGCGCCGTCGTCCGCGGCGCGCGCGTCCGGTCGAGGCGTCAGACCAGGAAGTAGCCCACGAGGCCCGTGCCGAGGCCGGCGGCCACGAGGATCCAGGCGATCGAGTCGTCCAGCCGGCCGAACAGCGGGATCCAGTCGGGGATCAGATCCCAGCGCCCGAGCGCCGCGAGCAACAGACCGACGGCGAAGGCCGATGCGCCCCCGCCCACGAGGTAGAAGCGGAGCGACGCGTGGATCCCGAACGCGTCGAGGTTGAGCCAGAACAGGATCAGTCCCGCGATCAGGGCCAGGACGACCAGCAGGCGCGCCAGTTTCTTCATCCGACCTCTTCTCCCGCCGCCAAGGGCCGCGTTCCTCCGACCTTCCGCATCATGCCACCATCGGGCGGCGTGAAGCCAGCACCTGCGGTCGTTCCCGCCGGCCGGTCCTCGTGCTAGGGTCGTATCCGGCGCGGCGGGCTCCGGCGAGGGTTCCCGGAGGAAGCCGGAGAACGTCCAACACGCGTCGCGCCGGGAGGCAGCACCGATGACGGACCCCGCGAACGCTTCGCCGGCGCCGGCCGGCACCTCCGCCGCCGCGTCGCCGGCGACGCCCGAGGAGCGGCCGGTCTGGGAGGGATCGCCGTCGCACTGGACCTGTTTCGGGACCTATCTCTTCTGGGGGCTGGTGCTCGTCGCCCTCGCCGTCGCCGGCGGATGGTTGCGCCTCGGGAAGTGCGCCTGGCTCGGCTCCTGGGGCCCGCCGATCGGTCTGGGGGTTCTCGCGCTGCTCGTCGTCCCGCTGTTCGTCATCCTCCGCGCCTACCTCGTCACGCGGACCACGCGGTACAAGCTGACCACGCAGCGCATCCTGTCCTCGGCCGGCGTCTTCTCGCGTCGCACCGACAACCTGGAGCTGTACCGGGTGGACGACCTCAACGTGATCCAGCCGTTCTTCCTGCGCCTCGCCGGCCTCGCCAACCTCGTCGTCATCACCTCGGACAAGACGACGCCCACCCTGACCCTGGCCGGGCTCCGCGACGCGAACGGCCTGCGCGACGCGATGCGCAGGCACGTCGAGGAGTGCCGCGATCGCAAGCGCACGCGCGTCGTCGACATGGACCTGGATCATTTCTGACCGGGAAAGGGGGAGGCCATGCGGATCGTCTCGGTTTGGACCTGGCTGGTGGCGTTCGGCTGCCTTGCGACGAGCGCCTGCGACGACTCGACCAATCCCGGCGCCGACGGCGTCGCGGGAGCCGACGGGGAGGGCGGAACCGCGGACGGCGACGTCCCGGGCGACCGCGGGGAGGACGCCGCGCCGGTCGACGACGCGGAGGTCGAGGCGGTCGACGCCCCGGAGGAGACGGCGGTCGACGACGGGAGCGGGGAAGGGTCATCGGCATGCGGCAACGGGGCATGCGAGCCCGACGAACACTGCACCGCCTGCCCGGCCGACTGCTGCGTTTGTCCCCCCGAGACCGCAATCCTCGAGGAACGTCTGACGTCCGCCGCCGAGTGCTCCGGGACGGTCGTGGGCGGCGCGTTCGATGTCGACGGCTGGCGCACGACCGACTTCGAGTCCCGGATCATCTACGACTTCGGCGCGCCGGTCGATTGCGGCGCCCTGCGCCTCGATCTGGTTCACTTCGACCCGATGACGATGTACCGGCACGTCGGCGGCGAGGACCGCTACCTCAACTTCCTCGGGCTGTACCAGGGCGATCACGGCAACCACTGGGAAGCCGCCGAACGCCACGAGGTCTCGATCAACCTCCCGGCCACCGACGAGGAACCGCGGACTCCTTCCGCGACCACGCGATCAAGCTGAAGGCCGGCACCGGCACCGAGGACGGCTGGGGTGGCGGCGGGGCGACCTACACGGAAACCGAGTTCGACTGGGACACCGCCCACACCTACCGCCTCTGCCTCGACTGGACCGGCGAGCGCGTGCGGCTGTTCGTGGACGGGCGGCAGGAGACCTCGATCGATCTGACGTGGAGTGCCGAGGGCGCGTCGAGTCCCGGGCTGCGCTACCTTTTCGTGGGCCGGACGGTGTTCGACGCCGGCGGCTGGCTCGATGGCGCGACCTACGCCGACCTGAGCGTTGTCGCCGGCGGCAGCTGCCCGTAGCGTCCGCGCCTCGACCTGTGGCGCCGCGGGCGACGAGGGCGCGCGGGATTCCCGCGCGGGCGTCGAAACCTTGGGGGCGGGAACGGTCAATCGGGCGCGGAAACGGCCTCGCCCTCGTCGCAGACCGTCCAGCCGCAACGTAGCTCCGCGCGCGAGCCCGGCTCGAGGCCTTCGCGGAAAACTGTGTCGAGGAAGTGCAGCTGGGCGCAGTGCTCCTCGCTCCTCTCCGGCGGGCGGTAGAACCAGCCGTCCTCCTCGGGCCACCCGCATCTCCGGGTCGCCGGGTCCCACGCGAGCGCGGCGGCGCGGACGAGACACCGGCGGCGGGCGACGCCGTCGTTCTCCGTCACCAGCCCGAGGTCGCGCTTGTACGGCCGGCACTCGGCTCCGGTCGCCGGGTCCGTGCACGGCGCCGGGTCGGGCAGGTCGCCGGCGCTCGCCGGCGGGCACCACGCGGCCGGACATGTCTCGTCCTCCGGGCACGGGCGGTCGTCGTCGAGCGTCTCGACCAGGAAGCAGTTCGGGATGCATTCGCCTTCCGCCAACGGCAGCTCGTGATGCAGGCAGATTGGGCCCCACGACATCGGAAGGACGGACGTCGCCGGCGACAAGACGTCGTTCCAATCGCTCTTGCAAATCGATTCGACATCGGCGGCACTGCCGAACATCTGCGCCAGTTCGACGAAGCGCCGCGGCGGGACCGCGGCCGCGGACGCGGTCCTGCACGACGGGATCAGTCGCGTCGGGTCGGCGGGGTCGAGCGTCACGGCCATCGCCGGGTGGTGCAGACACTCCGACAGCATGTCCCCCGGCCCCAGGCACGCCGGGACATCGGGCGGCACGCCGACGACCATCCCGAGCAGGATCCGGTCCTGGTGCGCCGGACCCGCCAGCGCCCGCAGGGCCCATGCGAACGACTCGACGGGCTCGAGCAGCTCCGGATGTAGAGCGGCTCGCAACTCCGGCGGGCCGAGCGGCGCGTCGGGGTCGAACAGCTCGGGGTGCGCGGCGGAGGCGGAGCCGTCGTCGCCGTCCGAGATCCACAGGACCATCCACAGCGCGTCGTCCCGCAGGAAGCCCCGGTTGCAGCCGCCGGGGCCGCCTTCCAGTGTGAGCGCGCGGAGCACCGAGGCGAACGGCTGCGAAAACGGGCACCCGGAGGTTCCGACCGAGGCCAGACAGGTCAGGTCGGCCGCGATCCGTTCGACGACGTCGCCGCCGTCGCTTCGTAAGCGCCACTCCTGGAACGGCGGGTAGGTCGCCGAACAACCGGATGCGGCGACCGGCGGACTCTGCAGCAGGCAACCGCCGCCCGCCCCGTCCGGCCCGAGACATCCCGGCAGCGGGCTCGTCGTCGGCGCCCCGGGCGCGACGACGCCGACGTGGAGGTCGTCGAGCAGCGGGCGGTCGGGACGGGTGTCCCCGTCGAAATCCGGCGCCAGGAGGGTGCGAAGCATCGCCGGGATCTGCGCGGCCAGCAGCTCCTGTTCCTCGATCATCGAGGGCGAATCGTCGATCCAGATCAACAGGTCCAGGCTTCTTCGCGCTCTGGCGCTGAACCGTTCGACCAGCTCGTGGTGGACGCAGCGCGGGTCGTCAGGCGGGTCGAAGTCGTCGCAGCCGGGGACGGCCAGCCAGCACAAGAGGAGCGGCGGCAGGCGAAGCGGTCGGCCGGGCCGGGCCGAGGCCGCTCGGGTCCGGCCGGCGGCGTCCGCGTCGAGACCGCGCTTTCGCAAGGGAACGATGCCGGCCCGCATGAACCGGGCAGGCTGCAAGAGCCGTTCCCCGGACCGTCGGTTCCCGGTTCCGGTGCGACCTTGCGGGATCGCGCGAGAATCCGGTCGGCGGCGACCGGCGTTCCGCGGACTCGACGGCAACTCGTTGTCGACTCGCGCCAACTCCGTTGGCGGCGCCGCCGCGGGCGGTCTGGCGGCCCGATCTGCCGGAACCACCGCCGACGACATCGCCCGCGCCAGCCTCGTCGCGGCCTACAGCGCCGCCGCCAGCGACAGCACCACCGAGGCGCCCGGGCCGTACACGCCCGAGCCGTGGTACTTGTAGGTCTCGTCGAGCAGGTTGTGGGCGTCGAGCGTGACGCGCAGCTCGCCGTCGCCGGCGGTTTCGATGCCCGCCCGCAGGTTGAGATCGCGAAAAGGGGAGGCCGCGTCGGCCGACGACGCGAGCGGGGCAGTGTCGGCGGCGTGCGGCAACGGGGCGCGCCAGCCCGCAGAGCACTGCGCCGCCGGCCCGGCCGGCGGCCGCGTCTGTCCCGCGGAGACCGTCCGGAAGAGCGCTTGACATCCGGGCGCCGGGTGCTCCGCGGCCGTCGATTCCCTGCCGGAACGTCGATGAGGAAGCGGACGCGGCGCCGTCGCGGCCGGGCGCCACCCTTTCGGCGCGGATCCGCCGCGCAATCGTTGCCGCGGATTTGCGCGCCGGTGGCGTTTCGTTCACGGGTTCGCCACACGAATCCTTCATCCTGGCGCCGCAACGCGCGCCGGGATGGAAGCCGGACGGCATCGCGGCGCGCGGGGGACGGAGGCGCAGCGATGGACGGACGAGGCGAAACCGGAAACCGCGGGGAACGGGGCGCACCGCGCTGCGCCCCGCGCGGAACGCCGCACCGGGTCGTCGTGTTCTCGGACGTGCACCTGCACGCCGCCCGGCGTCCGCCGTGCGCCACGCCGGGCCGGATGTCCGGAACCGCGGACACGCCGCCGCGCTCGCTGGCCGAGGCGGTGCGGGCGTTGCACGACGGCGGCCGGGCGGGCGACGTGCTCGTCCTGGCCGGCGACACCTTCGACCTGTTCCGCGAGAGTCCCGCCGGCCCCTTCGCCTCGGACGTGGAGCACCTGGACGCGATCTGGGCCTGCCACATCGACCTGCTGCTCGCGCTGCGCGCCTGGGTCGCCGCCGAGCGGCGGCTCGTGTTCGTGGCCGGCAACCACGACCTGAGCCTGCCCCGGCCGGAGGTGGCCGCGGCGCTGCGCCGGCGCCTGGCGCCCGGCGGGGACGGGGCCGAGCGGGTGGAGGTCCGGGCGTGGTTCTACCACGAGCCCGGCGTGCTGTACGTGGAACACGGGCACCAGTACGACCCCGATGCGCGCGTGGAGGATCCGTTCGCACCGCCCGAGGCGGGTCGCTGCGAGGAATTGGGACGGCTGGCCCATCGCCACGTCGTGTCGCCGCTCCGCGGGGCGGTCGGCGAGGCCGACGAGCATTCGACGGCCCTGGAACTGACCTGGCGCTTCCTGCACCGTCCGCGGCGGCTGCTCCGGGCGCTGCGGGCCCACGCCCGCTTCGTCGGCGCTTCGCTGCGCGCCGCGGCGCGCCGCACGCGGCGCGCGGCCCGCGGCACCCTGGCGCGGCTCGACCCGGTCGAGACGTTCGGCCTCAGCACCGCACAGCTCGAACGCCTGCGCGCGGCCTGGCAGGACTCGACGCTGTGCTCGCTGGCCGCGACGGCGCGCCGATTGTACGTCTCCCACGCGCTGCTCCTGGCGCTCCTGCTGTTCGCCGGCGTCCTGTACCTGGGCCTCGACTGGGGACCCCGGCTGCTGGGGCCGACCGGAATCCCCCTGGTGCTGCTCGCCGGCAGCGCCGCCGCCGCCTGCGTCCACGCCCGCGCCTGCCGGTTCCGCGAGCACCGCCTGCAGCAACAGGCCGCCCGCATCGTGGCCCGGGTCACGGGGGCGCACTTCGTCGTGATGGGCCATTCCCACATCCCCTGCCGCCTGCGGTTGCCCGACCGGCGGACCTACTTCAACGTGGGCCGCACCCTGCCCCGCGCCTCGCGGGAGGACTGGACCCAGGGCCTGGTCGTCTGGACCGACGGGGAACGGCATCTCGCGCTGCGCGTCCGCGAGTTCCTCGACCTGGAGCGGTTCGAGCGGCGGTCGCGACCCACGCTGCAGCCCGGCCGCCTGCCCACGCCCCAGGCCGCCTGAACCCTCGCCGGCGACGTCGCCCACTGTTCACGGAACGGCCATCCGTTCGTACGCCCGCGCGCCGATAACGGGGGCGAGGTCGAGACGGGAGGGAAGGACGATGGAGGTCCAGAAAAGGATGATGGCGGTGCGGGAAGAGACGACGCGGTTCCAGCCGCTCGTCTGCACGCGGACGGGGTTCGTTTCGGGTTGGGATCCGCTGCTGTCGGCCGAAGCGGCGCCGACGGGTGTGCCGCCGGACCCGGCGGAGGAGGCCTGGGCCGCCGGGCAGACCGTCGTCGTCGCCGCGCGCCGGGGCCTGGTCGGACCGCAGACACCGCTGTTCCTTCGGCTGGCGACCGGCGCCTTCCAGGCCGGCGGTGACGGCGAGGCCGGCGGTCCGGAAGGCGACGCGGGCCTTCGCCGGCTGCTCGCCTCGGTCGGCCTGCGGCCGGCGGATGTGGTGTTCGAACTGCCCGAATCCGCGCTGCAGCAGAACGACGGACTGGTGCGGGAACTGGCGGAAGGCTGGAGGTATTGCGGCTATCGGTTGAGCATTGCGGGGCTGAGCATCGCGGGTCCCGCGTTCGACGCCCTGTCCCGGCTGCAGCCGGCGTTCGCGCGCTTCGATCCGGTCCTGATCGCGGACATCGACCGCCAGAGCGTCAAGTTCAACCTGGTCGAGGCGCTGTTGCGCCACACCCGCCGGCTGGGCGTGCGCACGATTGCCGGGGACGTGACCCGGCGGGGGGAGTTGGACGCCGTGGTGGCGCTGGGGATCGACCTGATCCAGGGTCCGCGGCTCTGCGGGGGGGTGTCTCGGCCGTCGCGCTCCGACATGCTGGCGGTGGCGCGGGCGGTGCTGGACGCCCACATGCGGCAGGCCGACGGTCGCTCCTCGTGCGCCGGCTGCGGGGCGGACTAGGCCGTCGCCCCCCGACGTCGTCACCGCCGCACCCCGGGGCGATCGTCGTTCTCCAACCCGGCCGCGGTCGACCCCTACAACGCCGCCGCCAGCGACAGCACCACCGAGGCGCCCGGGCCGTAGACGCCCGAGCCGTGGTACTTGTAGGTCTCGTCGAGCAGGTTGCGGGCGTCGAGCGTGACTCGCAGCTCGCCGTCGCCGGCGGCCTCGATGCCCGCCCGCAGGTTGAGCGTCGTCCAGCCCGGGGTGCCCCCTTCCGGGATCCGGGCGTCGGTTTCGTCCTCCGGGGACAGGCGGTCCTGCTTCCCGGCGGCCAGCACGTACAGTTCCACGAATCCGCGCAGCGAGCCGGCCCACGGCGCGGCCCAGCGCGCCGTCGCCCGCCCGAACAGCGGCGGGATCCGCGTCAGCGGCACCGTCCCCCCGTCGTCCAACTCCTCCTCGCCCCAGGTCCACGCCAGACTGCCGGCCAACGCGAACCCCGCCGGCAGTGCCAGCTCCAGCTCCGGCTCCACGCCCCACAGCGTCCCCTCGCCGCCGTTGACGTCCCAGGCCACCGGCTTGCCCCCCACCTCGGTCGCGCCGCGCCACGTCGTCGGCTCGCGGCGGATCAGGTCGTGCAGCAGCGACACGTATCCCGTGACGCCCAGCGTCAGTCGCCAGACCCGCCCGCGCAGCAGCAGCTCGACGGTGTCCGAACGCTCCGGCCCCAGCTCCGGGTTCGGGATGTGGAAGAACTTCCCGGTGTCGCCCAGCAGCACCGCCTCGCTCAGGTTCGGCCCGCGGAATCCCTGCGAGAACGTCGCGGCGGCGGTGAGCCGGTCCGCCCACGCGTAGCGCACGCTCCCCAGGAACACGTGCCCGAGGTACGACTCGTCCACCGCCGGCAGTTCGTCCCGCGCCGGCGCCTGCCCGACCATCCCGTGCAGCCGGTACCCCGCCGCCAGGCGCAGTTCGTGCCCCCCTTCTCCGACCCACGGCTCCCCCTCGACCATCAGCCAGGCGCCGTAGTTGTCGTACGTCGAGCCCGGCGGAAGCCCCGGGTCCGGCCGCAAGGCGAACGGCGCCGCTCCGCGGCGGAACCACCGCTCGGCATCGACCCAGTCGCGATACCACGTCCCGCCCCCGAGCAGCCGCAGGCGGCTCTCCAGCCAGCGCGTCGTCCATTGCAGGTCCAGGCCGAGCGTGTCCGCCCGCGTCTCGTCCCGCGTCGTCGAGACCTCCGCGACCAGGTCGTCCCGCAGCGCGATCGTGTCCTTGCGCTCGAAGAACCCCTGGTACGACAGCGTCAACTCCGCCTCGCTGCCGATGGCCGGCAGCGGAGCGGACAGCCGCAGCCAGGCCAGGTGGTCGTCGTTGTCGTAGAACTGCAATGAGCGCGCGTCGTACAGCTTGTCGGTTCGACCGGCGTCCGACAGCAGCGTCCAGAGCCAGGCGGCCGTGACGGTCCAGCCGGCGAGCGCGCCGTCCTGCACGCGGTAGGCGAGCCGCGCCGAGGCCGACGACTGGTCGTAGCCCGTGTAGACCTGCCGGCCGACCCCGGGGCCCGCCTCGAGGTCGTCGAACGACCGCATCGTTCCCCCGACCAGCGCTCGCAGACCCTCCCGCGCCACCCCCAGACGCGCGTGACCCGAACGCTGGTCGTCGGCCGAACCGGCGACACCGGCGACCTCGGCCGTCAGCTCCGTGCCGGTCGCGTCCCGCCACAGGCTCCCCAGCGGAAACAGCCGGATCACACCGCCCATCGCGTCCGACCCGTACAGCACCGAGCCCGGCCCGCGCAGCACCTCGATCCGCTCCAGCGACATCGCATCGACCAGATTCAGGTACTGGAGGGGGCCGGTGCGGTAGACGGAGTTGTTGAGCCGCACGCCATCGACCAGGATCAGGTTCTGCGGCCCGACCATCCCGCGCACGATCGGCGCTCCCCCGCCGTGGTTCGTCTGCTGGACGAACACCCCCGGCGCCTCCCACAGCGCCTCGGGCGTCGTCCGCGGCGCCCGTTCCGCCAGCGCGCGGGAATCGACGGTCGCCACCGAGCGGTCTGAACGGAACGGGTCTTCGGGGTGGCGCGCGCCGACGACGACCGTCTGGTAGAGCGGCGCGTCCGGTTCCGCCTCCGCCTGCGCGTCGTTCCGATTCGCCGTTCGCGCCGTCTCTGCGGAGGGCGGCGCCGCGCCCGCCTCCTCCGGCGGCGCCGCCGACTGCGCCGCCGCACCCGGGGCGAGGGTGAGCGCCGCGACGGCGACGATACGGCCCGTCCAGGCGGCGCGCGGGAAACTGCGACACCGCGTGTTCCAAGTCCGCAACCCGGTCGTCATGCCGCCCTCCTCGACCTCCGCGCGGCCGACTCTAGCACAACGGGCGTCCGGACGGGATTGACGGCGGCTGGCCCGGCGTTCAGACTGGCCCGAGAGACGGGCGGTGCGGCGGGCGAAGGATGGGTCGCAAGGATGAAGCGGGCGACAACCGTGGCGATGGTCCTGCTCCTGGCGGCGGGCTGCGACTGCGGCTCGGGCGCGACGACCACCGACGACGGGGGCGGGGTCGAGGTCGAGATCGAGGGAGCGCCCGACGCGCCGGAGGACGAGGCGGGCGGCGAGGCTCGCGACGAGGCGGCCGGGGAGGCCGAGGCGTTCGCGGAGGACGTGGTCGAGGAGGTCGCCCCCGACTGCGCACTGCCCGAGCCGCCGCCGGCAGCGCTGCTGCGTATGGGACTCAATCCGGACGGCACGCGCCTGATTCCCGGCGGACGCGCCGTCACGCCGGCCGGCCCCGAGACGATCCTCGACGGGTTTCCGCAGGACGTCGAGGTTCACCCGGACGGCACGGTGGCCTACGTCACCAGCGCCAGCGACGACGACCGCCTGCTCTACGTGGTCGACCTCGAGACGAACGGCGTGCTCCAGCGGATCGACCGCGGCGAGGCGTTCTACGGACTGGCGGTGCATCCCGACGGCACCCGCCTGTTCGCCTCGAACGGCGTGGGCGGCGACGTCGAGGTGTTCCGCATCCTGCCCGACGGCACACTGGAGGCAGCATCATCGATCGAGGTGGGCGGCTACCCGGCCGGCCTGGCGATGAACCCCGACGGCTCGCGGCTGTGGGTCGCCCGCTTCGACGGCGGCGCGATCGGCAACGGCATCGTCGAGATCGATACCTCGACCCTCGCCGTCCGCCGGACGATTCCGCTCACCACCGGCGTCTGGGACGTGGTCTACGTCCCGCGACGCAACGAACTGTACGCCTCGGCCCTCGGCGGCGACCGCATCTTCATCGTCTACCTCGACCTCGGCGTCTCGCTCGCCTCGGTCCCCGCCGCCAGCAGCCCCGCCGGGCTGGCCGTCCGCCCCGACGGCTCGCGGGTCTATGCGGCGGTGTCGGGCGGCGACGAGGTGATCGCGATCCACACGACGAGCCAGGACGTCGTCGCCCGCGCCTGGGTCGGCGACTTCGCCCTGCCGGGCGGGACCGAGCCGGCCCGCAACTCGAACCCCAACGCCGTCTGGTACGAGCCTTCCTCCGACCGGCTCTACGTCACTCGCGGCGGCGACAACGCCGTCCTGGTCCTGCGCGCCTCCGACCTGGCCGTGCTCGGCTCGATCCCCACCGGCTGGTACCCCACCGACCTCGCCCTCACCCCGGACGGCCGCACGATGGTGGTCGTCCACGGCAAGAGCGGCAGCCTCGGACCCAATCCCGGCCGCGACATCAAGGACTGGGTGGCCGGCACGGTGATGACGGTCGATCTCGCCGCCGGAAACCTCGCGGCGTGGACCGCGCAGGTCGAGGCGAACTACCGCCGGCCGGAGACGGTGTTCCCGTTCGACTTCCCGGCGGAGTGCGAGCCGCCGTTCCCGATTCCGCTCCGCCCGGGCGACCCGACGCCGATCGAACACGTCGTGCTCGTGGTCAAGGAGAACAAGACTTTCGACTGCGTGTTCGGCGACTTCCCCGGGGCCGAGGCCGACGCCGGACCCGAGTACCTCCACTGGGGCCGCGAGATTACCCCCAACCAGCACAAGCTGGCCGAGGAATTCACCCTGCACGACAACTTCTACACCGACTCCGAGGTCTCCGTGCAGGGGCACCTGTGGCTCACCGGCCTGTTCGTCACCGAGTACATGGAGCGGGTCTGGATCGAGGACTACCGCAGCGGCGGCTTTCCCGAGGTCTCGGTGTTCGACCCCGGCCAACCCGACGTCGGCACCTTCTTCCAGCACCTGATCCGCCACGGGATCGATTTCACCAACTACGGCGAGGTCGTCGGCACGCTCGGGTCGGTCGGCGGCGAGACCGTCCTCTCGCACACCGACCTCTCGTTCCCCGGCGTGTTCTTCAACCTGGCCGTGCGCGACGACGACAAGATCGCGTACGTCGTGGACCGGATGATCCTCGGCGGGCGCTTCCCCCCGTTCGTCTTCATCGGGCTGCCCAACGACCACACCAACGGCACCGAACCGGGGGCGTTGACCCCTGAGGCGATGATCAACGACAACGACCACGCGCTCGGCGTCCTGATCGATGAGCTGAGCCATTCCCGCTACTGGCGGAGCACCGTCGTCTTCATCGTCGAAGACGACCCGCAGAGCTGCGCCGACCACATCGACGCGCATCGCTCGTTCCTGATCGTCGTCAGCCCCTGGGCGCGCCGCGGCCACGTCAGCCACGTGCACACCTCGTTCCTCTCGGTCTACCGCACGATCGAGATGATCCTCGGCCTGCCGCCGCTGGGACGCACCGACGCCGCCGCCGCGCCGCTGTACGACGCGTTCACCAACGTGCCGGACGACACCCCGTACATGTCGCTGCCCCGCACGATCCCGGACGATCGCAACCCGACCTGGTATCCGGGCGCCGAGCGCTCCGCGTCGCTCGACTTCCGCGGCCCCGACCGGTGCCCCGAACTGTTCCCGATCCTGCGCGCGTACCGGATGTGGCGCCGCGGGGAACTGAGCCTCGCGGAAGCGCAGGCCGCCGCCGGCCTCCCGTCGCTCGACGAGGAGGCCCGCGAGGAGGCCCGCGACGAGATCGATGCCTACGACCGCGCCTTCGCCGCCTTCGAACGGTGGCTGGCAGAGCATCCCGAGGTGCGCGTCGAGGGGCTGCCGCCGCGACCGTACGGCCCGCGGCCGGGGACCGACGCGCCGCAATCGTCGACCGCGGAAGGCGCGGAACGCCCCTGAAGGAACGCCGCCCCCGCGCCGGACGAACCGGTGCCGAGCCGCGCGCCGGGACACCAGGATGGCACCCGCGACAGGTCGGTTTCGCAACCGACCGCACCGACTCATGACCTCGGCGTCCCCAACGGGATTCGAACCCGTGCTGCCGGCTTGAAGGGCCGGAGTCCTAACCCCTAGACGATGGGGACCCCGGTGCCCGCAGGCACCGCGCCGCGGCGCTCCGGCACGCGGCGGGCCGGACGTATAGCACGACGGCGGGGGAGGGTGGCAAGGCCTTCTCGACACCCCCCGGTTCCGCCGCAACAGGGCTTCGGGATACACGGCTGCCCGTCGTCGCCTCCCGGCCGCGTGGGTCGAGGCGGTGGTCGGACGGGGCCCGCGGGGCGCGGCTGGACACGACCGCTCGCGGCTTTCCGGCCGCGCGGGTCGGCACGACAAGAACGAGGCGGCCGGGCGGGGTCGGCGCGGGAACCAGGGGGGTCAGCGGGCGGGAGTCACGGTCAGGGCCCAGCGGTTGAGCGTGCCGGTGTCCGCCGCATCGCGATCCGACACCTTCAACGTCCAGGTGCCGCGCGCCGACCGCCCGTCGAAGTCGGTGACCTCGAACGTCCGGCGGATGTCGTCCGCTCCCGCCCCCTGGCGGTTCCAGAGCACCTTCTCCGTCGAGTCGTGGACCAGGGTCACCACGAGGTCGCCGGTGTAGCTGTGCGTGATGTCGACCTCGACCGACAGCGCGCCGATCGTCACGTCGGACGCGATCTCGATCGAACTGGAGACGCCGGCCTCGCTCACGTCCGGGATCGCGGCGCCGGGCGCATTCTCGAAGCGCAACGGGTCGGCCGGCGGCGGCGGCGCCTCGCCGCCCGCGACAACCTTGAGCGCCCAGCGGTTCAGCCGGCCCACGTCCCGTCCCGCGTGGTCGGCCACCCGGAGCGTCCAGGCTCCGGCCGCGTCCGCCCCGTCGAAGGCGTGCACCGCGAACGTCGCGCGGATGTCGTCGTCGCCGGCGCCGGTGCGCGACCAGAGCGTCTGCGACACGCCGCCGTGCTCGAGCTTCACCGTCAGGTCGCCGACGTACGGATGGGTGATGTCGAGCTGGACCTCGAGCGACCGGATCGCGGCGTGGTCGGGGACTTCGATCGTCGAGCGGATGCCGGTCGGGTTCGCGTCCGGGATCTCCTGCGGCGTCGCGTTCTCGTAGACCTTGTCCGTCGGATCGGGCGGGGGCGGCGGAGCGCAGCGGTCGCCGTCCGGCGCGAAGCAGTTGCCCCGCGCGCCCGAGACGCCGAACCGCGAATGCCCCAGCCGGCGGCTCACCGCCTCCATGATGTCCTGCCACGACACCTGCCCCGTCCCCTCGAATCCCGCAAACAGCTTCGACAGGATCGTGCTCGTCAGCGCCAGGTTCTCGCTGTAGTAGGTCGGATCGACGTTCGCCACCACGTCGACCCTGTCCCAACCCCCCTTGCCCGCCAGGATCGGCCGCACGTAGTACTCGTAGGACAGGCACGAACCGACCTGGAAGATCTGGTAGAAATCCGGATACTGCGCCCGCTCGAACGCCATCCCCGTCCCCAGCACGCTGTGGCCGTTGTACATCACCACCTCGTGCTCGCGCACCGCCTTCTGCCAGTTGTTCAGCCGCGAGTAGTCGGCGACGCTGTGGAACAGGTCGGGTCCGTAGACGTCCACCACCACCTGCCGGTCGTTCTTCGTCCGCACGTAGCGCTTCCCCATCGGCGCGTCGGCCTGCTCGACGAAGCCGGCGCCGACCAGCCACGAGCCGAACTGCCGGAAGTTGCCCCAGTTGTAGTCGTTCGCCACGTCGCCGTCGTCGAGCTTGGCCCAGAGCACCACCACGTCCAACCGCCCGTCGGCCCACAGCCGGTCGTACTCCGGGTAGCTCTCCGGATTCATCGGCAGCACCCGCTCGATCGTCACCGTCATCGTCTGGACCGCCGCCCGACAGCCGTTGCGGTCCGGGTTCCACAGGTACCAGTAGATCGACTGGTCCAGCGTCAGGTGGCCGTCCGGGGTCGCGCAGGTGTTCCCCGCGTCCGCCATCACCGAGTACGGCTTCACCGGCACCTTGGCGTTGAACACCTGACCCGCCGCCGCGCCGCGCGGATTGCCGTCCACGATCACCGCGTTCACCGGGTGCATCCGGAAGTGACGCAGCTTCGATCGCTCCACCGCCCGCGCCTGCTCGTGGCTCAGCCAGGCGCCGTCCACCAGCCACTCCACCTTCTGCGGCGACGTCGCGTCCTCCGCCAGCAGCTCGATGTACAACGTCCGCTTCGCCCGCAGGTACGTCACCGCGAACTGCGCCAGGTCCGCCGGCGCGTCGAAGATCTGGTAGCTCGACGCCTCCACGTCCGCCTCCAACGCCACCTCGACCTCCACCCCGCGCACGTTCACGTACCCCGTGTCCTCCTTCCCCGAACCGTCGTCGTCCAGGAACGGATTCGGACCCGGATCCTCGAGGCCCTCCTCCTCCACGTGCGCACAACCGAACGCCGCCGCCGTCGCAAGCACCGCCAGCACGCCGAGCCTCTTCATCTTCCATCCCTCCGTGCCGGAGTCAGGGCGCCGGCCCTCCCATGCGCCGGCTTGCCCGAACCCCGACGCGCCCTGCTTGCAAGCTCCGTGCCCAGATGCCTACATTGGAATACCATCAGGATCTTTGTGGTTTCTTGTCGTTTGATTTTCAAAACCCTCGATAGTTCGAGGTTCTTCGACCCTGTTGGTGGGGTCTGGAGACCCCGGTTTCGATGGCATCGCGAAGGCGGCACACAACTCGGGACGGCGGTGACTTCGGCGAGGGCGGAACGAAGCCGGACGGGGGAGGGCGGTCTACCGGGGCTCGACGACCGGGGGTCCGACCGGAGCGGTTTCCGTTGCGGCGGGCGGCAGGACCACCACGCCGGGCAGTTCCGGCGTCGGTGGCGGCGGCGCGGTGGGAGGAACCATGATCACCTCCTTCACCTCCGCGCAGTACACCTCGAGGTTGGTCGGGGTGTACATGAAGAACGTGAAGAACGAGACCAGGAAGTTCGCGAAGCTGATGTAGTTCTCCACCTGGGCCACGCCGTAGGGGCACAACTCGCGGAAGTCGATCGGCGGGGAGAGGGTGGCGAGGCCGTAGAAGATGTGGTGCTGCCAGTGGTCGTAGACCGGGATGGGTTCGGGGATCGACGCCGAGTCGTAGATCAGGTGGTTGAAGCAGCCGGTCCCGAGCAGCATCGCGGCGAGAGTCGACGCCAGGAGGGGTCTGCGCATCCGTCACCTCCCGGGGGCGCACGGCACGCCCCGTCGCGGATGCCGGAACCTGTAGCACACGGCGGTCCGGACGGCCAGTTCGCGGCGGGTGGGCCGTGCAGGAATCGAACCTGCGACCGCCGGATTAAAAGTCCGTTCCCGGCGATTCGTCATGCTCCGCGGTTGTCCCTGGTTCGTAGCGTTTTCCGGCTCAAAAAGCCATTTTCTGAAACGTGCCGATCCTTCATGCTCCCGGGCGCTCCGGGCAAGTTTGGTGCCACCTTGGTGCCACCTTGGTGCCACCTGCCCGAGGGGCTCGCTGGCGATCCCAGGATGGCCGATCGGGGGTCGGGACGGGTTGGGGCCCGTCCGGCCGGGAGATCCGCCGCTGGCGGCCGTTCTGGGCCGTCTGGCGGTGGGTTCTGCGACGACGACGGCGACACCCGTGGGCACGGTGCCCGCGGCGAGCATGGCGGGGGTGTGCCCCGCCCGCGTGACGCGCGGCGGACGGCGCGTGAGGAGGGTGGCGATGAACGAGGCGACGAAGGGAACGGAGGGCGTGTCGGCGGAGGCGGGGGGCAAGGTCGAGCGGTGGACGCTCGAGCGCGACGGGGACCGGCCCGTCCGGTTCCGCGGCGAGTTGCTCGGCGAGGGTGAGTGCGGCACCGGCGGGACCAGTGGTTGCCGCTGCGACTGGACGCGCGGCGTCAAGGTGCGGATCTTCCGGGTGGCGGGAGGCGGCTACGTCTTCGCGCGGTTGCGCTGGTCGAGGTGGCAGGGGGAGGATGACCGTGCGGAGGCGGTGGTCTGCCCGACGCCGGCGGCGGTGGTCGAGGCGCTCCGCGACTACGGGGGGCGGATCTGGCGTGCGGAGATGGAAGCGCTGGCGGCGGCGGCGGAGCGTGACGAAGGCGTCCGTGGGGTGGCGGTCGAAGAGATTGGCGAAGGCAGGGCGGGTTGACGGTGAGGCCGGCCCGTTCCACGATTCCGGGGCACCGCGGCGACTGATCATCGTCGCGGGGGGAGCCGGTGCCGCACCCGGCTCCCCGGCCCCGGCCCTCTGAGACCGTTCCGAGACAAACAGAAGTGCCGGATCGCGTATAGGGGCCCTGGAAGGCCGCCTGGTCGCCTCAGGGCCGTTTCGGCTACCCTGATATGGCCCAGGCCCCGATCGGCCGCCAGCGGGCCTGCTAGGGGCCTTCCAGGCCGTTCCGCGGGCCGGGCCGCGGCCGGGGCGACAACTCGACCACGTGTCGCTCGTCTGCCAGTAGGATCTTCGCGCGCGCGCGCGTGCGTGCGCGCGACAGATCGACCGGCCCCCTCCCCCCGCCCCTCTCCTCCCCCCCCACACCCCCCTCTTCTCTCTCTCACCCCTCACCCTACGGCACTGCCGTGCCGTAGTACGTCGGTACGTGTACTATGCCGCGCCCCCGTAAAGGGGCGCGGCCGTATACGTAGATCATGTTCTACCGCGCGCGCGCGCCCGTCGTTGGGCGCGCGCCCGTCAACTGCACGGCGCAACTCGTCTCAGCTGCTGGACGAGGTCACAGCACCGAGCAGCCAGAGCTCGCCAGGACGTGCGCCGGGCCAAAGGCCAGGGGCCCGGCGCCTCGTACGCGCGCGCGCCCGTTTAACTCGTCGCGCGCGCGAAGACGCGCGCGCGTGGGCCGTCAGGGGGGGGTATAGGGGTGAAAGGGGTCTGTTTGGTTCGGTGACTGACCACCGGGGACTCCCCGGGGTATGGCCCTACCTACGCGGGGCCTAGAGGAGGAGTGTGATGAGCGACAAGTTGTTGACCCTGAACGAGGCGGCCGAGTTCCTTGGCTTGACGCATTGGTGCTTGCGGGAGTGGATTGCATCCGGCCGCCTGCCGTTCTACCGCGTCGGTTCACGGGTCATCCGCATCCGTCAGAGTGACCTCGACCGCCTGCTTGAGGCTGGTCGCGTCGAGGCTCGCCCGGACCTGGCGTTCGACGGCGTCGGACCCGGTGCCGAGGCCGACGGGCCGACGGAGCCGAAGCCGTGAACGGGCCCGCGGATACGCCGTCGGCCCCCGTGGGGCCGATCGAGCTGGCGTTCGAGGCGATGCTGCGGCGGATTCTGCGGGAGGAACTTGCCCAGATGGGCGGCCGACCGGCCGCGGCGGCCGACGACAGCACGCCGTTGACGTACCGGGAGGCTGCGGAGCGGTGCGGGTTGCCGGTGACGGCCCTGCGGGAGGCGGCGCGGCGGGGCGACCTCGCGGTGACCCGGATCGGGTCGCGGACCGTGCGGATTCTTCCGGCCGACCTCGCGCGGTGGCTCAACCGGCGGCGGGTGCCGGCCCGGGACGAAGGTCCGGCGCGGCTGCGCGTTGCGGGAGGTGGGCGATGACGACCCCGGACAGGACCGCGGTGGTTGAGGAGTCGGAGCGTGTGGTTCTTGGCGCGGCGTTGCTGGACCCGGACGTGGCCGAGGCGCTGATCCGTGACCTGCCGACAGCGATGTACCAGCGGCCCGAACACGCGATGATCGCGCAAGCGATACGGGATGTTTGGGAGAACCGCGGTGCGGTGGACACGACGCTGGTCGTCGCCGAGTTGACGGCGCAGGGGCGGCTCGCGGTTGTGGGCGGGGCATCGTACCTGTCGGACCTGCTGGACGCGGCGCAGTTGGCGACGACGCGGGACGGGGAGTTGCGGCTCGACCCCCATGTGGAGAACGTGCGCAGGGCGCACGGGCTGCGTCGGTTGGGCGAGGCGGCGGTTGCGTTACAGCGGGCCGCGGAGGCCGGGGACCGTGATGCCGTCCGAGAGGCCCCTGACGCTTGCGAGAAGTTACCCGGATCTGCTCGCCAGAAGTTGACCACCGAGCGACGCTCCACGTGCGGCTGGGAGGCCGGCGTGGTCGAGGTCCTGGACCTGGCACGGAACGCGCTCTC
>Ga0073932_1000099_pt1 | contig 217330 bp, 190 predicted proteins | sample DewCreD2012metaG_FD_76967 | JGI IMG/M metagenome (GOLD analysis project Ga0073932, IMG submission 76967) | Hot spring sediment bacterial and archeal communities from British Columbia, Canada, to study Microbial Dark Matter (Phase II) - Dewar... ... | reverse complement strand
GCCTTGAAACTCTTCCGTCAAGTCGGGGCGAAATTGGGCGAAGCCAACGTGCGGAAAGCCATCGGCGATGTGCAGCAGTTCCGTAAAGAAACAGACGCCGCGCTGGCCAGTTACGACGAAGCCCTGAAACTGTTCCGCGAAATCGGGGCGAAATTGGGCGAAGCCAACGTGCGGAAAGCCATCGGCGATGTGCAGCAGTTCCGTAAAGAAACAGACGCCGCGCTGGTCAGTTACAACGAAGCCCTGAAACTGTTCCGCGAAATCGGGGATAAATTGGGCGAAGCCAACGTGCTCCAAGCCATCGGCGATGTGCAACAATTCCGCGATGATCGGGATGCCGCGCTGGTCAGTTACAACGAAGCCCTGAAACTGTTCCGCGAAATCGGGGATAAATTGGGCGAAGCCAACGTGCTGTTAGAGATGAGCCGCTTTGAATTGAGGCGCGGCGAATTTGAAAATGCAAAAACTATTTTTGAAACGATTGTGTCAATGCGCCGCTCAATGAGCGACCTGTTTAGCGAGGGACGGGATTATTACTATTTTGCGCTCACATTGATCGAAATGGATAAGAAGAAGGAAGCCAGACCTTATGCGCTCAAAGCGAAAACTTGTTTTGAACAAGTGGGCGAAAAGTTTTTGATTGAATACGCAGAGAAATTGATCGCAGTCTGTGAAGAATAGGACTTCGTCTAACAACTAACAACCCCCCTCCCCCAAAATGGGGAAGGGGGCAATCCACGCTCCCCGTGAGGGGAGCGACGAGACGAGCGGGAGGTGTGGACAGAATTTTCGTTGTTTCAATCCACGCTCCCCGTGAGGGGAGCGACGACGATGGCGTCGTAAACTGCGGGTGTCAGGAGTTTCAATCCACGCTCCCCGTGAGGGGAGCGACCCTGTATTGTGTGCGATCACAAGGTCATCGCCCGTTTCAATCCACGCTCCCCGTGAGGGGAGCGACTTACCTATGTGGGGCAATCTCCCCTTGTATCTCGTGTTTCAATCCACGCTCCCCGTGAGGGGAGCGACGAGGATAACCAGCAGGACAAGCGTAATCAGGAACGTTTCAATCCACGCTCCCCGTGAGGGGAGCGACCAGTCAATGCGTTTTGATTCGCAGCGATGTTGTAGTTTCAATCCACGCTCCCCGTGAGGGGAGCGACGCATGACATTTCGACCGTTTCGCCAACCTCGACCGTTTCAATCCACGCTCCCCGTGAGGGGAGCGACGTGTGAGTTTAGCGGTGTTGTCCGTAGAGCCTTCGTTTCAATCCACGCTCCCCGTGAGGGGAGCGACTTGGCTACTCAGCGCATTGTAGCCAGGATGAGGAGGCGTTTCAATCCACGCTCCCCGTGAGGGGAGCGACAATTGGTTCTCGACGATGCGCGCCTGCTCGCGGTGGTTTCAATCCACGCTCCCCGTGAGGGGAGCGACATCCGCCGCGGGATACAAACGCTGGAGCATAGGGAGGTTTCAATCCACGCTCCCCGTGAGGGGAGCGACTACATTAGTACCTCTACTTTCGCGTGAGACGCCTGTTTCAATCCACGCTCCCCGTGAGGGGAGCGACTAAATTTGTCCACACCCCCGAAAAGTCACCAATTGGTTTCAATCCACGCTCCCCGTGAGGGGAGCGACTATAAATCGGATTTTGCTAAAATATCTTCTACATTGTTTCAATCCACGCTCCCCGTGAGGGGAGCGACCTTGCGTTACCACGAACAGATGCGGGAATGGGCAGTTTCAATCCACGCTCCCCGTGAGGGGAGCGACCTGCAAGAATTTCAAAAATACGGTTGGGGGGCAAGTTTCAATCCACGCTCCCCGTGAGGGGAGCGACAGCTTCGACGCTTACAGCTACAACATTAGTGGGAGTTTCAATCCACGCTCCCCGTGAGGGGAGCGACGCGGTCAGCGGGGCGAGATGGTTCGTTCGCAAGTTTCAATCCACGCTCCCCGTGAGGGGAGCGACTTCTTGGCATGGATAGACTCCTTTTATGGCTTTCGTTTCAATCCACGCTCCCCGTGAGGGGAGCGACTTCAAGTTTCCGTTCGCGCTCCGACACCTTACCGTTTCAATCCACGCTCCCCGTGAGGGGAGCGACTTGGGCTGGCTGATTTGTCGCTGACGTATGACGTGTTTCAATCCACGCTCCCCGTGAGGGGAGCGACTTGATAGTCGTCATTGGGGGATATGTAGTCGTGTTTCAATCCACGCTCCCCGTGAGGGGAGCGACGGCGGATGAGCAATCATCAGATCCCAACCATCAAGCGTTTCAATCCACGCTCCCCGTGAGGGGAGCGACTCGTCCAGCAAGATACCAGCATCCCGCAGCGGAGGTTTCAATCCACGCTCCCCGTGAGGGGAGCGACGACATAATAATATACACCCGCAACCAACTGGTCGTTTCAATCCACGCTCCCCGTGAGGGGAGCGACTTCGGCATGGCGTCGAAGTCTTTGAAGCTGACGTTTCAATCCACGCTCCCCGTGAGGGGAGCGACCGGTTAACAACAGTGCATCCACGACCGTCCCCGGTTTCAATCCACGCTCCCCGTGAGGGGAGCGACGGAGAGGGATGTCATATGCTTTGTGACTGCAAAGTGTTTCAATCCACGCTCCCCGTGAGGGGAGCGACTGGAAACTTTGCGCCGCACCCGCCCTTTTTCGTGTTTCAATCCACGCTCCCCGTGAGGGGAGCGACTATCCGCCCGTATTCTGGATCGTCCAATTCGTTGTTTCAATCCACGCTCCCCGTGAGGGGAGCGACGTGGTGTAATGTTCATTTTTTTCAGTTTCCATGAGTTTCAATCCACGCTCCCCGTGAGGGGAGCGACCCACACCGCCGGTCGTCGTTGAAAACAACGAGAGTTTCAATCCACGCTCCCCGTGAGGGGAGCGACTTCGTCATCCCTTCCTTCGCTGCAAGATCTCGTGTTTCAATCCACGCTCCCCGTGAGGGGAGCGACGCGGCGCGCAGAAGGCGGGTGGTACTGCCAACTGGTTTCAATCCACGCTCCCCGTGAGGGGAGCGACTATTCCTAGAGACAAGCGGGCGGAATACCTCGAAGTTTCAATCCACGCTCCCCGTGAGGGGAGCGACAGCGGAGGTATTTTAGGGCGGCGGCCTTAGTTTCGTTTCAATCCACGCTCCCCGTGAGGGGAGCGACATCCGCATCGTGCGACAATTCTGCGCGTCGGGCGTTTCAATCCACGCTCCCCGTGAGGGGAGCGACTTGTTGAGGAGCGAAACGATAAAGATTTGCGCGCGTTTCAATCCACGCTCCCCGTGAGGGGAGCGACCTGGCAAATTGCGCCGTACTATTACAGTTTCGCGGGTTTCAATCCACGCTCCCCGTGAGGGGAGCGACCTTTTTACCATGTTTTCGTGACGTGTCAAGCTATCGGTTTCAATCCACGCTCCCCGTGAGGGGAGCGACGACAAATCAGCCAGCCCAAAAACGGCGGATGTGTGTTTCAATCCACGCTCCCCGTGAGGGGAGCGACCGCTGGTAGGACTTTGGACGGGCGGAAAAATTGAGTTTCAATCCACGCTCCCCGTGAGGGGAGCGACTTGCTTGATCAGATTATGAAGATTGTTGAGGAGCGTTTCAATCCACGCTCCCCGTGAGGGGAGCGACCGGGCGCATCACCAACCGTCACGATGGGATGGTCGTTTCAATCCACGCTCCCCGTGAGGGGAGCGACAGGAACGATAAGAGCAATAGAAGCCTCACCACCAGTTTCAATCCACGCTCCCCGTGAGGGGAGCGACTATCCTATATACGACGCTTTCGTGTTTGCAACATCGTTTCAATCCACGCTCCCCGTGAGGGGAGCGACACGGATACCGCTATCCACCAACACATACAGGAGCAGTTTCAATCCACGCTCCCCGTGAGGGGAGCGACTCGCTCTCGAAGCCTCTCTTAGAGGTCGAGACGTTTCAATCCACGCTCCCCGTGAGGGGAGCGACCTCCGCAGAGGCTCCACCACGTCCGCGTCCATCAGTTTCAATCCACGCTCCCCGTGAGGGGAGCGACCACTCTGTCCAAGACGCTGCTGCCGTTCATCGGCGTTTCAATCCACGCTCCCCGTGAGGGGAGCGACGTGGCTTCGGCGGTGGGGATGTCGAGACCAACGTACCGGTTTCAATCCACGCTCCCCGTGAGGGGAGCGACCTAACCCGCATTGGGAGTTGGAAACCCAAATTAGTTTCAATCCACGCTCCCCGTGAGGGGAGCGACCGTTACGACCTCAACGTGTGGGTGCGGTCGCAGTCGTTTCAATCCACGCTCCCCGTGAGGGGAGCGACCTGAATTATATCCCATCAATCCATTGATCCAATTAGTTTCAATCCACGCTCCCCGTGAGGGGAGCGACCATGATGGAATAATACAGAATAGAGTAAGAAACAAGTTTCAATCCACGCTCCCCGTGAGGGGAGCGACCGGGACGACATACCCGCCGGGCGTGACAATTTCGTTTCAATCCACGCTCCCCGTGAGGGGAGCGACCACGGCGGTCTCGCCGTCGGTGGTGTTACCCCGGATGTTTCAATCCACGCTCCCCGTGAGGGGAGCGACGCAAGTTTGGCGCGCAATTCCTCATTCTTCTCGGTGTTTCAATCCACGCTCCCCGTGAGGGGAGCGACCAGAGATGCGCCGCCTCCGCTCCAGCGGATGGACGTTTCAATCCACGCTCCCCGTGAGGGGAGCGACGATAGTATGCAAATTGAGCATACTATCCCGAAAGTTTCAATCCACGCTCCCCGTGAGGGGAGCGACTGCTTCCTTGATTTGTTTTGTTCCGTACCAGTCTGTTTCAATCCACGCTCCCCGTGAGGGGAGCGACTTGAAGCCGTTGAGCAAGGCTTGGCGGCATTGATGTTTCAATCCACGCTCCCCGTGAGGGGAGCGACCTGAATATCAGCGCGGGCAGGAAGATGCCTTCGAAGTTTCAATCCACGCTCCCCGTGAGGGGAGCGACCCGAACCGTTGACGATGTTACCAGGGGACACGCTGTTTCAATCCACGCTCCCCGTGAGGGGAGCGACGCAACGTTTTCGGCGTTTACGTCGAAACCAATGTTTCAATCCACGCTCCCCGTGAGGGGAGCGACCGTACCATAAATCTCGAACTGATTACCGGAAAAACGTTTCAATCCACGCTCCCCGTGAGGGGAGCGACGCTTTACTTTCATTTTTTTATCCTTTCTTTTCCAGTTTCAATCCACGCTCCCCGTGAGGGGAGCGACTCGTCACCTTCCAGACAGATGGGTTTCGTTCAATGGTTTCAATCCACGCTCCCCGTGAGGGGAGCGACTCACCGAAAAGCACGAGCGGCGACCCGTATTACCGTTTCAATCCACGCTCCCCGTGAGGGGAGCGACTCGCCGATTGACCGTGACTGGTCTGGTGACACTGTTTCAATCCACGCTCCCCGTGAGGGGAGCGACCAACGACACGGTAGTATGTTTCGTTCGGCATATAGTTTCAATCCACGCTCCCCGTGAGGGGAGCGACCATAGGTTTCCACGCTGGCTGGATTGCCATTGGTTTCAATCCACGCTCCCCGTGAGGGGAGCGACTCGAGCAGCCGCAGAGCCGCCTTGTGCTGCGTGACGTTTCAATCCACGCTCCCCGTGAGGGGAGCGACTCGAGGATGATTTGTATGACTTGCCGGATGATGATGTTTCAATCCACGCTCCCCGTGAGGGGAGCGACTAGTCCGCGCTGCTCGTCCAGGTTGGTGGCGTGGTTTCAATCCACGCTCCCCGTGAGGGGAGCGACGATTTTTGTCCGATTGTCAATGTTTCAGTTTCTATGTTTCAATCCACGCTCCCCGTGAGGGGAGCGACCTAGTCCGCGCTGCTCGTCCAGGTTGGTGGCGTGGTTTCAATCCACGCTCCCCGTGAGGGGAGCGACGGCAGCGGCTTCTGTATTCAGGGCCGACTTTGTGTTTCAATCCACGCTCCCCGTGAGGGGAGCGACATGACAATAGTTATCGAGCTGCCGTACATCACGGTTTCAATCCACGCTCCCCGTGAGGGGAGCGACTCGTAATTTTGCACATTTTGCACATTGAATCGGTGTTTCAATCCACGCTCCCCGTGAGGGGAGCGACTTCGATTGGATTAATGACATGCTGCCGACATATCCAGTTTCAATCCACGCTCCCCGTGAGGGGAGCGACTCCTTTCGTCAGGTTAAATACAAACGCGGACGTTCGTTTCAATCCACGCTCCCCGTGAGGGGAGCGACAATTGTTGAGCGCATCGAAGCATTGTTGAAACGAAGTTTCAATCCACGCTCCCCGTGAGGGGAGCGACTCACCTCCGCCATCCACGCCGCCATTGAGTCGGCGTTTCAATCCACGCTCCCCGTGAGGGGAGCGACCTACAATCTGGCGATTTTGATGTCCAGCGGCGTTTCAATCCACGCTCCCCGTGAGGGGAGCGACCGCTGGTCGAAAAAGCACTCGTCACAGGCGAGTTGTTTCAATCCACGCTCCCCGTGAGGGGAGCGACCTTGCGTTCCGTCCAACGGTTGTGCCACCAAAAATCGTTTCAATCCACGCTCCCCGTGAGGGGAGCGACTCGCGGATGCGGTGATTTTGGAAGAGAAAGGATAAGTTTCAATCCACGCTCCCCGTGAGGGGAGCGACTTTCTTCGGCGTCGCCATTTTCCACCAACCCGTTTGCAGTTTCAATCCACGCTCCCCGTGAGGGGAGCGACGCGGATGCGGTGATTTTGGAAGAGAAAGGATAAGTTTCAATCCACGCTCCCCGTGAGGGGAGCGACATTGACGCGTAAGATTTGTTCGGGATAGTATGCGTTTCAATCCACGCTCCCCGTGAGGGGAGCGACGTTGGCGTGAGGCGACGCACACATACATCACGGTCGTTTCAATCCACGCTCCCCGTGAGGGGAGCGACCACATATACGCGGGAAATTGTCGGGCAAAAGAAGTTTCAATCCACGCTCCCCGTGAGGGGAGCGACCGCGAAGGCCAACGCGCTGATGAAGGCGGAGACAGTTTCAATCCACGCTCCCCGTGAGGGGAGCGACAAATCACCACGCTTTTGCGGCTTTTCGAGAGACGTTTCAATCCACGCTCCCCGTGAGGGGAGCGACTTAAGTAGATTAAACGGCGAATCTGGAGACAGTTTCAATCCACGCTCCCCGTGAGGGGAGCGACCTGACGAATAACATCCACCAAGTCAGCACCCTGTCGTTTCAATCCACGCTCCCCGTGAGGGGAGCGACAGCGCCGACCAGTTGCGAGCGTTGAATAAGTGCAGTTTCAATCCACGCTCCCCGTGAGGGGAGCGACGCAGGATCAACTCGCGCATGACGGCGCGGAAGGCGTTTCAATCCACGCTCCCCGTGAGGGGAGCGACCTCATCATTGACCTGCTTGATACCAGCGGCGGCACGTTTCAATCCACGCTCCCCGTGAGGGGAGCGACTGCACACCGGCGACATACTCTTCGCCGGCGCCGGGTTTCAATCCACGCTCCCCGTGAGGGGAGCGACCCTGGGTATACTCTATAGACTGTACCGTTTATGTCGTTTCAATCCACGCTCCCCGTGAGGGGAGCGACTTGACGACTGGGGAAGCGGGCGTTTGCGAATAATCGTTTCAATCCACGCTCCCCGTGAGGGGAGCGACTTTATCAACCCCCACAACATCGAAGCCAGCGCGGGTTTCAATCCACGCTCCCCGTGAGGGGAGCGACTTGTCAATGCAACCCCCGCTGAATTTGAAATGTTGTTTCAATCCACGCTCCCCGTGAGGGGAGCGACGACAAGCGCGAAGAGCGGACTTAGGTTGATGTTGTTTCAATCCACGCTCCCCGTGAGGGGAGCGACTTCTGGCGACAAACTTGCTAGATACGATAGCAGACGTTTCAATCCACGCTCCCCGTGAGGGGAGCGACCCTTTGCCGCCGACGTTCGGCATATAATCGTAGTTTCAATCCACGCTCCCCGTGAGGGGAGCGACCGTGCCAAAAAAGGCGGTATCGAACAGTACGAAAGTTTCAATCCACGCTCCCCGTGAGGGGAGCGACTATTGACGAACTTGAGCCGCAGTGGGTTGTTATCGTTTCAATCCACGCTCCCCGTGAGGGGAGCGACGCACAAGCCCTCGCCGCCTATTATTGCATGTATGGTTTCAATCCACGCTCCCCGTGAGGGGAGCGACCGGCGGCGAGACCGAGTGCGATGAGCGCCCAGGCGTTTCAATCCACGCTCCCCGTGAGGGGAGCGACCCAAATGATATACTTGTCATCACGTTCAGGGGATGGTTTCAATCCACGCTCCCCGTGAGGGGAGCGACCGCAACATCTGGGCAGAGAAAATTTTCTGCCGCCAGATATTGGCATTCATTCTATCAGGGCAGCGTCGCAAAGCCAATTTTTCGCTCCAAAAATGTCGCTATTCGGTTGTTAAGGTGCAAAATTTCCTGCGAACCTTCCAGGGTTTTTCTGTTCACTTCGGGTTCGCAAATCAAACCAGCAGCGTTCCTTCCAGATCCAGGCTCGGTTTGGCGCCGATATGCTCCACGCGGCTCTTCCAGTTATCGCCGAGATAATAGAAGCGCAGCGAATCCACTTCAGGGTCAATGATCTTGAGCAGTTTCGCCTGCAATTGCTTCAACTGCGCGGCATCAATTAGGCACTCGAAGACCGAGTTCTGCACGCGCTGACCGTAATCCTGGCATTTTTTCGCCACCTTGCGCAGGCGGCTTTTGCCCGCTTCGGTTTCGGTACTGACATCGTAGGTAATGAGAACCATCATCGCGTTTTCTCCACGGGGACAAACTGAAATTTGTCCTACGTCCAAAAGAACGGCGGATAGGCATCCAGGTCGCCGCGCAGGTAACGCGCCAGCAGCATCGCCTGGACGTGCGGCAGCAGCCCAAAGGGAATCTTCTCTTTCAGGTACGGGTGCATCAACTCCTCCTTCTTGCGCTCCTGCCAGGCGGTGATGACCGCCTTGCGCGTCTCGTCGTCCATCAGGATTCCGCCGCTCTCCTTCTTCGTAAAGCCCTTGCCCGTCACCTGCTTGCGGTTGACCAGCGAAAGCGCCAGACGGTCGGCCATCACCGGGCGCAGTTCCTCCATCAGGTCGAGGGCAAGCGAGGGGCGGCCGGGCCTGTCCCGATGGAGGAAGCCCACGAACGGGTCCAGTCCGACCGTCTCCAGCGCCGAAGCGGCCTCGTTCGTCAGCAGAGTGTAGAGGAACGAGAGCAGGCTGTTCATGTTATCCAGCGGCGGGCGGCGGTTGCGTTCCTCGAAGCGGAACTCCTCCTTCTGCTGCAAAATCAAATGGTCGAAGACGCCAAAATAAATCTTCGCTGCGCTGCCCTCGAAGCCCATCAGGTCAGCGGTGGATTTGCACTGCGGAAGCGCGCGCAGCGTCTCTTTCAGGAAGTTCGACGCGCTCGTCAGCGCCTTCACATCTACGAGCATGGCATGGTCGCGGAGGGCGCGCTCGAGGACTTTGCGGCTGTTGGCGATTTTCCCCATCAGGAACGAGGCGGCGATGGGAACCCGCTGCGCTTCGCTCTCTGCGACCTCGAACTGCTTCCGCCGCAAGAGGACGTTTCCCTGCACCCGGCCGCTCACCCGCGCCAGGAAGCGCCCGCTGGGAGCGAGGAACGCCAGCCCGATGTGACGCTCGGCACATGCCCCCATCAGTGCGGGACTTGCTCCCTGCCAGTTGAAGCACACGATGTTTTCGATGTTGTGCAGCGGCAGGCGCGTGGAAGTGGTTTCGTCTTTTTTGATGACGACGTTCTCCCCATCCAGCGAAAGGTAGGTTTCGGGGGTGGTGATGTAGAGGACGTTGGCAAGGCGTTTCATGGGTACTCCTCCCCTCTCCCTGAGGGAGAGGGCAAGGGTGAGGGAGATTACGCGCTTTCGATTTGTTGTTTAATGTACTTCGACGCGGTGAGGACGTTTTCTTGCAGCACTGGCAGGCACACATCCGCCAGTGAACACGAGCGGCAGCCTTTGTGCGGTTTGACCTTCGGAGTGTAGCCGCGGCTGAAGTAGTTGTGCATCTCGGCGGACATTTCTTCCACCAGCGTTCGCAATTGGGGCGTGAACTCAACCTCCTCGCGGTGGCGGGTTTGCCCATAAAAGAGATAGCCGCGCGGGATGTTCGTCGAGAGCATTTCTTCCAGGCACATGGCTTGCGCGCACAGTTGGGCTTCGTCCATCGGGTCGCGCTTGGGATGGCCGCGTTTGTATTCCACAGGGGCGGGCAGGTACAGTCCGGCGCGGTTGGGGAGTTTGATTCCCCCCTCTCCCTCACCCCCGTCCCCTCTCCCATGGGGAGAGGGGTTCAGGGGTGAGGGCAAAAACTCCACCACATCGCACACCCCCGTCAGCCCCAGGCGATACGAAGCCACTGGCACCGAGCGCGCAATGACCGCGCCCTTGCGCACTTCTGTAAAGAACGGGTCATCGGCGCGCTCGTGCATCTGTTTGCCTTCGACGGTTAGCACGTTTTCCTGCCACTGCATTTCGACGTGAATCAGCGCCCACTGCCGGCGGCAGAACAGGAAGTGTTGAATGCCCGAAAGGGGCAGGAGTTCATCGGGGGTGTATTCGGGGGTCATGGCTTTCCAGGCGGGCAATCAAATGTGTTAGAATGTGAAGCAGAGGCAGCCAGAGATGAAAACCACTTTGCGACGCGAACAATTGCATAAGCAGATTGACCTCCTGCCCGACGAACTGGTGCAGGAAATAGCCGATTTTGTCCTTTTCCTTCTGGCAAAACGCAAAGCCGCGCCGTTGTACGAAGATTGGGATGAGCAACAGTGGCGCGATTTCTCGCTGGAACAATTTTTCCGCGAAGAAGACGATGAAGTGACCTACACCATTGCAGATGCCAGAGAAGTCTATCGTCCATGAAGCCCGGCGTCGATTTTCCTGCAAGCGGTCTGAAAGCGCGCTCGATCATCCGGCTGACGCGCCTGGCGACAGTGGAAGAGAGAGTCATCAATGCCCGCTTGGGCGAGATTTCACCAGAACGGCTGCGCCGCGTAAAAATGCGCCTGGCGGGTTGGATCATGAAAGATTGAAATGGCTTCTCCATATCGGAACGAAAAACTGGTCGAACGTCTGGTCACTTATACCTTGCTGAAGGATGGGCAGCTCTTCGTGGTAGAAAATGTCCCGGCGCGGGTGGATGTGGAGACGGGCGAGCAATACTTCTCTCCGCAAACAGTGGAGCGGCTTCAGCGCATTTTGCAAGAGAAGCGCCCGCCCGCCCGATTCATCCAAACGCCCGTGTACGAATTTGCATAACAAGCATAATTGCCTACCTCTGTCATTGCGAGCCGCGTTGTTTGCGGCGAAGCAATCTCCTGTTGTGCGGGGATTGCTTCGCCCTTCGGGCTCGCAATGACATTCGGTTCCTACAGTTTCTCGATGAGCGTCACGCCCTGGGGGACGCCAGAGTTATTCACCATCCAACTCTTCACAATTCAAACCATCCAGGTCATCGCGTTTGATGTCATAATCGTTGATGTCTTTTGGCTCATCCACGCCATCCTTGACTTTGACCTTCAGCGAGCGATGGACTTTCGCAGAAGAATATTGCCCATTGGGGCTGTTATGCTCCCACCAATAGACCTTGAAAACTTCCATGCTTCCTTCAGGGCGGGCGGATGAAGCGTCGTTGCGGAACAAGGTTCTCAACGCTTCCTTGATGGCTTGCGCGTCTTCATCCGAAAAGCCCGTTTTACTCGCCAGTTGCGGATTCATGCTGCCGTAGAAAACGTACACGCCGTGGTCAACGCGGTGTTTCATGCCCATTGTGTCGGAGGCGCGTTTGTCTTTTTCGCCTGTTTCGCCGCTCACGCTTTTGGTAATTTGGATGCTGGAAGTGCGGTCAAGCACGGGAGCCACCGAAAAAGCAGGGTGAACGGAAACGGGACCGCGCACGGGAATAGACACGCCATCGCTGTCTTCTTCGCCTTCGCTCTTCTTGCCCTTTTTAGCTTTGAAAGCGAACACCTGCCCAAAGGCGCGCACATCCAGCCAGGTCTTGCAGGCGGCTTCTTGAAATTTCTTTTTGTCGCCCATGTCCACGCCTTTGAGGGTCCCTTCCGCCCGCTCGCGTAAACTCTTGTAATCATCCACCTTGTTATCGTCCGATTGAACAAAAATGGGTTTTCTCATCTCCATCAGCCGATTGCGAATCTTGCGCTTGATGGAAACGTCCGACAGTTCGCCGTAGCCTTCATAGGTCACGCGCGGACGGTTGCCGTTGAGCGGGTCGCCATTGGGGTTGGCATGGTTGACGGTCACGATGACAGCAAAATCAATTTTTTTCGAGAGGGTAGTCATGGCTTAGTCTCCTTTTGATGATGAAATGGGTTTGGATTATTCGTTCGAGCCGACATTTTCGTCTTCTTCAGACGCAGAGTCATCTGGCTTTTCGCGCAGTTTTTGACGCTGGCAGTAATAACCGAGCAGGTATTCGCCGCTCAACGGCTTGTTTCCTTCAAGGGCTTCAGGGTTGAGATTGACAACCTGAGACATCAGGTTCTTGTAATAGTGCGCTCCGCCAAGCCGCACCATGTACGGGGTCAGGGCTTCGTGAATTTGCTTCCACGTTTGATAGGGGCGTTGAGAGAATTGCTGCATGTAACGCGCCGCATTGGTTGCCCGTTTTTCTTTGGCTTTGTAGAGCGCTTTTTCTTCAAGCACATCGGCAATTGCGAGAAGCCTTCCATACAGGTAGTCTCGCGTCGTTCTGGTTTCATCGAGTGACATTTCAAACTTCTCCTTTCCTTCTTTATGTTTTCGGAATAATGCGCAGGCAATGCTCAGAGTTTTCTCCCATTGCCAATCTTCCAATCCAATTCGGTTGGACGCCCGCCTGGCAGCCGACTCGACCAAATCGCGCGGGACGGGTTGACCATCCACAATGCAGGGCAGCAGGCGTTTGATGGTGGCTTTTTTGAGCTTGTCGTCCAACTCAAATCTGCCATCGCGATTGTTGGCATAGGCGGCTTCGGCAATGTCGGCAGGAGCGGGCGCCCCATAGAAGGGGACAGAAACTTTTCGGGTTTTCCCTTTTTCATCCTGCTTTTCCACCAGATGATAAGTGTGCCGCCAGGCGCAGGTCTCGTGCCAAGCTTCGATGCGTTCCAAAAACTCGGAGCCTTTCAGGGCGCGGTAATAGACGATGGATAACCGCCCAGGTGTGGCAGAATCAACCGCCATCACCACCACATCTTCGCGCTCGCCGATTTCCTGACGATAACCCGCGATTTTCTTCTTCAAGCGAATCGCCATATCCTGCGCGGTATCGGCGATTCCGCTCCCTTCCTCGGTATCGTAAAGCGCAGCGTAAGTGTCTGCTGTGGGTTGCGGCGGTTTTGCGCCTGATACCGCCCAGGCGACGACTGCCAGGTCTCCTTCCTGATAGCCCTGCCTGCTAATCAGCCACGCAAGAGCGTAATGGGCTTTTTGAGATGTTTCTAACCCAACTCCACAGGCTTGAGTGTCGTCAATAAATCGTCCTCGAAAGGTAAAGCCGCTGGTGTCGTTGGCTGAGATTATCTTGGCGTTATCGCCTTCGCGTCGGATGTACTTAGGATGGTTATTTGTGAGAATTTGCTTGTCTCCAGTAACCATACAAATATCTTTTTCGCTTTTGCTATTGAGATAGTAATTTGCCCAACTATCCCACAAAGTCACATCGCGCCATGCTCTGCTCTCGACATCGCCAGGAATTTGCACAACCCAACGCACAACGGCATTGTCTTGCGCATTTAGAACTGAGAAAATGTCTTTGGCGTTTTTCTCTCGCTTTACCTGGTCTTTGCTCAGTAGTTTTCCATGACCATCTACCAACAAAATCTTATGAGTTGCCAGGTCGCGCATCAGAGTTTTCTTTTGGACGTATGCCAAGACCGCGCGGGCTTTGGGGTGACTGTATGGCGAATTGCACCACTCTGTTAGAGACTTGATGAAGTTGTCATACGGTTCTGTTGGATTTTTGGCAAAACCAGAAGTGACTTCACCTCCAAAATCAATGAAATCGCCAGCAAGGTATTGCAATTTGTCACTTAATGGATGACCTTCAGGTTTGCTTCCTGCGCGGCTGGCAGAACTTTCAGTGGCTGGGATAATCGTTGTCGAGTCGTCTTTGTCCACAAGGCGGGCATCTCGAAAATTGCCATTCCCATCTATCACGACTTCGATATGTGTCTGTGTTGTGATGTGGCAGATAGGCAAGAGTGGTCTGGCAGACTCAGCCGAATAGCCAATCATGTTCTGGCAATTCTCGTATGTCTCGTACAGGCTTTGAATCCAGTTCATATCAAGCCCCTCCTTCCGCGTAGCCTTCGAGCAGACCTTCCTCCGCCAGCCCAACGGTGTTTGGCGGATTGGCTTTGATCGAACGCACGAACTTGCGGATGATTTCCTTTGGGTCATCAGGCTTGGGAAATTCAATCACGCCATTGATCATTTTCGCTCGCCAGAAGCGCGCCCAAAACTTGCCAGGCTCTTTTTCATCGGGGTAGTCGAAGCCATGAAACATCAGCCCGAAGGACATTTCGCCGTAGTTGTCGTAAAAGCCTTTGCCTTCGCCGAATTCGCACGGCTCGACGTACCCCTGACATTCGCGCGTGCCAAGAAACACATCGCGCCTGCCGCCGCGCTCCAACATCCGCCGCGCAATCCAATAGTGTTTGTGGTCGTTGCGGTCGTGTTCCAAATCAGGGCGGTTGTAATTCCAGTCGAAATGCGCCTGCACCTGATACTCGACATCGGCGAGATAGGTGTAAATGGACAGGTCGTTTCCGCCCGACTGATACTTGATGGGCTTCGCGCCGCGCGGCTGCGTGCGGATGGCATTCATCACCCGCACTTTGTCTATGTACCACACAAGGGTCGGCTTCCAATACACCGAGCTCAGGATTCCCTTCAACGCTTCGTAAGTAGGAACCTGATAGGAGTATTTTTCGCCGCCGATGCGGGTCAGCGGGTCGGTGAACAGGGCATACCTGCCCCACACTTTGAACGTCACGCTGTTTTGATATTGCATCAAGACCTCCTTTGTTTTTTTTGGTCATTGCGAGACCTGCGGAGCAGGTCGAAGCAATCTCCTCGTAACAGTAGACTGCTTCGCCTTCGGCTCGCAGTGACATTATTGGATAAGTACGTCCATGTCACTGACTGGTTCTTCGCTCCAGCCAAACTCCTCGCTGTAATACTGCTTGTCGAGATAATAAATGCCTGCGTCTTCCTGCACCTCCTGTATTGCTCCTATTTGGCGTAATTTTTTGAATTGATGGTCGAACAAATTCACCGAATATCGCTGCGCCTGTTTGAGCAACTTGCCTTTTTTCTCCAGCCCAAACGCTCCGCATAATTCTGTGATGATTCTTCTGCCTTTCCCAACAGGAACGATAACGCCGCGCGTGGGCGAGTCTATCACTCGAAACTCTCCGCTGGCAGAGCGAAACGACTGGCGCAAGAGAATATCAGGTGGATTTCCCTGATGAGCGGCTTGATAGTTCTTTGTCGAAAGTTCGTTCATCGAGAGTAGATTGAATAACTTATCATCGCGCCCAATAATGGGTGAATCTTTCTTTACGGGATAGTCCAATTCGTTTTCATGCGCCTTATAGTATCGCTGATAATAGCGGGTAATTGTTTCCAAGCCGATTGGGTCGCTTCCAAAATCTTCTGGGTTGTGCTTGAAATCATCAAGAACCCCTTGGGCATATTCACGTCCGCTCTGGATGTCTTTGAGTCGGTCGAGATTCTCCTCCTGCGGATTGACCACCCACACGCTCCCGCCATCCTCGCGCAGACCGTGACGGTTGCAGCGTCCCGCCGATTGGGCAATCGAATCCAGCCCCGCCAAAAAGCGGATGACTGCGCCAAAATCAATGTCCACGCCCGCTTCGATGAGTTGCGTGCTGACGCAAACCACGGGTTCTTTGGCTTCCAATTTGCGCTTGATATGCCTTTCTAGAACAGCCATGCGGTGCGCGGGACACATGTTGGTGCTCAAATGATACAGCGACGCGCCCAAATTTCGGCTTTTGATTTCCTGGTACACCGCCAGCGCCGAAGGGCGCGTGTTGACCACAATCAGCACGCTGCCTTTTTCCCGCAAGGCGCGCTCGGCTAAATCGGCAATTTCGGCGTTCGTCCAGCCGCCTGGCTTGCGCTCGTCATGGACTTCGACGCGCTTCAGTTTCTCGAACAGTTCCTGTGGGTTCTGGATGATTTCATGCTCTCGCGCAATCGTCAGTCTTCGATATTCGTTGGGCAGTTTATCCAGCGGCGGCTGGGTGGCGGTGCAAAGCACGACCGTCGCGCCGCAATCGTGAGTCAAAAAGCGCAGGGCGGCGTTGAACATGTGCGTAATCTTCAGGGGAACGTTTTGCACTTCATCGAAGATGATGACCGAGTTTGCCAGTTGGTGCATTCGGCGGGCATCGCGCGTGCCTGAACCGAACAACGCTTCCAAAAATTGAACCTGCGTGGTGAACACGATAGGCGCGTCCCAGTTTTCCGCCAGCAGGTTGTAGCGATAGCGAGTGTCGTCTTCAGGCACAAAGTTGGAGTGATGTTCGAGAACGACCTTGCCGCGCTCGTCCGCCGTTTCCAGAATGTCCCGTATTTTGTCCGCGTTCTGGTCAATGATGGTGATGTAGGGGACGATGTAGAAAACCCTGTCCATTTGATGCGCTTTGGCGTGATGCAGGGCGAAGCGCAGGCTGGCTTCGGTTTTTCCGCCTCCCGTCGGGACGGTCAACTGGTATATCCCCTTGGGCTTTTCCGCCGCCTCCAGGCAGGCTTGCGCCACCTGCGCCCGCAGTTGATTGACCTCCAATGCCCGCCCTGGCTTCATCTGTGCAGTCTCCTGCGCGTACTGGGCGTATTTCGCCTCCAGCCGTTCGATAAGGACATCCCAGGGGACATACTTGCCGTAGTTCCGAATCGCTTCGTTGTTGGGATGCTCGAAATCGGCGGTGTTCAGGCGGTCGGCTTCCAGCACGCAGCTCAACAGGAAACGCGCCAGCAAGCCGTGTTTGAAGGGTAAGGTAACATCTTTCTCTGCGTCTCTCATGCCCATTAGTTTCTCAAAGAATTGCTTTTCAATCGGCTGAGCAAGAATCTCATCCAATTGCTTTTCGATGTCGGGCAGTTTTTTGCGCGCTTCTTCCAGATGAGTGTTGGCATCTTCTTTCTCGATACGCCGCTGGAACTCATTGAAGCCATCGGGCTTCAAGCAATCTATCAGCCCCGAATGATGCGAAGCGATTGCCAGCGCCAAAAACTGCGCCAGAATTTTGCCTTCCTGCCCTCGGTTGGCGAGTTTCTCGTACACCAGTTGCGCCCCAGCGGTGGAATGGTCAACCTCGCCGCGCTGCGCGTCCACATAACCGTCTTCATCAGGGTTTATCAAACCTTGTTTGGAACGCAAATATCCTTGAAATTTTGCGCTGGCTTTGCCAAAGTCGTGCAGCAAGCCCGCAATTTTCCCAATCTCAGGCAAGCCAACCTTTGCGGCAAATTCTTCAGCCAGTCGAGCCGCTTCAGTAAGATGCGTAATGAGTAATTGCTCTGTTTTGTCTTTTCGCAAATGCGCAATCAACTCATCTTGCGGCTTGACTTCTCCGATTCGATACACCTCCCCCAGCCTCCTCGCCTCCCGCTCCAGCGCCTTCCTCAACCCCTCCGGCTCCAGCGCCTCCACGTCCGCGCCCCACGAGCGGATCCAGGGAAGGAGATCGAGCGTGTCCGCAACCTGCACTTCCCACAAAAGCGCATTTGGATTCTCAGGGTCTGGTCGCGTCTGCTGGGAGGGATGCCAGCGCGTTTCGAGCACGCGGGCTTTCACTTTCTCGCTGAACCGCAGGACGACTCGAACGGTCTCCTCGCCCATGACAATGCTCCAGGCATTGCGCAGGATTTCAAGCCCCGGAAAATCGGGCGGCAGGGCATACTCTTCCTTCGTCAGGCGGACAGATTCGATCCGCTCCAGTTTGTAGGCGCGCCATTTGTCCACAACGGAACTGTGCCCGATCAGGTAGGTGGTGAAGCCTATTGGAGAAGGTTCTAAAAGGTAGGTGGCGAAAGTGGTCTGAAAAGACTTGTTCCAGTTGAGTGGGCGATACGTGATCTCGATCTTTTTGCGATAGATGTACCCCCGTACCACATCGCGGAAGACGGGCTGGTATTCCTTTTGAATAGGTCTCTGCGCCAGTTCGCGCGCGGCTTGCTCGATCTCCGCACCGATGCCCGCATCTGCTTTCAGGACGCTTGCCAGCTTGAGCAGGGCGGTCTCGGCGGGTTCATTGCGCTTATCCTGCTGTTTCGAGAGCAAACGCGCGCCCAGATACAATGTGACGGCTTCTTCGGGTGAAAGATCGAAAGTGCGTAGTCGCGATTCCTTGAGAACGAGCGGGAACCAATACAAACCGTCCTTGAACGCCTTGCCTTGAAACTCCAGTTCTCGCAGGTAGTTGTTGACCGTGCGGCGCTCCAGCCTGACCTCATCCGCGATCTCGCCTTCGGTGAGTCCACGCGCGTTGCGGGTCAGCAGAAGATAGATGCGCTCCAATCGGTTTCGCTTGTCTTCATCGTCAATTCGCGGCATGGGATGTTTCCTTTACCTTATTCTATTGACCAGTTGGAAAATTACAAATAGGCAATTGTCACGTCATTTTGCGTACCAGGAACGACCTTCCCGTTCAGCCTTCTCGTCATTTTTCAGTTTTCGCAGGTAGTTATTGGCTGTACGCCTGTGCCAGCCCAGTTCCTCCGCAACTTCCGACTCGCGTGCCCCGAAACGCAAACGCTTGAGCAGACGATACAGCAGGTTTTCCTTGTCTTCGCGTTCACCCTTCTGTAACCGAGCCATTTCGTACCTCCTGAAAGTAGTTTGGTTACTTTCAGGATAACGATGGCTTGGAAATTATTTTTCCAGATTTTGAAATTGATTCAACCAGTATTCCTCCAGGAAAACTCATTTCTATGGACGACAGGCAGTGAGCCCCAGCAGGCGGGCGATGTGTCCCGCCTTTTTGCCCGGATTTTCCTCGATTGTACGATAAATTTTCTCCGCCCGGTCATGGTTCGCTGGTCTTGCCATGGCGCGCCTCCATGTTGTGTGTTTCCCCCACTGTAGAGGAGGCATGTTGCAGGTAGTGCAACATAAAAGAAAACGTCCCGAAAGTTTGAAACCTTCGGGACGTTCGTTTTTAATCCGCCGCCAGCGCTTCGCCTAAGACTTCCGACATCGTCCCCGAAGGGGAAGTCTCAGAGGCTTCGGAAGTCTGCTGGTCTGCCACCCCATACTGCACTTCCAACTCATGCCTGAACTGCTGCGTGTACAGTCGGTAGTAATGACCGCGCAATTTCAGCAGTTCGGCGTGCGTCCCTTGCTCGGCGATGCGCCCGTTCTCAATGACGAGGATTCGGTCCGCGCGGCGGATGGTGCTCAGGCGGTGCGCAATGACGAACGACGTGCGTCCCTGCATCAGGGCTTCCATACCGCGCTGGATGAGCGCTTCGGTCAGCGTATCTACAGAAGAAGTCGCCTCGTCCATGATGAAGAGTTCGGGCTTGGCAAGCACGGCTCGCGCGAGACTGATCAACTGCTTCTGACCCACCGACAGCAGGTTGCCCCCTTCGCCCACATTGTGGTCGTAGCCTTTTTCCAGCGTGACGATGAAATCGTGGGCGCCGGCGATCTTCGCCGCTTCTTCGACCTCGGCGTCGGTCGCCTCCAGCCGCCCGTAGCGGATGTTCTCACGCACACTGCCCGAGAAGAGATGAGGCGTCTGCAACACGATCCCGATGCGGCTGTGGATGGAGGCGAGGGTGTAGTCCCTGTAATCGCGTCCGTTGATGCGGATCACGCCGGCGCGCGGCTCATAGAAGCGGCACAGCAAATTCACAATCGTGGACTTGCCGCCGCCCGTCGGACCGACCAGCGCAATCATCTCCCCCGGCCTGACCCTGAGCGTGAAATCCTGCAGGACGGGCTTGCGGTCTTCGTAGTAGAAATCCACGTGGTCGAATTCGATTTCGCCCATCAGCGTTTTCGCTTCGGCGGCGCCGGGTCTATCGTGGACCTCGGGCGGGGTGTCTGCCAGCTTGAAAATTCTCTCCGCCGAAGCGATGGAGTGCTGCATCTCGGCATAGACGCGCGCCAAATCCTGAATGGGCCACATCATGAAGGTCAGGTAGGAGACGAACGCCTGGATGCCGCCGATGGTCATCAGCCCAAGTTGAATCTGCGTACCGCCGTAACCGACGATGACTCCCAGCGCCAGCGCGGCGATAATTTGCACAGTGGGGAGGAAGAGCGCCGAAAGCCACGCCGCGCGGTAGGAGGCTTTGTACATTTGAGTGGTGAGCCCCTGGAATTCGCGGGTATTCTCGTCCTCGCGCAGCAAGGCTTTGACCACGCGCACGCCCTGAAAGTTCTCGTTGAACGCGCCAGTGATCTTGGAGTTCGTGCGCCGCGAAACGCGGTACTCGACCAGAATCTTCTTGCGGAATTGCACCGCAATGTAGAGCATGACCGGGATGACCGTGAAGACAATCAGCGCCAGTTTCCAGTTGATGATTGCCATAAAGGTGACGGAGGTGATGATGTTCATCACCGCCCAGGTGGTATCCACCACACCCCAGGTCAGCAGGTCGGCGACGCGCCCGGTATCGGAGGTGACGCGCGCAATCAGGCGCCCGACTGCGTTTTGAGCGTAATACGAAAGCGAGAGGTCCTGCAGGTGGTTGAAGAGCATCTTGCGCAGGTCATATTGCACGCGCTCGCCCAGCACACCGGCGAGGTAGATGAATGTGAACACAAACCCCGCCTGCAAAATCTGAAACACGCCGTAGAGGATGGCAAGTTCCATCACACGCGCCTTGTCGCCTGGCACAATGCCGGTATCCACGATTTGCTTGTTGATGAACGTGAAATAGGCGTCGAGAGCGGAGGTCAGCGCGATGGTGATGAGGAAACCCAGCACCCACTTCCAGTGCGGCGTGAGCAGGGTAAGGATGCGCCTGAAGACCGGCGCGGTGAGTTGTGAGGTGTGTTCTTCTTCTTCGAGTTCGATAAGTTCGGTGTCGGACATGGTTGAATCTCCAAAATATCAAGGCGGGAAGACGAATTATGAATTCTGAAGCATGAATTATGAAAACCTGCCTTGAGGCGGGTTGTTCAAAATCAGAAATTCATGTTTTACAGTTTTCCTATTCGTTTCTTCACCTTTGTTACGATTGTGACAAGGATGGCAATGATTTCGTCTATTTCCTTGCGGAGCGGCGCAAGCTTTTCGGGAGAAACGATCTCTGACCGTACAAGCAACTCAAGCCAGTATGCGGTTTCATCCGCTTCTTGCAAGCATCCTTCAAGCTTGTGAATAAAGTCCGCGTCCGATTTTGCCCGCTGGCTTTCATGGAATTGCGCTCCAACTGACGTCCCAGAACGTAAAACCTGCTTTCCAATTGTCTGCGCTTCAGTTGTCTTGGGCAATTTCGTGTACATGCGAATAATCCGCAAGGCGAACTCTGTCGTGCGCTCGCGCAGGTCGTTATTTCTTTCATTCATGTACAGCCTCCTTGATATTATTCTTCTGAATTCATAATTCAAACTTCATAATTTCCTCTTCCAGCTCCTCGTCAATCCTCGTCTGTATCTCATAGATTCTCCGATACATGCCTTCCTGTGCAAGCAGTTCCTCGTGCGTGCCCATTTGAACGACCTCGCCCTTGTCCAGCACCACAATCAAATCGGCGTTCATCACAGACTGGATGCGGTGGGCGATGATGAAGGTCGTGCGGTTTTCCATCAATCCGGTCAGCGCCTCACGGATGGAGGCTTCGGTCTCTGTGTCCACCGAGGAGGTCGAGTCGTCGAGAATCAGGATGCGCGGATTCTTGAGCAGGGTGCGGGCAATGGTCACGCGCTGTTTTTGCCCGCCGGAAAGCGTCACGCCTTTTTCGCCGACCAGCGTGCTATAGCCGTCCGGAAACGAGAGAATCACATCATGGATGGCGGCGGCTTTGGCGGCGCGTTCCACTTCCTCCTGCAAAACCTCGCGCCCTACGCCATAGGTGATATTCTCGCGGATCGAGCGGCTGAACAGGAACGGTTCCTGCTCCACAATGCCGATCTGCCGGCGCAGATACGCCCGCGGGTAATGCTTCAACTCCACGCCGTCCAGCAGAATTCGCCCGCCGGTATACTCATGGAAGCGCGGCAGAAGGTTGACCAGCGAAGTCTTGCCGGAGCCGGTCGAACCGAGTAAAGCAATCACCTGCCCCGGCTGGGCATGGAAGGAAATGTTCTTCAGCGCGTTCGATGTGCCATCCGAGTACATAAACGAGACATTCTCGAACATAATGTCGCCGCGTACCGGACCGGAGGGCTGGTACGTCCCTTCATAGAGCGGCTCGCGCACCTGCCGGACCACTTCCATCAAGCGTCCATACGACACCATGCCCGTCGAAGCCGAGACGATGATGCGTCCCAGGTTGCGGATGGGCCAGATCAACCACACTACCAGACCCACGTAAGCAATATACATGCCAACCGTGATCTCGCCGTCAATTGCCATGTTGGCGGCGTAGACGAACCCGAACAGCATTTGCAGGCCCAGCACAATATCCGAGAGGGGCCAGAACATCGAGTGCATGAAGAGCAATATCTTCCCCTTCAGGAACTTGCCCCAGTTGTCCTTCTCGAACTTGTTCTTTTCGTATTCCTGCCGCGCAAAGGCTTTGACCACGCGCACGCCGGTCAGGTTTTCTTGAAGGGTGGTGGAAAGCACCGCCTCCTGCGCCTGATAGTCCTCGTATGCCTTGGTCACCTTCTTGAAGAACCACAGCGAAACCCACAGCATGAACGGGATGACGATGACCGAAACAAGCCCCAGTTCCACGTTCAGATTCAGGATGGCGATGAAATTGATCACGAACAGCAGGATGATGCGTCCCATGCCGATGCCCTGTTCGCTGAAGAAGCGGCGCAGGGCGTCCACGTCGGAGGTGACGCGCTCGATCAGGTCGCCGGTGGGGGTGGTGGCGTGATACGAGAAGCTCAAGCGCTGGATGTGATCGAAGAGGAAATCGCGCAGGCGGCGCGTAATGCCCTCGGCGGTGTAGGCGGCTAAACGTCCCGAAAGAAACGAGAAGGCTCCCTCGAAGAGCGCCAGCCCCACGAATCCAGCCCCGATCCACAAAAAGGTCGCGGTCAGGCTGCCGCCGATCGTCTTTCCCTGCGCCAGAACGTCGTCAGCAAAGTAGCGCAGGAGCAAATAGGTGAAGGTTTTCGCCAGCGCGGAAACAGCCAGCGCGGCGGTCGCGCCGAGATAGGGCAGGCGGTAATCCACCATCATTTTCCACAGCCCCTTCAAGCGGTTTTCGTCAAGGGCGCGGCGGAAATCGAAGGTAATTGCAGGTTCGTAGGCGGGTTGTAGGGTGGTCATGAGGCATCTCCAAATTTTTTGCGTAGATGGCGCTCTCTGGCGCCTTCGGCATTCGCGAATGCCGACTACGGCGGGTTAAACAAAAAGGCTGCGGCGGGTGCGCCACAGCCTGAAACGACAGGGGGAAGTTCGACCTAACGGTCAACAGGCGCACTACGAGAAGGTAATATCCCGGCATCCGCGGGCAAGATGTACAGTTTGGTGCTGAAGAGTGTGCTCATGCAGTGCGCTCCTTTCTTTAGAATTTGCTTAACGCCTGCCCAGTGTACACTGCCGGCTGGGATGTGTCAAGACCGAATTGGATATAATCGCGCCCATGATACGAACCTGGCGAATCATTCCTCGCGGAACACAGGAGGTTCATTTGCAAGGCGTCTCTTCACTGGACGCCGTCACGCGTCAATTGCCCGAAGGATACTACACCACCTTCCGCACCTACGATTCCTGCAAACGCGTGATCGGGCTGACCGCCCATTTCCGCCGCCTCCCTCATGCCGACGCTTCGCTTCTGCGCCGGCATCTGCGTCGCCTGCTTGCGCCTTACCGCCCCGGCGAGGCGCGCGTCCGCCTCATGGAGACAAAGACGGGCAGGTGTTACATTTCCATCGAGCCGCTCAAACTGCCGCCGCCCGAAGCCTACGAAAAAGGCGTCTGTGTGGAGACGGTGGCCATCGAGCGGACGAATCCGCGCGAAAAATCCACGATGTTTATCGGCGCAAGCGAGGAAGAACGAAAAAGGATTGCCAAACTGGGCATTTTCGAGGCGCTTTTGGTTAGAAACGGACGGATACTGGAGGGGATGACCAGCAATTTCTTTTATGTGCTGGGCGGTATCCTGCATACTGCCCGGCGCGGCATTCTGCTTGGCGTTACGCGGGCAATGGTCATCCGCGCGGCGCGGGGGAGGGGAGTGGAAATAAGATACAAGCCTCTGAAACTGAATCAACTGCCGACGGTGAGCGAAGCGTTCCTCACGTCCAGTTCGCGCGGCATCGTGCCGGTGGTCCAGATTGACGATGTGACGGTGGGGCAGGGGAGGGTGGGAGAGTGGACGAAACAGTTGTCGGCGGCGTACGAGGCGTATGTCCTCGAAAAAGCGGAGCGCATCTGAGCCCCGTCCATGTGCGCGGCGAGGTCGTCATTTCCTCTCGAAGATCTCGTAGTACCCCTTGTCCAGCTCGTCGTCGCTGAGGTGGGCGTAGCGCTGCGTGACCTGGATGTTGCTGTGACGGGCGAGTTCCTGCGCAAGTTTGAGGTTGCCGGAGCCGCGCAGAACCGTTGTGACGAAGTAGTGGCGGAACGAATGAGGCGTGATTCTGCCGACCGCCTCCTCGCCGAGAATTTCGCGCACGCGCTCGGTGACGATGTTGCGCCCGGTTGTGGTGGTGATGGGCTTGACCTTTTTGCCGGCGCCTTTGTCGTGACGGGCAAATAGGGGCAGGGAAGGGAGGGGGCGCCCGGACCCGCCGTCCAGAGGGGCGCGAAGCGAGAGATAGTCCCTGAGGGCGCGCAGGGCGCGTGTAGAGAATCGCACCACCGCTTGTTTGTCGCCTTTCCCGATGAGGAGTGCGCGCCCTTCGTTCCAGTCCATGTCGCCGCGGCGCAGGGCGCACGCCTCGTGGACGCGCAGCCCCGTATCTGCCAGGGTGAGCATGAAGGCGCGGTCTCGTATTTCGCGTAACCGTAAGAAGCCGGATGTTTCGCCTGTATAGACGGGTATGGTGGCGGGATCGCTGATATGCGCAAGGAGCCGCTCGATATCTTCGGAGGGGAACTGTGGAAGGCGGATGCCGGGTTTGCGCGTACGCTGGCGTATAAGCAAGCGCAGGCGCGGCAGGTTGACTTCTGCCAGGCGTTCGGCGGCGAGGTATTCGTAGAAGCCTTTGACCGCCGTGATGTAGAGCCGCTCGGTGGCGGACGAATAGGACTTGAGATGCGCGGCGAGCCAGGAGATGGCGTCTTCTGTGAGTTTCTGCGCGGGGGTTTTGTCGGGATCGAGCCAGCGTTCCGTCAACACGGAGGCGAATACGCGCAGCGCGTTGGCGTATGTGCGTGCGGTGTGTTCCTTGCGCGCCGAGGCGACGCCTGCAAGATAGGCTGAAATGGCTTGGGAAAGGGTTTGTTCGGTCATTTGGGGTGTGTCCCTTATGTTTTCTATAATAATACTTATCGAAATCATTTTTATTTTATTCGCATGGACTGAAACTGTCAAGGAGAAACCTCCTCCCCGCTTTCCAGTTTTCAGTGTTCAGAGTTCAGTCAGCAGTGAACAGGCAAAAGAAAATTTCCTGCAAGCACGGCAGACAGACTGAATACTGATGACTGATCACTGGTATCCCCCCTGCCCTGCTGACGCCCACCCATCCTGTGTTTGCGCAGGACAAACCGTCCACGAATTTCAACCACGAATGCTCGAATGGAGTCGCGCAAATTCGCGTATTCGTGAATTATTCGTGGACGGTCACCCCTTTCTCCCTTCTGCATTCTGCATTCGGTTTGCCAGCATCTCCCACCCCTCCAACCCCTCTGGCAAACCCAATTGTGGGGCGAGATCCGCCAGCGCTTTCAAGGCTTGCGCCAGGTTCATTTGTTTCGCAATCAAATACACCGTCACCCAGGCGCCGACCGCCTCCTGCACCTGCTTATTTTGCATGTAAATATGCCCCATATTGAACAGCGTGGCGCACAGCCCCGCTTTGTCGCCGATTTGCTGTTGTATGGCGAGCGACTGTTTCAGGTAGGCGAGCGCCGTCTCGTAATCGCCCTGCGCATGGTACAACGCCGAAATATTGTTGAGCGTCGTCCCCTCCCCCGCTTTGTCGCCGATTTGCTGCCTGATCGCCAGCGACTGTTTCAGGTAGGCGAGCGCCGTCTCGTAATCGCCCTGCGCATGGGCAGTTGTCGCCATATTGTTGAGCGTCGTCCCCTCCCCCGCTTTGTCGCCGATTTGCTGTTGTATGGCGAGCGACTGTTTCAGGTAGGCGAGCGCCGTCTCGTAATCGCCCTGCGCCTTGAAAATCTGCGAAATATTGTTGAGCGTCGTCCCCTCCCCCGCTTTGTCGCCGATTTGCTGCCTGATCGCCAGCGACTGTTTCAGGTAAGGTAAGGCCTCCTGAAAGTTTCCCAGGTGAAGGTGAAGTTTTCCCGTTTGCCCGAGGGCTTCGGCGCGGGTTTGCTTGTCTTGCGAGTCGCAAATGCGCGGCAGCCAGTCGGTCAGCAGCGCGGTGTAGAATCCTGCCATCGTAAGCGGACCCACGATAAAGCCGAGGGTGAGGCGGTCGGCTTCTTCGTTCCGCTGCGCGCGGCGCAGGGCGTGATGGGTCGTGAGCGCCTGCGTCAGGCTTTCGTCCCGTTCGTGTTCGAGCAGGTACAGGTGGTAGTCGGCGGCGGCGCGTTTCCATTCCAGCGAGTCGTGGGTCAGTCCTTTCTCCGCCAGCCAGCCGCTCACCAGCGGCGGCAGGGCGTATTCCACAGCGTCCCACTCGGGCTGGTACGGACACCTCCAGCAGCGAGACCGCCAGCAGGCGTTCGAGCAGGGCGGATGATGTAAGAGCGGAGCGCCGCTCTGCCCCAGCGAGAGCCAGTTTCAAAATCCCCTCGGCCGGCACGGGCTCATGGTAGGCGGGCAGGCGGCGCAACAGGGTTTGGGCTTCGGCGGGCAGGCGGGCGTAAATGGCGTCCAGCGCCATGTTCGCCTGCACGTCCGCTTTGGTTTGCGCCAGCGCGGCGAGGAAAGCGTCCTCCTGCGCCGCGTCCATGTCTTTGACGGCGGCGGCGAGAAACTCCAGCCCGCGCGGGTTTCCGCCCAGCGCGGCGTAGGCGCGCCGCATCCGCTCGCGGTTCTGCCAGAAGGCGGCCGGCAGGCGCTGACGGGCGATCTGCAAAAAGTCGCCGTAGGTCACGCGCCCGAGTTCGAGGCGTTCGCCCGCCCAGTTCGGCGGACTCCAGCGGGAGGTGACCAGAAGGATTCCCTCACCCCCGGCCCCTCTCCCGGTGGGAGAGGGGAGCACCGCCTCCAGCCAGGCGGCGACGGCGGGATCGGTCACGGCCAGCGAGTCCCCGTCCTGCACGCTTTCGAGGTTATCCAAAAACAACACGAGACGCCCGCCGAATTGCTCCGCCAGCAGGTCGAGCAGGAACTTGGCGCGCTGGGCGTCGCTCTCGAAGCGCGGGCGGTAAAAATCGAATTTTTTGGCGTTGGGCTCGTCGAGCGTCCGTTCCATCTCGAACTCGAAATCCTTCCAGCGGTTCTCGGGGCGGATGCTCCAGGCAAAAATCTTCCAACCCTCCTTTTGCAGGTCCTGCGCCAGTTTGCCCGCCAGGGCGGTCTTGCCCTGCCCGCCGGGTCCCGTGATGAGCAGTTGGCGGGTCGTCCCTGCGAGCAGGGCGCTTTTGCGCTGGCGCAGTTCGGCGCGGCGTCCAATGAAGCGCGGCGGCAGGCTGACGTTGCTCAGCAGGCGCAGGCGTTTTTCGATCTCCACCGCCTGCGGTGCGAAGTCCCATTCGATCAGCGCGGCTTCGGGGCGCGGCGAGAAGGCGGCCGGCAGGCTCCACTGCCCGTAACTCAATTCGTCCGCCGCGGCGGCGCCCGCCTCGCGGCGCGTCACGTCCGAGCCTTTGAATGGCTGTTGGATGGCGATGCGCGCGGCTTGCAGGGCGCAGTCCACGCGTTCGGCGCGGGCGAGTTCGTCGCACAGGGCGCGCGCAAATCGAATCCCCGCCTGGTCCAGCACCGATTCGCGCATCCCGATCACGTGCGGGATGCCCTGCGCGCTCAGTCGGCGCGTCAGCCCGTTGTTGAGCAAATCGGAGGCGGATTTTTCGCTCTCGCAGGCGGAGAGGACCACCAGTTGGACATTGCTTCCGATAAAGGCTTCCGCCAGCGCCTCCTCCCGGACCTCGAGCCCCTTCCCCGTTTCATCTTCGAAGTAGAACGCCCCGAATTTTTCCTCGCGGTGCGCCTCGCCGTAAAACTTTCCGTGCCCGCTCAAAAAAACCACGTGCGGGTCGAAGTCCCTCAGCCAGCCCTTGAACGTCTCGAAGCGGCCGTCGTCGGGCATTTCGAGCCTCACCAGCCCTTTGGCGATCCACGGCAGGAGGGCGTCCTGCACCTGCGCCTGTTCCTCTTCCACGTCCAGCCGCCCCTGTTCGGGATGCACGTCATCGGGCAGGGAAGTGAACAACAGCACGCGCAGCGGTCCCTTTTGGACGGGCGGCGCGTCGCCCTCTGGCGCTTTAGCCCGCCGCGTCAACGTGAAGGCGGGATGCTTGCCGAGGAATCCCAGCGCAGGATGATGCAGAATCTCCCACGGCAGGGCTTGCACGTCCGCCGCCTCGCTCTCGACGATGATCGGCAGGATGGCGTTGCCCGCGGCTTTGCGCGCCGCGTCAAACTTCTCATCCGCGCCGAGCGCGTCCCACAGCGCCCCACCGATGGCTTTTAACTCGGCGTCGGTCACGACCTGCTTGTCAACGTATTTCTGGCTCAACTTCGCGCTCCAGCGCCGCAGTTCGGGCTTCTGCGTGACCAGGTCCGCGGGCGGGCGGAGGATGAACGGGTTTGGGTGGATGTTTTTGGGCATGGCTATCCCTCACCCCCAGCCCCTCTCCCAAGGGGAGAGGGGAGATGCGTCGGTAAAATATCGGGCAAGTCGAGTTCCTCGATCTCCTGCTCCGTATCGCCCTCCCCGCGCAAAACGACTTTTTTCGGCGGGTAGGGATTGGGGTCGAAAACCGCTTCCTTGCCGCAGTACGGGCAGGCGACGATGATGACCTGCTCCTTGGTGATTTCTTTGAAGAGCGTGTAAGTCTTTTTGCAGTTCCAGCATTGGAAGGTGAAGCGTTTTTTCATTTTTCCTCCATTCCCCATCTCCCTTTGGGAGAGGGGTTGGGGGTGAGGGTCACAGCGCGAACATCGCGGCGAAAATCCCCGCAAAGAACAGCAGGCTCGAAGCGGTCAACAACCTGCGCTTATGCAGCGCCGACTGCGTGAAGAAATCCTCGATGCCCAGCGATTCGGACAGTTTCCGCGGGTCCTGCTTCATCAAGCCGACATCCACCTTCCATTTTTTGGGCGTCAGCGCCAGCAAAGTCAGGATCAGCGCCAGCAGCCAGAGCGCAAACGCCGCATTCAACGCGCCATTGATGACCATCACCGCATCCTCGCCGCGCGTCAACTTCAACACAGTCGCGAACAAGCCCGGGATGCCCAGCTCGAGCGTCAACAGCCGCTCCGCCATCCTGTCCATCAAATCGCTTTGCGCGGCAATGCTCTCGTAGAACTTCTGGCGCAACAGGTCTTCGTTTTCGCTGAGGGGTCGGGTGGGTATGGGTTTATTTGCCATCCTGCCTCCGTTTTCCATGCGTCGCATCTCCCCTTCTGTGGGATTATCTCTATTGTAGGACAAATCAAACGAAAGGCAAGTGACTTTTGGTTACATTTGCAAGGTAAACCCACTATTCGCGCCCCCAACTTAAACACCGAAACCTACAACGCAATCCATCCCCCGCGCAAACCCTCGCGCACGGCTTCGGCGCGGTTGGTCACGTTCAACTTGGCATAGAGGGATGAGACGTGAAATTTCACCGTATGCTCGCTGATGCCCAGCGCCGCCGCAATCTGCTTGTTTGCCAGCCCTTTCGCCAGCAGTTCCAGCACCTCGGTTTCCCGTTCGGTCAGCAGACCGCGCTCGACTGTCCCGCTTTCAGAGGGGAACAGCAACACCGGCGTACCGACCACCAATCCCTGGGCAATCGCATGCACGGCGGCAATCAACTCCTCGGCAGACGCCTCCGCCGGCAGGACGCCCCATGCCCGCCCCGCCCGCCTCATCTCCTCGACGTTAACCGGCTCCTCCCCCAAAAACAGAATCCCCACCGATTCCTTTCCCCCCTCCCCTCCCTCCCCAACGGACGCGATCACCACCTCCGCGTTGGACTCCTCGTCGAGCGAATCATTCACCACCCTGATCGCCTTATCCGAAAGGAGCAGGGCGCGCACGCCGGCGCGCAAAGCCGGCGAAGGGATGTGGAGCAGCACACGAATCACATTCATACTCACGACGCAGACCGTCCCGAAGGCTCGAGCCCTCGGGACGATGTTGTATGATGCTGGCTTACGTCCTCTCCCCCACCATCACCGTGACGGTCTCCGGCTTGCCGCCGCGCAGCACTTCCACGGCAATCGGCTTGCCGACCGTATCGCTGTGGAGCGCCGCGAACAGGTCGTCCGGGTCGCTCACGGGCTGTCCGCCCACCGCCACGATGGTATCGCCCACGAACAGACCGCCGCGCTGGGCGGGTCCGTTTTCTTCGAGCCACAACACCAGCAAACCCGAGGTTTGTTCGCGCCGTAAGGATTTTCGCGCCGCTTCGGGAACTTCCACCGGCTGAGTGCGCACTCCCAGATAGCCGCGCCTCACCGAGCCGTGTCTGGCGAGCAAATCGGCAATGCGCCAGGCAACCTTCACCGGGATGGTCAACGAGGAACCCGGCGTCAGCCCGGAGGTGTTCAGCCCCAACACGTCCCCCTCGGTGTTGACGAGCGGTCCGCCGGAGAAGCCGGGGTAGGGCGTGGTCTCGGTCTGAAGGAACTCGTCGAGCAAGCCGCCGCGGTGTGTGCGCGCCGGTCCGCCGATGGCACTGACAATGCCCCATGAAGCTTGTATGCCTGCCTTGCTGGGGCGCCCCAGCGCCAGCACCAGCTGCGCCACCTTGACGGAGTCGGAGGTTGAGGCGGGGGTCAGGGCTTTTTCGCCGAGGCGGAGCAGGGCAAGGTCCGAACCGGGGTCGCGTCCTGCCAGCGCCGCATCAAGAGTGCGTCCGCCGGTTAACGTCACCTTGATATTGTCTTCGCGCGTCACCACGTGGTCGGCGGTGAGGACGAGGTCTTCCGCAAAAGCGATGCCGCTGGCAGGGTAACGCTTTCGCGCATCCACGAGGACGGTGCTTGCGCCGCCTTTTTCAACGGCGGCGGTCAGCGCATTCGAGAAATCGGTCAGAGGGTTGGACATGTCATCTCCTTATATCACGTTTGGGCAAATGAACCAAGTAGGGGCAGTGTACCGCAGACGGACATCACGCGCCTCCGCAGGATGGGCGGTGGATCCCCCGGTCGTTCGGGCAGGGTCGTTTGTCATATAATCGAATCGTGAAATCCACCCTGCGGCTGAATCTGAAGACGCTTCCCGTCATCGCGCTGGCTGCCGCCGTCATGCAGATCGTGGACCCCTCGCGCGCCTGGGTGGTTTTGCTGGTTGCCCTCGGCGGGGCATGGCTGTTCAGCCGCTGGTGGGTGCGCGGACTGGCGCATTCGCTCCGGTTCGAGCGTGAATTACGATACGGCTGGGCGCAGGTGGGAGACCGGCTCGAAGAACGGTTTACGCTGACCAACCGGTTCCCCCTTCCGGCAACATGGGTGGCAGTCCACGACCATTCCACACTGCCCGATTGCCGCGCCTCCGTCGCCACCGGTGTGGACGGTCAAAGTGTCTCCCAGTGGAAGATCCTCACGCAATGCACGCGGCGCGGTGTATTCATGCTCGGCGGCGCCACGCTCGAAACGGGCGACCCGCTGGGTATTTACACGCTCACGCTCGAAGATTCCGCCTCGTCCACGCTGGCGGTCATGCCGCCGGTCATCCCACTGCCGCGCTTCGAAATCCTTGCTGGTGGCTGGACGGGCGAAGGACGAACCCATCCGCGCACGCCGGAAGAAACCCTCAACGCCTCGCACACGCGTGAAATGGTCCCCGGCGACCCGCTGAAGTGGATTCACTGGAAGACGACCGCGCGCAGGAACGCCTTCCACGTGCGCGCCATGGAGGGAACGCACGCGGGTGACTGGTGGATTCTGCTCGATCTGTACGCCGGTTCGCAACTTGGCACGGGCTGGAACTCGACCGAAGAACATGGGGTGATCCTGGCGGCCTCGCTCATCGCCCAGGGGCTGAGCGAGGAGCATGCGGTCGGTCTTGCCGTCAACGGCGCCGAGCCCGCCTGGCATGTACCGCGGCGCAACGAATACCAGCAGCGCTCCCTCCTGAAATCGCTGGCAGTGGCTTCGCCCTCCGGGTTGAGCCTGAAGGAATATTTGCACAGGGCGGGCGAAGCCTTCCGACACCGCGGCAGTCTGCTGATCGTCACCGCCTGCGCGAATGCAGACTGGACTCCATCGCTCCTGCCGCTGATGCGGCGCGGCATCCTGCCAACAGTGTTTCTTCTCGACATCAACGACTACGGCGGAGGCGCGGACATCGGTCGCACAGCCGCGTGGATCCGTTCGCTGGGAGCGGCATGCAACGTCATTGCACGTGAGCTGTTCGAACGTCCCGAAGCGCGCCCCGGACACGAAGGCGAATGGGAATGGCGCATTTCAGCAACCGGCAGGGCGCACGCGGTGAAGAAACCCGCCGCAGAGTGGAAGAGGCTGGAATGATCCTGCGCCTGTGGCAAAAATTGTGGACGGCGGACGCGCTGGGCATGCAATGCGTTGCGCTCGCGTTGTGGGCGTTTGGTTACGGTATCGCATCGTCACTGCGCAACACCGAAACGGAATCCTTTTTGGGGGTTTGTCTCGCCGCTGCGGGTATCGGTTTCGGATTGGCAAAAGCCCGATGGAACGGAATACGGGCGTCGGTGTGGATGGCGGCGCTGGGCGTCCTGCTCGTCTGGGTTTGGGGGGCGCGTCTCCCCCAGCCCCTGTTCGATCTCTGCAAAGCCGCCCTTGCCGCGCTTTGGGCATGGGCGATCGGCGCGAATGCGGAGGTTGATCTGGACGCGCTGCGCGCAGCGTGGAGGGTTATCCTGGAATCGTCCTCGGCGCTGGCAACGCGCCTGCAAACCTGGAGGCTCGGACTCGACCGGAATGTCATCATCAACGACGCCCTCGTCCGCAACATGGCATGGACGTTGCTGCTGTGGTTGTGCGCGGCATGGATGGGCTGGTTCGCGGAACGGCGCAAAGCCGTAACGGCATTTCTTCCCGCCCTATCCCTGCTTGCCGCCGTCATTTCCTACAGCGAGTACCGCTCCTTCACGTTGTGGCTGATGACGGTGCTCCTGCTCCTGCTGATGGGAACATGGAACTACCGCGATCACACGTTGCGATGGTTGACTCAGCGCATGGATTACTCGGAAAGCATCGGCATTGATACCACGCAGGCGGTGCTCGTCCTGACCCTTGTCTTCGGCGGGCTGGCGTTCGTTGCGCCGTCCGTTTCCTGGCGCGAACTTCTCGAGGACATGCGTAACTGGCGCGGGCAAAACGAAACCGCCGAGATGCTCGGCATCCAACAGCCCCCGGGCAAACCGAATGCGGCAGGCGGGGCACAGCAGCCGTCACTGCCGCGCGAACACCTGTTGAACAGCGCCAGCGCAAACTCGGAAACGGTTGTGATGTACATCCGCACGGGCGAATTACCGCCTGCAGCAGGCGCGTCGCCGCCCGCAGAAGCGCGGCGGTATTATTGGCGAAATGCCATGTACGACAAGTATGCCGGATCGGGATGGACAACCAGCGCATCGTTCGACCAAACCTTTCCGCCCGATACACCGCTCCTGCCCGGATTGTTGAGCGGATACCGCCTTGTGCAGCTGGAGGTAGAGAAAGCCAAACCGGACGGCGTTCTCGTCTGGAGCGGCATCCTCTTCCGCGCGAACATTCCCCTCACAATCGGCTGGCGCGTCAGACCGACCTCGAACCTGTTCGCTGACCAGGAAGCCCTGCTCCTCGCCGATATGTACTCCGCCGCTGCATCCGCGGCGGAATACGAGGCTTCTGTCTATGTTCCCGCCCCCACGCTCGACAACCTGCGCGCCGCCCCGGCGCACTATCCCGAAGACATTCGCCTGCTCTATCTCCATCTTCCGCGTTCCGTGCCGCAGCGGGTCTTCGATCTGGCTGAAGAGATTACCGGCGGGCTGTCGAATCCCTACGAGAAAGCCAAAGCCATCGAAACTCACCTGCGCGCGAAGTATCCGTATGATCTTGCCGTCCCTTCTCCGCCCGTGAATCGCGACGTGGCGGATTACTTCCTGTTCGAATTGCAAAGGGGGTATTGCGACTACTACGCCACTGCCATGGTGGTGCTGGCGCGCGCCAGCGGACTGCCCGCGCGGTTCGTCTCCGGTTATGCCCCCGGCATATACGATGCGCCCAACACCCGATACGTCATTCGAGAGAAGGATGCGCATTCGTGGGCGGAGGTCTATTTTTCGGAAATCGGCTGGGTCGAATTCGAACCGACCGCGTCACTGCCGGAAATCGAACGGGATGAGTCGCGCGCCTTCGCCTCGGAGAACCCCGCAAACGACGAATCCGCCGCCAGACTGCTGACCCGTTTTCGCGCGGAACGGATATTCGTTTGGGCTTCGCCCCTGCTGGGTTTGCTGACCCTTGCCGTTGTATATTATGCGTTTGTGGAACGCTGGCTGGCGATGCGTCTCGCGCCCGAAGCCGCCATCCATCTGCTCTATCAACGCTTTTACGGCATGGCGCGTCCGTTTGCCGGGGCATGGACGCGCGCCGAAACCTCATCGGAGTTTCTGCGCAAATTCATCGGCAGGCTTGCCGCGTGGGATCGCCGCGCCTCGACCGCGAAACTGTCCGCACAGATGATCGCCAACGCCTTCGCGTTGACGGAGATGTATCACGCCTCCCTGTTCGCCAATCGCCGAACCGGCAGGCAGGACGCGGCACGCGCCTGGCGCGTCTGGAAGCGCCTCCGCGTGCAATTGCTGCGCGCGCGACTGCTTTCGATCCTCCTTCGCAACATGCCGGGCGCGTAATCGAAATGCATCCGCAGGCTCTTTATTAAAATTTTCGTTTTCATGGCAGATGCTCTTGCAATTATTTTCATTCTCGTTATACTGTTACCAAACTTATTTCTTCAAGAGGAGAAAGGAATAGAGTTATGGCTTCGATGGAAACGCTCGTCATCAAAACGGAAAACAAATTCAGAAGTTTGGTGACGAAACAGGCATACAAAAAAGGTGAGGCGATCTGCGCCATCCCCACGGAGAAGATCGTCAATAAACCGAATCGCTTCACCGTTCAAATTGACCGCGATAAGCATACCGACGTCGGCAAACTGGCGGCGTTGAATCACTCCTGCGACCCCAACGTGATCCTGGATACCGAACATCTCCTGATGTACGCCTGCAAAGACATCGAGAAGGGCGAGGAGCTCTCGTTCTTCTACCCCTCAACGGAGTGGGAAATGGACGCGCCATTCATTTGTCTGTGCGGCGCGTCGAACTGCATCCATGTGGTGGCGGGCGCGCGCTTTCTGCCGCTTTCCACCCTCGAGCATCACTTCCTGAACAAACATATCCGGGAATATATGATCGAACTGCTGGAAAACACCGAACTGCACCTGAAAAAATTGCAGACGGCATAAGCGACGACAGGCGTCTCAAAGAGTTGAACTCTTTGGGACGCTTTTATCAGCCCAGCCGCGTAAAGGGCGGAAGCGGTAAAGTTACATGGATATGATGAATTCTCTTCGCAAATATTGGGCAATCTTCCAGATCACCCTCATCAACTCACTTGCCTACCCCGGCGAACTCATCGGGCGGAGCGTGATGATCGTGCCGTTCATGTGGATCTTCTACCAATTATGGAAGGTCACGTTCAACGCGGCAGAGACCGACGTGATCAACGGCATGACCCTCTACAGCACCATGTGGTATCTGATGATGGCGGAAACCATCGAACTCAGCCGCCCGCAGCTCGCGCGGACGATCTCAGAGAACGTGAAAGACGGCTCCATCGCCTACCTCCTCAACAAGCCCTACAACTTCCTGCTGTACCAGTTCAGCAACTCGATGGGCGAGACGGTCTTCCGCGCGGCGATGAATGCACTCTTTGGCGGTGTCGTGGTCTGGTGGCTGGTGGGAGCGCCGCCCGCGCTTCAGGGCTGGACGTTTGCCACCCTTGCCCTGCTCGGCACGTGGATCATGAACTTTTGCATCACCTGCCTGATTGGGCTCTCGGCGTTCCTCGTGGAGGAGGTCTCGCCGTTCATGTGGATTTACCAGAAATTCATTTTCATCCTCGGCGGGTTTCTCATTCCGCTCGATTTTTACCCGAACTGGCTGCAAACGATTGCAAAGTCTTTACCGTTTGCCTACATGATTTACGGACCATCGAAGTTATTCGTGGACCCTTCGATGGAACTGCTCGGAAATGTGTTGTCCATGCAGGCGGTGTGGATTGCAGCGCTTGGAGCCATCCTCGCTCTGTCCTACAGACGCGGGGTGGCGTACCTCACGGTGAATGGAGGATAAATGAAACACCTCGAATTCCTCCTCGCCCTCTGGAAGGCAAACCTGCAATCCGTGATGGAATACCGGGTCTCGTTCCTGACGCAGGTCGTCGGGATGATGCTCAACAACTTCATCTATTTTGCCATCTGGCTCATCTTCTTCGACCGCTTCAAGGACGTGCGCGGCTGGGGCGCCAGCGAGATGTACGTCACCTTTGGGGTGCTTGCCAGCGCGTTTGGGCTGGTTTCGCTGTTCTTCGGCAATGCCTTTGTCCTCGGCGACATCATCAACAACGGGCGGCTCGATTACTACCTCTCGCTCCCCCGCCCTGTCCTGCTTCATGCTGTCGCCAGCCGCATGATCACCAGCGGCTTGGGCGATTTCACCTATGGCTTCATCAGTTATGCGCTTTCGGGGCAGTTCACCTGGGACGGACTTCTGCGCTTCATCCTCGCCATCCTGCTGGCGGCGGTGGTGTTTGCCTCGTTCTTGATTCTGGTCAACAGCCTGGCGTTTTGGGTGGGAATCGTCTCGAGTTTCACCAACTTGATGATCAATGCCCTGCTCACCTTCGGCATCTATCCCATCACGCTCTTCGATAACTACGCCAAACTCATCCTTTTCACGGTCATTCCCGCCGCGCTGATGGGAGCCGTGCCAGCCGAGTACATCCGCGCCGCCACCTGGCAAACGCTGGCGCAGCTCCTGCTGGGGGCGGCGCTTCTGCTTGGGCTGGCGGTGACCGTTTTCAGGTCGGGGTTGAGGCGGTATGAATCGGGAAGCGCCATCCAGGTGGAGGTATAGTCCCGCTTTTCTGGTATAATTTCGGCTCGTGACTGGTCCTGCAAGCGGTTTCGCGCGAGACTGCAAGCATGGAGACCTGCATAATCTTGTAGAAAGGAAAGCAAACGTCATGCCCTTACAGAAAGAAGTAAAGGCGGAACTCATCTCGAAATACCACCGTCATGACAGCGACACCGGGTCCCCCGAAGTTCAGATCGCCATCCTGACGGGGCGCATCCAGCAGTTGACCGATCACCTGCGCGCCAACAAAAAAGACGAGTCCTGCCGCCGGGGGCTACTCAAACTGGTCGGACAGCGCCGCCGTATACTCACGTATCTGCGCAAAGTGGATTACAAGCGGTATCTGGCAGTCACCGAAAGTTTGAGTCTGCGCCACAAGTAATGTGTTCTTTGCAGGGGCGGAGCCATGGCTCCGCCCCTGCCCATATCGTCCGCCGTCAGGAATTGAACAGCGCGAATGACCTGACGTCATTCACACTCTTCAGTCCCTGACCCAAGGCGGAAACCAAATTGTAGGGCTCGCATTGACCAGAAAATCCTGATCGTCACCCGTGCCAACACGCAAAGATTGTAAAAATCTTGGCGCGTTGGCTGTTGGGCGGCAATGGCGCCGATGCGGGCAATGTAGGAGACAAAATGAAACCCGAATCCAAAAAATATTCAACCACAGTCGGAGGTCAGACCCTCACCTTCGAAACCGGCAAACTTGCCGGACAGGCAGGCGGCGCAGTGACCTTCGGCACAGCCGAGACCATGGTTTTTGCCGCCGCCACCATGGGCGATGTGCGCGAAGGCATTGATTTCTTCCCGCTCAGCGTCGAATATGAAGAAAGACTGTATGCCGGCGGAAAGATCCCCGGTTCGTTCTTCCGAAGGGAGGGACGCGCCCCTACGGAAGCCATTCTCACCGCCCGCCTCACCGACCGCCCCATCCGCCCGCTGTTCCAGGATGGCATGCGCAACGAGGTGCAGGTCATCGTGTATTCCTACTCTTCCGACGGAGTCAACCCGTTGGACATTCTCGCCATCAACGCCGCCTCTGCCGCCATCATGATCTCGGATATTCCCTGGAATGGCCCCATCGGCGCGGTGCGCGTCGGACGCGTGGACGGAGAATTCGTCATCAACCCCACCTTCGCCCAGATGGACGCCTCTGACCTGGACCTGCGGATTGCCGGCACCCAAGACGCCATTCTCATGGTCGAGTGCGGGGCAGATGAAATTCCCGAAGACGTCATGGTGCAAGCCCTCGAACTGGGGCACAAAGCCATCCAGCCGCTGATTGACCTGCAGCAGCAAATGGCGGCTGAAGTGGGCAAGCCCAAACGCCAGGTGGAGCTATTCCTGCCCAGCGAGGAAATCAAAAAGAAAGTCTTCGACCGGGTCAGCGGACCGATGAACCAGCTGCTCGAAAAACCGCTTTCCAAAAACGAGTTCTACACCGGCATGACCGCAATCAAGCAACAGGCTGAAGCCGAACTTTGCACGGTGCCAGAAGGCGGCGATCCCGCCGCGTACATCCCCGTCAACATGTTCCGCGAGGCGTTCGAATTGGCAGAACAAGCGGTCGTCCGCGAACGCATTCTGAGCCTGGGCAAACGCCCCGATGGGCGCACGCCGACCGAGATCCGCCCGATCTGGTGTGAGGTGAATGTCTCGCCGCGCGCCCACGGCACAGGCTTGTTCACCCGCGGCGAGACTCAAATCCTTTCATTCGTCACGCTCGGCACCCTGGGCGAGGCACAGGAACTGGACAACCTCTCCCCCATTGATACAAAACGATACATGCACCATTACAACTTTCCGCCATTCAGCACGGGCGAGGTCAAACCTTTGCGCGGGCAGAGCAGGCGCGAGGTCGGGCATGGAGCGCTGGCGGAACGCGCGCTGGAACCGGTCATCCCCAGCGAAGAGTCGTTCCCGTATGCCATCCGCGTCGTGTCCGAGGCGTTATCCTCCAACGGTTCGACCTCAATGGGCTCGGTCTGCGGCTCGACCTTGGCGTTGATGGATGCCGGTGTACCGATCAAAGCGCCGGTCTCGGGCGTGGCGATGGGTCTCATCACCGACGAAAGCGGACGCTACAAAATCCTGACTGACATTCAGGGAACCGAAGACCATCTCGGCGACATGGATTTCAAGGTGGCTGGCACGGCGAAAGGAATCACCGCCCTGCAGATGGACATCAAAATCAGCGGCTTGAGCGCTCAGATGATGAAAGAAGCGCTCGAACAGGCGCGCGAGGCGCGCGCGTTTATTTTGGGAAAAATGCTCGAGGTGATTTCCGCACCGCGCCCGCAAATCAAGGATCACGCGCCGCGCATCATCACGGTGAAGATCCCTGTGGATAAAATCGGCGCGCTCATCGGTCCGGGCGGAAAGAACATCCGCGCGTTGCAGGAAGAAACCGGCACCAAGATCGACATCGAGGAGGACGGCACCGTCTACATCGCTTCGACCGATAGCGCCGGGGCGAAAGTTGCACAGGAACGCATCGAATCGCTGGGGGAAAACGCAATCGTCGGCAACATCTATACCGGCAAGGTCGTGCGTATCGAATCGTTCGGCGCGTTTGTCGAGATTCTCCCCGGCGTGGATGGTCTCGTTCACATCTCACAACTCGACAGCGAGCGCGTCAACAAGGTGGAAGACGTGGTGGGGATGGGCGATGAAATCACCGTGATGGTCACCGATATTGACCCGCAGGGCAAGATCCGCCTCTCACGCCAGGCAGTGCTCGAAGGCTGGACCGCCGAGGAGGCGCGCGAGAAAGACCAGCGCAAGCCCGGCGGCGGACGTCCCGGCAGTGGGCGCGGCGGCGACCGCGGAGGCAGAGTCGGCGGGGATCGCCGCGGCGGACGGGACCGGAGATAGTCGCCCGGGAAACCTGAAGCGGATGGAGGCAACTTCATCCGCTTTTTCATTTGCCATGCCGTCTGCGGCGTTTTCTCCAAAGCGCCATCGGCTGTAATTCGACAGAAAACGCCGCAAAAGGTGAATCATGCCCAATCGCTTGAAAAACGAAACCTCCCCATACCTTCTTCAACATGCAAACAATCCCGTAGAATGGTATCCGTGGGGAGATGAAGCCCTGTCAAAAGCCAAAACGGAAAACAAACCGATCTTTCTCTCCATCGGCTATGCCGCCTGTCATTGGTGCCACTTGATGGAGCATGAATCCTTCGAAAACCCCGAAACCGCCGCCTTTATGAATGAGCGCTTCGTCAACATCAAGGTGGACCGCGAGGAACGTCCCGATCTCGATGCCATCTACATGCAAGCCGCCTTTGCCATGACCGGTTCCGGCGGATGGCCCCTGTCGGTCTTCCTCACGCCCGATTTGTGTCCCTTTTTCGCCGGGACATACTTTCCGCCTGCGCGGCGCTATAACATGCCATCCTTCCTGGAAGTTCTCGCGGGGATTGACAGGGCATGGCGGAACGATACGCAGGAAGTGGATCGAGTTGGCAGTCAGGTCCTCGCGCAAATTCGTACACCCACGGGCAAACCCGGGAATCGGCATGAAATCACCAAAGAGGCGCTCGAAATGCCTGTCGGGAATCTGCTCGATGTGTACGATTGGGGATATGGCGGCTGGGGTTCGGCGCCGAAGTTTCCACAGCCCATGACCATCGAATTTCTCTTACGCCGCGCAACCACGGATACAACTCAACGTGAACAAATCATAAAGGCTGTCACCCATGCATTGAGTGCAATGTCACGCGGCGGACTGTATGATGTGGTCGAGCGTTGACAATTTTTGGAGAACGCCTCACTTTGAGAACTAGTTGTCCCAACCGATAGCTTGTTTCGACCTAGAAAACACCATATATCAATGAATTTTTGACCGTCTTCTACAGTCATTAAAGCGCCAACATCTAGTAACTCAATCACGCGTCGCCGATCATCAAAGGTTTCATTTCCAGGCCCCATCCTTCCGCAATATGTAAAGCAAACTCACGAATTTGCTGGATGTCTTTTTCTGTTATGGTTTCTGTTTCCAAATTCAGATTCAAATCGTCGCGTTCTTTCTCCAACGAGGTTAGGGTGGTTTCTAATTGCTGTTTCTTATCAATCAACAATCCTCTTGGAATGTCACCAGAAATATACAGGTCAAGTACGCGGTCCAGTTGACTCTTCGAGTCCTGCAAAAGATCATCGAGAACAAGCAAACGATCACGGATGGGTGCAATGAATTGTTCTCGGCTTTCTTGATATTCTGCAAGCCCAGTTTCCAGAGTTCCCGGTTGAGTAAGAAGCGCCTTCACCCAATCCCAGACCAACTTATCGACAACATCTACGCGAAAGATTGGGAGAGGACACTTCACGTTGGCGATGTTCCCCATGAGGGCATTACACTTGTAATACAGGTACAGTTTCCTTTCATGAGGCACGGTAGCATAGCAATTGACGCTGGTATGACACAGACCACATCGGATACGTCCTCTCAGTAAGTATTCACGTTTTATATTGCGTTTGGAGACACTTACATTTGCCTTTCGCTGAAGATTAGCTTTCTCCCACATTTCCTCAGAGACAATAGGAGGCACGTTAAATGCCAGCCACCATTCGTGTGCGTTGGGCTTGTGGTAACCTCCGAAAGTGTTACGTTTTCCATAGTGCCAGTGTCCAGCATATGTCTCTGATTGCAAAATTCGATACACGAGTCTCCCTGACCATTCCCCTTTCCCGCGCTTTTTGAACATCCCATGCAGGCCTGCCCAAGTGGGACCCCTCATTTGGGTGAGTCGCTTTGAAATCTCGCGTGTGGATAGGCGCCGACCTTTTTCATCTCCTTCCACATACCATGTGTAAACCAATTGTACGACTGCTGCCTCCTCTTCATGAATCACCAAATTTTTTCCATCCTCTGATAAGCGATAACCAAATGGGGGCGTATTTCCGTGAAGCATAATCTTCCCGTTTTTGACCACCTGCCGCCTGCCGCGAACCATGTGTTCGGCGATTTTTTCACGTTCGTATTCAGCGATAGTCGCACGAATATGCTTGTTCAAACGCCCTTCCGGCGAGTTCTCGTAGCTGGCGAGAACATAAACAACTTCGACACCGGCCCGGTTCAATTGCTCTTCAACGATAAGTTGCTTCGCAAGTTTACGACTGAGGCGGTCAATCTCGCGAACCACCAATACATCAAACGCCCCTTTTTGCGCCATATCGCGTGCGTGATTAAGTTCAGGTAATTCAAATGAAGCGCCGGATGCACCACGATCATCTTCGGCTAATTCTGCAATGACTTGCCATCCATTGTCGAGTGCAAAATCCCGACACATTTCCAACGGCAACATGATCGTGCGTAACGTGGACGCGCTCACCTTTGATCTCGCCTATGACGCGGAGAACCGTCTCGTAGCGGTGGATTCCAACGCAACTCCTCCTCCCACCGCTACGTCCACATCAACTACAACATCGACTCCCGCATCTACCCAAACCCCTTCCAGCACATCGACAGCAACTGCTACCCCCCACAGGGACGATGTCACAGACTCCTACTGCACCGGCGACAAGCACGATAACCAATACGCCTGTGGTAACAGATACCCCAACAAATACGCCAACCGCTTCGGCTACGCCTTCGCAGACTGCGACACAGTCCGGTTCCTTCCCCGGCACCGGGATTCTGGACAATTTCAACCGCGCCAATGGTTCCATCGGTTCGAACTGGAACGGAGTAGTTTCGGGGTATGGCATTGCCTCCAACCAATTGGACGTGAATGCAGGCGACATCTACTGGCAGGGTTCGTCCTTTGGCGCAGACCAGGAGGTATACGTCACACTTGTCAATGTGGACCCGAATGGAGGCGAGCAGGACTTGCTTCTCAAATCACAAAGTGCCAATAATTGGACCAGCGGTGTGATTGAGGTGTTGTACGACGCGACCAATGACGTTGTCACCGTGTGGACGTACTCAGGCAGTCAGAATTGGGTACAGCACGGCTCGGAGATTGCGGTCACCTTCAACAATGGTGACCAGTTCGGTGCGCGCGCCAAAGCCAACGGAGACGTGGAAGTCTACAAGAATGGGACATTGCTGGGCACACGCAACGTGAGTTCGTGGCAATACTACGCCAGCGGTGGGTATATTGGTTTGTGGTTCATTGATGCCAGCGATGCCCTGCTGGATGACTTCGGCGGCGGCAATGTTTCATCCGGCCCCACACCTACCCCTACTGCCACGTATACCCCAACGGCTACCTCCACTTCGACCAACACACCGGTCGCGACAGATACCCCCACGTTGACCGCTACAGCTTCCCCAACGGGAACAACGGCGCCCTCACAGACTCCCAGCAACACACCGACTGTCACTTTCACACCCACAGCCACCTACACCGCGACCAATACTGCGACACCATCTTCAACACCAACGATCACCAATACACCGACCAACACACCTCCACCGACCAATACAGTGTCTCCCACACCGACCCTGCCTCCCGTGCCGGTCTTCCTGGGAGCCTCCTTTATATACAACGGCGATGGTCAACGCGTGAAGTCTGTGATCACCACGAATATTGCCACAACCACAACCTACTTTGTGGGCAATTACTATGAAGTTGCCAATGGGGTGGTGACCAAGTATTACTATGCCGGTGCACAACGCATCGCCATGCGGACCGGTGGTAAACTTTACTTCATGTTCGGCGACCATCTCGGCAGTACCAGCATGACCACGGATGCTTCAGGCAATATTGTTTCAGAAATGCGCTACAAAGCCTGGGGTGAGGTCCGTTATGCGAGTGGCAATACGCCAACCGACTACACCTTTACAGGTCAACGAAGTTATACCAGTGACTTCGGTTTAATGTTTTACAACGCTCGCTGGCTGGACGTTTCGATAGGTCGCTTCGCCCAAGCAGACAGCATTGTACCTGGCGGTGTGCAGGGGCTGGATCGGTATGCTTACGGATTGAACAACCCGTCAAGGTATACGGATCCAAGTGGACATTTTCCATGGCCAATCGTTATTGGATCTACATTAGCAGTTATAGGCTATACATCCCTCCATTTGTTTGGAGTGCTTCCTGATTACAATGGTCTAGGGTATGCAAAGAAATATGTTACCAGCAAAGACCCAATAGTAGGTGCAGGTATTGCCGTACAAAGTGAGTACTACGGACCTTGGGATACGCGTAGCGGAGCCGATTTAATAAAAACTATAAGAGGTGGAGGCGGATCATCAGGTATCGGGATTGCTCAATCATCGGATACGGAAATAGCAGGAATGGAAGCTCAACTGGCGGGCATGTCCCATTCACCCTGATCGAATGATTAATCAAAAGGCTCCCCATGGGGAGCCTTTTGATTTTATTTGGGTTCGATATTTCCCTTCGAGTCCGTTGGCTGGTCTTCCTCTTTTTCGCCGCTCAAGCCCTCCCGGAAGGATTTTATGCCCTTACCGATTTCCCCTGCAATCCTGCCGATGCGACCGGGTCCAAAAAGAAGAAGAACGATCACCAGCAGGATGATCAATTCCATGGGTCCAAGACGTGGAAACATTTTTATTGCTCCTTTTTTTCTGTATCCTGCTTATCCTATCACAATCAGGATGAATTCGCCATTATAGTTCGCGGCGGAAAATAATCCCCTCGATAAAGCGGATCATTCGCCGGACAAGCGAGCGCACACGCCCAAGGACGCGATATTGCTCGGTGCGGACCTGTCCCTTGCTGGGCAGCGGACCCGTCCATTCGGCGGTCAGCGCGCCCCAGGTGAGACCAGCGCCAAAACCGACCATGACCAGTTTATCGCCGGATTTGATCTGTCCCTTCTCGACCGCCTCTACAGCCGCGATGGGAATGGAGGCGGTGGACGTATTGCCGTAACGGTCGAGATTGACAATGAACTTCTCCATCGGTTGTTTAAGACCGCGCGCTGCCGCTTCGATAATTCGAATGTTGGCTTGATGCGGCACGATCCAATTGACTTCCTCGACCGCCATGCCCGCGGCGTCCAGCGCCTCCAGCGTGGCTTGCGCCATGACGCGGGTTGCAAAACGAAAGACCTCCTTGCCGTCCATTTCGATAAAATGCTTGCCGGCATGCACGGTTGCCTCCGTGGCGGGATGCACACTGCCCCCGCCGGGAAGCGCCAGCAGGTCGCCGCCGGAACCGTCCGAATGCATGACGGCGGAATACACGCCGCCCGGTCTTTCGCTTGCCTGCAAGACAAACGCCCCCGCGCCATCGCCAAAGAGAATACAGGTGTTACGGTCTTTCCAGTTGACGAAGCGGGAAAGAGTCTCCGCGCCGATCACCAGCGCGCTTTTGATGGAACCGCTCCGAATCGCCTGAGCCGCCATATTGGTGGCGTAAATGAAACCCGAGCAGGCGGCAAGTAAATCGAAGGCGCCTGCTTTTGTCGCGCCGATCTGATCCTGTATCAAACAGGCGGTTGCCGGGAAGATGTAATCCGGCGTGGATGTGGAACAGATGATCAAATCCAGATCGGTTGGCCGCAAATTGGCAACCTTCAAGGCTTTGAACGCCGCCTCCACACCCAGCGACGAGGTGGTCTGACCGTCTTGCGCGATGCGTCTTTCCCGAATGCCGGTGCGCTCGCGAATCCATTGGTCGTTGGTCTCCACCATTTTCGACAGGTCATCGTTGGTCAAAATCGTTTCGGGCGCAGACATTCCCCAGCCCGTAATATGTGCATATGGCATAGCCTACTCCTGCTCGATTGCCGCCGCGCCGGCTGTATTCGGGAAGACGCCCTACCCCTCGAACCGGCTGAACACCAGTGTGGCGTTATGCCCGCCAAACCCAAAAGAATTGGACATCACATGCCTGAGCGATGCGCGGCGCGGCGTATTGGGGACAATGTCCAGGTCGCAATCAGGATCGGGGGTCTGGTAATTGATCGTCGCCGGGATGATTCCGGCGCGCATCGCCAGAATGCTGAACACCGCCTCCACCGCGCCGGATGCGCCCAGCAAATGCCCGGTCATGGACTTTGTAGAAGAGACGGGAATTTTATAAGCCTGCCCGCCAAAGACAGTTTTGATGGCGGCGGTTTCGCTCTTGTCGTTTAGCGGCGTGGACGTGCCGTGCGCATTGATATAATCAATATCGGTCACGCTCAAACCGGCGTCCTCCAACGCCAGCTTCATGGACATTGCCGCACCAGCGCCATTCTCCGCGGGCGCGGAGATGTGATAGGCATCGTCCGTGGTGCCGTATCCGGTCAATTCACACAGGATTGCCGCGTCGCGCGCCTGTGCAAATTCGAGCGATTCGAGAATCAAGATGCCGGCGCCCTCACCCATCAGGAAGCCGTCGCGATCCTTGTCGAACGGGCGTGAAGCCGTCAGCGGATCGTCGTTGCGCGTGGAAAGCGCGCCCATTACATTCATCCCCGCCATGGCAAGCGGCACAAGCGCGCCTTCGGAAGCGCCCGCAATCATGGCGTCCGCCGCGCCGCGCCGGATCATCTCCATGGCTTCGCCGATGGCGTTATTACCCGATGCGCAGGCGGTTGCCACCGCCATGTTTGGTCCACGCGCCCCAAGGCGGATGGCGAGCATGCCCGCCGCGCTGTCTGAAATCATCATGGGAACCAGAAACGGGCTGACGCGTTCGGGACCACGCTCGCGCAAAACTTCAGCCTGTTCTATGATGGTGCCGATACCGCCGATGCCGGTGCCGATCAGCACGCCCACGCGGTTGCGATTGGAATCGTCAATTTTCAACCCGGCTTGATTCAACGCTTCGAGCGCCGCGACCGTGGCAAACTGTGTAAAGCGGTCCATTTTACGCGCCTCGCGATTGCCCAATACAGCCGCCGCGTCGAAGCCCTTCACCTCCGCGGCAAAGCGGGTTTTATGCCTGCTGGCATCGAACAAGGTGATGGGTCCCGCGCCGGATTTGCCCCCCAGCAACGAACCCCATGTTTCCTCCACCGTATTGCCGACGGGGCTGATACATCCCATCCCCGTCACGACAACTCTTCTTCGCATAAAGCCGTTCTCCTTCGAATGAACCCGGGGAAATGCTTCCGGTAAAATCAGGTGTTATAACACGCCTGCGGCAGATTAGACACGCTCGCCCTGCAGGTTTTTCAAAGTCTTTTTTACCTGCTGAATATGCATACGGTCGTGATCCGCCATGAAACCCAGAACTTCCAGAAAACTCGTCGGTCCAAAAATCGCGTGGCGCGCCTTGCGCGACCAGAGCGAACCGTCCAGATTCGCCAATTGCGAGACGGTTTCCAGGCGCGCCGCAGTAAATTCCTGCAGGGCGGTCCAACCGTCCACCTGCAGGTAGTCGCGTTCGCTTGCCCATACCGCCGTATCGGGGCGCGGAATGAACGCATCCTCCCGCTGGAACAGGAGGCGCAATTGCAGATGATGGATTTCGCGTTCGGTATCGCGCAAATGGCAGACGATTTCGTTCAACGCCCAATCTTCACCGAAAGGTTCCACGCTCCACTTCTCCCTTTTAAGAGAGGCTGTGAGCGTCTGCAAGACAGCCGGGGTGGATCTTAAAATCGCCTGCACCGCCTCGGGGGATTGAAAGGACGGCTCGAACGCCGACGCCTCGAGGGACTCAAGCCACGGGCGGATATCCTTTAAGTTGCCGCGCCCCGCTTCAAATCCGGGACTTGAGGCGGGGTCGCCGTCCACGAAATAGGTTCTCAGCCCAAGCCTGTGAGCGGGGATCAAATCCCGTTCGACATCGTTGCCAATCATCAGAACGGCTCCATCGTTCCAGCCCAACTGACCGAGCATCTCGGCGTAATACGCCGTGTGTGATTTGCTGAAATGAAAATTTTCGAAGGATGAAACCAGCTCGAATTGCGCGGGATCCAAACCCGCCCAGCGCAAACGCTGGTGCGTGGCTTTGAGCGGAAAGAGCGGGTCGGTCGCAATCGCGACGTGATGCCCCTGTGAAATTACCCATTCGATCAAAGGCGCCGCATCGGGACGGCGACCAGTTTTGGATTCGAGCCGGGGAAACACACGATCGTAGAATTCATCGAGCGCTTCGGCAATCTCGTTTTTGACGATACCCAATCGGGCGTAAAAGTCGCGTTCGAAGACGTCACGCAAAGGTCGAGACGGATCGTCGTTCTCCATCATCAATCGGGTGGAGGACAGCAATGCCGGAATCAGAAGGGTCGAGGAGACGTAAGGCGCCAGATGTCCGGATAACGCCTGAAAATAGGCAGGGATGAATGTCTCGATGTTCGTGTCCAACAACGTATCATCGAGGTCGAACAGAAGCGTAAATGGCATGGGTCGAATGGTTTTCCTTGCGTTGGTTTGCCCCGCCAGACAATGGACAATTCAGGATTTGACTTCGAATTTGAATGGAAGGGCATGACATTCCCCGCAACCGATATGCGGTTCTCTGACGGTTCGCTGGGATTTATCGCAAAATGCCTGTACCTGTATGCGCCTCATGAACGCGGCGGAGAGGGGGCGCCCGATTCGGGGACGCAAACGCATATGCTCACATGCGTTTGCCAGACTGATTTCGGGTACGGGACAGGAGGCGCACAGGTCACGCGTCCAGGCTTGACCGGCGGCTTTGAGCAGGCGGCATTCTTCTGTGTTGCGCCCGCGAAAGTAATCGCCATAGAAATGCGGACAATCCCTGCCGGCGGGGGTCTTCATGGTTGAATAATTATAAATCCTTTTGGGAAAAGGATGCGCGGGCGGGTGGTTTTATGACCAACCGCCCGCGCACAGGTTCGAACAATCAGACGCGCGTGATATATTCGCCCGTCTCGGTGTTGATGCGGATTACGTCGCCGACTTTGACGAACTGGGGGCATTGCACTTCCAACCCGGTTTCGGTTTTTACCTTTTTCGTTACGCCGGTGGCGGTATCGCCGCGGATGGCGGTCTCGGCTTCCACCACTTTGTGGTCAACGGACAACGGGATTTCCACGTCAATGGGCATGCCGTTATAGAAAGTCAGTTTGACTTCCATGCCCTCCTTGAGATACAGGGCGGCATCGCCGAGCATTTCCGCTTTGATGGCGGGCTGTTCGAAGGTTTCGTTATCCATAAAGTGATAGAAGTCGCCGTCGGTATACAGGTAGGACACATTATGGAAGTCGAGCCGGATATCCTGCACGGATTGTCCCGAGTTGAAGGTGCGTTCGATATTGGCTCCGGTGAGCAAATTCCGCGCTTTGATGCGGATGTTGGCGTTGCCGCGCCCGGTTTTGTTGTGGCTGTAATCGAGCACTTTGTAGAGCGCGCCGTCCAATTCGAAGGTCACTCCTTTGCGAAGTTCGTTTACGTCTATCATGCCTGCACTTTCCTTTGCGATTTTGATTCTCAGCGGTTGCGTGAACGCGTGCGTTTGGCGTTCTCCGGGGAATGATTTGCGCTGGAGAGTCCAACCTGCACGTTTTCGCGATCCGCTGATTCCGCTCAAGTCGTACGGTATATTTTGCCGTGAGCGGCGGGATTATACTACGAGAAATAAATCAATGAGAAGTATCGGATCGTGGGTCGTCGCGCAAAAGTTGCACCGCATGGGGAAGCGCCGGAAGGAGCACCTGCAAATTTTCGATCGCACCTTTGGGACTTCCGGGAAGGTTGACGATCAGCGTGCGGTTGCGAATACCGGCAACAACCCTCGAAAGCATGGCGTGCGGGGTGATCTTGAGGCTGGCGGCGCGCATCGCCTCGGCAATGCCCGGCGCTTCACGCTGAATGACCGCCCGCGTCGCTTCGGGGGTGATGTCGCGCAAGGCAAAGCCGGTACCACCGGTGGTGAGGATCACGTCCACTGTGCCGCTGTCTGCCCATTCGATGAGGATCTGACGGATGGCGGCTTCGTCGTCGGGGAGAAGATGCTGATGGACGACCGACCAGTTTTCGGCGAGGAGCAGACGCGCAAGGGCAGGACCAGAAGCGTCGGCGCGTTCACCGCGTGCGGATCGGTCGGATAGGGTCAAAATTCCAAATCGGATGGTCATAACAGGGATTTTCCCGAATGGGCGGACTCATCCATGAAGCGTCAGACGCGTCTGCGATGGCGGCATGGTTCTATTTTTTCAACAACTTCAACAGATCGTCTGGCATGAATGGTTTGAGGAGGAAATGGTTGGCGCCGCGTTTCAAACATTCCTCCTTCATATTCAAGCCCGATGTCATGACGATATTGATGTTCCGGTTGGCAGGGTCTTGACGGATGTTTTTGACGATTTCCATTCCGTTTTGCCCGCCGAGATGCACGTCCATCAGCAGGGAATCGGGATGTTCTCTTGCAACAGCCGCCGAAACGTCGTCATCAAGATCGAGCGCTACAACCTCGAAGCCCTCCATATGCAACAGGGTCGTCAACAGAGACACCATGGTGCGGTCATCTTCCGCGAGCAGTATTTTTGACATTCCCTTTTTTCGTCCTTTTGGCAGTTTTGGTCTTCGTTTTTGCGCCGGCAGATTTGGTTCTTGTTCTTTTTTCGAGAGGCTCAAGGGATGCGGCGATGACATCGTCCACTGTGTCCACGAAAATGAATTTCATGGACTTTTTGATCTCGTCCGGCACATCGTCGAGATCCTGTTTGTTTCGACGCGGCAGAATGACCGTTCTGAGACCGGTACGGTGAGCGGCAAGGACCTTCTCCTTGACTCCTCCGATTGGTAGGACCTGCCCGCGCAGGGTGATTTCGCCGGTCATTCCCAGGCGGGGTTTGACCTTGCGCCCGGAGGCAAGCGATACGATGGCGGTCGCCATGGTGACTCCGGCGGATGGTCCATCCTTGGGTTGGGCGCCGGAGGGGATGTGCAGGTGAATATCCGATTTGTTGAAGAACTCGTCGTCCAAGCCTAATTTTTGGGCGCGTGAACGGACAAAGGAGAGCGCGGCGCGCGCTGATTCGTTCATCACGTTGCCGATCGAGCCGGTCACCTGAAAACCCTTCGAGCCGGGCATGGAGGTCGCTTCGACGAACAAGATATCGCCGCCGTAGGGTGTCCATGCCAAACCGGGTACGACCCCCGGGATGGACACACGCTGGTTCAGTTCTTCGCTGGGGAGATAAATCGGGTTGTCGAGATATTCCTCCACACGTTCCGGCGTGATGATCGCTTTTTTGAGTCTGCCCTCCGCAATGCGGGTTCCCACCTTCCGGCAAACCGCGCCAATCTTGCGTTCCAGGTTGCGTACCCCGGCTTCGCGCGTATACTCGCGGATGATCCTTCGCAAGGCTTCTTCCTTGAAAAGGATCTCCTTCGGCCGCAGGCTGTTCTCGCGCACCTGGCGAGGAACGAGGTACCCTTTTGCGATGGCAATTTTTTCGTTTTCCGTGTAACCCGAGAGGTAGATGATTTCCATGCGGTCGCGCAGGGGACCGGGAATGGGTTCCAGCGTGTTGGCGGTGGTGATAAAGAAGACCTGCGAAAGGTCAAACGCCACTTCGAGGTAGTTATCCCGGAATTCGAGGTTTTGTTCCGGGTCCAATACCTCGAGCAGGGCAGATGCCGGGTCACCATGAAAGTCGAAGGTCAATTTATCGATCTCGTCGAGCATAAAAACGGGGTTTTTTGACTCGACGCGGCGAAGCGATTGCAGGATTCGTCCTGGCATGGCGCCAATATACGTGCGGCGATGACCGCGGATTTCCGCTTCGTCCCGGACGCCGCCCAGGGATGCGCGCACGAATTTCCGTTCCATCGCCCTGGCAATGGACTGTCCCAGCGAGGTTTTTCCCACCCCCGGCGGACCGACAAAGCACAGGATCACCCCTTCCCGTTCGCGGCGGATCAGATCCTCATGGGGTGCTTTCTGCTCATCTTTGCGTTCGAGGCGCAATTTGCGAATGGCAAGGAATTCAAGAATACGTTCCTTGACATCCTCCAGGCCATAATGATCTTTATCGAGGATTGTCCGGGCGTGTTGAATATCGAGATTGTCGCTGGTCGAGATGGACCAGGGCAAGGATACCAGCCAGTCGAGGTAGGTACGAATGACACCATATTCAGCCGCCGCCGCCGGAAGGCGCGCAAGACGATCCAATTCACGTTTTGCCAGTTTTTCCGCTTCTTCGGGCATTTTTGCTTCTTCGATCTTTCTGCGGAATTCATCCACCTCGACAGCCTGTTCATCCTTTTCGCCCAGTTCCTTTTGTATCGCTTTCATCTGCTCGCGCAGGAAGTAATCCCTTTGCACTTTTTCGATCTCCCCGCGCGCTTCGTTTTGGATTTTCTGCCCCAGTTGCAGAACTTCTGCTTCACGTACGAGTAACCCGATCAATTTCTTGAGTTTGGCGGAAACGGAATCCAACTCCAGTATTTCCTGCGCATCCTTGAGGTCCATGCGCTGGAAATTGGCTATGTTATAAGCCGTTTGCAATGGATCCTCCACCGAAGTGATGGACATTTCCAATTCTTCGGGAAAGGACGGGATCATTTGGGTAATCTGACGGAATTGATCGCGTGCATTGCGAGCCAGGGCGTCAACCTCCAAACCTTGCTCGATCTGCTCGGGTGCAAGCTCGATTTTCGCCTTGAGATAAGGCTCCTCCGCCACAAATTCGCCCAGCCGGAACCGTGCCATGCCCTGTACGAGCAGACGGACCGTACCATCGGGGGCGCGCAAAAGACGATGGACGGTGGCAATCGTCCCTGTACGGTAAAGATCCGCAGGACCCGGAGTTTCTATTTCCGGGTTCATGGCTGTCACCAGCCCTACAAGTTTATCTCCGCCGACAACATCGTCCACCAAACGAATCGAGCGCGGCTGACCCACCGTGAGCGGGACTGCGGTTTGCGGATAAACGACTACGCCTCGCAACGGCAGGATCGGCAACACCGCCGGATACTGCGGAGTGCCTTGCTCGGCAGGCGCATCGTTTTCTGCGCGTGTGTTTTTCTGAAAACCGGGAAAAAGGGAGGATGCCAGAGAAGAAAACGAATCGGTATCGGCTCCATCCATCCAGCGAAACAGGTCCTCGAAACTGGTTTGCCACCTTGAAGCGGGCATGTATTATTTTTCCTTGGGGAGTTGAATGACGAGGAAACCGTCCTTATATTCGGCTGTTGCGTTTTCGGTATTCACCTCTACGGTCAATTCGATGCCCACCGAAAACCTTCCAAAAGGGATTTCCATTTGATGATAGGCTTTTCGTTCCGCCGAGTCGAAACGAGAGCCGCTGACCAACAACAGGTTTCCTTGCACCGCCACTTCGAGATCTTCATCGCGCATGCCGGCGATTTCCATCTTCACCACGATAGAGTCCTCGGTCTCATAAACGTCGGTGGGCGGACGCCAGACATTGGAACGTACCTGCCAGGCAATGGTCTTGTAAATTTTGTGGTGAGCTTCGAGTAACGTGGAGTGCGATCTTCGAATAATGTTGGGCATGGCTACCTTCTTTAAATAAAACAGGGAACGCTTGAACGCGGTCATCTCGTCAGCGAACTGGGCAATGGTGAATGCCCACACGCACACAAGGGAGCGCAAACGACGCTGATCTGCCGGATTTTACCAGGCGCCCCCGGCGGGATTCGAACCCACAACCAACAGCTTAGAAGGCTGGTGCTCTATCCGTTGAGCTACGGGGGCATTTTTATATATTGTAGTACGTCCTTGCAAAGCAGGCAAATTCGTTTGCCCATTCGATTTATTAACTGTTTACAGGTCTGATCCCCTTATAGACCCGCGCCCCCGCCAGAGTGCGCAGAATGGTCGCGGGAGGGCGGTTCAAACGGCTGCCCAATTCATCCGAGGACATGGGAATATTCCCATTGGTCAGAAATAAGCGAAAGACCGCCTCCACCAGGGCTGTCTGATCTGTCAGAAAATCGGGCTGTTTGACGCAGTGGGACATGAGGGTATTTTGCACGCCATCCACAGGTTTGACCTCGGCGGTCACGGGATCAACCCAGTCAATTATCTGTCCTTCTTCCGAGTTTGCAAAAGCCTCCCGGTGTTCCGCACATAACAACGAACGCAGATAAACGTGCCAATCACGCTCGTTCCTTTTCCACCAGTCGAAATCAATGTGAAACGGCGTTGTCAGGGTAGGTTTAATCAGACTGCTTCGCTTGCCTTCGGGCATTTTTATTTCACTCCTACTCGTTAATTCTAAAATGCAGATCGCCCACATGGGAGATTTCGGGCATGGTCGCCAGCAGTGCAAACAGCGGGGCAGGCGGCACCCGGCGGACGATATTGACCGCCGAGTATAATTCCTGCGCATGGACGTGTCCTTGCGGGGTCAGTTTGGAAACTTCGCGAATCATGTTCGCAACCAGTTGATCGAACGGACGGCGGGCTTCCCGTTTCCAGATCTGGTCCACCGCGGCGAAGGAGGGGATGGCAAATGCCATGCGGTCGTTGAATTCGGCGGCGATAGGTTGCTTCAACATGGCAAAGACCAGTCCCCCATCCGCGCCGACAATGACCGTTCGCAACCAATCCTTGGTGGAACGATGCGTTTTGGCTTCAATGACAACCTCTCCAGGCTGATCACCCCTTCGAATGCTGACAAGACTGCCGGGCATGAGGTCGTTTGCCTTATACCAGTCCCGCAAGCCGAACACGTATTTATGCTCCAGCACCACCCAGCCAGGCATTTTTTGTTTTGTTCTGCCATCCACCAGCGTAAAACGCACGCGTGGCGACTCATATGCCGTGGGAAACAACGAATGAACCCGGCTCGAAAGAGGCAGTGTACCCGCGCGTAAATGCGGATAGATCAGCGAAATGGTCACTTCGTTTACCTGCGATCCGTCCACCGGTTCAATATCGCTCAACTCGTCGTCGAGTTGTTTTTCCAGCGCCAGCATGGCATCGGTCAGCGCGGACCGATCGAACTCGAGCGGCGAATATCTCAAATAAAACGGCACTTCGCGAACTTCCTCGGGTTCCAGCCTGTACAAACACCAAAGCACCTGCCCCGCCGGACCGACCTCATCAAAGCGGCCATCCTCCTGCAACGCAAGGTTGAGCGAGAACTCCGCCAGTTTAGGGTTGACTCCATCGGGCAGAGCAACATCTTTTAGTAAGGCGGATGTGGGAAGCGGCTCGCCTCCGGACATATCCAGAACTGCCTCCGCCAGATTGAGATGTCCCACATTGACATCCACCAAAAGGGCACGGGGAAACCAACGACCCGCAATACGAACGATATTTTCGTCCTTGTATAGAGTCTCTCTTAGTTTTTTGTCGAGAGAATTTCCATGAACGCGCAGGATGGCATCCAAGTCAAACTCATCATTTTCGGTTGCGGTAGTTATATCGTTAAGGGCATGAACCGCAAGCCGTGAGGCAAAGAGGCGTTCGGCACCGTCCTCCAAAGTGACAAGCAGCACATCGAATTCGCCCAAATCCGGGTTGTTGCCCGCCCGAACGTCCGTCACCGTACCGCGTTTCCATTCCAATGCGGGGAATATCAGCGTGTCGCCTGTTTGATAACATTCACGAGGCGCATATACCTTGCCACCAGCCTGCCTGCGCTGCTGAAGGGCAAGGCGCTCGAGCCGGTTTCGTTCGCGAATCAAGACCGTTATCAGCTCACGCGTCGTTAATGGGGTTTCGGTTTCAAAAAGATGGTTGCTCAGGAACTCGACATCCTGAGGAGTGATTTGAAGGTTTTTCCAGTAGTCGGAGGAAATAGTCGGTTCGCCTGTCATACAATGCCTTGATGTGATTTCCTTGTCTTCCAGCGGAGAAGCGGCACTATTATACCTTAGTTGGAGAAGGCGGCGAATACGGGACCCGATAAAATTTCGCCATTCGCGCGGATTGTACGGATTACGTTCAAGGTCACGCGCGATGTACTGACAGTTACTGTCAGTACATCGGCTCTGGCAAAATAGCGTTATCCCCCGTCTGGAATTCACAGGCAATTTTGAAATGCCGGTTCACGTGGTGTTGGTCTTTGGCCGTTTGTGTGTTTGTGTGTTTGTATTTGTATATGTGAGAAGTTTTTTGTGATTAATTGACTACACGAAGTTTTCTTGGAAATCCTGATTCCATATCCATCCGATAACTTGACGCTTCCCTTAAAATTTTGCCGGTAACTTTAAAAATTTGGCGACGAAAAAAAATGTTCGCTATATAATGCCCGCACTCCATCTCAACGAAAGGGCTCTCCACGATGACAAAACCAGCATTTAGGGTTTACTTTAACGACAATAAACAATGGGTTAATATCTATGTGGCAAACAGCCCTGTCTGGTTCAGGCGCAAGAACCAATGCCATGCCTACTACATTGCCGCAGAAGTTCGTAAACAGCGGCAGGGGTTGTTTGGTCACATTTACTTGAGCGAGCTCAACCACTCCCCCATGGCACAGGAGTTGGTCGCACACGAAGTGCAACACCTTATTTTCGACTGGGTGCTTACACGCAAAGGCATGAACATCAATGAGAAAAACGAAGAACGCATTGCTACCATGACGGGAGAAATTTCCCGCAGGTTGTGGCGCAAGTACGAGCGCTGGGCAAAACCGCGTAGCAGAAAGCCTGCTCCCCGCAAAAACAGGCGCACACCGCGCAAAACGCGTAAAGCCATTTAACCAGGAGCGCCCGCTCGTATTGAGCGGGCGCTCCTTCTTACTTACGACCTTACGACGATAAACAGATGATTTACATGCCATCGAGAAGTTCAATGGCGTATCTTAATCTACTTAATACTTTTTCGCGTCCGATAATTTCCATCGACTCGAACAGCGGAGGGCTGACCTTTTGCCCCGTCACCGCCACGCGGAGAATGCCAAAAACCTGCCCTGCGGTGTATCCACTCGCATCCACATAGGCACGCATGGGCGGTTCGACAACGGCATGCGCAATATCGGATAAACCAGACAATATCTCATAGGATTTACGAGCGATCATTGCAGACTGTTTTGCATCGAGTCCGTTCGCCACCAGATCCTCGGGATTCGGCTTTACGACCTCCTCGAAAAAGAATCGGGCAAAGGCGAGGCAATCATCCAGCGTAACAAGCCGTTCCCGTATCAACGGCGTCACCTTCAAAAGCGTTTCATCCCGAACATTCAAACCTGCCGCGACAAAATAGGGCTTAAGCCTCGCCGAAAGATCCTCATTGGTCATCAGGCGGATGTGCGTCCCGTTGAAATGATCCAATTTTTGAAAGTTGATGGCTGCCGGCGAAGGCGTAAGCGAATCGATATTGAAGCGCTCGATCATCTGCTCAAGGGTCATCACATCGTCTTCTGGCACCCCCCATCCCATCAGCGCGATCCAGTTAAGCACGCCCTCGGGCGTATATCCCAGGTCTTTCATATCGGTTATAAAAATGGAGTAACCATCCTTGATTGCCTGGGCGGATTCGCGCTTGCTCATCTTGCCTTTGCCGCTAGGCTTCAGGAACACCGAAAGGTGAATCCAAACGGGTTCGTCCCAGCCAAAGGCGCGCACGATGTTGACATGCAAAGGGAAGGTAGAAAGCCACTCCGAACCGCGCAACACGTGGGTGATTTGCATCTCATGATCGTCCACCATTGCGGCAAGATGATAGGTGGGCAAGCCGTCCGATTTTAAAAGGACATAATCATCGAGATGCTTGTTTTCAGTGACGATATCGCCGCGCAAATGGTCGCGAGCGGTTGTCACGCCATCCTGAGGCATCTTGAAACGGATGACGTGCTTTTCGCCCGAGACGATCCTCTTTGCGGCTAGATCGGGGGGAATGGCGCGGCACAAACCATCATATTTGACCCGATCCACCTTTTGCGCCTGTTGCTGCTGCCGGCTCTTTTCCAGACGTTCGGGTGTACAGAAACACGGATAAGCGTATCCTTTTTCAACAAGTATCCGGGCATGACGGTGATAGATCTCGCGGCGCTCCGTCTGCCGGTATGGACCGTACGGTCCGCCATGCACCGGGGATTCGTCTGGCGTGATCCCAAGCCAATCTAAACTTTGCATGATCTCTTCCTCAGAGCCGGGAACAAATCTCTTTTGATCGGTGTCTTCGAGGCGCAGGATGAATTGCCCACCGGTTTTACGGGCAAGCAGATAATCGAAAAGGGCGGTACGCGCGCTTCCCAGATGGAAACGTCCGGTGGGCGATGGCGCCATGCGGGTACGGGCGGGTTTCAAGTTCGGGAATCCTCCAAATTAAAAATCGAGCGGTTTATAACGCATTGCAACACTCTCTACAAGACCGATACCCAACATCAATGAGGTCAAGCCGCTTCCACCGTAACTGATAAACGGCAAGGGCAGTCCTGAAACTGGCACAATATTCAAATTTACCCCGATATTGACCATGCCTTGAAAAAAGATCAGCGTTGCCACGCCATAGGCAATGGACATTCCTGCAACATCACGGGCAAGTTGCGCCGTCCGAAGACAGCGCCATATAATGAGCACAATTACGAGAATGACAAACAGGGCGCCCACCAAACCAAACTCCTCGGAAATGGCAGAAAAAATAAAGTCGGTGTGCCGAACCTTTAGAAATCGCAATTGGGTTTGTGTACCGTAACCGTATCCCGCCCCAAACAATCCGCCGGAGCCGATGGCAATCAAAGCCTGTTGGACATTATATGTGGCGCCAAATGTGGCATCCGGGTCGGGTAAAAGAAAATTCACGATCCGCTCTTGCTGATATGCCTGTAAAAAGGGTATGCGAATTCCTGCAACCGACAGGGCGACAAAGCTTGCGACAAGAATCAATGCCAGTATGCCGAAGAGCATGATATGTTTCATCTGCATGCCGTTAAACCAGAGCATGGACATCAGGATCACCGTCAACACCACGACATTACTGAGGTTCGGTTGAAGCAGGATCAGGATAATGATGACTGAAGCCCAGGCGATTGCGCCTCCCACCCACTGCAGGTCGCGGGGACGGTGTTGGGCGGCATCAAAATATCGGGCAAGCACAAGAATGGAGACGATTTTTGCAAATTCCGTCGGCTGCAGGAAAAGCACACCCACCTGAAACCAGCGCTGAGCGCCAAACGCCGTTTGACCAAAGCCCGTCAGGGTGACGAGAAACGCCACAATGACGAGGAACATCGGACGATATATCGCCAGCCAAAACCGATAGTCAATGGCGGCGACAACAAAGATCAAAACCAGCCCGGCGAACGCAAAATAGATCTGACGATTGATGAGCGGTAGTAAAACTTCATTCCCCGCGACCGCCGAACGAATCATGGTGGTGCCAAACGCCGTGGCAAGCACCACCGCGCCCAACAGCCAGAAATCAAAATAACGCCACGGGATCGCGCGAAGCATACATCCGCTTATTTGGTTTTGGATTTCCGCGCCGCCCGGCGGCGATGGGCGCTCTTGATCGGTATATCGGCGACCAGTCGTTGAGAACGACCGTCATGCTCCACGCCGAACTGCATACCGGTGACGTCAATTTCGACGTGGCGGCTGATGGTGGCGACGAGATCGTCGCGAAGCGATTCAAGTTCGGCAGAGGTAAGATCCGTCCGGTCATGAATGAGGACCAGCTGCAAGCGCTCTTTGGCGCTGTCGGCGCTGTTTTTCCGCCCGAGGAGTTTATCCAAAAACGACATGCCTATTTCCTCCCCGCCAGTCTTTGAATGCGTTCCCATAGACTCCCGGTGCTTTCCAGGTCGAGAAATGGAACCTCTTCGCCCATGAGACGACGGGCAATATTTCGAAAGGCTTGTCCTGCTCTGCTCTTCGGATCCGCCGCCACCGGCACACCGCGGTTCGAACCGACAATCACGCCCTCATCTTCCGGCACGATGCCAATGAGTTCAATTGCCAAAAGATCAAGGACATCGTCAGCCGAGAGCATGTCCTGCTTTTTTACCAGGGCGGGATTTAAACGATTGATGATCAGTGCGCCCGGTCCCTTGCCTTCCGCTTCCAGAATGCCGATCACGCGGTCCGCATCGCGGACGGCGCTGACTTCGGGATTGGTAACCACAAGCACACGATCTGCCGGGGCAATGGCGTTCTTGAAACCGCGTTCGATGCCTGCCGGGGAGTCGATCAACACAAAATCACACTCGGAACGCAGGTCTTTGACCAGGCGGTTCATATCACTGGCGGAGACCGCATTCTTATCGCGCGTTTGGGCGGCGGGAATGAGGTGAAGGTTGGGCAGTTTTTTATCCTTGATCATTGCCTGCTTCAGGCGGCAACGTCCCTCGATCACATCTACAATGTCGTACACAATACGATTTTCGAGTCCCAGAATCACGTCCAGGTTGCGAAGACCGATATCGCCGTCAATACAAACCACCCTCGATCCATTGGACGCAAGCGCAACGGCAAGGTTCGCAATGGCAGTGGTTTTCCCCACCCCGCCTTTTCCAGATGTAACAGTGACAACTTGTGCAGGCATAATGATTTTCCTGTGATTGGGTTGGGTGTCGTTCAGCCGGATGCCCAGCTCTCAACCTGCAATATTCCTTGTGCATTGATACGCGCCACCTGCGGCTTCGACGGTGTTCGGATTTCCGCCGCGGCGGATGTTTGATCCGCGATGCGCAATTGCATGGGCGAAAAATCCAGCGCGCAAACGACTGCCTCCCGATTCCCTTTCGAACCGGCATAAACCATGCCGCGCAAGCGCCCCCAAATGACGACGTTCCCCTCCGCCACAATTTCCGCGCCGGGATTTACATCGCCCAGTACAACCACATGACCCGCAAATTCGATTCTCGTTCCGGACCGCAAGGTGCGATCAAGAAATAAAGCGGTTTCTTCGCCAAGGTGTTCAACGGCGTATATCCGCGATTCTTCCGGGCGCGGTTTGGAAATGCGCGTGGCAAGTCCCAGCAACTGAGCCGTCTGTTCGGTTGTCGGCGATTCGCTGATAACCGCCCACAGGGAAATGCCGCGCTCCGAAAGTTGATCGCGCAGACTCACCAACTCATTGACATGCAACGTCTGACTGGCGACATCCAACGCCAGGCGTGCGCCTTGAAAAAAAGACGGCTGCGCATCCACCTGGGCGATCAACGCGGCAAGTTGCCTCTCCCAGGGTGCGTCGTCGAGCGAAACCAGCAGTCCGTCTCGCAAACCTTTGATTTGGAGCAGAGAATCGGTGCCATTCATGGGCGTCCTGTAGTTGTGAAATTATAGCATGAACGCATCGGTGCACACTAACCGCCCCCGCCCTGCGCGATATCAATGGATTTTAATTCGAAATAGGCTTGCAGAACCCGCGCGACAATCGGCGCGGCGACGGTTCCGCCTTCGCCGCCATTGTAAGCGAAAGCGACCACGATGATTTCCGGGTCGTCATAGGGTGCATAGGCAAGAGTCCAGGCATGCGTGGGCCACGCGCCGAATTGACAGCGATTGGCTTGACGTGCGACGTCATCGCAATATTCGGCGGTGCCGGTCTTGCCTGCAATGGCAATGGGAAGCGGGTAATCTACATTGAACACCCGGTAGAGCGTTCCCGATGGATTTTCGGTGACCGCCATGCGGGTTCCCGTGCGAACCGCCTCCACGGTTTCCGGCGCGACGGTTTTAACCTGACCAGTCTGATCGCAGTAGCCCGCTTCGCAACTCCATTCGTTGATCAAAGGGTCGCGCGTAATATCCCACTTCATCGTTGGCGTGAACGGAGAAATCTGATAACTGCCTTCCGGCGGCGAGAGACGCGCGTCGGAAGGATTCACGGGATTGACCCACATGGTGCGAAACTGACCATTGCGGTCTTCAACTTGCTGTTCTTCGTAGAGGGAAAATGTCTCCGGGTCGAACCACAAGGGGATGACTCTTCCCTCGTCATCCTGCACCTCCCGGACAATGGTCGGCTGCATCAGTTTTCCGCGGTTGGCAATGACGGCGCCGGACATCAACACTTGCAATGGGGTTCCCAACACATACCCCTGTCCCACGCTGGCAATGTAGGTATCACCAGTGGACCAGTTTTCGCCGGTGTTGATGCGTTTCCATTGCGGCGAGGGGACGAGTCCATCCTCCTCGCCCGGCAGTTGAATGCCGGAACGTGCCCCGTATCCCAAGGCACGGGCATACTCACCGAGGCGGAAAATGCCCAGTCCTTCGGGAATTTCATCTTCGAACCCGCCGCCGAGCTTGTAGAAACATACGTTACTGGAGTAAGCAATACAACGATAAAAATCCAGCGCGCCGAAACCGGCTTCATTGATCACGCCGTTGCGTTCATAGATCCAATCCACAAAGGGACGCGAGTTGGCTTCCGTGCAGGGATCGTTCGGCGAGAAACGCTCGCACAACGTCAGCTTACCTGGCGTCTTTACGATTTGTCCCAGTTTGATGACGCCCTCGTTGAAAGCGCCGGTGGCAGTTGTCAGTTTATAGACCGAACCGGGCGCCAGCTCAGCGGAAATGGCGTTGTTCACCAGTGGGCGACGCGGATCCTGGCTCAATTGTTCGTAATAATAGCCGGGAATGAAGCGCGCCATACGATTATTCTCGTAGGTGGGATAAGTGACCATGGCAAGAATTTCGCCGGTTTTCGGATTCATGGCGATCACCACGCCGCTCGATATGCGGATATATCCGAAATAGCGGTTGTTCCAGTAGTCAATTTCATCCAACAAGGCGGCTTCGGCGGCTTTTTGCAAACGGGAATCGAGGGTAAGCACGACGTTTTTGCCCGGCGTGGATGGAATGGGAGGTTCAAGGTTGCGAAGAATAGCGCCTGCCACGTCTCGTTGGACGACACGTAAGCCGTTTTTTCCGGTCAAAATATCATCGAGCGAGGCCTCTACACCGGCATAGCCAACCTTGTCGCGGTTGGTCACAAATCCGCGCGCCTCGTATACTTCCTGAAGAGCCGCGGGGATGGGTCCCAAAAACCCTACGACATTGGCTGTCAATGAGCCGGTCGGATAATCCCGCACTGGTTCGATTTCAATGGCGACGCCGGGTAAATCTACGGTTTTTTCCCCAATGATGCGCGCCAACTTTTCGTTGACGTTACAGGCGATTTTTACAGGCGTATAAGGGGCAAGAGATGCGCCCAGCGCGACCATATCCGCGATAGTGGGACCCGGCACGCAGGGGGAGAATAATTTTGCGAAGTTAAGAGTTTCTTCCGTCACGGGTCCGCCGGCAGGAACGCCGGTCAGGTCCGCAAGTTCGCGGTACACACGTTGGACGTCCGCATCGTCGTCGGGAAGATCGGCTGGGGTAATCACGACATTATAGGACGCGACATTGCGCGCCAAGATATAGCCGTTACGGTCGAGGATGATCCCTCGCGGCGCGGGATCGCTGATGGTCAGTGTATAGTTGTCAATCGCCTGATCTTTCCATGTGTCACCGGTAATCACCTGCAAAGAAATCAGTCGGGATACGATCAGTCCTATAATCGCAAACATGACACCATACACAACGACCACGCGCCATGGAGCCACCTGATACCTGTTCGTCAAGTTGGAGTTCATTCTACCTCCGGGGACGGATACACCCAACGCGCGAGATCGCGCATCACCGCGTATACCGGAATCGCAAGCAACAAATTCAACAGAATGCCCGGCAAAACCAGCAAACCAAACGCATCCTGGAAGGGAATGGTAACGCCCGTTAAACGCAGGGATAACAGCGTGAACAGGTGTATAAGAATCGTTCCAAGAAACGTGACGCTGAACATGGCAAGCAAAGGCGCCTGCCAGACGCGCATGCGAAATACTCTTGCCAGCGCCACTACAGCCACGTAACCCGCCATAAACACCACCCAACTCACGCCGGAAACGAAGCCAACTAAAATGGCGGTGGCGATTGCCCAATGCCAGACGGCATCCACCTCGTCCCACAACGCCCACGCCGCCAGCATGACAAGAGGCAGGTCGGCGGTGCCCGAAAGAAGGCGAACGCCGCTGACCACCGAGGATTGCAGAATAACGGATAAGAGAATTACCGGAAATGCCAGCAGAGTACGCATATCAAGGTGCGGGAAGAAGAGGCGAAATATCCACAGGTTTGAAATTCACAATGACCAGCACGATTTGCAGACGGGTAAAATCCACCACCGGCTGCACAGTCGCCCGCTGGAACAGGTCAAAATCCCTCGAACGAATGTTGATCACCTGTCCTACGATTAAATCGGGAGGATAACCGCCTCCCAAACCCGAGGTTAACACCAGGTCGCCGGTTTCCAAATTGGCATCCTGCGGGATCAGGTCGAGGTTCACATCGCCCGTCACGGAGCCAACCAGCGAGGCTTCCACGCCTGCGTTCTGGAGGCGAACATTAACGTTCGAAGCGGGATCGGTAATCAACTGGATTCGCGCCGCATCCGCAATGACCGCATCCACGCGTCCGACCAGCCCCTGGTCGGTCACCACCGGCATCCCGCGCAAGATTCCATCGTTCGATCCGCGGTTGATAATGACATAATGAAGAAACGGACTGGGATCACGACCAATCACAGCCGCGGCTTTATAAGTATTCTCGGGTCTGGCACGTGAGAAATCCACCAGAGCGGCAAGAATTTGTGTCTCCCCTACTTGTTGTTGTAATTGAATGACCTGCGCCTGTAATTCGGCAACTTCATTTTGCAGTTCGGCGTTTTGCTGCCGCAAAGAGACGATATCGCGCGGCGCGGTGAGAAAATCCTGCAAGGCAACAAACCTGGAGGAAAACCAAAATTGTATATTGATCAGAGTATCGGTAAAGACATTCGACGCACTGCTGAAATAACCGCCCAGCGCAAGCGCCATCACCCCCCCTACGACCAGAAAAACGATCGTTGTTTGAATTATGGACGAAAGTTGATTCCTCATTTTAAACTGCAAAGATAATCGTAAGATGTCGTTTCGAATGAAACGCGCATCAGGGGGTATGATGTGTACTGCCGCGTTCCAAACCGACCAGGTAACGGCTTAAACCATCGAAATCCTCGAATATCATGCCGGCTCCGCGTGCCACACAAGTCAGCGGATCCTCCGCCACCCACACACGCAGTTTCAATTCATCGGTCAGGCGCTCTGCCAGACCCTGCAGCAACCCCCCGCCGCCCGCCAGACAGATGCCGACGTCCATTAAGTCCGCCACGATCTCCGGCGGGACCTCATCAAGCGCATCGCGAATCGTATCCACGATCACCTGTACGGAACCGGATAACGCCTCGCGGATTTCGATGGATGAAATTTCGATACTCTCAGGCAATCCCGTTACAAGGTTTCGCCCGCGCACCTCCATCGTCTTCTCAGGGTGCAACGGATACGCACTGCCGATCTGCCACTTGACCTGTTCAGCGATCCCCTCCCCGATCAGCAGGTTGTATTTATTCCGCAGATACTGGACGATGTCCTGATCCATTTCATCGCCCGCCACGCGCAGGGAACGGGACGCAACTACGCCGCTCATGGACAGCACCGCCACTTCCGTCGTTCCGCCACCGATATCCACCACCATACTCCCGCGCACATCGCGGATGGGAAGCCCCGCGCCCAGCGCCGCGGCAATCGGCTCCTCGATCATATACGCCGCCCGCGCGCCCGACCCCATTACCGCATCGTAGACCGCGCGTTTTTCCACCTCGGTAACCCCGGTGGGAATACCCACCACCACACGCGGACGCGGCAAAGGCACCACACTCTGTTCGTGCACCCTGCCGATGAAATATTCCAGCATGACCTGCGTGACATCGAACTCCGAGATGACGCCATCGCGTAAAGGACGAACAACCGCCACATTGCTGGGTGTGCGCCCCATCATCTCCTTTGCCTCCAGCCCGATGGCTAACGGCTGGCGCAAACGCTTGTCAATCGTCACCCACGAAGGTTCGTTGATGACAATGCCCTTGCCGCGCACGTTAACCAGTGTGTTCGCGGTCCCCAGGTCTATCGCAATGTCCAGTGAAAACAAGCCCAAAAGCCAGTTAATCGGGTTGAACGCCAAAGCAGGCTCCTCGATGAAAAGTCAAACGTGAATCTGTTGGAATATTATACCTAACAATTCGTATCCCCGGATTGCGGAAAGGGTTTAAGTCATGCAGGAATGCGCCTAATTTTCATTTCAATTTAAGGAGGAAGTATGTCTAAAATCGCCGTTGTGACCGACAGCACCGCTTACATCCCCGCCGACCTTGTACAAAAGCATAACATCACGGTGGCACCCCAAGTGCTCATTTGGGATGATAAAACCTACCGCGACGGGGTGGACATCCGATCGGAGGAATTCTTCAACCGGCTGAAAAACTCCAAAACCATGGCAACCACCTCCCAGGTCTCCGTAGCAGACATGCAGACCATCTTTCAAGGGTTGGTGGACAAAGGATATGAGGTCTTCGGCATCTTCATCTCATCCAAACTATCGGGCACCATTCAATCTGCCACGCAGGCGCGGGAACTGATGGGCGCGGCGGGCGAAAAAGTCACCGTGTTCGACAGCGCCTCCACCGCCATGGCAATGGGATTCCAAGTCCTTGCCGTGGCACGCGCCGCCGAAAACGGGGCAAACCTCAACGACTGCATGGCGCTGGCAGAAAAAGCCCGTCAAAGCACCGGCGTCTTCTTCGCGGTGGACACCCTCGAATTCCTCCATCGCGGCGGACGCATTGGCGGCGCCCAGCGTTTCCTCGGCACCCTGCTCAACATGAAACCCATTCTGGCGGTCATGGACGGCAAAGTAGAAGGCTTGGAACGCATCCGCACCAAGACCAAAGCCCATGAGCGCGTCATCGAACTGGTCATCGAACACACCAGTGGAAAAACACCCGTCCGCCTTGCCACTTTGCATGCCAACGCCGCCGAAGAAGCCAAAATCCTGCTTGCCAAAGCCGAAAAGGAACTCAACCCCGCCGAAAGCATCTTTGCCGAGGTCAGCCCCGTAGTCGCCAACCACGCAGGACCAGGTACGGTCGGGCTTGCCTTCATGGCAGGCATGTAGCCCATCCGCCCCTCTCCCCCACAGGAGAGGGGTTTTTATTACGGGTATAATGCAAGTATGAAACGCCCAGAACCACTGGTCATCGGCATCGCCGGCGGATCCGGCTCCGGCAAGACAACCGTTGCACAGGAAATCCTCCAGCGCGTCGGTCCAGATCGAATCGCCTTCCTCCAGCACGACTCATACTACAAAGACCTGAGCGGACTGCCTCCCGCGCAACGGGCGGAAGTCAACTTCGACCACCCCAACTCTCTCGAAACCGAATTGCTGATTCGACACATCGCCTCCCTCCGCGACGGGAAGCCTGTCGAGGTCCCGATTTACGACTTCTCCACCCACAGCCGCACCAACCGCACCTACACCGTCCAGCCGCGCGCCGTCATCCTCGTGGAGGGAATCCTCATCTTCACCGAACCCGCCCTGCGCGAACTGTTCGACGTGAAAATCTTCGTGGACACCGACTCCGACATCCGCTTCATCCGCCGCCTCGAACGGGACCTGACCGAACGCGGGCGCACTACCGAATCGGTCATCAAACAATATCAGGCAACTGTCCGCCCCATGCACCTGGAATTTGTCGAACCATCCAAGCGTTACGCCGACATCATCATCCCCGAAGGCGGACACAACACCGCCGCGCTGGACATGGTCGTGGCAAGAATCGAAGCGTTACTGAATATAGAAAACCGGTCAGGCTAATAACTAACAAGGAGAACCCTCATGTCCAAACAATGGAGCACCTCACCTGCCATGCAGATTGACCCGAAGAAAAAGTACAAAGCGCGCATGGAGACTGATAAAGGCATCCTGGTCATCGAACTCTTTGCCGACAAAACGCCCAAAACCGTCAACAATTTCGTCTTCCTCTCGCGCGAAGGCTTCTACGATGGAGTCATCTTCCACCGCGTGATTGCCAACTTCATGGCGCAGGGCGGCGACCCCACCGGCAGCGGCATGGGCGGACCCGGCTACCGCTTCGAGGACGAATTTCACCCCAGCCTGCGCCACGATAAACAGGGCGTTCTCTCCATGGCAAATGCAGGACCCAACACCAACGGCTCGCAATTTTTCATCACACACGTCCCCACCCCCTGGCTGGACGGCAAACACAGTGTCTTTGGTCAGGTGGTGGAGGGACTCGACGTGCTGATGTCCATCCCGCCGCGCGACCCCAACAACCGCAATGCCCCTGCAGTGAAGATTACCCGTGTCACCATCGAAGAAGGAGAATAAAGCCATAAAGAAACCCGCCGGCGCGCGGAAATCTCAAAGTTCTGCGCGCTCTTCGCGCGTCACGAAGAAGAAAACGCAGGTCAAGGCGGAGAAAACCGCCCAGGCGCAGAAAGCAGTCAGCGGGGCGAAGAGAAGCGTCCGGAAAGCGGCGGTTCCGCCCGCTCCGGCCGTCGTCTCAGCCGAAATGGCGGCTACGCTTCCCCTTTCCATTCCGTCGGAAAAAGCGAAGACCTCCCTCCCGGTCAATTTACTGCGCGTTCTCGCTTTGCTGGCGGTCATTGGAATTACCGTCTATATTTACAGCATTCGCAGCCGGGTGGAGGAGTTCGAGCGTTTTGGATATGCCGGCATTTTCCTCATTGCTTTAATGGCAAATGCGACCGTCCTCCTGCCTGCGCCGGGCGTCGCCATCATTTATGCCATGGGGGCAGTGTTCAACCCGTTGTGGGTGGGGCTTGCGGCAGGGACAGGCGGCGCGCTGGGCGAACTCTCCGGCTACCTGGCAGGCTTCAGCGGGCAAGTCATTGTGGAAAAGACACACATCTACGAGCGCCTGCATCCCTGGGTGGAAAAATACGGCGGCTGGGCGGTGTTCGTCCTTTCCGCCATCCCCAACCCGTTCTTCGACGTGGCAGGCATAGCGGCAGGCATCACCAAATTACCCCTGCAAACTTTTCTGGTTTTCACGTGGGCGGGGCAGATTATCAAAATGCTCTTTTTTGCCATGGCAGGGTACTACTCCCTGGAATGGCTGACCAATTTCATGCGATAAGGAGAATAGCATGTCAGAATACCAAAAGATTGACGCCTATCTCGAAACCAACCTCGAGAAAAGCCTTGCCGAACTCGGCAGGCTGGTGGCGCAACCCAGCATCAGCGCGCAGGGCATTGGGCTAAAAGAATGCGCCGCCCTCGTTGCCGATATGCTACGCGCGCGCGGCTTCACCGCCGAAATCGCCGAGACCGAAGGCGCGCCCGTCGTCCTCGCCGAGCGCAAGGGCAAAAGCGACAAAACCCTGCTCTTCTACAACCACTACGACGTCCAGCCGCCCGAACCGCTCGAACTGTGGGCAACGCCGCCTTTCGAACCGTCCATCCGCGACGGCAAAATGTACGGGCGCGGCATCAGCGACGACAAGGGCCACATCGTCTCGCGCCTGCATGCCATTGACGCCATCCTCGCCGCCGACGGCGACCTGCCCTGCAACATCAAATTCATCATCGAAGGCGAGGAGGAAACCTCCAGCGTGCACCTGCACGATTTCATCCGCAACAACAAGGAAAAACTCAAAGCCGATGCCTGCATCTGGGAATTCGGCGGGGTGGATCACCGCGACGTGCCCATGCAATACCTGGGACTGCGCGGCATCTGCTACGTGGAGCTCTCCGTCGAAGCGCTCGGCATTGACGTTCACTCGGGGCTGGGCGGTTCCATCTTCCCGAATGCGGCGTGGCGTCTCGTTTGGGCGTTGTCCACGCTGAAAGGACCCGACGAACGCATCCGCATCCCCGGCTTCTACGACGACATCGTGCCGCCCAGCGAACGCGACCGCGAGCTGATGGAAGCCCTGCCCGATGTGGCGGAAGAATACAAACAACGCTACGGCGTCAAACAATTCATCAAAGGGTTGACCGGCGGCACCAACCTCAAAATGGAAGAGGTCTTTACCCCCACCTGCACCATCTGCGGCTTGACCAGCGGCTATCAGGGACCAGGCTCCAAGACCGTCCAGCCTGCCTTTGCCTCCGCCAAAGTGGACTTTCGCCTCGTCCCCGACCAGAAGCCGGAAGACATCCTCAAAAAACTGCGCGCCCATCTCGACGCGCACGGCTTCCAGGATGTGCAGATCAAATTCCTGGGCGGAGAACCAGCCGCTCGGACGGACCCAGACCACCCCTTCGTCCGAACCGTGGTGCAGGCGGCGGAGGAGGTGTACGAGCAACCGATGCAACCCGTCCCGATGGTGGGCGGTTCCGGTCCGAATTATCCGTTCGTGCATGACCTGGGGCTTCCGGTGGCAACGGCAGGCTTGGGCTACCCCGATACCCGCGCCCACGCCCCCAACGAAAACATCCGCATTGACCTGTATCTCAAACATGCCCGCCACATGGCACGCGTCATCAAGGAGTTTGCCCAGGTGAGATAACATGCGCCGCTGGCTTGCGTTTCACCGCGATCTCGGTTTGCAACTGTTTGCGCTTTACCTTCTGCTCATCGTGCCGTTTCTGGTCACGCTGTGGGCGTTCGATGGGCTGATCGGCGTGCGCATTCGCCGCGACGTGCAAGCCAGCAATCTGGCGCTGGCGCAATCCATTTCGCAGGAGGTGAACCTTGCTATCGCAAAGGCGCTGAATACCGTTGCGGGCTTGTCTACCTATGAAGGGGTAATCAAAGCAGATGAGGCTGCCATGGGGGAAATCTTCAATCTCGTCCTCGCGACCTCGCCCGAAGTGAACCTGGTCTATCGGCTCGGCCCAAACGGTATCATGCTGTATCACGCCCCGACTGGTCCCGGCTCGACGGTCGGGGTTGATTTTTCCTTCAGGGATTACTTTCAGGCGGCATTGTTGACCGACCAGCCGCTGGTTTCGCTGGGGCGAATTTCACCGACGACAAACCAGGCGGTGGCCACCGCTGTGATGCCGCTGTGGTCAGATGATGGTGTGTTTCTTGGATTGATCGGTGCGAACATCCGGCTCGAAAGTCTCAGCCAGACATTGACTGCTGTGATTTCCGAACATCAGATAGAGGAGGGTTTGCAGGTCGTCATCCTGGATGCCGCAAACCAGATCATTGCCTATCCCGATCCGCAATACCTGCTCCACCCTGCGCAGGACATCATCCCCGAAGGGTATCTCGTGAATTTCAACGGGGAGAACGATTCCCAAATCGCCTCCGCCCCGCAAGGAGAAGAAAGGCTCTACACCCGCGCTTCGATTCCCAACATCCACTGGCAGGTGATTGTCAGCCGTCCCACTGCCGCCGCCTTTGCCACGCAGATCATCCTGCGCCGTATCGTACTTGTGGCGGCAGGAACATTCATCCTCATCGGCTTGTTCTTCTGGGGGATGTTGACCGTGCGCGTCATCCACCCCATCGAGCGGCTGGTGCCCATCAGCGAAGCGATTGGATTGAACCAGCCGATCAGCCCTCCGGATCAAAGGTATCTTTTTACCGAATCCAAACGCAGCGACCAGATTGGCAATCTCATCCAAAGTATTATCGGCATGCGAGACTCAATTCAGGAACGGATAAGGGAACAGGCAACCCTGCTGGAGACCAGCACCGCCGTCGTCTCTTCGCTGGATACCGAAACCGTCCTCAACCGCATCCTCGAGCAAATGGGGCGTTTGCTCCAAATTAAAATGTATGCGGTCATCGCGCTCGATGAAACCAACGGCAGTTTTCGCATTCGCGCCAGCCGCGGGCTTTCCAAACAGTTTACCGAGCAGTTGTCCATCCAGCCTTCCGAGCCAGATTCGGTCACTATGCGCGCCCTGCACGTGCACGAGCCAGTCCAGGTCAGCGACACCGAAACCGACCCCTCCTACGCCATTCGCAAGCATCGTGCGCGGCTGGAAGGGTTTCGCGCCGTGCTGGCTGTGCCGCTCAATACCAAACATGCGCCGCCCACTGCCCTGCTGGTGTTCCACCCCACGCCGCACATATTCACCGCTAACGAAATCCAACTGTTAACCAGTTTTGCCAATCACGCCGCCATGGCAATCGAACATGCCGTTCTGTTCGAGCGCAGCGATATGCGCCTACGTGAACAGACGCAGCGTCTCGAAGCGCTGGTCGAGTCACTGCACGACGGTTTGATTCTCACTGACCTGCACGGAAAAATAATTTACGCCAATAAACGTATAGGTGAACTGGCTGAACTTGACATAAAAAACCTGAGCGGTATGCACGCCGACCAAATCCTTGCGCGTATCATTGAGAAAGCCTCCGACCCGCCTGCCCGCCACAAGCCGCCTCACAACCTGCTGAAAACAGGCGGAGAAAGCAAAATGGAAATTACCTGCACGCTCCAAAATCAGACGGTACACCTGCGGCTGGAAGTTTTCAGCGTAAATGATGAGCAGGGCACCCCTATCGGGCACGGCATTCTCTTTCACGACATTACGGCAGATTGGGAGCTCGATCGTGTGCGTTCCAGCCTGGTCTCCACCGTCTCCCACGAACTGCGGACTCCGCTTGCCGCCATCAAGGGATATGTCTCCACCATGCTGGCAGATGACGTGGAATGGGACCACGCCTCTCAGCGTGAATTCCTGACCATCATCTCGGACGAAACAGACCGCCTCACCAGCCTGGTCAACAACCTGCTCGATCTCTCGCGCATTGAGGCTGGCTCGCTCAAACTCTCGATGGAAAAGTGCAACACCGAAACCGTCATCCGCAATGCGGCAAAGGAAGCGCGCCTCTCCCCTCAAAACATCTTCAAAGTATCCATTGCCCCGAAAGCGGCAGCTCTTTACGCCGATCGTCTGCGGCTGGAATCCATTTTACGGAATTTGATCGAGAACTCGGTCAAGTATGCCGGTGAAACAGCAACGATAAAGGTCGAAGTAGAGCGAAGCGCCGGTGAAATCGTTTTCCGTGTAAAGGATAACGGACCGGGCATTCCACTGAAAGAAAAGGAACATGTTTTTGAACGCTTCTACCGCGTGGACGAAGGCTTGACACGTCCGACCAGCGGCGCCGGGCTGGGGCTGACAATTTGTCAGGGGTTGGTAACGGCGCACGGCGGCAGAATTTGGGTCGAGCCGCAGTTGGAGGGCGCCTGTATCGCGTTTACAATTCCGGTAAAATCGAGGACGGCAACTTCTGCCGTCAGGAGAACGCGGAGCAATGAACATCAACGTTCTGGTCGTGGACGACGAAAAGCCCCTGCGTGAGTTTGTGCGCCGCAACCTGGAAGTGCGCGGTTACAAGGTGGCGTGCGCCGCAAACGGGCTGGAAGCACTGGCGATTTTCCAAAATGAACCTGTTCAGCTGGTGATTATGGATATAATGATGCCGCACATGGACGGACTGGAAGCTACGCGCCGCATCCGCGACGAGTCGCATGTGCCGATTATCATCCTGACGGCAATGGGGGAGGAAACAGATAAGGTGCGGGCGTTTGACCTGGGGGCGGACGATTATCTGACGAAGCCCTTTGGGGTCGGGGAGTTGCTGGGAAGAATCAAAGCGGTGTTGAGAAGGGCAGATTGGGCAGGGACAGTTTCAGGCGGAGGTCGAATCGTGCGGGGGGAGGTGGAGGTAGATATCGAGAAGCATCAGGTCAGAGTGCGGGGAGAAGCGGTGGAGTTGACTCCCACAGAGTTCAATCTGCTTGTGTACCTCATGAAAAATGCCGGGAAGACATTGCACCATCGCGCTATTCTGCAGCATGTGTGGGGACCGGAATACAGTCACGAGGCAGAATATCTGCGGGTATATATGGGGCGTCTGCGTCAGAAGATCGAAAGCAACCCGTTGAAGCCGGTGTATTTGCACACGGAACATGGAGTGGGGTATCGGTTCGAAGGATAGTTTTTTTCGGGGCGTTTCAATGATCTATCCTGAATTCAGTTTTTATGAAGTTTTTATAAATCGAACCTGTATTTTTAGAAAAATTTACGGGCAGCCTCCTACAATGAACAAAGAGTGAGAGTTTTCCGCTTGAGTTCGATATTCTATTTTTTGGAGGAGGCACAGAGAATGAAACGTTCGTCTACTATCCTTACGATTGTCCTGATTTTGGGATTGCTACTTGCTGGCTGCGGTGGCAATCCCCCCACCGAGAAACCGCCTGAGCCTGCTGCACCCACACAGGTAGAGTCTTCGGTACCTGCGCAAGAACAACCTACCACACCACCTCAACCAAAAGAAGTGACGGTGGTCATTGGCTTCACCTCGTCTTTGACCGGTGCACAGGAGGTCTCCTCGAAGCGTCAGGTGAACGGTCTTAACCTATGGATGCAGCAGGTAAATGACGCCGGGGGTATCAAACTAAGCGACGGCACGGTGGTCAAATTCAAGGCAGTGACATATGACGATGAATCGAACAAGGAGCGCGTGCAGGAACTCTACACCCGCCTTATTACCGAAGACAAAGCCGATTTTCTCATCAGCCCGTATTCTTCGGGATTAACTGCCGCCGCCTCGATCATTGCAGAACAGAACGGTAAAATCATGATCACTGCCGGCGCCGCTGAAGATGACGCCTATAAGACCGGTAACACAAGCCTGTTCCAACTCTACACGCCGGGCAGTCAATACCTGCTCAGCACAGTGGATATGCTCAAAACGCTCGATCCGTCAGCCAAAATTGCGATTGTCCACGAAAACGACAAGTTTTCGACGGCAGTAGTGGAGGGTTTGAAGCCCTATCTGGCAGAGCAGGGCTTCGAGGTTGTGTTGGAGGAGGGGTACGCATCCGACACAACCGATTTCGGACCCATCATCAATAAAATTGTGGACTCTGGAGCCACAGTCCTGTTGGGCGGCGGGCATTATCCAGATGGCAGCACATTTGCCCGTCAACTTTATGAACGTAAAGCCGGTCTGAAGTTTATCTCTTTGCTGGTTGCTCCCGCTGATTCGAAGTTCCCGGAACTGGGAGAAGCCGCGCTTGGTATTGCAACATCCAGTCAGTGGGAACTTTCCGCCACACACACACCTGAAGAGGCCGCCGCGCTGGGCAAGGAATTTTACGGTCCGACTGGCCAGGAGTTTGCTGTGGCTTATGAAACTATGACCGGCGATAAGCCAACCTATCATGTGGCAGGCGGTTATACAGCCGGCTTGATTCTGCAAAAAGCTATCGAAGAAGCCGATTCGGTTGACCCGGAAGAGGTTAGAACCGCGCTCGAAGCGATGGACATTTTCACTTTCTGGGGCGGTGTAAAGTTCGACATCTCTACCGAAGCGCATGGGCTGCAGGTCGGTCATGATATGGTGGTGGCGCAATGGCAGAAAAACGAGGTGGGTGAACTCAAACGCCTGGTGATCTGGCCCGCCGATGTGGCAACTATCCAACCTCTTTATCCTATTCCATCACCCTAGATTCAAAGGCTGGCAGGGGCAGGATGACCTGCCCCTGCTTATTTATACGCCGTTCCAGGCTTTGCTTGAGAGATCGGCGGCGGCATTACATTCACGACTTACCGGGAGATGAACATGCAACAACTCAACCTGTTATTGACTTCGCTCCCCGATGGACTCCTGCTCGGTTTCGTTTACGGGCTTGCCGCCATGGGGTTGACGCTCATCTGGGGTGTGATGAACGTCATTAATTTATCGCATGGACCCATCATCACGTTGGGGATGTTCAGCACCTTCTTCATTTATACCCGTCTGGGACTGAACCCCTATATCGGCGTGCTCCCCATTGCCCTTGTTGGGCTTTTGCTCGGTATTCTGATTTACACTGCAGCAGTTCACCGCGTGATCAACGGTCCGCATCTTTCATCGCTCCTGGCAACATTTTCGGTGAATATGATTATTATTGGGCTTGGCACGGCCGCGTTGACCACCTCACCCTATAATGTGGATTTTTCAGCAGGCAGTTTCAAACTGGGGAATGCTACCATTCTGGGAACTCGTATTATCGCCGCAATTGTCACGCTGGCGTTCACAGGCGGGCTCTATCTCTTTTTGTACCGCACCAGACCGGGCAAATTCATCCGCGCCGTTGCCAACAACCGCGCTGCAGCAGAACTGATGGGTGTGCCGTCCACCCGCATCTTGGCGCTAAGTTTTGGGATCGGCACAATGCTGGCTGCGGTGGCTGGCGGATTGATTGCTACGTTTTTCCCCTTCAGTATTCTATCGGGTTCGGGGTATGAATTGAAGAGTTTCGTCATTGGCGTGCTTGGCGGGTTGGGCAATCCCATTGGGGCGTTGTTCGGCGGGTTGATTCTGGGAATCCTGGAAGGGATCATTCCAGCCTTCATCGAGTCATCCTGGGTACCGGTAATTGAGTTCGTTCTGTTTATTTTCATTCTGTTGGTACGCCCCAGCGGCTTGTTCGGAGCAAAGAAATGAACGCGTGGAAAAAACACCTCGGCATTGTCCTTCCGCTACTGACGGTAACCGCTCTGGCGCTGTGGCCTGTTGTCACCGATAATCCTGCCAACCGGGAAAGCGTCTTCACCATCCTCAAGGCTGTTGCGCTTGCGAGCAGTTTGAACATCCTGCTTGGCTACACAGGCTACGTAAGTTTCGGTCATATTGTCTTTTACGGTTTCGGGGGATACGTGGGCATCTATCTTTTGACCGAAAAGGGCTGGTCGCTTGGGGAGGCCCTTCTCGCCGGGGGGGTTGCCTCCGGGCTGCTGGCGCTCCTGCTCGGTTCGGCGATTTTGAGGCTGCGTGGCGCTTATTTTGCGCTGGCAACCATCGGCGTCAACGAAGCGATGCGGGCGTTCATCAATAACTTCGAGTTGTTCGGTGGACCAACCGGCATCACCTTAAAGTTCAGCGTTTACAAGGAGTATGGCGGCGCCGCGCAGGCATTGCAAACTGCTTTCTACATTGGCGCAGGGCTTGCCCTGCTGGCGCTCATCCTAAGTTATATGGTTCGTTCATCCAAGTTCGGGTTGGGGCTTCTCGCCATACGAGAGAATGAAGACGCGGCAGAGGTGATGGGCGTTGTGACACCCCGCGCAAAGACATGGGCGTATGTGCTTTCTGCCATCATTCCCGGCATGGTGGGCGTGTTGTTTTTCTTCAAGAACGGCAATGTAGAGCCGCATGACGCCTTCCCGCTGCACTCTTCCATCGAACTACTGGTGATGGTAATGCTTGGCGGACAAGGTACTGTTTTTGGACCCATCCTCGGCGCGTTTGCCTACCAGGGAATGCGCGGTTATCTGGTCACCAGTCCGGTGTTCAAGGATATCCAACTTTCCGTCTCGGGTGTATTGCTGCTCGTGATTGTGCTGTTCATTCCTGCAGGCGCCATCGGGTGGCTGCGTCACCGTATCCCGCCGTTGAGGAGGCTGCTGGCATGACCATTTTACTTTCTGTACAAGGCGTTTCGAAACGATTCGGCGGGCTGCAGGCGCTCACCAATGTGACCTTCGATCTGCCTCAGGGACAAATTTTGGGGCTGATCGGCCCGAACGGCGCCGGCAAGACTACTCTCTTCAACGCCATCAACGGTGTATTCCCGCCCGAAGAGGGGCGCATCCTCTTTCGTGAAAAGGACGTGACGCGCGCAAAGCCCTATGAACATGCCCATCTGGGAATGGCGCGCACCCATCAAATCGTCCAACCGTTGAACGATCTCACGGTTCGGGAAAATGTAATGGTAGGAGCATGTTTTGGACATGAACAGCATCCTCTCACCCATGCGGCAAAGATTGCCGACGAGGTGCTGGAATTTGTCGGGCTGGCAGCCAAAGCCGAGCAATTGGCAGGCAGTTTGAACGTCACGCAAAAGAAGCGCCTGGAGATGGCGCGCGCACTGGCGGCGCGTCCTTATCTTCTGCTGCTGGACGAGGTGCTCGCCGGTCTCAATCCCTCTGAAATTGACGGCATGATTCAGACTATTTTGAAGATTCGCGAAAAAGGCATTACCATCATCATGATTGAACACCTGATGAAGGCAGTGATGAACGTCTCTGATCGCATCATCGTGCTGGACTATGGTCAGCAAATTGCAGAAGGCTCGCCCGAGGAGATTGCCAAAAACGAAAAGGTCATCGAGGCATATCTGGGCGACCCCAAACTGGCAGAACAACTGCTGGAGGAGGAATAAACATGGCGCTGCTCGAAATCAAAGACGTGACCTCCGGCTACGGAGACGTACAAATCCTGTGGGGCGCTTCTTTATCGCTCGAAAAAGGAAAACTTACCTGTCTCGTCGGCGGGAACGGCGTGGGAAAAACCACACTGCTTCGTACGGTGATGGGGCTGATTCGCCCGTGGAGCGGCGTTATATTGTTCGACGGTAAAGAGGTAAACAAACTATCCGCCTACACCAAAGCCGAAATGGGACTGGTACTTGTTCCAGAAGGACGTCAACTCTTCACCGACATGACCGTACACGAAAACCTCGAAATGGGAGCAACGAACCAGCGCGCCAGACCCAACTTCCAAAGAAACCTCGAGCGCGTATACGAAATGTTTCCACGTCTCAAAGAGCGAAGCAGGCAGAAAGCCGGAACGTTGAGCGGCGGCGAACAACAGATGCTTGCCGTAGCACGCGGCATCATGGCAGAGCCGCTTATTCTCATCATTGACGAGTTGTCGTTGGGGCTTGCGCCGGTGCTTGTCCTTCAGTTATTCGAAGGCCTGAAACTTCTCCGTCAGGAAGGCATCACCATCCTGCTGGTGGAGCAAAATGTGCAACTGGCTCTTACGATCAGCGATTACGGCTATGTACTGGCAGAAGGCAAGGTAAAAATGGAAGGACCCGCGCGCAAACTCATCAAGGACAAGCACGTTCGCTCGACGTACCTGGGGTTGTAGCCGCCAATATGACCTAAATCACTCCAATTTCGTGACTTCAGCGGATATGAGCCGTTGTATAATCGCTGGCAGTCAACCCCATTAAATTACTCACCAGGAGGTAACCATGTTTGTCGGTGAAAGAATGTCCCGCCCTGTCATTTCGGTCACACCGGAGACGCCCATTAGCGACGCTTTGGTGATGTTCAAGAAGGAACACATCCGCCGCGCGCCGGTGATGAAGGACGGCAAACTGGTCGGCATTGTCTCTGAAAAGGATTTATTGAACGCCTCCCCATCTTCCGCCACCACGCTGAGTATATGGGAAATGAACTACCTGATCAGCAAGGTCAAGGTCAAGAATGTCATGACGAAAAAGGTCATCACAGTCAATCGCGACACGCCCATCGAGGAAGCCGCCCGCATCATGGCGGACAAGAAAATCGGCGGTTTGCCTGTGGTGGACGGCGAAAGAGTGGTGGGGATGATCACCGAAACCGACCTGTTCAAAGTCTTTTTGGAGCTGATGGGCGCCCGCGACAAAGGCGTCCGCGTGACGGCTACCATCGAGGACAAACCCGGCGAACTTGCCAAGGTCACCAAGGCGATTGCCAATGCAGGCGGCAACTTTATTTCATTCGGTTTTTTTGCCGGGGAAGATGCCAGCACCAAAATTCTGACCTTCAAAGCGGAAGGCGTAAAACCCAACGATGTCAAGACTGTTTTGAAGGATGTCGTCAAAAAATTCTGGGATATTCGGCAGAGTTGATGCAACCGCAAAACCACAGGAGCCGCCTCAACGGCGGTTCCTGCGGTTTAACGAACTGCCCGTTTTCAACTCATCCACTTCCGCTTTTGTCAGATACCGCCATTGACGCGGTTTGAGGTTGCCCAGCCGCAAAGTCCCGAGACGGATGCGCACAATGCGCACCACGGGAAGCCCCAACTGCTTGCACGTCTCGCGGATCTGCCGCTTGCGCCCCTCCTGCATGACGACCCTCACCCAGGCGCCCTTGCCCTGAGTTGCCTCCAAGCGAACATCCACCGGCGCCGTTTTGTACCCATCCTCGAGAACCACGCCACGCGCCCACGTTTCGATCTGCTCCTGATCCGGGCGCTTCGCCAGCAGGACGCGGTACTCCTTCTCATGCCCGTAACGCGGATGCGTGAGACGGTTGGTCAGGTCGCCGTCGTTGGTCATCAGCACCAGACCTTCGCTTTCGTAATCGAGCCGCCCGACGGGATGGATATTTTCCTGCACATCCACAAGATCACGAACGTTCCGGCGACCATCGCCGGGTTCGTTTTCAACCGTGGACAGAACATTCCTCGGTTTATGGAGCGCGATATAAATCAATACCTCCGCCGCGGGAATTGGCTTCCCGTCCAGAGTGATTGTATCCTTTAAGGGATCCGCCTTTTGACCCAACACTGCCAACGATCCGTTCACCCGCACACGGCCCGCTAAGATCATCTCTTCGCAGGAGCGCCGTGAGCCATAGCCTGCCTGCGCAAGTATTTTTTGCAATCTTTCCAACATGGTGACGGAATTATATCAGCGAGTTTCCCGAATGGCGGACCGGCACTTATGAGTACAAATCATTGAAATAGTTAACTAAAAAGACATTGCACAACGCATCGGGCAGGGCATCCAGGACTTCGTTGATGAACGCCATCTCGCTGGGCAGATCGGTGCCGGTCAGACCGGCGGATACAGCCAGTTGACCGAACGCCGCCTCAGGGTCCGGACTTTGAACCGCCGCGCCAACCATGGCGCGAATGGCGTCTGAGTCAATCGGCGTCTTGGTTTTGACGATCTTCACACCGTCGCGCAGGTCTGCCAGCAGGGCGTCCACACGGTGGGCGTTGCCAAAGTTCAGGGAGACGTGCAGGTTGCGGGGAGTCAGAGGCGTGGAAAATTGCCCCTGCAAATACCAGCCACGCTTCGCCATCTCGTCCGCAAGTTGATAGACGTTGATGACCTCCGAAGCGAACGAGAACATACACATGGCGGGCTGACCCAGCACGCGTAGTTCGGGGATGGCGTTGATCCCGTCCATCAATTTTTTCGCCGCCTCCTGCACGGTCTGGACGATGCGTTTGTAGCCCTCCTCGCCGAGGAAGTTCATCAGCGCCCAGGCGCCCGCGTAGGGACCGCCGCCCTTACTGCTCAACACGGTGGGATTGATGAGTGTGTAAGCGGTCGTGTCGGTGCAGGCAAAGATCTGATATTTGCGAATCGCCTTGCTGCGATACATGATCACCGAACAGCCCTTCGCCGCGTAGCCGTATTTGTGCAGGTCACACGAGATGGAGGTGACGCCCGGCACGTTGAAATCGAAGTCAGGAACTTCGTAGCCGAGTTTGCGCATGAACGAGAGATGCACACCGCCCACACAGGCATCCACATGAAAGAGCAGATTGTGTTTCTGCGCGAGCGCACCGATCTCTGCAATCGGGTCAATCACGCCTTGCGAGTAACTCGGCGCGGACGCCACCAGCAGGATGGTATTTCCTGTAATTGCCTTCTCCATATCCTCCGCGCGGACTTTGAAGGTCTGCGGGTCAATATCCACGACGACAGGCTTGACGCACAGGTAATGGGCGGCTTTGTGAAAGGCGGCGTGCGCGGTCTTGGGCAGAATCATCTCGGGCTCTTTGATGTGCGGCTTTTCGGCGCGGGCTTTGTCGCGGGCGGTCTTGACCGCCAGCAGGATGGACTCCGTCCCGCCTGTGGTGAGATGCCCCACGGCGTTTGCATCGCCGTGCAGCAGGTTGAGGGTCATGCGGACGACGTCGGTCTCGAGTTTGAGCATCGAGGGGAAGACGGTCGGGTCGAGGCCGTTTTCGGTGAGAAACTCCAGATACGCTTCGCGCGTGACCTCGGCGGGATCCTCGCCCGGATTATAGACGTAGCAGAAAACTTTTCCCGCCTTCCAATCCATGTCGCGAGACTTGAAGGCGCGCAGGGTGGCAAGAATTTCTTCTTTGGACAGTCCAGTTTGGGGAATGTACATGGAATCTCCTGTTATTTGTTGGTCGAACAACCTTTTACAAGTCATCTCAAAATGTCACCCTGAGCACAGCGAAGGGTCTCTACGACCAAAAACAAGAGACTCTTCGGTCGTAACAACCGCTCCCTCAGGGTGACAGGGTATTTTTGAGACAAGTTCTAGAAATCCATTGGCACAGTCGGCGTTCTCTTGCGCCGACATGGATGTTAGAAAGTGTTTTAAAAGTGCCTTTTCATCCGCAAATTGCGCGTAGAATGCGCTCTCTAGCGCATGTTTAGACGTTAGAGAACGTCTCCTGCACGTCGAATGATTTTCGACCGACTACTTGCTCCACCAGGGTTAAATCTTTGAAAACACATCCAGATAGTGAATCACCGTCTCGATGCCGCGATAAAAATTCGGGAGGAAGAATTTTTCGTTCGGCGAGTGGGTGCGGTCGTCGGGCAGACCAAAGCCGATCATCACCACAGGGGCTTTCAAGGTTTCGATCATCTCGTACACAATCGGCAGCGATCCGCCGCCGCGCAGGTAGATGGGCTTGTGCCCGAATCCTTTTTCGTAGGAAACCGCCGCCGCCTGAACAGCGGGCGCCTGGTAGTCCATCTTGACCGGGTGCGCCTTGCCGATGGCTCTCACTTCCAATTTGACCGTCGGCGGGCAGAGGAAGTGCAGATACGATTTCAGCGCCTCGAAGACCTCATCGGGCGTTTGCCTGGGGACGAGACGCATGCTCACCTTGGCGGTCGCCTTTGCGGGGATGACCGTCTTCGACCCTGCGCCGGTGAACCCGCCTGCAATGCCATGAACCTCGAACGTCGGTCGCACGCTCACCCGTTCCGCCAGCGGATAACCCGTCTCCCCGCCCAGCGCGGGCGCGCCCGTAAGGTACAAGCCGACTCCGTCGTGAATGGGAGCCTGGGCGATGAGGGCGCGCTCTTCGTCCGTGAGTTCTTCAACGGAATCGTAAAAGCCGGGGATCAACACCCTGCGCGTCTCGCCGTCCTGCAGCGCCGCCAGTAAACGAACCAGCACATTGAACGGATTGTCCACACCGCCGCCGAAGGTGCCGGAATGCAGGTCATGGGCGGGACCGCGCACCTCGATTTCGGCGTAGAGGTTGCCGCGCACCCCCCACATGATGACGGGATGCTGCGGGTCGAGCATGTCCTGGTCGGCGATGAGGATGGCGTCGGCGGTGAGTTCGTCGGCGTGGGCGCGGAGGTAGGGGAAGAGGCTCGGGCTGGTGATTTCCTCTTCGCCTTCGAGCAGGATTTTGACGTTGACGGGCAGGCGTCCGCTTGTTTTCAGGTAACTTTCCAGCGCGGCGAGCACGGCGAACACCTGCCCCTTGTCATCCGATGCGCCGCGGGCATACAGGGTCTCGCCTTCAAGGGTCGGCTCGAAGGGAGGACGCGTCCACTCGTCTTCGGGGTCGGTGGGTTGGACGTCGAAGTGCCCGTAGATCAAGAGGGTTGGCAGGTTGGAAGGCTGCGGGTTGGCATATCGTGCGTAGACGATGGGGTGGCCTGTCGTTTCGCGGATTTCGACGTCGGGCATTCCCATGTCGCGCAAATACTGGGCGGCAAATTCGGCGGCGCGGCGGACATCGGAGGAATGCTCAGGCGTCGTCGAAATGCTTGGGATGCGCAGCCAGTGGCAAAGTCGGGAGAGATGCGTCTGTCGGTTTGCGCGGGCGTAGTCGAGGGCGGGGTCAAGCATGGGGAATTGGTCAGGCGGCTTTTGGAATCAAGAAATAGAACGCAACGGCAAAAAACAAGACCAGCGCGGCGGAGAGCCAGACCGTTGGGTTGGTGATGCCGATTGTCGCGGCGTAGCCCATCATGGTCAGAAAGGCGACGGAGTTGTCCCACACGGCGTAGCGGATGATGTCGCGGTTTCTGACGGGGTTTTGGTAGGCGAGAAAATAGAGGAAGACCAAGCCGATTTGCGTCGCGCCGAAGATGCGCATGTAAAAAGGCGGGTTGGGGATCTGCTCGCCGAGCATTTGGAGGAAGGATTCGGGTCCGAGCAGGGTGGGCAGACCCCAGAGCAGGGCAACGACGAGGATTTTGAAGATAAGCACCCGTTTGAGCCAGGTGAGTTTGGTGTCTTCGGTCATGGTGAGTCTCCTTTTCCGACGCTGGAGAGCGTCTCTTACGCGATCCGACGCTGGAGGGCGTCTTTTGTATATTCCCAACGCGCAGGAGATGTTCTTCCCTGGCACTGCCCGAGAGGGCGGGAGGGTGACATCCCCATTGGCACAACAGAGCGTCCACTAGGCACGGTGGTGGATCTCGCGCCCGAGCGGGTATTTCCACATGCAGAACCACACGAGGAGGGCGGCAATGGCAGGCGTGACGCCAATGAGAAAGCGGATACCCCAGATGGCAGTTTCGGTTTGCACGGGATTGCCCTCCGAGAAGCCCGTGAGCGCGGTGACGATGGCAAACAGAATGCCCTGCGCCGAGAACGCCAGTTTGACGATGCCGCCGTTCATGCCGAAGAACAGACCTTCGCGGCGGAAGCCGTGTTCGAGTTTGGCGTCTTCGTCAATGATCTCGGAGATGATGGGGAAGGGCATGATCATCGAATTGGCGAGACCAGGGATGACCAGCATCGTGCCGAGCAGACCCGTGTAGAAGTCGCGGGCGAAGGTTATCGCCAGCAAGCCGGGGATGAACGTCAGCGTGCCGATCATCCACGTTTTGCGGTAGCCCCAGCGCGAGACGAATGGACGCCAGATGAGTACGAAGGGAATTGTCAGCAGGATGGGCACGCCCAACAGGATGGCTTCCGCATCGCCGCCGCTGAGCGACATGCCGAACACGGTCACTTCACCCTGAATGCCGAGCGCGTACTTGCGCCAGAACGGAAGCATCGCCGCCAGCAGCAGCCAGATGTACTCCTTCGAGATGTTCGCGCCGAGAAACCAGCGGAAGGCGCGGTTTGCCAGCACAATCTTGAGCGAATGGCCCAGCCCAAACGACTGTTCCTTCGTTTCGTCAATCGGCTTCTCCCTGACGCCGATCATGGCGATCAGATAGCCCGCCGCGATCAATGTGCCCATGATTGCCCCCATGGTGAAGTAACCGACCTCCTCGGCGATAATCGGCGCAAGGATGAACGACGCCAGCAACGCCACCGTCGCCAGGATCTCGCGCGTGGCGGAAAGGTCAATGCGGTCGCGCGCGGTCGGCGCCACTTCAGGGAAAAGCGAGTTATAGGCAATGATGGTCAGGCTGTAGAGCGTATCGAAGATGAACAGGATCATCAGAAAGTACGCGGCGAGAAGCCACGGACTCTGCGAGGGCGGCGTCCACAGGAAGAAGAACGACAGTCCCAGCGGGATGGCGCCGAACGCCACATAGGGTACGCGCCGTCCGAATTTCGAGCGCGTGCGGTCCGAGACCTGCCCCATCAGCGGGTCGTTGATGGCATTCCACAGCCCGTAGATGCTCCACAAAATGCCCGCCACGCTGGCATTGAGTCCCAGCACATCCACATAGTAGAAATTGATGCGGTTGCCGAACACCTGATAGGCGATGGTATTGGCAAAGTTACCGAACGAATACGAGATGAATTTCAGAATTCGCATGGGTAGTTCTCCTCCGGTTGGTTTTTGAGCGACAGCAAACCGCCGACCATTGACCGCGCTTCACGGTCTGCCGCCCGTCGTCTGTGGTCAATTTTATAAAAACGCGAAACCTTCTCCGCGATACGTCTTCACTGCGCCGATAATTTTTCCTCCTTGAATCAACATCAATTCGTTGAACCGCTCGCATAACTCTCCCGCCTTGGCGTGTTGAAAAAACACAGGGTCGCCCAATGCCAATGGCGGGCAAGTCTGCGGCAGCACCAGCGGCGTTTGCACTTCGCCCGCGCCTTCCAAATGCACATACTGCAACCCGACGGGCATCACGGGCAATGGCAATTTACTTTTTTCGATGGTGCCCGAAGCGATATACCCCCCGCCCGCGCACGTGACCATGCCGTCCTTCGGTTTGCGCACCACCTGCAAGGCAAAAAACGCCGCAGGCTGGAACTTGACATCCCTGAAGTGATGGAACAACGCCGGCGCGTATAACCCCGAACCGATTGTCCCTTCGGTGACGGAAGCGTCCGCAAGCGTGGAAACAAGACTTCCGCTCCCGCCGCCGTTGACAAGACGCAAGTTGACGCCCTCGCTTTGCACCGCCCCGACGATTGCCGCGCGCCTCTTCGACAATTCCCTCACCGATGCCTTTTTCAGCGCGCGATAGACGGCGTTCTTCACCGCCCAATGCGGCACGTCGTCGTTCGTTCCTGCAATGTGACCCTCGTAACCCATGATCGAATCGATTTGCACATTCGGCAGGGTCTGCGCGTATTTCACCATTTCGACGGCTTGCCCGGGCGTGCGGATGGGACTGCGCCGCAAGCCGAGATGCACCGCGTCCGTGCCGAACGGGCGGTATGCCATGTCAATTTCGAGACAGGCGCTGAAGGTGAGTCCGTGCCGTTTCCCCGTATTATGCAAGGCATCCAGGTGCTCTTTGCAATCCACCATTACCGAAACCTGTTTTCCCTGCTTCGTCAACGCCGCCAGGATTTCCATGTCCGCTGGCTGGACGGTGGGATAGGCAAGGAGGAAGTCGTCGTGTCCGCGTGAGGCGAGGAAGAGAGTCTCTTCGGCGGTGAAGGTCAGGAAGCCGCGGAAGGCGGATGAGGCGTGAGCGAGGATCCGCTCCATTAACGGCAAACAGCGCAGAGATTTGGTCCCGATGCGCAGAGTCTTCCCCCACTTCCCCGCCCGGGCGGCGGCGTACTCCACATTGGCATCGAACGAATCCAAGTCCACAACAGCCAGGGGCAACCGCTGGTTTCGGAAGAGGTCGCGCAGGGATTCGTACCGCGGGTTGGTGAAGTCCATGCTGTGTGAGAGAACACCGAGCGAGGCGATTGGTGTTGCAATTGTAGCAGAGCGGATATAATTTGACCACCATGTCCCGCAAACCCCATGTGCTCATCCCCCTGCCGGAGACCGACTTCGACCCAACCGAATCTGCCACGCCATGGCGCGTGTGCATGGAGCGGGGTTGGACTTTCACCTTTGCCACCGAGAACGGCGCCATCCCCGAAGCTGATCACCGCCTGCTGATGGGCTTTGTGCGCGGTCCGCTCGGTGCGGGACCCAGGGGCCTGCGCGACTACAAACGGATGACTGCCGCGCCCGAATATCAACAGCCGATTCGTTATGACGAGATCAACGCGGACGACTACGATGCGCTCCTGCTCACGGGCGGTCACGCGCCTGGGATGAGGCAGTTTTTGGAAAGCAGGGTCTTGCAGGGCAAGGTTGTACAGTTTTTCAAAAAGGAAAAATCCATCGGCGCGATCTGTCACGGCTTGCTGGTACTGGCGCGGGCGCTCGATCCCGACACAGGCAAAAGCATACTGTACGATTACAAGATCACCTCGCTGACCAAACCGCTGGAGCAGATCGGTTACGCCTCCACGTTTTGGCTGTTGGGGCGGCGCTTCAGAACCTATGACGTTTATGTCGAAGATGAGGTGCGCGCCGCCCTGCGCGACCCCAAGAAGCAGTATTCACGCGGCTGGCTCTTCCTCCCGCATGTGGTGGAGGATCGCCATCTGGTCACGGCGCGCTATTGGCTGTTCGATATTGAGACCTATTCGGTCAGGTTCGCGGAGATGGCAGAGCGGCGGACCGATCAAGCCGGAGGGTGAACACAGGATTAATTATCGGTGAAAATCCGCATCATCAGCGGCAAAAAAAGGCGAGCCTGTCAATCCTTCCGACAGAAACGGAAGAGCCTTAAAAGTTCGGGTTTTGTAACAAAACTCTTTGCTTCTCATCTTGTAAGTGTACCGGTTTGGACCCCGCCGGGTTGTAAAACAACGTCGTGTTCCGCTTCGAACCGAAAACCGATGAAATTGTCATGCGTTTGTCTAGTTCCATGGTGCCATGACGGAATGGTTAATGGTAACATCGTACTTGAGTGTTCAATCGTATGTTTTTACAAGTCATCTCAAAAATGTCACCCTGAGCGCAGCGAAAGGTCTCTACGGCCAAAAACCAGAGACTCTTCGGTCGCAACAACCGCTTCCTCAGAGTGACAGGGTATTTTGAGACAAGTACTAGAAATCCATTGGCTCAGTCGGCGTTCTCTTGCACCGACGGGGACGTTACACTTACCCGGGCGGGCAAACGCCGGGGGAGAACGTCCCCTGCGCGTCGAATGATGTTCGACCAGCTGCTCAGCCAATGCCTCTTCCTTACAACAAATGGAGAAACAAAATTGGAAGTCAAGGAAATTTTCTGCCCCGTTTGCAAGAATAAAAATGACCGAAAAGCGATTGTCTGCATACACTGCGGCGCGAATCTGGATTACAGCCAGGCAGGCATGCCACCCACCACCCGAAACGCCGAAAAGCCGGGCGTGGCATCTGCAAAGATTGTGAATGCGCCCATCAACGACGCACTCATCCCCGAAGACGGAATTGCCATTTACGCCGCAGGCGCCTCCAAGCCCGTCTATTTGCATTTTGAACAGGAATTGGTGTTGGGGCGCGCAAGCGACGATCAAACCGACAGCAAACTCCTCGACCTTACCGAAATGGGAGGATATCAGATGGGGATTTCGAGACGGCATGCCATGATCCGCCGGACCGAAAACGGCTACGAAATACAAGACCTTGCCAGCACGAATGGGTCGTGGCTCAACGACCAACGTATGATTCCCCACAAATCCTATCCGCTTGCAAGCGGATCGCAACTGCAATTTGGGCGTATGCGGCTTCTCATTCTGTATCATTCCCCCAAAAAACAAAAGACAAAACCGCATAAGTAGGCTATCATTGGAAGAATGAACCTCAACGAGTTTGGCGATCCCCTGGATGCAAAACTCCGGGCGGCGGCTGAGTTCCTCAATGCGGGGCAAAAGAAGGAAGCGCGCAAAGTATTGCGGGAAGCGCTCAACATGGACCGCAATCACCTTGCCACATGGGAACTGCTCCTGCGCGCAGTCTATAACGCCGAGGAAGAGGCGCACTGCCTGAAACGCATTCTGGCCATTGACCCCAACCACGAAACGGCAAAACGGCGGCTTGCTTCGCTTCGATCTTCGGGGGGCAATACAAAACGGATTTCACGCAGAAAACGTCAGGAAACCCTTCTGTTCTTTTTATTTTTCGGCGCATTGACAGCCATCGTGTGCGTGGGAATCGCCGGTTTTACACTTCTGCGGTCAGGCTACATCCCCTTTTCGTTCTCCGGACTGACGGCAACCGCCATTGCCGAAAAGAACGCCAGTTGTCAGGCGCTCATTGACAGGGCAATCCAGGCATCCGGCGATTATTGCGACAACACCGGTTCGAACAACGCCTGCTATGGGAACACCACAATCAAGGCGGATCTGGCGCCGGATTCGACAAACCGCTTTTCGGAGCGCGGCGACATCATCGCGGTTAAGGAATTGAGCCGCCTGACCGCCTCGCCTCTGAACCTGGTCAACAACGAATGGGGCATCGCGGTCTTCAAACTCATTGCCAATCTTCCACGATCTCTGCCCGGTGAGACCGTGACCATGGTGGTGTTTGGCAATGCCACGTTGGATAATGTCAGCGGAGATAGCGAAAATCTGGAATCGTTCTACTTTTCCAGCGAACTCGGGCAGATCGTTTGCGAAAAAGTCCCCTTCGACGGGCTGATGATCAGTTCGCCGGACGGGAGCGGCATCCACTTGACCATTAACGAAAGCGAACTGACCCTGATGGGAGTCGCCAGCATCAAAGCGGTCAGGAACGGGGAAATGGAAGTGAACGTTTACAAAGGTTCGGCGCGCATCGTATCCAGCGGACAGGAGAAATACATCGGCGCCGGACAAAAATCAAAAGTGCAACTGGGAGGCGAGAACGGCAACCAGTCCATCAGCCCCCCGTCCGAACCGGAGCCGCTCAACCAGCAGGAACTCGACATGGCATGCACGATGACCGGGCAATTTTGCTCGCCAAATGAAATTGTTCCGGTCTCCCCCGAGCAGGCAAAAAACCAAATCGAGAGCCAGATTACATCCACCCCCACCCTGACCCTCACGCCATCCAAGACCTTCACCCCCTCCTCCACAGTGCCGCCGACCAACACCCTGCTGGTGCTTCCCACTTCGACTCATTCGCCGAGACCCACTTTCACGCGCACACCGACTAGAACGAGCACCCCGACAAAAACCAATACGCCAACCCACACCGGCACACCCCCTACCCGGACCAACACGCCCACCCGAACCAACACCCCCATCACTCCCACTCCGACCTTCACGAATACGCCCGTTCCCCCCACCCCAACCTTCACAAACACACCGGTTACTCCCACCCCTACTTTCACGAACACGCCAGCCGCCTGCTCGAATGTTTTCTTGGGCGCCATCACCAACCCGAACCCCAACGAACTGGAGACGAACATTTCCAACAACAGCGGAGGAACAATCACGATTACCCGCCTGTTCGTGGGCTGGATCAAGACACCGCCTTCTCAAAAATTGGATGAGATCTTCCTCGATGGCATTTCGATCTGGCAGATCTCGGACACCGATCCTCCCAGCGATATCCCAGATGAAGGGAATTGGAAAGCCGACGCCGACCGTACCATTCCCAACGGCATAGCCGAAAGTTTCATCATTCGATTTAGCGATAGCCTGCAACCGACCGGCTACGAGATTCGCATCACCTTCGATATCGGTTGTCAGGTAAGCGGGAGCCAATAACGTCCGACACAAACATGGTGACAGCAGCCGTTCACTCAAGCCAGTCGCTTGCCAACCTGACACCCGGGGCATCGTTTGGCAAATATACCCTGCTCGAGCAAATCGGCGTCGGCGGGCAGGGGGTGGTTTGGTCCGCGTTGAATCAAAATCGGGACCGCATTTACGCAATCAAATTCAATGAAATTCCCGAAACGGAAGAAGCCCAGGCAGACGATTTGCGCGACGAACATCAACTGGAAAAACTGGTCAAACTTCGCCACGCGCACATCCTGCCCGTATACGAGTACGGGTTTCACGAAAACCTGCGGTTTACCATAAGCCCCTATCTGCCCGGGGGGACATTAACGCAAAAGATCAGATCACAGCCCCTTTCCATGAATGAAGCGTTGAAACTGGGGATGGAAATCGCCTCCGCTTTGGATTATCTCCACAGCCAAGGCGTGATCCACCGCGATCTGAAATCGTCCAACATCCTGCTCGACACCAAAGGACGCAGTCATCTCGCCGATTTTGGACTGGCACGCGTCCTCTCGACTTCGACCCTGGCATTCCATACCGGGCACGGCACCCCGCCCTATGCGCCGCCTGAGCAAAACAGCCTCAAAGCTATCACCCTCAAGTCCGATATTTTCAGTTTTGGCATTCTACTCTTTGAAATGTTCACGGGCCAACTGCCATGGAACGGAAAAAAGCAGCTCGGCATGGAACAACTCTATGCCAAAGCAGTGCTCCCGGACCCCTGTGAAATCAACCCCAACCTTCCGCCGCGCATGGCGGACGTTTTGAGACGCGTCACATCGGTAAACCCCGACCTGCGACCCCGCTCCGCAGAGGAGGTGATGAAGGCAATCTATTTCATCCTCGAGATTCCCTACGCTCCGCTGCAAACCGACGAGCGCCTTGACGACCCGGCTGAAATAAAGACAAACGTGGAAGACCTGTTGGTACAGGCGCTGGCGCAGTGGGAAGCCACAGAGGGCATGTACAACATGGGCTTGACCCGCTTCGCCATGGTTGATATGGGAGTCCACGCATCCCGCCTGGATCGCTACAATTCCTTTCTTCTTTCGCAAGCGTTGATTTTTGGGTACAACGACGATCGCTGGTGGGCAGCCGTCAGCGACCCCGGCGAAAGACTGGCAATCTCATCCCTCCTGCTCAAACGGAATAATGAAGCCATCGCCGCCCGCATTGCCGACCACCTGATCAGCGACATGGAAATCCGCTCCTTTACAAGCGGCGTACCTGCCAACATTCTCGCCTCCCTGCTCGATATGAGTCTCAAAACCGGCAACCTATTCCTGCAGCGCCAACTATTGCAGGGCATTCGCGAACTGACCAGACCGGCGCATCGCTGGAGCGATCATCCGCTGCAATTATCTGCCAGCCAGGTCAAAGCCCTGGGCAGTCTCGCGCTGGAAGACAATGAGGCGGGCGATGCCGCCGCAGAACTGATCGGTCACCTGCGCGCCACTCCCGCCGTACAAATCATCACGGAACACCATAACGAAGACAGAAAGATGAACGCCCTGTTTTTGATTCAGCAGACGGCGCGGAATTTACCGGCATTGGTACACCGCCGCATTCGTTTCAAATTAAGGCTGGAATGGGCAATCCAACATTTGATTCAACAGCCAGCCAGCCTGATGGGCGCTTATGCGCTGGCGCTTCTGGGGTCTTCGTTGGGCGTGGGCATCCAGGTCTACACCACCTATAACTGGCCCGACTTCTTCGATGTTCTCCGCATCACCACATCGTTGGAACAGGGTGTGATCATTGGAGCGGTCTTCGCTTTGGGCATCCTCGCCCCCAGGATGTTCGTGGAACGTTTTCAGGGTTCCCGGGCAATGGCCCGCGTCGGGCTGGGAACGATTACAGGAACCGTTGGCATCAACCTGGCGTTACTCGTCTTTCATATCGTCTTCGTAAAAACGCCTCCCCAGGGAGTTCTGATCACCGCAGGGAGCATGCTCATCGCTCTTGCCCTAGCCGTGGGTGGGCTGGCGCGCTCCTACCGCATCAAGGTTTTACTGACCAGCGCCGCCGTGTTCGCCGCAATTCTGGGAACCTGGTGGCTTCATATCAACTTTGCAGCCTCAAATCTTGAGCTGACCCCTCTTTTCATTTACCCCTACGACTGGTCCCTCACCCGGGTCACCATCACGGCGTTCGGCGTCAGCCTGCCGGTGGGTTTGCTGGGCAACCTGGTGAACCTTTCCATCCGGGGCAAATAACCGCGCAACACAAGCGGGGCAAACGTCTTGAGGAACGCAAAATGCCAGCCAGCACAACTACACTCCCGCCGGGTATATAATCCTGCCCGATATGTTCACCAGACTTTTCCGCCAATCGGATATTCCGCCCGAATATCGTTCCAATTTCACCCACCTCTACCTCGACATCGGCTGGTACGGTGTACTGAGCGGTTCAGCCATCAATTTCCTGAACATCTACGCCGCGCGCATCGGCGCAAGCGGGTTTCAAATCGGGTTGATTGGCGCCATGTCGGCTGTGATCAACCTGCTGCTTGCCATCCCCGCCGGACGCTGGCTTCAAACGCAAAACACCAGCCGCGCCATCTTTTGGACCTCGGTCTTCTACCGTATCGGCTTCATGATCTTCATCTTCCTGCCATCGCTTCTCGAAGAACGCCAACAGGTCGTTGCCATTATCATCCTGACCCTCCTCATGGCAATTCCTCTCACGCCGCTTGGCGTTGGCTTCAACGCCCTTTTTGCCGAAGCCGTACCCGACCGCTTTCGCGCCCACGTGGCAGGCATCCGTAACATAACCCTCTCGGTAACCTTCATCGCATCGTCCCTCCTCAGCGGCGCCATCCTCGAAAACGTCGAATTTCCCATCGGCTATCAAATCGTCTTTGGGATCGGAGCCTTCGGCGCGGCAATGAGCAGCCTTCATCTGTACTTCATTCGCCCCCTGCCAAGCGACACGCCTTCGCCTCCCTCCTCCCCGAAACCGGTTTCGCCTCAAGAAGCGTTCCCTCCCCGAAACATTTTCGCCACGCTCCGCCTCGACATCTGGTTGACCCCCTTCAAAAAAGTCCTGCTTGCCCTCGGCGGATTTCATCTCGCACAATACCTCGCCATTCCCCTCTTTCCCATCTACTACGTCAACGATCTCCATCTCAACGACGACCATATCGGCATCGGTACCGCGCTTTTCTATCTCACCTTCCTGCTCGGCTCGACGCGGCTCAGACAAATCGTCCATAAAATTGGCAACAGAAACGTCACCGGCTGGGGTGTCATTGGGCTTGCCGCTTATCCCTTTCTGCTGGCGCAATCCAACGAAGTCTGGCAGTTCTACGGCGTCTCCCTGTTCGGCGGGTTTGCCTTTTCGATGGTCAACGGCGCGTTTGCAAACTACATGCTCGAGCATATTCCCGCCGATGACCGCCCCACACATCTGGCTTGGTACAACGTCGTCCTCAACGCCGCCATTCTCACCGGCTCCCTTGGCGGACCCGCCATCGCAAGCCTGATCGGAGTGATCCCTGCCCTCCTGCTGTTTGCCTTCCTGCGCCTGCTGGCGGGCATCTTCATCCTGAAGTGGGGATGAAAAGTTTTCTTCGCTATCGAAAAAAAAAAAAAAAAACCGCAGGGCTGGGTTCAGTCCTGCGGTTTTTTTACCGGCTTTGTCGAACTATGGCACTTCGTTGACGCGGTCGGTGCCTGGAGGCGAGAGCGGGCTGAATGCGCCCATATAGTTGATCAGCGCCTGCAGGTCGTTGCCGCCGTCGAGACGCGGCGCAGTGACGGTGCGGAACACAGTGAAGTTATCGCCGCCGTCGGCAAGGAAGTTATTCACCGTGACCATATACGTTGCACTCAGGTCGAGCGGTACGCCGTTCAATTTCACGTTCGTAATCGAAACACTGGTGCAAGTGCCGGATACAATGGTCTTCGCCAGGTCGTAGGTGAATCCCTGCGAAACACCCAGATGCAGGAAGGGACGGCTGGAGCCGGCCGGCTGGCACTGTTGTTTGAGAACGTCAATAATTTGAGCGCCGGTCATCGGGAAGGTAATCAGGGTGTTGCCAAACGGCTGGAAGGCAAATGCCTCACCAAAAGTCACCACCCCATCGCCCTCGCCTGCCGATTGGGCATATTTCAAATCGGTGCGAACGCCGCCCGGGTTCATGAATGCAATTTGCGCACCATTGGCGGAAGTCGCCCACAACTGCGCATCGGCAACCAGGTTGACTGCCGGCGATTCAACGCCGCGGTCGGAGCCGGGCGGGGTGCCGCCGCGGTTGATATCGGCTGTGATCGTCCCCACCGGGCGAGTCCCTGCAACGGCATAGAGCGGTTGCCATTTGGCAATCACCGCGCCGACGGCCGGGTCAGGAGTGAGCGCCGCACGTTCGACAAGGTGATTCTGAGCCGTGCTCAGGTCGCGGCGAACATCGTTGGTGCGCCGGTCGAGAACCAGTTGCAGTTCCGACACGATGCGCCCGTAAGAGTAGGCGCTGGTGACAATGCGCGGCTGTCCCGCCGAATCGGACAGCAAACAGTTATACGGCAGGTGAGTGTGTCCGGTGACGAGCGCGTCAATTTCCGGATCGAGCGCATCATTGATGGCAACGATCGGACCGGAGATGCCCACACAGGCATTGAAATCCCCCGGAGGAGGCGTCTGTGAGCCGCCTTCGTGCAACAGCACGATGATGGCTTCCACGCCCTGTTGTTTGAGGATAGGCACCAGCGCATTGGCGGTTTCGGCTTCATCCAGGAAATCCCAGCCCTGAATACCGACAGCCGCCACAAGGGTGTCGGTGGCTTCGAGCGTCATGCCAATGAAGCCGACCTTCACGCCGTCCACGTCTTTGATCCAATACGGCGGCAGAGGCGTTTCGCCGGTCACTTCGTTGACGACGTTGGCGGCAAGCCACTGGAAGTCGGCGCCTGCAAACGGCTCAGACGGGAAGTAACAGCCATCCACCGGGTGACAGCCGCCGTTCTGCATGCGGAGCAGTTCGGTAACGCCCTCGTCGAATTCATGGTTCCCCACGCTTGAAACGTCGAGGTTCATGGCGTTGAGCGATTCGACCGAAGGCTCATCGTGGAAGAGACCCGAGAAGGCTGGCGAACCGCCGATCAAATCGCCTGCGGCAACCGTTAGGCTATGCTCGTTGCCGGCGCGCAGTTCGTTGAGTTTGGCGGCAAGATACTCACCGCCGCCCGCCGCAATGCCATCCACCGTCCCTGCTTCATTGGGTAGCACGTGTCCGTGATAATCGTTGAACGCAAGCAGTTGGAGATTGACCAGTTGATACGGAGGATCCACAATCGTGCCGCCTCCGAAATCGTCCAACACCGCTCCTCGCGCGCCGATGAACCACAAGCCGATGTAGCCCCCCTTGGCATAATGCGACCATGACGTAATATCGCGCGTACCGAGCAGGTCATCGTTGCGATACACCTCCACCATGCCGTTTCCGTAGGCAATGGCGCGGAAGGTATCGCCGTTCTGGAACACCGCGGGAATGTCATCGCCATATTTGACCCAGCCTTGGGGCCATTCCCACGTCCACACCTGAACAACTTGATTTTGAGCGTCATAGAGCGCTTCGATCACGCCATACCCCCACGTCTTATTGCTTTGCGCCTTGAGCAATAGAATTTGCTCCGGAGCGCTTGCACTCACGTTTACAAACGTGACAAACGCCTCCTGATCCACACCAAAGGCTTGCTTCCAGTAAATATCGGAATTCGCATCGTTGCTCTGCACGCGCAGCTGTTGATTGACAATGCGGTACTTGACCCGGTTGCCAGACCAGTTAGTGCCAAGCCCGCCGTTCGCGCGGTTGAAATCATCGAGCACTTTCACATCCGGCGGATACGCCGCCTGCGCAGAAGCCGCAATGGGAATCAAAAGCATCGAAAGGATCAGCAGGACAGAAAACAAGCGGACATTCCTATTCATACAAATCTCCTCTACTGTTTGAAATACGATTTGAAACTCCGGCTTGCGTGTTCCCCTGTCTATCTTTCTACCGCACCTCCTTTCCGTCAAGTCAAAAAATCGAACCGTAACTCAATTATATAAGACTTACGCAAAACCTTGTGCAGAGTGCGTTCTCGAACGCGCGGGGTGCATAAGCGACGTTAAGTAGTCGACCGAAAATCATTAGACGCGCAGGAGGCGTTCTCTAACGTCCTTGTCGGCGTAAGAGAACGCCAACTGTGCCAATGGATTTCTAAAAAACATACGACCGACTACTTAGAGAACGTCTTATGTATAAATCCTATTATACATACAATTCCAGCGCGAACTTAAATGCCGGGCTATGAAAAAGTTACAAACTGATTAACATCCCGTTAAGCGGATGCCAGAACCCCCAGCGTTTCCAGCAATTTGGGCTTCCAGTTTTCCCCAAAGGAACACCAATACGATGACTTCCCGCCTCGCACCCCCGGACCGAGATCGGCCAGCCGCTGCCCATCCTTTTCCTGCGCCGAAAGCGGATACCGCAAGACGATCTGTCCCGCCTCCCAGCTGACAGACGCCAGCCCCGCCCGCTCCGCCCGCAGTTTGACCTGCATCTGGTAAAGCAAGTTTCTTACCATCTCCGGCAGCGGACCAAAGCGATCGCCAAATTCCGAAGCCAGCGCCTCGATTTCGGTTTCATCGCGCAAATCTGCAATGCGGCGGTAAAGGCGCAGGCGCAAATCCTGGTCTGCGATGTAATCGGCCGGGATGCCCACTGCAAGCGGCAACTCTACATTCACAGGCATGGACATCGGCTGTAGAGTTTCCAGATTGACAGAGGGCAGGTTAACTTGAGAACCTGTCAACCTGTCAACATAGCGCAAGCGACGAACCGCATCTGCCAGCAAACGTGTGTACAAATGAAAGCCCACCGCCTGAATATGTCCGCTTTGGCGTGTGCCAAGCAATTCACCGGCGCCGCGAATCTCAAGGTCGCGCATGGCAATCGAATAGCCCGCGCCCAGTTGTGTGTTCTCGGCGATGACTTCCAGCCGTTGCTGCCCTTCGGGGGTGGGGGAAAGTTTTCGGTGGCGGAAAAAGTACGAGTAGGCGCGCGCGGCTCCCCGTCCGACCCTGCCGCGCAGTTGATAGAGTTGAGCCAGCCCGAAGGTGTCGGCGCGGTCCACGATGAGGGTGTTCGCGTTGGGGATGTCCAATCCGGATTCGATGATGGTCGTCGAGAGCAGAATGTCCGTCTCGCCGGCGTTGAAGCGGTGCATCACCTCCGCCAGTTGATGCTCGGGCATCTGCCCGTGACCGATGTCCACGCGCGCCTCGGGAACGAGTTGATCGAGGTGCGCCTTCATCGCTTCGATGGTCTGCACGCGGTTGTGGACGAAGAAAATCTGCCCGCCGCGCTCGAGTTCGCGCAAAATCGCCTGACGCACCAGTTTCGGCGAATACGGTCCGACATGTGTGACAATCGGCAGGCGCTCCTCGGGCGGCGTGTTGAGGGTCGAAATATCGCGCACGCCCGTCAGCGCCATGTAGAGCGTGCGCGGGATGGGCGTGGCGGTAAGCGTCAGCACATCCACCTCGGTGCGCAGTTTCTTGAGGTGTTCTTTGTGGGTCACGCCGAAACGCTGTTCCTCGTCAATGACCACCAGCCCCAAATCCTTGAACTGCACATCGCTGGAAAGCAGGCGGTGCGTACCGACCACAATGTCAATCTCGCCCGTTGCCAACCCATAAAGGATTTCGGTCTGTTCACGCGGCGTGCGAAAGCGCGAAAGCATCTCCACCTTCACAGGAAACGCGGCCAGCCGCTGTAAAAAGGTTTCGTAATGCTGCTGTGCCAGCACCGTCGTCGGTACGAGGATGGCAACCTGCTTGCCGTCCATCACCGCCTTGAAGGCGGCGCGCAAAGCGACCTCCGTCTTGCCGTAGCCCACATCGCCGCACAACAGACGATCCATCGGGCGCGGCACTTCCATATCGCGCTTGATCTCCGCCAGCGCCCGCTTCTGATCTGCCGTCTCCACGTAGGGGAACGAGTCTTCCAATTCCTTTTGCCAGGGCGTATCGGGTTTGAAAGCGTACCCCTGCGCCACACTGCGCCGCGCGTAGAGATCGAGCATCTCCTGCGCCACCTCCAGCACCGCCTGTTTGACGCGTCCCTTCTTCTCATGCCACTCCTGCCCGCCTAGGCGGTCCAATGCAGGCACAGCCCCCTCCGCACCCACATAGCGCGTCAGGCGGTCTGCCTGATGTACAGGCACAAACAACTGCCCGCCGCCTTCGTATTCCACCGCCAGAAACTCGCGCGGGTGTCCGTCCAGTTCGCGCTGAACCAACCCGCCAAAGCGCCCGATGCCGTGATCAATATGCACCACATAATCGCCCGCCCGCAAATCGGCGTACACCGACTCGGGCGTCTCGGCGGCGGGGCGCTGGCGCGTGCGCGGTTGCGGACGTTCCCAGCCGAAGATTTCAGAGTCGGTGATGAGGTGCAGGTCGCCCAGCACAAACCCTTCGGACAAAGACGCCTCAACAAACTCGACTTTGGGCGATAGACCGTTGACCATTGCGTCGTCCACGGTCTGCGATCCACGGTCTTGCTTTTCCAGCCACAATTCCTGCAGACGCGAAGACTGACGCGACACCAGGACGATCTGCCCGCCTCTTTCCACAAGCGAGCCTGCATACTCGACGAATGCCTTCAACCTCCCCGCAAACCTTTCGTCATGCCCAAAACGCTCCCCCAGCCTGCCACCCGCCGACAAAGAGTCGCCGATCCGCGCGGTCGAATGTCCCAGTTCCAGCGTGACGCGCCCGTGCAACTCGTCATGCAGTTCCGACCAGGGAATATAGGGCAGCGGAAAATCGGCGGGCAGGGTTCCCTCGGCTATGCTCTCCCGCCTGAACTTGACCGCCTGCTCCTCCACCTCTGCCGCCATGCTCTCCACCACAGACAGATCGTCAATCAGCGCCACTGCCTTTTGCGGAAGATAATCGAGCAGGCTGGCAGGCTGAGTATGCAACAGCGGGATGTGAAATTCCGAGTGTTCGGTGTTCGTCTCTTCGGCTACCGTCTGCCGGGCAATGAATTCTCTGGCAGGGGTGACGAGCACCGACTCCAGTTTCTCGATCGTCCGCTGAGAGGCGGGGTCGAAGCGGCGGAGGGTTTCGATTTCGTCGCCGAAAAACTCCATGCGGACGGGCAGGCTTTCGGCGGGAGTCCAGATGTCGAGAATGCCGCCGCGCTTCGAAAACTGACCAGGTTCCAGCACGGTGTTGACGCGCTGGTATCCGATCTCTGCCCACTGGTGAGTCAATGCGTCGGGCTGGACGGTCTGGTTGATGGATAGTTTGCGGCATGCTTTGAGGAAGTCGCGCCGCGGCAGGGTGCGGGTCATCAGCGAGCGAACCGAGGCAACCAGAACGGGCGCCGTCTGCGGCTTTTGTGCAAATGGCAGGTGATATTCGGAGAGGGCAATCAGTGTTTGCAAGCGTTCGCGCCGTGTGGCAACACCCCAGGCGGCTTGTTCGTAAAAAAGCGGATTCGGCTCAGCGAAATGATAGCGCGGCGCTCCAACCCAGAATCCGAGTTCATCGAAGAGGGACAGCGCATGGTCGGCGCGGTCAGTGATGAGCAGGAGGGGACGATTCAATTCCTGATGCAGGGCAGCAAGCAGGGGCAGCCGCGCAGAACGGGGCAATCGCAAGCCGGGGATTTGTTCGCCGGATTGGATTTGCCTCAGCAATGGCTGAAATTCAGGCAGGGAACGGATTGCATCGAGAATGAGTTGCATGGAAGGGTCTATCATCAGAAAACGGTATGACCGTTCTCTATTCGCTAACGCCGCCGTTGAAATCGTTCATCGCTTTGTTCAAGCCGTGCGTCACAAACGCAAGGACGGCGTCCGCGCCGCGATCCAGGATGAGCGAAAGTTCTTTCATTTCCTCACGGGAAAAATCCTGCAGGACGTACGCGGCGGGGTCCATACGCCCGGGCGGACGCCCAATGCCAATGCGCAGACGCGGCACATCCTTTGTGCCGAGTTTTTCCAGAATATCGTTCAAGCCGCGCTGACCGCCCGGTCCGCCGGAGGCGCGGAGGCGGAGGGCGCCAAAGGGCAGGTCGAGGTCGTCAGAGAGGATCATCACGTTGCCGAGCGGAAGTTTGTAGAAACGCACCAGTCCCTGCACCGATTGACCGGAGAGGTTCATGTAGGTCTGCGGTTTGGCAAGGATGAGTTTGCGGTCGTTGTATTGGGCGGTCATGACGATGGCTTTGGATTGCAGTTTCATTCCCTGGGCGTTCAAACGGACGGCAATGCGGTCAACGAGCATGAAGCCAACGTTATGGCGGTTGTCCTTGTATTCGCGCCCAGGGTTGCCCAAGCCGATGACGAGGAAGGTGTTATCGAGGGTCATGGGAGAGGTTCCAAGTTACAGGTTGCAAGAAAAGCGGCATGAAGCGGTGGTTCGGTTAGTATCGGCGAAAGCGGAGGAGAAGCCCGGTAAAGACAAACAGACCAAGAATGACCATCGCGCCGAGTCCGAGGGTGGCGGGAATGGCGGTCTGGCTGAGGGAGGCGGGGTTGGTCGGGAGCGGAGTGGGGGTGGGACGCGGCGTGGAAGTAGGCGTGGGCGAGGCAGCGATGAGAAAGGGGGTGGGGAGTTGAACGTCCGGTTTGTTCGACGAGGAGACGACCGTCGGCGTGGGTGTGGGGGGAATGGGCGTGTCATTTTGCACCCGCAAAGGCACGGTTACTTCCTGAAACGTGCCATCGGTGAGGAAGACGCGCAGGCGGAGGATGTAATCGCCATCGGTGACGAGAGCGGTGTTCCAGACGGCAAGGGCGGTATTCGTTACCGGCTGGGTGGAAGTTTGGAGGGTGAACCAGGTATCGGTGGGGTTGGAAGCGTAGGAAAAATCCAGCTGTGAGGAAACAAAGCCGGGCACGTCGGTGGTGCCGCTGATCGTCACCTCGCCGCGAAGAGCAGCGCCAAACGCAGGAGAGGTAATGGCAATGGCAGGCGATTGGGTGAGGAGAAAAGGCAAGGTGAGCAGAAGAAGGAGGCGGATTTTCATGAGATTGACAGGCAAGTTTAGCATAAAAGCGGAGCGGCGGTCAATTTTTAGGCGGTAAAAACTTACAGTTGACTCACGGACTCGCCGCTCTATTCTCTTGCTTTTTGAATTATGGTAAACTGTGATAGATTTCAATATTGAGGAGAACCATATGTCCAAATCCCGCGCCGAGCAAATGGTGGAAAGACTGCGAAACATGCAAGCCGCCGCACCGGATATCGAAGCCTCTGCCGTCGTTTCTGTGGATGGCTTGATCATGGCTTCGGCTTTACAGCAGGGTGTGGAGGAGGATCGCGTATCGGCAATGTCGGCGGCGATGCTTTCACTGGGCGAGCGCATTTCCAACGAATTGGGACGGGCAGGGCTGGAACAGGTGTATATCAAGGGGGATTCGGGTTCGATTGTGCTGACTTCCGTCGGCGAGGAGGCGGTTCTGACCGCGCTGGCGCGTCAGGACGCCAAACTGGGGCTGATTTTCCTCGAAATGCGGCGCGCCGCCGAGGATCTCGCCAAATTGGTGGGATGAAACAGCCTCAAGATCAGAACTTTCACAGAAGGCAAATCCCCGATGGGGAGGGCTTCAACGCCCTCCCCATCTTCTTTGTGTGATGAAAAAGAGGCAACCATGACGACAAAATATTTATTTTATACAGGCGGTGTCGTTTCTTCAGTGGGCAAGGGCGTGACCGCCGCAGCGACGGGACTCCTGCTCAAGGAGCGCGGCTTCAAGGTGGCAGTACAGAAACTGGACCCGTATATCAACGTGGATCCCGGGACGATGAGCCCCTACCAGCACGGAGAGGTGTACGTCCTCGATGACGGCGCAGAAACGGACCTCGACCTGGGTCACTACGAACGATTCATTGACATCCGCCTCAGCCGTTCCTCCAATTTCACCAGCGGGCAGGTCTATGCCGAGATCATCAGCAAGGAACGGCGCGGCGACTTTCTGGGCGGGACGATTCAGGTCATTCCGCACATCACGAACGAGATCAAACGGCGGGTGGCGGGGATCAGCAGAGAGACGGGGGCAGATGTGGTCATCGTGGAAATCGGCGGGACGGTGGGCGATATCGAGTCCCAGCCGTTTCTCGAAGCGCTAAGGCAACTCCGCAACGAGGTTGGGCGTGAGAACGTGTACTTCATTCACGTGACCTGGCTACCCTACATCGGCGCGACGGGCGAAATCAAGACCAAGCCAACCCAGCACTCCGTGGCGGCATTGCGCTCGATCGGTATCTCACCGAATATGATCATCGCTCGCAGCGACTACCCCATTGAGCGCGACTTATGCGACAAGATCGCCCTGTTCTGCGATGTGGAAAAGCAGGCGGTTGTCCCCATGGTAACCAGCGACGTGTTGTACGAAGTGCCGTTATTGCTCGAACGCGCCGGCGTGGGCGATTACCTCGTCGAAAAATTGAACATGCAAGCCACCCGCAAGCCGAACATGAAACCCTGGGAAGACCTGGTGACGCGTGTGAGAAAGAAAAAACCATCCGTAAAGGTGGCGCTGGTTGGAAAGTATGTGGAACTGCAGGACGCCTACATGTCGGTCCGGGAGGCGTTGAAACACGCCGCCCTCGCCAACGACGTGGAGGTGGAAATCGGGTGGGTGCATTCCGCCGATCTGGAAAAAGACAAAGGCTGGGACATCATCCTGAATTCGGACGCAATCCTCGTCCCCGGCGGGTTCGGGTCGCGCGGCATCGAGGGCAAGATTTTGGCGGCGCGCTATGCCCGCGAGAAGAAAGTTCCCTATCTCGGTCTGTGTTTGGGGATGCAGGTAATGTGCATCGAATTCGCCCGCAACGTGCTCAACTACGAAGACGCCAACTCCTCCGAATTCGACCGCAGTACCGAATACCCGGTCATTGACCTGATGCTCGACCAGCGCTCCATCACCGACCTGGGCGGCACGATGCGGCTGGGGTTGTATCCGTGCGTGTTACAGCCCGGGACGAAAGCCGCCGAAGCGTATGGCGAAAAACAGGTAGATGAACGTCACCGTCATCGCTTCGAGTTCAACAACAAATTCAAGGAAGAGTTCGAAAAAGCAGGCATGGTCTTCTCGGGCATGTCGCCAGACGGCAAGCTGGTGGAGATTGCCGAGATCAAGGACCATCCGTTCATGGTGGCGAGCCAGTTCCATCCGGAGTTCCTGTCACGTCCAATGAAACCGCACCCGTTATTTGCGGGGTTCATCAAGGCGGCGAAAAGCAACAATGGGCAAATAGGATAACCGATTAGCCGGATTAGCCGGACGACGCCAGCATGACCATACAACGGAAACCGGTGTATGCCGCCGCCATCTCTTCCGCCGTGAAGGAAACGCGTGTCCCATGGCGCTGTGTGAACGGCATCTTGGAGGCTCTATCCGCCATATCCGAAGTGAAAAACTCAACGGACACGCGCACTGGAACATCCAGAATGAACGGATCGGGGACGTTGCCGTCCAACAACCGGTTGACCGCCCGCGCAGCCGCCTCGGCGATCATGGATTGTGTCACAGCCGGGGGAAGACACTCCGCCGCGAATCGTCCCGTTGCCTGCTTGACTACCGCCGTTTCCACCTCTCCCACCAATTCCTCGATCTGACTGCAAGCCGTTTGATCGCCGGTCGCCATGAGGACCGGCGCGCCAAAGTGACCCGCGAGCGCCGCGTTCAAGCCATATTCCCCCGTCAAAATGTCGTTCAACCAGACGTTGGCAACAGTTCGGGACGACCAGGTGTGATCGAGAACCGCGTTCGGCGAACCGTTGCGTGCATGATACCCGACAAAGAAAACGCCATCCACCATTTCGTCAATTCCCTGCATCATTGAGAACGGACTCGGCGAGCCGGTATTCAATTTTGCCCTGGGATCGAGCTCCTCGATCAAAATATTCGATCCGTTCCAATGTCCGTCCGCCACGAGGATTTCTTCCGCTCCAGAGTCCAGCGCTCCGCGAATGGCGGCATTCACATCCTGCGTCATCAATCTTCGAAAACGTGCATACTCCACATGACCCGGCGTGACTTGATCCCACGTCGTCACGCCTGTAATACCCTCCATGTCTGTCGCAATCAAGATTTTCATGTCAGCTCCTTGAGAAAGATAAATCACCCAACGGGCATAAGCGCCGCCGCGCAGAATCCCTGTCATCCGGCAACCCCAAGCTCAACATTCAAGAGCGCTCGGAACGATACGTTCCGGCGAACAACAATTCGATTGTATCAGAGCAAGTCGTTCAGCGGAACACGCGAGACAAAGCGGTATAATTCCCTCATCAACTCCGGAGGAATGGAATGAGCGAACTTGCCTTGTATCCCTTGAGCGACGAACACAAAATGATACGCGATGCCGCACGCGATTTCGCGCAAAAGGAGATTGCGCCCATCGCGGCGGAATTCGATGAAAGCGGCGAATTCCCATACAAGACCATCAGGAAAATGGGCGAAATGGGATTTATGGGAATCGAAGTCCCCGAAGAATACGGCGGCGCGGGCATGGACACGCTTGCCTATGTGCTTGCCCTCGAAGAAATTTCCAAGGCAGACGCCTCGCACGGCGTCGTCATGTCCGTAAACAACTCCTTGTATTGTCACGGCATTTTGAAATTCGGCACGGAGGAACAAAAGAAAAAATTCATTACGCCGATCGCGTCGGGAAAATCCATCGGCGCGTATTCGTTGACCGAACCGCAGTCCGGCTCGGATGCGGGGACGATGAAATCCCGCGCCGTTCGCGATGGCGACGATTATGTTCTTAACGGGCGCAAATCCTGGGTCACCAGCGGACCGGTCGCCGATTATTACGTCGTGTTCATGATGACCGAACCGGAGAAAAAGCAGAAGGGCATCACGGCGTTTCTCGTGGAGGCAACTACTCCGGGGTTGACGCGCGGCAGGAAGGAATCGAAACTTGGTATCCGCGCTTCGGCAACGAGCGAGTTGATCTTTGAAAATTGCCGGGTTCCGGCGGCAAATCGCCTTGGAGAAGAAGGCGAGGGCTTCAAGATTGCCATGACCGTGCTGGACGCCGGCCGCATCGGAATCGCAACACAAGCCCTGGGGATCGCCGAAGCGGCGTACGAGGCGGCGCGTCAGTACGCGGTCACGCGCGAAGCGTTCGGTCAGCCCATCGGGCAATTCCAGGGAACCGGCTTCAAGATCGCCGACATGAAAACGCGCATCGAAGCCTCCCGCCTGCTGATTTACAACGCCGCTCTGGCCAAGACGAAATCGAAAGAAACGGGCAGACGGTATTCGTTGGAGGCGTCCATGGCGAAGTTGTTTGCGTCCGAGACGGCGATGTGGGTCACGCATCAAGCGGTGCAAATTCACGGCGGAGTGGGATACAGCCGGGAACTGCCGCTGGAGCGTTACTTCCGTGACGCAAAGATCACCGAGATCTACGAAGGCACGAGTGAAATTCAACGGCTGGTCATTTCGAGAAGCGAGATGGGTTTGAAATAACTCATGTTGAACAGTTCTGCATTTCAGGGTAACACGAAGTGCCGCGGCACAAGCCGTGTGTGTCATTCGGTTCAGTGAGAGGAGATGAAGGCGGTTCTATTCCACCAACACGGCGGACCGGAAGTTCTGGAATATGCCGAATTCCCCGCGCCCGAACCCAAGCCTGGCGAAGCGCTGGTTCGTGTGCGCGCCGCCGCGCTTAATCGCGTGGATGTGTTCGTACGCAAGGGATGGGCGGGATTGAAATTGGAGCTGCCGCACATCCCCGGCGCCGACGGGGCGGGGGAGGTTGCTGCGTTGAATCTCCCGCCCTTTGAGGCAGCCTCCAGCGGAAGCGAAAAGGGGTCGGGGGTGAGGGTCGGCGACCGCGTCGTCATTAACGCCAATCTCGGGTGCGAAAATTGTGAGTTTTGCCTCGCCGGAAAAGACAACCTGTGCGTGAACTGGCATCTGCTCGGTGAAACGGTCCGCGGAACCTATGCGGAATATGTTGCCCTGCCGACAAGGCAACTTTACAGGCTGCCGGATGATTTCGACTTTCATCGAGCCGCGGCATCGGCATTGGTCTATCAAACTGCATGGCATTCGCTGATCGGGCGCGGCAAATTGCAGAGAGGTGAGATCGTCCTGATTGTCGGAGCGGGAGGAGGGGTCAATACTGCCAGCGTGCAGATCGCCAAATGGATGGGGGCGCAGGTTGTGGTCGTGGGTTCCGACGCGATGAAATTGGAAAAAGCCGAGGCGCTCGGTGCGGACATCCTGATTGACCGGTCGAAGGAGGAGGATTGGCCAAAAGCGGTCTATCGCGCCCTCAACAAGCGCGGCGTGGATGTGGTTGTGGATAACGTCGGCACGACCTTCATGCAAAGCCTGCGCACGCTGAAAAAAGGCGGAAGACTGCTCACCGTGGGGAATAGCGGCGGACCGCGGTTCGAGATTGACAACCGGTATGTATTCGCCAAGCATTTGAGCATCATCGGTTCGACGATGAGCACGCGCGAAGAATTTGCTCAGGTAATGGATTTGATCGTGTCGGGAAAATTACAACCCGTGATGGATTCGACCTTCCCCTTGAAAGAAGCCGCCAGCGCGCAGGCAAGACTCGAGCGAAACGAAAATTTTGGCAAGATCACGCTGGATATCGGATGACAAACAGCCACCCGCCCCTCAAAGTTTGACAGCGGCTTCCTGGGTGGCGATGAGTTTCGCCTGAACCCTGCCCACCGAAACCTCCCGCAGCGCATATTGACGATTCGGCTGCAAATATCAACCTGGCAAATCGAATGGGATTCCAGACTATCCACTATCTCTCTTCCGCACAATTAAGCATGGAATTGAAACAAATGGGAATTTTGTAAATGGACATTAAAACGCTTCTCTCCTCCGTTGAGACGGAACTGCAAAAACAGATCGGACGCCTCGATCAACCCCGCACAAAGCCTTTTTACGAGATGCTCACGTATCACATGGGCTGGACGGGCGAAGGCGCGGGTCCCGAAGCGACGGGCAAGCGCGTGCGCCCGCTATTGGTGTTGTTGTGCGCGTCCGCCTGTGGGGCAGATTGGCAAACCGCCCTGCCGGCTGCGGCGGCGGTGGAACTGGTGCATAACTTCTCGCTCGTCCATGATGACATTCAGGATCATTCCCCCAAGCGCCGCGGGCGCGATACCGCCTGGGTCAAGTGGGGGGCGCCGATGGCGATCAATATCGGCGACGCTCTATTCGTGTTGTCCAATCAGGCGATGATGGATCTAAAAGGAAAATACCCGGCAGAAACAGTGTTGAAGGCGGCAGAGATTTTACACCAGACCTGCCTCGATCTGACGCGCGGTCAATTTTTGGATATGTCGTACGAACAGCGCAAAGACCTGAACGTCGAAGATTACTGGCCCATGATCGCCGGGAAAACCGCCTCCCTGCTTTCGGCGTGTTGTCATATTGGAGCGTTGCTCGGCGGAGCGGACGACGCTCTACAGGAGGTCTACCGTTCCTATGGACATTACCTGGGACTTGCCTTCCAAGTGCAGGACGACATCCTGGGTATTTGGGGCGACGAGGTGGTGACCGGCAAGTCCGCGGCAAGCGACCTCGTGGAAGGGAAAAACTCCCTGCCGGTATTGATCGGATTGGGCAAAAAGGGGAAATTCGCCCAACGCTGGGCGCAAGGACCGATCGAGCCCGAGGAGGTGGAGGAGATGGCGCGGCTATTGGCGGGCGAAGGCGGATATGGCGAAGCCAAGGAAGCGTCCATTCAAATGACCGATCTGGCGATCAACAGCCTGCGTGAAGCGGACCCGCACGGCGAGGCGGGCGAGGCGCTGTTCGAACTGACGAATCGACTCCTGAATCGGGACCAGTGATCCGGTCCGGCTCGAAACGCTGATGCCGCATGGAAACCTAGATTTCACCGCAGGAGCGCCACGGGCAAATCCTCCTTGACGCCGTTCACATCCACCCGCTATAATCTGCCCGCTCAAGCGTAAACCCTGTGCGGGCGGAGCGCCGTTCCGCCCGCATCTTTGTATAAAGGAGAAAGTCGAATGCCCCCACATCCAAAACGAAAACACTCAAAGAGCCGCCGCGATAATCGCCGCGCGCACGACGCGTTGCAACCCCGCAACCTCACCCTGTGTTCCAACTGCGGTTCCATGCGCCTGCCTCACACCGTGTGCCCCAATTGCGGGCACTACGAGGGACGCGAGGTGGTCGAGGTCAAGAAGGAAAAGAAAAAAGAATAAAAGTGGATTTATCCATTGCGCGCAAACGGGACGTGACCTCTGCGTCCTGTTTGTGTTTTAATCACTGATGTTACGCAATTTGCCGTAGCCCGACTTTCATGTCGCTTGAAAAAAAAAAAAAACGAGACTATGGTCTCGCGCGACCACGTAAGGCGAGTTAATCATGCATCCGGCGCGGGCGCCATACCGCACCCCTAAACAAATGGAGACATTATGAAGTTCGATCCCAAAATCACCGCTTTCGTCTTTCCCGGGCAGGGTTCGCAAGCCGCAGGCATGGGCAGGGAACTTGCCGAGGCGTTCCCGTCAGCCAGGCAGGTCTTCGACGAGGCGGATGCGCTCTTCGGTTTTTCCTTTTCGAAACTCATGTGGGAGGGACCCAAAGAGGAGCTGGATGAAACGGTCAATACACAACCGGCTCTATACATTCATTCGATTGCGGCATATCGGACATTCACGCATCACTATCCGGACTTCAAGCCCGCCGCCCTCGCCGGACATTCCCTCGGCGAATTATCCGCTCTGACCGCCTCCGGCGCCTTGTCGTTTGCAGAGGGGCTCAAACTTGTCCGCAGGCGCGGCGAACTGATGAAACGCGCGGGCGAACTCAACCCCGGCGGCATGGCGGCGATATTGGGGGTGGACATCCCCACCCTGGAAAGGGTCTGCGCCGAGGCAAGCACAGGTGACGAGATCGTGCAGGTCGCAAACGATAATTGTCCGGGGCAGGTGGTCATTTCCGGTCACACACCGGCTTTGGAGCGCGCCATGGCAGGGGCAAAAGCCGCAGGCGCAAAGCGCGCCGTGCCTCTTGCGGTGAGCATCGCGGCGCATTCTCCTCTCATGGCTTCGATACAGGAGGAGTGGAACGCGGCTGTGGAGGCGTGCAGGATGGAAGATCCGTCCATTCCTGTGATTGGCAACGTCCGGGCGAACGCATTGCGAACGGCTGACGAATCACGCGCCGATATCAAAGCCCAAATGCAATCACGTGTGCGCTGGACGGAATCGGTGGAGAAAATGCGCGGGAACGGAATACAGGTTTACATCGAGGCGGGAAGCGGGGAAGTCCTGTTGGGCATGATCAAACGGATCGACGCGTCGGCGGAACGGCGCCCCCTGGGAAATCCAAAGGATTTCGAAAACCTGGGCGGTTCTGCAGGAACGTAAACGGCAGGCTCCCGCTCGAAGCGTCACACGGAGAGGTCGTCCATTTGCATGAAGGCTTCTACCACCTGCGGGTCGAAATGTTTACCTGCGTCCGCCTGAATGCGCGCGCGAACCTCGTCATGCGGCAATCCTTTACGATAGGGGCGGTCTGAAGTAAGCGCGTCCCAAACGTCAATGACCGGGAAGATGCGCGCTGCAAAGGGGATTTCTTCGCCGCGCAATCCGCGCGGGTAGCCTGTGCCGTCCCATTTTTCGTGATGGCAATACGGGATATCAATGGCGGGGAGAAGGAATTCGATGCGCTTGAGCATATCGTAGGCGTATTGGGGATGCCGTTTGATCAATTCCCTTTCCTCCTCTGTCAACGCTCCCGGTTTCAACAGGACGCTGTCGGGAATTGCCATCTTGCCAATATCGTGCAACAGGGCGCCGCGCGTGATGTGCATCAGATCCTGGTCGCTCACCCCCATTCTTTTTGCAAGCCGTTGTGTCAATACGGTGACACGCTGGGTATGCCCCTCCGTTTCCTTGTCGCGCATATCCAATGCGCTGACCCAGCCTTCGAGGGTCGCCTGATACGCTGCTTCCAGTTCGCGATTCTTGGCTTGCAGGTCGTCGAACAGTTGGGCGTTATCGATCGCCACCGCCGCCTGGTCGGCAAAGGCGGTGATGAGGCTTTGATCCCGCGGCTGGAAAATTCCCGCCCGGGCACGGTTATCCACATAGATCACGCCAATCAACTCGTTTTTGATCTTCAACGGCGCGCACAGAATCGAGCGCAGCTGGTATGCCGCCACGCTCATCTGGTTTTCGAAACGCGGGTCCTCCTGCGCGTTCGTGGTCAGGATGGTTTCGCCCGTTGCCGCCACCCTGTCCACGATGGTACGGCTGACTTTGAACGCATCCTCTTCGAGGTTGATGTGCGCAATCCCGCGCGCGATACGCACCGATAACCGCCCGTCGGGTTCTCGCAACATCAGGAAGCCGCGTTCGGCGCGCATCAGCGCGATCAGCGTGTCCATGACCTCTTCGAGCACCCGCTTCAACCCGAGGGAGGAGTTGATTGCCCGCCCAATCCCCATCAACGCCTCAAGTTGACTCTCCCGATCCTTCAATTGATCAACAACCGTCTGTTCCAGTTCTACAAGCGACTGGATCATGCGGTGTACATCGCGCAGAACATTCGCAGTGTCCGATCCGCCTGTGCCCGCCAGGCTTGCCGCCGTATTCATGAGCAGCGCTCTGACATCCTGGAAATTCTGCTGGAAGTAAGAAATATCAAAATGTCGTTTGAACATGGGAATCTCCTGCTCGCGGGGTCAACGCAGGTATTTTACACCCCATCCAAACCGAATGACAGCACGCAAGGCGACTGTAACTATTTCCGCCGATCGCGCCCAAAACTACGCCAAACGCGATGTGTTATCATAAGCACAAAATTCTTTAAAGAACTTTTCGTTGTGAGGAGGATACGCACATGACCGTCGAAAACTACCTGGCTGAAGCGGGCGCACTGGCAACCCTGGCGGGTGTGCTGGCTGGTTTTGCCATTTCCGCTGTCAGCCAACTGCTTTCCACAAATTCGGAAAGCAAACTGACCACCGCCACCATACTGACATTCGCCGCCTCCACTGTAATGTTTCTGTACTCATTGATTGTATTTGTCCTGACCTTTGCCGCCACAGCCGAACAGAATCGCATCATCCCCGAACTGGACGCCCTCGGCTCGATTGCCGTGCTGGTGATGCTCGCTGCCATCTACGTCTTCCTCGCCGCCATTGGCATCGCAGGCTGGGTTCGTTCCAGAACGACCGGCATCGTCACCACCGCATTTGCAATTTTTACCATGTGCCTCACGACGTTTGCGATTACCGCTGTTCTATCGGTCTTCTAATGCCGCTCAGAATCAAAATGACTCCCTGCAAAACGCGGGAGTCATTTTGATTCTCAACCGGTGCTATCTGATTTTGAACATCTGCATCATCTTCATTGCCAAGTTCAGGTCGCCGCCCAGTTTGATCTTGCCCTGCATGAAGGCTTGCATGCCGTCCAGTTCGCCTGTGAAGATTTTGACGTAGTCGCTGGAATCGGCGGTGAGGGTCATGGTGGCAGGAGCGCTGGGCGCGCCTTGTGTGACTTCACATTTGCCGTCCGCGATCTTCGCGTTCCACTCGCCAGCCTCGGCGCCTGTGAATTTGAAGTGGATGACGGCGTTGACGCCCTGCGCTTTTTCGGGGATGAACGCGCCTGGCATTTTGGACATGAGGTCTGCAATTGTGAGGGGCATAGTTTTAGTCTCCTGGTCTGATAGTCGGATAGTCTCATAGTCGGTGGTCGAAGGTCAAAGGTCAAGCGACTTTCGACCTTCGACTTTTGATTAGTTCTGCAAATTTTCGAAAATCGCCGCCGCGCCCATGCCACCGCCGATGCACATGGTCACCATGCCATACTTTGATTTGCGGCGTCCCATTTCGTAGATGAGTTGGGTGGTCAGTTTGGCGCCCGTGCAGCCGAGCGGATGCCCGAGAGCGATCGCGCCGCCGTTGACGTTGACCTTGTTTTCGTCCAGTTCGAGTTGTCGGATCACCGCCAGCGACTGCGCGGCAAAGGCTTCGTTCAATTCGATCAGGTCAATGTCGTTGAGCGAAAGTCCCGCGAGCTTGAGCGCCTTGGGGATGGCGGCGACGGGTCCGATTCCCATAATTTCAGGCGGGACGCCTCCCACCGCAAACGACACGAAACGCGCCAGCGGCTTGAGCCCCAACTGCGCGGCTTTTTCTTCGGACATGACCATCACCGCCGCCGCGCCATCGGACATTTGGGAGGCATTGCCCGCCGTGACTGCGCCGCCCTCTTTGAACGCGGGCTTGAGTTTGGCAAGCGCTTCCATGCTCGTATCGGCGCGCGGACCTTCGTCCCGCTTTACCGTGAACGACCTTTTCTCCACCCGACCGTCCACGTATTCGTTGATTTCCACGTCAATCGGCACGAGTTCGGGGTCGAACAGTCCGCTCTCGACCGCCTTCGCCGCTTTTTGGTTGCTCTTGAGGGCAAATTCATCCTGCGCTTCGCGGCTGATTCCGTATTTGACGGCGACGTTTTCGGCGGTGAGTCCCATGTTGGTGTAGTAGTGCGGCAACTCCATCGCAAAGTGCGGATTGGGCGAGAACTTGTAGCCCATCATCGGCACCATGGACATGGACTCCACGCCGCCGCCGATGCCCACTTCGATATCGCCTGCTTTGATCATATACGCCACGTGCGCAATGGACTGCACGCCCGACGAGCAGTAGCGGTTGATCGTCTCAGCGGGGACGGTGTCGGGCAGTCCCGCGCGCAGGGCAATCATGCGGGCGATGTTCATACCCTGCTCGCCTTCAGGGAAGGCACAGCCGAAGACCACGTCTTCGATTTCGGCGGGGTCGAGATTCGGCGTCCGCTTGAGCAAGGCTTGGATCACGGTAGCAGACATCTCGTCGGGGCGAACCGTGGCAAGTCCTCCCTTTTTGGCTTTGCCGACGGGAGTCCGAACGGCGCTTACGATCACTGCATCTTTTGATGTCATAGGTATCTCCTTGATAATTACAAATTAAGGATTAGGAGGTTAGGGATTATTTTTTGCGACGATTCTGGTCAATGACTTTTACCGTGAGCGCAATTGCCTGCTGGATTACGGCAATTCGTTTATCCAACAGTTCAGAGCCAAGGATGTGACGGGCACGGAAATACCAGCCTTGCGTTTCTCCAAGTTCTCCAAGAGAGATTCGCATGATCCGAACAAAGTCTGGCGTTCCAATACCGCGCCGAAAGGCTTCTTCCATATTAGCACAAACACTGCCCGAAGACCGCACAAGTTGATGGACGATCTCACGTCCACGAAAATCCTTGTTGATCTTTTCAGCGTCCAACCACATCAGGTCGTAGAGGTACATAGCCAAACGATAGTAAGCCGACTTCCAAAGCGGGTCGTTTCTCAATGAAACGGGCAAAGTCTTTACCCAATCATCCAGCGGCAACTCTTTGTCCATCTCCTAATTCCTAACTCCTAACTCGCAATTCCTAGTTCCTCAACGGCTTCCCTGTCTGCAGCAGCGACCACATGCGCGCCTGCGTCTTTTCTTCGCCGCACAGCGACAGGAAGGCTTCGCGCTCCAAATCGAGGATGTATTGCTCGCTGACCCATTGCGGCTTGGTCAGGTCGCCGCCCGCCATCACATAGGCGAGTTTGGTGGCGATGTGCGCGTCGTATTCGGTGATGTACTTGCCTTCCTTGAACGACCATGCGCCGATTTTCATTGCGCCGTACATGTCACGCCCTGGAGCGTAGATGAGTTCGGGCGCGGGCGGACGATAACCAGACGCCGCCATGTGCAGCACTTCTTTCTTGGCTTCGGTGAGCAGATGATCGCGGTTGATGACGATGCGGTCACACGGACTGAGAATCGCCATGTCGCGCGCTTCGTAAGCGGACGTGGCGACCTTCGCCTGACCGATCTGCAGGAACGCCCGCTGGATGAACGGGAACGGCTCGGCGTTATCGGTCTTCATGGCGGGGTTGATGATTCGGCGCATCATTTCCTTCGTGCCGCCGCCCGCAGGGATGACGCCCGCGCCAAGTTCGACCAGCCCGATGTACGTCTCCGCCGCAGCCACCACGCGGGAGGCGTGCATGGTCACTTCACAACCGCCGCCCAACGCGAGCCCCGCAGGCGCAACGACAACGGGTTTGGGGAAGTAGCGCATGCGCATGTTCAAGTTTTGCAGTTTCTTCACCGCGCCGTCGAGCGTATCCCACATGCCCTGCTGCGCGGCAACCACCACCATGAACAGGTTCGCGCCCGCGCTGAAGTTTTCGGCTTCGCTGCCGATTACCAGTCCCTCGAACTCTTTTTCCACGCGGTCGAGCGCTTCGATGGCGATGTTGAAGATGTCGTCGTCGAGCGCGTTCATCTTGGTGTGGAACTCCACCAGCGCCACCCCGTCGCCGATGTCGTAGAGCGACGCGCCCGCGTTCTCGCTGATGACCTTCTTCGTGCCGCGCAAATCTTTCAGGAAGACCATGCCCGCAGGACGTTTGATCTTCACATACTTTTCTCTGGTCACGTCATACACGCCGACCTTCTCGCCGTTCTTGTACTGATAGAACGACTCGCATCCCGCCTTGAGCATCGCATCCACCCATTTCGCGGCGGGATAGCCTGCTGCCTTCATCTTCTTGACCGTCTCGCGCACGCCAAGCATGTCCCACGTCTCGAACGGACCCGCCTCGTGCATGAACCCCCAGCGCACGGCGTCGTCAATCGGCTTGGGCGTATCCGCCACTTCGGGGATGATGGATGAAGCGTACTGGAAGCCCTGATACGTCAACGCCTTGACGAGATTCGCCGCCTTGTCGTCCGCTTCCCCCTTCGGGGACGGCGCAAGCAGGACCTTGAGCCTGTCTCCCAGACCCTCGAGGTCTTTCGCCGCCTTGACCGAGTCGAAGCGCGGCTTGGTCGGCGGGACGTGTTCGAGGGTGTTCAGGTCGAGAGTCCAGAATTCCTTGCTGCCGTCTTCCTTGCGAACCTGCTTGTAGAAACCGATGTTGGTCTTATTGCCCAGCCACTTGCGCTCGATCATGGTCGAGATCAATTTGTTCGGCGCTTCGGCTTTGAGGTATTGCTGCCCCAGTTTGTCGTGCGGGATGAGCGGCGCAAGATTACGTCCCACGTGATCCCACACGTCAATGCCCACCAGGTCAATCAGGCGGAAGGTGGCGGTTTTGGGGCGCCCGATCAACGGTCCCGTAATGGAATCGACTTCGTCAATGGTGTAACCGTTCTTCAGGATGAAATCCAGCGCAAAAGCGCCCGTCCCAAACGCCACGCGGTTGCCGATAAAGTTGGGCGTGTCCTTGCAAAGCACAATGCCTTTGCCCAGCCGATACTCACCGAAGTGACTGATGAACTCGACCACGTCCTTCGAAGTGTCCTTCGTCGGGATGATCTCCAGCAGTTTCAAATAGCGCGGCGGGTTGAAGAAATGAGTACCGAGGAAATGCTGTTTGAAGCCCTTCGAGCGGCCCTCCGCAATCGAAGCCACGGGAATGCCTGAAGTGTTCGTCGAAACAATCGCGTTCGGCTTGCGGACTTCGTCAATGCGCGCCATCAAATCCTGCTTGATTTTGAGGTTCTCGACGATGGCTTCGCAAATCCAATCCGCCTCGGCGACCGCCCCGAAGTCGTCTTCGAGATTCCCAAGTTTGACGAATGTCTTCAATTCAGGCGACATCAAATTGGCGGGCCTGGCTTTCAGGCACGCCTCCCACCCCGCGTTAACAATCTTGTTGCGCGCCGCTTTGTCATCTGCTGGCGCGTCCTTCGGGACAATATCCAACAGCGTCACAGGCACGCCCACGTTGGCGAGATGCGCCGCAATTGCCGCGCCCATCGTCCCCGCGCCGATGACGACGGCTTTGTTAATTTGGTAGTTCATGTGTGCCTCCAGTACATATGCAGGTAGACACGTATACAAGGTAAATGGACTCAACTTGATGTACCTGTGTACGTGTATACCTGTGTACGTTTTTACCTCAACTCCGCTCCGCTATATCCCAAAATCTGCCTCGCCACCACGAGCCGATTGATCTGCCCCGTCCCCTCGTAAATATCCGTGATCTTCGCATCGCGGAACCATTTCTCGGCGAGGAATTCGCGGCTGTAGCCGAGCGGACCCAGAATCTCCACCACCTTCTGTGTGATCTTCGTTCCCACGTCGCCCGCCTTTACCTTGCTCATCGAAGACTCGAGCGCGTTCGGCTTCTTGTTGTCCGCCATCCACACCGCCTTGATGACCATCAACCACGCCGACTTGAGCATGATCTCCATATCAATCACGTCGCGTTCGACGGCGGTCAATTTCTGACGCGGCAAACCGTAGCGAATCTGGACTCCGTTCAAGGCGAGTTTCTCTTTCAGGAATTCGAGAGCGGCTCGCGCCACGCCCAAACCTGACGCGGCCACGAGCGGACGAGTCGCGTCGAACGTTGCCATGGCGCCCTTGAAGCCTGTGGTGGTCTTCTCCACGGTGGGACTGCCGAGAATGTGATCGAACGGCACGCGCACATCCACGAGGGAAATCGCCGCCGTATCGCTGACGCGGATACCAAGTTTGTGCTCTAGTTTTGTCACCCGCACCCCAGGCGTCCCCGCTTCGACGACAAATGCCCGCATCCCCGCCCTCCCTGCAGATGGGTCAATGCTCGCCCAGACGACGATGAAGCCTTTGCCAAGTTTTTCATACTCGGTCAGCGATTTGTCGCCCGCTGTAACGAAAATCTTCTCACCGTTGATGACCCATTCGTTGGTCTTCTCGTCCAGCACAGCGCGCGTGCGGATGGAAGCGGTATCTGAGCCAGCGCCTGCCTCGGTCATGCACATGGCGGCGAAGGTGGGTTTCTCGCCCGCAAAGCGCGCCAGGAACTTTGCGCGCTGCTCGGGCGTGCCAGCCGCCTGCACTGCCGCCGCTCCCAGCCCGCCCCCAGGGGTGCAGAGATAAAACCCCACGTCGCCCCAGGCAAGCGCTTCGATCTGCGCCGCCAGCGACTGATAGGCAATTGGCGGTCTTTTCTCTTTTTTCTCTTCCCCGCCTTCGTGACCGTTCCCTTTCTCCTGAGGAGCGAGCGAGCCTGCGCCCATCGCTTTCATGGCGGTGTGCATGAACTCGATGTAATCCCAGGGGATTTCGTGCTCATGCTCGTCGAAGTAACGCGACTTCGAGCGCATCATTTCTTCTGCAACCGTTTTCAACACAAACTGCGTTTGTGCAATCGGTTTGGGGGTTTCAAATTCGATTGGCATGGTAACTCCTTTTCAATTACCAGTTACTATTTTCCATTGGTAATTGGTAATTGGTTATCAAACGATCATCATTCCCGTAAACGCGGCAAAGCCTCTGCCGTTTCGCATCCACATCTCGACGGGGTGCTCGCGGATGTAACCGTGACCACCCAAAATCTGCACGGCGCGGTCGGTGACCATCATCACCATATCCACGGCGCCCATGTAGGCAAGGTAGGCCTCCGTGAAGGCATCCTCTTTGCCTGTATCGAGTTTCCAGGCGGCTTCCCAGGTGAGCAGGCGGCTGGCTTCAATTTCGGTGCGCATTTCGGCGAGCATGAAGGCGATGGCTTGTTTTTGGGCAATCTTCACGCCGAAGGCTTCGCGTTCTTTGGCGTAGTTCTTGCTGTATTCGAAGGCGGCATTCGCCACGCCGACTGCGGCTGAGGCGGCGGCAATTCTCATCGAAGCGAGGACAGGCTCAAAGTCCATGCCAGAAGCGCCGCCCAGGCGGTTCGCTATGGGGACTTTGAAGTTGTCCAATTTGACGCGGTACATCGGCAGGGCGTTGAGGCTCATCAGTTTCTCGCGCTCGTCGCTGATGGTCAGTCCCGCCGCATCTTTCGGGACGATAAATCCCTGCGTGACGCCATCCAGCGCGGCGTACACGAGCATGGCTTCGGCGTCTTTGGCAAACGGCACAAAGGCTTTTTCGCCGTTGAGAACGTAAGAGTCGCCCTCGAGGGCGGCGGTGGTTTTGAGGGCAAGCGGATCGAAGTCGAAGGCATATTCGATGAGGGCGGCAGTGTACGGCGCCCAATCGCCCTCGATGACTTTCGGCAGGTATGCCTGCTTCTGCTCTTCCGTTCCCGCCAGCAGGATGGGAATGGCGAAGAGGCTGGGGGTCATCACTGCCAGCGTACCAGCCAGGTCGCCGAACGCCATTTCTTCGATGGCAAGCACTCCTGTCACAGCGCTGCGCTCACCGAAGCCGCCGTAGGCTTCGGGAATGGAGGCTTGCAGCAAGCCAAGTTCCCATCCCTTGCTGACAAGTTTTTTCGGAAGTTCGCGGCTCTCTTCCGCATCATGCGCGGCGGGACGCAGGTCGTTGGCGGCGTATTTTTTCACCGCCTCGACCAGCATTTGTTGTTCTTCAGTTGGGTCAAATGAATACATATCGTTTCTCCTTTGGAAGGATCTCGGTTTCCGAGACTTCCCGAACTCTTCGATAGCGGGCAGGCTGCCCCTGCTCCACTTCTTCGAAGTTTGTGACTTCAATCATGCCGTGCTCGTAGAGATATTCGATGTAGGCGCCCGTCTTTTCGATGACCAACAGTTGGTTGTATCCGCTCATTTCGCCGTACACGGCGCGGCACACTTCGGCAATCGTCAGCGGTTCGGCAAGGGCTTGCAAGGCGCGGCTCATTCGGCGGGTCAGGTTTTGGCGTGTGGCATCCACCCTGGCGGGCAAATCGGCAATCACGTCGTTGTGACCGTTCAGGATCAGGCGGGCGCCGTCTGCCCACTGTTGAAGGCGCGCCAGCGATGCAAGATAGTGATCCACACCGCCAAAGGGATTGATGGACTCAGGCGCGAGGTGCGGCGTGACACCCTCCACGACCATGTCGCCGCAGAAGACGACATCGTCAATCCGCATCGCCACATGACCCGGACAATGCCCCGGCAAATGAATCATTTCCAACGCTGGAACATGGTCGGCGGCGTTGCTGTAAAAAAAGTCCACAGGGACGGGGCGGTAGAGGGCTTTGGTGAAGCGGTAAATGCCGAGGAGGGTGTCAATTTCTTCTTTGGCGAGTCCGCTTTCGGCAAGGAAGGAGGCGAGGCGGCGGGAGATGAGGGCAAGCCTGGCGTCGTGATGCGCCACGACCTGCACGTCCAGTTCGTGGCATCCGATTTTTGCGTTGGTCAGTGGTTTGAGTTTGGGAAGTCCGCCGTAATGATCAATGTGCGCGTGAGTCAGAAGGATGTGGGTGAGTTCAGAGGGCAGCACTCCCGCCTGGTGCAAACCGTTCAGCAAATCTTCGTGCGAGGGTTCGGTGCCGGAGCCGCTGTCAATGAGAATGTTCTGCCCCCCGGCAGAGACAAGGTACACACACGCCCAAAACTTCGGAAACGCCTGAACCGGGAGACGGTGAATTTTTACCCCGTTGGACGTTTCGAACACGGCGTAGTTTATCCGAGTCATTTCAGCAGTCCATTCAAGAGCAGGTTGGAATAGTCATCGGCAATTTGCTGGATGGTTTTTTCGCCGTCGCTGCGATACCAGGTGATCGTCCAGTTCATCAAACCAAGCAGGGCGCGCGCCGTTATGGGAATATCCTCGCATTGAAAGACTCCTGCTGCAACCCCTTCGGCAAGGACGTCGCGCCACAACTGCTCGAATTTGTCGCGGTTGGGAACATGGCGGGCATGCTGACGCCGCTCCAGGGCGCGATGCTCGAAGAGGAGGACGGCAGCGAGGTCGAGATTCTCGTCGAGGATGCGGAGGTATTCGGAGATCATTTGCCTCAGTTTTTGGTCGGCGGAAAGGTCTTGAGCAACGATGGCGGAAATCCGCTCAAGGAGCAGTTTGAGCGCCTGATCGAGGAGTTCGAGCAGAATTTCCTGCTTGGATGAAACGTGGTGATACAGGCTCGCCTTTTGCAGGTGTACGGCTTGAGCAATGTCGCTCATGGATGCGCCATGAAAGCCCTTCTGACGAAACACCTGCGCGGCGGCTTCAAGGATATCTTCGCGGGTCATAGTTTCCCTACCGAACGGTCGGTTTGTGTTATAATAACGGATGTCGGGCAGAATGTCAAGGAAACTGTTCGAAGAACCGCAATCGCCTATGCTATAATAAATTCATGACAACGCCGCAATTGGAAAACGAAACACCCCAACCCCCTTCAGCCGAGGACACCTCCACGAAAGACGAACAGGAAAAGCAGATGAAGCGCGTCATGGCGGGCGTCATCGCAGGCGTCATCATTCTGCTGGCATTGCTCGGCTTGGCAATCTACTTCCTGCTCCAACCTGCCACTCCCACCGACAAGATCCGTGATATTTTCATCATTGTGGTGGCGCTCGAGTCGCTGGTCATCGGCGTGGCGCTGATTGTGCTTATCGTCCAAATGGCAAGTTTGATCAATTTGCTCCAGAACGAAGTGCGCCCCATCCTCAAAGCCACCAACGATACGGTCAACAACTTGCGCGGCACGGCTGAATTTTTGGGTGAAAATGTTGTCGAACCCGTCATCAAACTGAACGGCTACCTGGCAGGTTTGTACCGTATGTTAGAATTGATGGGTATCAAAAAGAAATAAGAACCTATCCGAAAATTCCGCCCTGCCGGCTTCGCCCGGAGATCAATCTCCGGGCGATTGGATACGAAGTCCGCTCAAGCGGACTGAATAGCCAGGCGTTAGCCGTCTTCAGACGGCTTTGGATGAGATAGCCCGGACATGAATGTCCGGGCGGGATGGCACAAGAATATTTTTCAGATAGATTCTATCGAATGAAACTCGTGCAGAAGTGCGACAGAGAGCGCACAATGCGTTTGCGGAAGAGAACATCCGTTACGCTCTTTTGTAAAAATCAACCAAACCCCAAGGAGGTTACCATGTCTGATCGTGATGAATTCGGAGCCTTTCTCGTAGGCTTCATTGTTGGCGGACTGACCGGAGCGGTCGTTGCGCTCCTGTTTGCCCCCCAATCGGGCGAAGAAACCCGCGCGTTGATCAAGGATAAATCCATTGAACTGCGCGACAAGGCTTCCCACACCGCTGAAGAGGCGCTTGCCCGCGCCGAAGCCGCCGCCCAGGAAGCGCGCGCCCGCGCCGACGAACTGGCAAAGCAGTTGCGTGAAAAAGGCACCGAAGCCTACACCACCGCCCGCGAACGCGGCAAGGCTGTCGTGGAGGATGTGCGTGAACGCGGCAAATCTGCCGTTGAGTCGCTGCGCAAGGGCAAAAAGTCCGACGAAACGTCTGCCGCCTGAAACAACCGCTTCTGTGCGAGGGTTTGACCCGGCGGTCAAACCCTCGTTTTATTTATGAGCACGCTCCTGCGGGTCTTCTTTGACCTGCTCTATCATCCGTTTGCCTTCGCCTACGACCTGGTTGCGGCGACTGTCTCGCTGGGGCATTGGCAGGAATGGATTTTGGAGGTCGTTCCCTTCATTGCAGGAACTCGGACGCTGGAAATCGGTCACGGACCCGGTCACCTGCACCGCTTCCTCCTGCGCCGGGGCTTGACCGCTGTTGCGATGGACGAATCCGCCCCGATGACCCGTCTCGCCCGCCACACCGTGCTTCAAGCAGATGCGAAGACATCCATCCGCCACACCCTCAACATCACACGCGGATTGGCGCAGGCGCTTCCCTTTCGAAATGGGTCATTCGAAACCATCCTTGCCACCTTCCCTGCGGAATACATTACCGACCCGCGCACACTGTCAGAGGTGAGGAGATGCTTGTCGGACGGAGGCAGGTTCGTCGTCCTGCCTGCCGCGCTGCCCAGGAACAAATTCCTGGCTTGGCTGTTTCGAGTCACCGGGCAGGCGCTAACCGATGCCGTGCAGATCATCCGCGAAAGATTGCAAGAGCCTCTGTTACAATCTGAATTCGATGTGACGATGCATGTGCTGGAAAAAAACTCCGGCACGTTGCTTATCATCGTCGCTGAAAAGAAATAAAAAGGAAAACTCATGTTCAAAAAACTTCGCGAACCTGTCAACAGCCTCACCCATTGGGCGGGCGCCGCGCTGGCGTTGATCGGCTTGATTGCCCTCCTCATCGTCGGCTGGGACACGCCCGCCAAGGTTATTTCGCTTGCCGTTTACGGCATCAGCCTGATTGCCATGTTCTCCGCCAGCGCCACTTATCATATGGTGCGCGTGAGGGATAGGGCGCTGGAAATCTTCCGCAAGATTGACCATTCCGCCATCTACCTGCTCATTGCAGGGACTTACACGCCATTTTGCGTGAATGCGTTCGAGGGATTTTGGAAGTGGGGGATGTTGATCGTCGTCTGGTCGCTGGCGCTGACAGGGATCATCGTCAAGGTGTTCTATATCCGTGCGCCGCGCTGGCTGAATGCGGGCATCTACCTACTGATGGGCTGGCTGGCTGTCGGCGCAGCCGGACAAATGCTGGCGGCATTGCCCGCCTGGGTGCTGGGCTGGTTGATCGCCGGGGGGGTCATTTACACCCTGGGCGCAATTGTGTACATCACAAAAATCTTCAACTTCAAGCCGGGGACGTTCGGCTTCCATGAGATGTGGCATATTTTTGTCTTGCTGGCTGCGGCGGCGCATTATGTGGCAGTGATGGGAGTGGCGATCTGATCACTTGAGTATCTGAAACAGATTGCTGTAATCGTCGGTCCACAGTTTGATGGATGTGGAGTAACCGCTCAAATCCACCGTCCGTTGCTGAATGGCGGGGGTACGCAGGAGTGCGGTGTCGCGCGTCAGCAGGACCCAGTGCGAGGCGTAGCCACCGTCATTGTCGCCGCCGTATTCGATGCGAGCCATGTGCAAACCATAGTGACGCGCCAATTGCCAGAAGACGGGCTGCAGATCGAGATGCAGGTTGGTGATATGCGCGGCGATCACCCCGCCGGGGGCAAGGTGATCGAGATACAAGGCAAACGCCTCTTTCGTCACCAAATGCACGGGGATGGAATCGCTGCTGAAGGTGTCCAGTACAAGGACATCGAAGTGTTGCGAACCGGTTTCGGCAAGTTCGCGCTCGAGCGAGAGGCGCGCGTCGCCGAGAACCATCGTCACATCAGCCCGGCTATCTTGAATGAAAGAAAAATATCCGCCGCGTCCTTCCGCCAGGTCAACGACAACGGGATTGATTTCGTACATGCGGTACACATCCCCGGGTTGACCGTAAACAGCCAGCGTCCCCGTTCCAACTCCCAACATGCCAACCTTGAGTCCGTGCCCGTAACGAGGATGATTCAAGATCGCCAGCCCCGCCCCCGCATCCCTGCCGTAGTAGGTTGTCGGCAGAGCGCGGTTCGCTCCGATGAATTGCAAACCGTGGACGGTGATTCCGTGCGCCATCAGGTAGGCGGGACGCGGCGGCTTGCCCGTCAGATCTTCACGTATGCGAATCACCCCATAGAAGTTTCGTTTGGCGTAGAGCGAGCCGGAGAAGTACGCGCCGACCAAGACGAGCATGAGAGTGACCAAACCGAAAACGAAGAAAATGAACCGAGCGCGATGGGATACGTTGTTGCGGAGGAGCGGAGCGACCGAGGCGCCCCCTTCCATGCCCCGAGATTGCTTCGACGCGGCAATCTCTCCGCGCAACGACAGGACGATTGCAATCGTCATTGCCAGCCCCACGAAGAACTCCCAATAGCCATTGAAAATGACCGGCGCAATCAGACTGACGAACATTCCGCCCAGCGCGCCGCCGATGGAGATCATCAGGTAGAAGGCGGTCAGGTGGTTCGCGACGGGGCGAAGGAGGTATAACTCGCCATGACTCAACATGCAGGCAGAGAATAACAACAGGCAGTACGACAGAATCTGCCAGTACACGTGCAGCCTTGTCGAGTTGAGCAGGACGAACAACGTCAGGAACACGGCGACAACGAACAAAAGTGAACAGGTTTTTCGGTTGTAACCGCCCTCGCCCGAAAAGGTCAGGATGAAGGAAAGAAGATACAAAGCGAGCGGCAGAATCCAGAGGAACGGAATGACGGCAACTTCCTGCGAAATTTGATTTGTCACAGACAGGAGAAACAACGATGCGGTCGCGCCAAGCGCAACCCATAAGGACATCAATGCCAGGGAGGGACGAGGGCTTGGGGAAACCGTATCAGGTTCAGGCGTAGAGAGAAGCGGGGAACGTCCATTTCGGACCGCAATCCAGCATGCAAGGAAAGCGAAGAAGGCAAATCCGGTTGACCACATCCATCCCTGACTTTGAAGCGGTAAATTCGGCTCGATCAAAACGGGATAGGCAAGCAAACCGAGCAGCGAACCGGCGTTCGAGAGCGAATACAGTTTTGCGTAGGAGCGTTCGGGGAAGGCACGGCTGAACCATGCCTGCATTAGCGGGCTGTTCGAAGCCAGCAGGAAATAGGGCAAGCCAACCGAGACGGCAAGCAGTTTGAAAATGTCGAGGAGGGGCAAAGCGATGTTCGAAGGTTTCCAACTCGCATCGGGCGTGATCGGCGATTTCCAAACGAGGGAAAGCGCGGCAAGAACGATCAACGCCAGCGCCAGCAGAAAGACGTGAACGACGGCTTGTCTTTTGCGCCTCATCAGCCAATAGGCGTATGCGTAACCGCCCGTGAGCAGAACTTGAAAGAACAGCATTGCCGCCGACCAGACCGCCGGGGCGCCGCCGAACCACGGCAGGATGACTTTGCCGATCATCGGTTGAATCTGAAAAAGCAGGAAAGCGGAAAGAAAGGCGCTGACGCCAAAAACGAACATGGGGTAATTTTACAGTAGAGACCCTTTCCAAGTACAATCGAAATATGCGGCCACTCGAAATTCTTACTCCGCTTGTTCTCGCAATCTATTTACTCCATCCTCTGACAGGCAAAAAACGACCGCCTGCCGTCGGCATTCTGCCGGCTTTTGCGCTCGTCATCATCGCCACCCATGCCAGAGTTGAGGGAATGCGCTGGCAGATGACCCCGCTGTACGCGTTCAGCATCGCGACACTGCTCCTCAGCATCCCTGCATTTTTCAGGACCGCCCACAACGGAACGCCGACAGGACAACCTCTCCGCGTCATCCTCAACCTGAGCCTGCTCGCCGTTTCGACGGCTTTACCCATCCTCCTGCCCGTTCCCGCCATCCCCGTCCCAGACGGACCCTACGCGGTCGGCACGACAATCTACGAACTGACCGATACCTCCCGCAGGGAACTCTATTCAGGCAGAGACGAAGCGCGTCGCTTCCAGATTCAGATCTGGTATCCAGCCGAAGCGGGGACATCCGCCGAACGCGCTCCCTGGATGGCGAATGCCGATATCTTCGCGCCCGCGATCTCTTCCTATCTCGACCTGCCCGGCTTTTTCCTCGATCATCTGGCATTGGTGAAAGTGCCTGCATACAAAGACGCTCCCGTCGCCCCAACGGACGAAGGCTTCCCTGTCATCCTTTTCTCTCACGGCTGGAACGGATTCAACGCGCAAAACACAGGACAGGCATTGCAATTGGCAAGTCACGGATATGTGGTGGTTGGCATACAACACACCTACGGCGCTGTCGTGACCGTCTTCGAAGACGGGACAATTGCCAGGAACAACCCCTCCGCCCTGCCCAGCGGTGCACCCGACGATGAATACGAAGCCGCCGCGCAAAAACTCGCCGACCAGTGGGCTGGCGATATGGCGCAAGCCCTTGATTCACTGACACCGAGAAATAGCGACATACGAAGTCCATTCTATGAAAAGTTGGATCTTGACCGCATCGGCGTCTACGGTCATTCCACGGGCGGCGGCGCGGCGATCCAATTCTGCGGTACCGACGCGCGGTGCATGGCATTACTCGGTCAGGACCCCTTCATGCGCCCCGTCTCCGCCGAAGTGCAAAAAAACGGAGTTAGGCAACCTTCCTTTTTCATGTTCAGCCAGGAATGGGCAGATCTTGTAGACAGCCGCAACAATAAACTGTTCGACCCCTTCTACGCCAGATGTGCCAGGACTTACGGCGCGCTCTTTATCGAAGGAACTGCACATTACGATTTCTCCGACCTGCCTTTACTCTCCCCTCTCGCGCCTCAACTTGGACTCAAGGGTCCCATCAACGGCAAGCGCGTCACAGCGATTGTGAACGACTACCTGCTCTCCTTCTTCGACATGACCTTGAAAGGCATCCCGACCGACCTGTTCGATCCCCCAAGTCCCTATCCGGAAGTCAAGCCCAAATAGCACACTCAGGTCATTCAGGATGATCCGACCACAACATTCGGGCTGATCTGAACTACGCGACGACTCTCGCGGTACTGCGTAACATGAGACGGCAATATACCCTGCTTGGCAAGCCTCCCTCGGAAAGATGAAAGGACAAAATCATGAAACAAAACAAACGAAAAACTTCCGGGGCATTCCTCATACTCGGAATAGCATTCTTCGTCATCGGTCTTTCCACAGACAACACGGCATTTACCTGGATAGCGCTGGCGTTTATTGTCCTCTCCCTTATTCTGGGCGGGCGATGGCTGAGACCGAGAAATCAATGATCGCCCCCTCGGCGGCTTCTTTTATTATTTTCCAAGGATATTCGAACGTCACGCTTTCGCACGCATCCTGTGCCGTATCAACGCAGAGCGGAAGATGCGGTCGAAAAACAGCTTATAGCCATCCTTGTCGTACAAAATCATATAATCGGCCGGACCATATTCCTCCGGCTTGAGCATGATGGCAGGATTCGGATTGATTTCCAAAATGCACAATTCGCCGGCATCGGTCATGCGTACGTCGCAGCGACCGTAACCCACAATGCCCATCGCTTTGTACATGCGTACGGCGATATCCTGCAATCGAGGTATCAACTCCTCGTCTGTGACTTGTTTGAAATTGAACGGCAGGGAGGCATCCCACTTGACAACCGTATGCCAGAACTCCTCCCCCGGCGGAAAGATCAACTCGGCAGGCGGGTAGGCAATCGGCTGAGAAAAATCATCGGGATTATCCACCACCAACACGTTGTATTCCTTGCCTACAATGAACTCCTCCATCCGGGCGGCGCCATAGGTTCCGCAAACCCGTTCCACCTGGGTTAAGACCTCGGTCAGCGAATCGCAGCGGGATTCTTTGATCATGCCCGTACTGCCGTAGCTTTTCGGATGCTTGACCATGATGGGGTAACGCAGCGTTTGCACCAGCCGTTCCGCTTCTTGCGTGGAGTGAACCCGATATCCCCTGGCGAACCCTATGCCGTTCGCCTCCGCGGCGGCTTGCATTTCTTCACGCGTCGGGTCGAAAAGATGCGAAGGCGCGCCGGTAAAAGGAAGATTCAACTCCTCCAGAGCCTTCACCACCTCGATGCCCTCGTATGCGTTTTCATTCTTTGCATCCTCCCCGTCCATTTCATACCCTTCGCAGACGTTGAGATACAGATCAAATTCGTTGCGTTCCTTCAATCCTTTCAGCATGTCCAACACCGGTTGTTTCACCGTAACGAATTCATAATCGTATCCCTTCAAGTAAGGCGAAACGTCGAAATCCTGGATTTCCTCGTCGGACAATACGCAGATACGCATCTTCTACCTCCATCAGTTTGTTTTCAAATCTTCAGGACAACGGTTATTATGACATAAACCCCCGGCATGACAATGTTTTCAAATATTAAAAGTTGGAAACGCATTTCTGCGGCGCCGCTCGGCGCGAATGGAGTCCCCGATCGTCGAGCATGATAAGACGGCACCTGCGGGATTAATCAACAAGCGTCATGACATCATCCACTTTCTCTTTCGGGTAGGGCCAAACCTCCCCTTTGACGCCTTTGGCAAGGAAGAAATCCCCAGCCCGCACGGTTTCGGGTCCTTCAAGCGAAACCACCGTGACCAGTTGATCGGGTTCACCCTTCGTCAAATCTGTGAGCGGTACAAGCAGAGTGATGGCGCTCTTTGCACAATAACCGGGACGTGTAATGACATAACTATCCTCGAAGATCACCGGATCAATGGGCCAATAATCGTTCGGAGCATCCACTTCGCTCACCAAAAAGTCCCCCTTCTTGGCGGTTAATACCGCGCCCCACGGCGTTTTCACATCGAACGTTTGAGGGTCGTCGGGGTCGGGCAAAAACGGAATGACCCGTCTCTCCACTTTGCTCCGATAAGGTTTGAAATTCAACGACTCCAAGATGGGATCGTCGGATGTAATCACAATCGGCGTGCTCATAAGCAACCCTGCTGATTTTACCATAGGCAATCCGTCTACTCTCATCGCGGCGCCTGATATGACAACTTGCCGCCAAGTATGAAAAAGTTCGATTTTCTGATATAACACCCGGACATGACTCATGAAATAAAACTGATTGCCGTTGTAGGTCCAAGCGGCATAGGAAAAACCACCCTCGTTCGAGCGCTTGCAAAGACAGGCGGGTTTCAAACAGCCTACGAAGAACACGGCGAACGTCCCTTTCAGCGGCTGGCAAAACAGGATCGCCGATATACCTTTGCCAACCAAATGGATTACCTGCTCCTGCGCGCCGAACAGGAAGTCAATCTGCGCGCCTCGCCATTGACCGGGCTGATGGACGGCGGGCTGGATCTGGATTTTCACGGCTTTACCCGCCTCTTCTTCCACCGAAACCTGCTCAGCAAAGACGAATTCGATCTATGCCGACGTTTCCATACCTTCGTCCGCCGGTTGACGCCGCCGCCCGAACTGATTGTGCGCTTGAAAGCCGGTTCAGAACAGGTGACGGAGAGATTGTCCAAAAGGAACCGAATCAACATCGCCACGGCGGAAGATACGGCGCTGTTCAATTCCCTTTTGGACGAGTGGCTTGCTGAAGTCCCCCCGGAAAATTTACTTGAACTGGATGTCGCCCGCGAAGATGTGCACTATGAACGCAGTGTGAGACGCATTCTGGCAAGGATCGAAGAAAGCTCCAAATCGGTTTAAGCTTTCACCCCCCAATGAATGGCAATCGTACCCAGCATCAATCGTTGAAAACCGACTTTCAGGAAGCCCGCCTTCTCCATGCGTGACGCCATCTCCTCGACAGTGACAAAACCCTCCGTGGTTTCGGGCAGGTAGCGATAGGCATCGCGTGAGCCTGTAAGCAGCCCTCCGAGGGTTGGAATGACGAAGTGCATGTGGAGCCAGATAAACGGCGACAGGATATTTTTCTTCGGGCGGGTGGTATCTAGAATGACAATGCGCCCACCGTGTTTGAGGATGCGATACTGCTCCTCCAGCGCCTTTTGCAAATCAACGACATTGCGCATGAGAAAACCGGAAACCACCGCGTCGAAGGAAGCGTCGGGGAACGGCAATCGGAGAGCGTCCGCAGCGGAAAAATCGAGGAGACCTGCCCTCCGCCCCACACGCATCATCTCCAACGTGAAGTCTGCTCCTACCACCCTGGCTTGGGGAAACTCCGCAAGCGCCTCGCGCGCCAGGTCGCCGGTGCCAGTTCCAAGGTCCAGCAAAGAGGCGTTTTCATCGAGCCGCGCCAATTCGATGACGCGTTTCCGCCAGCGGACATCCTGTCCGCCCGTCATGAGACGGTTCATCAAATCGTATCGCCTGGCAATGCGCGTGAACATCTCCTGGACGTATTTTGCGCGTTCATTACCGGTCAACTGGGCCATATCGTCTCCTGAACAGAATTCTGGCAATTATACTCATAGCGGGCATGACATACGTTATACTGCCCGAATTGAATTCACCGATGGAGCAAAACGCCGTGAAACGAAACACCCTTGACTGGAACGCATGGATGCTGGCAAGCCGCCCGCGCACATTGCCTGCCGCCGCGGCGGGAGTGGTGATGGGCGCCGCGCTGGCATGGCACGACGGGGCTTTTCGCCTCGATGCCGTTCTGGTTTGCTTATTGACTGCCTTGCTTTTGCAAATCGGGAGTAACCTCGCCAATGATGTCTTCGATTTCGAACGCGGCACGGATACGGCGGAACGGCTCGGTCCTACGCGCGTGACGCAGGCGGGCATCCTTTTACCCGGACAAGTCAAAATGGGCATGGCGGTTGTTTTTGGGCTGGCGGCATTACTCGGACTGTATCTCGCGTGGCTCGGCGGGTGGGTTATCATCATCCTGGGCATTGCGGCGATTCTCTCTGCCATTGCCTACACAGGCGGACCCTTCCCCCTTGGCTATTACGGATTGGGCGATATTTTTGTGTTCATCTTCTTCGGTCTCGCCGCCGTAGCAGGGACGTACTATATCCAGGCGGGTTTTGTCACTCCTGCCGTGTGGTGGATGACCCTCCCGCCTGGGTTGATCGTCACGGCAATTCTGGTCGTGAACAATCTGCGCGATCTTGACAACGACCGCAAGGCAGGCAAACACACCCTGGCGGTGAGATTGGGCGAGCGAGGCACAAAGATCCAGTATATGATTTGCATGGTCATCGCCTATCTGGTTTTGATTCCCACCGCATGGGCTGGGTTAATTCCCTGGACGACCCTTCTGGCTTGGTTATCGCTCCCTCTTGCATATCAGGCAACAAAGGTGGTATTCACGCAAAACGGTCGCCCGCTCAACATGGCGCTCGCAAAGACGGGGCAAACCGCGCTGGCATTCAGTTTATTGTTTGCAATCGGTCTCATAATCAACGGTCTGATAGTTTGATGGTAGAGCGGCGCAGAATAAAGGGAGCGGTCGTTGCGACCGAAGAGTCTCTTGTTTTTGGCAGTCGAGACCCTTCGCTACGCTCAGGGTGACATTTTTGAGATGGCTTATAGCCTCACAACCCTTACACGACCATGAGACCATCCGACTATTTGACGATCAGACGATCCGACTAACCACCTAACTCACAAACTTCCACTTGCACCATTTCCGTTCGAGCCAGTCCACACTGAAGTACATACCCAGCCCGAGCAGGCTCATGGCGATCACACCCGCGTACATGGCGGGGTAATCCAACAGCGAGCTCCCCTTGTAGTAGATGTAATAACCCAGCCCATACTTCGTGGCGGAGAGTTCGGTGATATACAGCACCGCCACCGCCGTGCCGATGGATTGCCGCAGTGCCGTCAGTATCGCAGGCAGGCTGGCAGGCAAATACACAAATCGAAACAACGCCCGCCTCCCCGCGCCAAGACTGCGCAGACTCTGGATCAATTGCGGAGGCAGTCCCGATGCCTGATCGCGCACAAGCACCAAAATTTGAAAGAAAAGAATCAGGAACAGGATGGCGATTTTCGCCACGTCGCCGATTCCCAAAAACAGGATGACGACAGGCACCAGAACGACTTTGGGGATGGGGTACAGCAAATAAACGAGCGGGGAAAAGAAACGGTTCAACCGCCTGGACCCGCCGATTGCCAGCCCCGCAGGAGCCGCCGCCAACACCGACAGCGCCATCCCCGCCGTGACCCGCCACAGGCTGACCGCAAAATGAACGAGCAGGTCTTGCCGCAATTCACGGAAGAAGACCCGTAGCACCTCCAGCGGCGGAGGCAGGATGGGCAGGCTGACGATCATCGCGGCGATCTGCCACACGACCAACAGCGCCAACGCCGCCAGCAGGACATCACGCCGTTTCACGCTGCATCTCCCTGCGTAATTGAATGCATAATTCTCGGTAGGCTTTGCCTTCCTTGTGACCCTCCGTCCCCGCGGAGGGATTCTCGAAGACGCGCGCTGTCTGCGTGGGAGCGGCACCTAGCAGAAGGATTTTCTTCCCCAGGACAACCGCCTCTTCGATGGCGTGAGTGACGACAACCAGCGTCAGTCTTTGCTCCGCGCACAGGGACAAGGTCAGGTTTTGCAGGTCTTCGCGCGTAACGGCGTCCAGCGAGGAAAAGGGCTCATCCATGAGCAGGAGATCGGGTTCAAGAACAAGGGTGCGGGCAATGGCGGCGCGCTGGCGCTGTCCGCCGGAGAGTTGGGAGGGGTATTTGTCGGCAACAGTATCAATACCCAAACGTTCCAGCCAGTCTTCCACGCTCTTCTTCGGTTGAAAGTTGTGAGAGGCATGTTTACCGTCTGCACCGTAGAATTTTCGCAGGCGCAGACCCAACTCCACATTTTCGCGGACGGTTGACCACGGGAGCAGACCGTAATCCTGCAGGATCAGTCCGCTATGCGGGCGCGGACGAGTGAGGCGTTCGCCGTCAATTTCGATGCTCCCATTGGCTGGGAAGCGCAAGCCCGCAAGGAGATACAGCAGTGTCGTTTTACCGCAACCCGATGGACCGAGAATCGCCCACGTCTCGCCGCGGGAGATTTCGAGGGAGAAGTTCTCGAACAGCGGCGGGAGATTGGAGTAGGCGAAACCGATCGAGCGAATTGAAATCATTATTTTCAAAACCCTAACTCGGGCAAGCCGAAATCAAAAACGCTTGAACCACGGAGACACGGAGAGTTAGGAAAAGTTTTCGCGGTGTCTCCGTGTCTCAGTGGTCCAAAGATGCAAAATCGTCGATCAAAACAGAATCAGGCGTCGGCTAGGGAAGAAGCGAGGCGTTGACAGAGGCCGCGTACGAGACGTCCACATCCAGCATCCCTTTTTCCTTCAGCCAGTTCAGGGCATCCTGCCATTCGGCTTCGGTGGGCACGCCAGCCGCAGGGAACATGGGCGCCTGATAGGTATCCAGCAGGGGCGCAGGGACAAGGTTCTGCTCGCTGAGAAGGTTCTTGTATTTGGCAGGGTCGGTGTTGACGAGCGCGGTCGCTTCTTCGATGGCGGCGAGGAAGCCTTCCACGGCTTTGGAATTTTCGTCAATGGCCGCCTTGCGAAAGGAGATGACGCTGAAACCGTATTCGGGATAGGTCGAATCGTCCGCGACGACGACACCCCCCTGCGCCACAACCAGCGACGCGAGCGGGTCGGGCATGACGCCAGCCTTCAATTCGCCCGACGCAAGCAGCGACATGCGGTCGGGGATTTTGGGGACGGCGACGGTCTTGATTTCATCGGGCGCAAAGCCCTGGGCTTGCAAAATGCGCTCGGTGACATACTCGATCACCGTTCCCTGTGAGACGCCGATCTCGACACTCTTGAGACCGTTTACGTCTGTGATGCCGCTCTGTCCCGATGCAAGGATGAAGAAATGACCATGCCCCTCGGTGGGACGGAGCGCGTAGCGCACCACCTGCATTTGGACGACCTCTTTGTTAAACGCCATGACTGCCAGCGTTTCGTTGATCGTGCCGTCCGCCTGACCCGCGGCAAGGATCTGGTCACGTTCGGGCGCGGAGGCGACGGGGACAAACTCCACACTGACGCCGTGCTTGGCGAACAGACCTTCCTGCTGTGCCACATACATTGGGAGGGCGTCAATGATCGGCAGGACAGCGATCTTGAGCGTAGCAGGTTCGGCAGGAGAGCCGCACGCAGAGAGGAGGACAGTAAAGATGAGAAAGAAAAATGTGGTTTTGAGTTTCATTAGGGTTGGCTCCTTTGGATAAAAGTAGGCGGAATTATGATGAGGGCGCGCCCAAACAAGAAGTGAAGACCATCCGCAGTTTTCGCGCCAAATCTCATATTTTTGCTCTGAATTTGCCGGGGTCAACGCCTTCATTGGAGGATGACTTTTTTACACTCCGCACTGTAGGGTAAACACGGTTATCTCTGGCGGGCAATTGAACCTGACAGGCGGGTCAATCATTCCCAGTCCGCGATTGGTATATTGCAGCATTTTCCCAACCCGATACAAGCCGCTGTGATATTTTCGTCCCCAATATGGTAGAACAGGCGGACCGTAGAACGGAATGACCACTTGTCCGCCATGGGAATGACCCGAAACCTGCAAGTCGAACCTGCCCGTTGCGGCGCTTTCATCGGCAAAATCCGGTTCGTGCGCCAATAAGATGGCGGAATCCTCGCTGGTCAGGCGAGAGACAAGTTCATCCAATCGGACATCCCCCTCCCAAATATCATCCACACCGCACAGGTGCAAGCGCTGACTGCCATTCAAGATCGTAAACACAGAATTTGTGAGGTCTGTAATGCCGCTTTGTTTCAGCATCTCTCGAACCGCATCGGCGTTCGTCCAGTAATCGTGGTTGCCGAGCACGGCAAAAGACGGGATGGACTTTGCGAGCGGCGTAAGGCTTTCGAGCAGGTTTTGAAGACGCTGTTCGGAATTCGAGTCGAAACCGTGACCGATCAAAAAGTCTCCTGTGAGCAAGAGCAGGTCGGGGTTTTGTGCAAGGACCATGTCTGCGGCATGCTGGAGGCGCTCCGAATTCATCCACCCGCCCATGTGAATATCGCTGACTTGCGCGATTCGCAAGCCATGAAAATTCGGGGAAAGCCTCGGCAGGGTCACATTTACTTTTTCGACCCGCACCCAGCCTGGCTCAATAAGATAACTCCACCCCGCCCCGCCAGCAGCAAGCAATGCCAGATCAATGGCTCCAACTTTCAATAATTTCAGAAAATCCCGCCGCGATAATTTTCCCCTGCTAGAGAAGATGTCTTCCGTCTGCTTCATCGCTTCGAACGCTGTAATTCATACTATCAATTGATAATGAGAACTGGCGTGGAGGTTATGCCCAACCGCCAGTTCGCGTTACTCCAATGCCTTCACCAGTTCGGAGAGTGCGCTCACTGAAGGCAGGTGAATCCGAATCGCCTTTCTCTTCGCCTCGATCAGCGCTTCGTAATCGCCCAACGCCTGCGCACGGATGAGCGTGCCAAAGGTTAAGCTTTGCGCGGGAATGGCAATGTCCTTTTCGGGTTCGGCGGTGACGACGAGGAACCGCGCGTTCTTCGGTCCGCCTTTGTGAAATTGACCCGTCGAATGCTGGAAGCGGGGTCCAAAACCAACGGCCACGGCGTTACCAGTCTTTGCACGGATGGCGACGCGCATTTTTTGCAACGCGTCAATATTTCCGGCGTTGCGCGGCAGGTAGGCATTGACGGCAACGTAGCCGCCCTTCTTTGCCTTCTTCAAGAAGCCATTCAACACCGATTTCAACGAGGCGCCCGTCATCGCCGTGGACGAAAACACCGACACACCGTCCTTCTTCCAGGCGGGCTTGCCCTCTCGCAGCCTGCCCTTCTTCTGGTATTCGGCAATCTTCGCCTTCGTGATTTTCTTGCTGCTCTCAACATTGGGCTGATCAAACGCATTCACGCCAAGAATCGAACACGCGATGGCGGTAGCGATTTCCCAACGGAATATCTCTGCGCCGATGTCGTAGAAATTGGTAACTGGAAATTGGATAACGGGGTGACTGGCGGTTTTGAGCTTCGACACCGCTTCATCGAGTTCGCCTGTTTGACGGAGATAAACGAAGATGCGATCATCGCCATAAACTTCGGGATTCCCGATCGGCTCCAGCGGGACGGGCAGGATGCCCTTGCCGTCCTTGCCGCTGGATTCGGCGATGATTTGCTCGACCCAGCCTGCAAACGCCGCCAACGGCGCATCAGCCAGGACCGTCAGCTTGTCGCGTCCGCCCAGAGCCGCTTCGCCAAGGACGGCTCCCAGCGCCAGGCCCGGGTCGCGCGCGGCGGGACAATTTTCCGAGCACTGGTTTCGCATCCAGTCGGCGCGGTCGAGCAGGCGGGGCAGGTCAATGCCCAGCAGCGCGGCAGGGACGAGACCGAAGTCGGTCAGCGCGGAGTAGCGTCCGCCAACCATTGGGTCGGCGGAGAAAATTTTGTGGAAGCCGCGCTTTCTCGCCAGGGCTTCGAGCGATGTGCCAGGGTCGGTGATGGCGACGAAGCGTGAGCCGTCTCGCTTGCTGAGTTTCCAGAAGTAGTCGAACGCCGCCATGACCTCGGCTGTGCCGCCGGATTTGCTGGCGACGAGGTAGAGGCTTTTCTCGGGCGGGAATTGTTCTGCGGCTGATGCAACCTGCGCGGGGTCGGTTGAATCCAGAATTGCTAGAGACAACGGCGCTTTGATCCCTGCCGCCGCCTGCATCGAACTGAACACTTCAGCGGTCAACGACGAGCCGCCCATGCCCAGCACGAGGGCGCGGTCTATTTTGGCTTTGCGAATTTCCTTTGCAAAGGCTTCGTATTCCTTCAATTTCTTGCGCGCCTTGTCGGTGGAATCCAGCCAGCCCATGCGGATGGTCACTTCGTGTTGACCGGCGGGGTCTTTTGCCCAGGGAGAGGGGTCGCGCTGCCAGAGGCGGGCGGGGACGGAATCCGCTTCGAGTTGGGCAATCCGTTTGGAAACGGAATCAGCCAGAGGTCCAAGAGAAGAAGCGGCGGCTTTGCGGCGTTGGTCAATGGTGGCAAGCAGTTGTGTAAAGGCATCCGCAAAGGCTTTGACTCCTTCGTCTTCCAATTCTTGTGTGACGACATCCATCGAGATGCCCAATGCTTCGAGTTGTGCGATGGCATCACGCGCTTCGTTGAGACCGCGCACGAGGGTCACTTCGGCAACGCCGTGATCTTTGAAGGCTTCGAGGGTTTGGGGCGGGACGGTGTTGACGGTTTCGGGACCGATGAGGTTGTCCACGTAGATGGTGTCGGGGTAGGCGGGGTTTTTGGTGCTGGTGCTTGCCCAAAGCGGACGTTGAACGCGCGCGCCTTTGACTTTGAGTTTTTCCCAGCGGGCGCCCGCAAAGGTTTGCTGGTAGAGGTCGTAGGCGAGTTTGGCGTTGGCGATGGCGGCTTTGCCTCGCAGGGGTGAATCTGCGGGGAGTTTGGGGTCAATTTTGGAATCCACGCGCGAGACGAAGAATGAGGCGACGGAGGCGATGTGGTCAATGGGGCGCCCGGCCGCGGCGCGCTCTTCGAGACCACTGAGGTAGGCGTCCATGACTTCGGCGTAGCGCGTGAGGGAAAAGATGAGTGTGACGTTGATATTCACGCCGGCGGCAATCGCCCTGCGAATGGCGGGGATACCCTCTCTGGTGGCGGGGATTTTGACCATGAGGTTGGGGCGTTTGACGCGCGCCCAGAGTTGTTCGGCTTGGGCAACGGTGGCTTCGGTGTCATGTGCGATGTAGGGGCTAACTTCGAGGCTGACGTAGCCGTCACCGCCGTTCGTCTCTTCGTAGAGGGGAGCGAAGGCGTCGCAGGCGGCACGGATGTCTTCGATGGCAAGTTGCCAGAAGATTTTTTCCGCATCCCAGCCCGCCCAGGCGAGAGGGGTGAGGGCGGAATCGTAATCGCTGGTCTTGGCGATGGCGTTGTTGAAGATGGTGGGGTTGGAGGTGACGCCGCGAATCTCGCCGCGTTCGATCATGGCTTGGAGTTCGCCGTTTTCCAGCAGTCTGCGCTGGATGTTGTCGTACCAGAGGGATTGTCCGAGTTGGGTTAATTTTGTTATAGGGTTCATAGGGATATCCGTTTACAGGTTTACAGGTTTGAAGGTCTGAAGGTTTGAAGGTTTGAAGGTTTGAAAGTTGGCAGGTTTACAAGTTGGCAGGTTTGAAAGTAACTTGCAAACCTGCTAACCTTCCAACTTTCCAACATCCTCCAATTTATGTATCTTCCCTACCCTCCTCGCCAGCCTCTCGCCGCCTGCTTTGTTCCCCTGATATTCCGCATTCAAAAAGGCAAGAACAAGCACTCTGGCGAGTTCAGGTCCGATGACGCGACCGCCGAGACAAAGTACGTTCATATTGTCGTGCATCACGCCCTGTGCGGCGGAGTAGGTGTCGTGACAGACGCAGGCATACACGCCTTTCATCTTGTTGGCAGCAATGCACGCGCCGATGCCCGAGCCGCAGCACAGGATACCGCGCTCTGCTTCTCTGCTCTGGATGGCGCGCCCCACTTTCTCGGCAAAATCGGGGAAGTCCACACTTTCGGCGGAGTGTGTGCCCAGGTCAATGGGTTCGTGCCCCGCCTCACGGACGGCATTCAGCACCGTTTGTTTCAGCGGGAAACCCGCATGGTCAAAGCCTACTGCGATTTTCATTTCGATTCCTTTTTTCACCACGAAGTACACAAAGGTCACCAAGGATTCCTGCAATTCAACTTCGTGCTCCTGTATCCTTCGCGGTTAAAGACTTTTTGCTTTTGTCACCACGTTCTCCACTGTAAAGCCGAATTTCTCGAAGATGACTTTATACGGAGCGGACGCGCCGTAATGGTCAATGCCGATCATGGACTTTGCATATCGTTCCCAGCCGAGGCTTGCTCCCGCTTCGACGGCGAGCCGCGCCTGAATCCTTTTCGGCAACACGGACTCCTTGTACGCCTCCTCCTGCATCTCGAACAATTCCCAACTCGGGAAGGACACCACACGCACACCGCGACCCTCCTCGTGCATTTTCTGCGCCGCTTCCAAAATCAGACTCACTTCCGAGCCTGACGCCATGAGAATGAGCTCGGGTTCGCCGAAATCCTTCAGCACGTAAGCGCCTTTATCAACCATCGTTCCGACGTTCGAATGTTCGAGTGTTGGAACGTTCTGGCGTGTGAGAACCAGCGCGGTGGGTCCGTTGCGGCGGGAGATGGCGACCTTCCACGCCTCACTGACTTCGTTCGCGTCCGCAGGACGGATAACGACAAGGTTCGGAGTTGCGCGCAAGGCGGCAAGGTGTTCGATGGGCTGATGGGTGGGACCGTCCTCCCCAAGCCCGACGGAATCGTGCGTGAAGACAAAGATCGAGGGAATGTGCGAAAGCGCGGCGATGCGGATGGCGGGTTTCATGTAATCGGAAAACACCAGGAATGTGCCGCCGTAGGCGATGACGCCGCCGAACAGGTTCATGCCATTCAACGCGGCGCCCATGGCGTGTTCGCGCACGCCAAAGTGGAAGTTTCTTCCCTCGCGTGAATCCTTTTGGAAAGCGGGACTGCCGTCAATTTTGGTATTGTTCGAGGGAGCCAGGTCCGCGGAACCGCCGATGAGTTCAGGCAGAACCGGCGCCAGCGCGTTGATCGTTTTGCCCGAGGCGGCGCGTGTTGCCAGCCCCTTTGGGTCGGCGGGAAAGACGGGGAGTTCGGCGTCCCAGCCGTCGGGAAGTCTGCCCGCAAGGCGGCGGTTCAACTCTGCGCCCAATTGCGGGTGAAGGCGGTTGTACGCTTCCAGTCGCATCTTCCAATCGGCTTCGAGTTCGCGCCCGCGATCCACGGCTTGGCGATAGAACGCCAGCACGTCGTCGGGGATGAAAAAGCGCGGTTCGAGGGTCCAGCCGAGGTTTTGTTTGGCGGCATCGAGTTCTTCGTCACCCAGCGGTTCGCCATGCGCTTTTGCCGTGCCCTGCCGCTTTGGCGCGCCATACCCGATGATGGTACGGCACAGAATGATGGACGGGCGCGGGTCGCGTTTGGCTTCTTGAATTGCCTTGTCAATGGCTTCCACGTCGTTGCCGTCGTCTACGGTTTGGACGTGCCAGCCGTACGCGTCGAAGCGTTTGGCGCGGTCTTCGGTGAAGGCGAGGTCGGTGGAACCGTCAATCGAGATGTGGTTGTCGTCGTAGAGGTAGACGAGGCGTCCAAGCCCCAAGTGCCCCGCCAGCGATGCGGCTTCGGAGGCGACGCCTTCCATCAGGTCGCCGTCGGTGACGATGGCGTAGATGTACGATTGGATGATTTCATGTCCCGGTTTGTTGAAGAGCGCGGCGAGATGCGCCTGCGCAATCGCCATCCCCACGCCGGCGGCAAACCCCTGTCCGAGCGGACCGGTGGTCATCTCCACGCCGGGGGTGAGACCGTATTCCGGGTGTCCGGGCGTAATGCTCCCCCACTGGCGGAAGTTCTTCAGGTCGTCGAGGCTGACGTCGTAACCCGTCAGATGGAGCAGGGAGTAAAGGAGCATGGAACCATGCCCGCCCGAAAGGATGAAGCGGTCGCGTCCGTGCCACTTGGGGTTGCGGGGGTTGTGGCGCAGGTGATGCGTCCACAAGGTAAAAGCCATTGCGGCGGCGCCCATTGGAAGTCCCGGGTGACCCGAATTGGCTTTTTGAACGGCGTCCGCCGAGAGAAATCGAAGGGTGTTGATGGCGCGGGTTTGAAGGTCGAAGGTGTCGTCGGTCATATGGTGTAACCTGTTATCGTGGCGAGATGCTCCATTTTACCATCCGATGAAGGCGGTATAATTCCCGCATATGGAAAAACCCACCCACATCGCGGAACAGTTCAGTGCGGGGAATCGAGTCGTTCAGGTCAGGGAATTCGGTAACGGCAATATCAACGACACGTATCTGGTCATACTCGAGGCGCAAACGGAAAACAAGTTTGTCCTGCAACGCATCAATACGCACGTGTTCCAACATCCGCAGCGCATCATGCAAAACATGCGGGTCTTTACCGAACACGTTCATCGCCGCGTACGGGAAGAGGGGCTTTCATGGAAAACGCCGCGCGTCATGGCAGCCCGCGATGGAAGCGACTTTCTGATTGACGAGGAAAACGGATTCTGGCGCGCCATAAGTTTCATCCAAGACTCCCAATCGTACGACACCCTCAAGGACCTGAACCACGCCCGCGAGGTCGGTTATGCGCTCGGCATGTTTCAAAAACTCATCAGCGACCTACCCATCGAGTCGCTGGCAGACACGCTCGAAGGCTTTCACATTACGCCGCGCTATCTGCAGCAGTACGATAACGCCCGTTTGCGGAACGGTGCGCACGATTCCGCCGAGGTGCGCTATGGGATGAAATTCGTGGAAGAACGGCGCGCCTTCGCACACACCCTTGAAAAAGCCGGTCTGCCCCTGCGCCCCATCCACGGCGATCCCAAGGTCAACAATGTGATGATCCATAATGAAACGGGAAGGGCCATCAGTCTGGTGGACCTCGACACCGTCAAGCCGGGGCTCGTCCATTACGACATCGGAGACTGCCTGCGCTCGGGATGCAACCCGCTCGGAGAGGACGCGCCGGACTGGGAGGCGGTTCGCTTCGACCCGGAACTGGGTTCAGCGATTCTGGAAGGTTATCTCACCGAAGCCGCCGCCTTTCTCACAGAAAAAGACTTCGCCCATATCTTCGATGCCATTCGTCTGATTGCTTTCGAACTCGGATTGCGATTCTTCACCGATCATCTCGCCGGTGACATCTACTTCAAGGTGAAATATCCCGGGCACAACCTGCACCGCGCGCTGGTGCAGTTCAAACTGACCGAGTCCATCGAGGCACACGAAGCGGAGTTGCAAAATATCATCGGCAGGCTGGTGGCGCTGGAGAAGTAAACAACGTTCGTATCCTGTTTCCATCCTGCCGCCACGACTGGCGGATTAGCGTGTCGTATGCAGACCTTCAACCTGATCCCATTCCCAACAAACGACCTGCCGCAGATTCGGGTCACCGGCGAAATCGAACGAAGGGAGGGCGCGCTCTTCATCCGCTATGCCGCAACGGGCGAAATCGATTCTGTTCGTGTTCCCGCCCCAACCCATTCGCCGTCCCGCCGCAACGAGTTATGGAAGACGACCTGTTTCGAGTTCTTCCTTGCCGTTCCCGGCAAGCCGGAGTATTGGGAATTCAACCTCTCTCCCTCCGGGGATTGGAATGCCTACCGCATGGACGAATATCGCAGGATCGGCTTTCGGGAGGACACGCTGGTTCGGCAGATTCAAATCGCGGTCCGGGAGGAGGCGGGCGAATTAAGGTTGAGCGCGCAGGTGGGGTTGGATCCGCTTTTCGAGGCGGATCAGATTCTGGAGGCAGGCATCTCCGCCGTGATCCGGACAAAAAACGGAACGGAAACCTATTGGGCGTTGCGGCACCCGAATGCACACGCGGATTTCCACCACCGGGAAGGTTTCGAGATTCGAATATGAGGCAAATCCGATGATAGACGCCGCAAACAAACGGCTCGAAAAACTCGCCGATTTTGGAATGATCTGCGCGTGGCTGCTCGCCTGCACGGGGATGACCATTGTCGCTTACGTTCAATTCGGGCAGGATTTTCGAGGCTATTACGCGGCGGCGCGCGTTCTGCTGGAAGGCGGGAACCCTTACGACTATTATCAGGTCGCGCAGGTGCTGCTGGAAACCACCGGGCGAATCGGAAATAATCCCTTCTATTATCCGTTATGGTTCGGCTGGTTCGTCGCGCCGCTGGCGACGCTTCCGTATCCGATTGCCCGCGCGGTTTGGATGCTCTTCAATCTCGTCCTCTGGATCCTCGGCTTAATGCGCTTGAGAGAGTTGATGAAATTTCCGCCCAAAGGCTGGCGGACGTGGTCCATGAACCTGCTGGCAACCTTTGTTTTTGCCTGGATGACCTGGAAGTTCGAGCAAACCGGCATTCTGCTATTTCTGCTGGTTGTCGAGACGATGCATGCCTACCAACGCGAACGCTGGACGCTCATGGGGTTCCTTCTCGCCGCCGCGTCCATCAAACCGAACATCATGCTCATCCCGGTGGGCATACTGTCGCTTTGGTTGTTGCGAAACAAAATATACCGCCCCGTGATCGTTATGTCGGCTGTATTGACGGGCTTGGTGGTTGTGACAACGATGTTGACGCCCGGTTGGTACGAGCCGATCCTGCAGCCCAACTTCGGGCGGGGATTGACCGAAGTGCTGGACGGTCCCGAAAAAACAACCGGCATCCGCCTGAACACCACCCTGCGCGATTGGCTGGGAATGTTCGGCATACCGGAGACAATTCGAAACGTAAGCCTTGCCGTTCTTGCGCTTGCCTGCCTGCCGGTGGTGGTCCGGGCGCTCTGGAGTTCGAAATCCTTTTTCCTCGTCACGGTCGTTTCTCTGCTTGTCAATTTTGCTGTGACCCCCTACGCTCTGCAATACGATTTTCCGCCTCTCACCCTTGCCTTGTTTTGGGGAACGGCGCTGGCTGTTCATGCAGGCTCGCTGCGAATCACCGTCCCGCTCATCGCGTTGATTGCCAGTGTGCTGATCTGGGAACACCCCATCTCCGACGGCTATTGGATCGTGATCGGGTTGATTGCCCTGGTCGCATGGAATCTGAGAGCCTGCAACCGTGCGGAATTACCCGAATCGCTTCTACTGCCGGGTAAGATTCGACGGGATCGAACAAACGAAATCACATGACAATCCTTCACCGCCGCCTCGCCTCCCTGCTTGTTCTCCTTTTCGGTCTCGTCTGGATCGTTGTCAGCGCAGACAGAACCGGTTCATCCACCGCCGGGATGATCCCCGCTCCGCAAGCGGGATTTCCTGCTCCGGATTTCGAGTTGCAAACCACAGCAGGCGAAACGATAAAACTTTCCAACCTGCGCGGGCAGGCTGTACTGGTCAACCTGTGGACGACGTGGTGCCCGCCCTGCCGCGCCGAAATGCCCGCCATCGAAAAAATCTACAACGAATATAAAGACAAGGGGCTGATCGTGCTTGCCGTCAACATGACCTATCAGGACACCCCCGCCCACATCGCGCCGTTCATCGCCGAATACGGGCTGACGTTTCGCATCCTGCTGGACGACACGAACAGTGTCGGCTCCGCCTATCAATTGCGTTCCCTGCCGTCGTCGTTCTTTATTGACCGCCGGGGTATCATCCGTGAAGTAGTCATCGGCGGACCGATGGCGGAAGCGTTGTTGCGAACACGGGTGGAGGAGATTCTGAAGTGATCGAAGCCTTCCGTTCTCTCTTCGCGCCGCCGCGGCATTTCATCCTTCCCATCGCCGCCTTGTGGATCGGTTTGGCGCTCGCCGAAAAGCGGAGCGAGAGTCATGGCGTCTCCAGGGAACAACTCAACAACCTGACCTTCAACAGTCTCATTGCCTACGTTCTCGGCGGGCGATTATTCTTCACGCTTTCAAACCTCTCTGCATTCTCGCAAAGCCCGTTCAGTGTCTTTTCGCCCAATCCCGACCTCTTCGACCCAACCGGCGGGCTGGCGGCGGCGCTCCTCGTCGGACTGATCTACAACCAGCGGCAGAAACTTCCACTTTGGGGAACGCTCGACGCGTCGACCCCGATCTTTGCCGTGCTCGCCATCGGAGTGCATCTTGCCCACTTTGCCGCAGGGACAGCCTTTGGAAGCCCGACCACAATGCCCTGGAGCATTGACCTGTGGAATGCCAACCGTCATCCCGTTCAAATCTACGAACTATTCGCTTCTCTCGTAATCTTTGGCTGGCTCTGGATTAAAAAACCGAATCCACACCGGGGCATTTACTTCCTCACCTTTACTGCGCTCACATCCGCCGCGCGCCTCTTCCTAGAAGCCTTTCGCGGCGACAGCGTTCTGCTCTTTGGAGGGATACGCCTCGCGCAGATCGTCGCATGGGCGATTTTGGCTGTTACGCTCTTTGCGCTCGATGGGCTTCGGAGAGAATCTCCCGCAAATGCCGAACGATACGAAGTATAGAGTTCAGCCGTCCCCTATTCCTTCAGTCTTTCATACATCCCCACCCATGGTCTGCCCAGGCGGTGATTTTCCGCAATCTGAACTTTGCCCAGTTTCTGCGCGATGTGGGGCAGGACTAGAGCAATCGTCCCCCAATCGTCGTTCAGCACAGCCTTCTTCAACCTCGCGGCAGCTTGACCCGTCCACAGCCACTCCATGCGAAAACGGTCCGCTTTGACCCAGTAACCGCGCTTCTCCCAAGCCGCCACCGATTCGTCAATACCGTCGGCAATGGCTTGCAACGCCAGCGCGATGAACGCGGCAAGATCGCGGGCTTCGGACGTCACATCCTTTTGTTTGGCGAGTTCGCGTACCGCCAGCACAACAGATTTGCTCAGGCGTGTCCGGTCGTTTCCGGTGGTTTCGGTTTTAATCAATCTGCTCAATGCGGGCTCCGGTTGAGTGTGTTGTTTTCCAGGTTTTTCCTCCGCCTGCCCAAAAGGGAGGCGGTCTTGCGGGAAAGGAACGAATACAAGCGCAGGATTATACCCACCAATGGCGAATCGTCAATCGCAAATGACGAAAATCAAGTTATAATTTCGCCGCCTTTGGGCAACGAACACATCAAAGTCACTCGGGGACGTGTCGGAACTGGCAGACGAGCATGACTTAGGATCATGTGCCGCAAGGCGTGTGGGTTCGACCCCCACCGTCCCCATTGACACCACCTTGCCCTCTCCCCAAGAGATGGGACGATACGGAGAAACCAACTTGAACATTCAAAAGACATTCGAAGAAAACCATGAAGCCAAATTATCGGTCGAAGTGGATGCGGAAAAGATCGAGCAATACAAACGCCGCGCAGCGCGCAAAATTTCGGAGCGCGGCAAGATCCCCGGCTTCCGCCCGGGCAAGGCGCCCTATCACATGATCGTCCTCAATTATGGGGAACAGGCGGTCATGGAACAGGCAATAGATATGTTCGTGGACGACGAATATTCGAACATTCTCAAGGAAGCGGGAGTGGAACCGGGCGCGGCGGGAACGCTCGAATCAATCGACTCCCTCGATCCCGTCAAACTCACCTTCCGCGTCCCCCTCGCCCCCGAAGTGGACCTGGGCGACTATCTCTCCACCCGCCTGCCCTACGAGTGGACTGCACCCTCCCAGGAAGAGGTGGATAAAGCCCTGGCGGACCTCCGCCAAATGTACGCCATCACTGAAAACGTCGAGCGCGAAGCGCAGGAGGGCGACTACATCCTCGTGGACGTCAAATCCGAAACCTCCGAATTGAACCGCGAGGGGTTCGCCACCCTGATCCGCGCCGAAGAGCGTGACACCGAATGGCCCTATAGCGGCTTTGCCAAAGAACTGACAGGCATGAAACCCGGCGACGTCAAGACCATCAAACACGCCTTCCCCGAAGAGTGGGATGTGGAAGAATTGCGGGGCAGGGAGGTCGAGATGGACGTGACGGTCAAGACCGTGCGCGCGGTAACCCTGCCCGAGCTCGACGACGAATTTGCCAAAACAGTCGGCGCCGGCGAAACACTCGCAGACCTGGTGGAAGCGGTCAAAAAGGATGTGGAAGCCCGTTCCAAAGCCGAATACGACGACAAATACTTCGTGGAGTTGATCGAAAAGATCAAAGAAGGCGCCACCTTCAAGTATCACCAGCATTCGCTCGACCACGAAAGCGAACACGTACTGGAAGATTTGAGCAACCGCCTCGCCCAGCAGGGTATGGATTTGGATACATATTTCAAAATCCGCAATACCACGCGCGAACAGTTCATCGAGGAGGAGGTCAAGCCGGTGGCGAAGAAACGCCTCGAACGTTCGCTCATCCTCGATGAAATCGTCCGCCGCGAAAAACTGGAAGTGAGCAACGAATCGCTGGACGCCGAGTTCAACCATACCCTGAATTCGCTGATCATGCAGGGTTTGGACATGCAGAAAATCCGCGGCGGCAAAAAGGGACAGCAGCAATTCGCCCAGGCAGTGGCAATGGAATCCGCCAACCGCGTGCTGACCCGCCAGGCGCTCGACCTGCTCAAATCCATCGCCACCGGCGAATACAAGTCTCCGGAAGAACGCCAGGCGGAAAAAGCCGCGCTGGCAGCGGAAGAAGCGTCGGCGGAGGAAAAGGCTGGGGAAGCCGAAACAGCCGTCCCGGCGAATGAAGCGTCCTCTGTCAGCGAAGGTTCCTCCGAAGCGGAAACAAAGAATTAACAATTTTCCAACAGAGCGCAGGTATCATCGCCAGCACTCAAGGAGACCATCATGATTCCAAATTTCAAGAGTGTGACCCCTTACGTCATCGAAACGACCAATTACGGCGAGCGTTCCATTGATGTATTTACGCGGTTGATCAAGGAGCGCATCATTTTCCTTGGCACCGGCATTGACGACCAGGTGGCAAATGTGATTGTGGCGCAATTGCTGTACCTCAATCACGAAGATCCCGAAAAAGAAATTTACATGTACATCAACTCGCCCGGCGGGCAGATTTATGCCGGGCTGGCGATTTACGACACGATGCAGATGATCTCGAACCCCATCAGCACGGTGGCGGTCGGCGTGACCGCTTCTTTCGGGACCGTTTTGCTTGCCGCCGGCACAAAAGGCAGACGCTACGCCCTGCCCAACGCCACCATTCACATGCACCAACCGTTGGGCGGCGCGCAGGGGCAGGCGACCGACATCGAAATTCAGGCGAAACAAATCCTGCGCCTGAAAGCGTTGCTGCTCGGCATTCTGTCCAAGCACACCGGTCAACCGCTCGAGGTGATCGAGCGCGACAGCGACCGCGACTATTACCTCGAAGCCAAACAGGCGGTCGAGTACGGTCTCGTTGACCAGGTGCTGGAAGTCTCGGATAAGATCAACAAATAAGCGGCGCGGCAGTCCAAAGACTTTGAAACCGTCCCGAAGGCGCTACCCTTCGGGGCGGTTTGTTATGCGTACGATATAATCCCTCTCCACGAAAGGAGTTCCCCTTGCTCCCCTCACACATCAAAGCCCTCATCCTCGATATGGACGGCGTGCTCTGGAAATCGGACGCGCCCATTGGCGACCTGCCAGCCATTTTTCAGCGCATCCGCGCTCGCGGGCTGAAATTCGCCTTTGCCACCAATAACGGGACGAAAACGCCCGAAGAATATCGGCAAAAACTCGCCAGCCTCGGCGTGGAGGTGGACGCGTCTCAAATCGTCACCTCTGCGCTGGGACTTGCCTTCCTGCTGGGGCGGACCTACCCGCCTGGGACAAAGGTCTTCGTGATCGGCGGGAACGGCGTCCGCGCGGCGTTGAGCGGCCAGGGATTCGAAATCCTGCCCCTGGAGCGCGCGCCCGAAGCGCAGGCGTTCGTCATGGGCATTGACCGCGAGATCACCTTCCAGAAGGTTGCCGAAGCGACTTTGCTCGTGCGGAACGGCGTCCCGTTTTATGCCACCAACGATGACAAGACCTTCCCCACCCCGCGCGGCGAAATCCCCGGGGCGGGAGCGTGGCTTTCGGTCATCACCACTGCCACAGGCGTGAAGCCGGCGGTGGCGGGCAAGCCCTCCCCCTCCTTGATGGAACTCGCGCTGGAACGGCTCGGCGCGCGAAAAGAAGAGACCCTCGTGGTGGGCGACCGGCTCGAAACCGACATCGCCGCAGGGCAGGCGGCGGGATGCCCGACCGCGCTCGTGCTGAGCGGAGTCTCCACGCGCGAACAGGCGGAAGCGTGGACGCCGAAAATTGACCTGATCGCCAGCGATTTGAGCGAGCTGGTCTCGTGAAACGTCCCGAAGGCTTTACAGAGCGCGATTTTGGCGGCAAAACCAGCCTTCGGGACGTTTTTTCGTGAGCGGCGGCTCTTTGCGGTACAATCCCGTCATCGTCGTCCGGTAAACGGAAACAGGGAGAGCGCATGAAATTCGATGTCTTCCTCAGCCACAATGGAAAAGACAAACCCGCCGTCGAAACTCTGGCACACAAGTTGGAGGAGCGGGGTTTCGAAGTCTGGCTCGATACGTGGAATTTGATTCCCGGCGAACCGTGGCAGGAAGCAATCGAAGAGGCGCTCGACGAATGCCAGACTTACGCCGTCTTTGTGGGACCTTCGGGCATCGGTCCGTGGGAAAACGAAGAGATGCGCGCCGCCATCGAGGAGCGCGTGAAAGATAAAAACCGCCGCGTGATTCCTGTGCTGCTGCCCGGCGCGCCCGATAACACAACCCTGAAACTTCCCCGTTTTCTACAAAGAACCACCTGGGTGGATTTTCGCGCCGGTCTGGACGATGAAGACGCCCTCTATCGCCTGGCGTGCGGAATCAAAGGCGTCGCGCCGCGACCGCGTCAGAAAACAGAAGCAGGCCTCCCGTCGGAGGAAGAAGCGCTCCCTCCCCCCGGCGACTTGCCGCTCGGCTCGTCCCTGCCCTTCCCGCCCAATCCGCTCTTTACCGGGCGCGAGGCGCAATTGCGCGCCCTGGCGGAGGCCCTCACCCTCACCCCCGCCCTCACCCCCGGCCCCTCTCCCAAAGGGAGAGGGGGGATAAGGGAGAGGGGAGAGACGTCTGTAGTCATCAACCAGGCGATTGCCGGCATGGGCGGGGTGGGAAAGACGCAACTGGCGGTGGAGTTCGCCTACCGCTTCGGGCGCTACTTCCGCGGCGTACACTGGCTGAACCTGGCTGACCCCTCCCAACTCGAAGCCGAGATCGCCCGCTGTGGGCGCGCCATGAACCTGCCCAATTTCCCCGATGACCAGCCCTCGCAGGTGACGTTCACCCTGCACGCCTGGAAGAGCGACGGTCCGCGGCTGGTGATTCTCGATAACTTTGAAGAGCCGCACGCGCTTCACGCCGCGCTCAGCCTGCTGGGGCATTCCAGCCTGCGCCTGCTCATCACCTCCCGCCGCACGGACTGGCCCCCCGCCAGCGGACTGCGCCCCCTGCCGCTGGAGGTCTTCAACCCGGCGGAAAGTCTGGATTTCCTGCGCCGCGCCCTGACCCAACGCAGCGACCGCGGCGAAGACCTGGCGCGCCTGGCGGAACAACTGGGTCACCTGCCGCTGGCGCTGGAACTGGCGGCGCGCTACCTGAACGGCCACCCGCGCCTGACTCTGGAGGCTTACCTGGAACAGGGCCGCGCTGCGCTGGAGCATCCCTCGATGCGCGCCTGGCGCACCGACCTGCCCGCCCCAACCGGTCACGACCTCGATCTGCAAGCCACCTTTGCCCTCTCGTGGCAGCAGGTGCAGGACGAAACAGCGCGGAACATTTTCCGCATGGCGGGCTATCTTGCCCCGAACGCGCCCATCCCGCTGGAAATTTTCGAGCGGGCGCTCAGCCTCTCCAGCGAAGCCTGCGACGAAGCGCTGGGGTTGCTCTACGGCCTGGGACTGCTGAAGGAAGGCGAAGACCACCTCCCCGCCATCCACCCCCTGCTGGCGGAGTACGCCCGCCTGCTGGCGCGGGAAACGGGCGACCTGCTGGAAAGACTGGCAAACGCGCTGGGAGATTTGTCGTATGAGTCGCTGGAAACGGGCCTGCCCGCCCGCTTCCAGCCGCTGCGCCCGCACCTGCCGCTCCTCGCCGCCCGCGCCGAAGAAGCGAATCTGGGAGGGATAGGCAGGCTGTGGAACAATTTTGGCCTTCACTTGCACGCTGTTGCCGATTACCCCGCCGCCCGCGCTGCCTGCGAGCGCGCCCTGAAGATAGATGAAGCCGCCTTCGGTCCCGACCATCCCGAAGTCGCCACGGACGTCAACAACCTGGGCAGTGTGCTGCAGGACCTGGGCGACCTGGCGGGGGCTCGGCAGGCGTTCGAGCGAGTGTTGAAGATACTCGAGAAAACATTGCCCGAAAATCATCCTTATGTTGCCGCGACAACCAACAACCTGGGCGAAGTACTCAGGCAACAAGGCGACCTGGCGGGGGCGCGGCAGGCGTTCGAGCGAGTGTTGAAGATACTCGAGAAAACATTGCCCGAAAATCATCCTTATGTTGCCGCGACAACCAACAACCTGGGCATGGTGCTGCAGGACCTGGGCGACCTGGCGGGGGCGCGGCAGGCGTTCGAGCGCGCCCTGAAGATAGACGAAGCCGCCTTCGGTCCCGACCATCCCAACGTCGCCATTCGCGTCAACAACCTGGGCAATGTGCTGCGTGCCCTGGGCGACCTGGCGGGGGCGCGGCAGGCCTTCGAGCGCGCTCTGAAGATGGACGAAGCCACCTTCGGTCCCGACCATCCCAACATCGCCCGTGACGTCAACAACCTGGGCATGGTGCTGCACGACCTGGGCGACCTGGCGGGGGCGCGGCAGGCGTTCGAGCGCGCCCTGCGAATTTTGCAAAAGTTCCTGCCGCCAGAGCATCCCCATATCAAGATCGTGCGGAAGAATCTGGAGTCGCTGGAGGGGTGAGCGTCAACGAATGGGGGAACGAATAAAGAGTCCACTACAAAAAGGTAAAAATCGAACCACTGAGACACGGAGACGCCGGGTTTGTAATGAAAGAAATCTCCGTGACTCTGTGTCTTCGTGGTGAAACTTCAAGGTTTTTGCAGTGGACTCAATAAAAATCGAACCACTGAGACACGGAGACGCCGGGTTTGTAATGAAAGAAATCTCCGTGACTCTGTGTCTTTGTGGTGAAACTTCAAGGTTTTTGCAGTGGACTCAATAAACGAATGGGGCGTGGCATCGTTCATATGCGTCATGTTTCGTGATATATTCCTGAAAAACCCCTCTACCAATCTACCAATTACCAATCACCAATTACCACCCTCCCCCATGCTCCTCTACGACCTCGACCTCCCCGCCCTCACCAGCCTCCTCACTCAATGGGGCGAACCCGCCTACCGCGCCAGGCAAATCTGGCAGGGGCTGTACGTGCATCTCTACGACTCCCCTTCCCAATTTACCAACCTGCCAAACTCCCTGCGCGCCAGACTGGCAGAGCAATTCACCTTCACCCCCTTCACCGTAAAAACCTGGCTCGATTCCGCCGACCAATCCACGCGCAAAACGCTCTTCCAACTCCCCGACGGGAACTTAATCGAAGCCGTGCTCATGCGCTACGGCGACCCGGCGGATATGCCGCCCCCCTCGTCCCTGCGGGACACTCCCCCCAACATTGGGGGGAGCCGGAGGGGGGTCAGACGCACCCTGTGCATCTCCACCCAGGCGGGCTGCGCCATGGGCTGCGTCTTCTGCGCCACCGGGCAAATGGGCTTCAGGCGTCACCTCACCAGCGGCGAAATCGTGGCGCAGGTCATGTACTACGCCCGCATGCTGCGGGAGGTCAACGAAAACGTCACCAACATCGTCCTGATGGGCATGGGCGAACCGTTCCACAACTACGACAACGTCATGGCGGCGATAGACCGCCTGAACGACCCGCAGGGATTCAACTTCGGCGCGCGCCGCATCACCCTCTCGACCGTGGGCCTGGTCCCGCAAATCCGCCGCTTCGCCGACGAAAAGCGGCAGGTCAACCTTGCCGTCTCGCTCCACGCCGCCGACGACGACGAACGCCTCGCCATCATGCCGGTCAACAAACGCTACAAAATTGACGAAGTGCTGGAAGCCTGCCGCTACTACATCGAAAAAACGCACCGCCGCGTGACCTTCGAGTGGGCGCTCATCAGCGGCGTCAACGACACACCCGAAGCGGCGCACAAACTCGCGGCGCGGCTCAAGGGGCTGTTGTGCCACGTCAACGCCATCCCCCTCAACCCCACCGCCGGCTACGCCGGCCAGGCGGCGAGCCGTCAGCGGGCAGAACTCTTCAAGCAAACGCTGGAGCAGGCCGGGGTCCCGTGCACGATCCGCATGCGGCGCGGGATTGATATCAACGCGGGCTGTGGTCAGTTGGCGGGGTCCCTCAAACCTGGCGATTGAGTGTCGCGCTCTCTTGCAACATGGTTCCCCGGTTTGTTTATGGAATAACCTTGCTCTGTTGCAAACACCCTCAAAGTCTGTCACTGTGAGCGAAGCGACTGCAAAGCGTACCTAAAGGGTAAGCAGTCTCCCATGGAATCAAGGGGATTGCTTCGTCGCTTGCGGCAGCTCGCAACGACATCAGGCTTTACAGAGCGTGATTTTGGCGGCAGCCCCTCCTCTTTGGGACGTTTTGTTTCGCTTATTTCGAAGATGAGATTGTTGTATATTGGCTACACGAAAATTAGAATGGCAAGACTGCTTCAAAACCACAGCCCGTTTTCCACACATGTTAATCGCGTATGAGTACTTCTTGCACGATGATGGGGAATACAGTATAGTCAGGCAACTCAACTTCACGATTCAGAGATGACGAATGAATAGCAAATCGAATCACTGGCTTCAACGACCCATCCACCCTGCCCTGCCGGCGGTCACCAACGAAATTGCGCTGTTCGCAGGGATCATGCTCCTGGCGCTCGTCACCCGTTTTTACGACCTCGGCACGCGCGTCATGAGCCACGACGAAAGCCTGCACACTTACTTCTCCTGGCTTCTCTATCGGGGTCAGGGCTACCAGCACACCCCCATGATGCACGGACCGTTCCAGTTCCACATCATTGCATTGACCTATTTCCTGTTCGGCGTTTCGGATTTCACCGCCCGCATCCCCGCCGTGCTGTTCAGCATCGCCACCGTCTGGATGGTCTGGTATTGGCGCGCCTACCTCGGTAAATGGGGCGCGATCGTTGCCGCGTTCCTGATGGTCATATCGCCCTACATGCTCTACTACGGGCGCTACGTGCGCAATGAAGCCTTTGTGGGGCTTTCGGGCATCCTGCTGTTGTATGCCATCCTGCGCTACATCGAAAGCGGAGAAAAACGATACCTGTACTTTGTCACCGCGGCAACCGTCCTGCACTTCACGGCAAAGGAGACCGCCTTCATCTACACTGCGCAGGCGCTGATTTTTCTGGGCGTCTACCTGATTGTCCGCATAACAGGACAGAAATGGCAGGGGCGCGGCAATCTCTACAACCTCTTTATCATCCTGCTGGCGGCGGCAGTTTTGCTGGCGGGCATCGGCGCGGGAATTGGATATGTCAACCGTCACGGCGAGCTGATCAGCAGTACCGAGACCGCCGCCCCGGCAAACCCCATCACGGGACCAGCGCTTCCCGCTGCGCCGGTTTCCGTCTCTGTTTCAACCATCTTTTTCATCGCCGCGGCTTTGGTGCTTCTCGGCGCCGCAATCGTCCTGCTCGCCGGGTATGGCTGGAACAACCTGCTCAAGGAACGCTCCTTCGATTTGATCGTCCTGCTGATGAGTTTCGTCCTGCCGATGCTGGTTGCCTTTCCGCTCGAATGGCTGAAAACGCGGCTCAATGTGGTCATCCCGACCAGCGCGGCTTCTGTGACGGCGCTCGATACGCATTCGGTGACGGTGATCGGGCTGTTTACTGCGGCGTTTTTTGCCCTTGCCGTTGCTGTCGGTCTGTTTTGGAACCGCGAGTGGTGGAAGTATGCGCTGACGTTCTGGCTTCCCTTCACCATTCTGTACACCACCGTCTTTACGAACGCGCCCGGTTTCTTTACCGGTCTGCTTGGCTCGCTGGCGTATTGGATCGAACAGCAGGGTGTGGAGCGCGGCAGTCAGCCGGAGTATTACTACATTCTCGTGCAAATTCCCATGTACGAGTTCCTGACCGCCATCGGGGTTTTGGCGGCAATCGGCTTGGGGGTGAAAAGACTCTCCAGACGAGGAGCAGCCGTCCCGAGGGAGGAGGCGGGGGAACCGTCCGCAACTGCAAGTCTCGACGAATCCCGTTTCAGAATGTTCTTCAGTCTGATGGTCTATTGGGTGGCGACGAGCGTTGTGGCATTTACCATTGCGGGCGAGCGCATGCCCTGGCTGACTTATCACATGGCATGGCCCATGGTGCTGTTGACCGGCTGGGGGCTCGGACAGATCATCGAGGAGGTTGCAGAGCGGTTGTCTGACGGGATGTCGTGGCAAAAGACGGCGCTGTCCTTTTCTCTGCTGGCTGTATTTCTGGTCGGTGCGTTTCACGTTGTCCGATCCCTGTTTGGCGCAAACCCGCCGTTTCAAGGGGCGACGCTTGACCAACTGCATGCGACTTCGGAGTTTCTGTTTCCGCTCGTCATCATGATTCTCACGGGGGCGTTGCTGGTTCATTTGATGAAAGAAGAGTTTGCCGGGTTGGGCGTCGTCCTGCTGTTCATCCTGACTGTTGTTGCCGCATTTGCCATGCTCATTCAGGGCGCAACGCTCATGACGTACGCTTCGATGCCGGAGGCACAGACCAACCTAGCACCGTACGCCATCCGTTTTGCGGCGGCGTTGAGCGCCATGACCGCCTGCATCGCCGGAATGATATATCTTTCCCGGCGGTCGCGGGATGGTGTCTTTGTCGGTTTTGCGACATTGACCGCCTTCGCCCTGCTCGCCGTTCAGACGGGAAGGACAGCCTTTCGCGCCAGTTATATTTTTTACGACGACGCGACGGAATATCTTGTCTACGCCCACGGCGCGACCGGTATCAAGGATGTGATGAAACAGGTGGAGGAAATTTCCAAACGCACAACCGGAGGGTTAAACGCCATTATTGCCTATGACGCCAGCCAGCCGGATACCGGCGTCTCCTGGCCCTTCGTCTGGTATTTGCGCGATTACACCGCCCTGCGCTCCTTCGATCAACCCACGCGTTCCCTGCGGGAGGCGACGGCGGTCATCGTTGACCAGAAAAATTTCGACAAGATCTATCCCGCTTTGGGAAACGAGTTCTATGAATTCAACTATATTCGCATGTGGTGGCCCAACCAGGATTATTTCAACCTCAACCGGGAACGTGTGCTGACCGCCGTCACCAATCCCGCCATTCGCGAGGGCATCTTCGACATCTGGTTCGACCGCGATTACACCAAATACGCACAGGCGACCGGCAATTCGTCCATGACATTGACGACGTGGAGTCCCGCCGACCAGATGAAATTGTTTTTGCGAAAAGACATTGCCTCGCAAATATGGAATTACGGCGTGGGACCCACGGAAACAGCGGCGGTAGAAGACCCGCTCAAAGATAAGACGCTGGTCCTTCCTGCGGATAATATTTTCGGAAGCGAACGATACCCGTCCGGCTTGAACGCGCCGCGCGCCATCGCCGTCGGCCTTCAGGCGGATCTGTACATCGCCGACTCGCGCAATCATCGCATCCTGCACATTGCTTCGGATGGAAGCCTGCTTCAGCAAGTGGGCGGTTTTGCCGATGCCTTCACAAGCGACGCTCCCATCGGCAAATTCAACGAACCCTGGGGGGTGGCGGTTGGTCCCGACGGTTCGGTGTATGTCAGCGATACGTGGAATCACCGTATTCAGAAATTCACAAGGGATCTGACGCCGGTAAAGATGTGGGGACAATACGGTCAGCCGATTCCCGGAGACGCATCCTCCGCGACCTCTTTCTGGGGTCCACGCGGCATTGCGGTGGACGCAAAGGGCAATGTGCTGGTGGCAGACACGGGCAACAAACGAATTGTCGTGTTCGACAGCGAGGGGAATTACCTCACGGAATTTGGGTCAGCCGGATTCGACCCCGGTCAATTCGACGAACCGGTCGGCATTGCCATCGCCCCGAGCGGAACCGTCTATGTCACCGACACCTGGAACCAGCGCGTGCAGGCATTCACCCCGTCGGAGGACGGCAGATTCTACTTCCCGTCTCTGCAGTGGGATGTCAACGGCTGGTTCGGGCAATCACTGGACAACAAGCCCTTCATTGCCGTCGGATTGGACGAGCACGTCTTCATCACCGACCCGGAAGGGTATCGCATCATCGAATTCACTGCAGACGGTCAACCCGTCCGCACATGGGGAGATTTTGGAAGCGGCGCGGAAGAGATCGGCCTTGCGGCGGGCGTCGCGATTGACCGTTTGGGGTTTGTCTGGGTGACGGATGCGGGAAATAACCGCATCCTCAAATACAGACTTCCATAAGACTGCGCGGCGGACGAAGGGGCAGGTTGTTCCTCCGGGCGGGACGAGAATCGCGCCCCACAAGCAAAAGACCATTGCAAATACGCAAAGACAACGGACAACCGCCTCTATTCGAGACGGTTGTCCGTTTTTTGTAACTCAATCCAACTACACGTCCACTGCGATGCAGGTCAGCGTTTGTTCGACGCCGGGGATCGGCTGAATGGACGAGGCAATCAGCGACCCCAGCCCGCTGATATCGGAAGATGTGATGACCGCCACGGCGTCATACGGACCGAATGTCATATGCGCTTCGATGACATTTTCCAGTTTTCGCAATTGGCGTACTACATCCTTCACTTCGCCGGCGCGAATCTTGATCAAGACATATGCTTTCATTTCAGGCTCCTTAGACGACATTTCAACCGTCGGAGGGGCGGAGGAAGATCGCCCAATAAATGGCGGCAACGAGAACAGCGCCGCCAATGATGTTCCCTATGGTCACCGGAATGAGATTGTTGAAAACGAACGATTCCCAGGTCAATTTATCGAGATGGGCGACCTTGTCGCCTACCAGGGCGGTAAATTCACGATCGAAGTGTTTTATGAACAAGGCGTAAGGTATGAAATACATATTGGCAATACTGTGTTCAAAACCCGCCGCGACAAATGCGGTAATCGGAAAAATGATGGCGGCAATTTTATCCAACGTACTGCGCGCGCTGAAAGTCAACCAGACCGCCAGGCAAACCAGCGCATTGCATAAGATGCCCAGGGCAACCGCCTGCAAGAAGGTAAACTCCACCTTCGCCACCGCAATTCGCAATGCGGCGATGCCCACAGAATTGGACCCAAAGAGATATTGCTTCGAGAAGAACATCAAGACGACCGTACCCATGGCACCCAAAAAATTCCCGAGGTAGACCACAAGCCAGTTCAGCAGAAGGGCGCGCCCTTTCACTTTTCCACTTGCCCATGCCATCACGATCAAGTTGTTTCCGGTGAACAGTTCGGCGCCGCCCACCACCACCAGGATAAGTCCCAGGCAGAATACCAAGCCAATCAGAAGCCTGTTAAACCCATAGGGGAAGCCGGTTGTGAAAGCCGTTTCGCCGCCGGAGGCTGTAATGGAAATGCTTCCCGCGCCGACCGTGGTGGCAAAGATCGCGCCCAGGGAAATGAACGCGCCCGCCAGCACAGCCAGCATGAACATTTTCAGGAAGGGCATCTCCGCTTTGCGCACACCCAAATACTCAGCCCGGGTTGCCATTTCCTGAGGAAGAAGGGCATCAATTCGTATTTCGCTCATATTAAATCTTTCCAATTTGTGAAATTATTCACACTCGAGTATATCAACCGCTTCCAACAGACGACAGGGTGATTGTAACGAGTATGGAATGATGTTCTTCCAGATTTTCTTCACAACATCCTTCAGGCAAAAGGACAAAATCGAGATCGTCTGCATTTTTGCACACTTCAGCAGACGAGTCAACGCTGTTTATCGGGTGAGTGTCGCCGGCGATGGATGAAGCGCAATTCGTCCGGGGTCAAGACACGCCAGGCACCGGGCGGTAAATCTCCGAGGGTAATTTCTCCAATGGCAATCCGTATCAACCGCAAAGCGGGCAAACCCACTGCCGCTGTCATATGGCGTATCTGGCGTTTTTTGCCCTCCCGCAGTTTGATCTCAATCCATGCTGTCGGACCATGCGGAGTGACAGGCTTGGGACGCGGAGGCAGTTCCGGGGCGGGAATGAGGCGGGCTTTGGCGGGAAGAGTCCGATAGCCTTTGAGGTCAACTCCGCACTCGAGATGCAGAAGTCTTTCCGGTGTCGGATCGCCCTCTACCATGACCCAATAAGTTTTTTCGATACGATGACCGGGATCGGTCAGACGCCGGATCAGACCACCGTCGTCCGTCAGCAGTAACAACCCCTCGCTGTCTCGATCGAGACGTCCCGCCGCATAGACGCCCGGCACGTCAATGAAATTCTTCAACGTGGCATGCCCCGTGCCTTCATCCGTGAACTGAGACAGGACGCCATAGGGTTTGTTGAAAATAATATAGTTCATATCGGAGTTATAATCATTAACAATAAAGGAGCAGAGAAATGGCTTACAAGAAAATTATCGTGGGAAATGCTGGGAAAAAGGACAAAAAATACAAGGTCAAACAGAATAAGGAAGTTGACATTGAGATTGTAGACCCGGGAACGGATGAATTTATCGTAGAAATTCTCGATCTGGCGGGACTTCCGTCCACCGTCACAGATGATGAGGAGACTTCTCAAATCGTCTGGCACAACAACTTTGCCATCAGAAAGAAGGGCGGCGATTACATTAAGCAGCGCTATCGGGTGAAACTTCCGGGCGCAAACGCCCTGCGGAAGGCAGGCAAGAAAATTGTCATCTTCGACGGTGTCACGAATAAGGGAGAGCCCTATGTGTTCAAAGGCACGGTTGATGCCGACGACACCTTTGAGTTGATCAACGGAGATCCCGCCATCGGCTCCTCGCCTCCCTAGGATTCCCGAGATTCTCGCGCGGCGTCGAACAGAGCCTTTCGCCACGGAAAGTTTTCGATAAATAATCTGCGCGACTCTGCATCTCGAAATTTCGACGCCTGCGCGTCCAGTAATTGCATTGCCGATTGCAATACGCGCCCGGCGCGCGGATCGCGCTGTCTTGCAAGAAATGCATAACAGGCATAGTAGACCCTGAGAGGTTCGTCGGTGCCCTCCAGGGTGCCGCCTCCCTCCAAATACGCAAGGATGCGCTCAGCGTATTGCCACGCGGCGGAAAGGTCGCCGGCATGAGCAGACGCTTCGACCAACCCGGCAAGCGGTTCCATCGAGAGGGACGGCTGACCCAATTCCGCGCGGATATTCGCCGAGAGGTTGAATGCCTCACGCGCCTGGGGGTATTTTTTCATGGCTGTGAGCGCATGTCCAATATACAAATGCGCCCAAGCTTGGGCGGAAAGGTCGCCGACTCTGCGTGAAATTTCGAGGGCTTTTTCCGCCAATTCAACCGAACGTTCAGGTTCATGGGTGACACATGAAATGGCGCTCAGGTTGATGAGCGTATAGGTTTCCAGATTCAGGTTACCCACTTCGCGCGCCACCACCAGGGATTGCTCGTAATACTGGAACGCCGTTGAAAGGTCGCCCCGCATTCCTGCCACAAACCCAAGATTGGTCAACACAATTCCCTCCTGATAACGATCACCAATCTCTTGGGCGATCGTGTACGCCCGCAGATAGTACTCTCCAGCCAGAACGTAATTTCCCCTGACCGCCCCCTCTGAAAGGGCAAGGTTGTTGATCGTATAGGACTCGAGGCGGCGATCCTTGATTTCCCGCGCAAGTATCAGACTGGTCTCGAGGTATTGATGCGCCATGCCGGGATCCTTTTGCTCGAGGGCGATCAAGCCCATCACATTGAGCATGCGCGCTTCATCTGCCGTGCGTCTCAACGATCGGGCAAGGGCAAGCCCCGTCAAAGCCTGCCGCGTGGCTTCCTCGGTTCTGCCCAGGCGCAGAAGAGAGGAGGCGCTCAGGTTATAGATTTTTACAGCCTGTTCCGGGAACCTTTCCACAGACACGTATCCCTTCGCCTCCTGCGTGCATTCCACCGTTTCGAGGAATTGCCCTGTGGTGTGATAGTAAAGTGAACGCAGTACCAGAGCCTGACCAATCCAATCGCCATTGTTCGCTTCCCTGCCCCACCCTTCCAGAAGTTCGATATCGCGGAGTTGAAGGTCGCGTTTGCCGATGCGTGAATAGAGTTCTACACGTTCCAGCACCAGATCGAACCGCGCGGGAATATCCTCAAAGGAGGTGTAGGCAAGCGCCCGATTGATATAGTCCAGCGCCTCGCTGTTGCGATACAAACGCACAGAGCGCCTGCCCGCCAAGGTGTAGTATTCCTGAGCCTTTTCGCGCAAGTCGCCATGTTCGGCATGATAGGCGAGTTCCGCGTAGCGATTTTCCAAACCGTCTGCGTACACCTTTTCCAGCGCAGTAAAAGCCAGGGCATGAAGTTCCTGACGCCGGGCGCGCATCTGCATGGAGTACGCCGCGTCGCGCAAAAGCGCATGGTAGAAGATATAGCGCATTTCCCGCAGCGGCAGCCAGATGACGGCTTTTTCCGCCTCTGCGACACATTCTTCCGTGTCAACCTCCGAACCGAGCATGTATGCCAGCACCTGCACTTCAAATTCACGCCCAAGGACAGAGGCGGTCTGCACGGCAATCTTGACTTCCTGCTTTAGCTGGTCGAGGCGTGCAATCAACAGGGCACTAATGTCCTCCGGCAGAACGGAAAAACGCCCGCGCCGCGCCTGTTGCCAGCCGGCGTTGCTCATTTCCAGCAGTTGTTCCTGCTGTAAATAGCGGATGATCTGCTCGGCAAAATATGGATTCCCTTCGGAACGAGAGGCAACCAATTCGATCAAGACCGGAGAGGCGGGTCCGCCCAGGACAATCTCCACCAGGTGGGCAATATCGTCTTCCGAAATCCCCTGTAATTCGATCGTGAGGTCGGAAAGATCGTCGCCAGTTTTGAAATCCGTGCCGGTCTTTCGATAAGCAAGAACGATAGCCACGGGGTAATTTTCGGCGGTGGACAGGGATCGTTTCAATTGGGATAAAAACGTGATCGTATCGAGATCCACAAAATGAAGATCGTCCACGAATAACAGCACCGGCTGACGCAGGCTCTCCGCCTTGATCAGCGCGATCAGAGCGATAAAGGTGTTGTTGTATCTGCCTTCGGCGTCCAATTGCTCATAGAGCGAATTTGCCCAGTTCAGGTCCAGGAGAGCCCCCAAGATGGAGCGCATCCGATTGAGTTCGCGCGCAAGCTCGGGGTCCGGCAGGGAAGCGAGTAATTGGTCTATTTTTTGGTCGAAGATGGCTTTTCGTTCTTCCAAAGATTGATCCGCGAGAAAACCGAAATAACGATAAAGCCACCGGCGCAGCGGGTTGAAGGACTGACGCAGGATTTGATCGGCTTGGCAGACAGCCCATAGCGCCGCACGTTCCATAAAGAGGGGAGACGTTCGAAAGGCATGGATCAGGCGTCCCTTGCCAATGCCCGCATCGCCCGCCACGCCCACCACGCCGGAGAATTTGCCGCGCCAAAGCGGTTCAACGAACTCCACGAGCCGGCTGAGTTCAGCCTGCCGCCCCACCATTTCACCCTGATAAACCGCGTCCACGTTCTGTTTGCGGCGAAGCAGGCGATATACCTTTTGCGCGGCGGCAAAGCCCTTGAACGATTGCGAGCCAATATATTCGATATCGAACGATTGCGACACGCGGCGCGCCACGCGTTCATCCACCCAGATGTGCCCGGTTTGAGCGCTCATCATGAAGCGGGAAGCCAGGTTTACCCCCCACCCGTAACAGGTATAGTCCTCGCACATTTCGCTTCCAAGATAGCCGGCGTGAGCAATGTAATAGGTGACGCCGACCGTAATCGGAAAATCCACGCGCGCTTGAAGATCGAGCACAAAATTGAGGGCGCGCCCAATGTCGTTTTCATAGGCGACCGGCGCGCCCCACAGCATCAGAAGATTACAGCCCTTGTCGCCGAAATCAAGACGCGTGAGCAGTCCCCCATATTGCTTACGCAGGACAAACACCGAATTGATGAATTCCTCCAGTTTTTCATCGGGCAAGTCGGGGATGCGCATGAACAGGTTGACGATTTGACGGAACTCGCCGCGAATATCGTGAACGATCACGGTTTCCGGCATGAACACCTTCGAGGACGCCACATCCACAGACGGAAGGAAGCAGGCAGTTGTGCCGGGAATCTCGCCAAGAAACCGCACAAACCTCCAAAAGGAACCCTGCGGAAACGTTTGAACGGCGTCACCGATCACCGCATGCAAGTGAGCGGTTAACACGATCTCGCCTGCGCCGGCTTGATGCTCAGCCGCTGCGGCGTCGTCCACCGCCGAACCGCGAAAATAATAGGTCGCTTGATTGCCGCCGCTCGAACGCAAAATACGCCAGGAGACAAACCCGACGGTCAGACCGATCTTTACCGAAAAGGAGAACCTGCCGTACACCGTATCCCGGTGCGGATTTTCCGTCAGCCGCCGCTGTATCGTCCAGGCCGAAGCGAGCGCCCTCAAAGCCATGTCACGCTCGTCGCCGTCAATGGGAAACAACGCCATGATGCCATCCCCCGCAAAACTGACAATACGCCCGCCATACTCGAAAATGCTCCGGACAAGAGGGTCGAAAACCCCGTGCATCAAACCGGCAAGCACCTCCGCGCCATGCTGTCCATGCTGCATCAGGGCATCGGTCATCTTCGAAAAACCCGAAAGGTCGAGGAACATCCCCACCGCCGGGAACCCGCCCGAAAACCTGCCTGTACGATAATTTTCCAGAATCAACTCAGGAACCACGCGATGCATGCGTAAATTGTAGCATGTATAATCCCCCGTATGCCAATCGAACGCTATGAAATCAGAAAATGCCGCTCTTGCGGACTGCGCTACCCGCTTGCAGCCCGACATCCCCACGGCGCGCGCTGTCCCGCCTGCCTGGGAGAAACCCGCCTCCTTCTCAGCCGAAGCCTGAATCCCGAACCCCATACCGTTCCCGCCGCCGGAACACATCCCCGTGCCTCTCGCGCCCGGTTTCCGCAAAAACGACCAAGCCGAAGGCGCGCCGTTCTGCTTGATAACATCCGCTCGGCGTGGAATGTGGGATCCATCGTACGCACAGCCGACGGCTTCGGCTTCGAGCATGTCTTTTTATGCGGCATCAGCCCAACCCCCGAAAACGAAGCGGTTACCAAAACTTCCCTCGGCGCGGAGGGGTCGGTTCCGTGGTCCCATCATAGGGATGCAGTCACGCTTGCCAGGGGGCTGAAAAAAGCGGGCTGGCAACTCTACGCGCTGGAGGACGATGACAGGGCGGTTCCGCTTCCCAAGGGAAAAGGCTTGAAGGGCGATACGGTTCTGATCGTCGGCAACGAAGTAACCGGCGTGGACCCCGCTCTGCTGGATTTGTGCGATGGCATTTTCCACATCCCCATGTACGGACAGAAGACATCCTTCAACGCGGCAATCGCCTTCGGAATTGCCGCATACGCGTTGACGGAGGTCAACCGCCCCCAAAAGCGGCTTACTGTCGCGGCGGATTAATGTTTGCCGGTGAGGTTTTCGATCTTTTCGCGTATCTCATCCAGCAGGTTTTGAATCTCCTCCCGTTCACGGATCGCAACCTGCATGGACGTCTTGAACGCCTGTTTTTGCGGATCCTGGAGAGTCTCGAGCAAATGCTGATCGCGCGTGATCTGGGTGTTCTTGTGTTTGAGTTTTATTTCCAGGCGTTTCTTGTATCCCTCGTAGAAATCCAGTTCGTTCAGCGGTTGAGCGGAGGGAGCCTTGCCTTCGACCAGCTCGTCAATCAGCGGAAAGAATTCGTCCCAATCCACCGGTTTTTCGAGGAAACGGGTGACACCAATGGTCAGCGCAAATTCCTTGTCTTCGGGCGCAATGTAAGTGGCGGAAAGAAACACCACCGGAATGTCACGCGTGGCGGGATTCAGCCGCAGGCGATGCACCAGACTAAATCCGTCCATTTTCGGCATGAGGATGTCGGTAATGATGAGAGCCGGGCGCTCTCGGGCAATCATTGCAAGCGCCTCCTCCCCGTTGGTGGCTGTTATCACCTCATAGCCCTTGAATCTCAACGTTTCGGTCAGGAGGATCAGGATGTCCTGAACATCCTCCACGATCAACAGACGGCCTTTGTGTGTGTTCATACGCCTATTCTACCGCAACCCAGGCAGGGGATCGGAACAAAACAAATGCCACGCAAGCGCAATCCCGCCCCTCTTGCGCATACATCCCCTTTATGCTATCGTTACTTTTGCATGAACCAAAAGACCGTATTGATCGTCGAAGACGAAGAAGACGCCGCCGAATTGTTCGCCGAAATGATGCGGATCAGCGGCTTTCGGGTGATCAAGACATCCAAAAGCGCTCCGGCCATTTCCATGATGACTGCCGACAAGCCGGATCTCGTCCTTCTGGATATCATGATGCCGGAAGTGTCGGGGCTCGAAATTCTGCGCCAGATGCGGCGCGACCCCGATCTGGCACAGATTCCGGTCATCATCGTTACCGCCAAGAGTATGCCAGCCGATATCAAGAACGGCATGGAGGCGGGCGCGTCGTCCTACCTGACCAAACCGGTCGGTTTTCAGGAATTGAGGGATGCGGTCGAACGCATTCTGGGAACCGCCTCTTGATCTCATGAGCCTGCTCAGAGTGTTCATTGCGTTGGATATTCCTGCGAACCTCCAGCGCGCCATCCGGCAAAATATGGAGGGGTTGCAAACGTCCCTCGGCAACTCGGTTCGTTGGGTGCCGGCTGACAAGATACACCTGACCCTGAAGTTTATTGGCGATATTCCCCCTGCCCATGTGGCTTCGTTGAGCCAGGCAATCGTCCAGCAGGCAGGCACCACTTCCCCTTTCGATATTTCGATCGGCGGATTCGGTGTCTTCCCGGATCTGAGGCGGGCGCGCGTGCTTTGGGTGGGTGTCCAGGCTCCGGCGGCGTTGGGGGCGCTCCGGCGCGGGATCGAAACCGGATGCGCGCAATTGGGCTACTCACCGGATGGACGTCCGTTTTCGCCGCATCTTACCGTGGGACGCGTGAGAGACTATGTTTCTTTAGGGGAACAACAACGTCTCCGCAAGGCGCTAGGAGAGACGAAGATTGACTCCCTAGGCACGACAAGGGTAAACTCGGTTCATCTGTATCAAAGCGAATTGAAACCGGACGGTTCGATTTACACCAAACTGTTTTCCGCGCCGTTAAAATCGCAGTGACGACTTGAGATCTCGCTGCAAACATAGAGGTGAAACCTGAACGCTCTCGAACTTGCGCACATCATCATCGAAGCCCTGGAGGATAAAAAGGGGGAAGATATTTTGCTTCTCGATATCAAGGAGGTTGCCTCGTTTACCGATTATTTCATCCTTTGCAACGGGACCAGCGACCGCATGCTCGAAGCGCTCGCCAAGGGCGTTTTGGAAGCGACCAAGTCGCAGTACAAAAAAAGGGGGCGCGTGGAAGGTCAGGCACGCGAAGGCTGGCTGGTGATGGATTTTGGCGATGTGGTGGTGCACCTGTTTTCACCCGATATGCGAGAGTATTACGATTTGGAAGAGTTGTGGAGCGATGGGAAAGTGTTGTTGAGAGTCCAATAGTCTTGTAGTCTTATGGTCTCATCGTCGCTAGTCTGATGCGCTTTCCGCCTGGACGGTCGCTTTTGGGTTACTGGAACGGGCGGGAGTTTTATTTCCAAAACAAAACGCCCCGCCGATCTGACAACCGACAGGACGTTACAAACAGCGCAACATGCAGTACAAATTACTTCTCGAATATCCACCTGTCCACTTCGCGTTTCCAATCCACCAACTCCTCCGGCTTGAACCATAAGGCGCTCTCACGCGCGCCGGTTTCGGGTTTGTCGGAAGCGTGGATGAGATTACGCCCCACTTCGAGGGCAAAATCATGGCGAAGGGTGCCCGGCGCGGCTTCGACGGGTTTGGTAGAGCCGACGGTCTGGCGGATGGCGGCAACCGCGTTCGGTCCCTCCCAAACCATTGCCATCACGGGCGCGGAAGTGATGTAGGCAATCAGTCCGTCGTAAAAGGGCTTGCCTTCGTGTTCGGCATAATGTGCCTTTGCCAGTTCCAAACCGACCTGCATGAATTTAGCCCCGACGAGCCGCAGTCCGCGGCGTTCGAAACGGGTTATGGCTTCGCCAATCAAACCGCGTTGTACGCCATCGGGTTTCACTAATACGAGCGATCTTTCCACAGAGTTCCTCCGAAATTAATATGAAAACCCGACAGGTTCTCCTCCTGTGTTCACCAGGCAAAACCTTTCCATGAAGACCTGTCAGGTTTATTGTCTATCGTAACAATTCTTCCGCTTTGGTATACGCGTCCAGGGCATCCTGCAACTGATTGGCGCGCATATAGGCGTCGCCGAGCGTCTGCCAGATGCTTACTTCCACCGGATAGCGATACAGCGCTTCGCGCAAATCGAAAATGACCTCCTCGAGGTAACGCCCCTTTTTGATGAGTTTGCCGTAGGCGTCGAGCGCGCCGGGGATGTTGCTGCGCGAGAGTTCATTGCGCGCCAACCCGAGGATCGGATCGCCGGGCAGGGTCAACATGCCGGTTCCTTTGACGGTCATAGGTTCCTGGTACGGTTCGAGGGAAGCCGCCGGCTTGGCTTTTTCTTTGCGCGGCGAGGCTTTCTTCGCCTTTTCCCGCTCGGAAACGGCGCCGGGTTCCGGCGTGGATTTTGCGGCGGGCGGCGGCGCGGCCGGAGACGGTTGTGAAAGCGGCTCCTCTCCAGTCACAGGCATCCAATCCGTTGCGCGGGTCGGCTCGATCTTGGTCGGTTCGACGACCAATTCGCCGGTTGCGTCGCGCATCCAAGCGGGCAGATCGTCAGAGACGGGCAGGATCGGGGGCGCCTGTTCGTCTTCCTTTAGATCGCTGAGCCAGTCCGGAAGTTCTTCAGGTGCGGCGGTGGGAACCTGTGGAACCGTTGGGATGGCGGTTTTTTCCTCGGGGATAACCGCCTCCTCAACCGGGGCTTCCGCTTCGCTCATGTCGCTCATCCAAGCGGGAAGATCATCGGCGGCAACCGGCGTTTCCTCCGCCGTATCGAGCGAGTTTAGCCACGCAGGCATATCCTCCTCCGCTGCAGCGATGTGCGGTTCAACGCTCTCTTCATCCAAACTTTTCAGCCAGGAAGATACGTCGGTATCCGGGACCGGTTCGGGGGTAAGTTCGATGTGTTTGGAAGGTTGTTCCTCCGCACCGGCTTGTTTTACCTGTTTGACCCATTCCGGTTCCTCTTCACGGCGTTCCTCCGGTTTGGTCAATAAACCTTCGGTCGCGCCCTGGCGAACAGCAAGGCTTTCAAACCATGCCAGGGCATCGTCAATTTCCTGCCCGCTTCTGCCCGGACCTTCCGTTTTGTCGGCAAGTTGAGGCGAGACGGCCATCCCGGATTCGGAAGGCGTTTCGTCAGCCGCCAGAACCGGCTCAACCTGCGCCTGCGGAATGGACGGTTGTCCTGCGCCTGAGCTTTGTGCCTGTTTCACCCATTCCGGTTCTTCTTCACGGCGCTCCTCCGGCTTGGTCAACAAGCCTTCGGTCGCGCCCTGTCTTGCCGCCAGGCTTTCAAACCATGCCAGGGCATCGTCAATCTCCTGCTCGCTCTTGCCGGGCGTTGGCGCGCGGTCAGGGGGTTGTGAAATTTCCCCAAGGGTTTGTTCGGGCGGTCGACTCAAACCCTTTGCCTGTTTTACCCATTCGGGCTCTTCGCTCGGGCGTTCCTCCGGTTTGGTCAACAAGCCTTCGGTCGCGCCTTGTTTCGCCGCCAGGTTTTCCAGCCATGCAAAGGAATCATCCCGCTCTTCTTCGCTGGTTCCCAGGCGCCCCGTCTCGATGGTGGAGGAGGGGACGGGAGGGGGGGGCGTTTCTTTGCCCGTCCCGCGCAGCCATTCCAATTGCTCTTCTGTAGGCTGTGGAGCGGCGGGCGGGTGTTCTTCGCCGAGCGCTTTCAACCAATCCGGTTGTTCATCTGAAGGCTGAGCGGCGGGGCGTTCTTCCTCACCGAAACTTCTCAGCCAGTCGGGTTGTTCTTCGGTGGTGGAAGCCGCCTGCGGTTGAGCGCCAAAATCTTTCATCCAGTCCGGTTGATCGTCGGATATGGGTGCGGATTCGCTCAGTCCGCGCAACCAATCAGGCTGGGGTTCAGACGAGGCGCCGGTGGAAGCAACAGGAAATGATTCGGTTCCGATTTTATTGATCCAATCGGGAATTTCCTCTTCCGTTTCTTCCGCAGGCTGTAAGGCGTCGGGAGGCGCCATGGCTTTGACCCAATCGGGCAGGTCGCCCTGAGCAATGGGTTGGACGGCGGGTTCTTCCTCGAACATGCCGGAAGATTTGCTTTCGTCGAACGCGCCGGTGGAAACGCCCCAACCGGCAGCGCGTAGAAAGTCGGGGATGTCCTCTTCGGAGGAGCGAGCCGGCGTGGAAGAGTCGCCCGGGGCAGATTCAAACGTCGGGGCGGAAAGAGGCGAGGAGGGTTCAGCGGGAAATGATTCCTTCAGCCAGTTCGGTTGTTCGTCGGTCCCGCCTATGCCGCTTTTCAATCCAATGGCGCGTTCAGCCGCCCAATCTGCAGACATTCCAACGGGCTGTCCGCTCCAATCCAAGTGTTCGATGGAGACTGCCGCGTCGCTGACTTCTTTTGCCAGGAACATGCTTCCCTCCGCCTGTGCGGCGTAAGGATCCAGTTCAATGACGCGCTGGCGATAGGGTTGGGCGCTCTCGGGGCGGTCGACGCTGAGGAGTTCTGCCAGGATCAGGTTGGCATCGAGGCAGAAGGGAAATCGTTTTATGACGCTCGAAGCCGCATCAGCGGCGTCCTTTTTCTGACCGCTCCGGTAATACGCCTTCGCCAGTACAGTCTGCATGTCGGTGCGTCCCTGATCCTCTGCGAGAATGCTTCTGCATTCGGAGATCGCCTGAGGAAAGAGTTCGCCGCGCATATACATATGCGCCAAAGCGCCGCGCGTCATCCGGATGCGCGGGGGCTGGATTCCGTCGCGGCGTCCGTAGAGCCTTCGCAATTCATCCTGAATGGCAGGGTTGGCAGACTGCACTTCGTAGGCGCGTTCCATGTGCCAGATGGCGTCGTCGAGTTTGTTCTGTTCGTCGCGAATGATGCTCATGCCAACGTGGGCGACGAAATCGCTGGGTTCCGCATTCAGAACACGCAAAAAGATATCTGCCGCCTCGTTATGACGCCTGGCTTCCAGGTATGCCTTCCCCAGCAGGCGGTAGGTTTCAAGATGCTTGGGGTATATCTTCAGGATATGCTGGCAATGCGCAACCGCTTCATCCAAATGCCCCCGGTCGATCATTGCTTCGATTTCCCGGTTATACGCCCGAAGTGAAACTTTTGCCATGAATCGCTGTGCTCCTTATTGCTATTATAACGCACCTTTTCAGGCGTAAAACAGCGGCAATGGAGCGACGACGGTTTCGCTAAAAGCGTGCGCGGCGAGAATCGCCCGGCGCGCTTCGAAAAGCTTGGATGGGTCGTTGGCGTGAACGGTAAATAATGCCTCGTCCTGTTCGACCCAATCGCCCACTTTCTTGTGAACGACAATGCCAACGGCGTGATCCACGGGATCGGACTTTTTTGCGCGCCCAGCCCCCAATGTCACTGCCGCCTCGCCCACGCTTCTTGCCTGGACCTGTGAAATGAAACCGCTTCGAGGCGACCTGACCGTCTCGATATAGTTCGCGCGTGGAAACCTGGCTGGGTCGTCCACATAGGACACGTCCCCGCCCTGCGCCTGCACCAGGAGGCGGAATTTTTCGAATGCCGAGCCATTCGCGATGGATCGTTCCGCCAGGGAACGTCCTTCGGTCAAGTCTTTGGCGCGTCGGCCAAGAAAAAGCATGTGCGCGGAAACCTGCAGGCAATGTTCGCGGAAATCCATCGGTCCGCCGCCCTTGAGTGTTTCGATGGCTTCAATCACCTCCAGGGCGTTGCCGACGGCGCATCCCAGGGGCTGATTCATATCCGAAAGCAGCGCCACCACCTCGCGTCCCGCCAGTTTCCCAATATCCACCATAAGAATTGCCAGTTCTCGGGCTTTATCGAGCGTTTTCATGAATGCGCCAAGACCAACCTTCACGTCCAGGACGATTGCCTGCGCCCCTGCCGCCAGTTTCTTGCACATGATAGAGGAGGCGATCAACGGTATGGAATCCACTGTACCGGTTACGTCACGCAGGGCATAGAGTTTGCCGTCGGCAGGCGCCAGGTCGAGCGATTGACCCGTCAGTACAATCCCCTTTTCTCTGAGTTGTCTTTTGAATTCTTCGGTCGTTAAATCCACCCGGTAGCCTGGAATGGACTCCATTTTATCGAGCGTGCCGCCGCTGAAGCCCAAGCCGCGACCGGACATTTTGCCAACGGGCAAACCGCACGCCGCCGCAATGGGAAGCACAACCAGCGTGGTCTTATCGCCCACCCCGCCGGAGGAATGTTTGTCCACGGCGAGGTCAACCACATCGCTCAAATCCAGCATATGACCGGAATGAGCCATCGCAAGTGTAAGGTCGGTCGTTTCGCGCGGCGTCATCCCGTTCAGCACGACCGCCATTGCAAAGGCGGATGCCTGATAATCGGCAATATCCCCCGCCGCAAAACCCTTGACAAAGAATTCGATCTCGTCACGCGTGAGTTCGCCTCGATCGCGTTTTTTGATGATGATGTCTACTGCGCGCATGAGCAACTCCTTGTCGAACCTGCGCGTGTATTTTATCCCACTTTGTTGGAGGGCGGTGAAAGAGTCGGAAACGTTGGTCTTTGCCTGGCGATTGGGTATTCTGCGCGCTCCAGCACAAGGAAGCGGCGTTCGACCCGCCCAGGGCAGGTGGAAGAAACGTCAGTTTTTGACGAGGGTGTAACCGTCTTTTCCATCCTGGACTATCCATCCCAGCGTTTTGATCTCCTCGCGCAGACGGTCGGACTCCGGCCAGTTCTTCTCCACACGCGCGGCAAGACGCTGTTCAGCCAGGTGAATCACCGCCTGGGGAGGTTTGGCATCTTCGAGCGGCGGGGCGTTGACGACCATTTCCCAGATCTGCGGTGCGAGACCGCTTTCCAGCGGATCGGGAATCTTGTAAGCGCCAAGTTCCGCCAACGGGAAGGTGGAGCCGGCAGGATAGATCTCCGGGTCGCACGCACGAACGATGGAGACAGAGCTCACACCGCTGACTTCGCATGTGCCTTTCTCCAAATCCAGGATGAGACCGGTGTGTTCATCCAAGCCGAGGGTGGTGTTTTCCAGCGGGACCAGGTTGCACCATTCGGCAAAACGTTCCATGCCGACAAAACAGCGGCTGGTATCGAGGTCCACGCCGCCCTCGGCATTGTTCCAATGCGGAATGAAGGAGAGGTGCAAGCCGAAATCGGCAAAGAAGTCCAGCCCATCCACCGCATGGACATCCTGCCCAACCTTGTAAATTTCATAGACGGGCAGGGCGTGAGCGCCCACAGAAATCGTGGCGGCAGAGGCAAAAATCAACGAGGCGCCAAGGCGGTGGCGGGCGCGCAGGATGTCCCAGGCGAGCGAATCCTTCAGGTGACGGATGGCATAGGTCGGACTGCCGGGTCCCATGAAAATCATATTGGCGTAGAGAAGCGGCTTGAGAATCTCCGCGTCATCCGGGCTGAAGGCGCTCCCTTTTTTACGCGCGGGGATGACATCCACGATTGGTCTGTAATTCTGCAGGCGGTTCTTCATGAAATCGCCCACACGCCCGACAACCTGCGCGGAATTCAATTCGAAGCCCGCCGGGGTTTCAAGAAGGGCAATACGGAGAGGTTCTTGGATTTCTTTCGCAAGCGCCTCAAAGAGGCGCCCACCAGCCAGCGATGTTTCACCAGAACCAAGAAGGGCAATTCGACCAAGCGTCATGTTAAGAGGACAACTTGTTCAACTCGTCTATTACGCCAAACAAGTCTTCGTTCGAAGGGATATCGCGCATGGACGCGCCATAATGGGCAAAACGAATGTATCCGTTCCTGTCAATCACGCAGTTCAGCGGCATGCGCCCCATCTTAAAGAGATTGACCTCCTGACGATACATCCGCGCAACTTTGTGGTTGGGGTCAGGCAGACCGATGAAGGGAATCCGTTCGTTCTGCCAGTATTGCTCGAACGCCGCGGGGGAATTCGGTCCCACCGCCAGGATCTCCGTATTGCGCCCCACAAATCGCTGATAATCGTCCCGCAGGCGCGCCAACTGCGCGCGGCAGTGCGGTCACATGAACCCGCGCAGGAAGGCAAGCACAACCGGCTTTTTCCCGCGAAAATCAGACAGGCGGATCAGGTTTCCGTTCACGTCGGTCAATTCGAAGTCCGGCGCCGACAAGCCGGGCACGATCAATGGGGGTTTCACCTTTCCCTCAAGGCTCCTAAAAATATCGCAGTGACTTCGGACACTTGTGTCCATTGCGTTTCGGCAGGAATGGCGGCAACACCGTCCCCGCTTTGAAAACCATACGCGCCGAATTGGGCATGGTTACCGCCTTCAACAAGGAAAAATATCGCATCTGGGGGCAATAAGGTTTTGGATGCCTCGATCAGTTGCGGCGTTGATAATCCGTCATTGGACCCGTAAACGGACAATACGGGGATACCCAACCCTTTGAGCGAGTCATCCGCCGGGTAGGATGCCCAGAAAACCACCCCGTCCACCGCCTGCGGGTGAGCCGAAGCATAACCAGCCGCCGCCACCCCGCCCAGGGAATGTCCGCCGACCGCCCAGCGGGCGACCTCTGGATGAGCCAAGATCACATCGTCCGCGGCGTTGATCTCGAAGAACGCCAGGTTGAGGTTGACTTTCACAAGCGCCACGAAACAGCCCCGCTCGGCAATCATCCGCAAAACGGGCGCGTACGCGCGGTAGTCCACACGCCCGCCGGGGTAAAAAATGAAACCGGCGGTGGGCGTCTCAGCGGGAGGCGAAAAGGCGATGAACCCCTCCTCCTGCCTGACGCTCACGCGCTTGTCCGATTTCAATGCCTGCAGGGCGGCATCGGTCGGTTGGGCGGCGGAGGACGCCCACAGGACGAATCCAACCGTCAGAATCGCGGCAACAACCAAAAGTCCAAGAAGGACGCGTTTAAGTGTTTTCATCCGATCAAAGTTTTGGCTTTCTTCCAAATATCGTCGAACATCCCCGCGGTCAGTTTGCCGGTCAGCGTGTTTTGCTGGCTGGGGTGATAGGAACACAAAATCCAAATTCCGTTTTCCAGCCGATACAGCGCCGCATGACCAAACTTCCAGGCGGAATTTCGAACGGAATATATTTTTAGAATCCTCTCAAAAGCTATCCGACCAAGGCAAACGATGACTTTGGGGCGAAGGATTTCCAATTCCCTCTCGAGGTATGGCTGGCAATTGTTCAACTCTTCGGGACTCGGCTTGTTGCCCGGCGGCGCGCAGCGACCGGAGGCGGTGATGTACATGTCCTTCAGGAGAAGACCATCGCTTCGCGACTCCGCCGACGGCTGGTTCGCGAACCCAGCCCGGTACAGCGCCGGGAATAAAAAATCGCCCGACGCGTCGCCCGTGAACTGGCGTCCCGTGCGGTTGGAGCCGTGCGCGCCGGGGGCGAGTCCCACTACAAGGACGCGCGCATTCGGGTCGCCAAATCCCGGCACCGGTTTGCCCCAATATTCCTGATCCTGATACGCCCTGCGCTTCGTCCGCGCCACTTCCTCGCGCCACGCGACGAGGCGCGGACATTTTCGGCAGGCGATGATTTCGGCATTCAGGTGTTCCAGTGTCAAGTGTTTCGGGATCAAGTTTCAAGTTACCTGTATACGGGTGTACGCGTTTACGGGTTACGGGGCTACCTGCCTATAGAATCAACATCGCGTCGCCGAAGGAGTAGAAGCGATAGCCCTCACGGAGGGCGATTTGATACGTTTCGAGGATTCTCTCCCGCCCCGCGAACGCGCTGACCAGCATCAGCAGCGTGGACTTTGGTAAGTGGAAATTGGTGATCATCGCGTCCACGAGTTTGAACGGGTAGCCGGGGAGGATGAAGAGCGAGGTTGGACCCGTGAAAGGAGTAATGGGTAATTGGTAATTGGCGGCGGTTTCAAGTGTTCGCACAGATGTTGTGCCGACGGCGATAATTCGTCCACCTGCCGCACGCGTCTGGTTGATGAGATCGGCGGTCTCCTGAGAAAGTTCACACCATTCAGTGTGGATTTTGTGCTCCTCGGGGTTTTCCTCGGTGACGGGGGCGAAGGTATCCAGCCCAACATGCAGGATTACATAAGCAACTTTCACACCCTTGACCTGCAACTCCTCCAGCAAACGCGGGGTGAAGTGCAATCCAGCCGTCGGGGCGGCGGCGGAGCCGGGCTCGCGGGCGTAGACGGTCTGGTAACGCTCGGGGTCGTTCAACTCCTCATGGATGTAAGGCGGGAGCGGCACATGCCCCACTTTGGGGAAGTAGGGCTCGATGGGTTCGGAGAAGCGGATGAGGCGTTCTGACCCGTTCAGCACATCCAGGATTTCGGCAACGGGTCCTTCTTCCACCTTTATTTTTTTGCCTGCATGCAGACCCTTGCCGCCCACCAGCGTCTCCCATGTGACCTCGTCCCACCGGCGCAGGAGGAGCAGTTCGACACGCCCGCCGGTTTCTTTGCGGGCGAAGAGGCGGGCAGGAATGACACGCGTCTGGTTGAGGACGAGGAGATCGTTTGGGCGGAGGTAGTCCCCCACGTCACGGAAGAGGCGGTGTTCCAGTGTTCCCGTGTCACGGTTTAGCACAAGGAGGCGGGATGAGTCGCGCGGCTCAACGGGTGTCTGCGCGATGAGGGATTCGGGGAGGTGATAGTCGAAGTCGGAGGTTTTCACGGAGGGGATTTTAACACGAAGGGCGAGAAAGGATTTTTTGGAATCAAAAGCGAAAGCACTGCGCCGAGGCATGAGGGCCTATGCGACGCAGGCAATTTTAACACCACAAAGGGCACAAAGGAGCACAAAGGGGAGAAGGAAAAAAGGGCGACTCACGCCGGGAGGAACAGGCCATCCAAGGCGTGAGTCTCTTTTATATTTGCCTGAGCGCCCCTCACCCCGACCCTCTCCCAAAGGGAGAGGGGGAAGCGGGAACGCCCAGCCAGGACAGCATCCAGCCATCTTTTATGCCTCGCCAGCACAGCCGTAGCCGCGCTGGATTTCCGGCGCACAAATCTATGCGGAAATGCTCTGGTGCAAACACACTCAAAGTCTGTCACTGCGAGCGATGGTCGAGTAGCGTTCTTTGCGTATCGAGCCGAGCGAAGCAGTCTCCCTGCCAACGAGGAGATTGCTTCGCCGCCTGGTCTCGATACGCTGCTGCGCGACTACTCGACCGTCGGCGGCTCGCAATGACATCTTGCAACAGAGCAATGCGGAAAAAGATGTGGGAGACAACCACCCGAAAACCCTGATTCCTGTTGAGGTTGTTCGGATCGTTCCTGTTGCGGTAGGCACAGCGCGCGTTCCTGCGATTGTTGATGAACGAACCGCCGCGTACCACACGGTTGCCATTTGGATGCGCCCTACATCGCACGCACGAAGCGTTAAGATGTCGCTTTGAGCCAGCCGCCGAGCAACTTGCCGATCTCGGCGATCATGGTCGAAACATGACGGTATTGCCCCTTGCTCAGCCATCGCCAGCGTTCACACAGACGCAGGTAGAGCCGCAATTTGAGCAGTTCTGCATCTGCCGCCTGCAATTTCTCCAGACGCGCTGCGCCGCGCCGGGCATTGGCTTCGATAATCAACTCTTGAAAATTCAGCACCGCATCGTGCAAGCGCTGGGTGATCACAAACCTTTGGCTGCGCGGAAAATTATCGGTCAGCGGCAGGAGCCAGGTAATCAAATCGTATGTGCGGGTGAAAATGACCATCTCTTCGCTCATCGTCTCTCCTCTGCCAATAAGCCGACTTCGGCCAACACAGAAGCCCGCAGGTGGTACGTATCGGCGTAGCGGACGTGATTCAGCCAGCCTTGCACCGAAGCCTTGATTTTCTCTTCATCGCCTGTTTTCACCAAATGGCGCAACTTGCGCCGAAAGGCAAAGCCCTTGCGCGCTTTCAAACGGCGGTGGTCGGGGAAAACCCGAAAGCCCAGAAAAGGAATGCCCTCGCTCACCGGATAGGGATAGGCGCGTTCTTCGTGCAGGGTCAAGCGCAGGCTCGCCAGCCGCTCGATGACCGCGGCGCGCCATTCCATCAGTTGGCGTTTGCTATCGCTGAAGAGGAGAAAATCGTCCACATAGCGCACGTAGCCGCGGCAGGCAAGTTGACGTTTGACAAACTGATCGAAGGGATTGAGATAGCAATTTGCCCACCACTGCGAGGTGAGGTTGCCGATGGGCAGGCCGCGCGGGCGGCTTGCGGCGAAGAGGTCATCCCCGGGGAAATACACCATGTCGTATTCTCCGGCCAGCACGCCCTGGCCGCTTTGCAGGATGCGCTCGATGAGCCAGGCCAGGCTGTCATCGGGTAACATGCTCCGAAGAGTACGCTGCAAAATGGCATGGTCTATGCTGGGGAAAAACTGGCGCACGTCGCATTGCAGGACATACTTGAAGCGGCGGGCAAACTGTTGGGCGCGGTCGAGGGCGCGGTGGGTGCCTTTGCCGACGCGGTTGGCGTAACTATCCCCAATGAAGAGGCGCTCGAAATACGGCACCGTGATGCTGCACAGCGCATGATGCACCACGCGGTCGCGGAAGGGGGCGGCCGAAATCAGGCGCTTCTTGGGTTCGTGAATGTAAAAACTGTGGTACTGCCCTGGCTGATAGGTCTTTTGCTCGAGTTCAGATTGCAACTCGAGCAGGTGATCGGCCAGGCAGAGTTCAAAATGCGCCGCCGGGGCGCGGCCGCGCTTGCCGCGGCTGGCCCGCGCATAGGCGCAGCACAGGGTTTCCCAATCGGTTAACTTTGTTTGTAAGTCCATAGCGCGGCCTCCGGCCGCAAACCCAAGAGGTGAGTGTACCGCCGACCTTTGGTCGGCCCTGCGGAGCCAGGCATAGCCTGGCGGTACGGTTGACCATTGTGCGAAATCTTTACAATCGTGATAGATTTTCAAGAGCAATATAGGACCTCCAAAAAAAATTTAAATTCTGGGGGGGCGCACTGCGCCCCCCCAGCCCCCCCCCCCAGAAGAGCGATTCAGAGTTTCAAAGTTCAGAGTATCAGAGTTCAGATTTAGATGGGGGAGACAACCACCCGAAAACCCTGATTCCCGCTGAGGACGCCCGGAGCGTACCCGCTGCGGGAGGCACAGCGCGCGTACCTGCGAAAGTTGAAGCACGAACCGCCGCGAACCACACGGTCGCCAGAAGCCGTTTCATCTTCGCGGCCGCCGTCCGCCTTGTACGGATAGGGCTTGTACAGCGAATGACACCATTCCCAGACGTTCCCAATCATGTCAGCGCAGCCGTAGGGGCTGTCGCCGAGCGGGGAAAAGGCTCCCACTGGCGTGGTGCCGCTTTCAACTGGCGTGGTGCCGCTTTCAACTGACCGGCGGCGCAAGCGCGCCCACCAGCCGCGCGGGGCATTCCAGTATTCCTCTGTATTCGCATGAGCAGGCCGCCAGTCATTCCCCCACGGATAGGTGCGTCCATCCGTGCCGCGGGCGGCTTTTTCCCATTCGGCTTCACTCGGCAGGATCATGCCGCGCCAGCGGGCGAAAGCCAGGGAGGCATGCCAGGTCACGTACCTAACAGGATGATTGCCTGCGCCTTCGAGGCTATTGTTATCGGATGTTTTGTATTTGCTTTCCTGCACAAAGAGGCGGTACTCGTCCACGGTGACGGGATATTTGGCAATGTAATAGGTCGGCAGATACAGGGTGTGCTGCGGTTTTTCGTCATCATACGCTTCTTTATCTTCCTCCGAACTGCCCATCAGGAATTCGCCGGCGGGTACTTTCACCAGGCCGAGTTGCTCGAAGCGGCCCAATTCGCACCAGGCCCAGGTGGCGGCCGCTTTGAGCCGTTCATCATCCTGCTGGCGGGCTTGGGTGAGCGCCTGCCATACGGCGGCATCCGGTTCAGCCTGAATCTGCGCCAACGCTATCACTGCCAGGGAGCGCGCCTGAATCTCCAAATGCGCATCGCCGATGAATTGTGTCAGCATAGGAACGAAGCGGCGGCCTTCCTCCGCGCCCAGTTGGGGCAAAAAACCCAAGGCACGGCGGCGTAAGGTCGCATCGCGGCCTGCCAGCACCTCCTGCAACCAGGTGCGCAGGGATTCAGGGCTGGCAGTCTGCAGGGCGTCGGTCAACAGGCGGAAGTCACTGACATCTTCGGTGCGCGCCAGCGCCTGGCACAACTTCTCGGCAGCCTGGGAGCGCAGGGCTTTCTTGTCCACTTGAATATCCTCCCCCAGGCTCCAACCGGCCACCGCCAGGCTGGCCGGATTCTCGCCGCTGGCTTCAAGCAGGGCGCCAATCAGTTCGGCGGCTTTGTCCGGCTTGACCAGCCCAACAGCAATCAGGATGACTTCGCGCCAGGCTTCCTCGGCAGCATGCTCGAGGAGTAAATGCTCCAGCCCGTTTTCGGCAATGTATGCCGCGGCCAGGTAATCGTGCAGGGCGCGGTGCGCAAATTCGAAGACGCCGATGCGCTTCTCGGTCAGCACGCCAGAGCGCTCGTGAATTTGGTCAATCAAATCGCCGGCGGTGATGCGAACTTTGTCATCCTGCAATTTTGGCAGGAGTGGTGTCACCAAGTTTTCCAATTCGCCGCGCTCCATCTGAAGCAGACCATGGCTCAAGAAGTAAAAAGCAATCTCCTGAAGGACAAGCATCTTGCCTTTTGGAGATGGGCTGTTTGGAATGGAGAGACGGTGCACTTCCTTATCCCACTTCTCAAGTAAAACGTCCAGGCAGGCTTTGTAGAGTTCGGCGCGGCCTTCCGGCAGGTCGGTGCTGCGTTTGTACACCAGGGTAATCAAGGAAAGGATGAGAGGGGTGCGCGCAATGTGGAACAAGGTCTCTTTTTTGCGCAGAGCCTGCCACAACCCATCCGCTTCAAGCAGCGCCTGCTCATACGCCTCCCGTTCCAGGCGGGCTTCAATTTCCGGCGTCAGGCGCTACTGGTTGGCGAGTTTCTCCGAGCGCAACACCTCGCGATACCAGACGCCAATGAAACGGCGCACATCGTCAGGGTCAAATTCCCGCACGGTGTACGTTCGGAAATCGCTCAATTGGTTTTCCCAGCCGGCGGAGCGGCAGGTCACGATGAACCAATTGCCATAGCGAGCATATTCATTGACAAACGTTTCGATGAGAGACACCACACGCTCTTGTTCGCCGCGGTCGAGCACTTCATCCAGCCCATCCAGCAAGACAACGCAATTGCCGTTTCGCAAGCGGCGATCAAAATAGCCATTTGGCACACGCTCCAGTTTGATAGTCCGCGGCCACTCGAGAAGACCCAGCAGGGTTTGGGGCGCCTCCGGCAGAGAAAGGTCGCGCAAACGAGCGTACATGGGCAAGGGCGACTTGAGACGAGCGCGCAAGGGATGGGAGACATGCCCGGTAAAAACCAGAACCAGATAATGCAACAGGGTGGTCTTGCCCGCTCCGGGCTGTCCCAGGATGACAACGCGGCGTTCGTGAGAATCGAAGATTTGCTCCCAGGAAATGGGCGGCGCGTCTTCCTTGCTCTCTCCGCCAACAGAAGCATGCATGCGCAGGGAAACGAAAATTTCCTTCAAGCGCGGCGGTTGGACGCCCTTGCTATACGTGCCGATAATTTCCAGGCGGTGATGCTCGCTGTTGAGCGCCTCGTAGTAGCGTTTTTGGAAGCCAAAGCCGAGGGATTGGAGTTGCTTCCAGAGCCATTTGAGCAAACTTCGGAGCGGGTCGGCCAGAATCACGCCGAGTACCAGCATGATGACCCCAACCAGGATGGCATTCCCATTCTCTTGCCAGAAGTTCGCCATAATTTTTATCCTCTCCACAAAAATAGAGTCCCGCCAGGCTTTTCCTGGTCAAATCCCGACCACAGGTCAGGGGGACGGTCCCACCAGGCTCTGCCTGGTAAAAACGCATTTCATAACCAAATCCTTATACAACTCATCAACAAACGTATGCAACCATTCTCGCCAGTCTCTCACCAATCCAGCCTTGACTGGATTATTGACAATATACGCCAAAACACGCACAAATTCCCCTTCATCACGCACCACATGGTCATAACTTTCGCGCGCCCAAAACCTGCCTTCTTTCCCTAAAAGTTTCTGACAAGAATGCCCTGTCCGTCCTTTCAAAAGCCAAAGCGCATGGGTCAAAGCAGTATAACGAACAGCGTTTTTTCGCGGCGGCGGATCAGGAATATCTTGCGTATCTACCAGCAAGTGAACATGATTGGGCATCAGACAATAGGCAAGCAAATGATACTGATCAGGATGGAGAGCATGAATTTCCTTTTTGACCACTTCAGCAATTTCTAGTTCTGCTAACCAGCGCGGACCATGAGCCTTATCCAAAGCAGCCTCATAACGAGCACAGGCTTTTTTGTAAGCCTCATAACGCTCTTGAGAGTGTTTCTCGGGTGGCAAATCGTCAAGAAGACGTTTTGCCTGCTCATATTCTTGTTGAAACAAGTCAATGACCAACTTCGGCAGAGTACCCTCCAGCCGGAAGGTTACAAAGAAAGTCGCATTGGACGGATGCCAATGAGGCAGAAAACGGCGGTAAAAGTCTTGAGTGTTTATAGCAGATACTTCTGGATGGTCCTACAAAACTCTGCCTGGTCAAATCCCGACCACAGGCCGGGGAAACATTGCTCTTACAGGCTTTCCCTACTTCTTCCACCACCGCGCGATGAAATTCAACACGACCGTCAGCACAAGCGAAAGCAGCAGGCTGGTGGCGAGGGGGAAGTAGAAGCGGAAGTTTTCACCCTCGATGCGAATGTCACCGGGCAGGCGCCCAAGAGGCAGGTTGAAGCGGGCGGCAAGGTACATCCCTCCACCCACTAACAACAAGATGATTCCAGCAAATATGAGGTAGCGAGCGATGGTTTCCATATCTTCGAGTCTCAAGGTTTGAAAGTTTACAGATTGGCAGGTTAACTTTCAAAACTTCTAACCTTCAAACAATCCAACTCACAAAAGTCTTGGTTGTCCCTCTTCCGTCCACGGCAGATTGAGATGCTCATACGCGGACTTGGTGGCGACGCGTCCCTGCGGAGTGCGGTCGAGGAAGCCCAGTTGCAGGAGGTAGGGTTCGACCACGTCCATGATGGTGTCCTGCTCTTCGCTGATGGAGGCGGCGATGGTGTTCAAGCCCACCGGTCCGCCGCCGTATTTTTCGATGATGGTGCGCAGAACGCGGCGATCCACGTCGTCGAGACCGAGCGGGTCCACCTGGAGGAGGTCGAGCGCCTCCCGCGCCACCTCCTGAGTGATGACACCGTCCGCGCGGACCTGGGCATAATCGCGGACGCGGCGCAGGAGACGCAGGGCAATGCGCGGCGTGCCGCGCGCCCGCCTCGCCACCTCGCCGATACCTGATTCGTCCGCCTGAACCTTGAGCATCCCCGCCGCCCTTCTCACGATCTGGCGCATGGCTTCGAGATCGTAGTAATCCAGCCGGTAGACTGCGCCAAAGCGCGCCCGCAGCGGAGCGGTGACCAGCGCCAGCCGCGTTGTTGCGCCGACTACGGTGAAGCGCGGCAGTTTGAGGCGGATGGAGCGCGCCGAGGGTCCTTTGCCGATGACGATGTCGAGCGAAAAGTCTTCCATGGCGGGGTAGAGAACTTCTTCCACCGCGCGGCCGAGGCGGTGGATTTCGTCAATGAACAGCACATCGCCCTGGCGCAGGTTGGTGAGGATGGCAGCAAGGTCGCCGGCGCGCTCGATGGCGGGTCCGGCGGTCACTTTGACGTTGACGCCCATCTCGTTGGCAACGACGTGCGCGAGGGTGGTTTTTCCGAGTCCGGGCGGTCCGTAAAACAGAACGTGGTCGAGGGCTTCGCTGCGTTTTTTTGCCGCAGAAATGAGGATGGAGAGGTTTTCCTTGACCTGCTCCTGACCAATGAGGTCGGCGAGTTTTTGCGGGCGCAGGGCGTTATCCGCGCGGTCGTCGGGTTTGGATTCGGGGTCGAGGGGACGAGTGTTTGGCACGGAGGCGCCTCTATTTTTCCGCCTCATACAGGTATCCCGTCCCCCTTACGCTCATGATACTTTTCGAAAGGGCGGGGAAGGATTCCAGTTTGTGACGCAGTCGGCTGACCAGCGGACGTAGAATTTCGGGCGCCTCGCGTTGGGAGGTATCGTAGCCTTGCACCAAGAGGACCAGTTCACGATGGGTATACACCCGCCCGGGATTTTCGATCAAAACCCGAAGCAATCGTCCCTCGGCAGGCGTGAGATGTATCAATTGGTCCTTTTTCCGAATCAAGCGCCGGGAGAGGTCAATGGATGTGCCGTCCTTGAGGGAAAATTCGAGCGGGGTATCCTCCACATCGGCATTGGCGCCGCCGCTTCGAGCCTTGAGGCGGGCACCGCGGCGAGCCAGACCTTTCTTGACGCTGTTGACCACCTGAGAGGGCGCGGCGGGTTTGAGCAGGTAATCATGCACCCGTAATCGCAACGCCTGAATGGCGGATTCGGTCGTGCCAAACGCAGTCAGCAGAATGATCTCGGTCTCCGGCGAGACCTGATTGACCACCTGGATGACCTCCAAGCCATCCATGCCGGGCATACGCAAATCCACCACCATCAGGTCAACCGGATGCGTGCGCACGTATTCCACCGCCGCCTGTCCGTTCGGAACGGAATTGACCGCGTATCCCTCCAGCCGCAGGATCTCCGAAAGCGACTGGCGCGCAACCGGTTCATCGTCAACGACAAGAATGTTGGATTTCATTGTTTCGCTCCCATCGGTAAGAATAATCGGAAACAGGCGCCGTCGCCATTTCCCTTCACAAGGTCGAGCGTGCCTCCATGCGCGGTGACGATATTGTAACTCACTGTCAATCCCAAGCCGGTGCCTCCGTCCTTGGTGCTGAAAAACGGTTCGAAGATGTTGTTGCGCAATTCTTCCGGAATCCCGGGTCCCGAATCCTCGAACTGGATTTCCACGCCGGTGTCCAGTCCCCGGGCGCGTATCCAGAGAGTGCCGCCCGCGGGCATGACATCGAAGGCGTTCAGGATCAGGTTGAAGAAGATTTGCTGGATCTGGCTGTTGACGGCATGGATCAGGGGCAGGGAGTCGGGAAATTGTGTTTTCACTTCGATATGTCGTTGTCCCATTTGCTGGGAGGTCAGACTCAGCACATGCTTCAAAAGTTCCAGCACATCCACCGGTTCGGTTCGGGTCGAGCCGGGGCGGTAGAAATCGAGCATTCTTTGCATGGTCTTCATCAGGCGTTCGAGTTCGGCCCGCGCCAGATCGAAATACTCTTTGCGTTTCTCCGCCGGCACGTCTTCACGCCCGGCAATATGCAGGCAATTCTGCACCGACTGCAACGGGTTGTTGACCTCATGCGCGATGGAGGCGGTCAACCTGCCCGCCGCCGCCATCTTTTCGGAGCGCAGGAGCGCCTGCTGGGATTCCTCCACTTTGCGAACGTAGGCGCGCAGATCGGCGTATAAACGGGCGTTTTCCAACGCCACGAGCGATTGACTGGCAAGGATGTGGAACAACTCGAGGTCCGCGCCGCGAAAGGGCGCCACGCCCGCGTCCCGCGCCGCGAAGAGGATGATGCGCAAATCCGCGCGGGTGATGGGGATGAGGATTGCCGCGCCAAGTTTCAGATCCGCGAGAAGCGATTGCGCGTCCTGCTCCCCGGGTCCTGTCGCGTTGACGATGATCGGATTCCCGTCCGCATCCACACGGCGGAGAAGTTGGGTGGCAAAGCCGGGGGTATTCACAAGCGGCACACTGCCGCGCTTCGCCACAAGTTCGATTCCGGTTGCGGCAACCCGGTAAAATGCCGCATTCGTGCATTGCAGGTGCGCGCAGATCGTATCTACAATCAGGGCGTTCAATTTTTGAGAGTCGGTCTCGGAGAATAATTTGCCTGTGGCGTCGAACAACGGACGAAGCGCCTGCGCCCGCGCCGAATCGCGTTTGCGGCGGTTATCGGTAAGCGCCTGTTCCACCGCCGAGATGAGTTCCTCGCCGCGTTCGAAGGGCTTAAGCAAAAGGCCATCCACACCCTGGCGCAGCGCGCGGATGGCGGTTTCGACCGTGCCAAAGCCGGTCATGACCAGCACGGCAATATCGGGCTGCGCTCGTTTGGCGCGCGAGATAACGTCGAAGCCGTCCACCTCGGGCATGCGGATGTCCACGAGCAACAAATCGAAACGATTACGCCCAAGATGCTCGATTGCCGCGCGGGGATTGGTTTCGGCTTGAGTCTCGTAGCCGGCGCGCTTCAGGATGCGCGTGCAGAGCAGGGCAATGCCGGGTTCGTCGTCTACGACGAGTATGGACGCTGATTCCATGGGGTTTTCCTACGTCCTCGGGAGCCAGACCGTGAACAGGGAACCGACGCCGGGCTGGCTGACCAGTTCGATTTCTCCGTCGTGATCGGAGACGATCCCATAGGTGACCGAAAGACCCAGGCCGGTGCCGCCGCGGTCGGCTTTGGTGGTGAAAAAAGGTTCGAAGACTCTCGTCTGATTTTCGGGAGGAATTCCCACGCCCGTATCGCGCACGGAGACGATTACACCCTCGCGTCCGATCTTTTGGGCGGCGGCGGTCACGATCTCGAGTTGACCGCCTGCCGGCATTGCCTGCAGGGCGTTATGCACAAGATTGAGTAAAACCTGCTTCATTTGATTTTCGTCCATGGAGACCCAGGGTAGATCCTCCTGCAAATGCAACGACAATTCTACACCGTTTGTGTGAATCAAGTGCCGCGTGAGCGCAACCACATCTTCCACCACCTTGTTCAGGGAGGCGCTGGCACGCGCGCTTTCGCCTTGCCGTGCAAAGTCGAGCAGCCTGCGGACAACGTCCCGCGCCCGCCGCGATTCGCGGATGACAAGATCCAAATCGGGGCGCGAGGGCGAGTCTTGGGGTAATTCGTCCATCACCAATTCGGCGAATCCCGTCACGGAGGTGAGCGGGTTGTTCAATTCGTGCGCAATGCCGGCCGCCATCTCGCCCACCGCCGCGAGTTTGGCGGCTTGCACGAGACGATTTTCGGCGAGCCTTTGCGCCTCCATGCGGGCGTTCAATTCCATTTCCGTCTCGCGCAATTGGTAGATCGTTTCTTGAAGACGCTGGTATTGTTCGGCGCTGGTGATGATGGCGGCGAGGATGCCCGCCAGCGACTCCAAAGCCATGTAGTCGTTGTGGGTGAAGGCATTGCGCGAACTGCTCTCCACATCCAGGATGCCCAGTACTCTTGCGCCGTCGTGAATGGGGACGCAGATTTCAGAACCCGCCTGCCAGCCGCGGATGGGCAGGTAACGTTCGTCCTGCAAGACGTCGTTGACCAGTACACCCTGCCCGCTTTCGAACACATGACCGGTAATGCCGCCGCGCAAGGGATATTCGACGGATTTCATGGCTCGCTTCACCACGTTCTGGCTGGCGCCGCCAAAACCTCCGATAGTCAATTTGCCGCTTTCGTCGGCGATGAATACCGCCGCAAGTTCGTAGGAGAAATAACGCGCCAGCAAATCGGCGGTCAATTCCGCCACTTGATGCGGGTCGGTCAGACCAACCACCTGTTGCACCACTTCATGGATGACGCCAAGATTGCGCGCCCTGCCTTCCGCCTCTTCGCGCAGGCGCGTGTAATCCGCCAGGCTCGCCAGGTGACTTGCAATGACGACGATCAGATTTTCATCGTAGGAGGTGAAGGCATTGGCGCGTTTACTCTCCACGCTCAACAGTCCAATCGGCTGACCGCGGAAACGCAGCGGCACATATACCCCCGAAAGCGCCCCGTTATACAGAGGCAGGGCGTAACTCGAATCCAGTTCGTTCAAGCGGCGCTTTGCATCACTGGCGATCAGGCGGGCGATGGGATGTCCCTCGACGCCGCGGAGCATGGACACCAGATTGCCATCGTTCATCCGGTATTCCTGCAGCACCTGGTCTTCGAAGGAAAGCAGGTCAAGCACGATCAGTTCGGTGCCGAAGGCGCGGGAGAGCAAAGCAAACATGCGTCGGGCGATCTGGTCGAGGCTGCGCCCCGTGGAAACCGTAAGGGCAAAGTCGTTGAGCATGGCAAGGCGGCGCAAATGCCCCGCCATTTCGGCAAAGGTAATCAGCGTTTCGAGCGCGGGCGCGATTTGCGTGGCGAGATCAACGAGGCGATTCCACTCCTCGCCTTTGAAGGCGGAATCGCGCCATAAACCCACCGACCCGATGACGCGTTGACCGATGACCAGCGGAACGCAGATCCAGGCTTTGGTGTTTCGCTTCAAGCCCTTATGCGGGATTTGCCGCCACAGCGAATCGCCGCGGTTGACCAGCATGGGTGAGAGAGTGCGGTTCATGCGGCGAAGCAGGGCGTGTGAATCGATGGAGAGGACAAGGTCGGCAACAGCGGGCGCGTCCCATTGGGCGCGGATTTCCAGCAAGTCGCCGCGCCGGATGGCGAACCAGCCTCCCTGTACGGAAACGAGGCGAATGAAGGCGCTGAGAGCGCGGTCGGAGGCGCGCGGCAGGTCATAGGGGCTTTCCGCATCGAGGTCGGGCATCAACAGATCTGCCGCTACAAACGAGGCGGGGGAGTGTTCGACAACTGCCGTCTGGGAATTCATGCCTGCCGTCGCCAGCCGCCAGATGCGTTGGGCAGAGGGGCTGAATTGCGCCGCCCCCACCAAGACTGCGCGAGAGGCGCCCGGCAGCGGGAAGGCATACAAGCGTTCAACCCGCAGGGCGCTGGGCTGCGGCAGGGAAACGGATCGGCTTTGTCCCCCGCTCAAGGCGCCGCACAACCAGGAATCCACTTCCGCTTTGCCGAGGAACCGGACGAGGGCGTTCTGCAGTTTTTTCCCCAATTTGTAATGCGCCGTCACGCGCCACGCGCCCGCCTCGCGCTCGACCAAAGCAGACCAGTCCGCGTCGGTCAACTGGCTGGCTTCCCTGAGTTGAAAAACAAGCGTGGCGGTATTCGTCATTTTGATCGGCGAATGGCGAGGTTACGCGCAGCGCGCTCTTTGACGGCTTACGCGCTGTTGCGGAACGCCGATAATTATACAGCAGGCATATGCAGGATGTCTGACGGACTCGTTCGCAATGGTAGAATCGGCATATGACCGATCTGACTATTATTGGCGGCGGACTGGCGGGAAGTGAAGCCGCCTGGCAAGCCGCACAACGCGGGTTGAAGGTCTGCTTGTACGAAATGCGCCCGACTCTGCAAACCGGAGCGCATCAGACGGGCAATCTGGCGGAACTCGTCTGCTCGAACTCACTCGGCTCGAACCTGCCCGACCGCGCTTCCGGTCTGCTCAAGAACGAGGCGCGCCTGCTCGGTTCGATGTTATTGGAATGTGCAGAGAAAGCCGCATTGCCTGCAGGCGGCGCGCTGGCGGTGGACCGCGAACTCTTTGCCCGCCTGGTGACGGAACGCGTGGAGAATCACCCCCATATCGCAATCGTCCGGGAGGAGGTCAGGGAAATGCCGAACTCCCCGACCATCGTCGCCAGTGGACCGCTGACTTCGCCCGCGCTTGCAAACGCCCTGGCAAAATTCGGCGGCGACGAGCATCTCTTCTTCTTCGATGCCATTGCGCCGGTCATTCATGCCGAGTCCATCAACATGGAGATTGCGTTTCGGGCGTCGCGCTATGACGCTGGCGGGCGGGACGATGGCGATTACGTCAACTGCCCTTTTACAAAGGAGGAATATTACGCGTTCGTGGAGGCACTGCTCCACGCGGAACGCATCGAATTGCGCGCCTTCGAGGAAGCCGTCAAAAGCGGGGTCAAAGCCGGGCACTTCTTCGAGGGCTGCCTGCCGGTGGAGATCATCGCTGAGCGCGGGGTGGATTCGCTGGCGTTCGGTCCCATGCGCCCGGTGGGGTTGCGCGATCCGCGCACGGGCAAGCGCCCCTATGCTGTCGTTCAACTGCGACAGGATAATCTGGCGGGCAGTTTATATAACCTGGTCGGCTTTCAGACCAACCTCAAATTCCCCGAACAAAAACGCGTCTTCCGCATGATCCCGGGTCTCGAGAATGCCGAGTTTCTGCGCTACGGTCAGATGCACCGCAACACCTTCATCGCCTCGCCCAAACTTTTGCGCCCCACCCTCCAGCACGTTGCCCGCGAGGACTTGTTCTTCGCGGGTCAAATCACCGGCGTGGAAGGCTACATGGGCAACATCGCCACAGGCTTACTGGCGGGACTCAACGCGGCGCGTTTGCTGAGCGGCGCGCCGCCTCTTACACTTCCGCGAACCACCATGCTCGGTGCACTCTGTCATTACGTCACTCACGCCGATCTAAAGGATTTCCAGCCGATGAAGGCGAATTTTGGAATCCTGCCCCCGTTGGAAGTGAGGGTTCACAAACGCGAGCGCGGGAAGGCGTATGCCGAACGCGCGCTGGCAGATTTGAGTCTGACGCTGAGCGAATGGACCCCAAGAAGCGAGAGCAAAACGTGAAGAACCGATCCATTGCGGTGTATTTATCCATGGTCGGGCTTTTGCTTTCGATCACAATCGGCTGGTACGTTTTTGCGTTTCAAAACCAGCCGGAACCTGCCGCGACTCGATTTGACGGACAACGCGCTTATGCGGATGTACAGCAACAGGTCGCATTCGGAGCGCGGATACCCGGGTCAGAGGGGCATGCCCAAGTCCGGGAATGGATGCGGGCGGAGTTGGAGGCGGCGGGATGGCAGGTGGAGGTCCAGGAATCGGAGGCGCTGGGACATCCTATCTTGAATATCGTGGCGAAGCGGGGGGACGCAAGTCCGCTGATTGTTTTGGGCGCGCATTACGATTCGCGCATGTACGCGGATCATGACCCCGACCCGGCGAATCATTCCAAGCCTGTGCCGGGCGCGAACGACGGCGCTTCGGGCGTTGCCATATTGCTCGAACTGGCGCGCGTCCTGCCGGAGGATACGGTTCCCGTCTGGCTGGTTTTTTTCGACGCGGAGGACAACGGACGGATCGAGGGCTGGGACTGGATTCTCGGTTCGCGGGAATTCGTGAAGAAGAATCCGCTTTCGCCGCGCGCTGTGGTGATCGTGGATATGATCGGGGATGCCGACCTGAACATCTATAAGGAACGCAACTCGAACAGAGAACTCACCGAGGACATCTGGGGTATTGCCTCTTCGCTCGGCTATGCAGAGACATTCATCCCCGAATACAAATATTCGATGCTCGACGATCATACGCCGTTTTTGGAGGCGGGCATTCCCGCCGTGGACATCATTGATTTCGATTATCCCTACTGGCACACCGCGCAGGACACCCCCGACAAGGTTTCGGCGGAAAGCCTGCAGATCGTGGGCGACACCCTGCAAACATGGCTCATGAGACAAAGCGCCCAACCCTGATACAATACACGCGTGCCCAAAAAAACGATACCGATCCAGAAAATACTCGAGAAGATCCGCCCGACGTGGATCGAACGCGTCGCCAGCGAACTCGTTCAAAACATGGAAATGCGCGCCGACCTCCACGAGCAACTGGGGCGTTTCTTCGACCTGCTCGTTCAATCGGTGACCACCAGCGACACCGCCTGGATGGATCCGATTCTGCTCGATTGGGCGAAATCCTCCACAGAAACAGACCTGCGGGAGGGCTTGTATCAGGTCACATTCATTATCAACCGCATGATGGCGTGGACGATCCAGATCGCCAGTGAAACGCTGACCAAGCAGCAGGCGCTCGACATGCTCAAGGCGGTCATCCCGGTATACACCTACGGGCTGGGCGTGGTGGCGCGCTATGAGATGGAAAGCCGCGTGGCGCACATCACCGGCGAGATGGAAAAAATCCAAAGACAAATGGAGCGCGTTGACCGGAGCAAATCGGCGTTCATTTCGGTGGCTGCGCACGAACTCAAGACCCCGATTACACTGATAGACGGCTACGCCTCCATGATGGAGGACCTGATCCGTGAGGGAGGCGGCGTTCCGCTGGATGGACTATTGAGCGGCATGCAAACCGGCATCAAACGCCTGCGCGCCATCGTGGATGATATGCTGGACGTTTCGATGATAGACAACGATCTGTTGAAGTTGAACTTCCAGCCCATTCAACTGGAAAACATTTTCGAAATCCTGAACCGCGATTTGCAGGAAACGATCCGCAACAGAAGGCAGACGCTCGAGATCAAGCCGTTCGAGGGCAGCGACACGTGGATCTATGTGGACGCGGCGCGCATTCTGCAGGCGCTCCGCAACATTCTCGACAATGCCGTAAAATATACCCCGGATGGCGGCAAGATCACCGTGGACGGGCGCACATTACCGGGTTTGATCGAGGTGACGATCACCGATACCGGCATCGGCATCGCGCAAGAAAATCAGGCGATCATCTTCGAGAAATTCGGCCAACTCGGGCGCGTGGACCTGCACTCCAGCGGCAAGATCAAATTCAAAGGCGGCGGCGCCGGGCTGGGGCTGCCGATTGCGCGGGGCATTCTGGAGGCGCACGGCGGTTCGATCTGGGTGGAATCGCCCGGCTACGATGAAGAGGAACTCCCCGGTTCCACCTTCCATGTGCTAATTCCCATCCGCACCGAATCGCCGGAAACGACGATGGCAAAATTGTTCAACGAACTCGGAAGGAAGGAATGATTCTCGAGGACCCATAATTCTATGGCTAAAAAACACCCCGAACCTACCTCGCTCCCGCGCGAACGCGCCTTTCTGGTGGGCGTGGATCTTTATCAGCAAAAAACGCTTCTTCCGCTCGAAGATTCTCTGACCGAGCTCGCCCTGCTTGCGGATACATCCGGCTTGGAAGTGGTCGGTGAATTGACACAAAAACTGGATCGTCCACATGTCAAGACCTATATCGGTCCCGGCAAAGTGGATGAACTGAAGGCGCTGGTCGAAGAAACGCTATCGCAAGTTGTCATCTTCGACGATGAACTCTCCCCGCGTCACCAACGCGAACTTCAACTGGCAATCGGCAAAAACGTCCGCGTGCTCGATCGCACCGCCCTGATTCTCGATATCTTTGCCCAGCACGCACATACCAGCGAAGGGATGTTACAGGTGGAACTGGCGCAATATGAATACTACCTGCCGCGTCTGACCGGTCAATGGACGCATCTCGAACGTCAGGCGGGCGGCGGCGGCGGGCGGGCGGGCTCCACCGGCGGCGTGGGCTTGCGCGGTCCCGGCGAAACCCAACTGGAAGTGGACAAGCGCGCCATCCGCAAGCGCATCGCGCACCTCAAAAAGGAGTTGGAAAAGGTGCGCCAGCATCGTCAGCGGTATCGAGCGCAACGCAAACGTTCGCGCATCCCGACCGTGGCGCTGGTCGGGTATACCAATGCGGGCAAGTCCACCCTCTTGAACCGGCTCGCCAAATCCGAAGTCTACGCGGCAGACCAACTGTTTGCAACGCTCGACCCCACCACGCGCAAAGTGGAACTTTCCGGCGGGTATCAGGCGTTGTTCACAGACACCGTCGGCTTCATCCAGAAACTGCCGACCACCCTGGTGGAAGCCTTCCATGCCACGCTGGAGGAGATCGCCGAAGCCGATTTGTTGCTGCACGTCGTGGATATCTCGCACCCCAACGCGATGAATCAAGCCGAAGCCGTGCAGGAAACGCTCGACGCGATCGAAGCGCGGCATATTCCGATGATCACCGCCTTGAACAAGATCGACCGATTGCGCGACCCCGAGGCGGCGCGCCAGGCGGCGAGTCGCTTCTCGAAAGCAGTGGCAATCTCCGCCGTGGACGGAACCGGAATCAAAGACTTATTGAAAATGATTCAAGAGGAACTCTACGAGACGTACACGCCGATCCGTGTGAGGCTGCTCTATGAACAGGGCGCGTTGATTTCATTGTTCCATGAAGCGGGTCAGGTGGAATTCGTCGAACACGGGCGCGGCGGCGTCTACATGCAGGGTCGCATCCCGGGGCGGCTGGTGGCGCAATTCGCCAACTGGCAGGTTCCAGCCAATCACAGCCAAGAGAAGGAAGAGGAACTGGAGGAAGAAATATGAAATGGCTTTCCAAACTCGTGGACAACGCGTCGAACTTTTTTGCCCACCGCAAAGGCTTGTTACCGATGCTCGGAATTCTGCTGGTTGTGATCAATTACATCCTGCCGTTCGTTCTCGGACCGTACACCGTCATCACCGGCACCAACCTCTTTTTGCATCTGGGAGTGATTGTCGCTATTTTCGGCTTCATGCTGGCATGGGCTTTATAATGCCGTTGCGAATGAAGCGAAACCATCCCCAACCGGACCCGGATGGCTTCGGTTCCTAACCCTCTAGTGGGACCACAACAGAATCATGACGCCACCCAACTCGTTCCACCTCCCCGCTTTCCCCCAACAATACAGGCAACAGAGATTTCAATGCGTCCGGATCGCCTGACGTATAGAAACGAACATCGCCGCGCACAGACGGATCATTCCTCAACCCTCCCGCCTCCAGCAGACGTTTGACCTGCCGCGCCACTGCGGGAGCCGGGTCTATCACCCGGACATTTTCCCCCGCAATCTCCTGAATGAGCGGTATGACAAACGGATAGTGAGTGCATCCCAGCACAACCGTATCAATATTTTTTTCCAACATGGGGCGAAGCGCGTTTTCGAGAATTCTGCGCGTCTCGGCGCCATGCAAATTTCCCCGCTCGATCTGCTGCACAAGTCCATTACAAGTGCTTTGCAGCAACTCCACGCCGTTCGCGAATCTTTCGACAACCGAAGCATACAACGCGCCCTGAAAGGTCGCCGGTGTCGCCAGGACACCCACCCTGCCCGTTTGTGTCGCCTCCGCGGCAGGCTTCACCGCAGGCTCCATGCCCACGAATTGCACGTGCAGGAATTTCCCGCGCAAATACTTGAGCGCCGCCGCCGACGCCGTATTGCAGGCGACGACGATGATCTTTGCGCCGCGCGCCAGGAGAAAGTTCGTAATCGCTTCCGAAAACTCCCGGATCTGCTCCATCGGACGCGAACCGTAGGGAATGTGTCCCTGGTCGCCGAAATAGACGACCATCTCTTCGGGCATCTGCGCCCGAATCGCCTTCAGGACGGAGAGCCCGCCCACGCCGGAGTCGAAGATGCCGATGGGAGAAGTGAGTAGCATAGGCATTGGCACACGTCCGAAACCTTCGCGACCTCGGACATGTTTTTCACCTTTTTGCCGCCTCGATAAACTTCCTGAACAGATTCCGCGTGGAGTGCTGATCGGTCAGCCACTCGGGGTGCCATTGCACGGCGATGCCGAAGGGATGGTCGGGCAATTCCACGGCTTCGACGAGTCCATCTGGCGCGTGACCGGCGACACGGAGTGAAGGAGCGACATCTTTGAGTCCCTGGTGATGCAGACTGTTGACCTTGACAATGGGTTCACCGAGAATTTCGGCGATGCGCGTCCCTTCTTCGATCTTCACCTCATGCACCAGCGTCGTACGCAGGTGACCGGGGTAGGCATGGTCGAGCGCGCCGGGCAATTGATCGGGGATGTGGGTGTAAAGGGTGCCTCCCAAACCGACATTGACCAATTGGCACCCGCGGCAGATGCCCAGAAAGGGCTTACCGTCGGAGGCTGAAGCGTGAATCATTTTCAATTCGATGGCATCCCGCTCCGGGTCCACGTCATAGACGCGGGGATGCGGCTCGCCGGAGAAATATTCGATGGCAATATCGCCGCCGCCCGAGAAGAGGACCCCGTCGAGACGGGCATATAAAGATTCCCATCCATCGTGATAAATCATCGAAGGAATAAGAACCGGCACACCGCCCGCCTGCATGATGGCATGAATATAGGATTGCAGGAGGGTGACGGTCGGATGACCGTTTGCATTGACAGATTGATTGGTGGTAATTCCGATGAGTGGTTTCATGCCCCCAATTGTAAAACAAAAAAGACCCCAAAGGCATTGAAAACCTTCGGGGTCTGAGCGGGTTAGTTCTCGAACTTCTGCTTGAGACGGGCGGATTTGCCGGTGCGTTCGCGCATGAAGTAGAGCTGAGCGCGGCGGACAACGCTGTGGCGTTCGACCACAACCTTGTCTATGCGCGGGGAACGCAGCAGGAAGGTACGCTCGACACCGATGCCATTGGATGCTACACGACGGACAGTGATGGATTGTTCGCTGCCGCCTTTACGCATGCGGATGACGGTTCCCTTGAATTCCTGGATGCGCTCGCGGTCGCCTTCCTTGATCTTGAGATGTACGCTGACGTTATCGCCGGATTTGATTGCGGGAATATTTTCGTTCTGTTTGGCTTCGAGAGCCTTGAGGATGTCTGCCATTGTCTTTCTTCCTTACCTGATAGTGATTTCTTTTTTTAGAGAGGTCTGAAAAGTCTATGGGTTGTGCGCACTCTACGCTCTCTAGAGCAGGTGAGGTGAGAGAACGTCACCTGCTCTCCAGTTTTCAGAGCGACGGCGGATTATAGCACGCGTTTTCGAGGTTTACAAGCGGATTTTGCCCGGTCAACAGGGATCATCAATCACCGGGATTCAATTCCCGCAACGTCCAATCATGCCCGCTTGGGTCGTAGCTGCATTTGGCATACCCGGCATCTCCAAACGCAAACCAGATGCCATGACCGTTGATGGGCGGCTGGGCGCCCACAATGCTCCGCAGAACGGCATTCAAGAGGCCGCCATGCGATACCACCAGATACCGCCCCGCGCCGCGCCGGACCAGTTTTTCCACGGCGGAGACGGCCCGGCAGTGAAGTTCCCAATCGCTCTCCCCCACCCCATGAAACGGTTCATACGGACCTCGAAACTGGGGTCGCGGATAACGGACCTTCGCCTCCCCCTTCGGCATTCCCGCGAGTGGACGATTGTCCATTTCCATCCAGACATCATCGGTCTCGACAGGCAAACCGAACAACTCCCCGATAATGTGGGCCGATTCGTTTGCGCGAAGGAGCGTACTGGCAAGAATATAGTCGAACTGCACCCCCCTTTCCTTCCAGAATTCCCCGCGCGCCTTCACCTGCGCTCTCCCAACATCCGTCAACGGGCTGTCGTACCTGCCTTCGTGAACGCCTTCATCGTCCGCCCGGGAACGTCCGTGGCGCATGAAATGAATGAGAAGCGCGTCCGTCATTTATGAATATTTCCGTATCGCCAGCACGGCGTTATGCCCGCCAAACCCAAAGGCGTTACTAATAGCCAGCGTGATCTTCTTCTCTCGCGCCTGGTTAGGGATGTAATCCAGGTCGCATTCGGGGTCGGGCGTTTGGTAATGGATGGTTGGCGGCAGAATGCCCTCCCGCACTGCCTGCACGCAAAAGATGGCTTCGAGGGCGCCGGTTGCGCCCATCATATGCCCGGTCATGGATTTGGTGGACGAGATGGGAATGTGATACGCGCGTTCCCCGAAGGCGGCTTTAATCGCACGCGTCTCCGACTGGTCGTTGAGCGGGGTTCCGGTGCCGTGCGCGTTGATGTAACCCAATTCGTCGTCGTTGGCTTGCGCCGATTCGAGCGCCATGCGCATCGCCGCCGCGCCGCCCGCGCCGGTCTCGTGCGGAGCCGTCACGTGGAAGGCATCCGCGGTCGCGCCGTACCCGGCAAGTTCCGCCAGGATGTTCGCGCCGCGTTTCTTCGCATGCGCTTCGCGTTCGAGTACCAAAATCGCCGCGCCCTCGCCCATCACCAGACCGTCGCGGTTCTTGTCGAACGGCTGGGGCGTCATCGAATAATCATCATTACGCCGCGACATGGCGCCCACGCGGTCGAACGCCGCCACCCCCACCGAGCAGATCGTCATCTCGGTAGCGCCGGTCACCGCCGCGTCGATCATGCCCGCTTTCAACATCAGGAACGCCGCGCCGATCCCATCTGCGCCGGAAGCGCAGGCGGAAGCCACGGAGAAACAGGGTCCCTTGATCTGATTGTCAATGGCAATCATCCCAGCCGCGCCGTTCGGCATCAGCATGGGAATGAGGAACGGGCTGACACGCCGCGGTCCTTCCATGTGATTGGTAATGACGGCGTCGCTCAACGATTTGATGCCGCCGATGGCGGAAGAGACGAGCACACCGATCCTTCCCGCGTTTTCCTCCGTAAGTTCCAGCCCCGAATCTGCCAGAGCATCCTTCGCCGCGGCAACGCCCAATTGCTCGAAGCGATCGCGGCGGCGCGCCTCCTTGGCATCCATGTATTTTTCGGGTTCGAAGTTTTTCACCTCGGCGGCAAAATGAACGTTGAGGGAGGTCGAATCGAACAGCGTAATCGGTCCCACGCCCGAAACGCCGTTGATCGCATTCCTCCAGCTTTCCTCCACGGTCAATCCTAGCGGGTTGACCGTCCCCATGCCGGTGATCACAATTTTTTCCATTCAGACCTCACATTCAAAAACAAACTTGCGCATTAGTAAAACCCTGATGCGCACATCAAGTCACGCCTTAGATGATGAACACCCCGCTTCGCGCGCCGCCCCAACCTGCCCAGCCTCCCCAACTTTTACCCTCGCCTGAATCTCATCAACTCCCGCCAGCCGTAGGCGGCTTCCATCAACCGCGCACCGCCGATTTCGATGGGCTTCTCCCGCAGATATACGCCGCCCAGGTGTTCGTAGAAACCACGCGCGGGATTCTCCTTCAACACCCACACCAGCATGGACGACGAGCCAAGCGCAAGCAATCCCTTCGCCGCTTCGGTGAACAACGCCTTGCCGATCCCGCGTCCCTGTGCAGATTTCAAAAGATAGATCGCATACAACTCCCCGTCGAATTCCTCATCCTCCTCCTGCGGAAAACCATAATTCGCGAAACCCACAATCTGCCCGTTCAATTCCGCCACCCATGCGCGATGATAGACGTTCGATGGATCGGACAGGGAACTTCTCCATTGCGCTGCCCGCCGCGCAACCGACAGATTCTCCAAAAACGCATCGGGCACCATGCCGCGATACGTCTCGCGCCATGAAGTCACATGGACGGCGGCAATCCCATCGGCGTCTTCGATGCCCGCCGCGCGCACGACCGCCTGGTTCATTCCCCCGCCTTCGGGATGTAATCGCCCTCCACCCAGAATTGACCGTCGGGGCTGACTTCCTTCTTCCAGATAGGAACGATCTCTTTCAAGCGGTCAATGCCGTAGCGCGCCGCCTCGAAGACACCCGTATCGCGGTGCGCGGCGGTACAGGCGATCAAAACGGTCGGCGTTTTGGGGTACAGTTTGCCGATCCGCTGGACAATGGCGATGCCTTCGATGCTGGTCCACTTCGCACGGATCTCGTCCGCCACTTGCTTCATTTTTGCTTCCGCCATCGGGATGTACGCCTCGTATTCGAGATACTCCGTTTCGTGCGCCGCGCCGCGTAAAGCCTGCGCTGAGCCTCGTCGAAGCGTCTCGCCGCGCACCATGCCCGTAAAGATCGCCGCCGCGCCGGTGGACGTGAGCGTGATCTGCGCCAGCAGGTCGTTCAGGTCAATTTCGTCTTCGATGATGGAGAAGATCGTTGGAAAGTTGGAAGGTTCCATATCGAGTCAGCCTCCGCTTACCGGCGGGAACATGGCAATCTCCGCGTTCACAGGCACAACCGCTTCATCGAACGCATATTCGCGGTCAATGGTAATCAATACGCTCTTCATGGAATCCCTGAGGTTGGGAAATTCCTCTGCAATCTTTTCCTTCAAGCCCCGAACGGTCAGATCCTCCGGGATGTCCAATTCCATCGAGCGGGTCCCGGCGCGATCGCGCAAGGTGGCGAAAAACAACAATCGGATTTTATTCATTGACAATATCTCCACTCTGCCCGCCGTGTTTTTCGATCAGGCGAATGTTCTGGATGCGCAGGGTCTTTTCCGCGGCTTTTGCCATGTCGTAGACGGTCAGCGCCGCCACAGCGACGGCGGTCAGCGCCTCCATTTCCACGCCGGTCTTGCCGGTCACTTTGGCAGTGGCGGTAATGACCACGCCGGGCAGGGAGTCGTCGAGGGCGAGGTCCACGTCAATTTTCGAGAGTGGGAGAGGATGACATAACGGAATCAGGTCCGAGGTCCGTTTCGACGCGGTGATTCCCGCGATCTGCGCGACGGTCAGCACATCCCCCTTCTTGATCTGTCCCGCGCGGATCAAATCCAGGGTTTCTTTCTTCATGTGGACTTCGCCGCGCGCGACCGCCGTTCGTTCCGTATCCGGTTTGTGACCGACGTCCACCATGCGGGCGCGTCCGTGTTCGTCGAGATGAGTCAGGTTGCTAGGCATGCGCCGATTATATCGAAGATTCGAAGTGTTATAATCCCTGCTCTATGGAAAGCCTGCTGGGACGCCAGTTGAATTACAAGGTGCAGACGCCCGTGTACGAGGGACCGCTCGACCTGCTTCTCAATCTCATCGAGCGCGCCGAGCTGGATATTACGACCGTCTCCCTCGCCTCAGTGACCGATCAATATCTGGCGCACATCCACAGCCTCGAGCGGCTCAACGCCGACGAAATCTCCGCCTTTTTGGTGATCGCCGCAAAACTGATCCAGATCAAATCCGAAGCGCTGCTTCCCCGCCCGCCCGTCCGTGAAGCCGGCGAAGAGGACACCGGGCAGGCGCTCGTGGATCAGTTGAAATTGTACAAACGCTTCAAGGAGATCGGCGGCTGGCTGAGCGTCCGTGAGCAGGCAAATTTGCGCACTTATTTGCGCATCGCCCCGCCTCCCAAGGTGGAGCCGAAACTGGACCTGTCGAACGTCACGCTCGAGAAACTGGTCGCGGCGGCGGAGGAGGTTTTTGCGCGCGAAAAGGCAAAGAAACCTCTTGCCTCGGTGATCGCCGCGCCGCGCGTGACCATCCGCGAAAAAATTGACATGATCACCAAAACGCTGAAGGAGGTGCAGCGCGTCGCTTTCAGCCACCTGATCAAGGACAGCGCATCCCGCCTCGAGATCGTGGTCACTTTTCTCGCCATGCTCGAACTGATCAAGCGCTATCGCGTCGAGGCGCATCAGGAGGGTCTGTTCGCCGACATCGAGATCAAACGCATGGAGGATTGGTCGGAGGAGGAGATCGAAATCGAGTTCGAATAACCGATATAACCGCCAGGGTGGCACGAAACGAACGAGCCGGCATCGCCTCGAACCTGCAGGGGATTTCAACGATCGGGCGCCTCCGCCCGGTCGTTTTCGGGGACGAACAAGCCAGCCAGTAACAACGCCAGCAAAGCTCCGAGATTGTCGAAGACCAGCACGTCCCATATGGAGGGGTTGCGCCCCGCGACAAACGATTGGTGGAATTCATCCGTCCCCGCGTATAACATCGCCAGCGCCCACGCGAACGGGCGTTTTCCCCTCTCGAAACCGAAACCGTTCCAATACGACAACGCCAGCAAGCCGTAGCCAAACATATGTCCGCCCTTTTTGAAGAGCCGGTCAGCCCAGCCGAGATTCGGGAGATTCTCCGACGGCTGGGAGGACAACAAAAATATGACGGACATCACCAGCAGGGCGGGGAACCAACGGGGTAAAATTCGTTCGAGTTTAGGCATGAAACCAATTGAACCACAAATCCATGAAACCGTTCTCCGGCAAGACGGCAAATGGCTGTATTTTTTCCGTCCGCACCGCGTGATTGAAATCCGCGAACCTGAGGAGACAGTCTCAGCCCTGCGCGAAATCGAAGACCTGGTGAATATCAACGGCTGGCATGCGGCGGGATTTGTCGGTTACGAAGCTGCCTCCGCATTCGACCAGTCGCTTCATACCCTCGCCCGCGAAACACAGAACGCCTTTCCCCTCCTCTGGTTTGGACTGTACCCCGCGCCCCGCCTCATTGACTTACCTGAACCTGTCTCGCCCCAACCAGCCCTGACCTGGTCCCCCACCGCCGACCGCGAGACATACAACGCCGCCATCGAGCAAATCAAGAGTTACATCGCGCGTGGACACACCTATCAGGTCAACTACACCCTGCGCCTCCGCGCCGACTTTGACACAAACCCATGGCCTTTTTTCCTTCACCTCGCGCAGACGCAAAACAACCACGCCGCCTACATTGACACGGGTCGCTACGTTATCGCATCCGCATCCCCGGAACTCTTCTTCCAACTCGACGGCGATCTCATCACCTGCCGCCCCATGAAAGGGACGGTCCAACGCGGGCGCACGACTCTCGAAGACAGGGAGCGAGCCGAATGGCTTCGCAACTCCGAAAAGAACCGCGCCGAGAACGTCATGATTGTGGACATGATCCGCAATGACTTGGGGCGCATTGCAACGGTTGGCAGCATCCGCGTTCCTGAATTGTTTACAACGGAGAAATATCCCACCCTCTGGCAAATGACCTCCACGGTAAGGGCAAAGACCTCCTCGTCCATCGCCGGCATCTTCAAAGCGCTCTTTCCCTGCGCGTCCATCACGGGCGCGCCAAAGGTCAGCACGATGAAGATCATTGCCGAACTCGAAACGACCCCGCGCAAAATCTACACAGGCAGCATCGGTCATTTCGAACCCCAACGCAAGGCGACTTTCAACGTCGCCATACGAACCATCCTTCTTGATCGTCAAACAAAAACCGCGGAATACGGCGTCGGCGGCGGCATCGTCTGGGATTCGACCAGCGCGGACGAATATGCCGAAGCCCTGCTCAAAGCCCGCGTTTTGGCAGAGTCGTCTCCGCAATTTTCCCTGCTCGAAACCATGCTCTGGACTCCCGAGGAAGGATTCTTTCTGCGCGAGGAGCACATCGCCCGTCTGCTTGATTCGGCGGAGTATTTTGATTTTCGAACACCGGGCGGCAGCGCCGTTCGTGAACTCCACCCGTCGAAACCGCCCACGTCCAAAGATGCCATTGAAAACTATCTCGATGAAATTTGCTCCCGCTTTACATCCCCGCAACGCGTGAGAGTGCTTCTCGATCGAAACGGGAACTTGAGTCACGAAGCCGGGTCCTTCCAACCCAAAGAGAACGATCCGCCTCTCAAGGTCTGTCTCGCCAAAGAGCCTGTCCATTCACAAGACGCCTTCCTTTTTCACAAAACCACCCACCGCGAAGTATACGAAAACGCCCGCAAGGATTTTCCCGAGTACGATGATGTCCTCCTCTATAACGAACGCGGCGAACTGACCGAATTCACCGCCGGCAACCTCGTCGTCGAATTGGATGGCAGACTCTACACTCCGCCCATCTTTTGCGGACTGCTCGCAGGGACATTTCGCGCCCGTCTGCTGCAAACGGGGCAGGTCGAGGAAAGAATCGTTCATGCGGCTGAAATCGAAACTTGCGCGAAGATCTATCGGGTCAATTCGGTAAGACGCTGGCAAAAAGTGGAATTCAAATGATGACGCTTTGGGTCGAACTTGCCGCGGAGATGTTCCTGCCCGGATCAAAAATTTCGTTACGGTATAATTCAGCGCATGGAAAAACAAATTATTGGTGTACGTTTCACTAAAATAGGCAAAATCTACCATTTCGACTCATCCGCCGTCCCCGATGTGGAAATCGGCGAGCGCGTCATTGTGGATACTTCCCGCGGCAAACATCTCGGCGAGGTGGTGCAGAAACTGCAGGATGCCCCCTCCCCTCCCGACGGCGGCTGGAGGCTTGTCGAGCGGCGCGCCACTCCCCGCGACCTGCTCCTGCTTCAATCCTGGCAAGCCAAACAAACCGAAGCCATGATCAACTGCCGCGCCCGCGCCGCCGAACTCGGGCTCAAGAACATCAAAATTGTCGCCGCCGAATACAACTACGACGGCACGCGCCTCGCCTTTCTCTTCAGCACCGAGAGCGAAGAAAAGGCGGACCTCAAATCGCTCAAAAAGGATATGAGCGACCTCCACCCCAACACTCACATCGAAATGCGGCAGATCGGTCCGCGTGACGTGGCAAAACTGCTCGGCGGCATGGGCGCCTGCGGCATCGAAACCCGCTGCTGTTCCCAATTCCTCACCGAGTTCTCCCCCATCTCCATCAAAATGGCGAAGAAGCAGGGCATCTCGCTCACCCCCGAAGAGATCACCGGCATGTGCGGGCGATTGCGCTGCTGCCTGATCTACGAATACGAACAATACGTCGAAGCCCGCAAGCAGCTGCCCAAGCGCAACAAAAGAGTCATTACGCCCAAAGGCGAGGGCAAGGTCATTGACGTTCTTCCCATGAGCAACCAGGTTATCGTCCAGCTCGAAGACACCGAAGGCAAACGTACTCGCGAGACCTTCTTGCGCGAAGACCTTCAACCCTGGGACGAACTCGAAGCCCTGCGCCGCAAGTCCGAATCCCCCTGCGACCGTCACAACACGGACGGATGCACCTGCGGCAAGAAAAGCCCGCGCGATCGGAACAACCCACTCGCCCATTGACACCCGACATTTGCCCGATGATACTTGACGAATGACCCGCTGGCTCGACCCGCAGCCTGTCGAAATTCCCGCCTTTTTCAAGACGCTTCGCCTCGGCTCAGGGCAACCTCTGCCTCCGCTCGTTGTGCAGACACTGCTCCGGCGCGGAATCAGCCGTCCCGAAGATGTCGAGGCGTTTCTCCATCCCGATACGATTTCCTCCACGCCGTTTCCCCACATCGAAAAGGCGACGGACATCATACGCCTGTCCATCCGCAACGGAGACCGCATCTGCGTCTGGGGCGACTTCGATGTGGACGGACAGACCTCCACCGCTTTGCTCGTGCAAACCCTGCAAGCCATGGGCGCGGATGTCGTTTATTACATCCCCGTCCGCGGCAAAGAGAGTCACGGCGTTCACATCGAGAGTCTCGAACCAATCCTGGATGCAGGCACCAAACTTCTGCTCACCTGCGATACCGGCATCACCGCCCATCCAGCCGTTGAGTATTGCAACTCGCGCGGCGTGGATGTGATCATCACCGATCATCACGACCTCGGCGAAACGCTGCCCAACGCCAAAGCCGTTATCAATCCGAAGATGCTGACCGACGATCATCCGTTGCGCCATTTGGCAGGGGTGGGTGTGGCGTATAAACTGGCGGAAGCGCTTTTGAATTCAGAAGTCAGAAGTCAGATGTCAGATATCAAAAGTACAGACTTGTTGGACCTGGTTGCACTGGGTTTGATTGCGGATGTGGCGCTGCTCAAAGGAGAGACGCGCGCGCTGGCAAAAAAGGGCATTCAGCGGCTGCGAGAGACGGCGCGGCTCGGCTTGCGCGCGATGGCGGACCTCGCCGGCGCATCGCTCGAGACGCTCACCGAAGAGACCATCGGCTTCACATTTGCCCCGCGCCTGAACGCGCTCGGCAGATTAAGCGACGCAAACCCCGCAGTCGAATTACTCATTACCAATAACCCTCCCCGCGCCCGGGTCATTGCCGCGCAAATCGAAGGTCTCAACGCCCAGCGCCGGCTGCTCACCAGTCAGATCCATGAAGCGGCGGAGGCGCAACTGCGCGAGAACCCCGAATGGCTGACCGAACCCGTCATTGTCCTCTCGCGTCCCAACTGGCCCGGCGGTGTGATCGGCATTGTGGCGAACCGCCTCGCAGACCGGTATCACAAACCCGCAGTCCTGCTTGCCGAAGATGAAAGCGGCGTCCTGCGCGGTTCGGCGCGTTCGATCGAGGGACTGCACATCACCGAAGCGATTGCCGCTAATAAAGAATTGCTTCTGAGTTTTGGCGGTCATCCCATGGCGGCAGGACTTTCCCTCCTCAAAGAAAATCTGCCCGCCTTCCGCAGGGGGCTTGGAAAAGCCATCGAAAGACAACTGGGCGAAATCATCCGCGAAGAACCCTCGCTTCAAATTGACGCCTGGCTGGGTCTCGACCAAATCAGCCCTTTCCTCGCCGACAGCCTGGAACTGCTCGCGCCCTTCGGAGCCGGCAACCCGCCGCTGACGCTTGCCACGCGCGGCGTGAAGATCAAGTCGGTTGCGGAGATTGGGAAAGGCAAAGAACACCTGCGCCTGACCGTGGAGGATCGAGACGGGAATGTCCAAAACATCCTGTGGTGGGGCGGCGCAGGCGAAGAATTGCCCGACGGCGGCAGCACCTTCGACATTGCCTACTCGCTGCGCGCCTCTACCTTTCGCGGACAAAAGCAGGTCAATTTGATCTTTGGCGAAATCCGCCTCGCCGCGGAAAAGCCCATCGAGATTCCAAAGCCCAAAATGGAAGTGCGCGATATGCGCCGCCAACCTGTACTGCTCAACCTTCAACCGTCCTCCCTGATCTGGGCGGAAGGACCCGACAGAGCCGCCGGGGTGCCGCGCTTCGAACTGCGCCCGGCAGAGGAATTTTCCATCTACACCACCCCCGCCTCCCCCGCCGACCTGCGCCGCGCGCTTGAAATTGTCAAACCAAAGACGGTGTATGTGTTTGGCGTGTCGCCGGCGGAGGAAAAGCCGGACGAATTTCTCTCGCACCTGGCGGGGTTGTGCAAATACGTGGTCAACCAACGGCGCGGCAAAGTCGTCTTGCAAGAGCTTGCCGCCGCCATGGCAACGCGAGAGAGCGCCGTGCGAATCGGCTTGGAGTGGCTGGCGGCTGGAGGTCACCTGACAGTTTCGGCGGAGGAGGATGCGTTGCTTTTGTCCAGAGGAAATGGCGAGGCGAATCCGTATCTCCAAAAGGAGTTGTACGTCGCCGTGAAGGGCATCCTGGCAGAGACCGCCGCCTACCGCGCCTACTTCGCCACAGCAGACATTCAGCGCCTTATGGAGTGGGAGTAGCGGTGCGAATATCGGGGATGGTAACCGAGTCGATATTGACCGAGCCGCCGCTCAAATGCTCGACGACAAGGTCGTGCGTCCCCAGAATAAGGATAGGGGAAGCCCAATCCACCAGTTGGGTCTGCGGGCTGGCTTGGCTGACCTCGAACTCGATGCCGTCGAGATCAATGCGAATCGTGCCCAAACTAGGTCCTGCCTGATAGGTGAGAATCACCTGTTGTCCCACGAACGTGAACAAGGCGTAATTTTCGATGGTGAAGGAAATATGCAGGGTGTTTTGATAGGCGCCGCTCACGTTGGTCTGGCTGGTCCATTCGCCGTCATAGAGAATGCCGAAATAGGTATCGTCATACTTTGCCAGCACGGCAGGGATGGTGGGGGTGAATGTGGGGGTGAACAGCGAGGAGGCGGGTTTGGTAGCAAAAGACGAATCGGTGGGGAACGGCGGCGGCGTTAGAGAAGGAGAAGTCCGTGTCGGAAAGAACGACGAACCGCCGCCCGTTTGCGGTGTCAATGGCGGCACGGTTGGAGCAAAGGTACCCGCCGGGAGTCGGGTAGGAAACGGCGATGATTCAATGACGATCCGCGTCGGCGTCGGTTCAGGCGTGAGCGTGGAAAGACCGGGCTCCGTCCCGATAAAGATATAGCGAAAAGATGTGGATGTGCCGACCGCCTCGATGGTCGGACGCGGCTGAAAAAACCCGCCCCAGAAAATCAGGGCAATGCCCGCAATAGAGAATATACCCAGCAAAATGGGAGCCAGGAGATCAAAATCAACGAATGGTTTATTTTCCATGAGCGAAATCGTTGTGCAATCAACAAAACACGCGTATCATGTGCGGGAGGATACCACATAACATGTACAATTTGATACCCCACCCCGCTTCCCTCACCGCGTCTTCCGGACATTTCAAACTCACACCCGCAACCAGAGTGATCACATCGCCGAATGACGATGCCGTTCAGTCCGGCATATTCCTGGCAGGCGAAATCCGCACGTTGACCGGTCTCGACCTCGCCGTCCGCGTCGATAGCCCCCGCCGCGCAGACATTGTTCTGATGCTGGCGGACGATCCCCGGCATGGGGACGAAGGATACGAACTCACGATTTTCCCGGACGGTATCGGTCTGCGCGCCGCGCAACCCGCCGGATTATTCTACGCCGCCCAAACCCTGCTTCAACTTCTCGGCACGCTTCACCCCGCGGACCCGAGCCTGCCCGCGCTGTCCATCAGCGACGCTCCCCGATTCGCCTGGCGCGGCGCCATGTTGGATGTGGCGCGTCACTTCTTCGGTGTGGCAGACGTGAAACGCTACATTGACCTGATCTCGCGCTACAAAATGAACCGACTGCACCTGCACCTCACCGACGATCAGGGCTGGCGGATCGAAATCAAGTCGCGACCCAAACTGACCGAGATCGGCGCGCAAACCCAGGTGAACGGCGGAGGCGGCGGGTTCTACACGCAGGAAGAATTCAAAGAGATGATTGACTACGCCCGGCGGCGCTACGTGATGGTCGTCCCCGAAATTGACTCGCCCGGACACACCCATGCGGCGCTGGCTTCATACCCCGAACTGAACCAGTCCGAAGAAGCGCCCTCTTTATACGAAGGCACCCAGGTCGGTTTTAGTACATTAAATATCAATTCAGAAATCACCTACCGGTTTCTCGACGACGTGATCTGCGAGCTTGCCGCCATCTCGCCCGCGCCGTACATTCACATTGGCGGCGATGAAGCGCGCTCCACGCCCGAGGAGGAATACAGGAAATTCATCAAACGCTTCCAACAGATCGTGTTCGCCCACAATAAAATTCCCATCGGCTGGGCGGAGATCGGCGAAGCGGAACTGGATTCCCGCACGATTGCCCAACACTGGTTTGGCGCGGCGTATCAGAGCGCAAAAGCGCAGGGCTGCAAGATCATCCTTTCACCCGCCAACAAAACGTACCTCGACATGAAATACGACCCATCCACGCCACTCGGCTTGGACTGGGTTGGGCACATCAGCGTGAAAGATTCCTACGAATGGGAACCCGGAACCTACATGGAGAAACTGGAGGAACGCGATATTCTCGGTCTCGAAGCGCCTCTCTGGTCGGAAACGCTGGTCACAATGAAAGACATTGAATTCATGGCTTTCCCCCGCCTGCCTGGTCTGGCAGAACTAGCCTGGTCGCCGAAAGGTCGGAATTGGGAAGAATACAAAAACCGGCTGGCAAAACACGGTCGGCACATGGAAACATTGGGAATTAACTTTTTCAAGTCACCCGATATCGAATGGGAAAAATAGGTTTCTCGTTCGGGGTTTCAGACCCCGAACGAGAAAGGAAGATTACTCTACCGCCTTATCCGTGATCTCCAGCGCCCGATCGAGCACGTCGAATCCCTCCTTCAACTGAGCCTCGGTAATGATCAACGGCGGGATGATCAGCACGGTATGCCAGTGCGTGTACAGGAACAAGCCATGATCCAGGCAATACTTCCGCAGGGCGGTCATTTCGGGCGAGGAACCGTTCCACGGCGCCATTGGCTCCTTCGTCTTGCGGTCTTTGACCAGTTCGATGATGCCAAACAACCCAATCGAGCGGACGTCGCCCACAGAAGGATGCGCCTCGCCCAAATCGGACAACATGCGCTTCAACACCGGACCCATGCCTGCCGCGTGCTCGACGACTTGATCCTCCCTCATCGCCTGAATGTTCGCCACTGCCGCCGCCAGCGAGACCGGGTGAGAGGTGTAAGTCAACCCGCTTTCGAAGGGAGTCTCATTGAATGCCGCCGCGATCTCCGGCTTCATCGCCACCGCGCCCAGCGGCGCATACGCGGACGTGAGCCCCTTTGCCATCGTCATGATGTCCGGCACCACGTCCCAGTGCTCGACCGCGAACCACTTGCCCGTACGACCGAATCCGCTCATCACTTCGTCCGCAATCATGACGATGCCGTATTTGTTGCACAGCGCGCGGACTCCCTGCATGTAACCGTCGGGCGGGATGATGATGCCGTTCGTGCCGGTCACAGATTCCATCAGAATCGCCGCGATGGTATCCGGTCCCTCGTAGTGAATGATTTCTTCGAGGTGATTGACGTAATCGCGCGCAAACTCTTCTTCGGAAATATCAGGGATCGTGCGGTGGAAGGTGGAGCGATAGCGATACGGGTCGAGGAAATGAACGACGCCCGTCATCAGGTTTGGTTCCCAAACGACGCGGCGCGGGTCGCCGGTGGCCGCCATGGCGCCCGCCGTCGCGCCGTGATAGGAGCGGTAGCGCGCCAGTATCTTGTGCCGACCGGTGTACCCGCGGGCAAGTTTGATGGCGTTCTCGTTGGCATCCGCCCCGCCGAGGGTGAAGAGGACCTTGGTCAAGGCTCGACGCGGGGTCACCTCCGCCACGGTTTTGCTTGCCAGCGCGCGGATTTTGGTGGTCATGCCCGGCGCGGCGTACGGAAGTTCCGCCGCCTGTTCCTGCATGGCTTTGATGATGCGTTCGTCTCCGTGACCGATGTTGACGCACATGGTCATCGAGTTGAAATCAAGGTAACGCTTGTCGTCCACATCCCAGAAGTACACGCCTTTGGCGCGCTGAACGGCGATGGGATTGACCTTCGCCTGCGCCGACCAGGTGTAAAAAACATGCTCTTTGGAGAGCCGCAGGATTTCATCATTGGGCAGATTAAACATACACTCCTGTTCGGAACTCAGAGGTTTTGAGACCGCGGGGTCGTTTTTCAACGATTATAACCCTCCCCGATTCCGGGAAGTATGATAAACTTACGCCTGCTCGATCAGGTACGTCCTACAACGTGCCTTTCCGCTCCCGGCGGGTCTACGGCTTGAACGGGAGCAATCCCATGGAAAGGAGGAAAAATCCCGCATGCGTAAATATGAATTGATGTGCATTCTCCAGCCCGATCTGGATGAGAACGCTTTTAAGAGCGCTCTCGAACGAATCCAGGGATGGGTGGGCGAAACAGGCGGAAGCGTGGATAAGACCGAGGTCTGGGGTCGCCGAAAACTGGCGTACCCGATCCGCAAGCAGACGGAAGGTCAGTACGTTCTGATGAACATCACGCTCGACCCCAAGTCCACCGGCGAAGTGGAACGGAACATCCGCTTTCTCGAGCCTGTTCTCCGCCACATGTTGACCATCGTGTAACATCGGACCGCCGCGCCAGGGCGCGCGGTTGCTTTATAAGGAGTTTTATCATGAGCCGAGGATTGAACAAAGTCCAGATCATTGGGCACTTGGGCAGGGAACCCGAAATGCGCTATACCCCTTCCGGCAAACCGGTCACCACGTTTACCGTAGCGGTCAGCCGCACCTGGAATTCTGCAGATGGTGAACGCCATAACGAGACGGAATGGTTCAATGTGGTCGCCTGGGGAAACCTTGCCGAGGTTTGCAAGCAATATCTCACCAAGGGGCAGCAGGTCTATGTGGAAGGACGCCTGCAAACCCGCCGCTGGGACGACAAAGAAGGCGTAAAGCACACGAGCGTGGAGGTGGTGGCCAGCGAAATGATGATGCTCGGCGAACGCCGCGATCATACCAATAACCTCGGCGCGGAGGCGGTTTCGCCGGAAGGTCCGACGGAGACGAACGAAGAAGAGTTTCCATTTTGATCATCTATTTGGAGTAGGAAATGTCTGAAGAAAAAAAATCACTTGAGGGGCAACAACAGGGGCAGGGCGGCGCGCGCTTCTTTGCCAAGCCCAAGTTTTGCCAGTTTTGCGCGGATAAAACCCTGACCATAGACTACAAAAAGATCGAATTGCTCAGGAAGTACATCACAGAAGAAGGCACCATTCGCCCGCGCCGCCAAACCGGCGCGTGCGCCAAACACCAGCGCGTCATCGCCTCGGCGATCAAACAAGCCCGGCAGATTGCTCTGCTTCCCTTTACCGGGAAACATGCCGAAGATATGCGCTAACTCACCCCGGCTATGAACGCGCGCGGGGCATGACGCGCCACCCGGCGCAGTCCATGCCCCGCATTTGCGTTTCGGAGCATAGATTATGTCCAACCAAGAAAAAAGACCAAGGATCGCCACAAAAAAACATATCGCCCGGCTCGAGCGGGAACGAAGACAGGTCATGATCGTCCGAACCGTGGCATTCGTCATGATTGCCGCGGTTGTCCTTCTGCTCGGTTACGGTTATCTGGATGTGAATTACTTCCAGCTGCGAAAGCCGATTGCGGAAGTCAACGGCGACAAGATCACCATCGCGCAATGGCAGGAACGGATACAACTGGAACGGTATAACCTGTTCAACCAATATCAAAGGTACCAGTACTTTCAGCAACAGTTTGGCATGGATTTGTCGCAGCAGATCCAGCAGATCGAACTTTCCCTGCAATACCCGCAGCTTTTGGCCTCGCAGGTGTTGGATCAAATGATAGACGAAACCTTGATCCGGCAGGAGGCGGAGAAACTCGGCATCGAAGTGACGGAGGACGAATTGGAAAAAGCCATTCGGGAAAACTATCGCTTCTTCCCCGACGGCACTCCCACCCCCACCGTCACACCGACCCCGTTCAGCATCGAATATCCCACGTTTACTTCACAGCAGTTGACGCTTTATCCGCACACCGCCACGCCCACCGAATTCGTCACACCGTCACCGCCGCCGACCGCCACACTCGATCCCGCCGTCACTCCAACCCAAACATCCACCCCGCCGCCGCCCACACAGACCTTTACGCCGGCGCCTCCCACTCCCACCTTTGTACCGGAGGATGTCACCCCAACGTCCACCCCCTACACCCTGGAGGGATTCAAGGCGGAATACCAGGCAACCGTTGACCGTCTCGCAGGTTTCGGTATCAGCGAGAAAACCCTGCGCGAAGCATATAGAATGAACCTGCTTCGAAAAAAACTGCAGGAAGCCGTGATCGCCGTCTCCGCCACCGAACCCCAGGTGCTTGCCCGTCACATCCTGGTGGACGACATTGCACTCGCCGAGGGACTCAGACAAAAACTGCTCAACGGCGCAGACTTCGCCGAAACCGCCAGGGAATATTCCAAAGATACCGCCTCTGCAGCCGACGGCGGAATCCTGGGCTGGTTTGGCAAGAACGAAATGGTCACGGAATTCGAACAAGCGGCATTCAGCCAGGAAATCGGCGAAATCGGACCGGTCGTCCAAACCAGTTTTGGGTATCACATCATTCAGGTCATCGCCCGGCAGGAACTCCCCGTCACCGAGTCACAGGCGGAACAAAACCGCCAGGTCGCGTTCACGCAATGGCTCGAAACGATCCGGCTGACTGCCGACATCGTCAAATACGAAGACCGCCTCACACTCACGCCGCCCATGCCGGATTTCGCCAATCAGTAAGCCAATCCGGCTACACAATCGCAACGGAAATCGCCCGCCTCGATTGAGCGCGGGCGATTTCCGTTCACGATCATACTCCGGCTGCATCCAGCCAATTCGCCGATCCTTTGCAACTACGCCGTTTCCAAATATCGCTCGATCTCGTAATCGCTCACGCGCAGGCGATACTCGTCCCACTCCTCGGTCTTGGCGCGGACAAAGGCTTCGTAGGCGGATTCTCCCAGCGCATCCACCAGCACCTTGTCCTTGCTCAATTCAACCAGCGCTTCGCCCAGCGAACCGGGCAATTCGCCCACCCCCAGTTTCTTGCGCTCCTTTGCATCGAGATGATACAGGTTGACATTGTTGAGCGGCTTGGGCGGAGTCAATTTGTTGTCAATGCCGTCCAGCGCGGCGGCAAGCATGCCCGCAAACGCCAGATACGGATTGGATGACGGGTCGGGGAAGCGCAGTTCTGCGCGCATGGACTTGTCGCGTCCCTTCGTGTAACGCGGAATGCGGATCAACGCCGAACGGTTGATCTGCGCCCAGCCGATATAGACGGGCGCTTCATATCCCGGAACCAGCCGTTTGTACGAATTAACCGTCGGCGCGACCAGCGCGGCAAGTCCGCGGGCGTGTTTGAGTTGTCCCGCAATGAACGAATAGGCGATGGGCGAAAGATGGTATTCATCGTCCTTGTCGAAGAACAGGTTGTTGCCTTTGTCGTCGAAGAGACTCTGATGACAGTGCATGCCCGAGCCGTTGATACCGTAGACAGGTTTGGGCATGAAAGAAGCGGTCAGCCCATGCAGGGCGGCAATCGCCTTGACCGTGTACTTCAGGGTCAATACATTGTCCGCCGCCCGCACCGCATCCGCAAAGCGGAAGTCAATCTCGTGCTGCCCCAGCGCCACCTCGTGATGACCGACTTCCACCTCGAGACCCATCGTGCGCAGAGCGTCCATCAACTCCGTGCGGACGCGCACTGCCTCGTCTGCCGCCGAAAAATCGAAGTAACCGCCTACATCATGCGGAACGGGATGCACACCGTGACCGTTCGTGCCTTTGAACAGAAAGAACTCAGGTTCGGGACCGATGTTATACGTCCAGCCGCGCTCGGCAATTTTGGCGGTCATGCGCTTCAGCACGCCGCGCGGGTCGCCTTCGAAGGGCTTGCCGTCGGGCGTCTGAATGTCGCAAAAGATGCGGGCACGGCGGCGTTCGGGCAGGCTCCACGGAAGCACCGCATACGTATCGGGGTCGAGCAGCAGCCGCATGTCCGATTCCTGGATGCGGGCGAAGCCCTCCACCGACGACCCGTCGAACCACACGCCGTCCTCCAGCGCGCCCTCCAGCCCGCTGACGGGCATATCCACGCTCTTCACCGAACCCGTCACATCGGTGAACTGCAGGGCGACGAACTTGACATTATCCTCCTTCACACGTTTGAGCAAATCTTTGGCATCCATTTTTTCTTCTCCTTTTTTATGATTTTCACGGTTTGAGAACTACAATCACGGACGCTCCGAGAACATCCTTTGGGTTGATTCGGGAATTACTCGATCTCCAGTGGGACAACCTCTTTCGCCTCCTTCCTGACCGAAACCTGCCGCGCCCAATTGATCAGAATCACCGCCCCGACAATGATCGCCGCCGCAATACCAATGCGCGCGTTCAGCGTCTCGTCCGCCAGCAGCCACCCCAAAAAGACCGCCACCACAGGGTTGACGTAGGCGTACGTGGAAACGAGTGAAATGGGCGCGTTCTGTAACAGCCAGCCATACGCCACGAATCCGACCAGCGAGCCGAACGTGATGAGATAAATCAACCCCCACCACGAACGCATCGTGACCTGCTGGAGGCTGAATCCGCTCAACTCGCCTGTCGCCACACTGACAATGAACAGCGCCGCCGCCCCCGCCAGCATCTGCATTCCTGTGGACATCAGCGTGGATTTGGGCACATCCGCATTCTTCGAGTAGATCGAACCCAGAGACCAGAGAATCGGCGCAATCAACAACATGACAGCCCCGAAGGGGTCAATTTCCTGTTGCGACCCTGTAATTTCGGCGGGACCGATCAGCAGGAACACACCGCCGAATCCCACCACCAACCCTAAAACCGAGAGCCAGTTGGGTTTTACGCCGCCTGCACGAAACGTCTCGAACAACGTCAGCCAGAAGGGCGAGGTGGCAATGACCAGCGCCGCTACCCCCGAAGGGACGGTTTTTTCCGCCAGCGAAACCAGCCCGTTGCCGCCCAGGAGCAAAAACGTGCCGACGATGGCGGCGGCTTTCCAGTTGCTTTTCGTGGGAACCGCATCGCCCGCCGCCCGCCTCCAGGCATACAAAATCGCCCCGGATGCCAGAAATCGAAGCGAAGCGTGCAGGAACGGCGGAATGGTCTCCACTGCAAACCGTATCGCCAGGTAGGTGGAACCCCAGACGATGTACAATGCCAAGAGTGCAATCCAAAGTTTTGTTTTCATTTTTTCCTTTGTGCTTCATGCTTATGATCTAATAATCCCGTGATATTGCGCAAGGGGGCGTTCTCTAGCGCGCTGCTGGCGTTAGACGCCTTCGGCAGCGCCAACTACACGGTGACAGTATTTATTTGTTGATGTTCATCAGCATGAGTTAGCCCGAACTCTCTCGCCAGCAGTGCCTTCTTCCTCACTGAACCATATCGGTAATTTCCAAAATCGCCGACTTTACGAATCACGCGGTGACAGGGGATGAGCACGGCAATCGGGTTGCGCCCCACCGCCGCGCCGACCGCGCGAGCCGCCTTTGGCATCCCCATCCTCTCGGCAAGACCTTCATACGTGGTCACCGCGCCCGATGGGATCTGAAGCAACGCCTCCCAAACCTTCAACTGGAAGTTCGTGCCGCGCAGATACACCTTGAGCGGCTCTCCCCTGCGAATGCCATATTGCAAATCGAAGATCGGTCTGACGAGTGGGGCGGTAGCCTTGTAATCTTCGATCATCTCTGCCTGCTTCCAGGAGTCAGCCAGGGCGTCAATCGTATCGCCTTCGCTGGTCTGGACAAAACTGAGGTGGCAGATGCCTCGTTCGGTTGTGGCGATGAGGCAGTTGCCAAAGGGCGTGGGGTGAATGCCGTAGCGGATGGTCACGCCGGCGCCGCGCGATTTGTATTCGCCCGGCGAAACCGCCTCGGTGGCGATGAAAAGTTCGTGCAGGCGTCCCAGGCTCGAAAGTCCGATTTGATGCGTTGTATCCAGCAGGTTTTCCGAGCGATCGAGCAGTTCCTTCGCGCTTTCCTTCGTCAGAAATTGCAAAAACCGTTTCGGGCTTACCCCCGCCCAGCGGGTGAAAATCCGCTGAAAGTGTGATTCGCTCAATCCGAGGGTTGACGCCAACTCCGCAATGCCTGGCTGATTTTTGAAGTGGCTTTCAAGGTACAGGATTGCCTGCTCGATGCGCAGGTAATCGTTGGACAGTTGTTTGAGTTCGGTGTTCATAGTTCTCCTTTCGTGTTGAGACTATTCTATGAACAGATGTCGCTTCCAGCGACCCGTTTTCCATCATCTTTTCTATCGCCCGATAAAGAAGAGATTCAAAGAAGGGAGACAGGCAACAAAAAAGGCATGCGCGGGCATGCCTTAATAACAGCGAATGCTATTAAATAAAACAGCCCTTCCAACACACACCCGGACAATACGCCCGGTTCACTGCGCTCTCTTGTCCCAAATGTCGCCATTCGGTTTTCGATGCGGGGGACAGCGTTTTTTTAAACCTGTCGCTCCTTGCGCTTTTTCGGAAGGGAGAAAGGAGTTCGTGACAAACTCCAGAGGCATCCGCTGATCTGTCCGATTTTTTTCCGCTCACTGCCCTCTCCCCGCAAGCGTGGAAGAGGGTTGGGGTGAGGGAGTAGCATCCCGTTCGCACGGGAGAACCTCCACCTCGTAATCCCGCCGCAGGCGGGACCCAGCCGCTATCTCTCCTATATTGAATTGTTAATGGCGGCGATTGTATATGCGTTGGCGGGCTTTGTCAAGCGTCAAATAGGTGATTGCCTTTTGTTTTGTTTCTGGATACTATTGGTCAACTTTTATGATGGAGGCAGAGATGAACCCTGAACGATCTATTGCCGAATATATCGAGGTGGTAAAACACGGAATTGCCGCGAAATTTGGAACAGAGAAACCCAAAAAAGTGGTGATCGTGGGAGCGGGTCTTGCGGGACTTGCAGCCGGGTACGAACTCAAGAGGGCGGGTCATACCCCGGTCATTTTGGAGGCGCAGCAACGCGTCGGCGGACGCGTTTACACCCTGCGCGAACCGTTCGCCGAAGGACTCTACGCCGAGGTCGGCGCGATGCGAATCCCGCGCGCCCATTCTCTGACCATGGCATACATCGAAAAATTCGGGTTGAAAACCAACGATTTCACCATGGACAATCCCAATGCCTATTACTACATTGGCGGCAAAAAGATGCGCGCCGCCGAAGCGCACGCCGACCCTTCGTTGATGGGGTTCGATATTGCCCATAACGAGGTGGGAAAAACTTCCAGCCAGATGTACATGGAGGCGCTCAAGCCTTTGCTGGATATGCTCGAAAGGAACGGCGACGCCGCCTGGGATGAGATTGTCGCCAAATATGACGGCTTCTCCACGCGCGAATTCCTGGAATTGAACGGCTGGTCCGAAGGGATGATCGAGATGTTTGGTCTGCTGGCGAATCAGGAATCGGTGATGAACTCCTCCTTTTTGGAACTGTTCCGAGAAGACTCGGGGAACTATTACACCAACATGATCGAGATCCAGGGTGGAACCGACCGTTTACCCTACGCCTTTTTCCCCGAACTCCGGGACAACATCCGCTTTGGCGCGAAGATGATTGCCATGGATCAATTGCCGCATAATGTGACCATCCACTATCAAACCGCAGCGGGGCGCTTCAGCGAGACGGGCGACTACGCCATTATCACCGTCCCGTTCCCCGTTCTGCGCCACGTGGAGGTGCTCAAACCGTTCTCGCGCGCCAAGAACCGCGCCATCCGCCAGTTGCATTATGACGCCTCGGCGAAAATTCTTTTTCAGTGCAAACGCCGCTTTTGGGAGGAGGACGATGGAATCTTTGGCGGAGGCACGATCACCGACCTGCCCATCCGCAACTTGTATTATCCCGATCACGGGCGGGAGACCGGGCGCGGCGTCATCCTTGCCAGTTACACCTGGTCGGAGGACGCTCAGCGCTGGGGATCGCTCAAGCCCGATGACCGTATCGTTCAAGCCCTGGAAGACGTGGCGGAGATTCACCCGCAAATCATCGAAGAGTTTGAAGTAGGGACCTCTTGGATGTGGCACGATGACGAGTTTGCCGGCGGCGCGTTTGCCTTGTTCGACCCCGGTCAGCAAACCCTCCTGCACGATGAAATTATCAGACCGGAAGGGCGCATCCATTTTGCGGGTGAACACGCCTCCCTCTACCACGCCTGGATACAGGGCGCGTTCGAATCGGGTCTGCGTGCCGCAATCGCGGTGCATCAATCGCCATGATACATAACTCACCTTACGCAGAACGTCCCGAAGGCTCTCGTAAAGCGAACGGGTTTGCAGTCCACCCCTTCAGGACGGTGCGTAACAGCAGATACATAAGACCTGACAGGTTTTACAAAGCCTGTCAGGTCTTTTATGTTCGATGCCCCGCAGATGCCGTGTGTTGCGGAGTTTTGAACCTGCTTTCGCAGGTGGGTCCCGACCCAGAAACGCCGCCTTGGCTCAGGCCTATCGCGTTATTTCTTAGGAGTTTGAGACCCTAAAAGTGGGTGTTGGC